>Ga0209759_1000015_pt1 | contig 388724 bp, 327 predicted proteins | sample AraplaCL_Col_mMS_FD_184261 | JGI IMG/M metagenome (GOLD analysis project Ga0209759, IMG submission 184261) | Arabidopsis root microbial communities from the University of North Carolina, USA - plate scrape CL_Col_mMS (SPAdes) (version 2) | ecosystem: Host-associated > Plants > Roots >... | reverse complement strand
GTTTTCGGTTGTTTTACCAACCGGTCGCTCACTCAACGTACTGACGAAGTGTTCAACCATCTCTCGATGACCAAACCTTCCTTTCATTACTGTGTGAGACTTGATACTTTCGCTTTATGTGAATCCGGAGATCCACCGCGTCGCGCATCAAGCGCCCACACTTATCGGCTGTTAGTTTTTAAAGATCGATCCGCTCACTCCGCGCTGCCTTCCTACCACCACCCGGCACCGCTTCGTTCTGCGTCGCTGCATCTGCAGCAGAGAAACGAGATTATGAAGAGCGAGTGACAGGTCGTCAACCCCCTTCGACGAATTTTCTTTCACAGAAGCGCCAATCGGCGCGCAAAGCGTTCGCCCTACATATAGTAGGTTTTCGATCCTCAGAGGAACGCAGTCGTGTGAACACGGACAAGTTGGTCTATAGTCGGGAGTCTGCCGTCCGTCGCAAGAGAACTGCTCGTTGTTGCAACAAACTTTTTTGCGCGCCGCTCCGCGCCGCCACGGGCGGACAGCGAACGGATCTACGGCCCAGCGTGCGACGAATTGCTGCGCACAATGCGCGCGAAGGCGCAAGCTCGTATATAATGCGAGCCGCGCGAATTTCGCACATTTCTATCGGCCCGCTCAAAGCGGGCTCATCTTTTTGCTCCCTAGAGCACACAGCCATATAACCGCGTTGAGTCACTCAGGTGATGTTGAGCCATGCTCGAAACGCCTGACGGTCGCGTCTTGCGTCTCATAGCGAAGCCTCTCGAGGAGAATACGTGAACCCTTTTGATCGCGAAGATTCGCAACACGAAACCGCAGCCTACACGAAAGCTCCGTCGGGCCGTACGCCCAAGGGCAAGGGCGCGGGCAAAGCGATCCCCGTGGCGGCCGAGCTGCCGCCGCAGCAAGCCGAAGAACGTCAGCGCCAGATGCGCGCGCTGATCCAGCTGGGCAAGGAGCAAGGCTACCTGACCCACGCGCAGATCAATGACCACCTGCCCGATAACTTCGCGCAAACCGCGGCAATCGACAGCATCGTCAGCGCGTTCAACGACATGGGCGTGCAGGTCTACGAACAGGCTCCCGACGCCGAAACGCTGCTGCTGAATTCGAACGCGCCCGCAGTCGTTTCCGACGATCAGGCGGATGAAGAAACCGAAGTCGCGTTGTCGACGGTGGATTCCGAGTTCGGCCGCACGACCGACCCCGTGCGCATGTACATGCGCGAAATGGGCGCGACCGAGTTGCTGACGCGCGCGGGCGAAATCGCGATTGCAAAGCGTATCGAAGACGGTCTGCACGAAATGGTGCAGGCCATTGCCGCATGCCCGCTCGCAATTTCCGCGATCCTGGCAAGCGCCCAGCAGGTTGCGGACGGCGAGTTGCGAATCGACGAACTCGTCGACGGCCTCAACGAAGACAACATCGCGGCGGAAGAAGAGACCGTGAGCGCCGAAGCGACAGCCGACGTGGACTCGGACACGGAAGAAGACGACGACAGCGATAGCGACGACGACGTCGGCCCGGCCGATTCGTCTGCAGCAGACGAAGCGCGTCTGAAGCAGCTCACGAGCGACTGCCTCGAGATCTTCGCGCAAGTCGGCATTCTGTACGACCAGATGAACGCGTCGCACACTCGCGGCGACGTCAGCTCCAAGGCATATCAGCGCGCGCGCGAGGAAATTCAGCAACATCTCGCGAAAATCCGCTTCACGGCGCGCACCATCGACCGTCTTTGCGGCGACGTGCAGCATCAGGTCGCGCAGGTTCGCGCGATCGAACGCAACATTCTGCAGATCGTCGTGACGAAGAGCGGCATGCCGCGCGAGAAGTTCATCGAATCGTTCGCGGGTCATGAAGCCGACCTCGGCTGGACCGAGCGCGCAGCACGCGGCACGACGTCGTATGGCGCCGCGCTCGAGCGTCACCTGCCGGCAATTCAGTCGGAACAGCAAAAGCTGATCGACATCGAAGCCACCGTCTCGCTGCCGCTCAAGCATCTGAAAGAGATCAACCGCCAGATGGTCGCGGCTGAATCGAAGATGCGCAAAGCCAAGAGCGAAATGATCGAGGCGAACTTGCGTCTCGTCATTTCCATCGCGAAGAAGTACGTGAATCGCGGCATGCTGTTCCTCGACCTGATTCAGGAAGGCAACATCGGCCTGATGAAAGCGGTGGACAAGTTCGAATACCGCCGCGGCTGGAAGTTTTCCACGTACGCAACGTGGTGGGTCCGCCAGGCCGTGACGCGCTCGCTCGCCGATCAGGCGCGCACGATCCGCGTGCCGGTGCACATGATCGAAACGATCAACAAGCTGAACCGCATCTCGCGTGAAATCCTGCAGCAGACCGGTCAGGAAGCGCATCCGTCGGTGCTGGCCGAGCGCATGGACCTGTCGGAAGAGAAAGTGCGCGGCATCCTCAAGATCGCCAAGCAGCCGGTGTCGATGGAAACGCCGGTTGGCGACGACGGCGACGCCACGCTCGGCGACATGATCGAAGACTCGGCGGCATCGTCGCCGGCAGACGCCGCGATGCAGGCCGACCTTCGCGCCGCGATCGACGATGCGCTCGACTCGCTGTCGCCGCGCGAAGCCAAGGTGCTGCGTATGCGCTACGGCATCAACACGAAGTCGGACCACACGCTGGAAGAAGTGGGCAAGCAGTTCGACGTCACGCGTGAGCGCATCCGCCAGATCGAAAGCAAGGCCATGCGCAAGCTGATGCATCCGAGCCGTGCCGATCGACTCAAGTCGTTCCTCGACCGTTGATCCAGCCAGTCTGACTCTGCTTCACCGCGCTTGCCGTGCGCCATGCACGGCAAGCGCAATTCCCGCCTCAAGCTTCAGAATCCCACCGTTCTCAAATAAGCAGCGAGATGATCCCGCCAAGGGTGATGCCCGCCGCCAGCCAACGTCCGGCCGTGTAGAAAGCGTTGCGCTCTTCGTGCGGCTGATCTGGCCGTTCCAGCCCGAGCGTGCCATACGCAAACGACTTCACCGCTGACGAATCCGTCGCCGACGCGCCCTCGCCGTCCGCACCGGCCGCGCTCGTGCCATCGACTACATTTGTATCGCGAGCCGCCGCAGCAGCGCCTTCCGTGGAGATGCGCACAGCCTCGTCCTGCTTCGACGCATTCGAGGTAGCAGAGCGCGCGGTGGCGGCATTGTCGCCAGTGACGGCAGTTGACGACGCACTCCTTGTCGTGCGGTCAGTTGCCTGTCGTGTTGACGGCAACGCACTGTCGATTTGCATTGCAACCTCCGTTCGTTTCTTCAGGGCGTTCGGCGTAGCGCCGGATACAGGCTCTAACGACCGTGACCGGTTGAAACTTGACGCCCTGTAAGGCACGGTAAGCGCAGACGCGGTGTCAACAACGACGCGTTCCGCCCCACATCATGTTGTCCACAGAAACTGTTCAGAAGGCTGTGGATATCCTGCGCAAGAGTAGTCCAAGTACCTGAGCGCGCACAGTTTTCATCCTCTGCACGCAGCAGGTCTGAAGTGAAAAAACGAACCGCAACGAGGCCGCGCTCAAGGCATCACAAACGTCTTCACGAGCGTCAGTTCGCCGGCTTTGCGCATCGGCACGCGGATCGTCTCGCTTTTTTCGTTCGGCGTGTTTTCATTGGTGATGATCGTCACCTGAGCGACGGTCATGTCGCTTCGGTCGCTACCGCTGCCGTAGTAATTTACGAAGACGAGATAGGTGCCCTTCTGCGGCGCCGCCGATGAATAGATCTCCGGCCCATAGCCAGTCGTGACGTCGACGTCGAGCGCGCCGCCGTTCGCCACGACGCGATCGCCGTACCATGCATGCGCGCCGTCCGGCGATACCACGTGCAGGTCGAGATCCGTGCCGTCCGTGTCCCACGCGAGCAATACACGCAGCTTCGGCTGCGTCTTGCCGCCATAGGCGTCATAGAACTGAACGCGCTTGCGGCTGCCGTCCGGCGCGCGCAATTCAACGCCATTGCTGCCCGCAGGAAACGCATAGGGCCGCGAGAACTTGCCGTCCTCCTCTACACGCTGCGGCAACGGCGTGCCGTCGACCACCAGCGTACCCACGGTCTTGCCCTTTCTTTTCGGTGCGTTACGAATCTGCCCTTCGATCAGCGCAAGTTTCGACTGCCCTTCCGGCGTCGTTACGGACACCGCCGGATAGTGCACATCTTGCGTATAGCGTTCGCTGTCGCCGCTCGTATTGCGCCAGCCGTTCAGCGGCGCGGCGAAGTCGATATCGCTTGCATGCGCGGCCGACGCGCCCTGCAAGCACGCGAGAACCAGCAAGCTGTAGCCAGCAGCGTTCATCCATCCCGTCGTTTTGCGCTTCATCGTGACTGCTCCCGTCCCGCTTTCATAGTCGCTCGCTCTTCACGAGCATGAGGTCGCCGATCTTGCGCAACGGCACAACCATCGTTTCACGCCGCTCGTTCGGCGTATTTTCGTTGAAGACCAGCGTCAACGTCGCCGTGATGACGTCGCGGTCGTGCGCGGACGCGTCGAAGTTGTAGCCGGTCGTATCAAAGTTGCCCCAGTAATTGAGGAAGAACAGCCACGTGCCACGCTCCGGCGCCGCCGATGAAAATATCCCCGGCCCCGCGCCGTCCACCGAGTCGACATCGAAGCCGCTGCCGTCTTCGAGCGTCGGATTGGCGAAGAACGCATGCAGCCCGCCCGGCGTGATCACGTGCAAATCGACCTGAGCGTGCGGATCGTCCCACGTGACGATTGCGCGCAGCTTCGCCTGCGCCTTGCTGGTGTCCGCTTCATAGAACTGCATGCGCTGATGCTGCCTGCCGTCAGCAGAAATGAGTTCAATGCTGTTCGAGCCTGCACCGAATGCCCACGGCCGCGCGAATGCGCCTTCGTCGTCCGTGTAGAGCGGCGTCGGATTGCCGTTGACCACGAGTGTCGGCGGCTTGCGCGCGTGTTTGTCGATACGCTTCAGGCGTCCCTCGATCAATGTGCGGTAACGCTGCGCACCACGATCGACCGGCGGTCGCGGATACGCCGCGACGAATTGCTCGCCCTCGTTGGTCAGCCCGCTATGACGCCAGCCGCCGAACGAGCGGGTGAGATCGGCGACGCCGCCATCGGTACCGGCAGCGATCGCCCGTGCCACGACGCCTGGCCCAAACACGCAGCATGCAGCGACAGCCACAAGCATCACGGCGCGCAGGCGAACCCGCCTCAGCACGGAAGGCCGGCACAACGAAAATAAGGAGGTGACGTGGTTCATTGGATCGGATTGTCGGTACGAATCAGCATGCGGGCGGTGCGCTCGACAAAATCTTCGTCGAGTCCACGCGGATGATGCTGAAACGCGAGGTGAACATATTCATGCGCCAACGCAATGCGATCCTCTTCCGTTTGCAAGCGATACACGTAGACGCGATTGCGTTGCGCGTCCGCGTACGGACGTCCTTCGCGAACGGCACACACGGCCGGCAGGTCGGGCGTCTCGTATCCGGCCGCGCCATCCATGCGCCGCGCCCAGGAAGGCGCATTGCGTTCCAGCCACTCGCGCGCGCCGGTCACCGCGATGCAATCGCCGGACAAGGGGCTTTGAAATGAAGTCAGCGTGGCTTGCGGCCATGTGCGTGCAAGGATCGCATCGAACGTCAGGCCAGCTTGCGCGGATGCTTTCGCGGCAAGCCAGCTCATTTGCTCTGCCGCGGCCTTGTCGTGGTGATACTGGACAGGCACGCCGGTCAGCACGAGCGCGTCGGTCATATCGGCGGCACGGCGCGCCGCCGCAGTCGGCGCGCGAGGCAGAACGCGCTGCGTATTGCTGCTATCGTCGATACGCAAACAGCCGTGATCGTGTACGCCGTGCTGCACGACGTAAGTGCGCGCCGCCACGGCGAGCGCCTTGGCCGCTTCCGGCTGCGCCGTATCGCCTTCACGCTCGACTACGCGCGCCACATAGTCGTTCATGCCGAAGCGGCCGACCACTTGCGGCGCTCCCGCAGCGTTACGATCGAGCCGCAACTCGCCGCGGCTCGTGAGTCGCGTCCAGTTGCCGTTCACAAAGCCAACGCGATACTCGCCGTTCAGCGGCCCCTCAGCCACCTTCGCAGGTCCTTCCTGGCCGAGCACTTCGCGAATCGGATAGCGGCTGAAAAAATCGACGACGACACATGCGCCGTCATCGGGCACGGTGACTCGCGTGAGAAGCGGCGCAATGCGCGGCGCAGCCAACGCGAGCACGCGTGCGCTGCCGCCGGGGCCGGCGAGCCAGACCGGCGTGCCATCCGCTAGCCAGCCTGCGGCGCCGCCCACCGATGCGCCTGGCCGGGCCGCATCGGGCATCGTCCACGTTTTGGCGCGCAGCAGGCTGCCGTAGAGCGACACCGTTCCCTCGCCACGCCCGCTCGTCAGCACGGAGACCAGCGTGCTGGCCGCCGCTTCGCGTGGGCGTGCGGGCATCGCCTGCAATGCGGCGAGCAGTTGCACGACGGGCACACGATGCGTCGGCGTCATCGCGTGAAGGTCGCGCAGCCAGGCAGGCGCGTGTACCGCCGTCCAATACTTGCGCCAGTCGGCGGGATCGAGTTGCAGACGCCCCGGTTCGAAAAAAAGCCCGCACGATTTCACGAGCGCATGCTCGCGATCGACATGACCGCCCGTCATGCAGCAATACACTTCTTCGGGATCGCCGCCGTTGCACGTGTAGTCTGGCGTTGCGATGTTTCGATCCACCAGATAGCCGTAGACAAACAGCTTCCACACGCTGCCAAGCGGTGTTTCCAGCGTGGCGGGCAACGGCAGCGCGGATTGCGGAGACAGGCCGCTAACGGCGCCGTCGACGTCGGCTTGCCACAGCTGGTTTTGCCCGTCGCGCAACCACGCGAAGCGCAATGTCTGTTTCGACGCCGGCTGCAGTGAAGCCGGCCCGGCCGCATACGCGCGATCGAGTGTGACGCCGCAGATCATGCACACCGCGCCCACGGCGAACGCGATCCGCAGCATCATCGCTGCAAGAAGATCGCGGACAGTCCGAAAAAGCGCGCGGAACATGGCCTGTGTCGCTTACTGGATGCGCAACGAAGTCACGCGATCGCTCTTGCCGCCTTCGAACGCCTTCGCGTCCGGTTGATACATGCGGAAATAGCGCGCGGGCGGCAATGCGAATGTGCCCGGCAACGCGAAGCGCACCAGTTGCCGCAACGCCACTGGCCGGTCGAGCAACGGCACCGGCTGGTGATACGAGAGCTCACCCATTTCATACGATGCAGCACGCGCGAACGGTTGCGGGCCGCTCTCGCCTTCCTTCTCGCCAGGCAAGCCCTCGATCGACACGCCCCAGCTCGTCGCTTCGACGCTCGCGCCCGGCGGCAGCGGCACATCGAGCAGACCGTAGTGATACGCGTTGCCCGAGCGCGGCGTAAGCGTGACTTCGTCGACGTACAGTGCATTGCTGTCGATCGCATCGCCCGATTTCACGAGACGCGCTGTGAACGCAGAGCGCCCCACATTGCTCTCGCCCGCGCCCTGCTTTTTCGGATCGGCTTTTACCTCGACCGGTTCGAGCTTGTAGAAGCGGCGGGCGACGCCGATGTTCAAGCGGCTGTCTTCGCTCGTATGACTGCGGAACGAGACGATTGCGCTGACGTCCGTGCGTGCGGCGCCTGCGTCGAGTGTGGTCGGCACGCCAGCAGCGGTCCATTTCCAGAGTGGCGTGCCGGTCGGCGTTGCGGCGCGCGTCCAGCCCGCGCCTTGCAGCGACGGCAATGAAGTAGCCGCCACATCGCCGCCGAGCGCCTTGCGCAGCCAAAGCAGTGTCAGTGCGCGGTCGAGCGTCGGGTAATCGGCGCTGCTTCTTGCAAGCAATGCGGATGCATCGACGCTCGCGCCTTCGCCGGACATGGCAAGCAGGCTTTGCACGAGCGGCGCCGGATCGTTGCTCAACGAGACACGCGCGGCGCTCGATGCCGCATCGAAACCGTCCGGCGTCTGCGCGCCCGTCGCGCGCGCCATGTTCGCGATCAGCAGCATCGCCATCTGCTTGCCGCGCGGCGAATCGGCCTGTGCAAAGACGATACTGTCCGACGCGCCATACGTAGCATTAGCGGTGTTGCGAGCCGGTGCAGCAGCGGTGGCCGCCGCGTCGCTCATCAAGTCGGCAGCCACGCCCGAGACGGGCGTCGCGACCGGCAAGCCCATCTGCTGCATGAACCACAGCGCCAACGCGCGATGAAGCAGTGGCTCTTTAGCGCCGGCGTCGCGATAAACCTCCATTGCGTGTTGCCAGTTCGCGGCCGGCAGGCTGATGCCCAGGCTGCGGCTCGCGAGCCAGTCCGCGTAGTACGCGTAGGCCGTGATCAGCGCGCTGCCGGCGGTCGTATCGCCCCACCAGCCGAACGTGCCGCCGACGCCCGCGAGCATAGCCAGACGTTGCCGCTGATTGCGCAACAGCGCTTCGATTCCTTGCGTCGAACTCGCGTTGTCGCCGCGGCCGATCGCGTCGTGTGCAAGTGCGAGCGGAATCAAGCGGCTCGATGTCTGTTCGGCGCAGCCATACGGGTAGTTGATCAGATCGTCGGCCACGCGCATGAACTGGCTCGCTGCGCTGCCGACGAAACGCACGCTCACGTCCTGGGCGTCTTGCGGCAGATTGAGCGGCTTGCCTGCGCCGTCAAGCGCGACAGTGTTCTGATGAAGATCGAGCCAGCCGCTCGCGTCGAGACGAATCGTGGTCTGCAGGCGGTCCACATCCTTGTCGCCCTTGCGCAAGGTCGCGTTGACCACGCCGGCCTTCAGCGCGCCGCTCGGCAGACGCAGATAATTCACGCCGCGCTTAAGCGTGACCTTCTGATTCAGCGACAGACCGCCGCCCTCCACCAACCACTGCGCGTCCATGTCCGCGTCGGTCTGGTTGAAGGCGATCATGTCGATAGACGGCTGGTCGTTGACGCGGAAATGCGACGGCCCGCTCCACTTCAGATACAGCGCCTTGTCGGAGCGCACGTATGCGGTGCGCTGGCCGACCATGCCATCGGGCGCGGCCGCGCGCACGGTGACGCGCCAGCGCGCTAGCGAGTCGGGCATTTTGAACGTCATGGTGGCGTGACCATTGGCGTCGGTCTTCAGGCTGCCTTCCCACGCAGCCGTATCCTGATCGTCGCGGCGCGGGCGTTCGAGCACTTTCACGCCGCGCTCGTTGTAATTCGCCCGTTGCGGCCCGCCCGGCGCACCCTTGAGCGGCGAACGCGCCAAGTCGTAAGTGATGAACGACAGACTTGACGATGTCCGCACGTTATTGCGCCGCGGGTGATAGAAAAAGTCGACGATATTCGGCGCAATCTCCGGCTGCAGCACATAGACCACTTCATCGACCACGCTCACAGTCAGATTCGCCGCTTCCGGTTTGCCGTTCAACGTGCTGTCGAAATTCAGGGTGACGGTATCGCCGGGACCGTACACAGGCTTGTCGCTCTTCACGTTCAATTCGATTTGCGGCTGTGCCACGACGATGCCCGCATTCTGGAATGCGTATTCGCCCGCATGCACGTACAGCACCGAGAAGGTCATGTTGGGCGCGAAGTCTTCGCCGACCTTGATACGCGCCTTCCATTGCGACGGCGTCGCGCGCTGCAGTTGCAACCAGTCGCCGCCCGCGCTCAACAGCGCGCGTCGTTCGACGTTGTCGCGTTCGAGCGTCAGCAACGCATCGTCGACGGGCAGCGGGAATGTGATCAGCGCTTCCGCCGTGTCGCCAATCTTGTACCGGTCGCGATCGAACACGATCTCGACGCTGCCTGGGATCGCCTTCAGGCCGTCGCCCGCGACCCAATGGCTGACGGCGGCGAGCAGGTTGCCCGCGTCGTCCTTGACCGACAACATGTACGAACCCGGCTGATCGAATGGCACTGCGAACGACAGCTTGCCGCCAACGCCGTTCGGCGCGCTTTTCAACGCACCTTCGGCGTGCGTCTGCGATTCGAGGCGCGTCCATTCCCATTTCGCCGGCGCATGCGCCGCCGGGTCGACCGCGGCCAGCGCCTGCAAGTCGAAGCTCACCGATTCCTTCGGCTGCGAGAACGACTTCGACGTAGTCAGCCGGTACGGCGTCGCGCCGCGCGCGATCAACACTTCGCGCGTCACGCGGACCTTGTATGCGGCGCCGTCCTGCGCGAACAGCGTCAGTGCATACCGGCTCGGTTCGGTCGCTGCGGGCAGCGTCAGGCTGGCGTTGCCGTCGCCATCCGTCTTGAGTTCCTGTTGTTCGAGCTTGACCGGGAAGAGCCCCGCATAGTGCAGTTCGCCGTCGACAATCGTCACTTTCTGCGCGCGCAGCGTGACCGAAATCTTGCTGTCGCGCACCGGCTTGCCGTCCGGATAGCGCAGCTGGATTTTGCCCTTCAGCGGTTCGCCGGTCGCATAGTCGGCTTTGGCCATTGAAAGATTGACGTCGAAGTGCGGCTTCACATATTCGGCAACGCGAAACGCGCTGCCATACACATCGCCGTTATAGTCGAACCGCAGCGTGTAGCCGCCAGCGCTTGCGTCTGCGGGCAGCGAAAACGACGTGTCCGCGCCAGTATCCGAAGCGAAATGCGTCTTCGCCGTTGCAACCGGCGAGCCGTTCGGGTCGAGCACTTCGAGCTTGATGTCGGCCTCGGCAGGCGCCGACGATTGAGTCGCGTTCTGAAACGTACGGCCAATAAACTTTACATGGACCGGATCGCCGGGCCGGTACATCGGCCGATCGGTGACGGCGTAGATTTTCGTGTTGTAGATCTCGCTGTCGTAATAGAAATTCTCCGACACGAACACGCCGCCCTGCGGATCGACACCGAGCACATAGCTGCGCTCGGGGCTCACGTGTTGCAGCACGAGCACGCCGTCGTCGCCCGTCGTACCGCTTTGCAACACACCTACACCGTCGGTCCAGTTCACTTCCGTGTTAGCGACCGGCTTGCCGCTATCGCGCCGCGTAGTCCACACCAGCATTCCGCTCGATGCTGCTTTCACGACCGCCACCGTATCCGACACGAACAACAACGTATGCGCGCGATAGTTGCCGATCACCGCCTCGACGATATAGAGGCCCGGCGGCAGCTTGCCTACCGGGATCATCACGTTGCCGGAGCTCGCCTCGATAAAGTTACTGCTGCTGCCCGCGAGGTTCACGCCCTTGGGCGGCTCGATCACTTTGGCGTCCCAGATCGGATAGCGAAAACGCCCGACCATGTCATAGCCTTTCAGCGGGGCGAACTGCGAGTTCTGCTCGAACTGCGTCTGCTTACCGGTCTGTTCGCCGAGCTTGAATTGGGGCGCGGCCTCCGTTGCCTTGCTGCGGGTGGCGAACGAAAGCACACGCTGCCATGCGCGGCGCGCCTCGGTAAACCACCGGTCCCACAGATAAGCCAGCGTGTTCGCGAGGCCTTCGCCCTGATAATTCGGCGCGACATTCAGCCGATGCAGATTCTTCTGTGCCTTTAGAAACTCGAGCGGCTTCGGCACCCGATACACGACGATGTCCGCGCCGCCGTATGCCTGCAACGCGTCCTTGAAATCGCGGCCGGGCGCCTCAAGCCGGACCTGCGCGAGTTGATTACTGCCGAAGCTCGCATCCGAGAGGAGAAAGAAAGGTTGACCGTCCACTTTCTGCGAAGCGAAGTTGCTCGACGGCGCCGGATTGAGCGTCGGATTCGCGGCGATGCTGGCGTTTGCCGATGCCGCCGACGCTGCCGACGCGTCGTCGCCCGCCCGCGCGGTGCCGCTTGCGGTGGCCAGAGCAATCGCCACAAACAGCGCGGCCATGGCAACGGTCGCGCGACCGCGCATAGGGTTCAGCCATTTGCAAGTCGCGATCACAGAGCTCATTCGGGTCATGGTGTCAAAAAGTCCAAACGAAACACGCCGACAAAGTTCGGATTGCCGTCGAGCGGCTGCCAGCGGGAATCTTTCCATTGCATCAGGTCGGAAACGGCGACCGCGCGCAGACCGGTATCGGTCGGCGTGACGGTGCCTGTGTGATAAGCGATGTAGCGATCGAGCCAGATCATCAGATGCTGGTCGTCGCCCTGGTCGAAGAACAGCAGGTCGCCGGGCAGCGCCTGATTGACGTCTTTCGAAACGAAGCGGCTATTGCGTTGAATCAGCGCGATGGCGGAAGCGTATGCGCCAGTGGAACCGTCGAGTTGCGTCCAGCGATTCGCGATCATGCGCTGCGCCGTGGACAACTGCAGTTCGGGCGGCAGACTGCTCGTGTCGGCAAGGCCGGTCATGCCGTTGGCGTGCAGCCATTTGCTGTCGTGTGGTCGCAGCGTCTCGCCGACGGCAAAGCGCACTAGTCCCGCGCAATCGCGTTGCGTCCAGCGCGGCGTCGGGCCGCGGCGCATCTGCTGATCGACGATGCGGGTGAACCACGCGCGAAACACAGCCGATTGCTGCGCGGTGAGCGTGTCGGGCTCGGGACCGGAAGCACCAGGACTCAGCGCGTGGGCATAAGGCGCGACGCTCGCCGCTGCAAACGTCGCGGTGATGCGCAACAGCCATGCGCGGCGTGAAACCGCCACGACGCGTGAAGTCGCGACTTCACGGGTGGGATGCGCGACAAACTCCGCACGGAGTTGAGGCGTCGCGCGCGAGGGCGCCTGGCGAGGCGCGCGCAACGCGCCGGCTAAGCGAAGGCGACGCATTAATCGCCCTCTGTGCCGGGCTGATCTGCGGATGCTTGCGGCGAGCCGTTAGCCGAACCCGCATCGCCTTTCGCGCGATCGAACCACCACTCTACCGGCACCCAGCCGGTCGAGCCTGGCAAGGTTTGCGGCAGCGTCAACGAAACCGGTGGATAGTGTGCGAGCGCGCGCAGCTTCGGTGTGAGATGCGTACGCGAGGCGTTGCGGAACACGGCTTCCTGATCGGCGGGCAGTGCGGCGCCAGCTTCGCGTTCGATCAGTGCTGCAGCGGACGAAGGCGTCAGCGTCAGAATGGTGCGCGGCAAACGCTCAGGAGCGAGCGTGTCTGCCAGCGCGGGGTAACGCTTGTCGAGCACTGCCAGCGTGTCGTCGACGAGACGTGAGTCGGGCGAGAAAATCAGATAGCCGTGCGCGAGCGCGAGCGTCACCGGGAAATAGCGCTCCGCCGATAGCTGCGACGCGAACGACGCCCTACTGCTCGACGCCGTGCCCGAGCGCGCGCTGACCGGCCTCTGCCAGACGGTGACGTCCGCACCCAGGTCGCGCCTCGTGACCGGCAAACGGCGATAGTTAGTGTAGTCAGCGTCGTTGGCGTCCGTCTTCGCGGCCTTTGCCTCATATGCGCCAATCACGTCACCGAATGTTTTGTCGAGCGCGGTCTTCAGCGCAACGAGCGAGGCCGCGTCCTGTGTCTTGTCCTGCGTTTTAACTTGAGCGATGAAAACCGGCGCAACCAGCGTGGATTTCGCATACCAGCACACCGCCGCGGGGCCCGTCAGACGATCGCCGATTGCCCCAGCGGCGTCCGCCCCATTGGCCACCTTGCCAAGCAGTGCCGATGCCTCCTTCCAGTCCGCGGGCAGGCTCGCGCACGCTGCGGCGTTCGCCGGCAATGCGTGCCACAAGGCCGCGCTGTTCCACTGCTGCGGCAGTTTGCCCGGCTCGATCAAGGCCGAGGTCCGCCAGGTCGCCGACGCGCTGCCGTTCGGCGAGAAGTCGAACCGCAGCGCGTCGATGCCCGAAAAGAACGCCTGATAACCGAACGACAGGTAATTCGCCGACACCACCAGACGATGCCCCTTCGGCGCGTCTCCCGAAGCGTCCAGTTGATATGCGCGAGCGGCGGCGTCGCGACCGGACGACAGCATGTCGGACACAGCATCGGCGCGTTCGCCCAACAGGCCACCCTTTTCGTCGAGCAGAACGCCGGGCGCGGACAGCACGACGAGCCGATCGTCTTTCGTCGCGAAAAGCAGCGTTCGGCCAACTGCGAGCTTCAGCGCGTAGACCGGAACATCGCCGGAGAGCCTGGCGACCTGGCTCAGTTGTGTGTCGCTTGCGGCGACGTTGCCCAAGCCCTGCAGCAGCTTCGCAAGACCGTTGCGGCGCACGGACATGATCCAATAGCCGAGGCGGCCATCCGGCGAACGCCAGAGCAACACGTGCGCGGGTTCGTCGAACACGCGGCGGATCAGTTCGTCGCGCCAGTCAAGTTGATGTTCGAACGCGAGACGCCGCAATGCACCTTCAGCGGAAAGGCGCGTATTCGCCGATTCGTAATAGTCGACGAAGTCTTGCGTGAGCACGTCGTGAAGCAGCGGCACGCGCAACATGTCGCGCGGTAAACGCGCCAGCGCTTCGCTGTCGATCACCGCGTCGGGATGATGAATGTCCAGAACGACTTCGCCCGCGTTGGTCGCCTTGCGATGTGCGAACGGACGCCACACGGCCTGAATGACGATGCCGGCCACGATCAGAAGCGCGGCCACGAGGATTGCAATCTTTTTACGCGACATCTTCATCTGAGTTTTTCTGGTTCGATGCGACGATATTAACGTTGATGCCGGCCGGATTAAGCCGCCGTGACCTATCGCTGAAGGCAGCGATGATAACCGATATTTTTAACAGCAAACCACCCGACATTACATTTAACAATTAGAGAGGTTTCAGGTGCTTGTTGACCACAAGTTGCGCTTGATTAATGCGTCGAAAGAGGTTAATGATTTTTTCTGTCACCGCGATTAAAGAACGTTCGTTCCGGCGCTATACCGCTGAGCGTCAGTATGCGCGGGCCCCCGCGTAGTCACATGCGACTCGCAAGCGAATTCGAGCGGCGTCCGGATACACTCACGCAGGCAAGCGGCGATGCATTATGCGCATAAACAACCGAGGTCCCGCGAGATCACCTGTTAATGCGGGACTTGCTCCTACAGATTCAGAGAAACATTACTTCTATTTGCGCGACGCAACTGTAAGACGACCGCATTTTTCACCGCTTGAGCGTTATGTTTTTACCTGGACATAATCGTCGACGCCTCGCGTTCGCGGAATTATTCAATCGCTGCGGTCGCTCGCATCGTCAGATAGCCATCGTGATCTTTTGCCCATAGGTCGATCGATTTTCCATCCGCCGCGGGCGCGCCGCACACCGTGAAAGCCTGGCCCGAAAACGTCGGGCGAAGCGCTTTGAACGCAAAGCTCTGGAGCGTTGCATCGGGTCGCTCGCGGCGAACGAGATCGACCAGCAGCGTGGCAATCAACGGCCCGTGGACCACGAGGCCAGGATAAGCCTCGACTTGCGTCGCGTAGGGATAGTCGTAGTGAATGCGATGGCTGTTGAAGGTGAGCGCCGAATAGCGAAACAGCATGACGGGATCGGCCTCGATAATGCGGCTCCAACGTTCGCCCTGCGGCGCGAGTTGCGGCTGCTGAGGCCGCGGGTCTGCTAGCGGTGCGTCGCGGTAGACGATGTCGTGCTCTTCTTCGAGCCTCAGTTCGCCGCCGACTTCAATCGAGTGCTGCACCGTGACGAACACGAGGCGCCCCGAGCGACCCGTCTTGTCTTCAATGTTCGCAATGGTCGACGTACGCGTGGCGCGCTCACCCACTTTCAGCGGCGCATGAAAAGTGATGCGCCCGCCGGCCCACATGCGGCGCGGCAGCGGCACCGGCGGCAGAAAATCGCCGCGCTTAGGATGACCGTCCGGGCCAGTTTCGGACATTGGCGCGATCGGCAAGAAGTAAAGCCAGTGCCAAAGCGGCGGAACGGTATCGCCGCTTTGCTCGCGATCCAGCGTCGCGGCGAGAGCCGCGAGCGGAAACGCGGTAACGAGATCTTTGGCGACTCGCTCGGTGCCGAGCCAGTCATCGAGTTTCTGGTGGTAATCCGACATGGACAAGCCTCCGATGGAGCGACCAATTGACAGCACCTACTATGAACGACGCGACGCGCTTCGCAAAGGTTATCGTTGGGCGGCGTCACTTTTTCCTGCTCACAACTCACCGTTTTGCCGGACACATCGCCTGTTGATCCGTGCGCCTCCAACCTGGGGGAATTGCAGCGCAAGAGTCGGAGTGCGCGGCCTGAAAGACGCGCTTACACTCAATCATCGTTCGAAAACCGCTTAGGGAGACTCTGATGAATACGGTGGCGAAAGATGCCCGCGCGCAATCGCCGGAACAGGATCGAAAAACTGAATCGAAGCCGTTGCAGAGCCGCAATCATGCAAGTTCACTGACGGCGCGCATCGAGAGGACTGATTGGTTTCACGTCGAAGAAGAACTGAACGGCTATGGCTGCGCGATGTTGCACGGGCTGCTTGACGCGCGCGAATGCGATGCCCTCACTGCGCTGTATCCCCGAGAGGACTTGTACCGCAGCCGCGTAGTGATGGCGCGGCATGGCTTCGGCCGTGGCGAATACAAGTATTTCTCGTATCCGTTGCCGTCGTTAATCGCACAGTTGCGACGCGAGTTGTATCCGCATCTCGTGCCGGTGGCGAATCGTTGGAACGAGGTGATGGGCATCGGCATTCGGTATCCGAGCGCACACTCCGAGTTTATCGAACGCTGCCACGCTGCGGGCCAGACGCGCCCGACACCCCTAATGCTGCAGTACATGACCGACGACTATAACTGTCTGCATCAGGATCTTTACGGCGAGCACGTGTTTCCGCTACAAGTCGCGATTCTGCTGTCGGAACCCGGCGAGGATTTCACCGGCGGCGAATTCGTGATGACCGAGCAGCGTCCGCGAATGCAGTCACGCGCGGAAGTCGTGCCGCTGCGCAAGGGAGATGCCGTGGTGTTCGCGGTTCATCATCGGCCGGTGCAAGGTACGCGTGGTGTATATCGCGTGAATTTGCGGCACGGAGTGAGCCGTTTGAGATCGGGACAGAGGCATACGTTGGGAGTTATTTTTCATGATGCGATGGCGTCGTCGTCCGATGGCGTGGTCAATATGTAGTTGTTGAGCGTGCTCGCGATTGGTGGCGGTGACAGGGCTGCGTCGTCGAACTGGCCACCGCAAGACTCGTTTCTAAGGCTCGTAGACGCTCAGTTCTCTGCACTTTTGTTGTCTCGTCATGCACGCTTCTACACGGGAGCAAAGGTAGTCGCGGCACACGGCCTGCGTAACCTCGATGAATGGCTTGAGCGTCACCGCCGTATTTTGAGCGACTGATTGAATGAGATTTCGCCGGGAAATCCTCCGGTGAAGTTGGATGGTCCCCATGCACTTCGCGTCATGTCAATCACGTTACCGCTGTCCGCGATGAATAGAAGTCTATTTTTGCGCAGCCCCCGGGGCGTGTCGACTGATGTGAGCGGGTCGTCGGCTCCAACCGCTAGGTTCGCGATAACTGGCGGCCTCGGCGACCCAGTAAGCTGGGCCACCAGATACGTGTTTAAACCGGTAGCAAGCTTGCGTGCAGGCTGGAGGGGTATTGCAGGATAGCTCCCAGCCGAAAGCTAGCTACTATTTCCCTTTGACAGATCGAATTATCTGAGTTGCAGCTTTGACAGCTTGTTGCTTTGAATGGTGACGTGACTTAAGTCCAATCCAGTACGTCAGGGAGACCGTTTTGTCCTGCGTACTAGCAACTTGCTCATAGCAATCCCCTGCATACGCGGATGGCCCCTCAGCGTCCGCGGCAGGACACGCAGGGAAAGCTTCGTACACCGCTTCCCCTTCAATCACCGACTTCTTCGTAACCGCAGTAGTGGCACTGAATAGCGCCAGATCCCCTGCGGCGCCGTACCAGTACGGTTGAACAGATCCGATGTCGGTTCCACAGTTACGTATGTTCTTTTCGCAAAACGTTAAAACATCTTCCGCTTCCACACCCTTAAGTCGGAGAGAATATGCATGAAAGCCCCTTTCGAACGTGTCGAGCTTTTCAATTTTTTCGTAGCGATCGGACGGGTACGAAAAACTGACATGTTCGTCACTATAAACTTTGATCTTCGCTTGCGACGTGCCCGAAGCATTTGCGACAACAATGTGGCCAAGCAAGACAACAACGATGAATCGGTTTAGTAGATACATTATCAGTCTCCAAGAAGGCTATATACCCGCATCGTGTGATACGTCCGATTCTCAAGACCATTGATACCGCCATTTATTTGAGTCGTAAGCACATGCGCCGTTTCGGCGGTTACCCCTCTGTCGGCGTACCTGTTCATGCTGCTTTGGGGATGAGGAAGCCCGTGGTTCGGTCCCGCTTCCCAGTACCAAGTACCGGTATCTATAGTGTTGTAATGCACTGTCAGGAGGATGTCCGGCGTGGCGATGTTCGGCCTTGTCGGATGCTGATAATTCCACCACGACGCTGTAAAACTTTGCCGACTTAACCAACCTCTATACACCCAATATTCTGCATAATTTGATTTTCCCGTTAGCTGCTTCATGCCTCTCCCTCGAAATTTGTACCCATCGCCCGGAAGGTCGTTTCCGTTTAGATCTGCATATAAGGAGTTACATGAAGCTTCGCTTCGATGCTCTTCCATCCACGCCAGGGTTCTTGACTCTTCCGCGCCTTGACCCAGGAAGTGGGACATCCGCATCGGGTTTCGCGTAATGGAGTGCTTTTCCATTAGTCGGTTGAGCACGGCTCTATAACGCTCACGCACCTCATTCGACAAGGCATTCGCAGCCTGATGCAGATGTCCTTCCGATTTTTCGGCGTAGGTGTTCGGGTATATTTGTTCGAGTTCTTTAGAAGAGAGCCAACGGCACGTCCTGAAATGCCGCACAAACGCCGTCGGCGGGAAATGCCACACCTCATTGGCATGCGGAAAATCTGGATCGCTGACATCCTCCCAGAACGACAGATCGCGCGCATGATCGATCAGCTTCGTAAAAGCTTCGTTCGCTAACGGATTGGTCAATGCCTCATGTGGACTCTTAAGCCAGTTGTATCGCGCCTCCAGGCCGTTGCGACTCCACTCCGATGGAAACTTGCAGATCGCACGCGCCATGCGCTGCCGGATCGCATCGGTGCCCAGCGCAGTCACGGCATCGGCATGGCTCACGTGTCCCGCATGATTGACGTCCAGCCAGCGTTTCACCGTGGGCGAATCGCACAGGCTGTCGGGCGTGGGGTCATCGTTAATGAAACTCCACCCGGCCCACTCAGGGAAATCAGCATCGCTATAGGCCCGCACGCCGGCTTTCGACAGGTTGATCCAGCCGTCACCGTCCGGTGTCTTCACTTTCCGCCAGTGGTTGAAGCGCGCGCCGGCGGGAAGTTGGTCGTTGATGCAGCGCCCGAAACGGATCATCTCGAAGATGGCACTCGGCGATGGCACTGGCATACCCGCTGCCAGGCTCGCGAGACTGCTGTCGGTATAGCGGCCGTTCAGGGCGGTGGCCCGTTTGTACAAGCTATATTCGGCGTCCCTTTCCGCAGGCATTGCACCGTACACGGACCAGCTCAGGTCCGCATTCTGCCGGTAGGTTGTCAGCGTGCAGTCCTTCTCATAGTGCATGCGGATCACAAGGTCGCAACTGGTCCCGGCCGCGACAAGAGGCGATTGCGGCTGCAATGTCGCGACAGGTGGCGCGCTGTCATCATCACGGAACGGATGCGGCTCACTGGCAAAGAGTTTCGCGCCGCGAGGAAGAAGAACCACATGTCGCCGTACACCGCATCCCTGCGCGCCGGAGTATTGCCCAGCGGCGCCGGCGCACGGCCGATCATCTTTTTCAGGTTCGCCTCGCTGCAGATGATCTCGAAATGAATCTGCGGATACTGTCCGAATATCTGGCCGGGTGTGCCGACCACATCCTTGCGGTAGATCCGGTTGCCGGCAGCGAGCGTCGGCATTACCTGCTGCAGGTGCAGGTACACGGAGTAATACGTGATTTTCGCGTTCTCGCCTTCACCGATCTCGGTGTCGTGGCGAATCACCACGCACCCGTCGTCTGTACGCACGTTGCGGTACTGGAGCGTTGGCTTGTGGGTCGTGTCGGTCTTGCGCACGTACACGATCCTGCCATCCGCGATGGCTCGCACAGGAAGCGCATCGCCGCCTTCTGTTGGTGCTCTCAGGTGCGCGCCACCATGCCAGCCGAGGTTGAAGCTGACCGGATAGGCGCCGTTTCCCGGCGCGCATTCCAGCATGCTGGCCGTGCATACGTCACCGTCGGGCACGACCGTGTTGCCCGCATCCGGTGTGGGCATTGCATCGTTCTGCTGCGGATGGGCGGCTGAAAGAAAGGGAGGGCTGATAATCATGAGTCTGTCAGGAGGGGAAGGTCACAGCGAATGGAGGTAGTCATCGGTAGGCGTGCCCGAACCGAAAGGCGGAAAGTTCCTCAACTGGGCGTCCGGCCCCGGAACATCCCAGGCCGCGCCTCTCTCCAGAATCGCCCCCGGCGACCCGTTGACGATCCCGCTGCCGTTGATCTGGATGTATGAGCCGCCCGCGCCAATCCAGACTTCCTTTGCCGCCGTCAGCACAATCCTGCCGTCGGCGCTGCTGATCGTGAGGTCCTTGAGTGCCGCCAATGCGATCTGGTCGCTTTGCGCCTGGATGTCCACCCGGCCTTTGGCCGCGATCAGCTTCATGCCGAGCTGATATGCAAACACTCTGAATGCTCCGCGCACCGACGCAAACAGTGAGCGCCCCGACGACACACTCACATCCCGTCCCGCCGTGATCGCGTGATCGTTCGCACTCGCTATGTGCGTGCTGTCGGCCGCGGTCGTCGCGATGCCCGCTGCACTCGCGATCACGACGTCCGGCCGCGTCATTTCGGGCGACGGGTTGTCCGCCGTCTTCTGCCCGCCTCTGATCGCCTCATTCTGCGTCCTGATGGTATGGGTGGTATCGGTCTGGCCCGAGGCCGGTGTCTGCGCGTGATGTTTCTGCGCGAGCTGTGAAAGCTCCTCGTGCTGCTGCCGCGCCTGCGTGAGCCGCGCCACCGTCTCGCCCATGTCCTTCACCGGTGCACTCGCACCCGCGCGCGTTTCCGTCGTGAGTAACATGCCCCTGTTAGCGCGCATCACCGCATGCGCGTCGGTGGCGATCTCGATCCCCTCACCCCGCGCCTCGGTGCGCCCCTTCGTGCCGTCAATGCGCGTGTTGAACCCCGCCACAAACCGCGAATTCGCCTGGTCGCTCGCAAGCTGCGCCTGCATCCTGCCAGGCGTATCGTCCAGCGCGAGGTGGTTGGAGCGCAGACCGTATTCGAGGCTCTTACTCCGGATGCCGCTCAGTGCCGCATTGGCCGGCAGCTCCCACGGCGGCATGTTGAATCTGTCCACCACGAATCCCGCAACAACAGGCCGGTCCGGATCGCCGTGCACGTGCGCGACCAGCACCATCTGACCGGCGCGGCCGGGGGCGACGACGCCCAGCTCGCCGCCCTGCCATTGCGTCATGACGCGTACCCAGATCGAGCTTGCGCCATCGAGATTCGCCCGCCGGTCCCAGTCGAACTGGATGCGCAGGCGGTTCCGGTGGTCGATGAACATTTCCTTGTCCTGCGGCGCGACCACCACCGCATATTCATAACCGTCGATGCGCGGCCTGGGCGTGATCTGCGGCAACCGGAAATACTCGTTCGCCGGTTGCAGTTCGAACTCCGTGTTGACCGTGTATTGACGCCATGCGCCCGATGACGTGCCGACTTCCGTGATGTCCAGATCACAGCGCAGCACGATGTATTCGCAGTTCGCGCGCTCCTGCGGATAGCCCGCAAGCGTGAACGTGCGGCCCGGCTGAAGGGCCTGGAGATGACCCCTGCCGGTTGCGCGCAACCCCTGACAGCGCCGCGCTTCGAGCTTGACCCGCGCAAGGTACTGGCCTTCGATCTGCTCGTCGTTCGGATGGGCAGACGTGCGCCGCGTCTCGGGCTGGGCAAAGTCAGCGGGCTCGTACAGCTCGATGCGCTGGCTCGCGGTACCGCGCGCGTCCTCGAATGACTCGCGGTTCGGCACCAGACTTTTTGCCAGCCGCGGCTGTGCGTAGTTATGGTCGTTGACCGTGGCCTTGCCCGGTGTCAGCGTGTAGGCGATCGACAGTTCACTGATGTGTTCCTCGTCAATGCGGCCGCCGGTGTGATAGCGAAGCGTTTCATAGGCCAGGCCATGCGGACGGAAACCACCGAGCAGGTCGGAGATGACGAGCGAATGATAGTTGTTCCGGTGTTCCCACCAGTAGAAGAGTCCGAACTCTTCCATTAAACGGGACACAAATTGCCAGTCCGACTCCCACGCCTGCCGGAGCATGTCGCGCGCGGGATAAGCCCTGACCCTGCCGGGCCACATTCCGCCAATGCGCCACTCGACGGTGCCCTCGTAGGGCTGCAGCACCTGTTCAAGCACCTCGATGACGGTACCGTGGAAGATGCGCGAATCGCAGTTCAGCGTCGCACGCCACACGAACGGGCGCAGCACGAATTCGAAAACCGCCGCGCGATCCTCAACGCACCGGATGCGCGCTGAAACGATTTCGCCATTGATATGGCGGGTATCGGCACCGACGTTCACGCGCCCGGTATCGCCTGTCGCGCCGGCGCGGAAAGTGCCGATGCCCGCAACCTGGATCGCGACGGTGCCCGATGTGCCGACGATCTTCGCCAGGTCGAGCTGCGCGGCACTCGTCGGATCCTGCAGGAAGTCCGGGTTTTCGACCTCGGTTTCCACGATGTATTCGAACAGCTCGCCCACCGCCTCGCGTCCTCGGAGACTGCGGACCGTCAGCATCGGCTCACGAGTTTCGATGCATTGCCGGCTGCGGTAATCGACGCCGACGATTTCGGGAAGCGCGGCACCGCTGAACGTGAGGGTGCGCGTTTGCGTCGTCCACCGGGTCATGCGTGCCTCGCTTCAGCGGGTCGGGGAACAGTGGGAAGCGGCTCGTCCGCCCATTGCGTCCGCGCATCGCCGGTCGTGTCCGGCGTATGCGGCTGGATAAGCCACGACATTGTCAGCCCCCTCCAAAAGTTATGTTTCATATGCCGCTGGTTGCCCAGACATTTTGGAATCCTACTAAATTTCTCTACGAGGTCCCCCTTTTCCATTGAGGTCTCGGGCCTCTGCATTATCAAATCGATCCCGACCGGCGTACAGATGGAAACTGTCGCAGTTTTGTAAAACAAAATCGGGATAGGTTTAACGCATAGCCATCTAATGGATTGACTGACGCTGGACAGAACCAGATGGTCCGCAAGATAGGGAAAGGCACGAAAAAACGCCCGCTCGAGGCGGGCATTAGTAACTATCTGGAAAAGCCGGGAACGTCACATAGCGCTCATCATCGCGCCGCTGCTGCCAGTGGGTCGCACCATGGGACGCAACCGACCAGCGATCCAACGGGTGCGCAGGTTCGATGCTAAGTGGGACGACAAACGTCTTACGCTCAATCGTGCTGTACCAGCCAAAGCGAAAACTTATCCCCAGTTTTTGTTCAAAACCCTGTGGACAACCTCAGCAAACCCACACCAAGTACTTGATGGCACACTGCAATCCCGCGCCGTCTCCGCAACAGTCAGCCGGAGACGGCATCGCTGGGAAACAGCCCCTCACCGTACTCCATCCTTGCGCCGCAGCGACTCCGGCAACCCGCGCAGCACGATCAACGCACAAATCACACTCATCGTACCGATCACATACAACGCGGGCGTCGTGCTGCCGGTCAGATCCCGCACGCGTCCAACCATGATCGGACTCACGATCCCCCCGAGCTGACCCAGCGTATTGATCAACGCGATGCCGCCAGCCGCGCCCGCCCCAGTCACCAGTTTAGGCGGCAGTGCCCAGAACGCCGGGATGGATGCCACCACGCCTGCGCCCATCACGGCCAACGCGACGATCAGAAAGCCCGTCTGCTTGTCGAAGAAACCCGCGGCAAAGAAGCCGATTGCCGACATCACGAGCAGCCCGAAAACGAACTTGCGCCGCTCGCCGGTTGCGTCGGACAGGCGCCCCACCACCACCATGCAGATCGCGCCGCATACATATGGCACCGCCGTGAGCAAACCGATCAGCGTCGGATTGTGCGTGCCGGCCACACGGATCAGATGCGGCGTCCAGAAATTCAATCCATACGACGCAACCTGAATCAGAAAGTACACGAGACCCAGCGTGAGAAAGCCTGGCGTCCTGATCGCCCCGAGCAGCGAATGCCCGGTGTCGGGATGACGGCTTTGCTGCGCGATCTGCTCAGACAGATACGACTTTTCTGCGGGGGACAGCCAGCTCGCGTCCTCGATGCGGTCCTTCAATAGCTTCAGCACGAGATAGCCGAGCAGCACGCACGGTAGCCCGCCGAGCAGGAACAGCCAGTGCCATCCGGGCATACCGAGCACGCCGTTCATATGCCCGATAACCAGGCCGGCAAGCGGCGCACCGACCAGCCCCGAAAATGCCGACGCGAGAAACAGCATCGACGTAATACGCCCACGATAGCTCGGCGGAAACCAAAGCGTGAGGTAATACAGCACGCCGGGAGCGAAGCCGGCTTCCATTGCGCCGATCAGAAAACGCAGTCCGTAAAACTGCCATTCGGTATTGACGAAAACCATCGCCGCCGTGGCGAGTCCCCACGAAATCATGATCCGTGCAATCCAGCGCCGCGCACCGACCTTGTACAGGAACAGATTGCTTGGCACTTCGAACAATACGTAGCCGATCACGAACAGGCTCGCGCCAAGACCATACGCGGTGTCGGATAACCCGAGATCGCTTTGCAACTGAAACTTGGCGAAGCTGATATTAATGCGGTCGAAGAACGCAAACAGATAGCAAATCATGATGAGCGGCATCAGCCGCCATGCCACTTTGCGGATAATGGCCGCCGCGCCGTCCGCGCTTTGCTCGCGGCCGCCGGTTGCGATTGCGCCCAGGTCACTCATGTTCGTCTCCAATGCCGGATTCGGCGCTGCCGTCCGGTCGTTTAGTGGATCAAGGAAAGTTAGATTTGCAGCACGTAGTCCGGCACGGGATGCAGGTCGCTGTTGCGTCCGGCCTTCGCCACCTGCCCGGGTACGTCATGCCCGAGCAGATCCGGCAGTGCGCGCGACAACGCGAGCAGCTTCTCCAGATCGATGCCGGTCGGAATGCCCATCTCATCGCACAGATTCACGAGGTCTTCCGTACAGATGTTGCCGGATGCGCCCGGCGCGAACGGACAACCGCCAAGGCCGCCCAACGCGGCGTCAAAACGGCGTGCGCCGGCTTCATACGCAGCCAGCACGTTGGCGAGCCCAAGTCCGCGCGTATTGTGAAAGTGGAGCGTGAGCGCGGAAGGCGTCACGCGTTCAAGCACCCGCGTTACGAGCCGCGTCACCTGGCGCGGATTCGCCATGCCGGTCGTATCCGCGAGCGTGATGCCCTGTATGCCCATCTCGCGATATGTATCGACAATGCCGACCACGCGGTCCTCGTCGATCGTGCCTTCAAACGGACAGCCGAACGCAGTCGCCACGGAGGCGTTGAGCAATACGCCTGAATCTTTGACATGACGCACAATGTCTCCAAACGCCGTCAGCGACGACTCGCAACTCATGCGCATATTCGCGCGGTTGTGCGTCTGACTTGCCGACATCACGAGGTTCAGTTCATCCGCCTTCGCAGCCAGCGCGCGCTCGGCGCCCTTGAGGTTGGGCACCAGCGCGACATAGATCACGCCCGCATGGCGCTCGATCTGCTGAAACACCGCCTCGCCATCACGCAACGCCGGAATCGCTTTCGGCGATACGAACGAACCGGCCTCGATCCGCGTGAAGCCCGCCGTCGAAAGCGCGTTGATCAACGCGATCTTGTCGGCGGTATCGACCCAAGTGGGTTCGATCTGCAAGCCGTCGCGCGGCGCGACTTCCTGGACAATCAGTTTGTCGGCAGTTTTGGTGTCCATGACACCCTTCGATGCTCGGCTCATTGCACGGCTCCTTCGCGGCGAAGCCGCTCGATTTCTTCGGTTGCGAATCCGAGTTCGCTCAGCACGCTGCCGGTATGTTCGCCAAGCGTGGGACCTTGCCAGCGGACTTCGCCTGGCGTATCCGACAGCTTCGGCACGATGCCCGGCATCTTCACCGATGCACCGCCAGGCAGTTGCGCCTGCAACAACATGTCACGCGCCTGGTAGTGCGGATCGGACACGATATCCGCGACTGAATAGATGCGTCCCGCAGGCACTTCGGCGCGTTCTAGCGCGGCCAGCACGTCGCTGGTGGAATGGTGCGAGGTCCATGCGGCGATGGCCTCGTCCAGCATCGCGCAATGCCTGGCGCGGCCGTCGTTGTGAGCTAATGCCGGATCGTCGGCGAGATCGGCGCGGCCGATCGCCTGCATCAGTCGCCGGAAAATCGGATCGCTGTTGCCTGCAATCACCACGTAACCGTCGTCTTCGGTGGGATACGTGTTGGACGGCGCAATGCCGGGCAAGGCGCCGCCGCTGCGCTCGCGAACGTGACCGAGCAGGTCGTACTCGGGCACGAGGCTTTCCATCAGATTGAAAACGCTTTCGACGAGCGACACATCGACCACCTGGCCTTCGCCCTGTCCCGTCTTCACGCGAAGCAAGGACATCAACGCGCCGATCACGCCGTGCAGCGACGCGAGCGAATCACCGAGACTCACGCCAACGCGCGCCGGCGCGCCATCCACTTCGCCCGTCGTGTAGCGGATACCGCCCATCGCCTCGCCGATTGCACCGAAGCCCGGCCTGTCGCGGTACGGACCCGACTGTCCATAGCCGGAGATACGGACCATCGTCAGTTTGGGGTTGATCGCGTGCAGCACGTCCCAGCCGATGCCGAGCCTTTCGAGCGCGCCCGGACGCAGATTTTCGATGATGACATCGGCCTCGGCCGCGAGCCGCTTCACGATCTCGACACCATCGGCCGATTTGAGATTCACGCAAACCGACTTTTTGTTGCGCGACTGCAGATACCACCAGAGCGAGGTGCCCTCGTGCAGCTTGCGCCATTTGCGAAGCGGATCGCCCGTTTCAGGCGCTTCGATCTTGACCACGTCGGCGCCGAACTCGGCCATGAGGCGCGCGGCGAACGGCGCGGCAATGAGAGTTCCGATCTCGACGACGCGGATACCCTGAAGGGGTCCACTCATGTGCTGTCTCCATAGCAGTTTTCTGTTGAGAGACAGCTTGCAGGCATGCCGCGGCGGCGTCCAACCGCAATTCGCCAACGACCGTTCGCGAACGGCGAACGCTCCCCGCGAGGCGCGGATTAAGTCGCCGCGGTTCGCGCGTTGTCCTTTGCTTCCACCGAACGCAGGTGCTCGAACAGCAGACGGCTCACCGGCGACAATGCATCGACGTCGCGCACGACCAGCACGAGGCTGCGTTCCGACCACTCGTCTTCGAGTGGCGCACCGACCAGTCCAAGCGGGCGGCCCATGAGTTCATAGACCTTTTGCGGCAATACGCCGACGCCCATGCCTGCCTGCACCATCCGGCAAACCGCGTCGAAACCCGGCACATGGATTCGCAGCCGCAATGGCTTGCCGGCCTGGCGCGCGGCCATATGCGTGCGCGCGTTGATGGAACTCGCGGCGTGCAAGCCGACGTGATCTCCGTCGAGCGTTTCGGCGAACGCAACGCTTTCGCGCGTAGCCAACGGATGATCGTCGCGCATCACGAGCACGAGCGAATCATGACGATAGTGCTCGACGTGCAAGTCGCGCGTGTCAGCGTCGCCGGAACATATGCCTAGATCGGCCAGGCTGTCGTCCACCGCTTCGACCACGCCACCGCTCGGCCGCTCTTCCAGATCGAGCTTCACACGCTCGTGCTCCAGCTGGAACGCGCGTAAATCTTCGGGCAAGAATTCGACGATCGCCGACAGATTCGCCATCATTCGCACGTAACCACGCACGCCGCTCGCGTGTCCCGCGAGTTCAATGCCGATGTTTTCGATGTCGCGCATCACGCGCCGTGCGTGATGCAGCAGCGTTTCGCCGGCCGGCGTGAGCGTCATGCCGCGCGCGTTGCGCTGGAACAGCGTGGCGCCGACCGCCTGCTCCAATTCGAGCAGGCGCTTGCTCGCTGCCGAAACGGCAATCGCCTCGCGCTCCGCGGCGCGCGTGAGCGTGCCTTCCTCGTAGACGGCAAGGAACAGTTGAAGGGTCGTAAGGTCGAGCTTACGAAGAAGGTTCTTGATCACCATGGTGCGGCGCCGGCAGTTCAGTCAGTGCTAATCATCCCACATGCAGCCGCGCAGCCCGAGCCCTGAATTGTCGTGGTGAGATCGCCCAGCGGCAACGCGGGCATTCATGGCCATGAGAAGAGTCTGTGATTGTGCGAACCAACAGAGCCGCTTGCCGTGCAGCGCTAAAGCGCGTTTGGTATGCTGGATCGCCGGTCATTTCGCGGGGCGCCATGGTCGTTCCCTCGGCCTCAGTATTCACCAACGCGCTTGTTGCGATAAGCGCCGCGACCGGTCGAACGCGGCCAACCGCACAGCGTTGGCTGCCAAGGCTCGCAGTTCGCCCATCGTCAAAGGAATCATTCGATGCCCACCGTCGCGATAGCGATTTTCCCCGGCGTGCAGGCGCTCGACGTCGCCGGGCCTGTCGATGTGTTCTCGGAAGCGAACCGCTTCGTCACGCCACAGGAGCGCTACGAGGTCACACTGCTGAGCGCAAAGCAAGCGCCGCTGCGCGCGTCGAACGGCATGACGTTAATCGCCGACGCCACGTTCGATCACGCTCGCGAGCCATTCGATCTCGCGTTGGTCGCGGGCGGCCCTGCACTGCCCGAAGGCGAGCCGCCCGCTGCACCGCTGCTCGACTGGTTGACCAACGTCGCGCCTCGATGCGCGCGTTACGGTTCCATTTGCACCGGCGCTTTCGCGCTTGGACATGCGGGCCTGCTCGATGCACGCAACGTCACCACACATTGGCAACATGCGGCCCAACTCGCTGCGCAGTTTCCCGAAGCGCGCGTCGATTACGACCGCATTTATTTGCGCGATGGCCAGCTGGTGACGTCGGCGGGCGTGACTGCGGGCATCGATCTGTCGCTCGCACTCGTCGCCGAAGACCATGGTTCGCACATTGCACTCGCAGTGGCGAAGCGGCTTGTCGTATTCGCGCAGCGGCAAGGCGGTCAGTCGCAATTCAGCCCATACCTCACGGCACCCGCCGACGAAACATCGCCGGTCGCAAAAGTCCAGGCGCATGTCATGGAGCGCATCCACGAAAGCTTTACGGTCAAAGAACTGGCCGACGTCGCCGGAATGAGCGCCCGTAATTTCGCGCGCGTGTTCGTGCAGGAAACGGGCGTGACGCCGCATGAGTTTGTCGAGCGCGCGCGTGTGGATGCAGCGCGCAAGCTGCTGGAAAGCAGCGGCGCTGCGCTCAAGACGATCGCCTACGATTGCGGTTTCGGCACGGCCGAGCGCATGCGGATCGTCTTCATGAAAAGAATCGGCGCAACGCCGATGCAATATCGTGAGCGCTTTCGGGCCACCTGATCACCGTCGATGAGCGGCGCCGCTGCGCGCGCAAAACATGCGTGAGAAGATAACGTTCTGCTCAAGCCAACGCTCAAGGAACGACATGAACCCCTCTTCTCCGATTCGCGCGATCGTCACCGGACACACGCGCGGCCTTGGCGCGGCGCTCGCTGAACAACTGCTTGCACGCGATATCGCGGTGCTCGGTCTATCGCGCTCGCGTCATGCATCGCTCAAACAGCGCTTTCCCACGCTGCTAGAAGAAACCGAACTCGCACTTGCCGATACAGCACGCGTTGCTGAATGGCTGGCCACCGATGCTTTGCGCGCATTCGTCAGCGGCGCAGAGACTGTCCTGCTGATCAACAACGCGGGCATGGTGCAGCCAATCGGTCCGATCGAAGGGCAGGACGTGGTGGACATCGCGACTGCAGTCAGCCTCAACGTGGCAACGCCGCTAATGCTCGCGAGCGCACTCGCCGCCGCAAGCCCGCACGCGAGCGATCGGCGCATCGTGCATATTTCGAGCGGCGCGGCGCGCAACGCTTACGCCGGCTGGAGCATCTACTGCGCGACGAAGGCGGCACTCGATCACCATGCGCGCGCCGTCTCGCTCGACGCGAACCGCGCGTTGCGCATCTGCAGTCTTGCGCCTGGTGTGATCGATACGAACATGCAGGCAGAGATTCGCGGAACCGGCGTCGAACAGTTCCCCATGCGTGAGAAGTTCGAGGACCTCAAGCGCACCGGTCAGCTTTCCACGCCCGAGCAATGCGCGGCTCAGTTGCTCGACTACGCACTTAGCGATGCATTCGGTGAAACGCCGGTGGCCGACATTCGCGAAATCGCGAAGTCGGCTTGACGTGTAGCTGGCATCGTAGCTCCCGAAAAACCTCACCTTTGCGTGCATGCGGCGATGATTCCCGTGGCTTTGCGACGAAGTCATCGCGCGAATCACGCTCTTTATTCGGGGATTTTTGCCCGTTGCTTCGCTTCTTGCCGATGATTCGGAGGCGAAGCTCGCGCTCCCGAAAAACCTCACCTTCGGTACGAAGCGATCAACACTTCGCAGCTGGCGGCGTTTTCCGAACTCCCGAAAACACTCACCTTTCGCAGTAAGGGACAGGCTGCAAAGCCATACTGGGCGGGGCACCGGTTGCCCGAAACAGACGATTCCCGAAAACTCTCACCTTTCGGATGCGCAAACGATCTGGATACCCAGGTAAGACGCCGTAGCACGCGATTCGATACAGAAGGACTCGTCGGCGGCGAATCGTGCGACTACATGAACGGTGAGGCGGTTTCAGTTTGGCCGCTCACGGTCGACGCAACGTCCCAACTACTCCCGAATTCCCTCACCTTTGCGCGGACGACACTTGACGAAGAGCACGCTTGCATTACCGCGTCGGCTGGACGTCTAGCGAATTTTTGCCATTTTTGTAGCAAGAAGCCGAGCTAGCCCAGCGTTTCGAGCCGCCGCCGACTCGCTCCCGAAAAGCCTCACCTTTGCCGTCGCGCTCCTGCATCAACTCGCGAGCTTGCGAAACGTCTCGAGAACCGCGTCGCCTTTGAACGGCTTCACGATCCAGCCTTTGACACCCGCCGCCTTGCCGCGCTCTTTCATCGCCGGGCTGCTTTCCGTTGTCAGCATGATGACGTTGACCGTCTTGTTCGCGAGTTCGCCGCGAATCTTCTCGACCATAGTGAGACCGTCCATGTTCGGCATGTTGACGTCGCTGATCACGAGCTTGATGCCTGGACTAGCCTTCAGTTTCGCGAGGCCGTCCTTGCCGTCCACCGCGGTGTCCACATCGAGACCATTCTTCTTCAGAAAGCCGGCCACTTCGTCGCGCACCGTGCCTGAGTCGTCCACTACCAAAATTTTCGACATATCTTTCCCTTCATCAATCTGTCAGAGATCAAAACAGCTCCAGCTCACCGCTGGTTTCTTCAATGGCGCTCGTGTCTGCAACAAAATCGAGAGGCGCATACGCGCAAACGCATAGCGTCGCGCCAAGCCGCGCGGTGCCGCCGAGCATCACCGAATACGAAGACAGCAGCGCCGGCTTCAACTCATGCAGATGCGGCAGGCAATGCGCGCTCAGCACGTACGGTGTCGACATGCCGAGGTCCGGGAAGTAGCGCAGCAGTTCCTGATTGATCGCGCCGCAACACAAATTGCAGATTTCCAGAAACGCGTCCTGAAACGGCCGCTCGTCGGCTTCCTTCAGGTAGTACGCGCGCGTGCTGTCGTTTTCGTCGAAATGAAGAATCAGCAGCAGTCTGAAAACGATCGACGAAATGGTCAGTACGACGACCTGTGTGCCGTGTGCCGCGCCCGTGTCGGCTTGCGCGATCGGCACGATCTCGCACTGGTCGTCTGGACTCACTGGCAAGCGCGCCTGCGCGGCCTTGCGAAATATGCGCTCGAAGCTGTCCTTGGCGTGGGCCGTAATCACGCAGACACCTCGTCCAGCTTCGAATGAAACTGACTGGCCATCGACTCCACACTCGCGAGCGACGCCGCAATCATCTTGCCGCCGGCCTGAATGTCCTGAAACGTGGAAGTCGTGGTCAAGTCGTTGCGATGCAGGCTGTCGCGATAGCTCTTCGACAATTCCTCGGAACGCGCGGCGAGCGAGCGCACTTCGCTCGCCACCACCGCAAAGCCGCGGCCGGCGGGACCCGCGCGTGCCGCTTCGATCGACGCGTTCAGCGACACGATCACCACATGCCGCACGATGGATGAAAGCTCCTGATTCTTCGCGTGCATGTCGTGGTTCTGCGTCATCAGCGAGATCATTTGCTCGTGCCAACGCTCGAACGCAGCGCCCAGGCTTTTCAGGCGCGCGGCTTCGCTGGCAAGTTGCCGCGCCTGCTGCGCCAACTGTTCCCTGTCTTCGGTAATGCTTTTGAGCGTCGCGCGCAATTCGTCGACGCTTGCCGATCGTTCCATCAATTCGGCGCGCAATTGGGCGGTCTGCGTTTGCAGCTCATGCTCGGCCCGCTCGCGCTCGTGTGCTGCTGCGTCGAGCGCGACGCGCCCGGCCCTGAGCGAATTGATCTGGGCTTGCGCGTCCGCACGCAGCCTTGCGGTCAGCCGCGTAACGTACAGCCGATGCGCGGCCACCCCGAGCAACGCGGTCGCGGCGCTGCCCGCCAGCGCCGCCAATAGATACTGTTGAATCACAACCATTCCTTAAATGACGCCGCGGCGTGCGGCGCAAAAATGCTCAGCGCGTCACTGCGTCGACGCGAACTTCGCCGTCTTCGTTGCGCGACTCGGTGCCGAGCGTGTCGACGGCGGCGCTGTCCGGCAGACACACGATCGTTTGGAATTGGCGAAACGCCGCGCCTTTGTGATCGTCGGTGAAGCGCAGTTCGATGCTGCCGTTTTCGCGCTTCAGGAAGTCGCGCACGGCATCCATGCCGACGCCGCGGCCCGACACTGCGGTGACGGTGTCCGCGGTCGAAAAGCCCGGACGGAAAATCAACTCGGCGATCGCTTCGTCGCTCGGCGTTTCGTCGGGACCGATCCAGCCGCGCTCCATCGCAATGCCGCGAATGCGTTCCAGCGCGAGGCCGCGACCGTCGTCGCTGAGCGTTATCTGCAATGCGCCGCCATCCACGCCGACCTCGATCGAGATCGTGCCAGCCGGCGTCTTGCCTTTTGCGGCGCGGGCTTCGGCGGACTCAATGCCGTGATCCATCGAGTTGCGCAGCAAATGCATGAAGACGTTGTTCAGCGTGGAGGCCGACTTGCCACGCAGCCGGTAGCCGTTGTCGGCGATATGCACGGACGGCGCAGGCTTGCCCAATTCGCCTGCGAGCGACGGCAGCGAGCCCAGCACGCCCGACAGCGCATCGCGGATGCTTTGGCTGCCGAGCGCGAGCAAATTGCGGCGCAGTGTCTTCTGCATCGCCTGGAGTTCGTGCAGTTCGCTTGCATTCGTCTCGTCGAGCAGATTCACGATGCGCTGCATCTCTTCCTTGTCGACCATCACATAGCGGCCCGCGTTGCCCGCGTCGTTTCGCTGCGCCTTGCCCTTTCGGCCAAGGCTTTGCTCGTTGATAGTCGCGTAACTTTCGATAGCCTCGCGCACACGCGTCAACTCCCGCATCAGATGCTCCTGATCCCACGAGCGATCCGCGTCGGGCTGGCGCAACTCGTGATAGCTCTGCTCCGTTTCGTGAACGACATCGGTCAGATGCTGCAGGTTGTACGTGCGCGCATTGCCCTTGATGGTGTGCATATTGCGGAACAGCTCTGCAATCGCGGCGTGGTCGGCCTCCGAATGCTTGCGGATGATGCGCTCGTTCTCGCTAATAAATCCGGCCGAGCTCTCGATGAAGTGATGGAACTTCTCTTCGCTGACCGCCAGAATTTCGCCGATCATGTCGAGGCGCCGGCGCTGTTCGCTGGCTTCCGCAGCAAGTTTGCGCAATTCGGTCACGTCGCGCACGCAAAGCATCAAGCGGACAATGGTGTCGTCTTCGTCGGTAATTGCGGACCAGCTCAGGTCGAGTATTTTCACGCGGCCATCGGGCATGCGCTTCGAAATCTCGCCGACCAGCAAATGCTGATTGAACGCGAAGTTGATGCAGTCTTCGCCAAGGCACGCATGCGCGGCGGCGTCGACTTGCGACAACGCGTCGGCGCCCAGATCGGTATCTGAGAACACGAGGTCCATGAGTCCGCGCCCGGCAATGTCCTTCGTCTCGAAGATGTCTTCCAGATACGCCGAGTACTCCGTGTGGATCACGGCGCCGTCGATCACCGTCAGAATGCCCTGTTGCATGTTCTGCAACATCGCCTGGATGTCGGCGGTTTTCTGTTTGAGTTGCGCCGAGCTTTCCTGGATCTTCTCGATCATGCCGTTGAAGGCGACGATCGAATGGCCGATCTCATCGAGCCGCCCCACCGGCACGCGGCGCGTGAAGTCCTGGCTGGACGCGATCTCGCTCATCATGGCCTGCATGCGGCTGAGCGGCCGAGTGATCTGACGGTAGAGCAAAGCGCCGATCGAAGTCAGCAGAATAATCGCGATGCCGGTCACGAAAGCAATGGCCGTCGTCGTGGTCGCCAGTGTCGCGTTCAGCGTCGTGATCGCTTCGTCTTTCTCGCGGTTCTTCTCCACGCGCAGCGTTTCGACAATACCCTCGAGTTCGTCCCGATACTGTGCGACGTTCGCAAACAGATAGGCCTGCGCGAGCTCATTCTTGCCGTCGGCTTTCATTTTCGCCGTCTCGGCAATCGCGGAGAAGTAGTTGTCGAGACTGTCGTTGGCCTGCGATACGAGACCCTTTTGCGCGTGGCTCGCGGCGTCTTTCGCCTGCAAGGCGAGCGCCTGTTGGAGCGCGATTCTTTTCTTCTTCAGTTCGTCCTGCGCCTGCGCGACAACGGCGCCGTCGGGCGCGTAGACAAGCGTCATGGTCGCGAGCTGAACGTCCTTGACCTGCGATACGAGGTCAGCGGAAGCCAGCGCGCTGGGCACTACGCCTTCGGTGACCTTGCGCACTTCGGCCGCGCTGCCGCGCGTTTGATAGACGGCGTAACCGCCGATCGCCGACAACGCGACGAACATTAAAACAACCAATAGCGTAATGCGATGACGGATAGTCATGTGAACCCCGGGTTCTGGCCTTCGCGTCTGCCCTCGTTTGGAGCAGCGCGTTTTTTATGCGACATGAGATCTTGCTTGCAGCGCTGCCGAGTATTGCCGACCCGTGTTACTAAGCGATGACTACAGTCTTAACTTCGCATTCGGAGCCGCACTTTTTATTTCTCAAGTTTTCGGCGGCTATGCCGTTGGGAGGCGTCCGTTGCGTTTCGCATGTCGACATTTATCAAACCGAAGGCGGAAGGCGGGATCGAGTCTGGGGAGCTCCCGAATATCCTCACCACATCGTTAAAGGTGCGAACAGCGGCGTGGCTACCTCACCTCTCGGATATAGGCGAGTGCAACAGTCAGGCACCTCCTCGAATCGCTCACCTTTGCGGCAACCTCCTGGAACTCCTCACCTTTACGCGTGACGCCAGGTGACAACGCCGCGTGGGGCGCTCAACGGTGCGGCGTAAATCCTGGGACGACTCACCATTGCGGACATGGCATCGTCTCCTGGAACGTCTCACCTTTGTGTGCAAAAGATCAAAGGTGATGCCGTCTCCTGGAATTCCTCACCATCCTGGAATTGCTCACCTTTGACGGCGGTATGCCAACACAGGCTGCCGCCGTGCGACGCGTTATCTCGTCAGCTTGACGACATTCGAAAGCCCCGGTCCCGGCGACGAACCGAAGCTGTAAGTGGAGCGGCCACTGCGCTTGGCCACATACATGGCGGCGTCCGCGACGTCTAGCAGTCCTGCAATGGTCTGAACTCGGTCCGGAAAGGTGGCGATGCCGATGCTCACGCCGATTGCAAAACGACCGCCATACTCTTTGTCACCGACAGCGCGAACGCTTGAAAGCAGGCGGTCGGCGAGTTCCCTTAACTTCGCGTCGTCACCGCAATCCGTCGCGAGTAGAACGAACTCGTCGCCACCAACACGAGCGAGCATGTCGTTCTGTCGCGTCGCCGCGCGCAGCGATTCGGCGAGCCGACGCAGGAGTACGTCGCCGGCGCTGTGGCCCATTGCGTCATTCACATTCTTGAAGCCGTCTATATCGAGGTACAGCAGCGCGATGCGCTTGGCGGCGGCCGCATCGTTCGAAAGTGCGTCGATGGTGGAAAGCAGCCGGCGCCGGTTCGGCAGTCCCGTCAAAGTGTCCTGCGCCGCCTGCTGATTGAGTGCGTTCGAATACGCATGCACCCTCGCGAACGCGCGGCGCTGTATATAGACCGTATAACCCATCAGACAGCACACCAGCACAGCGATAGCAACTAGCGCAGCGCTTCCGAACATCAGGCGCTGGTGAGCGTCTTCTGTCGCCACCCTTCGTCTTTCACGCCAGTCGTTCAGCAACAGACTAAGGTCCTGGCGCAGACCGTCCATGTAAAGCTTGCCTTCGTTCGTCTGCACGAGTGCGACGGCAGCGATGCGATTGCCGCTGCGAGCCAGCTCGATGGTGCGCGCAAGTTCCGTCACCTTGTCGGTCTTCGCGTGCTCGACCCGGCGCACGAGTTCGAGAGATCTCTCGTCGCTGCCCGCCACCTGCTGCAAGCGCAGCACGGTGTCGTCGAGATCACGAATGCCCTCGCGGTAAGGTACGAGGTAACTTTCGTCGCCTGTCAGCAGATAGCCGCGCTGACCGGTCTCCGCGTTCTCCAGATCGTGCAGCACGCGGTTGGCTGCGCCGAGCACGGCAAACGCTTCTTCGTCGCGCAAACCGTCGGCAACGATGATCCTCGCTTCATACACGAAGAGGCCGGCGGCAACCAGCAAGCCAATGGCCATGCTGACGTACAGCACGATGAAACGGTTACGATCGGCTTTCGCGGAGCGAAACAGACGCGCGGTCACAAGAGCTCCAGGGCGGTGAGGGTGATGGGAAGGTTGCAATCATACTGGAGAGCCGTGGCGGCTTCCCGTCAGGGTGGGCAAGTGGACCGCCAGGGCCGCTTATCGTTCGACGTTCGACGTTCGCCGTTTTGTCAAACAGACGAACTGCTCGCTACCCGCGCGTCCTTGCGCTCATCACGGCAGTTGCGCTTTGCCGGCAAACGCCGCGACGTGATCGCTGGGGAACGGCGAAAATTTCCACTGAAGAATTATTCCTGCACTGCCTGCGTGACGCTCAAATAATGCTTGGAAGTGCACGTCATACAGCTTTGCCGAGGCGTGCGTGTGTGGTGCATTTAATCAAAAGAAGGCTTACCAAGGCCTTGCGAATAAGGCTTCACTTCGCTGACAACTTTGCCTATTTTTCATAGAGCCACCAGCGAATCCGCAACCAGTTGCGGCGCACTTCAAACAGACTTTTCATAAGCTCCGCACGCCTGATCCGAGACCGCTAGTGCACAGCCGTGGCCGACGCCGGCGGTTGAGCGCAGGCGCAGATCGCCCTGAACAACAGCCCCGTCCGCTCATATGATCTTTTGAAGGAGACAGCAATGAGCACGAATCTCTCAGTCGTCAAAGGTGCATACGAGGCGTTTCAGCGGGGCGACATTCCCGCGATACTCGAGGTCATCGCGGACGACGTTGAATGGCGTGTCGTTGGACCCGCGTCGCTGCCGTTTCCAAGAGAATGCCGCAACAAGAACGAGGTGTCCGCGTTCTTCAAGTCGCTCGCGGAAAGCGACGACATCGCAGTATTCGAACCGCGCGAATATATCGACGCGGGGGACGATATCGTCACATTAGGCTTTGTGAAAGGTACGATCCGATCGACGGGCGAAGCCGTTGAAAGCGAGTGGATTCACGTCATGACACTCAAGAACGGCTTGCTGACGCGTTTTGTCCAGTTCTTCGATACGGCAACGAGAGGCGGCCACTAGCCTCACATTGCACGAGTCGCGGCTAGAACTTCACCTTCACCTGGAAGCCGATAGTGAACGGAAGGTCGTCGGATGGAATCGGCGGGATGACGATGAAGTTCGCACCGACGCGCTTGTACTCGACCATGACGAGCGGGGCGAGCACTGGCCCAATCGTATGGTCGCGGCCGAGTCCCCAGTTGCCGTAGTTATAGCCGGAGATGATGCCGCCCATCGCCGCGATTCGCACAATGCCCCAATGCAGGAAGTCGGGTGACCAGACGCCGCCGCCGTAATACGACGGCCGGCGCAGCGAATTGCGAAAGCCGCCCGCCGTCAGCGCCCATTGATTGTTGAGCCAGCATTCGACGCCAAGCCCCGGATTGAACTGCTCGAAATGCTTGTCCGGGTCGGGATTGATGTGATACGAGCCGAGCATGGCGTCGACCCAAACGCCGCCGTCGCACCAGCTGCCCGCGTGCGCTGCCGATGTCCCGGCGAGGCCCGCGACGAGCGCGAACAATGTGTGGCTGATGTGCTTGCGGATGTCCTTACTGATCTGCCGAAGATGCATGTCCTCTCCACCACCGGTCGAGCGCCGGCGTGATGCTGTTTGGTTTTTGTGCGTGCCGCCCGTCGCGCACTGTACCGCAAGCCACTCATGCGATGTTGAAGACGCACTCGGGCTTGCGGGCACAAGACGTGCCGGAAAGCGGCAGCACAACCATAACGGAGGACTGATGGCAAAGCGGTGAAGGCGACGCGCCCGCCTTCACGTTGCGTGGAAATGTCTAGAGCCCGAGATCTGAGAGACCGGGATGATCGTCGGGACGGCGGCCGAGCGGCCAGTGATACAGCCGGTCCGCTTCACGAATCGGAAGATCATTGATGCTGGCGTGACGGCGCGCCATCAATCCGTTTTCGTCGAACTCCCAATTCTCGTTGCCGTATGAGCGGAACCAGTTGTTCGAGTCGTCATGCCATTCGTAGGCAAAGCGCACGGCAATGCGATTGTCGGTGAACGCCCACAACTCCTTGATCAAACGATAGTCCAGCTCCTTCGCCCACTTGCGGCGCAACAGCCCGACGATTTCCGCGCGGCCATTCGTGAACTCGGCGCGGTTGCGCCACACGCTGTCCGGCGTGTACGCGAGCGACACGCGTTCGGGATCGCGGGTGTTCCAGCCGTCTTCAGCGGCGCGTACTTTCTGGATCGCGGTTTCGCGCGTGAACGGCGGCAGCGGCGGGCGGCTTTCGATTTGATCGGCCATGAGATTCCTCGCTAGTGGTCAGATTGCGGTGAGGTTACGGTGAGGTTACGGTCAGGTTGCGGTCCGCCTGGCAGGCGGGGACTTACTTGCAGATCGAGGTGAGGCTTTCCTGCTTGACGACGTATTGGGCCTGCCGCCCGATTCAGCGTCGAGCAAAGTTTGAGCGACGGCTTGCGCGTCGAGCGCGGCGTCAGGCTCGCCGCTAACCAGCGCAACAGCGATCGCACCATCGAGCAACACCAGCCATTGCCGCGACAAACGTGCGGTGCGCCTTGCATCCACGTTCTCTTGCGCGACGAACTGCTCGCATTGCGTTCGTACAAATGCAAGCAGACGTTCCTTGTGTTCCCGCGCGACGACACGGATCGGGTCTTCTGCCGAGGCGATTTCGCCAGCCGCGTTCAAAAACGCACAGCCGTGAAAGTTCTCCGAGGCGAACCATTCGCGCAATACATCGAACATGCCAAGCAGGCGTTTGCGCGCGCTCGTGCCGCCGCGCTGCTGCGTGCCTGCGATGAACCAGTTCATCCAGCGTTCGTCGCGTCGTTCCAGCGCGGCCGCGACGAGCGCGTCTTTCGATTCGAAATGTGTGTAGAAGCTTTTCCGCGCGGTTCCTGACTGCTTGACGATCGCATCCACGCCGGTTGCGTGTATGCCTCCGGCGTAGATCAACGCTTCCGCGGCGTCTAGCAGTCGCTCACGTGGGCTGAGCGTCGCCGCTTCTTCAATGCGAATATGAGTAGCCATGCACGAAGGGTAGAACGATCATTCTCCCTCGTCAAGTTTTTCCCCATTTTGCGTGCGGCTACCGCGAACTGTTATCTTGGGTGAGATGAGTCAACCGGAAGCTATTGATGAAGACATTTATAGGCCGCGCCTTTGTCGTGCGCGCTTTGCTCGCTGGAAGCTTTCTCTTTGCAACGGCTTGCACGCCATTGCAAGTGCTCACACATTCCGTCAGCCAGAATGAGGCGCGCGTGCCGGTTGGTCGCTACGATCTCGACCATGACCATTGCAGCATCACGTTCGACGTCGAACACTTCAAGTATTCGCGCTTTACGATGCGCTTTGATCGCAAGACGGGGCAGTTGGACTGGAAAGAAGGCGGGCTGGAGCGGAGTAGCGTGTCCGTTACGATCGACGCCGCGAGCATTGACACGAATGTGCCGCTGCTCGACAAAATGGTGAAAAGCCCGAGCCTGCTAGACGTGGAGCGCTATCCGGAGATCCGTTTCGTCAGTACGAAATTCGAGCGCACCGGCGAAGCTCGCGGCACGTTGACGGGCGATCTGACCATTCATGGCGTAACGCAACCCGTCACGCTCGACGTCACCTTCAACGGTTTTGCACCCGACCCGCTAACGAAAAAAGACACGCTGGGTTTTTCCGCAGAAGGGCATATCAGCCGCGCGAAGTTTGGGCTCGCGACATGGTATCCAGCGGTCGGCGACGACATTCACGTGCGCATTCAGGCCGAGTTCGACAAAACGCCCGCAGGCGCTTGAGCACGCTGCGGGCGTGTCTGACGCGGCGCGCATGGCGCCACGTGTGTGTTATGCCGAGGTCCAGTCGAGAATGACCTTGCCGCTTTCGCCGGACAGCATGGTCGCGAACGCTTGCTGATAGTCGTCGACCTTGAAATGGTGCGTGAGGATCGGCGACAGATCGAGACCGCTTTGCAGCATCGCGACCATCTTGTACCAGGTTTCGAACATCTCACGTCCGTAAATGCCCTTGATTTCAAGGCCTTTGAAAATCACCTGGTTCCAGTCGATCGCCGTTTGGGCGGGCGGAATACCGAGCAGCGCGATCTTGCCGCCGTGGTTCATTGCTTCGAGCATGCCGGTGAACGCGCCTGGAACGCCGGACATTTCCAGGCCAACATCGAAACCTTCGGCCATGTGCAAATCGGCCATCACGTCGCGCAACGATTCACGAGAGACGTTCACGGCACGCGTCGCGCCCATCTTACGAGCGAGTCCGAGCCGATAATCGTTGATATCGGTAATCACGACGTTGCGCGCTCCCACGTGCTTCGCAATCGCCACGGCCATGATGCCGATCGGCCCGGCACCCGTGATCAGCACGTCTTCGCCGACCAGATTGAACGATAGCGCGGTGTGCGTGGCATTGCCGAACGGATCGAAGATCGCCGCGAGGTCGTCGGAGATCTCGGGCGGAATCTTGAACGCGTTGAACGCAGGAATCACCAGATACTCGGCGAATGCGCCCTCGCGATTTACGCCGACTCCCACCGTGTTACGACACAGATGCCGACGCCCGGCGCGACAGTTGCGGCAGAACCCGCAGGTAATGTGACCTTCGCCCGACACGCGGTCACCAATCGAAAAGCCGCGTACTTCCGCGCCCATTTCGACGATCTCGCCGACGTACTCATGACCGACATGCATCGGCACCGGAATGGTTTTCTGCGCCCAGTCGTCCCACTTCCAGATATGAATGTCGGTGCCGCAAATAGCGGTGCGCTTGATACGGATCATCACGTCGTTATGGCCGACTTCGGGCACTTTGACGTCAGTGAGCGTGAGACCGGGCGCGCGCTCGAGTTTTGCCAATGCTTTCATATGCGTCCCGTTTCAGATGACACCAAGTTCGCGGCCGACGCGCGCGAATGCATCCACCGCGCGGTCGATCTGTTCTGTTGTATGCGCGGCGCTCATTTGCGTTCGGATGCGCGCGCGGCCCTTCGGTACGACCGGGAACGAAAAGCCGATCACGTAGACGCCTTCGTTCAGCAACGCATCGGCCATTTTCGAAGCGAGTTGCGCGTCGCCGAGCATCACTGGAATGATTGGGTGTTCCCCAGGCACGAGCGTGAATCCAAGCGCGCTCATCTTGTCGCGAAAGTGTGCGCCGTTCTTGCGCACGCGCTCGCGTAGCTGCGCACCTTCGTCGCTTGCGAGTAGTTCGAGCACTTTCAGCGATGCCGCCGCGATGCTCGGCGTCAGCGTGTTGGAGAACAGATAGGGGCGCGAACGCTGCCGCAGCAAGTCCACAATTTCCTTGCGCGCGGCGACATAACCGCCCGAAGCGCCGCCGAGTGCCTTGCCGAGCGTGCCGGTAATGATGTCGACGCGCGACAGCACTCCACAATGCTCTGGTGTGCCGCGTCCGTGTTCACCGACAAACCCAACGGCGTGCGAGTCGTCGACCATCACGAGCGCGCCGTAACGGTCCGCGAGATCGCATATGCCGGCGAGGTCGGCGATGATGCCGTCCATTGAAAACACGCCGTCGGTGGCGATCAGCTTGTAGCGCGCGCCCGCAGCGTCTGCCTCTTGTAGTTTGGCTTCGAGATCGGCGAGATCGTTGTTCTTGTAGCGGAAGCGCTTCGCCTTCGAAAGCCGCACGCCGTCGATGATGCTCGCGTGATTCAACTCGTCGCTGATAATGGCGTCGTTTTCGTCGAGCAGCGTTTCGAAGAGACCGCCGTTGGCATCGAAACAACTCGAATAGAGAATGCAGTCGTCGGTTTGCAAAAATTCGGCGAGCGCGCTTTCGAGTTGCTTGTGCACGGTCTGAGTGCCGCAAATGAAACGCACCGACGCCATGCCGAAGCCGTCGTTGTCCAGGCCTTGCTTTGCCGCCTCGATGAGCCGTGCGTCGTCGGCGAGTCCCAGATAATTGTTCGCGCAAAAATTCAGCACGCCTGTGCCGTTGGCAAGACGAATGTCGGCCGATTGCGGGCTGGCGATCACGCGCTCGCTCTTGTAAAAACCGTCGGCGCGGATCTGCTCCAAAGTGCCGCGCAGATGGGCGAGATATTGTTCACGCATGAACCGGGCTCCTGAATGGGTGATAGGCGAGTGCGGGACTTCCACCGCTTTGGGCACGCGCGACATGGGCGGCCACGAAGCGACCTGCTATAGTCGGCTGTCAGTTTTATCGGATTTTTTCGTTTTTCCGAACTAAAATCCGGTATGTCGAACAACTCTAAACGATGGATCTGGAAATGGCAAGCTCGGGTAATCGCCGTGCGGCGGCAGGCGCGGCGTCCGCTCCCCATGCAGTCGCGGCTCCCGCGATCGCGGCGCCGCCGCGCGTCGGGGAACAAATTCAGCGCTTGCGCGCAGAACGGCGCATGACGCTCGACGATCTGTCGCGTGCGGCCGGCGTATCGAAGTCGATGCTTTCGGAGATTGAACGCGACAAGGCCAATCCGACGATCGCGGTGGCCTGGCGGTTGACCAACGCGCTGGGAGTGAGCCTCGATTCGCTGTTCGCGCCGCAAAAGACGCCGGAAGCGATCGCCGTTGCCGGTCCGCACGAAATCCCCACGTTGAGCGGGCACGATGCGAAGTATCAACTGCGGGTGTGGGGGCCGATCGAGTTGGCCGGCAAATTCGAGTGGTACGAGTTGACGCTTCAACCGGGCGGGGCGCTGGTGTCCAATGCGCACGAGCCCGGCACGCGTGAACATCTGACGGTGCTGCAAGGATCGATTGAGATTGAGGCAGCCGGCACCGCCAGGCGCCTGAAAGCTGCGGACACTGCGCGCTATGTGGCGGACGAGCCGCACGCGATCCGCAATGCTGGCAAGGGCGAGGCAAAAGCGCTGCTGGTGGTGATCCACGGCTGAGCGGCTGACTCACCGTCAGAATCTTTTCAACCGTGAGGGGGTCGCCGGCTGAGTCGGGAAGTGTGAAAGGTTGCGTCGAACACTGTATATTTGTACAGTACAGGGTATCGATTGGAGCCGATAATGAACGACCTGACGACCGAGACAACCGACCGCGCTCTGGCCGCGCTGCGCTATCAAACCGCGGCGCGCGATCTCGAATATATCGTCCGCAATATTGCTGCGCGCTATATCGCGCAGCAAGTGCCGCTCACCTGGCGCCTGCTGCATGCAATCGAGGCGGAGGCGCTGGCTGATCTTGGTTTTGCCAGCCGACATGACGCGATCATGCTCGGTCTGTTTCAACGTCCGTCGGATCTTCCTTATCCCGAAACCGACGAGGGCGTGGACTTCGGCACGTCCACCGCGCTGCCCGCAGTGTTTGCATTTGCAGTCTCCGCTTATGAGCAGGCGGCTCGCAGCGCCGCGACGCGCGCATCTCAACCTGCCGCACATAAACGGGCAAGAGCTTGGGGCGACTGACCGTCAGTCTCGACAGGCGAGTCTACAATGTGCGCAACTAACTGAATGATCGCGCATGTCGCCTCCTCATTTATCCGATCCGGTTCCGCGCCCGGATTCATCCACTGATCTTTTCGATCAGCAACGCGAAGACTGGCGTCGCGATCCACAAATCGCGTTCGACGCGTGGCTTGCGAAGCAGCATTTCAGGCGTTCGTCAGCGCAGGTTTATCAGGCGCAGTGGGGACTTTTTCTCGAGTGGTTGGCCGCGCGTCAAAAGACGCTGGTTACTGTCGATACGCAGAGCATCGCCGACTTTGTCGCCGGCCTGGATATTCGCAAGCCGCAGCGTGTGCGTTACCTACGTTTGATTGAGCGCGTGCTGGATCATGTGCGTGAAGTCGAAGCATCGTCGACCAATCCGGCTCGCTTCATCGCTCAGGATGGCGAAGCCGCGTGGCGCAACGCACGCGAGAACGAGCCGACCGGTTTTCTCCATCATGCCGAACGGGCTGCATTGATCGCGCATCTGTTTTCGCCGTTACAGGGACTGTCCAAAGCGCAGCGCTGGAAAGAACGGCGCGACCGCGCATTGATCGCAGTGTTTCTCGGCGGTGGACTGAAAACCGGCGAGGCCGCCGCCTTGGCGGTTAGTTGCGCGGTACCGGGCTCGCCGTGGTTGACGATTGACCCGGCAAACCCCGCGCTCATGCGGCGCACTCGGCTAGCGCCTTTCGCGTCGGCGATACTCGAAGCATGGCTCGCCGAGCGGCGCCTGGCGGACCTCGCCGGCGATCTGATTTTTCCTGCGTCGCCTTCAGGCAGGCCGATGCACAAGGCAACCATGCTTCGTGCCGTGGATGCGCTCGTCGAAGCGGCAGGCATTGCGGCGTCGCGTACATCGCGCGCCAGTCCGCAAACCTTGCGCAACACGTTCGCTGCTGATCTGTTCGAAAGCGGAGTAGAGGCGGAACTCGTCGGACAATGGCTCGGATTTGTGCAGGCCGTGTCTGCGAATCGTCTCTATCGAGCCTGGCAAACATGGACGAAACAGCAGAATCCAGACGCCATACTCGAACCGGATCCTGCCGCGCCGCTGTTGCCAGAACCTCGCATGAACGGGCGTTTCACGAGGACGCCGGGTGCGGCGGAGTCCTGAAACCTCTCACGTTTGGCCTCCCGAATTTCCTCACCTTTGACGTAGGCGGCGCCTTCGTTTCATGCCTGTGCAGAAAGCGAGTTGCTGGATAAGAATCGGCTTACCGCTTCCAGTCGCGAATCGCCGAGCCCCGAAGAATGCTCGCATTCCGGACACTGCAGTTCGAACCGGTGATCGACCTGCGAGAGTTCGGGCTCACCTTCGTCGCACTTCGGGCAGCGCAGCGGCAAGCGCACGTGGCCGTCAGCTGCGGTTCCAATAGTTCGCAATTCATCGCTCGAGAGCCGGCCGCCTTCAACTAGCGAGCACAGCAAACTGCCGATTTCCGGGTCGATGCCCTGCTGGCCGCGCAAAGCCGCAAGTTCTTTTGTCAGCGCGTCGACCTCGTCCGACTGCTCGCGCAGTTGCGCGTCGAGCCGGTCGCCCCGTGCCTTCGCTGCCGCAAGTTGCTGAATGAACTCGAATTCCTTCCGACTCGCGTCGCGCACGCCGGACTGATAGGTCGCGGCCATGCTGCGCAGCGAATCCAGTTCGACAAGCATCGGCTTCACCCGGCGCTCGGCCTCGGCGACGGCATCTTTGATCTGCTGCGCGTAGTGTTCGGTGCTTTGGCGCAATTCCACATGAAGCGCGTCGATGCGATCGCGCAGCGTCGCGTTCGTGGCCTGTTCCGTGTCCAGACGTTGGCGGAGTGTTTCGTTTTCGTGTTCGAGCCGGCGCACCGTTGTTTGCAGACCTTCATGGTGGGCAGTGCCGTGCGTAGTGACGGTGGACAACTCCGCCTCCAGCGCGCGAACGCGTTCCCATGCAGCTTCCGCCCGTTGTTCACTGCGCTTGATTGCGTCTTCCGAGGCGTCGCGACGGATTTCCGCCTCGCGTGCGCGCTGTTCCGCCGCGGCAATTTGCGAGCGCGACTCTTCCCGCTCGGCGTCCAATGTGGTGCGCGCGTGGGCGACGGCTTCTTCGAAAAGCGCGCCTAGCAATTCGCCGGCGCGCTCTTCCAGAGCTTTCGGGACGGCACCCGCGCCGACTTTGACGCGCGACACATTACGAATGCGTTCCCAGAAGTGGTCGATGTCCTTCGGTATGTCGCTCGCGCTGCCCGTCTGAGTGAGATCACGTACGGCTGCCATGGACGGCCGTATGCCCAGATCGAAAAATAGTCGCTTGCATGCATGTAGCGACAATTCCTGGCGGCGGCTACCGCGAGATCGCATGGCGTCAAGCTCTTCGCGGATGGCTTGACGTTCGTCGTCCACGTTCATATTTGGGCTCACTGTTGTGCTGTCTGGACGAATAATAACAATTTACGTAGCAAACGATACGTTTTTGTGAGGTTGGTCTGTGTGGAGGCTGTTCTTAGTCGAGGAGGGCTTATTTTGCAGACATAGAGTCACGTGTGCGGCAATCCTTCGTGAAACAAAACTAAGAACCACGCATAACTTATTGTAAACAAAGACGGTTTGTTAGCTGCGGTTTGATAGCGCACTGTTTCACGATACGCATCACTACAAGCGATCGACGATTGTTTCTATCCGAGAGCTCTCTTGGTTTTTGACTAGAGAGTAATAAAAGTAAACACCTTTGAACCTAAGTTAAAACCGTTAACGCCAAAGCAAAGCCTTGCCTGGCGGGGCTTTCCGAGCAGCAAGGTGAAGCTTTCCGGGAGAGTTGGTGAGGTTATGCGGGAATTGGGAGTGATGGGGTTCGGGAAGCGTGGTGAGCAGGTCCGGGAGGTATCGTGAGCGGGTTCAGGGGACCCCATTGAATGAGACGTCAGGCCAAGGTGAGTTTTTGCGGGAGCGCTTCGGTCGGGAGCGCCCGGCAGGCCTCGCCAGTGACTCGTGAAGCCGTCAGGATCGAGGTGAGCACTTTCGGGAGGGTTGCGACGCCCTCTTTTTGACCCTGTTCGAGCCGCGAAAAACCTTGTGGTGAGCGAAGACGGGAGAAAACGCAGATGAAAGGTGAGGCTTTACGGGGCTTGGCTGGCCGTTTTGCCCTTATTTTAGGCATTTGAAGCCCAAGGTGAGCTTTTGCGGGAGGTGTTCCCGCTTCCGGCGCACATTTTTCCGCATGACAGTGAAATTGCCAGGCAGCGGCGATGTAAAAGGTGAGCAAATCCGGGAGTTGGTCGCCATGGCGACCAATCATCTCCAAAGTCGACCGAGATGACGTGAAAGGTGAGAGTTTTCGGGGCGCGTTTCAGGCGGTTTTAACGGTAAAGGTGAGGGAATTCGGGGGCAACAGGCTGCTCATCGGCTGGAAAAGTCCTACCTGCGGACTTTGGCCGGTAGTTGAGCGGTGGCATTGGGATGCCGACGGTGAGAGTTTTCGGGAGCGTCCAGGTCACCATTGCACATCGAGGGAAATTGCAATCTGGCCTAAAGGTGAGATTTTACGGGAGCCGCTACACCGGCAAAGTTCAACGTCGAACCCATTTTTGTTCGATATAACTCATTGAAAACAAAGCACAAATATCGCTATTCCTGCGGAGGTGAGGTTTTTCGGGAGGTGCATGTGGAAGACTTGCGAACATGGCGCCGCGTTCCAAGGTGAGGCTTTTCGGGACGATTTCGAAGCACTTTTATCGCTTCGCCACGGGGGAAGCCGCGCCGTTTGGAGCATTGAACCGATCCTAAGGTGAGCTTTTTCGGGGGCTCGCGAAGCGGGTTGCGATTGACGACGCTATTTCGGCCCCTCTGCGCGGCAATTCTGTCGAAGATGCCCAACGCACATGGTCACGCACACCCCGGTCTCTCTATATGGCGAGGGGATCACAGCCCGTGTGACCTGCATGCACGTTAGGGTAAAAGGGCGAAAAAAATTTTGAGGTGAGGAGGTTCGGGATATCACGCTCGCCGTCGAGCCGACGCTCCAAACCACCCGATTTTCCGCAGCCCGCGACACTAAAAGGATTGCCGAACCTGGCGCCGAAAGAGAAAGGTGAGAGTTTTCGGGAGTCTGCGGAGGTGAGTCGCGTCGCGTAAACTCGCTTCACCCGCAATGGTGAGAATCACGCTATAGACGGGTATCACCACAGTCGGTATGCTCTCGCCAAATCCCTCCTTGACCATACGCATGGCCACGAAGCGCGCCAAGAAAACCGATGTAGTCAGCCCCAGCTCGGCGGAATTGCGCAAGGCCGTCGAGGCAATCGCTATTCAGCCGAAGAGCGGCAAAATCACGCTGCTGACGCGCAAGCTGTTCAATGTGCTGCTCGCTGTCGCGCAGCAAGCCGACGAATCGGGCGATACCTATCGCGCGTTACTGTCGGACATCGTCGCCAACTCTGCGTTTGATTCCAACGACACCGCTCTCGTCAAAGAGCACCTGCGCCGGATGGTTTCGGTTCAGGTCGAATGGAGCACTGGCACGTCCAGCCAGAAGCCGGGCCGGAAGTGGGGCATCTCCACGCTGATCGCAGATGCGGAAATTCTCGAGGATCCGACCACGCGCCGGGTCTGGGTGGAATTTTCGTTCGCTCCGAAGATCAAGAAGAAGCTGCTCGATCCGGTTCAGTATGCGCGTCTGAGCCTGCAGTTCCAAAGCCAGTTGCGCAGCAGCGCCGGCCTCGCGCTGTACGAAATCTGCGTGCGCTATCTGACCAATCCAAGCCATCTGACGATGCGCGAGTCGTGGGAATGGTGGCGCCCTATCCTCTCCGGCACGCCGGACACGGAAGCGGGCGACGAAGCAAAGCGCGAATACAAATATTTCAAGCGCGATTATTTGCGGCCGGCAATCGCCGAGGTGAACGCAGTCACAAATATCTTCGTGGAGCTGATCGAGCACCGCGAGGGCCGGCGTGTCGCCGAGATCCAGTTTCGCGTGACCGAGCGCAAGCAGCCGATGCTGGCTCTCGACGAGCATCCGAACGTGTTCGACAGCACGCTCGTGGATCGGATGGTCAAGATCGGCATTCCGCTGAAAGAGGCGCAAACGCTTTACGCGGACAGCGAGGAAAATCGCATCCGTGCGGCTTTGCAGATGACCGAGCAACGCATGCGTAGCACGTCGCTGCCGCCGGTACGCAGTGCGCCGGCGTTGTTCAAGGACGCACTGAAGAAAGGATACGCACCGCCTGTCGAGACCGTGGCATCTGGTGGTAGCGCTAAGGCCGTCGCGGCTCCCGCGGACGATCTGAAGGCGCGCCTGTTGGGCGAGTATTCCGCGTATCGTCGCAGGGAGGCACGCGAGCTCTACGACGAGCAGGGTGAGTCCGAACGGGACATCGCACGGCAGTCGTTCGAGGAAGAAGAGTTGCCGGGGCTCGGCGCCCATATGCGCGACGACTGGCGTCGCCGGGGACTCGACTCGAAGATCGTCGAGACGGCGTTCTTCGATTGGCTGGCTCGCAAGACGTGGGGCGAGCCGACCGACGGCGATCTGCTCGCTTTCACACTTAGTCAGTCGCGCGCTGCTTGATCAGTCGGCACGCTGCCGGCAATTCTGGACGCGGCGGCGCATCTGACGGCGGCCGCCGCCAGACCGCTTATTGAGCGACTATTACTTCAACATCTTTTCGATCTGTCGAAGAATGTCGTCCCGCTTTTCACGCGTGAGACCCTTGAGGCGCAATTCGATGCGGTCCTCCCCGTATGTCTTCAGGTCGCCGACCGACACTCCGTTGAGCTTTACTTCGAGCCGCTGCGCATAGCGCTGGCGACCTGTCGGCTTGGTGCTTTCCTGCGCAGTCGCTCTGCCCTTGACGATGTCGGCGACCTGCCGCGTGCTGAGGTCGTCAGAGAGGATCTTGTTGATCAGACGCAGCGTCGCGTCGGCACCGCGAGCGGCGTGATAGCGGCCGACCTGATACGCCATGTTGGAGCCGAAACGGTCAGGCCGCGCAACCATCTCATGCATGACTGCTTCGGGCAACTTGGCAATCGACAACGCCACGGCCACCGTCGACTCGTCCAAACCAAGATGCTCAGCCAGTTCCTTCTGGCTCTGGAAATGGCGGTCGTCCAGAAAGCGTTTCCAGACCACCGCATTGTCGAAGACTGTCTGCGAATCTCGCTGGACGTTGAGATCGTAGCCGAGCTTGTAGCTCTGAATTCCAATTGGCAGATCGATAACGATCGTCTTCACTGATTCCTTGTTTGCTTCCTTCAACGCCCGCACACGTCTACCGCCGTCGCTGACGAAGTAGGTGCCGGGATTGTCATAGTCAGGAATGACGTGGATCGCCTGCTGTTGCCCTTGCTTCGCCAGATTGACGGCGAGTTCGGCAATCGATGACTTCACGTAGAAGTGCCGCGGATTGAAGGGGCTCGGCTTGATCGTTTTCAGCGGAAGCTCGATGACCTGACCCGGGCGATATCCGTGTTCAATTCTCCATGCACGGTAGGCGGCGGACTCGTTTTCGGAATCGACGATGTCGAGGCCCGAATCGGTTTGCGGGACTATGCCCGGAAGCGGTCGCACGGAACCGTCGGGGGCTTTCGAGGCATTGTTTTTGACCAGCCCATCAATCGCGTTCAGTCGATCTAACGCCGTTCGCTTCTCGCTACTGGTCGTATCAGGACGTGCTTGAAAGCCTTTGGCAAATTGGGAGGGTTTCATTCAGGGTCCTTTATGCGCATAAATTTACGGGAGCAAGGCGGCGATCTCATTCGCGCACGCCCGTACTTCGATGGCGGCGAGCTTGGCGCCGCGATCGCTCATCTGTAGCACTGTTTGACCCAATGCCATTGCTTGCTTGTAGGCTTCGCGGGTAGGAATCTGGGTCTTGAGGAGAGGAAATCCGAGCTCTTCTAACGCACGCTTGAGCTCGCGCGTCAGCATGCGCTTTTCTTCCGTCTTGTTGAGCAGGAAAACTGCGCGCAGGTCTTCGTTCATGACCTGCGCTTGCTGGACGAGTTTGACTAAGCCAATGCTCGACCAATAATCGGCGGGCGACGACGACGTCGGGATGACCGCAACGCTCGCCGCGAGCAGAACGACGCCCGAGACTTTTTCCGTAATGGAAGGTGGGCAGTCGACGACGATGATGTCGTAGTCGCCAACGAACTTCTTGATCTCACGGTGAATCTGGCTGCCGGCTTCAGAAAGATTGACGACGGGGAACGGGATGCCGGTGTCACCATCCGAGGATGCACTGGCCCAGTGGATCAATGTGTTCTGGCCGTCGGCATCCACGACCAGGACTCGCTTTCCTTTCTCGTGAAAAGCCGCCCCGAGATGCATCGCGATTGTGCTCTTCCCGACTCCACCTTTTTGCTGAGTTACCGCGATGATTTCAGCTGCCAATGTTCACCTCTCTTTTTTAAGCGCAGATGGATTTTACCTGGAAGAATTCGTATTTCAATCGTTTCTTTTGAATCGCGATGGAATTAGCCGTTCAGCCAGGTTTATGTGCATAAAGATGATTGCCGTGCCGTGCCGTGCCGTGCCGTGCCGTGCCGTGCCGTGCCGTGACGTGACGTGACGTGAAGTCAGGCGTGGCGGAGACATAGGTGCACATGCGTAGCCGGGCGGATGATCCGCGCTTGTGAGCGGGTCAGTTTGGCGTAATGCCAGTCGCGTCGCGGCGGCTACCCCGGCAACTTTATTGCGCCTCGTGGATTGACGGCAGAGCAGAGTGGGCACGCCCCGCTTCTTAGTCCGATGCGCTGACCTAGTTGGGAACGCGATTGTCGATTGAATCACGAGCCCCTGCCTGCTCGTCGGCGATATGCGGTCCACCGGTTTATGCGCATAAACCACCGTTGCCTCTAGCCAGCTCATTTTTGTTCGCTGCTTCACGTTGGCAAGTGGATCGCGACTTCGGCCACATGGTGGCAATACTGACCTCGGGCAATCGCGGGTTGCTAAGAGGACGGGTGATTGGAGGACGGGCACAAACCCCACCGTCCAGCCGTTCCCGCGCCGCGGTTGCGTGAAGGTCAGCCGGACCAACTTCGACGGCTTTATGCGCATAAAGTTGCTATCTCCTCCGCCCCGATTAGAAGGGCCGACGGAGAGCAAATCGGTGCGCTGCCTTCTCAGAATGGTTCGGTCGCCGCTTTGGGAACTGCCAATAAAGCTGCCGCTCGATCCCCGCTCCAGCCGTGCGACGGGCCGTACGCATCGAAGGCATTCGCGTCAACAACCTGCCGCTTCGCAGGCAACTGAGACACAACGCGCGTTCCTAACACACGACATGGCGAACAAGCTCCGCCGTCACCATGGCAACCACGCGCGCCGTCAGTCATCCGCCGAGGCAGCGGCGGCCGGCACTGAGACCTGGTAGACGAGACGGCAGCAAAGCCATCCGCCGATAGCGGATAAAATCCGACAACAACGTCCCCGACGTACCAGCATCTCTCCTCTTAACCACCAAAAGCGTCCATGATCACCATCTACCACAACCCTCGCTGCTCCAAATCCCGTGCGACCTGCGATCTGATTACCAGCAGGTATAGCGACGGCAAAGAGAGTGTTGAGGTCATCGAATATCTGGATCATCCGCTCACCGTCGCCCAATTGCAGCAGCTGAACATGCAGCTGGCTTGTTCAGTGCGCGCTATGATCCGCGACACCGAGCCCGAATACGAGTCACTAGGCCTATCTGAGCCCACGTTAAGCGACGCTCAGTTATACGAAGCATTAGCTGCGCATCCGATACTCCTGCAACGCCCGATCGTCGTGCGAAATGGGCGTGCTGTGATCGGCCGTCCACCCGAGAATGTGGCGAGCTTGTTCGTCGAGCATCACACCGAAGCGCAGCAATGAAGTGCAAGGCATACCTCCTACGCAATGTGCTCTGAAGGCGAGACGCCGGCGACCAGCGCTATATTCTTGCGCAACTGTGTTGGCATGATTTGCACTTCATCTCAACCTCTAGGCGATCCCCTGCGTTCGGGCAACAGGCTCGCACCGAGGAACATTCGCATGCGTTGCACCGGCTCAACTAAATGCAATGACAGTTTCATCGAGGCTGTGAGTCGACGTCGGTGAAAATCAGCCAACGCCCTGGCGTCAACTCCGTCCCACCGACGTAGGGAATCGCGCCGTGCGTCGCCCAACCGTCCGCGGACAGCGACGCGCCCAACAAAATCATCGCACTGGCAGTAATTAACGCAGACCTGTCCCTTCCTGATACAAGACACGATCTACGCTAGCGCAGCAGGAACAGACGCGTCACACCCCGCGAGCCGTTCACAAACACAAAACGGAGTCCGAATGCTTGAACTACGCCCATCTTGTGAAGGATGTGGAAAGTCGCTGCCGCCGAATGCGTCCGACGCGATGATCTGCACCTACGAATGCACTTTCTGCGAAGTGTGCGCGTTAACCACTCTGCGCAACGTGTGCCCTAACTGCGGCGGAAATTTCGCACATCGACCGATACGCACGCGTGCTCAGTTAGCAAAGCACCCGGCCCGAAGCGAGCGAACCGCCGTTGCTATCGACGAAGCCTCGCACTCTGAATTCCTCGAGCGCTATCGCACGACGCCACCCAGCGAACGGTGACGTTTCGGGCATATCGCGTCGCCGCCAGGAGCAATACGGCAAGCACCGCAAGCCCACCGGCACGGCAGCATCAATCGTCGCCGTTCATCGCGTCCGACGTCGAGATGCCGCTCATGGTATGAGCGGCGTCACGCAGCAGGCGAATCTGTTTGCGATAGTTGCGGCAGCCGCTGCAAGTCGGCAGATGCAGCCGGATGGCAACCCATTCGCCAGTCGTCAACGGACGGTCCAAAGCGTCGGACAGCAGCCGGGTGATGTGCTTACATTTCCCCATTTGCATCCTCGCTGGATAAGCCTTTCTCGCTCAAACAGGTGCGCAAGCGAAGACGCGCGCGATAAATCAGCACGCTGCAATGGTTGGCCGTCAGTTGCAGTTCCGCGCAGATCGCATCGGTGTCGAGGTCGAGAAATTCGCGCATCATGAAAACGCGCCCAATATGCTCGGGCAGGTGCTCCAGGCACGCCTCGAAGAGCGCCCAGAATTGCTGCTGACGCAGCGCCGTTTCGGGCGTCGGCCACGGGCGCGGCTTGGTCTGTTGCGACCAGTGGCCGTTGTCCTTGAACAACTCGCGATCGAGTAGCGCTTCGCCGTCGAGTTCTGACTCGAGGGCGGAGAGGTTCACAGTGCGTTGCCGGGCACGCAGCGTATCCACGAGCTTGTGCCGCAGGATGCCGAACACCCACGTCTTATGTTCCGACTGTCCGACAAACCGGTCGGCTTGCGTCCAGGCTGCGGCGAGCGCTTCCTGGACAGCATCTTCGGCAGCCGCGGCATCGCGCAATTGCAAACGGGCGAAGCGCACGAGGTCTCGACGCAGTTGAGCCAGATAAACAGGGTCGCCGAGTGTCCCGGCGCTCGCCTGCGTCACGGTAGGCTCCGCTGCACGCACCGCGAAGCGTGCGCGCGGTCGTCTGAATGGTTGTTGCTCATAAACGGAGAGTTTGTCTCGCACGGGGTTCTGGCACGAGCGCCATTCTGCCGCAGCTTGCGGCGCAAACGAATTGATATTGGACATACGCGGTCTCCGACGCGGGGATTTGTGGGCGTTAGTCGCGCGGGGCGGGCATCTTGTGACAAACAGAAATCGACTATTGCGGGAAACGAAATTAACGTTCATGGCCCGTGCACCGGGCGTTCCTCTCCCGCCAAAGGCACGCCAGTCACGGAATGGGTTCGCGAAGCATTCGTTGCGTCTGCATTATTTCAGTTAGTGAAAAGAAGTCTTCCGGTCTAGCCCATTTTTAGGGGGGCACTGAATCGCTATTCTTCGGCCATCGATCGCACCAGATCGCCAGCCAAACACCACGAGGAGTAGCACCATGAAACGCATTTTGTCCGCCCTGATCGCTTCCGTCGCTTTGTTCGCTGCCGCTTCCGGCGCAGCCGAGGCTGCTGCCCCGGCACAATGCAATGGCCCGGCGTCGTACTGCAACGTGTTTTTCGGCAACTAAGCTCGGCTCCGGGCCGCCTGCACCCATGCAGGCACCAGCGGCTGACCGCGGAAATCGCGGAGACGAACTGCCCGAAACGAAAAAGGGCGCCCAGATGGGCGCCCTTTTTTCGTAGCAACGTCAGAACGAAACCAATCACGGGCCGGATGCCCGTTACAAATCCATGCCGCTGCCTACGCCACCCGCACATCCCTGCGCTCTGACCACGCGTTTTCCACCAGCGCGGTCACAGCCGAATCCACGCCACGGCTGCTTGAACGTGCGATAAACCGCACACCGTCACCACTCACGACTGATCACCGAAAAACTGCCGCTGCCTCCAAATAGCGTAGGCCGGAGGCAGGCTTGATTGACAAGGCAAAAGTAGCACTTATCCACAAGGTTATTCAGTAAAACTGTGGATAACTTTTGCACCTGCCGCGTTATCCACCGCATCAGCGCAAAACCGCCGTACTTTTCCGCCACTTTGTCCAAAGCGGTGCGGGCCGGCGCCCTGCGCCCGGCTTTTTGCCTATGATGACAGTCCGTACCCTTTGCGCGTCGAGCGCCTTATTCAAGGAAGCGAATCATGGCCCTACACATTGCAGTTGTCGTCGGCAGTTTGCGTCGCGAGTCGTTCAACCGTCAGTTGGCGCAAGCGGTCATCTCGTTGGCGCCGTCCGACTTTACGTTCGAGTTCATCGACATCGGCTCGCTGCCGCTCTACAGCCAGGACTACGACGCGGATTATCCCGAAGCGGGCAAGCAACTCAAACAGCGGATCGAGGCCGCCGATGGCCTGCTGTTCGTCACGCCGGAATACAACCGCTCGATTCCGGGCGTACTGAAGAACGCACTCGACTGGGGCTCGCGTCCGTGGGGCACTAATTCGTGGGGTGATAAACCGGGCGGGGTGATCGGCACCTCGGTGGGCGCGACTGGCTCGGCCCTCGCGCAGCAACATCTGCGCAATGTGCTGGCTTATCTCGACGTCGCGGTGCTCGGTCAGCCCGAGGTGTTCATCAAGCACGATCCCGCGGTCATCAATGAGAAGGGCGAAATTCTGAACGATGGGACGCGCAAGTTCCTGCAGACTTTCGTCGACCGCTACGTTACGTGGGTCAAGCGGCATACCGCTGCCTGACACTGTCTAGCTCCGACCGTCCTGAAGGCGGTGGCGCCGCCGCACCTCCCGGTGCACCGCCGCTACCGCTACTCTCGTTTGCTCTTACACGTGGTGATGCCCGGTCACGCGCTCCCAGCCGTGACGCACGGCAAGCTTGAAGCGCTCCCAGGTGCTGTCAGGCGACGTCGTTTCCCAATGGCGCCGTGCTTCCGGTTCGACGTCGTCCCACGCCCGGTCCCGATAACGTACGTCCTTGCCGATTTCCGCACCATAGCGGTAGGCCGGAACGTAGTCTTCGTAGCGCGCGTCGTCGGCGGCGTACTGCTCGTCGTAATGCGTACGGAAATCTTCTTCGTACTCCAGGTATTCGTTCGGAATCTGGCCGCTCAGCCCGGCCGTCGGTTGGGCCGATCCGGAAACCACTTCGGACGGCTGCATCACAGCGCCTGAGCCCGGCGCGGAACCGGCCGCAATCGCGCTACGTCCCGCGTCGGCCGCGAGCGGGTCCGGCAGAGGCTCGTTCAGTGGATCGTTCGCGCGGCTTCCGGTGAGCGGCGGCGGGACGAACGGCTCCGCGTCCGTGCTGCGAGGCGAGGTCGTGTACAGCGGGTCAGCCGTCGTAGAACCAGTGAAACCAGGCGACGCAGGTGTTCCGACGCCGCCTGGCGCTGCAGTCTCGGTTCTGACGGATGCCGGCGTTTCACGGACCGTCGAAGTCGTCATTCCCGGTTCGGGGCCGCGCGGTGTTCCCGGCGTGACCGCACCGATTCCCAGTTCGTCGAGTAACGAGTGCTCGCGGGCATCCTCCGTGGCTGACTGCGTGCTCCAGTCCGGCGAACGCTCGCCGATATCGGTCGCGCCGAGCCGCGTCAACGTGTTGCGGGCGAGTTCCGCGTGCGATTCGCTGGCAGCGTCGATTACGACGAGCACAGCTCCGCGCCGCACGGCTTCGGTGTAACGCGCGGTCTCCGGCGCCCGTGGGCCGCTGGCAAAGAGGCTCGACAGGAAGCGCTCTATGTTTGCGAGCACTCCCGAACCCGCGACCTCGGCGGTTGCGGAGCCGACTGACGGTTCGGCGTTGGCCTGCAACTCGATTGTCTCGCGGGCGAAACCGGTCTGTACTAGTGTCTCCCGAGCGGTTTCGGCCTCAGGATAGGTATTAAACAAACCAATCACGGTATGTCGCATGGCTGTCTCCCGTTTGGGTAGGACGGATAGCGCAGCGCGCGCCATCCCGGCTATCCAACAGGTGCCGCAACCTTCATGCCGGAGTCTTGATTCATGCGCCACACGGCCCGCCCCGCTGGGCTGCGCGAAGCGCTTCACGTCGACGACGCGGCAGCGTGCCCGCCGCGCTTTTTACAATCCCGCGCAAATTGAGCAAAAAACGGGGACGCGAGCGCCTGAGAGCCGCTGCCTGCGGTCGATCCTATTGCGCGTGATGCGTGGCCGGATCGAGCCCGGTCTGGACGAGTTCGCGCTGGATGCCCTGCAGAAGACTTTCGAGCAGCGCGATATCGAAGGGTTTGGAGAGCACGCGCACGTTCACATGCCGTGCCCGATCGAGTTCTTCCGCATAACCGGTGACGAGAATCACGGGCAGCGTGACATCGAGCGTTCTTATCGCCTCGGCCAGATCGATGCCGTTAAGGGCGCCCGGCATATGAATGTCGGACAGCACCAGTTCGAACGGCACCGGCTCACCAGTGCGCGCCCGCTGCGCGTAAGCGTCGCGCAACAGACGCAGCGCCATGTCCGCATTGAACACGCATGTGACCTGGTGGCCCATCATCTGCAACAACGCTTCGGTACCTGCCGCCACTTCCTCGTTGTCCTCGACGAGCAGGATGCGCAGCCCGTGCAACGCGCCTTGGTGTTCTGCGTCCGTTTCGTCCGGCGTGTCGACGGCCGACTCTTCCGGCGCGCGCGGCAGATACAGCCGCACCGAAGTGCCGGCACCCACCGCGCTGTCGATTGCCGCAAGCCCGCCCGATCGCTCGCAGAAGGCAAACACCTGCGGCAGGCCGAGTCCCGTTCCCATGCCCTTCGCCTTGGTGGTAAAGAGCGGCTCGAAGGCGCGCGCGAGCACCTCGGGCGCCATCCCCGCACCGGTGTCCTCAAGCGACACCTGGACGAAGTCGCCTGTCAGCGGAAAGCCATCTTCGTGACGGAACGTGATGTTGGTCGCACGCACGGTGAAGCGCCCGCCGTTCGGCATGGCGTCGCGCGCATTGACGGCGATGTTGATGAGCGCGAGCTCGAGCTCGGCGACGTCCACGCGCATCGGCCAGACGCCGGTGCCGATATCCATCACCAGCGAAACCTTGGCTCCGAGCGACGCGCGCAGCAGGTCGCGGCATGCGGGCAGCCAACGCTCGAGCGCGACGGTTTCATTGCGCAGCGGCTGCTTACGCGCGACGCCCAGCAACTGCCGCGTGAGCGACTGGCCGCTCTTCAGCGCCCGCTCCATGGCTGACAATTCCCGGTCCAGCCCGGGCGCGCCGCGCCGCCGTGCGATCTGCACGTTGGCGGCAAGAATCATCAGCAGATTGTTGAAGTCGTGTGCGACGCTGCCCACCAGCGTGCCGAGCGCTTCCATCTTGCGCGACTGCCGGTACGCGGATTCGATCGAACGGCGCATCGACGCTTCCGCCTGCCATCGTTCCCATGCCTCTTCCTCGGCGCTGAGCCTCCGCAGTGACAGCCAGATCACGCACCATAGCGCGACGGACGGCGTGAATATCGACAGGATCAACACGGCCAGGTGCCGATACCAGGCGGCCCACATCGCCGATGCACGATACCCGCACATGACGTAGACCGGATAGGAGCCGACGTGCCGGAACGCTACGATCATGTTGTCGCCGTCGAGATTCGAGCGCATGCGCGCGACCCCGGCGCGGCGTCCCTGGTTCATGGCCTCGGCGAACGGCGAATCCGGCGCGACGGCCGCCGGTTCGCGCGGGCGACGCGGATAGTGCGCGAGGACCGCGCCGTCCGAGCGCACGAGGCTCATGGTCATCGGCGCGCCGTCGTTGCCGCCGAGCAGTTCGCGATAGAACGCGTCGAAATAGCTCGGGCGCAGCGCAACCGACACCACGCCGGCGAAAGTACCGTCGGGCGCGCGCCGTTCGACGCCGGTGTTGAACACCTGTTCGCCGGCGACATGCCCCGTCATCACCTTCGACACGTGTTCGAGGTCGTGGCCGTCGCGAAGGCCGACGAAATCCTCGCGCTCGCCGATGGAAACCGGCGGTGCCGGATGAACGCGGCTACTCACGAGAAGCGCGCCGTCGCGGCCGAAAATCGACACGGCGGCCACTTGCGGATAGCCGCCGCCCATTGTCCGCACTTTTCGGTGGATGGCGGCCTCGCGCGCGCGAATGCCGTCGTCGTCCAGGCCTTCCGTCAGATCGACGATGCGCGTGTCGAGCGTCTCGTTCATGTCGAAGACCTTCAGCGCATGCTCCTCAGCGACTCGCACGGTGCGCAGCGTCATATTGGTGGCATCGGCTTCGCGGGTTCGCAGGTCGCTGAACGCCATGATCGCGACGTAGAGGCATGGCAGCACGATCGCGGCGACCAGCAGCGCGATCAACGTCATTCGCCGGATCTGGAAGTTCTGCTCCGGCACCGCAGGAAACACAGCCTCGTCCTGCCCATCAGCGGAAAGGCGGCTCGCTCGATGCGGGTCGAACCGGTTTTGGGTCATTTGTTAAGCGCTCAGGTCTTCGGGGCTGGGAGGCACGGCGGATACGAGAAGCATAGTCGCAGAATGGCGGTAGAAGTTACCGTAATTGAGGGTGCCAGACATTTCGACACCTATTCATTGCCCTTTTAAAACAGTGAAGAATCGAGAAGCGCAAACGTACACAAAAGTATAAACGGGATTGAAACGATTATTATGCGGGGCGTATTTTTTCAAATAACGCCCGTGTAAGGAAGATATTGTTATCAGGACGAAAATACCGTGTATTGCATTTCGACTGGTTTGCTTTGAGAATCGACGCAATGAGAAAAAGTGCGTCCGCTATGTTCGGACGCATACGCCGCGAGGGCATCGGATCATGCGTTTACGCGTGAGTGCCGGCGTTCGCGGAAAACAAGCGCGCGGCACGGGACCAGCCGATCCAACCAGCCGCGCCTCATCTACGGGGTAGGCTCACATGCCGGTCATAACCGTCGTCCAGCGCACGCAGCCTTGCGCGCGCCATGGTTTCGCCAGACGCGCGTCGCCGCGCCACCTCCCCGCGCGGCCGCAAGCAGCCTTCCACCGAGGCAACGCACAGTTCGCGGCTTGCCAGACTCCGCCCTAAAGGAATTCCGCTATCCGCCGTTAACCCGTACGAGCTTATTCCGTCTTTCGACCCGCCATGCCTTTGCCAATCGTGATCGCCGATGATTCATTGCTTGCCCGCAAGGTGCTCACCAAGGCATTGCCGCCAGACTGGGACGTCGATGTGTCGTACGCGTCGAACGGGCGCGAAGCCCTCGCTCTGTATCGTCAAGGGAAAGCCTCGGTGATGTTCCTCGACCTGACCATGCCGGAAATGAACGGCTATCAGGTACTCGAGGCGCTGCAGCATGAGGATCTGAACACCTTCGTCATCGTCGTCTCGGCCGATATTCAGCCGATGGCCCAGGCGCGCGTACGCACGCTGGGCGCCGCGGCGTTCATCGCCAAGCCCGTGACGCCGGAGGCGGTACTGCCCATCCTCAAGGAGTACGGGTTGTATGTCTGAGCCAGTCCTCACCGAAGATCAGCGCGACGCGCTGCAAGAGGTCGCCAATCTGGCGATGGGTCAAGCCGCGACACGTCTCGCGCGGCTGCTCGATTCGTTTATCGAATTATCGGTGCCGCGCGTGAGGGTGGTGGCCGTCAGCGAGGCCGCGCAGGCGCTGCGGGAGATGACCGGTATTGAAGACCGGGTCAGCGCGGTCCGCCAGGGCTTTCGTTCCGACATCAAGGGCGAGGCGCTGGTGATTTGCCGCAGCGACAGCGTGGAGGACTTGTGCGCGCTGGTCAGCGACCCGTATTCGCGCTCCGCTTACGAAGCTGTGAGCCAGAAAGAGCTGATGTTCGACGTGGCGAACGTGCTCACCGGCGCGTGCGTCTCGTGCATTCTCGACCAGCTCGGCCGCACGCCGGTGTTTTCCGCGCCCGGCCTGCTGGGCGACGCCTTGACGCTCGACGAAGTGTTTCAGCCCGGCGTGTTGCAATGGGAAGTCGCATTGCTCGTCGAAGTCAATTTCGCGCTGGAAGACCAGAGCTTCCGCGCGCATCTCGTGATGCTGATGGCGGAAGAGTCCATCCGTCATATGAGCGACGCGCTCGACGCGTTGTTGTCCAGCCTATGAGCGCGCCTACCGAGTCGTTGAGCGATCTGGTCGTCGAGCGGGTGGGCTTCGGCATCTTCGTGCTCGACCGCGACATGAACGTGTTGATGTGGAACCGCTTCATGCAGGACCACAGCGGTTTGTCCGCGGAGCAGGTGGTCGGCAAGTCGCTGTTCACGCAGTTTCCGGAACTGCCGCGAGTGTGGCTGTCGCGCAAGATCGAAAGTGTCTTTCAGCTGGGTAGCTTCGCGTTCAGTTCGTGGGAACAGCGCCCGTATCTGTTCAAGTTCGACCACGACCGGCCGATCACCGGCGGGGTCGATTACATGCAGCAGGACGTCACGTTCATGCCGCTCACACGCGATCGGGAGGTGGTGGCCGTTTGCGTGACCATCTCCGACGTGACCCATGTGAGCATCGTGCAACGAGAGCGCGAGGAGGCTGTCGCCAAGCTGCAGGAGTACGCCGATCGTGACGGACTGACCGGCATTGCCAACCGCCGCTTCTTCGAGGCGCGACTGCTCGACGAATACACGCGCTGGCAGCGCTATGGCGGCGACATGTCGGTGCTGCTGTTCGATCTCGACCACTTCAAGAAGATCAACGACCAGTTCGGTCACGGCGTCGGCGATACCGTTTTGCGCGTGATGGCGCAGCGCGTTGCCGGGGTCGTGCGGGCGCAGGACACGTTCGGGCGTTTCGGCGGCGAAGAGTTTGCATTGCTGCTGCCGTGCACGCCGCTGGAGGACGCCATGCGCGTCGCCGAGAAAATCCGCCGCACGATCGCCGATACGCCGGTCGAGGTGCAGGGCACGAGCGTGCCCGTTACGGCGAGCGTGGGCGGCGCGGCCGCGCGTGCCGGCTCGCCCGCATATGACGTGCTGATCAACGAGGCCGATGCGGCGCTCTACAGCGCGAAGCGGCAAGGCCGCAATCGCTGCGTCGCGTTGACGTAAATGGCGGCGATTGAGGTTCGCTCATAGCGCCCGGTTGCGCTAAAAAGCCGGTTCTGCCCGCGGCATCACGCGCCGCACGTCGCACCGGGCTTGCCGGTCACAGCGGGTTGTGTCGGTCATTGCTCTGTGGAAACTGCGTCGTCGGACAAACGTTGTTATACTTTTCGCCGTTTCCGGCATCCCAGCCGTGTGTTTCGCGCGTGTCCGCGCGCGCGGGCCGCCCGCCCTGCGGCGAGGCATAAAAATTCCTGTACGCCTTTCAGCGGGCGCCCTCCTGCGGAGATCGTCTTGGCTGTATCCAATCTTGTCGTGGACGATACTGAAATAGACGCCGCTGCCGCCACGTCCGGCAGTTCGTTTTATCTCGCAATGCGCATCCTGCCGGCCGCGCAGCGCGACGCGATGTATCAGGTCTACGCTTTCTGCCGCGCTGTCGACGATATCGCCGACAGCGACATGCCGCGCGCCGACCGCGCCGCGGCGCTCGAGCGCTGGCGCGCCGACATCGACGCGTGCTATACCGGCTCGCCGCGCGCCTCGTTGCGCGCGCTGACGCGGCACATCCACACGTTCCACCTGCAGCGCGAGGATTTTCACGCAATGATCGACGGCATGGCGATGGATGCGGCCGCCGACATCTGCGCCCCCGACGAGGCTACGCTCGACCTGTACTGCGACCGGGTCGCGAGCGCGGCGGGCCGTCTATCGGTGAGGATATTCGGGATGCAGGAGGAGCCGGGGCGTTTGCTGGCGCACCATCTCGGCCGCGCGCTTCAGCTGACAAACATTCTTCGCGACATCGACGAAGACGCGGGCATCAACCGTTGCTATCTGCCGCATGAGTTGCTGGCCCGAGAAGGCATCGCGGTGAAGAATCCCTCGCAGATCGCCGACGATCCGTCGCTGCCGCGCGTCTGCGCAACGCTCGCCGAACGCGCGAAAGAGCATTTCGCCGCGTCCGACGCGATCATGGACCGCGAGCCGCGCAACCAGGTGCGCGCACCGCGCATCATGTCGGGCGTGTACCGCTTGCTGCTGGAACGCACACTCGAACGCGGCTTCGACATTCCGCGCACGAAGGTCAGCAAGCCGAAGCTGCGCATGCTGTGGATCGTCGCGCGTTACGCGCTCTTCTGAGCCGATGCCGAGACTCGTACATGTGGTCGGCGCGGGCCTCGCCGGCCTGGCCGCCGCAGTGCAGTTGCAGCGGCGCGGCGCGCGAGTCGTGCTTCACGAAGCGGCGCAACAGGCGGGCGGCCGGTGCCGTTCGTACTACGACGCCAAGCTGGGCGCAACGATCGACAGCGGCAATCACCTGATGATGTCGGGCAACGCGGCGACGCTGAATTACGCGCGTGCTATCGGCGCCGTGGACGAACTGACGGGACCGGCGTTGCCGGAATTCCCGTTCGTCGACCTCGCCACTCACGCGTGCTGGACCGTGCGCCTGTCGTCGGGACGGCTGCCCTGGTGGATCTTCGATCAGAACGCGCGTGTACCGAACACCGGCCCGAGCGACTATCTGAGTCTCGTGCCGCTGCTTTTCGCCAAGCCCGGTCGCACCGTCGCGCAAACCATGCGCAGCAATGGCCCGCTGTGGGACCGCCTGCTCGCGCCGTTGTTTCGCGCAATGCTCAACGCGGAGCCGCGCGACGCGTCGGCGGCGCTGACTGGGGCAATGGTGCGCGAGACGTTGATGGCGGGCGGCCTGGCGTGCCGGCCGCTCATCGCGCGGAACGGTTTGAGCAGCGCTTTCGTCGATCCGGCGTTGCGACTGTTGCAGCATGGCGGCGCGACGATCGAGATCGGCTCGCGGCTCGAAAAAATCCGGTTTGCGGCGAACGCGAGCCGCGTAGAGGCGCTCGATTTCGCCGAACAGAGCGTCGCGCTGGACGTCAACCAGGCTGTGATTCTGGCCGTGCCGCCGGATGTCGCGCAGACGCTGGTCCCTGGCCTGCGGGCGCCGGCCCGCTTTGCCGCGACGCTCAGCGCGTATTTCGCCGTGGAACCGCCGTTCGGCTTGCCGCCCGTCACCGGTCTCCTGAACGGCACTGCGCAATGGCTGTTCGCGTCCGACGGACGTCTGTCCGCAACCGTTTATGGCGTCGGCAATGTTGTCGACACGCCGCGCGAAGAGCTGGCGGCGCGCTTATGGGCCGAGGTGGCTCAGGCGGCCAATCTGCCCGCCGCGCCCATGCCGGCCTGGCAGATCGTCGTCGACGAACGGGCGACTTTTGCCGCGTCGCCGGAGCAGGAAACGCTGCGTCCCGGCACGCGCACTCGCTGGAATAATCTGATGCTCGCGGGGGACTGGACGGCTACCGGCCTGCCCGCGACGATTGAAGGCGCGATCCGCTCAGGCCAGAAGGCCGCGGATACGTTGCTGAATCAACCGATGGAACGCCGATGAACGATTTATCTCAAGCCCACATGCTGGGTGCCGTCATGCCCGAATTCGCCGACGAAGCGCGAAGCGCGCCTTCCGTTGCGAGCGATGCGGCCCACGCGTTTACCGCGTCTGCAGAATCTGCGGGTTTTGCCGCTTCGCTCGACACCTCGATCACGCGCGCAACCGAGGCGATCCTCGCCGCGCAAAAGCCGGACGGCCACTGGGTCTACGAACTCGAAGCGGATGCGACGATTCCCGCCGAATACGTGCTGCTGGTCCATTACCTTGGCGAAACGCCGAACGTGGAGCTGGAGCAGAAAATCGCGCGCTATTTGCGCCGCATCCAGCTGGCCGACGGCGGCTGGCCGCTCTTCACCGACGGCGCGCTCGACGTCAGCGCGAGCGTGAAGGCGTACTTCGCGCTGAAGATGATCGGCGACCCGGTCGACGCGGAGCACATGGTCCGCGCGCGCGAGGCAATTCTCGCGCACGGCGGCGCGGAGGCGGTGAACGTCTTCACGCGGATCCTGCTGGCCTTGTTCGGCGTGGTGTCGTGGCGCGCGGTGCCGATGATGCCCGTGGAAATCACGCTGCTGCCCATGTGGTTTCCGTTCCATCTGTCGAAGGTGTCGTACTGGGCCCGGACCGTAATCGTGCCGCTGCTCGTGCTAAATGCGAAGCGGCCGCTCGCGCGCAATCCGCGCCGCGTGCGCATCGACGAATTGTTCCGCGGCGCGCCCGTGAACACCGGCATGCCGCAGCGGGCGCCGCATCAACATGTCGGCTGGTTCCGCTTTTTCCGGGTCGTGGATACGGTGCTACGCGCGGTCGACGGTCTGTTTCCGAAAGCCACGCGCGAGCGAGCGGTCCGCGAGGCAGTGGCCTTTGTCGATCAGCGGCTGAACGGGGAAGACGGCCTGGGCGCGATTTTCCCGGCCATGGCCAATTCGGTGATGATGTACGACGTGCTCGGTTATCCGGCCGACCATCCGAACCGCGCAATTGCGCGTCAGTCGATCGAAAAGCTGCTCGTTATCAAGGATGACGAAGCATATTGTCAGCCCTGTTTGTCGCCGGTGTGGGACACGTCGCTTGCCGCGCACGCGTTGCTCGAAACGGGCGAAGCGCGTGCCGAGCAGGCAGCAGAACGCGGCCTTGCATGGCTGCGTCCGCTGCAGATTCTCGACGTGCGCGGCGACTGGATTTCGCGCCGGCCGAACGTGCGGCCGGGCGGCTGGGCCTTCCAGTACAACAACGCGTATTACCCGGACGTCGACGATACAGCGGTGGTCGCGATGGCCATGCATCGCTCGGCCGCGCTGACGCAGTCGAGTGTCGATCGCGAGGCGATTGCGCGCGCGCGGGAATGGGTCGTCGGCATGCAGAGTAGCGACGGCGGCTGGGGCGCGTTCGAGCCGGAGAACACTCAGTATTACCTGAACAACATTCCGTTCTCCGATCACGGCGCGCTGCTCGATCCGCCGACGGCAGACGTGTCGGGTCGCTGCCTGTCGATGCTCGCGCAACTCGGCGAGTTGCCGCAAAACAGCGAACCGGCGCAGCGTGCGCTCGACTACATGCTGAAGGAACAGGAGCCCGACGGCAGCTGGTACGGCCGTTGGGGTTTGAACTACATCTACGGGACGTGGACCGCGTTGTGTTCGTTGAACGCGGCCGGCATTTCGCACGACGACCCGCGCATCAAACGCGCCGCACAGTGGCTGCTGTCGATCCAGAACGACGACGGCGGTTGGGGCGAAGCCGGCGAGAGCTACAAGCTCGACTACCACGGTTATGAACGGGCGCCGAGCACGGCTTCGCAAACGGCATGGGCGTTGATGGGCCTGATGGCGGCGGGCGAAGTGAATCACGAGGCGGTTGCGCGCGGCATCGACTATTTGCAGCGTGAACAACGCGAGCACGGCTTGTGGGACGAAACGCGTTTCACCGCCACCGGTTTCCCGCGCGTGTTTTATCTGCGTTATCACGGCTATCGCAAGTTTTTCCCGCTCTGGGCGCTGGCGCGTTTCCGTCATCTGAAGCGCAACGGGCTCACGCGCGTTGCCGTCGGGATGTAACGGATGCTTCGCCCAACAGCGCCGTCCGCCGATGCCGACGGCAACAGCCTGCCGGTCATCGTCGTAACGGGCATGGCGTTCGAAGCGCGAATCGCGCGGGGCCAAGGCGTCGAAGTGGTCTATGCGGCACGCGCCGATCTGCTGGAACGCGCGCTGAATGCTGCGGTGGCCCGCGGCTGCTCTGGAATCGTCAGCTTCGGTACGGCGGGTGGCCTGGCGCCGGATTTGCAGCCGGGCGCGCTCATTGTCGCCGACGCCGTCGAAGGTCCGTTTGGCCGCATTCCTACCGATCCGGCCTGGACGAACAGGCTTGCCGCCGCGCTGGCGACAGGACCGCTCGCGTCACGCTTGCGGCGCGGTTCAATGGCCGCGGTAGCGGCGCCGCTCATGTCCGCCGACGACAAACGTGCGCTGCATCGCTCGACGGGTGCATTGGCTGTGGACATGGAATCGCATCTGGCTGGCGCGATGGCCGCCGCCCGCGGGCTGCCGTTCGCCGTGTGCCGTGCGATTGTGGATCCCGCGTGGCGTACGTTGCCGTCGGCAGCGACCGCGGGGTTGCGCGATGACGGCAGCACCGCGCTTGCGCCGATCCTGCGCGAGCTGATGCGGCAACCGTCACAGATTGGCGCGCTCATTCAGGTAGCGATCGATGCGCGTGCGGCGCGTGTTTCCCTGGTGCAGGCCCGGCAAGCGCTGGGTGCGGCTGAGGCCTTGCTGAAGTTGGCCTAGCGGTTCAGCAGCGTCGACGCACGCCTTAGGCGTGCGTACGCCGATCCTATTGCGCAGCCGGCGCTGAAGCCGGTTGCTGATTACCAGCAGGTGCAGACGTGGTCGGGACAGCCGTGCCCTTACTGGGCGCTGAAGCCGCAGCTGGCGCTGTTGCCGGCGTCGCGGTTGTCCCCGACTTAGCCCCCGTCGTTTCACTCGCAGGCATTGAGCCCGCAGCGCCGCTTGCCGGCGCGGGCGACTCACCCGGATCCGTGTAATTCGGCACGCCCGCCGGTGCGCCCGTAGCGGCACCAGACGCCGCGTCCGGCGTGTCGGCCGTATCGCCCGGGTCTGCGTAGTTCGGAAGCGTCGCCGGTGCGCCGGCCGCGGCGCCCTTCGCAGGAGTCGTCGCAGCGCCCGAGTCGTCCTGATCCTCGTATTCCGGCAGCGGCGCGGCATTGTCGCCGGTGCCGCGCAGACGCGCCCGCCGTTGCTGCGTATAAGCGTCCCGCACGAACGAGTATTTATCCAGCGCCGCTTGCTGCAGAAGATCCGTCGCGCCCAGCAGGTCGGAGCGAACGCTTACGAACTGCAGCACGTACAGCGGATTGCGCACCGCCGGCTCCATGTAGTTCAAGGGATTGAACTTCACGTCCACCACCAGCCCCATGCTGTCTCGCACGGTACTCGGCCCGAAAAGCGGCAAGACCAGATAAGGTCCCGATGGAATGCCCCAGTGTCCAAGCGTCAGGCCGAAGTCCTGATGATGCTTGGGCAGCCCGGCCGGCGTCGCCCAATCGAGCAGGCCGCCGAGACCGAACGTGGAGTTGAACGCGAAACGGACGAGGTCCTCGGTCGCGTCGGTGATCTTCAACTGCAGCAGCGCATTCGCGGCGTTGGTCAAGTCACCCAGGTTCGAAAAGAAGTTGCTGACGGCCGTGCGCAACGGCTGCGGCGTCACCTTCTGATAGCCCTTCGCGACCGGCACCGCGACGTAGCGGTCGAGGCCGTCGTTGAAATTGAACACCGCCCGGTTCATCGGCTCGAACGGGTCGCCGGGCTTGCGGTCGGGACCGGTTGCGCAGCCGGTTATGAGGCCGGTGGCAGCAAGCGCCAGCACGGTGGTACGCAGTTTCATGCTTATATTCCTTTGTGCTTCGCGCGACGTGGGCGCGGCTTGCCCATCAGCACGGGTTGGAAAACCACTGCACCGATGAGCGTGCAAAACAGCGACAGCGCCAGCAAGCGGCCCATGCTGGACGTCCCGGGATGATGCGATAGCCAGAGGCTGCCAAACGCCGTCGCCGTCGTCGCCGCGCTGAACAGCACCGCGTGCGTCAGGCTCGACTGCAACAGGCCGGTCTGCCCGTTGCGCCACGCCATCACGAAGTAAATCTTGAACGCCACGCCGACGCCGAGCATCAGCGGCAACGCAATGATATTCGCGAAGTTCAGCGGCATGCCGAACACCACGCACAACTCGAGCGTGACGAGCGCCGACACAAGCAGCGGAACCAGCGTGCGCAGCATGTCGCCAACGCGCCGCAGCGCGACCCACAGCAGGATCGCGATGGACAGCAGCGCCCAGCACGCGGCCTGCAAGAACGCCTTGATGATCGTATCCGCGGAATGAAGGATCGAGATCGGGCCGCCAATCGCGCCGGGCTCGGCCTTTTTGACAGCATGGGCGAAGCGGGCGAGCGTGGCGTCGTCGTTCGGATCGGCGCCCGGCTTTATCTTCGGCGCGATGTCGACGAGGGCGCGGCCGTCCTTCGACACCCAGCCCTTCGAGATTTCCTTCGGCAGATTGTCCCGCGTGATTTCGGTCGGCTGCAGCAGGTTCTCCAACTGCTTGAGCGCGATGCGCAAAGGCTCCGACATCGCGTGTTCCGCGCGGTCGCGCGTGGCGGAGTCGGCCGCGGCCAGCTTTTGCAGCGTGACCGACAGATGTTGCGCTTCGGCGGCGCCGGGGCCCGGATGATCTTCGGCGGCGAGAGAAAGTTGATTCGACGCGCGCTTGAGCGCGGCGACGCGCACGGCGTCCGTGGCCTGTGGCGCGGGTTGCTGTTGCAGCGCGGGCAGCAATTGCTGCGCGGCGCTTGCGATCAGCATCATCTTTTGTTGCTGCTGCGCGGGAACGAAGGTGTCCAGCGTGGTGACGCGGCCCACTTCGGGCAACGCGCGCAACCGCTCGGCCATGCGATCGGCGTCGGCAAGCGAGGGCGCGAGCACATGCACGTTGTTCACCGCGGCCTCGGGCGAATCCTTCAGCGACAGCAGCGTGGCCATCGACTCGGTATGCGGATCTTTCAGATGCAGCGGATTGAAGTCGAAGTGCAAACGCGTGAGCAACGGCGTTGCGCCGATCACGACGATCAGCGTGCCGATCAACACGGGCTTGCGATGATGGGCGAGAAAGTCGTCGACGGGTGCCAGCTGCTTGAAGCCCGGCGACGCGGCTTCGCCCGGCGGGTTGAAGATCTTCAGCAACGCGGGCAGCAGTGTCATGTTGGTCAGATACGCGACGAACATGCCAACGCCGGCGATCTCACCCAACTCGGACACGCCGCGGTACGCGGTCGGCAGGAACGAGAAGAAGCTCAACGCGACCGCAACCGCGGCGAGCGTAAGCGGCACGCCGATACTGTGCGCGGTATGAGCAAGCGCGGCGGAGAGACGGTCGTCGCGATTACGCTCCTCGCGATACTTGACGCCGAACTGCACGCCGAAATCGACGCCTAGCCCGACGAACAGCACCATGAACGCAACCGAGATCATGTTCAGCGCGCCGACCATCATGAGGCCGAGCGCGGCGGTGATTGCGAGTCCAACGAACAGCGTGATGAAGACTGCGGCGATCATGCGTCCTGAGCGCAACGCGAGCCACAGAATGATCAGCACCACGACGAACGTGCCGATGCCGTTGAGCACCGCGCCGTCTTTGACTGACGCGAACTCTTCGTCCGCGAGCGGTTGTTCGCCGGTCAGACGGACGGTGGCGCCATAACGCGAGTCCAGATGCAGCGAGGCCGCCGTATCGCGAATCGCCTGCGACGCGGTTGCCCCCGGCTCCAGCGCGTCGTAGTTCACGACCGGCTGCACGACCACGAACGCACGCGCCGGATTGGTCGCCGCGCTTTTGTCGACGAACGCGCGCCACGAGAAAGCGGCGGGCTTGCCGGCCAGTACGAGGTCCAGCGTGTTGGCGCTTTGCGACAGCAGGCGGCTCATGTCGGAGAGCTTCACCTGACCGATCTGCAGCGGCAGCAGCAGGCTCGTGGTGAGCGTGCCCGCCAGTCCCGTGAGGCTGGGGTCATGCGCGAGCGTGTTCACGAGCGGACGCGACTGCACGAGTTGCGACGTGGTCGACATGACCTCTTCGGTCGATGGGAAAAGCAGACCGTTATGTTCGAAGAACGGCCCGCCGGCGGGCTGCGAGACCGCGACGAATTCTTTCGGCTCGGCTTTGAGCGCCGCCGTCAGCGCATTCGCTGCGGCGTCGGCAAACTCGGGCGCGCGCGCCTCCACGACGACCAGCACCGTTTCGCCGCGATCAGGGAAGGCCTGGTCCATCGCGTGTTCGAGCGTGGACCATTCCTTGTCGGTTTCGATCAGGCGGCTGATGTCGGTGTTGATCTTGAAGTGATGCGCGACATAGATCCCGCTCAACACGGCGAGCACGATCGACAGTGCGATGATCCGCAACGGATGGCGCACCGAATAGGCGACGAGGCGAACAATAGATGACTTCAGCATGTAGGCGAACTTGGCCTTATCACGGGTAGCATTTTGACGAAAGTGCACAAGTATACAGAGCCGGAGCAATCCGGATCGTATTCGGCAGCAATGCGCGTAGCAAAACCGGCTCCCGGCGCAACATGAAAGGGCGGGAACGCAATGTCGTTATACTGGTCTATCCAGCTTTCGCCCCGATCTTGCTGGTCGACGGCGCACACTCTTTTCGGGTCTTGTCCAGCGTATGAAACGTTATCTGTCTGCTTTTCTGGTCGCAGCCGTAGTCTCAACGGCTGCCTATGCGCAAAGCGCGCCCGACGCGGTGGTAAAAAGTGCCGTCGAAGGTACGGTCTCCGCGATGAAGGCCGATCCGCAAGCTCGCGGCGGCGATATGGCCAAGATCACGCAACTGGTCGAGACGCGCTTCGTGCCGGCCACCGACTTCCAGCGCACCACCCGCATCGCGGTCGGCAAGGCATGGAGCACCGCCACGCCCGAGCAGCAGAAGCAGCTCTATGAGCAGTTCACGCTGCTTCTCGTGCACACCTACGCTGCGTCGCTTTCGCAGTTGCGCGACCAGGACGTCAAGTTCAAGTTTGCGCCGGCCAATGCACCGGGCGCCGCGAAAGACGTCGTGGTGCAGTCGCACGTGATCAGCAATGGCGGCGACGACGCAATCGACTACCGGCTCACCAAAGGCCCGTCCGGCTGGAAGATCTACGACATCAATATGATGGGCGCATGGCTGATTCAGGTGTACCAGACACAATTCGCCGATCAGCTTTCCAAGGGCGGAGTTGACGGCCTGATCAAGTTCCTCACCGCGCATAACGCACGCAGCGGCGGGTAAGCTGGATCGGCAAGCCGATTGCCTGCGAGGTCGAAGCAGACCGGCAAAAGAAAAAGCGCGGTGGCCTTAAAAGCCACCGCGCTTTTTCATACGGGTTATGCGGCGCGATTCAGAGCGGCGCAGTGCCGCCACGAGTCGACGTCAGTGCGCGGCCGTAGCCGTCTGCACCTTGCTGCCCTTGCCGGCCACCTTGATCTCTTCAAGCTTGATCTCGACGTGGCGCGAGAACACGTATTCAGCCGGGCGCTGCTTGTCCAGCGGGATGTCTTTGGTGAAAGCACCCGAAGTCTTCGGGCCGCGCAGGCTGACCTTCAATGCCTTCAGCGGATGCGCAACCGTATCCATCACGGCCGTAGCCTCAAAGCCGCAGTGGACCATACAGTCGGCGCATTTTTCGTAGTTGCCGGTGCCGTACTTGTCCCAGTCCGTGGTTTCCATCAATTCCTTGAAGGTCTTCACGTAACCTTCGCCGACCAGATAGCACGGCTTCTGCCAGCCGAACACCGTACGCGCCGGGTTGCCCCAAGGCGTGCATTCGTAGGTCTGATTGCCGGCGAGGAAGTCGAGGAACATGGCCGACTGGCTGAACGACCAGTTCTTGCCATTGTTACCGCGCTTGAAGATCTCGCGGAACAGATGTTTGGTCTTGTCGCGATTCAGGAAGTGCTGCTGGTCCGGCGCACGCTCATAGGCATAACCCGGCGAAACGGTGATGCCGTCAACGCCCATCGGCCCGACCGTGTCGAAGAAAGCGGCAACGCGCTCCGGCACCGCGTCGTTAAACAGCGTGCAGTTGATGTTCACGCGGAAACCGCGGCGCTTCGCTTCCTTGATGGCGGCGACTGCCTTGTCGTACACGCCGTCTTGCGACACCGAATGGTCGTGCATCTGCTGATCGCCATCCAGGTGAACCGACCAGACGAAGTACGGATTCGGCTCGTAGTCGTCCATCTTCTTTTCCATCAACAGCGCGTTCGTACACAGGTACACGAACTTCTTACGCGCGATGATGCCCTTCACGATCTGCGGCATTTCCTTGTGCAGGAGCGGTTCGCCGCCTGCAATCGACACCACCGGGGCGCCGCATTCGTCGACGGCGCCAAGGCATTCTTCCAGCGACAGACGCTGATTCAGGATGGGGTCCGGATAGTCGATCTTGCCGCAGCCATTGCAGGCGAGATTGCAGCGGAACAGCGGCTCCAGCATCAGGGCGAGCGGGTAGCGTTTGTTGCCGGAGAGGTGCTGACGCATGATGTATGCGCCGACCCGGACTTTCTGTAGCAGCGGAATAGACAAGACGTCCTCCTTAAACTTCGCGTGCGGCGAGTGGTTGCATCAGCTTCGATGGCAACTTGAATTCAACCTTCTCTTCACGGCCCGCCATCGTCGTGACATCGACGGGCCCCATTGCGCTTAGCGCATCGATTACGTTTCTGACCATTTCTTCCGGCGCCGAAGCGCCGGCCGTGATGCCGATGGTCTGCGCATTCGCAAACCATTCCGGCTTCACTTCTGAACCGTCGGCGACGAGATAGCTCGCCACGCCGCTTTCGCTGCCGATTTCCCGCAGCCGGTTCGAGTTCGAGCTATTCGTTGCGCCCACCACCAGCAGCACGTCCACCTGCTTGCTCAACTCGCGCACCGCGGCCTGGCGGTTTTGCGTCGCATAGCAGATGTCGCGCGTGTCGGGGCCGACGATGTCGGTGAAGCGGCGCTGCAAGGCGTCGATAATGCCACGGGTGTCGTCTACCGACAGCGTGGTCTGCGTGACGTACGCGAGGGGCGTGTCGACCGGCAGCTGCAGATGCTCGACTTCGGCTTCGCTCTGCACCAGCAGCACCTTGCCCGGGATCTGGCCGATCGTGCCTTCCACTTCCGGATGCCCGGCGTGGCCGATCAGGATCAGCGTGCGCCCGGCGCTCACATATTGACGCCCCTGCACGTGCACCTTGGTGACGAGCGGGCACGTTGCGTCGAGCACGTCGAGACCGCGGGCTTCCGCGTCGCGCTCAACTGTTTGAGCGACGCCGTGCGCGCTGAAGATCGCCACGGCGCCTTGCGGCACTTCATCGAGTTCTTCGACGAAACGCGCGCCTTTCTGGCGCAGATTATCGACCACGTGACGATTGTGGACAATTTCGTGGCGTACGTAGACAGGCGCGCCGTGTTGCTGCAGCGCCCGATCGACGATCTCGATCGCACGAACAACGCCCGCACAAAAGCCGCGGGGTTGGGCAAGGATGACTCGCATAAGTTGGCGGACTCCGACTGACGCGGGTTTCGAGCAAGTCGGAAATTCTGACTTTATCGCCGCGACCATCTAATTAGTTGACGTCTTGAGCCCCGGCGACGTGCCGGTACAGCAAAACCAAACGCGCATTCTAACGCTATCACGCCAGCTTTGCTTTGCCGGGGCCGCTACAGTGTTGGGCGCACGCGGCACATGCCTTAGCTTTGCCAAAACCCATGCGGCAAAAATTGCACGCTGCGCCGCTCTGGCGGAACCCTTAAACTACGTCGTCCTGTGAAGCGCTCGCGCCTCGCAATACAAAATGGTCGACGCTTGCTGCAAATTCGAGGGTAACGCTTAATGGGGTTGATGGCGGTGATTCTGTTTTTCCTTTCCTGTTTGTCCTTGCTGATCTGGATCGTGCTGCTGTTCGCCCGCGGCGGCTTCTGGCGCGCGCGTCCCGCCGCGCCGCTCACGCCCGAAGCGCGTAGCGCATGGCCCGGCGTGGCCGCCGTGGTGCCGGCCCGCAATGAAGTCGATGTCATTGCACAGGCCGTTACGACGCTGCTTCAACAGGACTATCCCGGCGAATTTCACGTGATCGTGGTCGACGACCACAGCACCGACGGCACCGCCGACGCTGCCCGCGCAGCCGCACTGCAGCTGCAATGCCCGGACCGTTTGACCGTGCTGAGCGCGAAGCCGCTGCCGCCGGGGTGGTCCGGCAAGGTGTGGGCGCAGTCGCAAGGCATCGAGGCGGTACGCAAGCTCGGCTTGCCGGCCGACTTTTTGTTGCTGACGGACGCCGATATCGGTCATCCCGCGGAGGCCGTCACGCAACTTGTCGTCCGTGCCGACGTTGAGAAGCGCGATCTCGTCTCGCTGATGGTGCGCCTGCGCTGCGACTCGTTCTGGGAGAAGGCGCTTATTCCGGCCTTCGTTTTCTTCTTCGCGAAGCTGTATCCGTTCGCATGGGTCAACAATCCGCGGAATCGCACGGCGGCTGCGGCGGGCGGCTGCATGCTCGTGCGTCGTAGCGCCCTGGAGGAAGCTGGTGGCATTGAATCGATCCGGGCCGAGCTGATCGACGATTGCAGCCTCGCGGCGCGCATCAAGCATCGCGGCACCGGGCGCCACCCAATCCGGCTCGACGTGGCTGCGCGAAGCGTGTCGTTGCGTCCTTACGATAGCTGGCGCGACATCTGGAACATGATTGCGCGCACTGCGTTCACGCAGTTGCATTATTCGCCGCTGCTGCTGGCGGGCACGCTTGCCGGCATGACGATCATCTATCTGATGCCGCCGGTCGCCGCCATCGTGCTCGGACCAACGGGCTGGCCCGCCTGGCTCGCGTGGGCGGCCATGTGCTGCGCGTATGCGCCCATGCTGAGCTATTACCGCCGCTCGCCGCTATGGGCGCCGTTTCTGCCGCTCATCGCTCTGTTTTACGTAGGGGCGACGTTTGCGTCGGCGGTGCGCTACTGGCGTGGCAAGGGCGGGCAGTGGAAGGCGCGGGTTCAGGCGCCCATGCAGTAACGTTGACTCGAGGCAGTAACAAAAAAGCGGCGCATTGCGCCGCTTTTCTTTTAGCCCTTTGTAAGCAGCATATAGAGTTGAATCACCATGTCCGGTGAGAACGTGAACGGCACCCAGCCGTGACCGGTATGGCGCATTACCAGCAAACGGTCGCCGTTCGACTGCTTCTGCACGGCCATGACCGGATTTTTCGTCGACACGAAACGCCAGCCCGGCGGGATGCCCGGAGGAGGTTCGGGTGTCATCGAGGCGCGCGCGTTCGACAGTTCCTCGATGAGCTGGCCGATCGGCTCCGCGCGCAATGCGACGGTCTGGCCGCCGATGGTCATAGTGATTTCGTTCTGCGCCGGACGGTTGATCTCCAGCGTGGGCAGAGCCGGAGGCGCAGCGGTTTGCGCGCCGGCTTCGCTGACCGCGGCGTCGGCCTCGGCTTGGGCTTGAACTTCGACCGTTTCCGATTGGACGTCCGGCACGGCATGTTCAGCCGGCGCGTGCTGCGCGTCAGCCTGGTTGCGTGTCTCGGGGATGCTTTGGGCCTGCGGGGCCACGACAGCCTGAATGAGCTGATCGACGCCCACTTCGAGCGCGCCGAGCTGTTCGTGAAGGTTCATGCGAGATTTCTCTGGTAAGACCCGCGATTTTAACTGCTGCGCGTAGGCTTTACCTTCCGCAAATACAGCGACGTTGTAACAAAATGCTCGCGCTACGGCTTGAGATAGCCCGCATGCCGGAACCAGTCGAGCGCATCGCTCAGGCCCTCGCGGTACGGACGCGCCCGGTAGCCCAGTTCGCGTTCCGCCTTGGCCGAACTGAAGTACATCTTGTTCTTCGACATCTTCAATCCATCAACGGTGACGAACGGTTCGCGCTTCGTGAACTTCGCGACAGCTTCCGCACCCATCGCGAGCGGGTAAAGCGGCCAGCGCGGCAAGCTGATGGTGGGCGCCTTGCGGCCGGTGAGTGCCGCGATGTCTGCGAGCATCTGTTGAAGCGGCAGATTTTCGCCGCCGAGAATGTAGCGTTCGCCGATCTTGCCGCGCTCCAGCGCCAGAAAGTGCCCGGCTGCGACGTCGTCCACGTGCACGAGGTTCAGCCCCGTGTCGACGAAAGCGGGAATCTTGCCGAGCGCCGCTTCCACGATGATGCGCCCGGTCGGCGTCGGCTTGACGTCGCGCGGGCCGATAGGTGTGGACGGGTTGACGATCACCGCCGGCAGGCCGTCTTCGGCGATCATGCGTTCCACTGCGCGCTCGGCCAGCACCTTGCTGCGCTTGTAGACGCCGATCGCCTGATCGGCCTTGAGCGGCGATGTTTCGTCGGCTGAATTGCCGGCGCTCGTCACCTTCAGCGTGGCCACGCTGCTCGTGTACACGATGCGCTCGACGCCTTCTTTCAGCGCCGCGCGCATGGTCGCCTCCGTGCCCTCCAGATTCGAGCGTTCGATTTCGCTCGGGTCCGGCGCCCACAGCCGGTAATCGGCGGCGACGTGCAGCAGATAGCGCACACCGCGCAGCGCGTTGCGCATGGACGCTTCGTCGCGCATATCGCCGACGACGATTTCCGCGTCGAGCGACTCGAGATTCTGACGCGGGCTGGTGGCGCGCACCAGTACACGCACCTTGAAGCCCTTCTGTTGCGCGATGCGCGCTACCGACGAGCCGACAAAGCCGGATGCGCCGGTCACGAGCACGAGATCGCCATTCTGTTCGGTCATTCTGTTTCCGTTCCCTGCGTGACAGTCGGGGGATTGTACGTGGCGAGCGGGGGCCGCGTCGCCGACGCGGCTATTCCAACCCGCGTTCTGCAAGCAGGCTCGCCGCGACGCGACTAGAATGCCCGCTTGAAAGATTGCGAGGAGAGAACGGCATGTCCCCAGATCTGGATGAGCGGATCGAAACGTATTACGTGCGCGTGCGCGGCACCGTGCAGGGCGTCGGCTTTCGTCACGCGACCGTGCGGCAGGCGCACGCGCTGGGCATCAAGGGATGGGTTGCGAATCTCGACGACGGTTCGGTCGAAGCGATGTTGCAGGGCACGGCGAATCAGGTCGACCGGATGCTGTCGTGGCTGCGGCACGGGCCGCCGGCCGCGCGCGTGACCGAGGTAGCCGGCGAAGAGCGCGTGACCGAAAAACGCTACGAGCGTTTCGAACAGCACTGAACGGCGCGTAGCCACATCGCCGGCTTGAGAGCCCGCCGCCCCTTTAGTCGTTCGGCGCTATTGCGCCACCAACAGGCTTTCGGCAAATCCCCACTCGTTTTCCAGCCACTGATGGCTGCACACGAAGCCCGCATCGTCGGCGATCGCGGGCATTTCGTCGGCGCGATACTTGTGGCTGCTCTCGGTCCAGATCGTTTCGCCTGCCTTGAGCGACACCGTCAGGTTTGCGGCGGCAACATGCGCGGTAACGTCTCGCCTTGCACGCAAGTGCATCTCGACACTGCGCGCGTCCGGATTGAAACGCGCGACGTGCTCGAATGCGTCGAGCGGAAAATCACCGCCGAGTTCGCGATTGATCCGCGCGAGCAGGTTCAGGTTGAACGACGCCGTGACGCCGATTGCGTCGTCGTAAGCGGCGATCAGCGTGGGCGTGGGCTTGATGAGGTCGGTGCCGAGCAGCAGCGCGTCGCCGGGCGCCAGCATGTTGCGAATGTCGCGCAGAAAGCGCGTCGCGGCCAGTCTGCCGAAATTGCCGATCGTGCTGCCGAGAAAAAGTACGAGTAAGCGTTCGTCGGCTGCGCGCTTTTTGCTGACTTCAGCGAGACCCGCCAGATAATCGCGCTCATAGCCGACAATAGAAATCCTTTCGATGTCGCCTAATTCGCGCCTGCACAACTGCAACGCGGTGCGCGAAATTTCAATCGGGCAGTAGGAAGTGGGGCGCTTTTTACACAGCGCTTCGAGAATGCGGCGCGTTTTGCGGCCGCTGCCGCTGCCGAGTTCGGCGACGGTTACGTCGTGCGGAAGATGCTCGACGATGTCCACCGCGTGCTTCGCCAGCAGCCGCTCCTCAGCGCGTGTCACGCCATATTCGGGGAGTACGGTGATCACTTCGAATAACGCGGAACCGACTTCGTCGTACAGATACTTCGAGGGCAACTCTTTCTGCGGCGCATGCGTCAGGCCGCTGCGGACGTCGGCGGCGAACGCGGAACGTTGATCGGGTGATGCGTCGTGCGAGAGGGCTGGCTGGGTCATGCTGGCTCCAGTAGTCACATGCGATGAGCGGGATGGTTGGCCGGAGACGGCACGCGGGATCGAAACGATTGGTGCGTGCCGCGGAGGAAGCGGGCCGCCATGCGGCCGGGCTCGTTGATGTCGCAAACGCTGATTGCAAACGTTGGTTGCAAACGCTGCAGCAGAAGCGGGAAGCAAGATTCGCGCTTGATCGACGGAGTTGCTTGTCGAACGCGCACAACTGACTCCCGCGCGCGTGAAGTTATGTTCTAGTTCATCGACGCGCGTTCTGCACGGATTAATTGCTGCCGCAAGAATGAAAACGACGCGAAGTGTGCCCGTGCCGCGTCGATAATCCGGCTAGAATGCCCGGCTTGCATCGCCGGATAAAACTACAAGAAGCGGCGCGCGACACGCGCTGCGGCTCAGGACCTTCACTTCCAATGACAACGAGAATCGCGGTGCGCCGCCATGTTGCGCCACGTGCGCATGCGCTCGCGCCGCAAGGCGAAGCTCCCGCACAGCGGGGCGCACGATGAATCAGTATTCGCCGAAACGCGGCATTGCCTTATCGGTTAGCGCCTGTGCGATGTTCGCTCTGCTGTCGGCTTACGCGACGCTGCTCGCACCGCTCACCGGCCTCGATATTTTCGCGTGGCGTATCGTCTGGACCGTGCCGGGCGCACTGCTGCTGGTTGCGTCGCGCAAGCGCATGCCAATCCTGCGGCAACTTCTTTACCGGATGATGACTCAGCCCGCGCTAGGTGCCGCGATGCTCGCCGCCGCCGCGTTGCTCGGCGCGCAATTGTGGGTGTTTCTGTGGGCGCCGTTGCATGGCCGCATGCTTGAAGTATCGCTCGGCTATTTCCTGTTGCCGCTCGTGATGGTACTGGTCGGGCGCTTCTACTATCACGAGCGTCTCGACGGTTTGCAGTGGGCAGCCGTGATATGCGCGGCTGTGGGCGTGGGTCATGAACTGTGGGTGACCGGCGCTTTCTCGTGGCCGACATTGCTCGTCGCGCTCGGTTATCCGCCGTACTTCGTGTTGCGGCGCAAAATCAAACAGGATTCGCTCGCGCTGTTTACCGTCGAGATGATCTTGCTACTACCCGTCGCGGTGGCAATGATCGTGACCGGCGGGTCGCTCACGCTGATCTCCGGACGCCTCGACATGTGGCTTCTGCTGCTGCCGGGGCTGGGCGCGTTGAGCACGCTCGCGCTGGCTTCGTATCTGACCGCGAGCCGCTTATTGCCCGTCGCGTTGTTCGGCATTCTCGGTTATGTCGAGCCGGTATTGCTCGTTGTGGTGTCGATCACGTTGCTCGGCGAAGCGTTGAGTGCTGCGCAGTTGGCCACGTACATCCCGATCTGGATCGCGGTCGTGCTGACAGCGTTGCACAGCATGCGGATCGTGCGCTTTGCGTGAGACTCGAGCGCCTGCCACGACCATGTTGCTTTGCGTTCACTTGTGCGCCGCCGCGCGCTGGTGTTTCGTCGGCGACGGCTCCAACTGGCTTTCTATCGCTTCACGAAGCGCAGGCCGCCAGCCGGTGTAGAACAATGCTTCGGCCAGCACGAACAGCGGTCCGATCAGAAGACCGATTACGTCATCGACAAAAGCCGGCTTACGGTGCTCGTAGGCAATGTGGCCGACGAACTGAAACGCCCAGCCGACCGCGAAGAGGCCGACGCCAGTTGCCAGCCAGACCGGCGTGGTCTGCGCCGCAATCCATTGGCCGAACACGATGCAAAGCGCGGACACCGCTGTCATCAGCAAACCCAAAGGCACGTCGAGCACCAGGTAATAGAGCGTGGCCGCCGAGAACAACAGCCATGCGGGCGATAGGATCAACGGCGGCGCGGTTAGCGCGAAAGCCGGACGGCTCAACAGCACTGCTAATGCAAGCACGATCATGGGGATGCCGATGAAATGCGTGGCGATATTGCGCCGGTCGCGATGGTAAGCCGCATACTGCGTAAGCTGTTGCGTTAGCGTTCTCATGGATGCCGCTCCTTCATCAAAATCAGCATAATCGCGGCGATTGGAATCTGAAACCATCGGGTAGCCGACAATCGGTATAAGCGCGATTCAATGACCGCAAATATTCCTCGTACTCAGCTTGCCACGCTGCTGTCGAACAGTGCATGGTTTCGCTCGGCACCGGCGTCTCTGCAGACGCAATTGATCGACGCGGGCCGGATCGAGCGCCTTGCCGCCGGTCAGCGTCTGTTCACGCGTGGCGATGCAGACGACGGTATCTATTGCGTGCTTGGCGGCGTGGTGCGAATCGGCGCGGCGAGTGAGAGCGGAAAGGAAGCATTGCTTGCCGTGATCGAACCGGTGAACTGGTTCGGCGAGATCGCGCTGTTTGACAATCGTCCGCGAACGCACGACGCGTATGCCGAACGCGATACCGAACTGTTTCATGTGACGCGCGCGGCACTCGTCGGATTGCTTGAACGTACGCCGGCCCATTGGCACACCTTCGGCTTGCTGCTCACGCAAAAACTGCGTCTTGCCTTCGATGCAATAGAGGAAGCCGCATTGCTGCCCGCAGCGCAACGCGTAGCGCGACGACTGTTGCTAATGGCGGGTGGATATGGCGAGGGGGAAACCATGCGGCGTGTCATCAACGTGCCTCAGGAAGATCTCGCGATGATGCTCGCACTGTCGCGGCAGACCATCAACCAGGTGCTCAAGCAGTTTGAAACGCAGGGCGCGGTCAAGCTTGGTTATGCGGAAATCCAGATAGTCGACAAAGGCCGACTTCACGAGCTTGCGCAGTCGGGCCCGGATACACGTTGACGGCTTGAGAGCGCCATTGCCGCACGATTCCACCGCTACGACAACGCGAAAGCTTGCGCAAAAAAAAGGCGAGTCATACGACTCGCCCTCCCTGAACGGCATTGCCCGGCTTCGATTAATAGCTTGATTCTTCTAATGCCTGGTTGGCCGGTGCGTGCCGGAACCGTGCACGTGTTATTGCGTTTTGGTCGTGCCGGTCTTTGCGCCGTCAGCGCTCACCGGCGCATTGTTGGCCTCTTGCGCGCCGTCCGTTTTCTTGTTCGCTGCGCTGGAGTCGGCCGGAGTCTTCTTCACGGCGTTGTGCTTCTTCACAGTGTGTTTGGAAGACGTCTTCACATGCGACTTCGCGGTCGTGCCCGAAGGTGCTTTCGCGTGAGTGGTGGTGTCATTCGACGCGCCGGTTTGCACGGCGGTGCTTGCCTTGAGATTCGCCTGGCCTGCGGGCTGCGTTGCTTCGGACGGTGCCGGTGCGGCAGTCTGAGCGAAAGCGGTTGACACGAGCAGAGCGGAAGCGAGAGCAGCGAAAAGCGTCTTCATGGTGTGACTCCTTGTTAAACCGGTGGATTCCTGCGAGCTTCTGTTTCGCGGCTGGATTTATTCAGCGCTGCCGGTTTAACGCAGCCGGGAAGACAGCAGTTGACAATGTTCTGGTGACAAAACGTAACGGCAGAAACATATCGGGCTGCTGACTACTCTTCCGGCCTTCCTGCTCTCGACGATTTAAGACTTCAAACGTTAGTTGAATGGATTGTCCACGACACCCGGTTTCGCATCCGGTTCGTCCTTCACTTTAGCGGGCAGTCCCGGATGCGCCTGCAAAGCTGCGACGATTGCATCTACCGCTTCCTTCAATGCGAGCGCAGCCTTCAACCCTCGCTGGTCTTGCGTCAGTTCGAGCGTGCCGTTCAGCACGACGCGCTTCGTACCGTTGCTGACGGTCATTGCGTCGCCCTGAAGGTTGAGTACGTCGTCGTCGTTCGAATAGGGTTTAAACACCTTTGAGTCCTCCCGGTCGCTGATCTTTGAGGCTCTCCGGAATGCCCGGAAAGCGAATGCCCGATGCTGCTTCGAGTTCGTGAATCGTTCTGATTTCGTATCGATTCGTCGACACATTGTCGACCACTACCGCGAACGCGAGTTGCCGCGAAGGTACGTAGACGACCTTGAACAACTGCGTTGGAACGAACACGCGCGTGGGACCGATCGTCTGCAGTTGCTGACCGCTGAACATCGGACCCGTGACGACATACGTGTCGTCATAGGCCGTCGCGATTTTGCGCACCGACGTTTCAATGCGCGCCCACAGCCGTTGATTGTTTTCGCGATTTTGCGGCACGATGTTCGCGAGCGAAAACGATTGTGCCATCGCCTGCTCATTCCAGCGATTTCCCGCAGGGCTCATATGTCCGCGGTCGAAGCCGCTGCGCTTGTAATCGGCGAGCGTTGCGCCTTCGCCGTCGGGCAAGCGCGCGTCTTCGAAGAACTTGTTGGTGCGCACCATGTCTTTCGCGGCTTCAATATGGTCGCGCGTCAAATGTTCGGCGGACCACAATGGACCGTGTGTGATGCCCGAATGCATGACGGCGAAATCGCTATAGCAAAGCATGCGCGTTTTGGGCGCCATCTTCTGATTGGTCAGAACGGGCCATTGCGCATTGGGTGTGAACTGGGTGCAGGAAGGCGCCGCAGTTGCGTGAGCGGCAACTGCAACGAGCAGACAGGCGAACCACTTCTTCATGGGTTAATCGGTGAAAAGAGAGGGGCGCAAAGTATAGCGTTGAGCGTGATGATCGAGCGATGTAAAAGCGCGGGGGAGAGCGTAGCGAAGAACCGCAATGTGACGCTCGCGCGCCGGAACCGGCACGTGACGTGACGTCGCACAGGCAAAAAAATGGGCCGCCTTGCGGCGACCCGAATGCGTGGACTTCCGACACTACGCACGCAAACTTAAGACAAGCTTAAATGCATGCGTCGCGGAAAACGGTCCGTCAATCGGCGAGAGGGAACAATGCAGAGTGGTAAGCCGACGGATTTCGCACGCGCGCCTTGCGACGCGCGTGCGGGAACATCGACCGAGTAGAAAGGGTGCTGGAATTAATTGCCGAACACGCTGTTTTCGGCGCGCACGTTTTGACGATCGACGGCTTGCAAGCGCCAGAAGCCGCTTGTCGGCGCGCGGTTGCGCACGGCCGTCCACGCTGCGTCGCCTTGGGCGGCGCTCACGCGCTGCTTACGGTCGACATGCAATCCACGCAGCGTACACAACGGTGCGTCCGTGCTCGGCGCGCAAAGTGTCGTCACGCCACCTTCGTCGCGTAATTCGCCCCACGGGGGCAGATCGATCCCTTGATGCGCTTCTCTCGACCACCGGCGTTGGTCGGTGTCGAGCCATAGCACAGCGTAGTCGTGACTGACGGTGGGATCGGAACCGTTGATGAGGATGGTCAGGCGCATATCAGTTCCGTGCAAAGTACTCAGAATTGCTTTAACAGTCTATGTCGCGACGCTGGTTATTCAAGGCAAATGGTAAGACTTGTGCACGAAAATACGGACGCTACATGTGCACGGCTGTACCATGTTCGCGTCGCGATCCGGCCTCCGCTTTTTACTGCGCTGTCTTGCTTCTTCGTTGCCGCTGCACCGATCCTGGAGACGTGTCATGCAGCATCAATTTCTGCGTTTTGTGGCGCTGGTCGCGTGCATAAGCGCGGCGCCGGCGCCCGGTTTTGCAGCGGATAAAGCGTCGTTCGCCGAGCCCGCGCCGATCGTCTACGTGTCGGATTTCGAGCTGGACGTCGCGAACGTTGCGCCGGACAGTGGCCCCGGCCAACGCGTGCGTCGTCTGCGCGGATTATTGCCAAGCGGGCCGGGACCGCTCGACCACAACGCGAATCCGCAGGAGCACGCAAAGAACATCGTCGACGAAATGGCGGAGGCGCTCACGGCCGATCTGCGCGAAGGCGGCGTCGACGCACGGCGCATCGCGCCCGGTCAAACTTCGCCGGCCGCGGGCTGGCAAGTGCGCGGTGTCTTCCTGAGCGTCGACGACGGCAACCGTCTGCGGCGTGCCATGGTCGGTCTCGGCGCCGGTCAGACCGACATTCAGGTCGCCGTGTCATGCGACAGCCTTGCATCGGCGAGTTTGCCGCCTCTCTATGAAGCCGTGGAAGAGGCCGACAGCAAGCACGGGCCGGGCGCTGCCATCAAGCTCAATCCGTATGTGATCGCGGCGAAGTTCGTCATGGCAAGCGGCGACGAGAAGAAGACGATCAAGAAAACGGCTCAACAGATTTCCGATGCCGTCATCGCCAGGCTTCACGCCGCTGCGCCGTGATCGTCAGGCGAGATCCAGCGGCGCGGTCAAATCGCCGAGCGGCGCCAAACCGTTCTTTGCGAACGCACGATCGCGGGCCACGACGCCGTCAAGCGGCGCCAGTCCATGCACGCGGCTGATCAGGCGAAGAATCGAGTTCGTGTCGTACACGGTGTGATCGACATAGCCTTTTTTGGCGAGCGGTGAAATGACCAGCGCCGGAATCCGCGAGCCCGGACCCCAGCGGTCGCCATTCGGCGGCGCGACCGGATCCCACCAGCCGCCGTTTTCGTCGACGGTGACGATCACGACCGTATTGGCCCATTGCGGACCCTTCTGAATATGCTCGATCACAGTCGAGATGTGCCGGTCGCCGGATTCAACGTCCGCGTAGCCGGCGTGCATATTCAGATCGCCCTGCGGCTTGTAGAAGGTGACCGCGGGCAGACGTCCCGCGTCGATGTCGGCGATCAGGCGGTTGGTCGATGCGTCGCTGCCGAGGCCTGCATCGCGCAGATATTTACGCCGCGCGGCCGTGCCAGGCGCGTAGTTGGCGAAATAGTTGAACGGCTGGTGGTGATACTGGAAGTCGGGCACGGCACCTGTGTCCTGATGTTCCAACGCATATTGCCAGGCCCCGCTGTACCAGGCCCAATCCACGCCCTTGTCCGTGAGACGGTCGCCAATCGTCGCGTAATTCTGCGGCGGCAGCACCCGCGGATTCGACGCATCCGCGAAAGCCGGGTTGCCGCCTTCCGCGGGGCGCACGTTGCTCGGCTGGTATGGCGGTGCCATCGTATTCACGGCATAGCCGTCGGCGGTAAATGCGCCGTCGTTCACGAATTTCGGCGGACCGTCGAGTGCCGATGCCGGCGAGTCCGGCGCGAGCTTCAGCCGCGCACCGGTCAGGTCGTCGCCCTCGACCACGGAGACCATTTTTTTCGCCGGGCTGTTGTGCACATCCGGATAGAACGGCGCCTGCGCCGAGATCAGAAAGATGTGGTTGAGCCACGAGCCGCCGAACGCTGCCATGAAAAAGTTATCGCACAGCGTGTATTGCTGAGCGAGGCTCCAGAGCTTGAGCGTATCGGCGGAATTTCGGTAATGCCCCATGACGAGCCCGCCCGAATCGCCCCACGCCGCGAACTGGTTGTTGCGCCCGGCGTTGATCTGCATCTGGTTCTGATAGAAGCGATGCACGAGATCGCGCGTGATCACGCCCGTGGGCAACGGCGCGCCTCGCGCGTCGGTCAAATGGAACGGCCCATTGCGCAGATTGCCGATGTCCTTCTGGCCGATCATGTAGCGCTTGCCGTCCACTTCCTGCGCCTGCGGCACAAGGCCGCCCCAGATGGCAGGCAGGCGCGGCATCGGCGTCTTGCCGTCGCGGTCGAGTTGCAGATATCGCTCGGCAGTTACTTTATCGAGCAGTTGCTGGATGCCTGGGAAATTGCCATACAGGTTGGCGAAGCTGCGGTTCTCCGCGTAGATCACCACGATCTGCTTGACCTGGTCGTGCAACGCGGCGTCGAGCCGTAAGTCCGCGGCGGTACGCGGTGGTACTTCGCTCGCAGCCTGTCCGGTCTTGCAGCCGGTCAGTGCAAGCCCGATGCCGACGGCCGCGAGGCCGGTAAGAACACGGCGGCGTTCGGGATTGTGCGGATCGTCTGCTGCGCTGGAGGCGTTGTCTGCGCTACCGGCGTTCGGCGGCAGGGAGGAGTCGTGGTCTGTCATCGGTCGGTTCCGAAGTGTGCGTGGCGAGCGCTCAGGTGCGGCTCGGGGCGGCGCGCAAAACGCCGGCGGAAGCTACGATTCGTTGCGGATACGGCTGGACGTGCAGGCGAACTACTGCGTCATAGATGCGGCGGTTTTTCCAGCTAAGGCAATCGGCGTTTGACGCGCCAACTATTGTGCGTTGCATCGACGGCGAGCAGCAGCCAATGTCTCGCGTTGACAGGGTGGCGTTTCTGCGTCGCATAACCGTCTACCGTCAGTTCGAGTTCGTCGTGCGCTCGCAAATGACAGGTGGCATTAGCGCCGGAGCCGTCTGCAAACTCGACGACCGCGACCACCGCAGCGGCCGTTCGCTCCGACTTCGGCAAGTGCGCTATGTGCACCGCACACCCAGGATAGAGATGCGAATCGGCAACCTGAATCTGCACGGAATCAGACATGAGCGTGGCCTCCGGACGCTTGTGCGGAACGAAGGCGCGGCAGCGGGGCCTCGCGCAGGGGACCGCATCAAAGCATAGCACCGCAAAGACGCTATGATGCTGATCTGACCTCGATGAACAGCAGAAAACGGCAGCCAAGATGGCAAAAGAAGAGCAGACAGGAGCGGGACGCAAGCAGGCAAAGCCACGCGCTATGGCAGCGCCGGCTTCGCATCACGACGAGATGTCGTCGGCGCAAAAAGGCGGCGCCGATTCGACTGATTCGATCCGTTCCCCCGCCAACAAGTCCAGCGCCGCGAATGCCGACGAAGACAGCGCCGGCGGCTCGACCTATCTCGTGCCGGGCCTTGAGCGCGGGCTGCGCATTCTCTCGGAATTCAGCGCACGTGAGCCGGTATTGGGCGCGCCGGAATTGTCGAAGCGCATCGGCATTCCGCGCACTACCACCTTCCGCTTATTGCAGACGCTCGAAGCGCTCGGTTTTCTGGAGCGCGTCAATGGCGACCGCTATTTCCGCCTGAGCGTGGCCGTGCTACGCCTTGGCTTCGAATATCTGAATTCCCTGGAATTGACCGACGTCGGCACGCCGATTCTCGAACGTCTGCGCGACGCGACGGGCCTGAGTTCGCATCTGTTGATCCGCGATCAACGCGACGTGGTGTTCGTCGGCAAAGCGCAAACCCATGAGCCAATGTTCAGTTCGGTGAAAGTGCACGTCGGCACGCGTTTGCCAGCGCATGCCACTGTCCACGGTCAGGTGCTGATGGGCGACCTTACGTTCGATGAGTTGCGCCAGTTGTATCCCGAACCGCAACTGGAGCGTTACACCGAGCGCACGCCGGCCACCGTCGAAGAGTTGTATGGAAGAGTGCGCGAAAGCGCGGCGCTCGGTTATGCGCTGAGCGAGGCGTCGTTCGAGCGCGGCATCTCCGTGGTGAGCGCCCCGGTGCGCGATCAGAGCGGCAAGATCGCGGCCGCGTTGACCGTCACGATCCCGCGTTCCGATCTCGGCGAGACCGAAGAACGCGAGCGGCTCGTTACCGCCGTTTGCCAGGCCGCGCTCGAGTTGTCCGAGCGGCTCGGCCACCGTCCGCGCGCCGACGAACCGACGGTGATGCAAGCTCGCCGCAAACCCGTCGCGGCGAACTAGTTCCGAGTTTCAGATCAGAACGAGTGGTGGATACCGGTCAGAATGATTGTCTGATTCCGGCCACTCGACACACCCGCCGTGAAGAATGCGGCGTCGGTATTGGACCCCGCGCGCTCGTACAAAGCATTCACGTACACCTGCGTCGATTTCGACAGCGCATAAATGTCGCCGATTTCGAACTGCGTCCAGCGGTGGCCGGCCAGCGTTGTGGTCGCGGCGCCCCCGGCTACGCTGTTAAACGGCGTGAACTGATAATTCGCACCGACGTCGTAGCTCTGATACGTGTCCGAATGTCCAGCCGACTCCAGCTTGACCCGCGTGTACAAGCCATGCACGAGCAGCTTGCCGAACTGGTATGACGCGCCCGCGCCCATGTTCTGCACCTTGTCGGCGCTGTAGTTCGCCGCCGCCACGCCCTGAAAATTCGTAATGCCGGTCGTCACGATCGACGGCGTTCGATTGTGCTCGTTCGCATATGTTGCGCCGGCCTTGAACGGACCGTTCGCATAGCTAAGCGCAAAACTCAACGTCTTGCCGGTCGAGAAGTTGGTCGTGTTGCCGAGGCCCATCATCGCGCCGACTGAAAAGCCGTTGAAACTCGCAGATCGGAACTTCACCGAGTTGTCGAACGGCACGACACCCGTGTCCGCGAGTTCGTCGATATTGCCAGGGTGGAACGCGTACCAGCTGGCGGCGAGATAAGCGGTGCTCAGCGGACCCAGCACATCAAAGCTGAACGGTGTCTGATGGCCGAGTGTCACCGTCCCGATCTTGTCCGAGCTCAGACCGACAAACGCCTGGCGATTGAACAGCGTGCCCGCCTTGGCGAAGGCTCCGGTGTTCGTATAAAAGCCGTTCTCCAACTGAAAGATCGTCTTCAGACCGCCGCCGAGGTCCTCTACACCCTTCAGGCCCCAGCGGTCCGGCTGCATGTTGCCCTGTTCCTCGATCCACTTCGTGTGGCCGCCGACATTGCTGATATACGCGATCCCGGCATCCAGGCTGCCGTATAGCGTCACACTGCTCTGCGCCCATGCGCCTGTGGTTGCGCAGACTGCCGTCAAGCCGGCTGCAATGATGTGCTTCACCGTTGGTTCTCCTGATCACACGACCGAATCGCTCGCACGAATCCGACGTCCCTGATCCTTTGCTGTGGGTTGATGCAGCTTGGGTTTATGCGCCAAAACTGCTACGCTTTGTGTTCCACCTATGGGCGTTTGTATCGCCTATGGAAAAGTATAGTGACTTCAAAAGCGATCAGAATAAATTTTCGGTGTCCGTAGAAACCCGCATCTGCGCTCAGCTTTCTCAGCCTTAAAAGCGCTCAAAGCGCCGTGCCATAAGCCGCAGCGAGCTGGGCCGTCCGTCCTCGCGATACTCACAATGATGTGTTGCGGATGCCACACATAGTGTTTTCCCCTAACTCTCCAGATTTTTATTTTTTCCCGCCGACGACACTCCTATAATTATCCATACACGAACTGATGTTCCTTATGTGGAACGCTGTGCTTCAGGAGAAGGCGAGAAATGACTGAACAATGGCGCTGCGCCGGCCATGCCGGCGACCTGTCCGAAGATGCGCCGCTCGAGTTCAAGCTCGACGGCACGGAGATCGGCATCTACAAGGTTGGCGATGCGCTGTATGCGCTCGAAAACGTCTGCCCCCACGCGTACGCGCTGCTGACGCAGGGTTTTGTCGACGGCGACACCGTCGAATGCCCGCTGCACGAAGCCGTATTCCATATCCCGACGGGCAAGTGCTTGAAAGAGCCCGGCGGCCGCGACCTGAAGATGTATTCGGTCCGCCTTGCCGGCGAAGAAATCCAGATCAAGGTGGAATGACATGCGAGAGGTAGCCGTGAACTTCAATCCCTTCCTGAAGCCGTGGCTTGCGCCGCAGCCGAACAACGTCGCCGGCAAGGGCGTCATCGAAAAGCCGGGCGAGACGGAAAACTTCATCTGGCAAACGCGCAAGGCCGAGCCGACGCAATACGAAAACGACTTCGGCGATGCGCTCGAAAAAGTCTTTGAAGCGGGCGCGGTGGAGTTGCAGGAAGTCGTCGACGGTTTGAACGGCATTGGCTTCCGCACGCCGGAAGGCAATGCGTGGAGCGCCGATCGCCTCGCCGCCGAATTCCGCCTGCTCGCCGAATAAGCGCGCTTTTCCGAACACGTTTTCTCGCATCCGCATCCGGAGTCTCTTCATGACGTCCCCCGCTACAAGTCAACACGCGGCCGATCCGATCCAGTCGTATCTGGACCGCGGTCTGCGCAATTACTGGTATCCCGTCGCGTCGAGCTGGCAAGTCGGCGACGCGCCGGTCGGCATTACCCGCCTCGGCGATCAGATCGTGCTGTGGCGCGACAAGGAAGGCAAAGTCCACGCGCTCGAAGACCGCTGCCCGCATCGCGGTGCGCGTCTGTCGCTCGGCTGGAACCTCGGCGGCAGCGTCGCGTGCTGGTATCACGGCATTGAAATCAACGGTGGCGGCACGGTTACCAAGGTGCCGGCCGTGTCGGCATGTCCGCTAGAAGGTCAGAAGTGCGTGAAGTCGTATCCGGTGGAAGAACATGCGGGCGCGATCTTCCTGTGGTTCGGCGACGACGCACACAAGGAACCCGCACCGCTCAAGCTGCCGGAGGAACTGGTCGGCGACGAGTACGCGAGCTTTCTTTGCATGTCGAACTGGAAGTGCAATTACCAGTACGCGATCGACAACGTCATGGACCCGATGCACGGCGCCTATCTGCATGCAACGTCGCATTCGATGGCCGAAGGCGACAAGCAGGCCGACATGCGTGTGCGAAAAACCGAAACGGGCTTGATGTTCGAAAAGGTCGGCCAGCGCGACGTGAACTTCGACTGGGTCGAACTCGGCGAAACCGGTTGCCTGTGGATGCGACTCGCGATTCCGTACAAGAAGAAGTTCGGCCCCGGCGGCAACTTCGGGATCATCGGCTTCGCCGTTCCGGTCGACGAAAACAACTGCCAGGTCTATTTCTGGCGTACCCGCAAGGTGCAGGGCTGGCAGCGCGACGCATGGCGCTTCATGTATCGCAATCGCCTGGAAGGCCTGCACTGGGCCGTGCTCGAGCAAGACCGCTATGTGCTCGAAAGCATGGCGCCGAATGCGCGCGAGCACGAATTCCTTTATCAGCACGACGTCGGCATGACGCGAGTGCGCCGCATGTTGCGCCAGCGTGCGCAACAGGACTTCGCCGCGCTCGAAGCGCATCGCGCCGAAGCCGCGCAGTCGGCTCAAACCGGCTCCGCGCAAACCGAAGCAGTAGGCCACAGCCATGCATAACGACGCGTCCGCGACGCTCAACGGCCGGCGTGTCCTCGTGACAGGCGGCGCGCGCGGCCTCGGCGCGGCGTTTGTGCGCGCGCTGGTGCAAGCCGGCGCTCAGGTCGTAATCGGCGACGTGCTGCACGAAGAAGGGCGCGCGCTGGCTGCATTGCTCGCTGGGCAGGGTCACGCGGCGATCTATTTTCCGCTCGACCTCGCCGATCCCGAAAGCATCAAGCAATTCGCGGAACAAGGTGCGTCGCGACTCGGCGGAATCGACGCGCTGATCAACAACGCGGCCATCACGAATTCGGGCGGCAAGTTTGCCGACGAATTGTCCGTCGATACCTGGGACGCCGTAATGAATGTGAACGTGCGCGGCACCTGGTTGATGAGTACGGCCGTACTGCCGTATCTGCGCGACTCTGGTCGCGGCAGCATTGTGAACATCGCTTCTGACACAGCAATGTGGGGCGCGCCGAAGCTGCTCGCCTATGTGGCGAGCAAAGGCGCAGTGATCTCGATGACGCGCTCGCTCGCCCGCGAATTCGGCGCGCATCAAGTGACAGTCAACGCAATTGCGCCTGGCCTCACCGAAGTCGAAGCGACCGCGTATGTGCCGGCCGAACGTCACGAGTATTACCTGCAAGGCCGCGCGCTGACGCGTGCGCAGGTGCCCGACGACGTCACCGGGCCCGTGCTGTTCCTGTTGTCCGATGCCGCGCGCTTCGTGACCGGCCAGTTGCTGCCGGTCAACGGCGGCTTTGTGATGAATTGATCTTGTCGAATCCAAAGGAGAAAGAGATGGCTGACGCCGATATCGAACGCAAGTCGTGGGAACAACCTGCGGACGCGAGCTTTGCGCAGTGGCTGGACAGCCGTGTCGCGCGCCTGGAAACGCGCCGCTACGACTGGGACGCGCTGAAGTTTCAGGCCGACTACGACCCGAAGTATCGCCGAGCGCAAATGCGCTATGTCGGCACCGGCGGCACCGGCGTGGCGAAGGACATGAATACGGTCCCCGCAGGCGGCTTCACGTTTTCGACGATGGTGATTCCGGCCGGCAATATCGGACCCAGTCATATTCATATGGACGTCGAAGAAATCTTTTTCGTGCTGCGCGGCAAGATGAAAGTGGTCTGCGAAAAGGATGGCGAAACGTGGGAAGCCGTGCTCGGCGAGCGCGATCTGATCTCGGTGCCGCCGGGCGTGTATCGCACGGAAATCAACGTCGGCGAGGAAGACGCGTTGATGTGCGTGATGCTCGGTTCGCCGAAGCCAATCACGCCCACGTATCCGCCGGATTCGCCGCTCGCGAAGCTCAAGCGCTAAGTCGTCCCTGTACAGATACCACGAAGGAAATCATGTCCGCAGTCCCGTCCGCCGACGTCGATGCAAACGCCACGCTCGAAGCGCGCCTGGCGCGCTTTCCGGCGCGGCAGATCGAACTGGCGAATCAACGTGTGCTGAGCCATCGCGAAGCGGACGGCGCCGCTGCAAACGACGCGTTGCCGCTCGTCCTGCTGCACGGCATCGGCTCGGGCGCGGCTTCGTGGGTACAGCAACTCGAAGCGCTGGGCGCAAACCGCCGCGCGCTTGCATGGGACGCGCCGGGTTATGGGATGTCCACGCCGGTAGCGCCGGAGTCGCCTGTCGCCGCCGACTACGCAAGCGTGCTGACGGAATGGCTCGACGCACTTCACATTGAACGTTGCGTGCTGGTCGGCCATTCGCTTGGCGCGATCATCGCCGGTGCGTTTGCTGCTATGCATCCGCAGCGCGTGCCCGGCCTCTTGCTGCTGTCGCCGGCGGGCGGTTACGGCGCGGCCTGCGCTGACGTCCGCGAGACGAAGCGCGATCAGCGCCTCGCCATGTTGAACGAACTCGGCCCGCAAGGCCTCGCCGACAAGCGCAGCGCCAACATGTTGTCCTCACACGCAAGCGACGAAGCCCGCACATGGGTGCGCTGGAACATGTCGCGCGTGATTGCTCGCGGTTATGCGCAGGCTACGCATCTGCTTGCCAACGCCGACCTCGCCGCCGATCTCGCGCGCTTCAAAGGCCGCGTCAATGTCGCGGTCGGTGCCGACGACACCATTACGACTCCCGCGGCCTGCGAGCGGCTCGCGCTCGTCGCGGGAACCCAATTGCAAGTCGTGCCACGCGCGGGGCACGCCGGCTATATCGAAGCATCTGCCGCGTACACCGCGATCATCGACACGTTCTGCCGCGCAAGCGCCGGACAACGGAGCCAATGAATGACGCCCGACACCATCAACGAGCGTGACGCGGAAGACGACCGCAACGACAGCAGCGCCGACGCGGGTTACCGCGTGCCGGGTCTGGAGCGCGGCCTGAAGATCCTCACGGAGTTTTCGCCTCGCGAGCCTGTGCTCGGCGCTCCGGAATTGTCGCGCCGCTTGAAGATTCCACGCACGACGGTCTTCCGTCTGCTGCAAACGCTCGAATCGCTCGGGTTTCTCGAACGCGCCGATAAGGACCGCAACTACCGGCTCGGCGTCGCGGTGCTGCGCCTCGGCTTCGAATACTTGAGCTCGCTCGAATTGACCGACCTCGGCTTGCCGATCATCGAAGCATTGCGCGACGAAACGGGCCTCACGACGCACATCGTGATTCGCGACGGACGCGATGTCGTATTCGTCGCCAAGGCGCAAAGTCACGCGCCGATTTTCAGTTCTGTGAAAGTGAACGTCGGCACCCGCTTGCCCGCGTATGCAACGACGCACGGCCAGGTGTTGATGGGCGATATGACGCTCGACGAGTTGAAGAAGCTCTATCCCGAGCCGGAACTCGAACGCTTCACGAGGCAGACGCCCGCGACCGTGGAGGACCTCTATGAACGGGTCCGCGACGACGCGCGGCGCGGTTTCGCAATCAGCGAGTCGTCGTTCGAGCGCGGCATTTCGGTGGTCAGCGCGCCGGTGCGCAACGACACCGGGCGCATCGTCGCCGTGATTACGACGACGATTCCGCGCCAGGAGATCGACGCATCGCTGCTCGACAGCGGTCTCGTCGACAAGGTGCGGCGCGCGGCCGACGAACTGTCGCAACGGCTCAACTACCGGCCGGGCAATGCATCGAACGCGGGCAGCAAATACATGAAGGCATTGGGGCTCAAATGATTCGAATCGATCTGAACGGGCAGGTGGCGGTGGTGACGGGCGGCTCGTCCGGCATCGGCCTCGCGACCGCCGAACTGTTCCTGCGAGCCGGCGCGTCGGTTGCGATTTGCGGCCGCGATACCGAGCGTCTTGCGCAAGCCGAGGCAGCATTGAACGCGCAGTTTCCTGGCGCGCAACTGCTCGCGCGCCGCTGCGACGTGCTCGACGCCGAAGACGTCAGCGCTTTTGCGCAAGCGGTGCAAGCGCGCTTCGGCCGCGCTGACATGCTGATCAACAACGCGGGCCAAGGCCGCGTGTCGACCTTCGCCGACACGAGCGACGAAGCCTGGCGCGAAGAACTCGACCTCAAGTACTTCAGCGTGATCCGCCCGACCCGCGCGTTTCTGCCGATGCTTCGCGATACAGCCGGCGCCGGCAATAACGCGGCCGTGGTCTGCGTGAACTCGCTGCTCGCGCTGCAACCGGAGCCGCATATGGTGGCCACGTCGTCGGCGCGTGCGGGCGTGCAAAACCTCATCAAGTCCCTCGCGGTCGAACTCGCGCCGCAGCGCATCCGCGTCAATTCGATTCTGATCGGCATCGTCGAATCGGGGCAATGGCGTCGCCGTTATGCGAAAGAAGCGCAGCCGGACCAGAGCTGGGAAGACTGGACCGCGGAACTCGCGCGCAAGAAAAACATTCCGCTAGGCCGCTTCGGCAAGCCCGAAGAAGCCGCTCAAGCGCTCTTTTATCTGGCTACGACGCTGTCGTCCTACACGACAGGCAGTCACATCGATGTTTCTGGAGGCGTTGCACGACATGTCTAACAAAACCACCGTTGGCGAACTGATCGCCGCTTTTCTCGAGCAATGCGGCGTGAAAACCGCATTCGGCGTGATCTCGATTCACAACATGCCGATCCTCGACGCGATCCACAACCGCGGCAAGATTCGCTACGTCGGCGCGCGCGGCGAAGCCGGTGCCGTGAACATGGCCGACGGTCTTGCACGCGTTTCCGGCGGCCTCGGTGTGGCATTCACCAGCACGGGCACCGCAGCGGGCAACGCAGCGGGCGCGATGGTCGAGGCGCTGACTGCGGGCACCGCGCTGCTGCACTTGACCGGTCAGATCGAGACGGAGTATCTCGACAAGGATCTCGCCTACATTCACGAAGCGCCCGACCAGTTGTCGATGCTCCAGTCGATTTCGAAGGCTGCGTATCGCGTGCGTTCCGTCGAAACTGCGCTGCCGACGATCCGCGAAGCCGTGCGCGTCGCGCAAACGGCGCCGAGCGGTCCGGTGAGCGTCGAGATTCCCATCGATATTCAAGCCGCTGAAATTGAATGGCCCGCCGATCTGGCCGCGCCGCATATCACCACGCTCACGCATTGCAGCCAGCGCGTCGCGCGACTCGCCGATCAACTGGCGAACGCAAAGCGTCCGCTGTTGTGGCTGGGCGGCGGTGCGCGGCATGCGGCAAAAGCGGTGGAACGCCTCGTCGCGCTGGGCTTTGGTGTAGTGACGAGCGTGCAGGGCCGCGGCGTATTGCCGGAAGATCATCCGGCCACGCTCGGCGCGTTCAACGTGCATCCGGCGGTCGAAAGTTTCTACAAGACTTGCGACGCATTGGTCGTCGTCGGCTCGCGTCTGCGTGGCAATGAAACGCTGAAGTACAAGCTCGCACTGCCGCAGCCGCTCTATCGCATCGATGCCGACGCGCTCGCCGACAACCGCGGCTATCGCAACGAGATGTTCGTTCACGGCGATGCGTCGGCAGTGCTCGAAGAACTCGCTACGCTGCTGGAAGACCGCCTGAAGGTCGATCCCGCGTTCGCGCAAGACCTGGCCTCGGCACGCGAAAGCGCCGTCGCCGATGTGGGCAAGGGCCTCGGTCCGTACAAGCGCCTCGTCGACGCATTGCAGGAAGCAGTGGGCCGCGACTACAACTGGGTGCGCGACGTCACAATCTCGAACAGCACGTGGGGCAACCGCATGCTGAAGATCTTTTCGCCGCGCGCGGGCGTGCATGCGTTGGGCGGTGGCATCGGTCAGGGCATGCAGATGGGTATCGGCGCGGCGCTCGCGAACAGCGCGTCGAAAACCGTGTGCCTCGTCGGCGATGGCGGCTTGATGGTGAACGTCGGCGAACTCGCAACGGCTGTGCAGGAAAACGCCAACGTCATGATCGTCCTGATGAACGACCAATGCTACGGCGTGATCCGCAACATTCAGGATGCGCAATACGGTGGCCGCCGCTGCTACGTCGATCTGCATCAGCCGGACTTCGCGCAGTTCTGCGACAGCCTGAAGCTCACGCACTACCGGATCGAATCGCTCGATCAGGCCGACGCGATCATCCGCGAAGGCATGGCGAAGACCGGACCGGTGCTGGTTGAAGTGGACATGCTGTCGGTCGGCTCGTTCGCGACCGCTTTCGCGGGGCCGCCGGTCAAGGAAGAGGAGCCGGAACATGCGTGAAGCGGGCTACGCGGGGCACCACGCTCCCGTCGATGTCGCGATGATCGGCTTCGGCGCGATCGGCCAGGCGGTGTATCGCTCGGTCGCCGCCGATCCGACGGTACGCGTGTCGCACGTGATCGTGCCGGAGCGTCATATGAATTCGGTGCGCGAAGTGGTCGGCTCGACGGTGGACGTGGTGGCTTCGGTGTCCGCATTGAGCAGCCGCCCGCATTTCGCTCTGGAATGCGCCGGTCACAGCGCACTGGTCGATCACGTGGTGCCGCTGTTGAAAGCCGGCACGGATTGCGCGGTGGCGTCGATCGGTGCGTTGTCCGATGTGATGTTGCTCGACGCGTTGTCAGCCGCTGCCGATGAAGGCGACGCGACGTTGACGCTGCTGTCCGGCGCAATCGGCGGAGTCGATGCATTGGCCGCGGCGAAGCTCGGCGGCCTCGACGAAGTGCTGTACACCGGCCGCAAGCCACCCACGGGCTGGCTCGGCACGCCTGCGGAACAGGTCTGCGACCTAAACACATTGAAGGAAGAGAAGGTCATCTTCGAAGGCAGCGCGCGAGAAGCGGCGCGGCTTTATCCGAAGAACGCCAACGTTGCGGCGACCATCGCTCTCGCGGGGCTCGGTCTTGACCACACGACAGTTCGACTGATTGCCGATCCGAACGTGACCCGCAATGTGCACCGCATTCTCGCGCGCGGGGCGTTTGGCGAGATGTCGCTGGAAATGTGCGGCAAGCCGCTGCCTGACAACCCCAAGACGTCCGCATTGACCGCGTACAGCGCGATTCGTGCGCTACGCAATCGCGCGGCCCGCTGCGTGATCTAGCGATTTAGACGATTCAAGCCAGCAGCTTGAGTAAAACCGGAATGACCGACATGACTCACTTCGATACCAGCCTTGTGCCGACCGGCGATATTCTTATCGGCGGCGAATGGCGGCAGGGGCGTGGCAACCCGTATAAAAGCCTGTATCCGGCGGACCAGTCGGTCAACATGGAGATTTCGACAGCCAATGCAGACGACGCCCGCGAAGCCGTGGAAGCGGCCGATATCGCATGGCGTAAATCAGATTGGTCGGGTTTGAAGCCGCATCAACGCGCGCTGATTCTGTATCGCATCGCCGATCTGATCATGGCGCGTCATGAAGCGCTCGCGCAGTTGCAGCGCCGCGACAACGGCAAGCCAATTGGCGAAACGCGCGTGCTGGTGGCCAGCGCCGCGAACACGTTTCGCTATTTCGCGGCATGCCTCGAAACGCTCGACGAAGAAGTCACGCCCTCGCGCGGCGATTATCTGACCATGAGCGTGTACGAACCGATTGGCGTGATTGCCGCGATCACGCCCTGGAATTCGCCGATTGCATCTGACGCGCAGAAGCTCGCGCCGGCATTAGCGGGCGGCAACGCCGTCGTGCTGAAGCCCGCCGAGGTGACGCCGCTGGTATCGCTGGCGTTGGCCCGCATCTGCGAGGAGGCGGGCGTGCCGAAAGGCGTGATCAGCGTGTTGCCGGGCAAAGGCTCGGTGATCGGCGACGTGCTCGTGCGTCATCCGCTCGTGAAGAAGGTCTCGTTCACCGGCGGCACAGAGGTTGGCCGCGGCATCGCGCGGATCGCTGCGGACAAGCTGATGCCGGTCTCGCTCGAACTCGGCGGCAAATCGCCGACCATCGTTTTCGACGACGCCGATCTCGATCACGCGGTCAACGGTGTGCTGTACGGCATCTTCAGTTCATCTGGTGAGGCTTGCATTGCGGGCTCGCGTCTCTTCGTGCAGCGCTCGGTCTACGACGCGTTCATGAAGCGTCTCGTTGAAGGTGCGCGCAAGTTGCGCGTGGGCGATCCGTCGCGAGTAGAAACGCAGATGGGTCCGCTGATTACGCAAGCCCACCGCGAAACGGTCGAGCGTTACGTGGCGCTCGGGATCGAAGAAGGCGGACGTCTGCTGTGTGGCGGCGAACGCCCGGTTGGCGATGGCCGCGAACAAGGCACCTATTTTCAGCCGACGATTCTCGAAGGCCTCTCGAACAACGCCCGCATCTGCCAGGAAGAAATCTTCGGGCCCGTGCTGGCCGCAATGCCGTTCGACGACGAAGCATCGCTGCTGAAGGAAGCGAACAACAGCGTGTTCGGCCTCGCTGCCGGTATCTGGACGCGCGACTACAAGCGCGCCTACCGCACCGCCCGCGCGCTGGAAGCCGGCACCATCTGGATCAACACCTACAAGTTGTTCTCGATTTCGACGCCGTTCAGCGGCTGGAAAGAGAGCGGCATGGGACGCGAGAAAGGCCGGCTCGGCATCCGCGAATACATGCAACAGAAGAGCCTCTACTGGGGCTTGAACGACGCGCCGCTGGCGTGGGCAAACTAGGCAAGAGGCAGGTTATGACGATTCTCGGCATTGAACAGATTATCTACGGCGTGACGGATCTCGCTACCTGTCGCCGCTTTTTCGCGGACTGGGGCTTGAAGGAAGTTGCGCACGACGAAACGCATGCGCGTTTTGAAACGCTCAACGGCTGCACGGTTCTCGCCGTGGATGCGAACGACCCGTCGCTGCCTCCCGCGTTCGAAGAAGGTCCCACGCTGCGCGAAGTGACCTGGGGCGTGGCGAGCAAAGAAGAGCTCGACGAATTGCGCGGACGCTTCGCCGGTCAGCCAGGCCATTTCGAAACCGACGACGCCGTCGGCTGCATCGACCCGAACGGCATGGCGATTCGCGTGGAAGTGACCCGCAAGCGTGCGCTCGACATTCACGGCTCGCCGTCGAACGTGTGGGGCCAAACGTTGCGTGTGGATCAGCCGTCGCCAATCTATGAACACGCCGAACCGGTTGAAGTAGGCCACGTCGTGTTCTTCACGAACAAGCTTGCCGAACAGGAAAAGTTTTACCAGGAACTGCTCGGCTTCGAAATGTCGGACCGTTATCCGGGCCGCGGCGCGTTCATGCGCTGCGCGCCGCACGGCGGCCATCACGACATTTTCCTGCTCGCGCTGCCCAACGGTAAGCGCGGTTTGAATCACGTCGCGTTCACCGTGCGCGACATCCACGAAGTTTTCGGCGGCGGCATGCATATCAGCCGCTGCGGTTGGGACACGCAGCTTGGGCCGGGACGCCATCCGGTTTCGTCGGCGTACTTCTGGTACTTCCAGAATCCGGCGGGCGGCCTGATCGAGTACTACGCAGACGAAGATCAACTCACGCCCGAATGGCAACCGCGCGACTTCGAACCCGGCCCGACCGTGTTCGCCGAATGGGCTATCGACGGCGGCATCGACGGCAATACGCGTCGCCAGAAAAACGCGAAGGCGCCGGAAGGCAAGTTCATGACGGAGCGCAAAAATGACTGATGCTGCTACCGCGAAGGCGCAAGCCGCGCATGCCGAACTCGAAGCGCCGCGCACGATTGTCGTGATTGGCGGCGGCCAGGCGGCTGGTTGGGTCGTGAAGACGTTGCGCAAGGAAGGCTTTGACGGCCGCCTCGTGATGATCGCCGACGAAGTGCATTTGCCCTACGAACGCCCGCCGCTTTCAAAGGCCGTGCTTTCCGGTGAAGCGGATATCGACACAGTGCGTCTCGTGAAGCCCGACGATTTCGACGCGCTGAACATCGAGGCATGGCAGCCGGATTGCGCGACGTCGATCGATCGCGAGCAGCGCATTGTGCGCACGCAATCGGGACGCGAAGTGCAATACGACCGCCTGGTGATCGCGACGGGCGGCGCGGCGCGGCGTTTGCCGGAATCGCTGGTGAGTACATCGCACATTGCCTATCTGCGCACACTCGACGAAGCCGTTGCGCTTGGCGAGCGACTGCGTGCAAGCAGGCGCGTGCTGGTGGTGGGCGGCGGCTGGATCGGCCTGGAAGTCGCGGCGACAGCGCGCAAGCTCGGCGTGGATGCAACCGTGGTGGAAGGCGCGCCGCGTCTTTGCGCGCGCTCGTTGCCGCCGATGGTGTCCGATTTTCTCCTGCAACTGCATCGCGCGAATGGGGTTGATGTGCGCTTGAGCGCTGCGCTCACCAAGCTCGAAGATCATCCGAACGACGCGAATCGCATTCGCGCGACGTTCGCCGACGGCTCGACGTTAGACGCCGATTTCGCGGTGGCCGGCATCGGTCTGACTCCGCATACGGCGTTGGCCGAAGCGGCGGGCGTCAAAGTTCAGGACGGCATCGTGGTCGATCATTTCGGCGCGACCGACGACCCGCACATTTTCGCGTGCGGCGACGTGGCGAACCATCCGAGCGCGTGGCTCAAGCGCCGTGTGCGGCTCGAATCGTGGGCCAATGCTCAGAACCAGGCGATTGCCACAGCGAAAGCGCTACTCGGCACGTTCGAACCGTACGCGGACATTCCGTGGTTCTGGTCCGATCAGTACGACGTCAATCTGCAGATTCTCGGCGACATTCCCGCCGATGCACAGCTTGCGGTACGCGGCGATCTGCCGGCGAAGCGCGCGACGCTTTTCCATCTGGAAGACGGCGCCATTCGCGGCGTAATCGCCATCAACACTCCACGCGAGCTCAAGCTTTCGCGCAAGTGGATGAATCAGGGCCGGACGATCGACCTTGCGACATTGACCGACGCCTCAACGGCGCTTGCCTAACCACATCTACGGACGGCACAACGGCATGAGAACCATCGACAACACAATTGCGGAGCGCAGCGGTGCGGGCGTCTCCGGGCCCGTGACGAGAGGCTCGATCATCGCGCGACTCGAGCGGCTGCCGAAGAATGCAATGCAGGTCCGTGCGCGGATTCTGATCGGTCTGGCGACATTCTTCGACGGCTTCGACGTGATCGCTATCGCGGCCACGTTGCCGGTTCTGATCGCGAAGTGGCATCTCACGCCGTGGGAAATCGGCTTTCTGATCGGCTCGGGTTCGGTCGGCCAATTGATCGGTGCGTTCGTGTTTCCGTGGTACGCCGAGCGTCATGGGCGTGTGCGTGCGATTGCGTTGAGCTCGGGAATTATCGGCATTACGAGTATCGCGTGCGGATTTGCGCCGACGTTCGCCGCGTTTGTCGTGCTGCGTGTAATTCAAGGGCTTGGGCTCGGCGGCGAATTGCCAGTCGCGGCGACCTACATCAACGAAATCAGCCGTGCGCATGGGCGCGGGCGCTTCGTGCTGTTGTATGAGATCGTTTTTCCGGTGGGGCTGCTGGCTTCGAATGCGTTGGGCGCGTGGATCGTGCCGCGTTTCGGCTGGCAGGCTATGTATTTCATCGGCGGCATGCCGTTGATTCTGTTCTTCGTGCTGCGCAGGCTCGTTCCCGAATCGCCGCGTTGGCTTGCCGAACGTGAACGCATGGCCGATGCCGATGCCGCGGTGCATGCATTCGAGCGTGCCGCCAAGGGTCCGTTGCCGCCGGTCGCACACTCGGCCGAGTTCGAAGCGATGGCGAATCGTCATCCGAAGCGCCGCATGGGCGATCTGTTCGGTCCCGCGTACCTGAAGCGCACGTTGGCCGTTGCGATGTTGTGGATCACATGCGGCTTCATTCAGTACGGTCTCTCGACCTGGCTGCCGACCATCTATCGCACGATTTATCACGCGCCGCTGCAATTGGCGCTGAATCTGGCGGTGGCCGCTTCAGTACTCGGCGTGGTCGGGTCGTTGACGTGCGCGTTGCTGGTGGACAAGGTGGGCCGCAAGCCGATCATCAACCTGTCGTTTGTGGCGTGCGCCGTGTCGTTGCTGCTGGCAGGCGTGTTCCACGAGTCGTCGGTGTATGTGGTGGCCACGTTCTGCGCGTTCTCGCTGGGCTTCCTCGCTTGCGGCTTTATCACGGCTTATGTGTACACGCCGGAGTTGTACCCGACCAGCATCCGTGCAATGGGCTGCGGTGTCGGCGGCGCGTGGCTCAAGGGGGCGGCCATTTTTGCGCCGGCCATTGTGTCGAAGACGATGATCGGCGGCAATTTGCAGGTAGCGTTTTATATTCTCGCCGCAGTGCCGTTTCTTGCGGCGGTGGCGGTGCATTTCCTGGGCATTGAGACCAAGGGTAAGGTGCTCGAGCAGCTGGAAGCTTGAAGACGGTTTTCGGTGGGCGGTGATGTAGTGCCGCAATTGCAGGGGACGAAGGGCGCACTGGGTGGTGCGCCTTTTGTTTTATGCGGTGCCCTCGGCATTTCCGTCACCACCCTGCACGTATCACATCTGTTTCCGATACACCACAAACCCCGACTTATCCGCCACCGTGTCATACAACCGCATCGCGGTGTGATTCGTCTCATGCGTTTGCCAGTACACGCGTTGCGAACCATCGGCCTTCGCCCGCGCATACACCGCTTCGATCAGCGCGCGCCCCACGCCCTTGCCGCGCTCGGACTCCAACGTGTACAGGTCTTGCAAATAGCAGATTGGCCCTGCCAGCGTCGTATGACGGTGATAAAGAAAATGCACGATGCCGACCAGCTCGCCATGACGTTCGGCGACCATTGCATGCATCGGTTCGTAGCAATCGAAAAACCGGCTCCACGTAAGATGCGTGATTTCACGCGGCAGCGCCGTGTCGCCAGAGCGGCCATAGAACGCGTTGTACGCATCCCATAGCGGCAACCAGGCATCGAAATCCTTGTGTGTGACGGGGCGGATCTGAATCGTGTCGGACATGCGCGGCTCCTTGTCGATAAGCGAGCCATCGCACAACGCCATGAATTGCTTTTACGTATCGAAGCAGACGCCGGCTCGCAAACCGCCAGCATAAGAAAATCCGCCGGCTATTGTTAGCTCCACAGCGTGCCTTGGATTTGAGACCACGCATCGTCGTAAAAGCGCGAAGCCGACGCTAAGACGACCGCTGCCCTGTCACGTCACGACCCACAGGATTCGATGCAACGCGTGTCAGCGCCTGCTCGTCGATGTCGTCGTGATGCGGAACGGAAAGCCCGTTCGCGTCGGTCATCGCGTTATCAAACCGTCTCGGCCCTGAGCCATTGCACGAGCGCGGCGTCGTCATCGGTCTGAACTGCATGCGCGACGCGAAGCCCCACCGCCGCACCAAACTGGTAGCCGTGTCCCGAACAGGCGGACACCACGAGTGCCTTGCCGACGCGCTTTGAAAAGAACCGCTGGTCCGCCGCGAACGTGTAAGCGCAGGTTTCCACCTCGGTGACCGTGTATTCGTCGATGCGGCTAAACGGCGGCGCGAACCGTTGACGCAAACGGTCGCCTTCGCCGGGCCCTGCGGTGCGGTCGGCTTCTGCATCCGGCACCGGTTTCTTCAGTGCGCATGCGCCGAACTTCAGATCGGCGCCGTCGATTGGCGGCAATGCATAGCCGTTGCTCCGACCGCCAATGTCCACTATCGCCGGTGCATTCGACCACGCGGTCTCCAGGTCTGCGGGCGGCGTCAAATAGGCGACGAGACTGCGGCGAATCGCAAGGTTGTCGGCAAGCGCGGGAAGGAGCCCCAACGTCCACGCGCCGGTCGCTACCACGAGCCGATCCGCCTGGACCACGGTGCCGTCGTCGATATGCACGAGTGCCGCCGCCGCATCGATTGCAACCGCCTTCGTGTGCATGCGAATGTCGACGTCGCGCATTCTGAGCCACGCTTTGATGTCGTGCGCGATTCGCGCGCAGAACAGCGCGCCTGCGTCACGGTCGAGATATGCGTAGCGAAACGTGGCGGCGTCGAGGAATGGGTAACGCTCGGCGGCTTCGCTGGCGTCGAGCCGTTCGTATTCGAAGCCCACGCGGTCGAAGCTCATACGCAATTGCTCGCCGCTGTCTCCCGGGAGTTGCGATATGCCGAGCACGCCGCAGTTTGCGTAGTGGGACACGCCGAGGTCGTCCCACAGCATGTCCCAACTATCGAACATTTCAGCGATCGTTTCCGCATGGCCGTTGGCACCGTCATGGGCGCGGCAAATCATGCCGTGCGCGTCGCGCGACGCGGCAAGCGGATTGGGGATCGAGCCCTGCTCGATCAACGTGACGTCATGCCCCAGCTTGGTGAGCGACCACGCCGTACTTAAGCCGACGATTCCAGCGCCAACAATTGTCACCCGCATACCAATCCTCCGGTAGTTAAACCGGATCAAGTCTAGCGCGGGAAAATAATTGCTGCGTTGAGCCTATCGAAGTCAATTCAGCCGACGATTGATATTGCATAAAACAACGCTTTCAATGCTTTCGATGCGAGGCGTCGCGCAGCTTATTGCGGACTTTCTTGGCCGCGAAGAGCGGCACATAATCGAACACCCGCGCGTCGTGGCGATAGTCGGCCAACGTGTCGGCGTACATTCTGGAGACGGTTTCCGGCGGCGTGTCGGTTTCCTCGGCAATGCTTCTGACCACTTCGTCCACATTTGGCTCGGGCTGAGACATTGATTCTCTCCAGACTGGCAGCGGTTGAACGGGCGAGCGCGGCGATGCACGCGGCTTTTTATTAGAGGACGTGATTCTCGCCGCCGCCAATTGAATCGGTCTATCGCGCACCATCTACCACAGAGATTTTTTTCTTGCGGTAAGGGTTTCGCTGACTTAGCGCGAACGCTCGACGGTGAAGGCCGCTTGAAATAATCGGAAACAGATCCTTCTGCGGGTTTCGGAATAAAACGGCACACTCGGGGGTTCTTGTCTCATGAATGGCGCGCCGCTGACGAGCGGCTAATAGAAAGCTTTGCAACGATCCCCTCTCAGGCCGCACCACTTATGAATATCCACGCCGAACCATTGAGCAACCAGGCCGGAACGAACGCGCCCTCACGCTATACGCGCACGGCGATCACGCTGCACTGGCTTATCGCGCTGCTGATTATCTGCAACGTCGCGCTCGCACTGAGCGCGGATTCGCTACCCGACGACTGGGTGCGCCCGGTAATCGATACACACAAGTCCATCGGCATCACGGTGCTCGGTCTCGCTCTTTTGCGCATTCTGTGGCGCGTGTCGCACAAGCCGCCGCCGTTGCCGGGCGAGTTTCCGTCGTGGGAGAAAGTCGCCGCGCATCTCGCGCACTTTCTGCTGTATCTGCTGATGATCGGGCTGCCGCTCTCCGGCTGGCTGCACGATTCCGCATGGAAGGACGCGGCCACGCATCCAATGCGTCTGTTCGATCTGTTTCCGTGGCCGCGTATCGGCTACGTGATGAACCTCGATCCCGCGCTAAAGGAGACGCTGCACGACCGCTTTGGCGCGTTGCATACGTGGCTGGGTTACGCGCTGTATGCGTTGCTTGCCATGCATATCGGCGGCGCGCTGAAGCACCAGTGGATCGATCGAAAGTCGGTTCTGAAGCGCATGATGCCTTGAGCACCGCTTCCCTCATTCTCCAAACCGCAGCAACGACCGGCTCGCTAGCTACCTTGAAACAGAACCTGGAACAGGCGTTCGCGCTTGCATCGCCCCGTATCGTGTCGCGTGGCACGACGCTTTCGAGCACGTTGATTCATGCAAGCGTCGTCGCCGTGTGGCTGCTGCTGTTCGCGCGTGCGTTCTTTCTGCATGGCGTGGTGGCGTGGTCCACAGGTATCGCCTACGTGATCTACGACACCGTGCTGCTCGCGTTCGTCACATGGAAAACACTGCCGCTGATGCGTCGCACGCCGCCGCTCGAGCCTGACTACGATCGGCGCAGCTTGCCGGACATCGGCGTGGTGGTCGCGTCGCATAACGAGGCGGCTGTGCTGCCGGTCACGATTGCGGCGTTGTTGCGGCAGGTTCACGGCCCAGCCCAAATCGTGATTGCCGACGACGGCTCCACCGACCACACGCGCGCGCTGCTCACCGAACGCTTCGGCCTCGTCGCGCCGGCCGAGGGGAAGTTGAGCGCGCCCAGTTCGCTTCATCCCAATCTCTTCTGGCTGCGCATGCCGCACGGCGGCAAGGCGCGCGCGCTGAACGCCGCGATCACCGTGATGAGCACGGACATTGTAATGACGGTCGACGCCGATACGCTTCTCGACGACGACGCCACTTACGCAATGCGCGCCGCTTTCGCCAGCGCCCCCAAGCTCGTCGCTGCCGCCGGCCTGCTGGTGCCGGTTTGCGGCAAGTCCGCGTCTGGCCGCGTGCTGCAATGGTTCCAGACCTACGAGTACATGCGAAATTTCATCGCGCGCTTTGCGTGGATGCGCGCGGACAGTCTGCTGTTGGTGTCGGGCGCCTTCGCGTCATTCAGGCGCGATGCGCTGCTCGACGTCGGCGGCTTCGATCCGCAGTGCCTGGTCGAAGACTACGAGCTGATACACCGGCTGCGCCGCTATTCGGTCGATCATGGCCTCGGCTGGGACGTGCGAGTGGTCGGCGACGCGCATGCGCAAACCGACGCGCCCGACAACCTCGGCAGCTTCCTGCGGCAACGGCGGCGCTGGTTCGCCGGCTTCCTGCAAACGCAGTACTGGAACCGCGACATGACCGGCAATCGCCGCTATGGAACGCTCGGCATGCTGATGCTGCCCGTGAAGGCGCTCGACACCATGCAACCCATCTACGGCCTGACCGCTTTCGGATTGCTGCTTGCGTTCGTGTTCGGCAGGCACGGCGCAATCGTCGTGTCGATCTTCAGTGTAGTCGGCCTGAAAACGGCGATCGACCTGGCTTTTTACCTGTGGAGCGTTCATCTTTACCGGCGCTGGACCGGCAAGCGCAGCGGCTCCAGTATGGGCATGGCGATGCTGGCTGCCATCGCGGAGCCTTTCACTTTCCAGCTGCTGCGGCACCTCGGCGCAGCGCTCGGCTGGTTGCATTTCCTGCGCGGCGGGCGATCGTGGGGCGTGCAGCGCCGCACAGGGCTCGTGGCTCGCGACGAGACCTAGCGGCGCGGTGTTTTGACCCCGCGCAACCCATGCCGTCCCCGGTTCGAGTAGACTGACGCGATTGCGGCCGCGCGAATGCGGCCGCCTACTTTATCCGCACGTGCACGGAGGCTCTACACTATGCATGCTGTTCCCCCGCTCGAACAAGACACCGTCGAGGCGTCCTCAACGCATGCGACATCGCCTAAAGCCGCTCCCACGCTTGGCCAGGCGGCCAGCGGCGCGCCGGTCCGCGACCTGCGCCGCGTCGGCATTCATCCCGACTACTGGTATCCGCTCGCGTGGTCACACGAAGTAAAGCGCGGCAAGACACATGGCGTGACGTTCGCGGGCGATCCGATCGTGCTCGCCCGCACCGAATCCGGCAAAGTTTTCGCGCTCGAAGACCGCTGCGCGCATCGTCAGGTGCCGTTGCACCAGGGCGTGGTCGACGGCGAGTCGATTCGTTGCGGCTACCACGGCTGGACCTATGACTGCTCGGGCAAGTGCGTCGACGTACCGTACCTTGGACGCGAGCGTTTGCCGAACGGCGTGCGCTCGTATCCGTGCCGCGAAGTGGAAGGCCTGATCTTTGTATTTCCCGGCGACCCGGCAATGGCCGAGATTCGCCCGCTGCCCGCCTTTGGTTCCGTGTCCGACAAGAAGTACAAGACGCGGCGCTTTGGCCGTCCTGTGAATTGCCACTACTCGTTCATGCACGAGAACCTGATGGACATGAACCATCAGTTTCTGCATCGCCGCCAGATGGGGCAGATGCGCGCGCGTTCGCTCGGGCGGCGGCGCGGCGAAGGCTGGGTCGAAGTGGACTACACGTTTGCGCGCATGGCCGGTCAGCAGCCGATCGGCGAGGCGATCGTGTTTGGTCAGAGCCGCAAAACGGGCGGCGACAACGACAAAGACGTGATGACGATCCGCACCGAGTATCCGTATCAGACGCTGCAGATTCGCACGTCCGAGCAGACGCTCGTCATGGACCTGTGGATCGTGTACGTGCCGCTCGATCGCGAGCAGCGCACCAACCGCACTTTCGGGCTGCTGTCCATTCGCAAGCCAGGCGTTCCCGGCGTGCTGAATCTCGCGTGGCCGTTGCTCGTGTGGTTCACTGAGCGCATCTTCAAGGAAGACCGCGAGATCGTCGAGGCCGAGCAGCGCGCGCACGATTCGCAAGGCGCCGACTGGAACCACGAAGTGTTTCCGGTCATCAACGAACTGCGCGCGTTGCTGCGCGAAAGCGGCGCGCCGGATCAGGTGGTTGGTGCAGGCACCGGCGACACGGAAATCATCCGTTTCTGGGACTCACGCAGCGGCAGCCCGCTCGCGAAAACCTGAGCGGCGAGCGGCAGGCGGCTTTTCCGCCTCGCCGCGAATTAGTTCATCTCCGTCGTGTAAGTAATCCGGTGCGGTCGACCGGCGATAATGGCAACCGGGTGGAAAGCGGGCGGCAACCGATACGCGCAGGTTTGCGCAGATCGGCATACGCCGCACCGCGACCCGTGTACCATTTCGCTTTTTTGATTTCCCAAGACCGCTCCGTGACTACGCAACAATTCCGCACTGCATCGCGCAAACCTCTCACTCTCCTTCAACTGCTCGGCATCATCGGCGCCGCCGGGCTGATCGCTTCCATTTTGCTCAATCTGCTGGTGTAACGCCCTCATGTACAAGAAGGGCGTGGCGCTAGAAATCCAGTTTTCTCCCGAGCGACTCAACAACAACGCTGGCGATCCTTACTGGATCGATTTGACGCAAGACGAAGCGCAGCGCTTGCTGGCAAGCCTGCAAGCGCGTTTCGCCGTGGACAGTTCGGGCACGCAGGCGCCGCTCGTCGTCAGCCTGGACGACACGCCTGCCTTGCAACAACAAGGCAGGCTGGACTCGGCGGCCGTCACCACCGCTTCGGCGGACGACTTCAAGCAGTGGGTCTGCGTGATCTGTGGCTGGATTTACGACGAAGCCGCCGGCTTGCCCGAAGACGGCATCGCGCCGGGCACGCGCTGGGCCGACATTCCCGCCGACTGGCGCTGCCCGCTGTGCGACGTGGGTAAGGAAGACTTCGCGCTCGTCGAATTCTAGGCGTCGGGAAAATCGGCGCCCACGGTAGTTGCTTCCCACGCATCGAAGTCGCCGCGCATGAAGTCGAGCTTCTTGCGCGCCAGTTCGAGCGCGGTCTTGCCGAGCAGCAACCGCAGCGGCGGGCGGTCCGACAGGGCCGCGTCGATGATCGCTTGCGCCGCGCGCACCGGATCGCCGGCCTGCTTACCGCTACGCGCTTCGGTCTGCTTGCGTCGCTCGCCGGCGGTGGCCGCATAGTCGTCGATCTCGGTGGCCGATTGCTTGATTGACGGACCGGCCCAGTTGGTTCGGAACGGACCGGGTTCGACGATCAGCACGTCGATGCCGAGCGGCTTGACCTCGGTGGCTAGAGATTCCGACAAGCCCTCCACCGCGTATTTCGTCGCATGGTAGTAACCGGTTGCGGCAAAACTCGTGAGACCGCCAATCGACGATACGTTGACGATCAGACCGCTGCGCTGTTCGCGCATGATCGGCAGCACGGCCTTTGTGATGTCGACGAGACCGAACACGTTCGTCTCGAACATGGCCCGCACTTCGTCGTCTTCACCTTCTTCGATCGCGGCCAGGTAGCCATAACCTGCGTTGTTCACGAGCGCGTCGATGCGGCCAAAACGTTGCCTGGCCTGTGCGACGACGTCTGCAATTTGCGCGCGGTTCGTGACATCGAGCGGCAGAACGAGCGCACGCTCGCCGTGCGGCTCGGCAATGTCTTTTACTTTGGATTCGTCGCGTGCGGTAACCACGGCGCGCCAGCCTCGCTCAAGTACCAGTTTTGCGAGTTCGCGCCCGAAGCCGGTCGAACAACCTGTAATTAGCCAGACGGGATTGTCTCGATTCATCATGTGGGAAAACTCCTGTTGATGGTCTGCGACTTTGCCTTGCGCCTTTCGTTTGACTAACGCTTTGAATGCTGCTTGCGCCGGGCAGGGGAATCTGATTGTAGTCGTAGGTCGACGGTCTCGCTGTGGAGCGCTCCGACGCCCGCGCCGCAATTGCGTCGTTTCAACGCGCCCTTACCGTACGTGTGTACGAGGCGATCATGGTCGCCAGTTCCTGCGCGGCGGGCGTGACGGGAATGGCCGCGCGTTGCAGCAGGCAGACGGTCTGCTCGATGGCGCGCTCGCGGACGTCGATCACGGTGAGCGCACTCGCAAAAGGCCCCTGCTTCGCAACAATCGACGACTCCAGCGACAGGCAATCCGTAGCGCCCACCAGGTGCAAGGTCTCGTACAGGCCTTCTACGGTCGCGACGATTTCAGGCGGCGGCAAGCCATGACTTTCGAACAGATGGCTCAGGCGGTTGACTTGCGGATCGTCGGTAAGATTCGGTGAGCGCGTCGCGATCCACGCGCAGCCGGTGAGTTCCGCGAGCGTTCGCGCGCCGGCTTTCGGATGACCCTTGCGGCAGACAATGACCGGGTCGGACGGATAAAGCGGTACGACGGACAGATCGGCAGTATCGGTATGTTTCGACACCAGAGCGACCGCGAAGTCCAACGTGCCTTCACGAATCCACGAGATCATCATGCGCGAGGTGCCGGTGCGCAGATGCAGCGCGACCTGCGGAAAGCGCGTGCGGAAATCCATCAGCACGGGCGCCAATGCGTCGACGAGCGGCTCGGTAGTCATGCCGAACGTGACCTCGCCCGCATAATCGCCGCGCAATTGCTGCACTTCCTGCTCGGCGCGTTCGCATTCGCCGATGATCGCGCCGGCGCGCTGCAACAGCCGCTGGCCCAGCGCGGTCAACGCAATGCCGCGATTCGTGCGGATAAACAGCGTGGCGCCCAGGATCGATTCAAGGTTCTGCAACTGCTGCGTGATGCCGCTTTGCGCGACGCCCAACGCGCGCGAGGCTGCGCGCAGGCTGCCATGTTCGGCTACTGCCTTGAAGGCTCGCAGTTGCGAGATGGTCAACGCCATATGAGCGTCCGTGTGGTAGTTCGCAGGGTGGCGAAGGTATTCAGCCGCACAGGCCGCGTCTGTGATCGGCAAAGGTGATCATGATAGTCGGAACGGGACTTCTATGGAGCGCGGCGCCGGCATACGATGGCTTGGCCACGATCCGTCCACTCGAACCTTCCGCTCCCATGAAACTTCCGCTGATGATCTTCGGCGCCGCGCTGATGTTTAGCTTCGGCGCGTGTGCCGCTGAGTCCAACACGCTGCGCCTGGGCATTGACCCGAGCTATCCGCCGATGGACTCCAAAGCGCCTGACGGCAGCCTCAAAGGTTTCGACGTCGATCTCGGCAACGAGATTTGCCGCCGCATCCAGGCACGTTGCCAATGGGTCGAACTCGAATTCTCGGGGATGATCCCGGCGCTTCAGGCACGCAAGATCGACGCGATTCTTTCCTCGATGGCCATCACGCAGAAGCGGGAGCAGCAAATACTGTTCACGTCGAAGCTCTTTCAATTCAAATCGCGGCTAATTGCACGGCAAGGCTCGCCGCTCGCTGCGGGCCTGCAGGCACTCTCCGGCAAACAGATCGGCGTGCAATCGGGCACGCAGTTCGAAGGCTATGCGCTTACCCACTGGGTGCCGCTCGGCGCGCATGTCGTCGCATACAAGAGCCAGGACGAAGTATTCGCCGACCTGCAGAACGGACGCCTGGACGGCGCATTGCTCGGCTCCGTCGAAGCGGATTTCGGTTTCCTGCGCACGCCGGCCGGCAAGGGCTTTGCGTTTGTCGGCGAACCGCTTTCAATGGGCGATCGCGGCACAGGCATCGGCTTGCGCAAGGACGAGACAGCGATACAGGCGTCGATCAACGCGGCGATTGCCGCCATGTTGAGAGATGGCACTTATGCGCAGATCGCAAAGAAGTACTTCGACTTCGACCCGTACGGCAATTGATGCCTGCGCGTCTTGCTCTTCAACCCAAAGCTTTCCACTCATGAACAGGCAATCGCATCCGCTTCTTTCGCCGGCTATCGGCACGCACCGCGAACTGGTGTCGTTTCATTTCGGCCCGGTTGGCAGCGGAGAAAAGATCTATATTCAGTCGTCGCTGCACGCCGACGAAACGCCGGCAATGTTGACCACGGTTCTATTGAAACGGCGTCTCGTGGAGCTCGAACAGCAGGGCAAATTGAATGCGCAGATCGTGCTCGTGCCGGTGGCCAATCCGGTTGGACTCGGGCAATACATACTCGGCCAGTTTCTAGGGCGCTTCGATCTCGCCAGCGGCAAGAACTTTAACCGGCATTTCCTGCGGTTCCCCAAGCTGATTGCGCGGGCCCGCGAAGCGCTAGGTGCCGACGCGGTGGAGAACGTGCGCATTGTTCGTCGGTTGATTGCAGAGGAACTGGCCGCACAAAAACCGTTGACCGAGTTCGAGTCTTTGCAGTTGGCAATGCTCAAGCTCTCGTTCGATGCGGACGTCGTAATAGATCTGCACTGCTCGCTCGAAGCCGCGATGCATCTGTACACGAGCGAGGCGGCGTGGCCGCAATTCGAACCGTTCGCGCGCTATCTTGGCGCACAGGCCTCGTTGCTCGCAACCAACTCGGGTGGCGAGGCCTTCGACGAAACGCACAGCCTGTTGTGGTGGCAATTGCAGCAGGAAATGCCCGCCGACAAGCCGGTGCCCAACGGCGCGATGGCCGTGACGGTGGAGTGCCGCGGCCAGCGCGACGTGACCTACGAAGCCGCACAGCAGGATGCCGACGCGATCGTCGACTATCTCGTGTGGCGCAAAGCTATTCCACTAGAAGCGAAGCCGCTGCCGCCGCTGTTGACGGCTGCCACGCCGCTTGCGGGCAGTGAGCAGTTCTATGCGCCAGTGAGCGGCATTCTGATTCACCGCGCGAACATTGGCGACACGATTCGCGTGGGACAGCCGCTGTTCGATATCGTCGATCCATTAACCGACGAAACGACAACGCTCACGAGTCATACGGAAGGCGTGTTTTATATGCGTCGCGCGATCCGCTTTGTGACGGCGGGCGCGCCGCTGGGGCGAGTGACAGGAACGCGGCCGTTCAGAACAGGCGTGTTGTTAGGGGCGTAGTTACACCAGCATGCGAGAAGACTTCGGCAAGCCGCGCAGACAACACGCGGCCAGCCGAAGCCTAAGCTTGATACGCTGTTAATTCGCCACCAGCACCGGCGCGATTGCCGCCGGATCGCTGATACTCGGTCGGCCATTTTCGACGTGGCCTGCGACGCGGCGCAAGAAGCTCTCGTCGTCGTTACTGGTCACCGTCAAGTCGTACCAGTGATGACTCGCCGCGAGCACCCACGCCTCTTCGATATGCGCTCCCGCCGGCACCAGCACCGGGCGAGGGCGCGCGCCGTACGCGTTGTCGGTCACCGTCAAACGCGCGAGCTTGTCGCCCTTGTTGCTGAACTTGAGGAACACGTTGCCGTTCGCGACATCGTATTGCACCTTCACTTCGGGCTGAGCGGGCTTCTCGTTGTGATGCCCGCCGCCAAACTGCGATGCCTGCGTTACCCCTTGCGCGGTTGCCGCTACGTTGCCCGCGAATTTGCGTACGAAGCCATTCGGGCCGAACACTTCGAATGCATATGCGCCGTTAGTCGTCGTGAGATCGAACGACTCGCTGAGCGACTTGCCTGCTTCAACGGTGTAACGCCACGGACCGTCCGTGCGGTTCGTCGAGTACACATAGAAGTGCGCGCCCTGATCGCCGGTGTTGCCGATAGAGAGTTCGAACGTGCTCTTCTTCGGGTCGGCGTGGCCGTTCACATGCAGTTCGTATGGCAATGCGCGCGCGAAGCGGATGCCGCCTTCCTGCGGGTCGATCGCGCCCGGCGTCGCCGGAACGGTCGGCTTGGGCTGCGTCGCGCATTGGTTGTCGGCAATGCTCTTGTAGTTGCTCGTGTCGGGCAACGGCGGCACTTTCGAATCCGGCGTGCGGAAATCGAACGCCGTCGTCAGATCGCCGCACACAGCGCGACGCCATGCGGTTATGTTCGGCTCATACACTCCAAAGCGCGTTTCAATGAAGCGGATCACCGACGTGTGATCGAACACCTGCGAGCATACGAAACCGCCCTTGCTCCACGGCGAGACGATGGTCATCGGCACGCGTGGACCGAGGCCGTAAGGCAGGCCGTCGGCCGTATAGCTGCCGCCGCGACCGGGGTTGACCACGTTGTGAATTTCGCCTTCGGTGCTGACCGTCGACTTGCCTTGCGCGGGCGTGGTCGCCGGTTGCGGCGGCACCATGTGATCGAAGAAGCCGTCGTTCTCGTCGTACATGATGAAGAGCACGGTCTTGCTCCACACCTCCGGGTTCGACGTGAACGCATCGAGAATCTGCGACGTGTATTCGGCGCCGTATGCAGGCGTGTATTGCGGATGCTCCGAGTAGGCAGCCGGTGGGCACAGCCACGAGACTTGCGGCAGCTTGTTGGCGAGCACGTCGGCTTTCAGATCGTCGATCGTGCGCACCGTCTGCGCGCGTTCATACAACGGCGAGCCCGGCTGCGCGTTGATGAAGTTGCTGAAATTCTGCAGGATGTTGGTGCCGTAATTGCCATTCAACGGATCGGAGCCGGTCAGCCCTTGCTGATAGATCTGCCACGAAATGCCCGCGGCTTGCAGGCGCTCGGGGTACGTGGTCCACGACAGCAACTGATAGTTCGGCGGGCCGTCGCCGTCCACCCAGTCGTTGTTATCGAGCAGAGGCCCGCCGAACTTGCCGGTCGGGTCCACGGTGCCGGTCATCAGATACGAGCGGTTCGGGTGCGTCGGTCCCGGCAGCGAACAGAAGTACGCGTCGCATACGGTGAACGCATCGGCGAGCGCGTAGTGAAATGGAATGTCGCCGCGCAGGTGGTAGCCCATTGTCATGTCGGTCTTGGTGGCGGGCCACTGGTCATAGCGGCCGCCGTCGATCGCGGCATGCGTTTTGTACCAGCTGTGATCGAGGTCGCCCACGCATTGCGCGCTCGTCGTCGACGTATCCAGATGAAACGGCAGCACAGGTTTCGTCGGGTCTGCCTTCGACGGTTGATACCACACCGGCTTGCCGCTCGGCAGCGGGATCGGGAAGCGGTCGTTGTAACCACGCACTCCGCGCAAATGGCCGAAGTAGTGGTCGAACGAGCGGTTCTCCTGCATGAACACGACGATATGTTCGACGTCGCGAATGGTGCCCGTGCGCGAAAACGCGGGAACGGCCAACGCATTGCGGATCGACTCGGGCAGCGCGGTCAGCGCGGCGGCAGCGCCGGCGGATGAAGCCACGGTCTGCAGGAAACGGCGACGGCTATTTGATGTCATCGAATATCACCTTCTGCGGGGGGAAAGAATAGCGCGCCGCGCGCGCCGGTGGAATCGCTCAGTTGCTGTTCGCGCTGTCGCCTGGTGCGTAATGCATGACGGGCGCCACTTGGTGGCTGTCGGCGGCGAGGCTGGCTTGCATGTTCTGTGTGATCGCGTCGGACGCGAGGGCGGGATCCGCCGCGAGCGTCGCCGAAGCGTTGGGAGGAGAGTCCGCTGGACTCGCCGCGTTATTCGCCACAACGCCCGGCGATGAGGACGCATTACTCGACGCGGAATCATCCGCGCCGCAACCGTTTAGCGCTAACGTTGCGAGCGCAACGAACAGCGCGCCAGCGAGGCGTTTGTCTCTTCTCATGTCTGCATCCAGTTTCGTGAGAGCGGATGCAGTCTCTAACCCTTTCAAGAAATAATTGTGAAACGTTTGCGACTGGGAAAAATGACTCGCGTTTGTGAGTTCTTCGAAAGGAACCGGAAAGTGATAAGTAGGAGAATGGACACGTTAGCGCCATCTGCTTGACGTTCAGGCACACCGAAACATAGCAACCGCCTTGCAAGAGTGCTCACGCCATGACACGCATTGAACGACCTTTCGACATGACGCATCTCGAAGACGAATGGCTTGAAGCCGACGGCTTCGGCGGCTTCGCATCCGGAACCGTGGGCACACTGCGCACGCGCCGTTACCACGCGTTGCTGCTGAGCGCCACGCGAGCGCCGGGCGGCCGCATCGTGCTCGTGAACGGCATCGAAGCATGGCTCGAAGCGCAGGGCGAGCGTTATCCACTCAGCATGCAACGCTATGTGCCCGATGTGGTCTATCCCGACGCGGCGGCGAACATGCTCGACTTCACCACGGAACCGTGGCCGACATGGCGCTTCCAGTTCAATGCGGAAACCGTCGTCATAGCTGAAGTGTTCGTCAGCAAGGCGACGTGCGAAACGGTATTGCGCTGGAGATGGCAGCGTACGCAAACAGCATCGCAAGCAAGTGGGATCACGTTGAAAGTGCGACCGCTGTTATCGGGCCGCGACTATCACGCGCTGCATCATGAGAACGCCGCGTTTGACTTCAGCGCTCAAACCGGCAGCAATGCCGGCTGCGTAAGCTGGCAACCGTATGGAGATCGGCCGCGTATTCATGCGACGACGAACGGCGTCTACACGCATGCGCCCGATTGGTATCGCAACTTCTGCTACGTCCGCGAGCGCGAGCGCGGGCTCGATTTCAGCGAAGATCTGGCAACGCCCGGCGTCTTCAGTTTCGATCTCGCAGAGGCGCAAGCAGTGATGATCCTCAGCGCGTCGGATATGACGACCGCACACGCTGCGGCAACGAGCCATGGCGATCAGCTGGCCGCCGCCGAAGAACAACGTCGCAATGCCTTCGGCTCGCGTCTGCAACGATCCGCCGACGCCTACGTCGTGCAGCGTAACGAAGGCCGCACGATACTCGCGGGTTTCCCATGGTTCACCGACTGGGGCCGCGATACGTTTATCGCAATGCGCGGCTTGCTGATTGCAACAGGCCGACTCGACGCTGCCGAAGCGATCCTGCTCGAATGGTCTGGAACATTGTCCGAGGGCATGCTGCCGAACCGCTTTCCCGATTACGGCGATGCACCGGAATACAACTCGGTCGATGCATCGCTGTGGTTTATTGTCGCCGTGCACGACTATCTAACGACGAACCACGCGAGCGCCGCAACCATAAAGCGTCTGCAGCAAGCGGTCGAAGCGATCCTCGCGGGCTATACGCAAGGTACGCGTTTCAACATCAAGGCGTCTCCGGAAGATGGTCTGCTATGTGCGGGCGTGCCCGGCATGCAGCTAACGTGGATGGACGCGAAGGTCGGCGATTGGGTCGTGACGCCGCGTATCGGCAAACCGGTGGAAGTGCAGGCGCTGTGGATCAACGCGTTGCGCATTGCAGCAACGTGGAACTCGCAATGGCAGTCGCCGGCCGAGCAGGCATTGCAAGCGTTTCTTAAACGCTTCATCGACCCGTCCACGCAAACGCTTTTCGACAACGTCGATGTGGATCATGTAACCGGCACTGTGGACCGCTCGATTCGCCCGAATCAGATTTTCGCGGTTGGCGGTCTGCCTTTTGCATTGCTCGAAGGCGCGGCGGCGCGCGCGGTGGTCGATCAGGTTGAAGCGCAATTGCTCACGCCGCTCGGCTTGCGCACGCTCGCACCGTCGGACCCTGCTTATCGCGGCCGCTACAGTGGTGCGCCCTACGAACGCGATGGCGCCTATCATCAAGGAACGGCGTGGCCGTGGCTGCTCGGGCCGTTCGTCGAGGCCTGGTTGCGCGTGCGCGGCAATTCACCAGATGCGCGCCGGGAGGCCCGGACACGATTTCTCGATCCGCTACACACGCATCTCGATCACGCCGGTCTCGATCACATTTCCGAAATTGCCGACGGCGACGCGCCGCATGCGCCCGCAGGCACACCGTTTCAGGCGTGGTCGCTTGGAGAACTGCTGAGGATGGAGCATCTGCTTGCCGGGTTGGATCGCACCGGCGCTTAAACCGCGCTACGATGTGTGTCTCTCCGCCAAGCCCGACGCAAGGACGCTGTCATGCCACCGCTGCGCGCTGCGAATCTGTTAGACACCACTGAAGGCTCACGCCTGCATTCGGCGGACTGCGCCCACTGGCAGCGCTGGGGACCGTATCTCAGCGAGCGCCAATGGGGCACCGTACGCGAGGACTACAGCGCGGACGGCACAGCCTGGGACTACTTTCCGCACGACCATGCGCGCAGCCGCGCGTACCGTTGGGGGGAAGACGGCATTGCCGGCTTCGGCGACGACACGCTGAGCTGGTGCGTGTCGCTCGCGCTGTGGAATCGCAAGGACCCGATCCTGAAGGAGCGGCTCTTCGGTCTCACGAATGCGCAGGGCAACCACGGCGAGGACGTGAAGGAGTTGTACTTCTACCTCGACGGCACGCCCACGCATTCATACATGCGCATGCTCTACAAGTATCCGCACAACGCTTTTCCGTATCAGGATCTGATCGAGGAAAACGCGCGACGTGGCGGCGACATGCCGGAGTACGAGATTCTCGACACGGGTGTGTTCGACGACTTGCGCTATTTCGACGTGCAGGTCGAATACGCAAAGCATGCGCCGAACGACATCGTCATGCGCGTGACAATCGAGAATCGCGCGGATGAGCCAGCGTCGCTCGATGTGCTTCCGCAAATCTGGGCGCGCAATTCGTGGTCGTGGAAAGAGAACACGGACAAACCGTCGCTGGTTGCGGGCACGGACCATAACGGTCACGCGCAATTGATCGGCCATCAGCATGGACAGGAGCCGATCGTCGTCACGGCCTGGTCGAACGACGTGCCGCAAGTCACGTGGCTCTTCTGCGAGAACGACACCAACGTGAAGCGGCTGTTCAACATGGAGGCCGAAGGTCCGTTCAAAGACGGCTTCAACGACTACCTCGTGCATGGCGACCAGCAAGCGGTGCGTCGCGAGCATGGCACGAAAGCCGGCGCGCATGCGCCGATCGAACTTGCTCCGCACGGCCGCGCAGTGGTCTACATGCGTTGGCGTCCGGAAGCGAGCCCCGACGAAGTGCCTCTCGACGCCGATGCACTCTTTGCAAAGCGGATTACCGAGGCCGACGAATTCTACGGCGCGCTGCAGCACGACATGAATGACCCTGACGCGCGCCTGGTGCAGCGTCAGGCGCTGGCGGGCATGCTGTGGTCGAAGCAGTATTACCGGTATGACGTGCATCGCTGGCTGGAAGGTGACCCTTTGCAGCCAAAGCCCGCGGCCGGACGCAAGCGTGGGCGCAACGCGGACTGGATGCATTTGTGCAACGCGGACATCGTGTCGATGCCGGACAAATGGGAGTACCCGTGGTACGCGTCGTGGGATCTCGCGTTTCATGCAGCAGCGTTCGCGCTGATCGATCCAGCGTTTGCGAAGCGTCAGTTACTGCTGCTGGTGAAGGACCGCTATCAGCATCCAAATGGACAATTGCCCGCTTACGAATGGGCGCTCGGCGACGCGAATCCGCCCGTGCATGCATGGGCCGCGTGGCGCGTGTATGAAATCGACCGTGCGCTCACCGGTAAGCCAGACCGCGATTTCCTCGAGCTGATCTTTCATAAGTTGCTGCTCAATTTTTCGTGGTGGGTGAATCGCAAGGACGCCGACGGGCACAACATTTTTCAGGGCGGTTTTCTCGGTCTCGACAACGTGGGGATCTTCGATCGCTCGTCGCCGTTGCCAACCGGGGGTCACATCGATCAGGCGGACGGCACCGCGTGGATGGCCGCTTACGCGCTCGACCTGATGCGCATTGCGCTCGAACTTGCGTATGCGAACCATGTGTTCGTCGATATCGGCGTGAAGTTTTTCGAGCACTTCCTGTACATCGCGCAGGCCGTGAGTTGCGACGACGGCTGCGATACCGGACTGTGGGACAGCGAGGACGAATTCTTCTACGACAAGCTGCGCCTGCCTGACGGCAGCAGCGTTCCCATGCGTGTACGCTCGATTGTCGGGCTCATTCCGCTCTTCGCCGTGCACGTGCTCGAAGAGCGCTTGCATGGTCACTTGCCTGGATTGCGGGATCGGCTTGTCTGGTTCCTCAAGCATCGTCCGGACCTCGCAAAGCTGGTTTCGCGCTGGGACGAGCCGGGCAAGGGCAACGCGCTGCTGCTGTCGGTGTTGCGCGGGCATCGTATGAAAGCGCTTTTGCGGCGCGCGCTCGACGAGAGCGAATTCCTCTCCGATCATGGCGTGCGCGCGCTGTCCCGATACCACCGCGATCATCCGTTCGTGTTCAACCACAACGGCAACAGCTTTACCGTCAAATACCTGCCGGCCGAATCGGACACGCGCGTGTTCGGCGGGAATTCGAACTGGCGCGGTCCGGTGTGGATGCCGGTCAACTATCTGTTGATCGAATCGCTATACGAATTCCACCGCTATTACGGCGACGAATTCCGCGTCGAATATCCGACTGGTTCGGGCCAGAAGTTCTCGCTGTGCGAAATCGCCGACGAACTCGCACGCCGCGCGACCACGCTGTTCCTGAAGAACAAGAACGGCGAGCGTCCGGTAATGGGCGCTTATCCTTTGCTGCAAGCCGACCCCCGTTCGAGCGATCTGGTTCTGTTCCATGAGTATTTCCACGGCGACAATGGACGCGGCGTCGGCGCTTCGCATCAAACCGGCTGGAGCGGACTGGTAGCGCTGCTGTTGCAACCGCGTGTCATGGCCGCTTCCGGCAGCGTCCCGCGCGCGGGCGAGGCCGGGCGCGCGCCGATTCCGACTGCGCCGTCGGCACCGGCACGCGAGGTCGAGCCTGAAACGGCGTCTGCGTTGGCGACAAGTTCCGTCAAATAGCGCGCTATCGTTTTGAACTGTGTGGCTGCGGGCGTGGTCTTTCAAGTATTGCCACGTCCGTTTCATTGGCTTCTTCAAGTGAATCCCATGCCGACTACACCGAATCCTCAAGCCGCTAATCCTTCGAACGCAGACGCTAACGGCAACGCTGCTGTGGCGCGCAGTTGCAAAGTCAGTGCAAACGCGCAAGGTGAGCCGCCGTCGCCCGCGGGCAAACGTCCCGCGCCGCCTTGCACGCTGGTGATCTTCGGCGCGGGCGGCGATCTTACGAAGCGCCTGCTGATGCCCGCGCTTTACAACCTCGCGGTGGACGGCCTGCTCGACAACGGCATGCAGATTGTCGGCGTCAATCACGGCGCGCGAGAGACGGCCGAGTGGCGGGAAGACCTGCACCAGTCGCTGCAAAAATTCGCCGCCGACAAGGCCAGCACCTTTCACGCCGGCAAGCTGGATGACAACGCGTGGAACTGGGTGGCGCAACGCCTCGAATATATGGCCGGCGAGTTCGAGACACCCGACACCTTCGCGCAGCTCAAGCAGAAACTCGCTGACGCGCCGGGCGGCAATGTGATTTTTTATCTGGCGGTCACTTCGCGTTTCTTCAAACCGATCGTCCAGCATCTGGGCGAGGCGGGGTTGCTTAAAGAGGGCGATGGCTTTCGCCGCATCGTGATCGAAAAGCCGTTCGGCACCGACCTTGCAACAGCACGCGATCTGAATGCGCATATCCTTTCATATGCGAAGGAATCGCAGATTTATCGCATCGACCACTTTCTCGGCAAGGACACGGTGCAGAGCATTCTTGCCGTGCGCTTTGCCAACGCGCTATTCGAACCGGTATGGCGGCGCGAATATATCGACAGTGTGCAGATCACGGCGGCGGAAACAATCGGCGTGGAAGGGCGCGGCAAGTTCTACGAACAGACTGGCGCGTTTCGCGACATGGTGCCGAACCACCTATTCCAGTTGCTCGGCATGGTCGCCATGGAACCGCCCAATTCATTCGATGCGGAAGCCGTGCGCGATAAAAAGGCCGAAATTTTCGACGCCATCTTGCCGCTGACGCCGAACGACGTCGTGTTCGGTCAATACGAAAAAGGCGCTGCAGGCGTGGGTTATCGTGAGGAGCCGGATGTTGCGCCGAACAGCACGACTGAAACGTATGCCGCCGCGCGCGTGTTCGTAGAAAATTGGCGCTGGGCCGGCGTGCCTTTTTATCTGCGCACGGGCAAGCGGCTCGCCGCGCGCCGCACGGAAATTTCAGTGCAACTGAAGCCCGTGCCGTTTCGTCTGTTCCGCGACACGCCTGTCGATGCGCTTACGCCTAACGTGCTGACTTTGCGCATCGACCCTGCGCACGGCACGAGCTTCGACTTCAACGTAAAAACGCCGGGCCCGGTAATGCAGATCGGCCCGGTACAGTCTTCGTTCGATTACGGCGATTTTTTCGCGGAACGCGCGAACGTAGGCTATGAAACGCTGCTGTACGACTGCATGCTCGGCGACGAGACGTTGTTCCAGCGCGCCGACAGCATCGAAACGAGCTGGTGCGCGGTGGACGATGTGTTGCATCCGAAAGCGGGCGGCGCGGTCCCGGTGCACGGCTATGCGGCCGGCAGCGAAGGGCCCGCCGAAGCAGACGCGCTGCTGGCGCGCGACGGCCGCGCGTGGCGTCCGTTGAAAGCGGGCGCGGTCCAGAAGAAGTAATGCCATGAAGCACAACCACACATATGGGGTAACCGTGGCGACATCCAAAGCAAACGCGGCAAAGGCGAAAAACGCGGCAAAAGCGACAAACGCCGCAACGCAGGCCAATGCGGCCAAAGCTGCGCAAGCAGCAACGAGTGACGAGCGGATTCTCGCAATCGACGTCGGCGGCACCGGCCTGAAAGCGGCGATTATCGACGCGGACGGCAAGATGCAGACCGAGCGCTTGCGTGTCGCGACACCGCATCCGTGCACGCCCGATCAACTCGTCGATGCGTTGGCGAAACTCGTGGAGCCGCTGGTCGCAAAAGCGCCGCCCGCGCTGATGTCGATCGGCTTTCCGGGCGTGGTGCGCAACAACCGCATTCTGACGGCGCCGCATTTCGGCGTGGAAGGTTGGCACGACTTTGCGCTTGCCGATCTGCTCGCGCAAAGGCTCGGTGGTTTGCCGGTCCGCATGATCAACGACGCCGAAATGCAAGGCTTCGCCGCAATTGAAGGCAAAGGACTTGAATTCGTCCTGACGCTCGGCACCGGCGCGGGAACGGCGCTCTTTCGCGACGGCGAACTGATGCCTCATCTGGAGCTTGCACACCATCCGGTGAGCAAGAAAGGCGTTGCTTACGACGAATACATTGGCGACGCCGCTCGCGAAAAAGCTGGGAATAAGCGCTGGAATCGGCGCGTTGAAAAAGTGATTCGGATTCTCGAATCGCTGGTGAATTACGACAAGTTGTGGATCGGCGGCGGTAACGCGGCACGCCTGACATTCCAGTTGCCGGCGAACGTGGCGACGGTTTCGAACGACGCGGGCATTGAAGGCGGCGCGCGGCTGTGGCATCCACGGTCGGTGCGCGAAACGCGGCAGCTTCCCGAAGCGAACGCGCGCGTTGGCAAATTCGAATAATTCGAACTCACGTCAATGGCGAATAACCGGGAGCAAGCAGTAATGATTCGACGCGCTTACGTTGGCACTGCGCGGCGCCTGATGTCTGCCGGCGTGGGCATGATGCTCGCCTTCACCGTGGCTGCTGCAAATGCGGCTGAGGCGTTCACCTTGACGTCGCCGGGGCTGGCCGACGGCGCCACACTGGAATCGGCTCACGCGGCCAGCGCCAACAACTGCGGCGGCGGCAACGTGTCGCCGGCATTGCAATGGCACAACTCGCCCACAGGCACGAAAAGCTATGCGGTGACCATCTTCGATCCCGACGGCGCGAAGGGTTTAGGCATCGTGCATTGGGTGCTCTACGGCATTGCGCCTTCCGTTACCTCGCTTGGCTCGGGAGCCGCACCGCCGCCTGGCAGTGTGGGTGGGACGAATCGCACCGGTGGCACGGGATATTACGGACCATGCCCGCCGGTCGGCGAGGTGCCGCATCACTACGTCGTGCAAGTCTATGCACTTGATCTCGCGCCCGACGCCTTGCCGGCCGGCTTGACGAGAGACGCGCTGCTTGCCGCAATGAAGGATCACGTGATTGCGGCAACCAGCACAGTGCTTCGATACGGGCGATGATCGCAACGCGCTTGCAACTAGCGGTCGCCCGCCACGCTTAGCGCGCCGCGTCGCCCCACCGGTATTCGACGCTGGCCTCGTCGAGTTGCTGCTTGATGTCGGCGTCCAGCACGAATTCGGACGCCGCCAACGTATCGGTCAATTGCTCGGCGCGACTCGCGCCGATAATCGCCGACGTGACCAGTGGATTTGCCAGCACCCATGCAAGCGACACGCGCGTTAGCGACTGGCCGGTCGGCTCGACAATCGCTTTGAGCCGCTCGATCGTCTCGAATTCGCGTTGATGCCAGTACCGCTCCTGATACATGGCGCCCGCCTTGCCGACGGTTTCAGTGAAACGGCCCGACGGCGGCGCTGCATCGAGCTTGTGCTTGCCCGTCAGCAAGCCGCCCGCGAGCGGGTTGTACGGCATGACTGCAAGTTGCTCCTCCGCGGCCAGGGGCAGCAGTTCACGTTCGATCTGGCGGAACAGCAGGTTATAACGCGGCTGCACCGAGACGAATCGCGCCACGCGTAATACGTCGGCGCGACCCAGCGCACGCGCGAGCCGGTACGCAAGAAAGTTCGATACGCCGATGTAGCGCGCCTTGCCCGAGCGAACGATCACGTCCAGCGCTTCGAGTGTTTCGTCGAGCGGAGTGTTCGCGTCGTCGGTATGGAGTTGATAGAGGTCTACATAGTCGGTGCCGAGACGCTTCAGCGAGGCATCGATTGCATCGAGCAGATGCTTGCGCGACGCGCCCTGGTCCCATGCCGAAGGGCCCATCTTGCCAACTGCCTTCGTGGCCAGAATGAAGCGGTCGCGCTTGCCCTTCAGCCAACGGCCCACGATCTCCTCCGTGCGTCCCGCGTCGCTGTGGTCGCTGCCGAGCGGATAGACGTCGGCCGTATCGATGAAATTCACGCCGGCGTCGGCGGCAGTATCGAGAATGCGGCGCGAAGCGTCTTCTTCGGTCTGCAGGCCAAAGGTCATCGTGCCGAGGCACAAGCGGGAAACCGTCAGGCCAGTGCGGCCGAATTTGCGGTATTGCATGCTCAACTCCGGAATTGAACGAATGGATTGCGATAGGGAATACGGCAAGAAGCGTGCGAAGAGGATAAACGCAAAACGATAGTTGCGTTGACAGGCGCACAGCCATGCATTGCAAACGTAAGCTGCGCGCTTGGCCGCTCGAAATGGCCGCGCGCGCTAGAATCGTTGCAGCGCATTGCTTGCCGCTTCAACAGGAATTTCGACGATGACACGCCCAGCCGCCACAGTCACGAACCACGCCACGAGCCAGAACGCAAGCGAAGCGACAAGCGTGGTGGATGCCGCGCTCGTCACGCGCCGCTCGATCCGCGCATTTCTGCCGACGCCCGTGCCGCGCGCGGACATCGAGGCGATTCTCGAAGTGGCGAGCCGCGCGCCCTCCGGCACCAATACACAGCCGTGGAAGGTCTATGTGGTGACGGGCGACTCGCTCGCGCGTGTGTCGCAGGCGTTGTTGGAGGCTTACGATCATCCGGAGCGCGACAGGCTCTATCGCGAGGAATATCCGTACTATCCGCGCGAATGGGTGTCCCCTTACATCGACCGCCGCCGCAAGATCGGTTGGGATCTGTACGGACTGCTCGGCATTGAAAAGGGCGACAAGGCGCGCATGCATGAACAGCACGCGCAGAACTATCGCTTTTTCGGCGCGCCAGTGGGCCTTTTCTTCACCATCAGCCGCGTAATGGAGCGCGGCAGCTGGCTCGATTACGGCATGTTCATGCAAGCCATCATGACGGCGGCGCGCGGGCGCGGCCTGGACACCTGCCCGCAGGCCGCGTTCACGCCGTTTCATCAGGTGATCGCAGCGCAACTCGATCTGCCGCCAGACGAGCAACTGGTGTGCGGCATGTCGCTCGGCTTCGCAGACGAAAACGCGCCGGTCAACGCGCTGCGCTCCGAACGGGAACCGGTCGAACGATTCACGCGGTATCTGGATTGAACGCCTGGCGATAAAACGGCCTGTGGTTCAGGCGCGTCCCACTAGTACAAAGGAGTCGAATAATGAGAACATCGCGCCGCCATTTTTTATTGCTGGGCGTGAGCGCAGGCTCATCGCTCATGATTTCGCGCGCGGCATTCGCCGCCGGCGCGAACGCACTCAGCGAGGCAGACCCGCAGGCGCAGGCGCTCGGCTATAAAGACGACGTGTCAAAAGTCGACAAGGCCAAGTATCCGCAATACGCAGCGGGCCAGAATTGCGCGACATGTTCGCTCTTTCAGGGCAAGGCTACCGACGCGTACGGCGGCTGCACGCTGTTCGGCGACAAACAGGTCGCCGCGCGCGGCTGGTGCAGTTCGTACACGAACATGTGAACCGCGGGCAGCCGCGCATTCGTCAGATCAACGCGGCGAGCAGAAGCTCATGTGAGCGGCCGATCCACACGGCGGCGTCGCGGTGGTCGCGCAGTGCGTCGCCGGTATTCGGGTGCACGAAAATGTCGAGCGTGCCGTGATTGAGCGTCAGCCAGCCAATCAGCTCGCCGAACTGCTCGTGGGCGAAAGCCATTTGATACGACCACATCGGGTGCGGCCCGACCGGGCGTTCATGAAAACGACCCATCTGCAGCTTGCCATGCCAGCGCGCTTCGATCTGCTCGCGGAACGCCCAGGCGCTGTCGCGCGTCGCGGAATCGAAGTAGACGTGCGCGTGCCAGCTTTGAATCACGGAAGTGTCACGAAGAGTCATGCCGAGCCTGTGGGTGTGTCAGTCGTTATCCGCCAATTATTCTGCTTCAGTTTCCGCCGACGCGCGCGGCGCGCGCCTCATGTGAAACTGTCTTTCATCTTCGCCCACGATTTCAAAACCGAGCCGCTCGTATAGACGCTGTGCCGGGTTGCCTTTGAGCACCTTGAGCGCGACGGGCAATGCGTCGGCGTCAGCGGCGCGCAGCACCGTGCTGAGCGCTCGTTCGCCGATGCCGCGCCTTTGCAGCGCGGGCGCGATCTGCAATTGAACGACTAGCCATTCAGTATCGGTGCGATGCGCTTTGAGCAAGCCGGCAGGCATGCCGTTGACACAAATGACACGCGCTGTGTCGTAGCGATGCAGCAAACGCGCGCGATGCTCGGCGTCGTCCGCAGGTTCGCCGACACGCGCGAGGTGTTCGGTCATCGTCGTCTTGCGCAGTTCGAAGAGAAAGGGCTCGTCTCGCGCGACGGCGGGGCGCAGGGTTATCGCAGCGTGGTCGTCGGACATGTCGGAGCGGTGCCGGGTGCGGAGCCGGTTAGTAAGAATGGGCGCGAATTGTCACGCTGCCAGTGCTTTTTTACCATGCTAGCTTGTTCCGATGCGCGCGCTCGCGCAGAGAATGCGGGTTGGTCGCCGCTCGTGCGAGTCACGAAAGCCGGAAGCGGCGCCGCGACTTTAACCGCGATGCATCAGGCGCCGCCGATGTTTGCCGCTCGCGCGACACGCTATGCAAGCGCGTCGCGCGGGGCGCCGAAGCATGAGCGCAGCGCGTTTAGCGCTGATTGGCATGTGCCTTGCTTTTGCCCTACCCGCGGATTGCTACGCGCGCGAGTTCGAGACTCCGCGCGCGACACGCCGAAACGCCGGGAAACGGCGCCACTTGGCATACAACGAACAATGCTGAACACGAAACCACATGTTCTGACGCGCGCGATAGATGGCGACGCGATGACGCTCGTCTTCTACCCCGACACAGGCTGCCTGCGTTTCGCCGATTCACGCGGTGTGGTGTGCCACGAACTCCGGCCACCGCATTCCTGGTTTGCGATTTCGTCCGCGTTGCGCGAAGTGCGCGGCGGGACACACGCGATGTCCGAAGGCTTGAGTACCCTATTGCATGAATTCTGCCGGAAACGCTCGAGGTGGCTGAGCGGCCGGGCGCACATGCCGGCAGCGGCCAGCGCGCTGGTGTTTGCGCCGGCGCTTCGTCTCGCAGCCCGGCCCGCGTCTACGTCGGCAATGTTGCCGGGAGATGCGGACATGCACGCGCCGTTGCGTTCGCTTACGATGAACGTAGCGGCGGCACAGTAGGGAATTCATCAGCCGAAAGATCGGCGCCGGTTTGCGTGTCTATTCAGTTTTGTTCGGTGTTGTCCGTTTCAGTACGGCGGACGGCATAACCAACTTTGCGAGGTGGGCCATGGAGATTATCGAGCTTGAACCTAGCGTCTCGGCTGACGGGCGCGCGGTGATTTTCCAGCTTTCGGCGCGAGGACGAGACCTCGAATGCGCGGTAACGCGTGAAGCGCTGGAGCAGCATTTCTGGCTGCAGCGCGGCGCTGCCGAGGACCGCATGCTGAAAACGTTTGCGGATGGCCGCAAACGCATCACTGCTGTCGCCGAAAGAAAGATGCTGGCCCGTCCGGGCGATAGAGTCCTGTTGACGATCAGCGATTTTGCCGCGCGCTAATGACGGTTCATCGCCGTGCACGCATCGTCGTCATGACGTTGCGTGCGCTTTCGTCGCGCTGAATCTTGTGCGAGCGGGCGCTCGATAGCGCCCTCGCTCGCCTGCCTGTTCGCCATTCGCGTGTGAGTCGTTCACGCGGTTCCGGCATCCCTCCTGCATGCGTCCCCGATTGTTACGCCGATTCGTCAAACTGGCGCGGCAAATCCCTTCCTTTTGCCCAATTGCCTGGGCGCTCGCTCGCATAAACTGTTTTACATGGAGCGACAAATCACCGAGCCCCATCGACGCGGTCTTCCCCCGCGTTGTTTTGAACCGTACCGTTGATGGCAGTTTGCCGCGGTGTTCGACGCGGCAGGGCAGTAACGCAGCACGAAGTAGAAGCAAAGCAATGGCGCAGTAGCAGGTGAAGTAGCAACAACCGTTTTTGCAGTGCTGGTAGTAGTTGACCTGGCAACGACCGTTTTCCAGTAACAGTTGAAGTCGCAACGAAAGTCTCAGCAGTAGCAGTACAAGTTCAGAAGATGCCTTCGCAGCAGCAACATAAGTAGCAAGATTGGCAGTAACAGCGTTTCAGTTTTGATGGTTACAGGTCGGCGAGCATCCACGCGCGAGCACGACTCTTCCATCCTGTCTGGCCCTGTTCTCTCGCGGGAACAGGGTTTTTTTTCGTCGATGCGATGAAGGCACGCGACCTTCGCGTTTTAAGCCGGACTTAATATTCGCTTGCCATCATGCTTACACAGACTCACATTAGAGGCTGTTCAGCCGCCGGCGCATCGGCGGCACTCGTCGCGGGAAATCATACCGATCGTGCGACGAAGCCGAGAGTTAGCGAAGGAGGTAAAACCTATGTCCAGTAAATCGCGAGTCCGCAAACACAATTCGCCGGCCATGTCGCCGCTGTTGCGTGCGCTGACTCAAAGCCGTAGCACGCACGAGCCGGTTACCGCTGCGATGCTTCTGCAGTGCTATGCGGCGCTCGACGCGTTCGAGCACGGTCACGGCTCACGCGATCTGCACATGTCGTTGAGCCGGCACTTGCTCGTGTCGCAGGAGCTTGCGCGCCTCGGCCTCGGCGAAGACCTTATCGACGATATTGAGAGCGGCCACGCCGCCATGGTCCAGTTAGACAGCCGCGAGCAGATAACCGGCAAGTGGACGCTCAGCGACGACGAACACGCGCGCCTGTGCACGTCGCTCGCGATTCTGGACGAGCAATTGTCCGTGGCATCGTTGAGCGAGATTGCGAGCGCTCAGGCGCGAATGATCGAAGGCTTGATGCGGTCCGCGCGGACGAGAGCAATCGCTGAAGCGGTGCTCTGACGGTAAAGCCGCAAATCCCCCAAATAGAAAACGCCCCATGTGGGGCGTTTTTTTTGCCGCGCCGGTTAATCGTTGTACTGCGTCACATCGTAATAGCTGATCCAGTTCTGATTGCCGCCGAGTTCGACAAGGCGCGAACCCCCTGAGGTCAGCGCGGGGAACGGACAATTCGTACACGTGCGAACGCCTTGCGAATTGATTCCGGCGCTAACCGTCGTTTGATACTGGCCAAACGTGGTGTTATTCGGTGTGCCCACTGCAAAGCCGTCGACTTCGCCGTTCGTGCCGGCCAAGGTTAGACCGGATGCCTGAATCTGCACCGAATTCACCGGATACGCGAGGCTCTGTCCGTTGACGAGGCTGGACCAGCTGACGCTCATCGCATACTGAATGCCAGCAAGCGATCCGGCCGGAGTAAGAAACTGCGTCTCGAAGTCGGACAGCAAAGTCGGCCACGACACCGTCGCACCGGCCGCCGCGCCGAGCGGGCTCCCCGGGTTAATGACCTGCGACACACCGAGTTTCGTGCCGGTGCTGTCGTAAAACGTCACCGTGTAGGCGGCGTAGAGCGGCACTGTGCCGACATCGACTGATTGCGCCGCGTACGCGCCGCTCGACGCGGGCGGCGCGAAGCTGGCCGTCGACGGTAGCGATTGCCATGACCAGCGATACATCGACGTGCTGCTCGCAGTCGTGGCCGGCGATACCGGCGCGGCACTCAACGCCGTGTCAGAGAGGCCGAGCGTGCTGCTGCCAGCGGCGCTGCGCGGCAGAAGCCACACAGGCGCGGCGAGCCCGGGCCCTGAGACGGACGCGGAGTACACAGCGGGGTTCAGCGCGACGGGAATCGTAATTTCCAGGCCGGACTCATAGCGGTTCACGTCGTTGACCCGCGTGTCGAGAAACGTGCGGCGCTGGATTCGCGAATTGATCGCCACGGCGAATTGCGACTGGTTGCCGACCAGGTTCCAGCCGAGCTGCGTGCCGCCCGCGAGCGCAACCGGGGCAGCCATCTGCTGGGCAATGCTGTACAGCGCGCCTGCTGTGCCGTCGGCGAGTGTCAACGGGATTTGTACGAGCGCTTGCTGCTTGCCGTTGCGCGTGAAAAACGCGAGGGTTTTCGGCGATCCGAAGCGCGCACCGGCAAGCGACGCGTTCGGCAAGCCGTGACCCGTCGCAAGGTTGCTTGAGCCATTCTCCAGAAAAGTACTGTCGATGGCGGGTGCGCACGACGTATCCAGCGTGCCTGTCGCAGCACACGCCGTCAGCAATGGCGCGAGCGGTTCCAGATAATTGGCTGCAGCCGCCGGTGCGGCGAGCTTCGTGGATTGCCCTGTCTGCTTGTTGAGCGCGACGGTTGTACCGGGCGCGGCGTTGGACAGCAGCAGCAAGCCGCCGTTAGGGCCGGTCACAACCGACACCGTATCGATCACCGCATCCGCACCCGTGTGATTCGGCGTGAACGCGGTGCCGACAGGATCGAAGCCGGCCGACTGAATGCCGTTTTGCGCGAGCACGTTCGCCAGAATTGCGTCGAGCGTAATGATGGCGATCTGAACCGAGGGCAGCGTCACTTTAGCGAGTGCGGTGCTCGACGCGAGATCGGACGGATTGCCCGATGCCGTCAACATCGCGGCAATAGCAGTGGTGAGCGTGGTGATGTTGGCAACGGCGGGCGCCGTGCCGTTCGGTAGCTTGGCCAGCACGGAGACAAGCGGACTCGAGAAGCCGGTCGCGTCGTTTGCCATCAGCAGGAAAGGCGCGGTCATGCCTTTGACGGAGATGCTAAACGCGCCCTGTGCGTTGGTGGTGGCGGTCGCTTGCGCCCCGGTGGCGTCCATCAAGGTCACACTTGCGCCGGCCCATGCGCTGCCGCTCGCTACGGTGCCGGTAACGGATGTCGCGGTGGCAGTTTGCGTGTTGGACGAGCCTGACCCCGACCCCGAACCGCCGCCGCAACCGCTCAGTTGAAGAAACGCAAAAGCCACTGCGGCCGCGACGGCGCTGCGCACTAACGTTCGATGCATGAAATCCCCGATGCTGTGATTCGTTTTGATATCGGCCCGTTATGTCGATAAGCGCTTTTCAATCCTCGCACGGTGTCGTCGGATTGAAAGCAATACCTATGTTTTCTCACACTTTAACGGCCGTTTAAATAGCGGCTGATGGCGCGCTGGGAGAATACTTCAAATCGACGCAAGCGTGCCGTGTCGCAAAAGTGAATCCGCAGAGCGTTGAAGCTTACGAGTCTCCGTAAAAGCGCGGGGTCAGCCGCCGATTAGTCCGCGGTTCAGGCTTACCGTAACGATCCGCGCTTGCTAGACTGGTTTTCCGCGCTCATCCCAAGCGCATTTTTCTTCCGCCATACGACTGCCGGGCGCCTGTCCGCAGCTCACTCATTGGAGACGCCATGTCTTATATGCTGCTGATTGTCGAGCCCCCGGAACAGCGCATCGAGCGCGGCGAGGCGAAAGGCCGTGAAGTCTACGATCAGATGGTGCGTTTCGCCGCTGACCTGAAAGAGCGCGGCAAACTGCTCGCTGTGGAATCGCTCACATCTTCCCGCGACGCTGTGCGCGTGCAGGTGCGCGACGGGCAGCCGAAACTGGTCGACGGACCCTTCGCAGAAGCAAAGGAAATGGTCGGCGGCTTTTTCCTCCTCGATTGCGACTCGCGCGAGGAAGCGGTGGCCATTGCGCAAGCCTGTCCGGCGGCGACCTGGTGCACCGTCGAGGTACGCAAGCTCGGCCCCTGCTTCGCCTAGGCTATCTCCGGCTGGTTGCTCGGGGTTTTCACCAGGCGCCCGAGCTGTCTGTCGAATCGCTCGTGCATTGCTCGTCGTGTGAGTAAGAGCAGGCCAACGCGCCGCGCTCAACGAGACATCCTCGAACCTCACGACGAAAGGAGTAACCGCGATGCGATTCATGATTCTGGTGAAGGCGACTGCCGCGAGCGAAGCCGGCGAAATGCCAGAAGCGTCCTTAATGGCCGCGATGGGCGCGTACCACGAAGAACTCGCCAAGGCAGGTGTGCTGCTGGACGCCACGGGCTTGCAGCCCAGTTCGAAAGGATGGCGCGTTCGCTACAGCGGCGGTCAGCGCTCGGTGATCGACGGTCCGTTTGCTGAGACGAAGGAACTGGTCGCCGGCTACACACTGATCCAGGTGCGTTCGCGTGAAGAAGCGATGGAATGGGCGCGGCGTTTTCCCGCGCCGTTCGGCGAACAGGCCGACGGTGAAATCGAGGTGCGGCAACTCTACGAACTCGATGACTTCGAGCCGAGCGCGGAACTCGAGCGCTTTCGTGAACTGGAAGCGGGCCGCCGCTGATTCCACGCCAATCGATTACTGGACTCATCATGCACAAGCAGATCTTCGTCAATCTCGCGGTCGATAAACTCGATCGGTCAAAGGCATTCTTCAGCGCACTCGGTTTTAATTTCGATCCGCGATTCACCAACGATCAGGCGGCGTGTTTGATCCTCGGTGAAAATCTTTACGCAATGCTGCTGGTCAAAGACCTGTTCAAGTCCTTCACGCGCAAGTCGCTTTGCGATCCGAAGGAAAGCACGGAAGCGCTCGTAGGCCTGTCATGCGACAGCCGAGGCGAGGTCGATGCGCTCGTCGCCAAAGCGCTCGCTGCGGGCGGCACCGCGCCGCGTGCGCCGCAGGACTACGGCTTCATGTACGGCCACGGTTTCGAAGACATCGACGGGCATATCTGGGAGCTGATCTACATGGACCCCAACGCGAAGGCGCCGGGTTGAGCCTGTGACGAAACCGGCCACTCACCGTGCCATCGAGGCAGTCTGGCGGATCGAGTCCGCCAAGGTCATCGCCTACGTCGCGCGAATGGTGCGCGACGTCGGGCTCGCCGAAGAACTGGCGCAAGACGCGCTCGTGTCGGCGCTTGAACATTGGCCCGACGCGGGCGTGCCCGACAATCCCGGAGCGTGGCTGATGGCGACCGCAAAGAACCGCGCCCTCGACCGCTTGCGGCAGGAAGCGTTGCACGCGCGGAAACGTGAAGAGCTGGGTCACGACCTGGACGCGCTAGAGGCGCATGTCGTGCCGGATTTCGTCGATGCGCTCGACGCCGCGCGTGCCGACGATATCGGTGACGATTTGCTGCGGCTCGTCTTCACCGCATGCCATCCGGTGTTGTCCACCGACGCGCGCGTCGCGCTCACGTTGCGTTTGCTAGGCGGCCTGACGACGGACGAGATCGCCCGCGCTTTTCTTGTTCCGGAACCGACCGTCGCACAGCGCATTGTCCGCGCGAAGCGGACGCTGTCGGCCGCGAAAGTGCCGTTCGAGGTGCCGCAGGCGGAAGCGCGTGCGCCGAGGCTTGCGTCGGTGTTGCAGGTGATCTATCTGATCTTCAACGAAGGCTATTCGGCGACGGCCGGTGACGACTGGATGCGCCCCGCGCTCTGCGAAGAAGCGCTGCGGCTCGGGCGCGTGCTCAGCGGTCTCGTGCCTGACGAAAGTGAAGTGCACGGCCTCGTCGCGTTGATGGAAATTCAGGCGTCGCGCACGCATGCGCGCACCGATGCACAGGGGCGCCCCGTTCTGTTGCTCGATCAGGACCGAAGCCGTTGGGACCCGCTTCTGATCCGTCGCGGGCTGGCCGCGCTCAACACCGCGCACGCGCTTGGCGGCGCGAGCGGGCCATACGCGCTACAGGCCGCGCTGGCCGCGTGCCACGCTCGCGCGCATCGGGCGGAAGACACCGATTGGGCGCAGATCGTTGCGCTATATGACGCGCTTTCGCAGGTGGCGCCGTCGCCGGTTGTCGAATTGAACCGCGCGGTTGCGGTGGGTATGGCCTTTGGACCGGCGGCAGGCCTTGAGATTGTCGATGCGCTCGCGGCAGATGCGGCGCTCGCTAACTATCACTGGCTTCCGAGCGTGCGCGGCGATCTGCTTGCGAAACTCGGTCGCATGAATGAAGCGCGCGCGGACTTCGAACGTGCTGCCGCGATGACGCGCAACGCACGCGAGCGCGAGTTGTTGCTTGAGCGCGCGCGCGCGGTGATGCAGTAGGCTGCCGAAGTTTGTGCGCATAAACCGGGCATAGCCACGGCACTGCGCGCGATCGTGCGCCGACGCCGGCGTTCTCCCAGGCGCTGCGGGAAGCATCACCGAAGGCGCAATGGAACCTGCTAGCGGATCAACTGACGCACGCCCAACGCGATGATCAGGCCGCCGCAGACCCGGTCGACCCATGCCTTGCTGCGCCGGTACGCGGACGCGATCCGCGCGTGCGACAACGTCAGCGCAACGAAGCCATACCAGCTGCTTGCCACGACGAACACCATGCCCAGCATCGCGACGAAAGTGCCGACGCTCTCATGCGGCGGCGCCGCCGACGAAAACACGGCGGCAAAAAACGCGACCGATTTTGGATTCGCGATATTCGTCGCGAAGCCTTGAGCGAATGCCTGGCGGACGCTGCCGCCGGGCGCCTGCGCATTCGGTTGCGGGTTGCCTGCGGAAGCCTTGAAGATCAGACGTCCACCGAACCAGATCAGATAAGCGGCGCCGGCCACTTTAACGGCGAAGGCCAGCCACGGAAACGCTGCGAACACAATGCCGACGCCGAGAATCGCGCAGCTCGCCCAGAACAGATTGACGAGCACAATGCCCGCCACCACCGCCAGCGCTTCCGTGCGTGTAGCGGAGGCCGCCTTATGCGCGACCGCAACGAAGTTCGGACCGGGAATCACAACGCCGGCCACATACACGGATAACACACCTAGAACGGCCGAACTATCTACCACGCGAAGCTCCGGTCAAGCAGAGAAAAAGGCCATTGCACCGGTCGCGACGCCCGCTGCCGCGACCACGAACGACACATTGCGCAACCATTTCTTGCGCGTGAGCAGCGTGATCGCGCACAGAGCGATGGCAACCTGAATCAGCGTAGTAGCCTGCGCCCAACGATGATGGCCATGCAGCAGTGCCTCGCTCTTCGCGTCATTGTCGAGCACCTCTTTTTCTATCGCTTCAGCCTTTGCGCGGATCGGCTCTTTTTGCTGCTTGTACTTGTCGACGTCTGCGAGAAATTTTGCATGCTCGTCAGAACTGGCGACCGACAGCGCCGCGCCCAGCTCCGCGAGGTTCTGCTTTTCGCCCTTCGCCTGGTAATAGTTCCACTGGTTCGACGCTTCGGTCTTTTTGATCGCGGCTTCGTTCTTGTAGTACAGCGCGAGGTTTTCGCTGTTTCCGCTTTGGTACGCGCACAACGCGCCAATCGTCGCGAGGACTGCCGTTATTACGGCCATGCGGCTCCCGAAAGAGTCCGCGTCGTGGTGGCCGGCGTGCTGCACCGCATGGTCGTGTGGACCATGCACTTCATACTCTTCAGGCATCAGATTCTCCGAGGCAAACTCTTTTGTCGTATCCGGGCGTCGCGCGGACCCGGGGCCTCAATCTTAGCGCGTGACGTCACGACGATGGAGAAGCATGCTTTCTGCGAGCGCCTCGTTGTTCAGATTCAGGCCGGGTTCAGGTGCGATGACCCATCCACAGCAGCAGGAGCGACAGCGTCACGACAGAACCCACGGTCGATAAAAGAATTGTGCGCGATGTGATCTGCGCTTCGCGCTCATAGAACTCGGCCAGCATGAACGGGCCGGTACCGGTGGGCAGCGCCGCGAGCACGACCGCCATTTCGACCAGCGCGGGCGAGAGCCGGAAGACGCGCGCCGCGAGCCACCATGTCAGCGCCGGCTGCACGACCAGTTTGACGAGCGTCAGCAGCAACGCAATGCCCCGTGTACCCGATTCGGACGGACGCTTTTCGGCGAGAAACAGGCCGAGGCTGACCAGTGCACAAGGACTGGCCGCACCGCTCAGTAACTTGAGGAACGTCTCCGCGCTCGGCGGCATGGCCACGTGCAGACCGGCAAACAGAGCGCCCGCGATCGGCGACACGATCAACGGGTTGCGCGCCAGTGAGCGCAGCACTTTCAAGCCGAGCTTGTGCGGTGTGCGTTCGGTCTGCAAGCCGATTTCGATCAACACGATGGCGCCTGCAAACAGCACACAGGCGACGAGGATCGTCGCGATCGTGGTGGGTGTCAGGCTCGCCTGGCCGAACGCGATCATGCCGAGCGGAAAGCCGATGTAGCCGGTGTTCGGATATGACGCGGCAATCGCGTCGACGCTTGCATCGGCGAGATGGCGGCCGCACAGCAGCCGCATGACGAGAATCACAGCAAAAATGCCAGCGCATGCAATCGAAAACGTGACGACAAACGCCGGCTGGTATAGCTGCTCCCATGTGGCGCGCGCCATGGTGTCGAACAGCAGCGCGGGCAACGCGAGCCAGACCACGAAGCGATTCAGTTCCGACGCCGAGTTCGGCCCGAGCACGCCGCGTCGCCGACAGGCAAAGCCCGCGAATATGAGGCCGAAAACGGGAAGCAGGATCTCGAGGGTGGCTAACATCGGTGGGAAACGCGCGAGCTATACGGCGTGTAAGAGGGCAACCCGTCAGCGTAGTGACTTGCGTTGATACAATCAAATACCGTTTTTTACGCTGGACGATACCTTTTATGCATCGTCGGTTAACTCAGGTGGACACGTGATCGACATCAAGCCGCTGCGCTATTTCGTGACGCTTGCCGAGACGCGCCATTTCGGGCGGGCGGCGGCGCGCCTGAACTTGTCACAGCCCCCGTTGAGCCGTCAACTGGCGGCGCTGGAAGCGAGCCTCGGCGTGATGCTTGTCGAGCGCAGCCCGCGCAGCGTCACGCTGACCGCCGCGGGCGAGCGCTTTTACGCGGATGCAAAGGCGATTCTCGCGTCGGTCGAACAGGCGGTGAGCAATGCGCAGGCAGCGGCGTCGGGCGACGCGGGCAAGCTCGCGATTGGCTTCACGATGTGCGCCGCCTATAACGTCGTGCCCGGCTATGCGCGGGCGTTCGGCGCGGCGTACCCCGAGGTCGCGCTGAATCTGCGCGAAGTGGTGTCGAACGACCTGGCGGCGCAGGTGGTGGCTGGGCACATCGACGCCGCCATCATGTTTCCTCACGTGCCCGATAAGGGACTCGCCACGCGCACCATCTTGCGCGAGCCGCTGTGCGTCGCGTTATCCCGAGGTCACCCGCGGGCTCGCGCCCGGCGGCTCAAGATCGCGCAACTCGCCGGCGAGCCGTTCGTGCTGGCATCCGCGGAAGTAGCGCCCACGTTACGCGCCACGATTCTCGACCATTGCCGCTCAGGCGGCTTCGAACCGGATATTCGCTTTGAAGTGCAGTTGCAACAGACCGTGTTGAGCCTAGTCGATGAAGGCGTGGGCGTTGCACTCGTGCCCGCGTCCATGCGCAAGGCCCAGCTTGCGGGCGTGGTGTTCAAGCCGCTGGTGGACGCGCCGTTGATCGAGCAGGTGCTGGCCTGGTCGCCGGCGAACCGGAATCCGTGTCTCGCGCGGTTCCTGGAGTTGGCTTGAGTTCGAAGTACGCAAGTGCGAACGCAAGCGCAATTTTTTTCAGCGAGGAATCTGCGATCATCGAAAGCACGCGCCTTAGCTAACCTTGCCTTTCCGCTGATCTTTCAATGCCGACACAGCCGCCTGTTCTCACCACCGCCCGCCTGATCCTACGCGCCCACACGCGCGACGACTTCCTCGACAGCCACGCGATGTGGTCCGATCCCGAGGTGATCCGGTATATCGGTGGCAAGCCTTCCACACGCGAAGAAGTCTGGGCGCGTTTGCTGCGCTACGCCGGTCATTGGACGATGCTCGGCTACGGATATTGGGTCGTCCGCGAGAAAGACAGCGGGCGTTTCATTGGCGAAGTGGGCTTGGCCGATTATCAGCGCGATATCGAGCCCTCGCTGGCGGGCACGCCGGAAATGGGCTGGGCTTTGAGCCCCGTACTGCATGGCCACGGCTATGCGACGGAAGCCGTGCGTGCCGTGCTGGATTGGGCAGACGAAAGATGGCCAGACGCAGAGACCGCTTGCATCATTGCGCCGGAGAATGAAGCTTCGCTGCGAGTCGCGCACAAGGTCGGCTATCGCGAGCACCTTCGCACCATATACAAGGGGCAGCCGACCATCATGCTTCGGCGCGCACCTCGTGCGGCGACATAAGCCAGCGCGACGCTGGCTTATTCACCCTTAGATGGGCCGTCACTGACCTTCGTGAGACGCTGCTCTTTGTCGCGCGATGAGATCCGCTAGCCGCTCGACCTGCCGGCCTTCGGCGTCGAAGTTCGAGTTGTCGAGCCAACGTGTGTAGCTCGGACGCAGCGCAGGCCATTCGCTGTCGATAACTGAAAACCATGCGGTGTCGCGGCTGCGCTGACGATAAACAATCGCCTGGCGGAAGATTCCCTCGAACGTAAAGCCATAGCGCAACGCCGCAGCGCGCGACGGCTCGTTCAGCGAATCGCACTTCCACTCGAAACGCCGGTAGCCAAGCTCGTCGAACACGTATTGCATGAGCAGAAACATGGCCTCGGTCGCCACGCGCGTTCGCTTAAGACGCGGCGAATAGGTGACATGTCCCACTTCGATCACGCCGTTAGCCGGATCGATTCGCATCAGCGCCAGCGTGCCGACCGCCTTCCCGCTTGCGGCGTCGATCACTGCGTAGTGCAGCGGATCAGCCGACGCCGCGATGCGCGTCAGATGCTCACGGTAGGCGTCGACGGTTTCAAACGGACCGATTGCGAGATACGTCCAGTCGCGGGCGTCAGGTGCCGAGCGGTAGGCGTCGAACAGATCCGCCGCGTGGGATTCGACGTTGACCGGTTCGATCCGGCAATAGCGGCCGGCTAGCGGCGTCCGCGCGGGCGGCTTCGCGCCGTTCCAGTCGCGCAGCGGCGCTCCGATCGGTTGTTCGAACGCGTTACGTCGGGGTTCCATGTCTGCACTCCTGGCGTCTGGGGTTAATCGTTGGTCACAAAGAACATGATGAACGATACGGCAATCGTGGTATGTTAAAAAGATCCACGCGTAGCGTTTCTGATAGGTCCAGCCGTCCATGATCGAGATTATTGGCCCGCTTGCTCACACAGCCGCGAACCGCGGGCTCGCGGCTGGCGCCGCTATCGGCGACGCCCAAAAGCCCGCGCCGCTGCAGAAGCAATTGATCGAGCGTTTGCAGCAGGCGATTCTCGGCGGGCGCTTGCCGGCCGGGTCGCTGCTGCCGTCGTCGCGACTGCTTTCGGCGGAAATGGGCGTGTCGCGCAACACCGTGGTCATTGCATATGAACACCTGGCGGCAGTCGGTTATGTGGTGGCGGACAAGAAGGGCACGCGCGTAAGCCCGCTGTCGAGCCGCGCGGCGCGTGGCGAGCCGCCTGCACGATCTGCCCCGCCGAAAGTGGCCTACGCGGCCCGCGTCGGCCAGTTCACGGCGACGCGCACGCCTGTGGATGCTGCGTTGCCGCTCACGCCCGGCACACCGGCGCTGGACCGCTTCCCGTTGGCCGCATGGCGGCGCGCGCTAGAACGTTCGATGGAGCGCGCGTTGCCGCTCGCGCTTGGCTACGGGACGCCCGCGGGTGAGCCGGCGTTGCGCGACGCCATTGCCGCGCATTTGCGGATGGCGCGCGGGGTGCGCTGCGAAGGCTCGCAGGTAGTGATCACCGAAGGCGCGCAGGAGGCGCTGAACCTTTGCGTGCGCCTCTTCACGAATCCCGGCGATGTCGCGTGGATCGAGGACCCCGGTTATCGCGGCGCGAAGGCGGCGTTCAACCAGGGTGATCTGACAATGGTGCCCATGCCCGTCGACGCGGAAGGCATGTGCGTGCCGTCCGGCGCCTGGCGCGCGCATCTGCCGAAACTGATCTATACATCGCCCGCGCACCAGTATCCGACGGGCGCGGTATTGTCGGTAGCCCGGCGGCTGGAATTGATCGCCGAGGCGCGCCGCTGCGGCGCGTGGGTGATCGAGGACGATTACGACGGCGAGTTCCGCTACGCCGGGGAACCAATTGCGAGCATGCAGGGGCTCGTCGACGACGCGCCGGTTCTCTACGTCGGCTCGTTCAGCAAGACGATGTTCCCGGCGCTGCGCATCGGCTTCGTCGTGTTGCCGCCGGCGATTGCCGCGCACGTCGAGGGAGCCTTGTGTGAAATGCTGCGTGGCGGGCATCGGCTGGAGCAGCTTGCGCTCGCGCATTTCATGGAGAGCGGCGAATTCGGGCGGCATCTTGGCCGCATGCGACGGCTATATCGTGAGCGGCAGCAGGCACTGCGCGAAGCGCTTAGCGAACACTTCGCGTCGTCGGAGATATTGGGCGGCGATTGCGGCATGCATTTGACACTCCGCATGCCGCCGGGCATCGACGATCAGGCGCTTATCCCACGCGCACTGGCGAAAGGGCTAAGTCCGCGTGCATTGTCCGGATTCGCGCTCAAGCCGAACGCCGGCACGAACGGCCTTGTGATCGGCTATGGCAATACCTCCGCGGAGGAACTCGCACCGGCCGTGCGGACCCTGTCCGAGCTCGCTGCCGGCATGGAAAAACCGCGTCGGCGCCGGGCCTGAGTTTTAGCGTTTGTCCGCGCGGCCCATGTCGCGCTATCGTGTCGTTTATGCGTGGCGGTTGCGACGAGGCAATGTCGACGGACCGCCCGCATCATGTTCCGCGCGCCGTCTGGTGCGCGTCGCCGGACGGCTGCGCAGTCCGGGCATGAAGCATCCCTTTGGTGTGGTTTTCTATGACGATTTATCCGATTGGAGATGACATGAAGGAAATCGAACCGACCCCGTGGTTTGAACTGGCCGCTGACTTGCCCGCGCGCGACGGCTGGTACGAGGTGCAATTGGCGAGCGGGGACACGGCATTTGCCAAATTCGGCAAGGGCGAGTGGACCGAGAAGCCGGACGATGAGTTCACGCACTGGCGCGGGCTTTCCGCCGATCCATCGCAGGCGGCTGAAGGCGCTGAAGACGAGGCCCAAGCAGTGACCGACGGGGCCGAAGCCGCCGGCGATGCCGACGCCAAAGGCGGAGACGAACACATCGACGCCGAGGCCACCGCGGCGAACGGCGTACGAGCCGCATGGAACGCGTTCTTCCCGGGGCTTGGCGAAGAGCAGCACAAACCGGTGGACGCCGTTCCCAACGGAAAAGCGCCGCATTGATGCATGCGAGGGCGGCGGCTCATGGCTTGCCGCCCTGACAGATCAGACCTTCGGGCAAAACAAAGTATGAAAGTTACGCGGGAACCGGTGGCATTGCCACGCGCCACGCAGTTACTCAATCATGGACCGGTCACCATTATCACGAGCGCGCACGAGGGCCGCTCGAACGTCATGGCGGCTTCATGGGCGATGCCGCTCGACTTCGATCCGCCGAAGGTAGTGGTCGTGGTGGACAGCCGCACGCTGACACGGCAATTGATCGAAGCAAGCGGTGTGTTCGGTCTGCAATTGCCGAGCCGTAAGTTCGCCGCGCAGACGCTTGCCGTCGGCACCAACGCGGGGCTGGAACTCGACAAGTTTTCGGCCTTCGAACTCGAAACGTTCTCTGCGGAAAAAATCGACGTGCCGATGCTGGCCGGTTGCATCACGTGGATGGAATGCAAGGTGATTCCCGACGATAGCCAGCGGCACGATCTGATTATCGGCGAAGTGGTGGCCGCCTATGCCGACAGCCGTGTGTACTCGAACAACCGTTGGCATTTCGGCGACGATCCCGATCTTCGCACCTGCCATTACGTCGCCGGCGGGACGTTTTTCGCCACGGGCGACGCGTTCGAAGTTTCACCTTCGGCAAATGCTCTGAGCGCGTCGCCGGCGAGCCGGTAACGAACCCATTCGCTTTGGGCGCTCGCGCCGATCGATTCATAGAAGCCGATTGCGGGCGCATTCCAGTCGAGCACGCTCCATTCGAAGCGGCCACAGCCGGTCTCGCATGCAATGCGCGCGAGGTGGCGCAGCATCTGTTTGCCGGCGCCGCTGCCGCGCGATTTCGGCGATACGTACAGATCTTCCAGATACAGGCCTTTTTTGCCGAGCCATGTCGAGTAGGAGAAGAAATAGACGCAAAAGCCGATCGGCTCGCCGTTCATTTCGCAGATCAGCGCGGTGGCCGTGGCTGCGGGGGAGAAGAGGCTCGCTTCGATGTCTTGCACGGTGGCGACGACTTCGTGCTCAGCCTTTTCGTAGACCGCGAGTTCGGTGATGAAGTTGAGGATGAGCGGGGCGTCGGCGGCGGTGGCGGGGCGGATCTGGATGGTCAAGGTGGGTTCTGTTGTTGCGTTGAATGATCGCGTGTCGGAGCCTGATGCGCATGAAGCACACCGGGTAGGCTAGCGCTCTTTAGCTTGAACAGCGAGCATAGCAGTGACTGCGCCGAGGTTCCATGCGACGGACTCGTAACGGTGCTTAGTAAAGGTGAGAGACCTTCAGCCTGTTGCCCCATCGGGAGTTCAGGTACTCAACTGCGAGGCGGCGGTGGCACCGGTGAGGTTTGTCCTCACTGCATAGCAAGCATCCGCGATCGAACAGCGCGATATCCAGATTGCTTTCCACGCGCCGTTTGGCGATTAGCTCTGTGTAGGCGTCAGCGTAACTGTCCCACGTCATCTCTTTGTCCTGATACCGCCGCAGCATGCCTTTCTCCGGAGCCAGGTCTCCTAGCTCGACAAAGTCGGCGCCGAGCAGCTCAGACAGAAAAAATTTCAGATCTGCCTTCTTTGCGAAGCCGGCCAGCTGAGATGTATTGTTCAGACGGACGTCAAGCAGTGTTCGCACACCAGCCCCGCGCAGCAAGGTGAAAAATTTCTCCGCGGTCTTGTTCGTGAACCCAATCGTTGAAACGTCGATGTTCGTCACTTGCCTCGCGTCCTCGCTGCGTCATGTCCGGTGAGGTCATGCGTGATTCTGGGAATCAACTTCGATCACCCCTTCAAAGGCAACCATATCTCAAACCCGCCCATCCCACTAACCGGATCAAACTTCTCGTCATAGCGCTCGAAGTTGGGCGCATCGGCGGGAAGGTGTCCCGACGCCGGCAGCCACTTGTTCCAGATCGTGTTCCAGGTGCGCCGCACCGTCGACACATGCTCGCGATGACTGAACACCGCATACTTGTTCGCCGCAATGCGCAAACGACTGAACTCGCCGGGCAATGAAGCGAAGTCGCTGACTTCCACGCCGCACAGGTAGTCGATGTTGCCGGCGTCGTCCGCGTTGTAGCAGACGCCATACGCGACGTTGCCCACCTGGCCCGGCACTTTGCCGAAATACGCGTTAAAGCGTTGCCATTGCGATGGAATCGCGGCTGCGCTCTCGCACGTATAGCGCGCGCTCAGACCTGCGACGAGAAACGGCCTGCCGTCCTCAAAGCGCGGCGGTTCCAGATGCGTAAGAAGGGTTTCGTCCATTTTGATCGGCTCCACGATGACAAGATTGTCGAGATGACCACGCGCGCGCAACGCCTCGGGCGTGAGCCCGAATTGCTCGCGAAACGCGCGCGTGAATGCTTCGTGAGAACCGTAGCCAGCGCCGATAGCAACCGTCAGTATGTCCGGCGCACCATTCGCGAGTCGCCGCGCGGCCTCGCTCAAGCGACGCCCGCGCACGTAGCGCATGACCGGCGCGCCGGTCGCTGCTTCGAAAGCACGCGCAAGATGAAAGCGCGACACGCATGCACAGTGCGCGATGTCGTCGAGCGTGAGTTCGTCGGCAAAGTGGCTTTCGATAAACCACAGCGCTTTTCCAACCGGATTCATAGCAGCTCTCATGTCAGCATGAAACCAGCATAGCCAGCCGCAGACGCGGGCATTTGATCGCGCTTGCGGTCTTGCAATCGATGCAAACGACTACTCGACGCAGGCTGCGTGACCGATGCCACGAGCGCGTGCAAAGCGACCAGCTCACACTAGCAGCCAGCGCCGCGCGCGCATGTCGATCAGACGTTCTCCGTCGCCGCCGTATTGCCCGTGGGACGAGGCCGCCCGGCGGAGGACGCGCCGTGCGCTTCCTCCGCGTCCGTATGTGTAGCGGCGTCCGCACCGCCTGGCCGTCCCGCGCGCAACATCACACCGCCGATCGCGCCCGCCGCCGCCGCGAAAATGGCGCCGAAGGCAAACGCCACGTGATAGCCGCTGTTGAGCGCGGCGAGCGGGTTTTGCGTCGCCAGCAAGTCACCGCTGCGTGCGGCCGCGAGACTCGCGAGTACCGCGAGGCCGAGTGCGCCGCCCATCATGAACGACGTATTGACGATGCCCGACGCGAGTCCCGAGTCGGCGGGATCGACGTCGCTCATTGCGGCGAGCAGCATCGGGTTGAAGGCGATGCCCGCGCCGAAGCCGAGCAGCATCATGCCCGGCAGCACATCGAGCACGAAGCTGCCGCCCACAGGTGCGCGCGCGAACAGCGCGAGCCCGCACGCGGCAACAAGCAGGCCCACCGCGAGAGGAATACGCAAACCGAAGCGCATCACCACACGCGCCGACAGGCCCAGCGAGAAGAACGCCATGATGAGATTGGCGGGCAAAAATGCGAGCCCGACTTGCAGCGGTCGATAGCCAAGCACGCGCTGCAAGTAAAGCGCGGAAATGAAGAACCACGCGAACATCGCGGCTGCCCACAGTACGCCGACGACATTCGCGGTGGCTACGTTACGCAGACGGAACAGGCCGAGCGGCATCAGCGGATGTTGAACGCGTGATTCGATGATGAGAAACGCCGCAAGCAACGCGAGCGCAACGAGCAGCAAGCCAAGCGTTTGACCCGAAGTCCAGCCGGCTTCATTGCCGTTGACCACTGCGTACACGGCTAGCATCAGCGAAACGGTGACCGTGACCGCGCCGGCCACGTCGAGCCGTTCGCCGTGCGCGTGACCCCGCGCGGAAGGCAGCAGCGCGACGCACAACGCGTACACGGCAACGCCGATCGGCAGATTGACGAGAAAGATCCAATGCCAGCTGAGCAGATTGGTCAGCAGACCGCCGAGCAACACGCCGATGCTGCCGCCGCCCGCGCAGACGAAGCCATAGACGCCCATCGCTTTCGCACGTTCGCCGGGCTCGGTGAACAGATTCATGATGAGCGACAGCGACACCGCGGACACGATAGCGCCGCCCAACCCTTGTACGGCGCGCGCGCACACGAGCAAAATCTGCGAGTTTGCGAGGCCGCACGCGAGGGATGCCACGGTGAACAGCGTGATGCCGCCGAGAAACAGTCTGCGATGACCGTACAGATCGCCGAGCCGTCCGCCCAACAGCAGACAGCCGCCGAAGGTCAGCATGTACGCGTTGACGACCCACACGAGCGACGTTTCCGTGAAGCCGAGATCCGCAGCGATGGACGGCAACGCGACGTTTACGATTGTCGTATCCAGCACGATCATCAGCACACCGAGGCACAGCACGATCAGCGCGAGCCAGCGTTTGTTGCCGTGAATGGAATGGGTCATGCGAGAACTCCTGAGCCGCGGTCGTTTGAAATTGCCGGCGGCTTCGAGCATAGGTGGGCCGTTTCAATGCGATGCCGGACGGGCCCACGGCCCGGCGCGATGTTGATCAACCCGATGTTGATCAAGCAATTGGCAAGTTGTCGAGGGCGAGGGGTTTTTTAGTTTAGCACTCGCGAGTTTTGCGTCACAACTACGAATTCCTGGGCGGGTGGACTTTCTTTTGATGTCCACGCTGCCTTGAGACGGACTCAGACGCAAGTCGCCGATTCTGCAATTTTCCTAACGTTGCCGGGAATCACGACAGGTACGCACTCAACTTCTCACGCAGAGAAGGGGTGAATGGCGGGCTGGTTTCAATCGAGTGCAAGCTGACCGTAGTTTTAAGAGTTGTCGGATGTAAAGATATTCAAATCTCCTTAACAGTTGCTACGTCGAATCCGGTCATAACAATCCAAGCCTAGTGCCGGACTTGTCGGCTTCTGCCAAGCGGTCGGCGCTTTATGGTGCGCTGTTCGCGGCCTGAGGCGACGGCGGGGGAATGGTTGAATGTAGTGGGAGAGAAGCTCATGAAAGCGGGTGCTTCGCGCAGTATGATGCTCACATGTCAATGTGCAATGCGATAGCGCCGTACATGGGAGGGGCGCGAGCCATCGCTCTGTGCAAGCAAAAGGCATTCAAATCTATCAAGAATGTAGAGGTTATTAATGGCTAACCATCCACCATATTCTGTAGTTCTGACTACCTCGAAGACCGTCAAGAGTTCTCCTTACAGGCCATTGATCGAGCCAAACTAACGTCTGTCGTGGCAGGCTCGCTCGAAATTCCTGTTCTGCTCGACGAGCACAAATTTAACCTTGACGATGCATTCGCGCGACGGCTCGGTGCGGCAATGCTGGCCCTGATCGCACTTGGTCAACCCGCTATCGAGCAATACATGAACCTACTAAAGATCCAATCGAATAGCCGCAAATAGCCGCGAATAGGATGACTTGAAACCACGCGGACTGGGAGGGGCCAAGAACAACTTGGCCCTCCCCCTATGTGCACGGCAATTTACAAGCCAATGCTCGATGTCATGCGCCTCGCGCTGTGGTGGGTGCGAGCACCCCAAAGATGCCAAACATGCCGAGGATTTTGATGGCGAAACATCAACCGTACGACGTAGTCTTAAGCTACACGAGCGATCCTAAACAGTTGGTCGTACATACCGTAGAAGTTGCAAAGCTCGCTCCGCTGTTGGCTGAAAGAATGGAGCTGCCTGTTTGGGATGAAGGCGACTCAACGATTGACGACGAGTTCGCTCGACGGCTTGGAGTCGCCATGCTCAATCTCATCGCTTTGGGTCAACCGGGCATTAAGCAATACATGAGGGTTACGCAAGACCCGACCGGCAGCCCGCCAAGTCCTCCAGGCAACAATTCATAAGAAAGTGACTCGGAGCCGTAAGTAAAAAGGGCGGACAGGTTGTCTGCCCTTTTTGCTTCTCATCACGCTTGGCTAGCCTGATCCGGAGCGTCCCTCACCCCCACCCACAATCCCATACTCCCCACCGCGCTCCAGCGCCCGCTGATATGCGGGCCGCGCATGGATCCGCTGCAAGAACGCGGTGACCGCCGGCCATGCCATTCCGCCGCGGGCCGTGGCCGCTTCGAGCGGGAAACTCATCTGTACGTCGGCGGCCGTGAACTCACTGCCGGCGAACCACGGGCTCTTTGTCAATTCCTTCTCGATATACCCAAAATGCAGCTTCAATTGCGGGTCGACAAAACCTGATTGCAGCGTAGCCGCGATCTTGCGCGCAATTGGCTTTGCAAAGAAAGGCATCGGCGCACTCGCGATGCGCCCTGCGATCAGCTTGAGCAGCAACGGCGGCATTGCCGAGCCTTCCGCGTAATGCAGCCAGTACGTGTAACGCAAACGCTCAGGCGTGCCCTGCGCGGGCGCAAAACGCCCCTGCCCATACTTCTCCACCAGGTACTCGACAATCGCGCCTGACTCTGCAATGGTCTGCCCGTCATCGGTAATGACGGGCGATTTGCCGAGCGGATGCACCGCGCGTAACTCGGGCGGCGCGAGCATGGTTTTCGGATCGCGCTCGTAACGCTTCACCTCGTACGGCACGCCGAGTTCTTCGAGCAGCCACAAGACGCGTTGCGAGCGGGAGTTATTCAAATGATGGACGGTCAGCATGGGTCGATAGATTGTGGCCAATGGAACGTCACATCATAAGGATATTGCGCAGAGGCAGGCCTCTAGCAGCTTGCCAACCTGGTCATACTCGCGACTTGCTTCCCATTAATTCGTTCGAAGGTAACGTTTCGTCCAGCAATTTGCGCGCGCTTTCAATGCCGGCCACGGGCAGTCCTTTCGGATCGAGCAGGCCCACCTGCACGAGCACGCTAGCCTGATCCCAATAGATGTGCTCGTTATAAAGCTTGTCGCCGCGGAAGCACACGACCGCGAGCATCGGCACCTCGAAATATTTTCCCGTTGGCGCAACGCCCGGCAACAGCCAGTCGATTTCGCAGTCATGCGTGCAGCTGAAAATGAATTCGTCGACGATACGATCTGCGCCGATGGTCCGCGAAATCGGAATCAGCTTTGTATCAGCCGGATTCGAGTTGACGAAGTGATGCGTATAGAACCGCTTGAGGTTGTCGTGGCCGACACCGCCTGTCATGGTCGGCACGTGATTGACGTAAGGCTGCGCGACCATTGTGGGCATGACCGCTTCCACGTCGCGCGTGGCGAACTCGTGATAGCAATGCGCCTCCCACAGCGCGTTCAGATCGTAGACCGGTCCCAGCACTTTGCGCAGTAGCGCAAGCGTTCGCGAATACGCCATCATTGCTGCGGGCTTGTCGTATTGTGGACGCGCGGGTGCCGCAAACGCATGGTCGCAACCGGGGTACACATACTGCTCGATTTGCGGACGTGCGCGCAATGCGGCGCTGATTCGTTCGCGGGTTTCCGGCGGGCAGAGCGCGTCGTTTTCGGGGAAATGAAACACCATAGGGCAGCGCACGGCCGGCACTTCGTCCAGATAGGCATCGAGACCCACGCCGTAGTAGCTCACTGCGCAATCGACGTTGGTGCGCGCCGCGCTCAGGAACGCGAGCTTGCCGCCCAGGCAGTACCCGACTGCGCCGACCTTGCCGGCCTGCTCGGGCATCGCGCGCAGTGCGGCAATGGTGGCCGCGATATCGTCCACCGCCAGATTAGTGTCGAACTGATTCAGGTAGGCAAGCGCCCGCTGCATGTCGGCTTCGCCATAACCCAGTTCGATGCCTGGCTTTGTCCGCCAGAAGAGATCGGGCACCAGCACCACGTAGCCTTCCTCGGCGAAGCGGTCGGCCGTCGCCTTCATGGTGTGGTTGATGCCGAAGATTTCCTGCAACAGAACGAGCCCAGGGCCCGAGCCTTGCGCGGGACGAGCAACGTATGCGTTGAAACGGCCGCCGTCCTGGGCGACAACTTCAATGAAAGAGCCGGCCATGCGTTTGTCTCCTGAGGTTTGCGAGGAATAGCGAGGAAGCGGGGAAGAGCCTACGCCATCGTACGCAATTCGAAGCGCTTGAGTTTGCCTGTTTCGGTGCGCGGCAGTGAATCGACAAAAGCGACCACGCGTGGATACTTGTAAGGCGCCACCGTATTTTTCACGAAGTCCTGCAGTTGCGCGACGAGATTGTTGTCGCAGGTGTAGCCGGGGTTCAGCACCACGAAGGCCTTCACGATTTGCCCGCGCGTTTCATCCGGCACGCCGATTACGCCGCATTCGGCCACCGCTTCATGTTGCAGCAAAACGCTTTCTACCTCAGGACCCGAAATGTTGTAGCCGGCTGAGACGATCATGTCGTCGGCGCGTGCCTGATAGAAAACATAGCCGTCCGCGTCCAGATATACCGAATCGCCCGGCAAATTCCAGCCGTCGCGCACGAATTTCATTTGCCGTTCGTCTGCGAGATAACGGCAACCTGTCGGCCCGCGCACGGCTAGCTTGCCTATCGTGCCGGGCGCAACGGGTTGCATTGCGTCGTCCACGGCTTGCACGATGTAGCCCGGCACCGCGCGTCCAATTGCATGCGGACGAATCTCGTCGCCCTGCGCCGAAACAAAAATGTGGATCAACTCGGTGCCGCCGATACCGTCGATCATGTCGATGCCAGTAGCGTCCCGCCACAGCCGCCGTGTCGAATCGGGCAACGCCTCGCCGGCCGACACGGTTTTCTGCAAGCTCGACACATCGTGACGCGCGACGAGCGGTGCCATCTGCCGATAGAAAGTCGGCGCCGTGAACATGATGGTTGCGTGAAAGCGCTCGACGGTCTGCAATAACGTCTCGGGCGTGAGCTTCTCGATCAATACCGTCGACGCACCCACACGCAATGGAAAACACAGCAAGCCGCCGAGCCCGAAGGTGAAAGCGAGCGGCGGCGTGCCGCAAAATATGTCGCTCGCCGAAGGCTTCAGCACATGACGCGGAAACAGATCGCACATGGCAAGCACGTCGCGATGAAAATGCATGCAGCCTTTCGGCGCGCCCGTGGTGCCGCTTGTGAAGGCGATCAGACACACGTCGTCGGCTGCCGTATCGCATGCGGCGAAGTCAGCGGGCTTGTTGATCGCAAGCGTGTCGAGCGAATCCACTGCATCGTCATGAAACAGCAGCGTTTGCTTTAGCTCAGCACAATAAAATTCGTCCCGAGGATCGTTGCAACGCGCGAGTTCTTCGGTCAGGCGTGCATCGCAGAGCGCAGCGCTTACTTGCGCCTTTGCAATGATCTGCTTCAACTCTTTCGCGCGCAGCAGCGGCATGGTAGGCACGGCAACCAGGCCCACTTTCAGCGCGGCGAGTGCAGCAACCGCCATTTGCAATGTATTTGGCCCTCGCAACAGAATGCGATTGCCCGGTTGCAAACCCATTTCATCGACGAGTACGTGCGCGCTGCGATTGACCATCGCAAGCAATTCTTTGTAGCTCGTAGCACGCGGCTCGTTGTCGACCAGCGACCAGATAGCTGCACGCTCGCCATGACCCGCTTCGATCGTCCTATCCAGAAGCTCCGTCGCGCAGTTGAAACGCGCCGGATAAGCGACATCCGGATTGTCCAGCAGAAATACAGGCCATTGATCCTGCGGCGGAAGATTGTCGCGCGCGAAAGTATCGACGTGTGCTGACGGTTCCATCGTGGTCTCCCCGGTTTCAAGCCGGCTCTATGCGCTTCAGTTGACGAGGGCTGCGTGTCCTTACTGCGGAATGACTGCCGTTGCTTCGATTTCGACCTTGGCTTCGTCTTCGATCAGCGCAACCACTTGCACCGCGCTCATTGCGATGTCGTAGTCGCCGATCAACTCGCGGAACGCACGGCCAATTTCTTTTAACGCAGCGAGGTACTCGCGCTTATCCGTGACGTACCACGTCAGGCGCACAAGATGCTCTGGCCTGCCGCCCGCTTCGTGGAGCACGGCAAGTACATTCTTGAGTGCCTGGATAGCCTGGCCGGCGAAGTCCGAGGTTTGAAAGCGCGCTTCTTCATTCCAGCCGATCTGGCCTGCAATGAAAACTTGCGTGCCGACTGCCGCGACGCCATTCGCATAACCGCGCGGCTTGACCCAGCCGGCGGGGAGAAGAGCTTTTTTCATGTGCGTTGCGCCTCGCTGAGTTCAGGCTGTGGGGCAAACTTCGCCAGGGAGCCGGCGATGTCGGTGGGAATGTCGATCGAGCGGCCGCTTTCCAGCGAGGTTGTGACGAGCACCTGCTTTGCTCTAAACCGCGCCTCGCCGTTGCAGTGACCGAGAATATCGATGGTGATCGAGCGCCGGCCGATTGCGGCAACGGTTAGCGTCAGCATGATTGTTTCGCCCATCTGACTCGGGCGCGAAAACTCGCAGTCCAGTTTGACGATCGGCAGGCCGAGGCGGCGCTGGCCGATCATCTGCGCGTAGTCGACGTGCAAACCCTCGTTGAACCAGTCTTCCACAAGCGCATTGGTCATCACCAGATATTGCGGAAAGAACACGATGCCCGCGGGGTCGCAGTGCGAGAAGCGAATACGCACGGGCCGTTCGAAGTGCGTGGTCATTTCGCGCGTTCTCCAGAATTTGTCGCCGCATGCTCTTTCAACAGATCGCGGCCCACGATCAATTGCTGTACTTCCGTCGCACCTTCGTAAATGCGCAGTGCGCGAATCTCGCGGTACAGCAGTTCGACCTCGACGCCGCTTTGCACACCCATGCCGCCGTGAAGCTGAACGGCGGCGTCGATCACCTGCTGTGCGCCTTCGCTCGCGTGCCACTTGGCCATGGCTGCTTCGCGAGTCACGTTCTCACCCTGGTCGCGCAACCATGCCGCGCGATACACGAGCAGCGCACTGCTATCTATGGTCAACGCCATTTGTGCGAGCTTCGCTTGCGTGAGTTGAAAATCGCCCAAGGTCTGACCGAACATCTTGCGCGATGCGGCTCGCCTCAGTCCTTCGGCCATTGCATGTCGTGCGAAGCCGAGCGAGGCAGCCGCCACGGACGTGCGGAAAATGTCGAGCGTGCGCATTGCGAGCTTGAAACCTTCGCCGGGTGCGCCGAGCATCTGGCTGCGCGGCACCCGCGCGCCTGCGAAATGCAGGCGCGCCAGCGGATGCGGCGCGATCACGTCGATGCGTTCGGCGATTTCCAGTCCCGGCGTATCCGCATCGACAATGAACGCGCTGATGCCGCGCGCGCCGGGCGCTTCTCCGGTGCGCGCAAACACCACATAGAAATCGGCGATGCCACCGTTAGAGATCCACGTTTTGTCGCCGTCAAGCACGTAGGCGTCACCGTCTTCGCGTGCAGCGAGCGACATTGCTGCAACGTCCGATCCGGCTTCCGGTTCTGACAACGCGAACGCCGCAATCGCGGTGCCGTTTGCCACGCGCGGCAAGTAGCGCGTTTTCTGTTCATGAGTGCCGCCGAGCGAGATCGCACCGGAGCCAAGCCCTTGCATCGCGAGAGCGAAGTCGGCGAGGCCCGAATGCCTGGCTAGCGTTTCGCGCAGCAGACAGACGGCGCGCGTGTCGATCGTGTCACCGTGGCCGCCATAGGCCACGCCGCCCACGCCATATTTCAACCAGCCGGCAGCGCCGAGTTCGCGCACCAGTTGACGACAGGTCGAATCGACATCGCCGTGTTCGACATGCGACAAATTCGAGCGGCACCATGCTTCGATACCGGCAGCCAGTTCGCGATGGCGTGGTTCGAAAAAAGGCCACGCGAGCGCACTGTGCAGATCAACGTCTCTTTCTGCGCTCACCTCAGTCTCCCTCGAAGACGGGGCGCGACTTCGCGGCGAACGCCTGATAAGCGCGCCCGAAATCGCGAGTACTCATGCAAATGGCTTGAGCCTGTGCTTCGGATTCAATCGCTTCGTCGATGCTCATGCTCCATTCCTGGTGCAGCATCTTCTTCGTGATGCCGTGCGCGAATGTCGGGCCAGCGGCGAGATCCGCAGCGAGTTGTTGCGCGTCCTCAAGAAGTGCAGAAGGCTCGCAAAGCCGGTTATAGAAGCCCCATGCGTAGCCTTCGTCGCCGCTGGCCGAGCGTCCCGTGAAAAGCAGTTCGGCGGCACGCCCTTGACCGATGATGCGCGGCAGGATCGAGCACGCGCCCATATCGCAACCCGCCAGGCCGACGCGCGAAAACAGAAACGCGAGCTTGCTGCGTGCAGTGCCGAGACGCATGTCCGAGGCCATCGCGAGAATCGCGCCCGCGCCGGCGCAAACGCCGTCGACCGCTGCAATCACCGGCTGTGGACAATGGCGCATGGCTTTGACGAGGTCGCCCGTCATGCGTGTGAAGAGAAGCAGTTCAGGCATCGGCAGATCGATCAGCGGTGCGATGATGTCGTGCACGTCGCCGCCCGAGCAGAAGTTTTCGCCCGCGCCGTGGATCACGACGGCCTTCACATCGGTCGCATACGTGAGCTGGCGAAACAGATCGCGTAGCTCGGCATACGATTCAAAGGTAAGCGGATTTTTGCGCTCCGGCCGGTTCAACGTAATGGTCGCGACTTTGTTCGCGACCGACCAGCCGAAGTGCTGCGCTTCGTAACCTGCGAGTGTCAGGCGATTACCGGCCAACAGCGCGTCGGCGTTTGAATGTGGCATGTTCGTGTCTCCTGTCGCTGTGCGTTAGTCTTTCAAACTGTCCAGCAGATGTTTCTTCAATTTGCCGAGCCGCTGGTGCGTGCGCGACTTTTCCTCGAGACTGAGTCCGCCGAATAGTTCAACGACCCATTGCTCATGCGCGACCGCCATTCTGTCGAACGCTTTGCGGCCTGCGGGAGTAAGGCACACGCTGATTGAGCGGCGGTCGTTAGGGTCGGTATCGCGAGAGACCAAACCTTCTTTCTCCAGCTGATCAGTAATGCCGGTCACGTTGCCGCCCGTCACCATCAGACGTCGCGACAGTTCCGTCATCTTGAGTCCTTCTGGATGACGTTCGAGTTGGGCCATCAGATCGAAGCGCGGCAACGTAGTGTCGAATTCGGTACGCAGACGTTTGCGCAATTCGGCTTGCACGAGGTTCGTCGTGGTCAACATGCGCAGCCACAAGCGCAAGCCCATGTGGCTGTCCGCGCCGGTGCTCATTTCCAGATCCACGACGTTCTCCGCAGGCTTCGCAACGCCTTTGCGCTGCGCTTTCGTTTCTGTTGCCTTTGCATCGTTTGCTGCAATCTTCTTGACGTTGGCTGGCCTGGTCACATTACTTCTCCACCGGAGATGGAAACGGATTGCCCCGTGATTGCATCGGAACCCGGTTGACACAGCCACAGCACGGCATTCGCAACCTGTTCTGGACTCACAAAGCGATGTTGCGGATTCGAGCGAAGCAGGCTTTCGCGAGCCTGCTCCTCCGTGCGCGACGTCTTGCTGGTGATCTGCTGCAGCGACGCGTGCAGCAGTTGGGTCTCGGTATAGCCGGGGCAAACGGCGTTGACCGTCACGCCTTTCGTGGCAACTTCGAGCGCGAGAGAGCGCGTGAGACCGATTACGCCGTGCTTCGCCGCGCAATATGCGGCGACATACGCGTAGCCAATTTGCCCCGCTGTACTCGCCACGTTGACGATGCGCCCATGTCTGCGTTCGAGCATGCCCGGCAGCACGGCGCGCGTGCCGAGGAAAACGCCGGTGAGGTTCACGTCGAGCATGCGCTGCCATAGCGTCATGTCGGTATGCGTGAACGGCGCGGCCTGTGCCTGCCCCGCGTTGTTGATGAGTATGTCGACGGCGCCAGCTTCGTTGAATGCTTTTGCAACGGACTCTTCTTGCGTGACATCGACGGTAATGCATGCAACGTCGCCCCATGCGCGGCATTTCTCGCGCTGAGTCTCTAGCCGCTCCGAATTGCGGCCCATCAGCGTAACGCGCGCGCCGGCGTGCAGCAGCGCCTCTGCAATGGCCGCGCCGATGCCGCTTCCGCCGCCAGTAACAACGGCGTGTTGTCCCGCAAGGGGAGATTGAATCGAGTTCACGTGGTTCCTTCCGCGCGCTGCGCGCGCTCTTGCGCCGAGAGGCCGGCATTTGCCGCAACCTGTGCGCGTTCACGTTCCAGATTGCGTTCGAGTTGCGACTTTGCGGCGGTGTACTGATTTGGCCATATCACGTCGAAGTAGCCGATCTTCGCGGCCTCGTTCAAAGTCCACGATGGATTCGCGAGATGCGGGCGCGCGATCGCGCACAGATCGGCGCGACCGGCCGCGATAATGCTGTTCACGTGATCCGCCTCCGAAATCGCGCCCACCGCAATAGTCGCGATGCCGGCTTCGTTTCGCACGCGATCGGCGAACGGCGTCTGAAACATGCGGCCGTACACGGGCTTTTCGTTCTTGCTGACCTGGCCCGACGACACGTCGATCATGTCTGCGCCCGCCGCCTTGAACGCGCGTGCGATCTGCACGGCGTCGTCGGGCGTGGTGCCGCCTTCGACCCAATCGTTCGCTGAAATACGCACGGAAATCGGCTTGTCCTGCGGCCACACTGCGCGAATCGCCTTGAAGACCTGTAGCGGATAACGCAGACGGTTTTCCAGCGAGCCGCCGTATTCATCGGTGCGATGGTTGGTTAGCGGCGAGAGGAAGCTCGATAAGAAATAGCCATGAGCGCAGTGCAATTCGAGCCAGTCGAAACCCGCTTCGGCCGACATTTCCGTCGCGCGCACGAACTGCGCTTCTATCTCGCGGAGCTCCTCGTGTGTCGCTTCGCGCGAATGCTGGCTGATCCCCGGCAGATACTGCTGCGGCGATGCCGAGATGAGCGGCCAGTTGCCTTCGGTGAGCGGCTGATCGATGCCTTCCCAAGCCACGCGCGTCGATCCTTTTGCGCCGGAATGTCCGAGCTGAATGCCGATCCTGGCGTCGGACTGCCCGTGCACGAGATCGACAATACGCTTCCATGCGACGAGGTGCTCCGACGCATACATGCCGGGGCATCCCGGCGTGATGCGCGCTTCGGGCGACACGCATGTCATCTCGGTCATAACGAGCGCCGCACCGCCCATTGCGCGTGCGCCGAGATGCATCAGGTGGTAGTCGCCCGCGATTCCGTCGACGGCTGAGTACTGCGCCATTGGCGAAACGACAACGCGGTTTTTCAACGTGACGCCGCGCAACGTGAATGGGGTGAACATTGGCGGAATCGAATGTTTTTGCGGCGCGCGTTCTACGCCTGAACGCCGTGCGAGCCAATCTTCGAAGCTGGACACATAGCGCGCGTCGCGCTCGCGCAGATTCTCGTGCGAGATGCGTTGCGAGCGAGTGAGCAGCGAATAAGCGAACTGGTCCGGCTCGAACGATGTGTAGCGGTCCACGTGCTCGAACCATTCGGTCGAATTGCGGGCGGCGTTCTGAATGCGCAATACGTCGACGCTGCGCACGTCGGTGTAATGCTTTAACGCAGCATGCAAATCGCCAGGATGCGCGCCGATGCTGTTGGCGAGTTCAATCGAATCTTCGAGCGCGAGCTTGGTGCCCGAGCCAATTGAAAAATGCGCGGTGTGCGCGGCGTCGCCCATCAGCACGACTGGCGTTTGCGTGCCGTCGGTATTGCTGCGCCAATGCACCCATTCCTGGTTGACGACGCGCGGGAAACGAATCCATTGCGACGAGCCGCGCAAATGCGCGGCGTTCGACAGTAGTGCGTTGCCGTCCAGGTACTTCGCGAAGAGTTTTTCGCAGAATGCAATGCTCTCTTCCTTGCTCATTTCGTCGAGTCCGGCGGCGCGCCAGACACGCTCCGGCGTCTCGACAATGAACGTGGACGTTTGATCGTCGAAACGGTAGGCGTGAGCCTGGAACCAGCCGAACTCCGTTTCTTCGAACGCAAACGTGAAAGCGTCGAATAGCTTTCGCGTGCCGAGCCAGACGAAGCGGCAATCGCGCATGTCCATGTCCGGCTTATAGGTCGACGCGTACTTTTGACGAATCGCGCTGTTCGCTCCGTCGCACGCGACGATGAGATCGGCCTGGTATTCGGTGTCGTCGGTGACCTGCGTTTCGAACACGAGCTTTACGCCCAGTTCCTCGCAACGGGCCTGCAAGATGTTCAGCAGACGCTTGCGACCGATGCCGCAAAAGCCGTGGCCGGACGAACGCACCTGGCGTCCGCGGAAATTGATTTCGATGTCGTCCCAATGATTGAACGCGTCGAGTATGGCGTTTGCGCTGGGGGCGTCGGCGGCGCGCAGGTTGCCCAGCGTCTGATCCGAGAACACCACGCCCCAGCCGAAAGTATCGTACGGGCGATTGCGTTCCACGACGATGACCTCGTGCGCCGGGTCGCGGCTTTTCATCAACAGGCCGAAGTACAGCCCGGCCGGGCCGCCGCCGATACAGACAATGCGCATGCTGCTCCCCACTGTGAACTTACTCGTGGAGTTAATTTAGGCCTAGATAGTTTAGGTGTCAAGCAAATGTGCGGGTGCGTTTACCCGGGCGTTCTGACAACCGCTACAGGTAAGACGCCGCAACGCGCGATCGGCCGCGCAGGGGTGACGAGCGCGGCGCCGCGCTGTCGTCGGTCAGTAGGTCTGATCGGCGATGACCCGTGCAACCGTCTGCAGCGACTGCTCGAGCGTCGTCAAGCCGACCGAGCCGAGCGCGAGCCGGATCGCATGCGGCACATGCGGCGACGTGGCGAACGGGTGCGCAGTCGAAACGGCGATCTTCTCGCGCCTCAAGGCCATGGCAATCGCGTCCGCGCGCACTTCCTGGGCAAGCGGAAGCCATAGAAAGTACGAGACCGGATGACCGATCCGTTTCACGCCGCTCAGCAAACGAGTGGCCATCGCCTGGCGCACCGCGGCGTCGCGGCGTTTGTCGGCCGCGAACAGGTCGACCGTGCCGTCTTCGAGCCAGCCGCATGCGATCGCCGTGAGGGTCGCCGGTGTGTTCCAGGTGGTTGCCCGGATGGTTCGTTCGAGCTTTGGAACGAAGCTGGCCGGTGCATGAATGAATCCGACACGAAGCCCGGTCGCGACGCTTTTCGACAGGCTCGACACGTACACGGTCAACTCCGGCGCGAGCGTTGCTAGCGGCGGTGGCGCGTTTTCGACGAGGAACGCGTAAGCGGCGTCCTCGATAATCAGCAGTCCGTGCCGCCGCGCAATCGCGACCAGCTCACGCCGGCGCGTCGCGCTCATCACCCAGCCGAGCGGGTTGTGCAGCGTCGGCATCGTGTAGACAGCGCGTACGCGCCGACGCTTGCAGAGCGCCGCCAGCGCGTCGAGGTCCGGACCGTTTCCCGCCGCCGGGACCGCGACGAGCTCCAGCCGGTTGATCTCGGCGGCCAGTTTGAATCCCGGATAGGTCAGCGAGTCCACGGCCACCACGTCGCCGGGCTCCAGCAACGCCAGCGTGGTCGTCGCCAGTCCATGCTGTGCGCCGCTCACGAGCAGGACGGTGTCGGGCGCGGCGCTCAATCCCGCTCCGGCGAGGTGGCGTGCGACGGTCGCGCGTTGGTGCTCGCGGCCGCCGTGGGGCTGATAGCGCAGCAGTGCCGCCAGGTCGCCGGCGCCTGCGAGGTCGCGCAGCGCTGTCCTGAACGAGGCAACCTGACCGGCACTCGCCGGATAGTTGAAGCTCAGATCGACGGTGTCGGCGTCCCACGCATGCAAGTCGATCCCTTCGCCACGGGGCAGCGGCTCTTTCACGAACGTACCGCGCCCCGTTTCGCCGCTCACGAGGCCGATCGACTGAAGTTCGGCGTAGACGCGCGTGGCCGTCACCAACGCGATGCCTTCCCGCGCGGCGAGTTCGCGGTGGGTGGGCAATCTTGTTCCGGGCTGCAAGCGGCCTGCGCGGATTTCGGCCGCCAATCGATCGACGAGATGTTTGTAGCGGAGCTCGGGCATCGAAATGTATCCATGACAATTATTTGATTGTATTGATACGCGGATCTACGATGCAACTACGCCCCTATTCAGCGAGCAAGCCATGCATATCGCCATTCTGACCTTCGACGGGTTCAACGAGCTCGACTCGCTGATTGCGCTCAACATTCTGAATCGGGTCAAAAGGCCTGGCTGGCGGGTGTCGATAGCGAGCCCGTCGTCGCATGTCCGGTCGATGAACGGTGTGGTTGTCGAAGCGCAAGCGTCGCTGGAGGAGGCAAGGGACGCGCAGGCCGTGCTGGTGGGCAGCGGCGTCCGGACGCGGGATGTGGCGACCAATGCTGGGCTGATGTCGCGGCTCGCGTTCGATCCGCAACGCCAACTGTTGGGCGCGCAATGCTCGGGGACGCTGATTCTCGCGAAGCTCGGGCTGCTCGACGGCGTGCCTGCCTGTACGGACTCAACCACGAAGCCGTGGGTCGAGGAGGCCGGCGTCGCAGTGCTCGATCGGCCGTTCGTGGCAAACCGGAACGTGGCAACGGCGGGGGGATGTTTGTCGTCGCAATACCTGGTGGCGTGGGTGATTGCGCGTCTGGAGGGCGTTGAGGCTGCGCGCAACGCGATTCACTACGTGGCACACGTGGGTGAAAAGGACATCTACGTCGAGCGCGCGATGGCGAACATCGCACCGTTTCTTGCCGATGCCGGCGATCGGCAGCGCCAATCAATCGTGAGTTGAGCCGCCTCAAACCGGTTCGCTCATCAGGTCCGGTATCGGATAGTTGCGCTTCAATGTGCCCACGACGATCACGATAAGCAAGCATTGCCAACGTGGCAGTTGGCATGGGCCGCGCGATCGCGCGAGGCAGTGGTCGGCCATATACGGCCAGTCACGATAAACGTGGTATCGCTACCCCGGTTCCCGTTTTCGCGCGATAAGCCGTCACCGCACACTCAGGCTTTCTGGACTTCGGTGGGCGGCGGAAAGTCGAACTGCGCGGCGAGTGCCATTCCATAAGCGAAGATTCGATGATCTCCTCCCAAGGCAGCGGTCGCCCTTGCTGCAGCGGTCAGCAACAGGTTGCAGGCAGCTCGCATTGTCTCAGTGGCTCCGAGGCGATCCTTTGGGCCGGACAATGTCAAGGCGCCCGCAAGTTCGTTATTTGGACCAAGCACAGGAGCCGACACGGCCGCGGTGTCAGGATCCCGTTCTCCATAAGACAAGGCCCACAACCTTTCGCGCACGGCATCATGACTTGCCCGGGAGGGTTTGGAAAACGCGATGAGAATCTTTCCTGACGCACCGCGATCGATTGGAAAACGCTCGCCTTCGCGGATCGACACACGTACCGACCGCGACGGCTCGACCCGATGTAAAACGACGCGATAGTCACCTTGACGTACATAGAACGATGACGTCTCTCCGGAGTCCGCAGAAAGTTGCCGGAGTACCGGCTCAATGACCTCGCGGATGTGAAACGACTCCTGGAATATCTGCGCGAGTCTGAGCGGTTCAGGACCAATCGAGTAGTTGCCGTCCTCAAGTCTGCGGATAAAACCGCCACGTTCCAGTGAACCTATTAATCGCAAGATAGTGCTTTTGTAGAAGCCAGTGCGTCGAGCGATTTCCGCAAGGGAAAGCGCACGTTCGCCGGGTTGGAATACTCCGAGAATGGCAAACGCCCGGTCAAGTGCCGCCACGCCGCCTTTTTCGTCATCGTTCGAGGGCATTCCGAATACCGTTCTGTTAGACAGAACCATCCTAGACACTCGCTTGCCGCGCGTCAATTACGGAAGCGTCACGGGTGAAACCTTGCAAGCCATCAGGCAGCAAGTCACGGCCAACAGCGGCGCTGGGCCGTCTTCATACCTGCAGGCTCGATTGGCGCCTACGGATCGATGGATCCGGAAACGGGCTAAATACTTTTCCTTTGTTCTGTCCAGAAGAACGGTATTCCGTAAAACAGATCAATCTGGCGGGTTTACCCGCTTGATCAGTCCACGCCTCAACCGTATAGTTTTCGACAACAGAACGGCGTTCTCTTAGACAGAACGAAAAGGAGCATATCGTGGATGTCTCTCCCTCTTTTCCAGTGATGATCAGCGAGGTTGGTCCGCGCGACGGCCTTCAAAGCATCAAAAGCATCATGCCAACGCAGGCGAAGTTGCGGTGGATCTCGGCACTCGCCGCAGCGGGGCTCAAAGAAATAGAAGTGGGTTCGTTCGTGCCAGCAAGACTGCTGCCCCAGATGGCTGACATACGGGACGTCGTGGCACACGCCCTGACTATTCCCGGTCTGCACGTTGCCGTCCTTGCACCGAATCTTCGCGGTTGCCGGGCGGCGTTCGAATCCAGTGTCCACAAAGTGACCTTGCCGGTATCGGTAACCAACGAGCATTCGATGGCCAACATCCGCAAGTCGACCGGCCAGATGATCGAAGAGGTCCGGCAGATCGTCGCGTTGCGAGATGGTGAGTTTCCGGGCATTGCAATCGAAGCCGGCGTTTCAGTGGCCTTCGGCTGCACGATCGCGGGCGCGGTTAGCGACGATGAGACGATTCGCATGTGTGCGGCGATGGCGGAGTGCGGTGTCGATGAAATCGGCCTGTCGGATACCAGCGGCTACGCGAACCCTACGCAGGTGCGTCGTCTGTTCCGCCGTCTGCAAAGTGAGTTCGGCAGCAAGGCGGGTGGTGCCCACTTTCACAACACACGCGGGCAAGGCTTGGCCAATGTAGTGGCGGCACTCGAGGCGGGGGTGAAGACGATCGACTCCAGCCAGGCCGGTCTTGGCGGATGTCCATATGCTCCTGGGGCGACCGGCAACATCGTGACCGAAGACCTCGCGTTTCTCCTCGAATCCATGGGACACGACACCGGGATTGACATTGATGCTCTCGTAGCAGCGCGCTCGATCCTGAGCGAAGCCCTGCCCGGAGAAGCTTTATACGGACACGTTCAGGACGCCGGCCTTCCTAAGGGATTCAAGTATGCCGACGGCCGTAGCCCGAGCGCTGTGCAGCCCGACGGCTGTCTGAAGGGAGTTGCGCAATGAATGATCTGCAGCAAAATCAATCGCTGCCGTATAGCGGCGTCCGTGTGATCGAGATGACCCACATGGTGATGGGTCCTACGTGCGGGATGGTGCTCGCAGATCTGGGAGCAGAGGTGATCAAGGTGGAGCCGATTGCTGGCGACAGCACGCGTGCCCTCCGAGGTTCCGGCGCAGGCTTCTTCAGCACTTTCAACCGCAACAAGAAAAGCATCGCCGTCGACGTAAAAGATCCACGTGGGCTGGAAATCGTGCACAAGCTGCTGGGCAGCGCCGACATCTTCAGCGAAAACTTCAAGTCTGGAACTATGAACAAGCTGGGGCTCGATTACGCCGCGCTGTCGAAGCTCAATCCACGCCTTATCTACGTCTCGCACAAAGGATTTCTCCCGGGGCCTTACGACCATCGCACGGCACTGGACGAGGTCGTGCAAATGATGGGCGGCCTCGCATATATGACGGGCCCCGAAGGACGTCCGCTGCGCGCTGGGACGAGTGTCAACGACATCATGGGCGGCATGTTCGGCGCCATCGGTGCGATGGCCGCACTCGCTCAGCGTGAACGCACGGGCCATGGTCAGGAAGTGCAGAGCGCGCTGTTCGAAAACAACGTGTTTCTCGTCGCGCAGCACATGATGCAATTTGCAGTCACTGGCAAAGCCGCTGCGCCGATGCCAAGCCGCATCTCGGCATGGGCCGTCTATGACGTGTTCTCGGTCAAGAATGGAGAGCAGATATTTCTTGCAGTGGTGTCTGACACCCAGTGGGCGCTCTTCTGCGATGCGCTCGGGCTGGATGACCTCAAAGCGGACGAGCGGATCGCCACCAATAACCAGCGAGTCCAGGCGCGGGAGTGGTTGCTGCCCCGGTTGCGCAAGCACATGGAAGGGTTCAGCGCGGCGCAGATCAGCCAGATTTTTGAGCGGATCGGACTGCCTTACGCTCCGATCACCAAACCCCAGGACTTGTTTGACGATCCGCACCTGCTCGCCACCGGCGGACTCGCGGACGTCACGTTGCCGCCGGACGCAAGCGGAGCCGGAGAGCCTGTTAATACGAGAACCGCACTGTTGCCCTTGACCCTTGCCGGCGAACGGCTGCGTTTGCGCGCTGCGCCGCCGGCGCTCGGGCAGAACACACAGGCGCTTCTCGAGGAGCTCGGATACACGGCCGACGATCTGAGGCGGTTGGCTGAGGCCGGCGTTGTCCGATGTCAGGAATGGCAGCCGGGCGATCAGGCGAGCCCATCCGCAAACGAGCTTGCCAGCGCCTGAAGCCGCTGTACGCAACAAATCACCCGGCCGCGCCAATTCTTGCAGCGGACCGGGGAAGTTATGGAGACGACAATGACATCAATTTCCCCCGGCATGGTTTCCGACAGCCTCAACGCCAGTTCGATCGAACAGCAGGCGGTGCGCAAAGCAGCGTGGCGCTTTATTCCACTGCTCGCGCTCGCATACTTTTTCAACTATCTCGACCGTACCAGCGTTGGCTTCGCCGCTCTGACCATGAACAAGGATCTGGGACTCACGGCGACCCAATTCGGCTGGGGCGCCGGCATCATGTTCGCGGGATATTGCATCTGTGAAGTTCCGAGCAACCTTGCCCTCTATCGCTTCGGCGCGCGACGCTGGCTTGCCCGCATCATGATCACGTGGGGCCTCATGGCTGCCGCGACCTCCTTTGCTGTGGGACCGAACAGCTTCTATGTGATTCGCCTGCTGTTGGGAATTGGTGAAGCGGGCTTTTTTCCCGGCGTGATCTTCTTCCTGGCCCTGTGGTTTCCCGCTCAATATCGCACCCGCGTGCTGGCGTGGTTCACCGTCTCCACGCCGCTTTCTTCTCTGATCGGGGCACCGCTTTCGACGTGGCTGCTCCATTTGGATGGCGTGTTGGGGCTGGCAGGCTGGAGGTGGATGTTCATCATCGAAGGATTGCCCGCGTGCGTAGTCGGCTTTCTCGTACTCAAGATGCTCGCAGACCGACCTGCCGATGCCAAATGGCTGTCACCCGCGGAGCGCGACGCTCTTCAGGGCGCGTTTGACAGGGAAGGGTCGTCTAGCCGCAAGGAGAAGCACTTCGGTGCCGCACTCAGGGATGTGCGTGTCTACATTCTCGCGCTGATCTCCTTCGGTTTTACGATGGGATCGTATGGGATAGGCATCTGGCTGCCCCAGATGCTCAAGGCGCACGGGATGACCGTCGCTCAGACCGGATGGCTCTCTGCCGTGCCTTACTTCTTTGCCACGATCGCACTGGTGTGGTGGGCCAAACGTGTGGATCGCCGTGGAGGCGCCATTGCGAACCTTGCTGCCGGCCTGCTTATTGGTGGCGTGGCACTTGGGGTATCGACCCATTTCCACCAACTCGGGCCTGCAATGGTCGGCGTAACCCTGGCACTCATTGGCACGATTGCTGGACGAACAATCTTCTACACATTGCCCGCTCGTTTTCTATCGGGACAGGCAGCCGCTGGTGGCTTCGCCCTGATCAATTCGATTGGCGCATTGGGAGGATTCGCCGGACCATACCTGGTCGGCTACCTCAAAGACAGTTACGGCACCTTCACGGCCGGAATGATGGGGCTTGCGATCGTGCTCGGCATCACGACTCTGTTGACCCTATCGCTGTATGCGTTCAACCGCGAGAAATGACTATGGACATGATCCATTCACGAGGCAGGCGCAGGTTCCTCGCGGTTGCCGCTGCATCGGTTGCGGCCTCCGCCATCGACACCAGGTATGCGTTCGCCGCAGAGGACACGCGCAACATGAAGACGACCAGCAACTATCTCCCGGTACGCCCGGAATGGCTCGCGTCAGGAACTGAAGCCGCGATTGAGCCGGAGATGCCGATTATCGACGCGCACCATCATTTCTACGAGCGTCCCGGCTGGATCTACCTGCTCGACGACTATATGGTAGACGTTCGCTCCGGGCACAACATTACGGCGTCCGTATTCATGCAGGGGCTCACTCGCTACCGTCAGACGGGTCCGGAGGAGCTAAGACCCGTGGGAGAAACGGAGTATGTCGCGAACGCCGTTGGGGCGCTGCCCGCCGGTTCGCCACAGGTCGCAAAGGGCATCGTGGGTTACGCGGACCTTCGTCGCGGCGCTGCCGTGCAAAGCGTTCTGGACGCCCATATTGAGGCAGGCAAAGGGCGCTTCCGGGGCGTTCGGCACCTGGTCACCTGGGACGCGGATCAAACGCTGGTCAATCCGCTGTCTGCGGTTCCGCGCGGTCTGTTGCTTGACCCAAAATATCGTGAAGGTGTCGCGCAGCTGGCGCCACGCGGCCTGTCATACGACGCGTGGCTGTTCTTTCCACAACTTCCGGAACTATACGACCTCGCAAAGACTTTCCCTGACCTGCCGATCATCATTAACCATTGTGGCGGGATCGTGCGCATCGCCAGCTACGCGGACAAGGGAAACGAGGTGTTCGAAACCTGGTCGCGGTCCATGCGTCAACTGGCACAGTTGCCGAATGTCTATGTCAAGGTTGGCGGCATGGGGATGCGGATCAACGGCTTTGACTTTGAAAAGGGTGAGCGACCGCCATCCTCTCTTGAACTGGCCGAAACCTGGAAGCCGTGGATGCATACATGCATCGAGGCATTTGGTGCGAGCCGTTGCATGTTTGAGAGCAATTTTCCTGTCGACAAAGGCTCGTACCCGTACAGCAACGGCTGGAACGCCTTCAAGCGGCTGACTGCGCAAGCCAGCGTTGGTGAACGTGCTGCGCTCTTCGGCGGGACGGCATCCACAGTGTATCGGCTTGCTTGAGCGAAATGCGAAGCACGAGCGACGAGGTGAATCTGGCGATGCGCATTCGACAATGCCGCTTCGTCCCGCATCAAAAGAAAGCGCATCAACCGGGCCCACTGCGTCCAAAAAAACGACCCACCAATCACGCAGAGAGCCCGGCGCCAATCCCAGCTCGCCCTTAAAATGCGCTCTTGATGACCCCTCCGTCGGCCCGCAACGCCGCTCCGGTCGTGGCCGACGCAAGCGGACTGGCCACATAGGCCACGAGCGAGGCGACTTCCTGCGGCGTGCCGAATCGCTTGATGAGCGATGTGGGACGCACCTTCTCGAAGAACTCCTTCTCAAACGCTTCGAACGACTTGCCGTCGGCCTTGGCAAGAGACTCCACAAAATCGCCCACGCCCCGCGACTTCGTCGGTCCGGGCAGCACGCTGTTGACCGTAATGCCCGTGCCCGCAACTGCTTCCGCGAGTCCGCGCGCGACCGCCAGTTGCGCGGTTTTCGTCATTCCGTAGTGGATCATCTCGGCTGGAATCTGCACCCCGCTTTCGCTCGAAATGAAAATAATTCGGCCCCAGTTGGCCTTTTTCATCGCGGGCAAAAACAGGCGGGCGAGACGTACGCCGCTCAGGACGTTGACGTCGAAGAAGCGCTGCCAGTCCGCGTCGGGGATGTCTTCAAACGGCTTCGGCTCGAAGATGCCCAGGTTGTTCACCAGGATTTCCACGTTCGGATAGCGTCGTGCGAGTTCTTCTGCCGAAGCGGCCGTACTGAGGTCGCCCGCGAATCCCTGCACGTCGGTGCCGGTCTCCGCTTTCAGTTGCGCGACCACGTCATCCACGGATGACTGCGAGCGGCCGTTCACGATCACACGTGCGCCTTCCTGCGCCAACGTGCTCGCGATAGCGAATCCGATGCCGGCTGTACTGCCGCTTACGAGTGCGAGTTTGCCTGTGAGATTCAAGTCCATGAGTGAATTCCTTTCCGTGGTTGAAGTAAGAACGGCGGCATCGAAGCTTTGATGCCGGATGCCGCCAAGGGGTTCACGTGCGTGTAATGGATGCGCCACCATCGACCAGTGAGGCGGTACCGGTCACGAAGGACGAATCGTCCGACGCGAGATAGAGCACCGACCGCGCCAGTTCTTCCGGCTTGGCGACGCGCTTCAGCGCATGCAGCCCGGTCACGAATGCCTGCGATTCGTCGCTGTCGTTCATGCCGCGATACATGTCCGTATCCACGGCGCCCGGCAACACCGCGTTGACGCGCACGCCTTGCGCGCCGTATTCGGCGGCGAGCGCCTGCGTCAGGCCAATCAGTCCGGCCTTGCTCGCCGCGTAAGCCGCGGTACCCGGAAACGCGAACGAGTAACCGACGAACGTCGACGTGAAGATGATCGATCCGCCACCTTGCTTGAGCATTTCAGGTATCTGGTGTTTCGCTCCGAGGAACGCACTCGTTAGATTGGTCGCAAGCGCGGCGTTCCAGCCGGCTTCGGAAATGCCGGTGCTCGGGCCCATCTCGCCCAGCGTACCGGCGTTGTTGTAGGCAATATCCAGACGGCCGAAGCGCCCAACTGCAAGTTCCACCAGCGCCTTCGCGAAGTCTTCCGATTGCACGTCGCCCGCCAGATATGCGGCTTCGCCACCTTCGCTTGCGATCTCCGCAGCCAGCGCTTCGAGTTCCGCCGCGCGCCGGGCGGCAATGACCACCTTGGCGCCCTCCTTCGCGAACAACTTTGCAGTAGCGCGGCCAATACCTGCACTGGCACCTGTCACGATAGCGACTTTTCCGATCAAGCGTTGCATGTTCTCTCTCCTGATGCATTCGGCCAGTGCCCTATGCCTTGGCCCGTGGAAGCAATATAGGCTTCAGTCCTGATAGCGGAAAGGCCAAAAACATGGTCGTATCAGTCAGCTTTTGTGAATGATCGGAGTCGAGATGGACCGCTTGCGCGCTTTTGAAGTTTTCGTGACCGTAGTGAGCCGCGGCGGCTTTGCGCGCGCGGCGGAAGTGCTAGGCACGTCGCCCGCCAACGTGACCCGCTATGTGAACGAACTGGAAGCACACCTGGGCACGCGTCTGTTGAATCGCACATCCAGAACGCTCTCTCTAACCGAGGGCGGCGAGACGCTGTACGCCCGCTGCAAATCCATTCTCGACGATGTCGCCGATACAGAAGGGCTGGTGTCGTCGGCGTCGGTGCAGCCCCGCGGACGCCTGCGTATCAACGCGCCTGTGAGCTTCGGCATTCAATATTTGGCGCCGCTATGGCCGGAGTTCATGCGGAAGTATCCCGGCATCGAAATCGACGTCGGACTGATCGACCGCGTCGTCGATATCGTCGATGAAGGCTACGACCTTGCCATCCGCATTTCGCGAGCCGGTTCCTCCAACCATGCAGCCCGCAAACTGGCGACATCGCAGAACATTCTGTGCGCGTCGCCGGACTATCTGGCTCGCGCGGGAGTGCCGGCGACGCCAGCGGACCTGATGGAACATCGCTGCATCGGGTACACGTATGCGGCCACCGGCGACGAGTGGCAATTGATCGATGCTGGCCGCAAGACCCACACGGTGAAGGTCGACTGTCACATGCATACGAATAACGGCGATACAGCGCGCGCAGCAGCACTCGCCGGGCACGGAGTCATCTGGCAACCCACATTCCTGATCGGCAACGACCTACGTGCAGGCACGCTCGTTCGCGTGTTGCCCGAGTATTGCCTGCCTGAGATCGACATACTCGCCATGTATCCGAGCCGTCGACACCTGAGCGCCAGGGTGCGGGTGATGATCGATTTCCTGGTCGATGCATTCGGCGGGACGCCCCCATGGGATCGGGACGACGAAAGCCGGACAGCTGTCACGTCGAGGGCTAGTTGAACGCGCGTCTGGAACGCGCGACCGACACATGCGGACGATGACGGTCCGCTGCCTCGTCATTAGCCCATGGCCATGAAGCATGCCGCGCCTCGACTGACGACGACGTTCATCGGGTTGGGAGGTCTCGATTACCGCGGCCATCGCTTCCGGGAGACGACGGCGAAGCTCACCGCGATCGCCCCTCCTTTAGCGTGGCTTTCGTCCGCCTCTATAAGGTCAGCGAGGCGAGAGCGACGGGAGCGGCGCTCGTGACCGGCCGAACAGCGCGGCGTCGAATCAGGTTCTCCCGTGTCGTCACCTGCCGTGCCATCTGCAGGCATAGGCCCGTGAAATTGACGCCTGGAGTTTGTCAAAGCCATTTGATAGTCGCTCGCCGAGAAGATGTACTCGCATTGAACAACTTGGCAATCGATTAGTAAAATGAATGATTCGATCAGTACGATAACGGCAGAGAATGGAACTGAAGCTCTTAAGGACGTTTTTGTCCGTCGTCGAACTGCGTCATTTCGGGCGGGCGGCGGACGCTCTGCACATCAGCCAGCCGGCGTTGAGCAAGCAGGTTGGCGCACTCGAGGCGAGTCTGGGCGCGAAGCTGTTCGAACGGGGTCGTCACGGCGCAGAGTTGACGCGGTTCGGAGAAACGTTTTTGCCCGACGCACGCGCGCTCGTCGACGATGCAGACGAGATTCTCGCGCGTGCGCGAGAGGCAGGCAGCGGCAGGCGTGGACAATTGCGAATCGGCATTTGCCTGTCGGTGCTGACAATTGCGCCGCAGATCATCGCCGACTTCCGCCAGCAATATCCGGGTGTTGCGATTGCATTGAGCGACCTGTCTTCCGATGAGCAGTCTCGCCGCATTCTGTCGGGGAAGCTGGATGTGGGGTTCATGCGGGTGCCGTCGGTCGAAGGTCTTTCGTCGGTTCGCGTGATTGACGAAACATTGGCCTTGGCGTTGCCCCCTAGTTTCGAGCGAGTGCGTTTGCCTGCCGATTTCGGCAAGCTGAACGAAATGGGTTTTCTGGCGTTGCGGCGTGGGCGCGGGCCCGGACTCGCTGCTCAAGTCGACGCCTGGTGTCGCGAACAGGGCTTCGTACCCAATGTGACGCAACAAGCCGATGATGTGCAGTCCGTGTTGGCATCTGTTGCCGCAGGCGTCGGCGTGGCATTTGTGCCGTCACGTGCGCAGCATTTGCTCCGGAACGCTACCGTCCTGCCGCTGCGCGGAGCGCACGCGAAGTGGCGTGTAGGGCTTGTGTGGGCGGATGCCCAGAAAAACCCGGTTACATCACGATTCGTCCCGTTCGTGCGCGCCGCTTTAAAAAACCTTTAACTCTTCTTCCCGGCGTCGGCCTTCGCAACGGACTTTCCTGCCATTGCAATTTGCGATCAGTCGCGCTGCGCGTCAACCCGGTTTCCGCCCGGCCGTCCCCCGATTCCAGAACCAGGTTTCTGAGTCCTCGCGCCATGGCCAAACTTCGCCCGGTATGCGGCCGGACTCGTGAGCGCGATACGTCGGAAATGCCGGCGCATTGACTCCTCCGAGCCAAACCCTGCTAACTCGGCGACGCGGCCAATGGGTAATGCTGACTGTGCCTCGAGCATCTCACGGGCCACAGTCACGCGTTCACGCACGAGCCATTCGTATGGCGCCATGCCGGTGGCGTCATGAAATTGCCGCTGCAACGTGCGCGGACTCATCGCAGCCCGTTCTGCAAGCGAGCGCAGCGTATGCGGCAAAGCGGGATGCTGGCGCACCCAATCCATCAATTTCGCGAGACGTCCGCTGTCGTCCTGCGGCATTGGACGCGGTACGAACTGCGCCTGTCCACCCTCCCGATGAGGCGGCACCACGAGCCTTTGTGCAACCCGATTTGCCACCGCTCCACCGTAATCGCGTCGCACCAGATGGAGCAGCATGTCCAGCCCCGCAGCGGAGCCTGCCGACGTGATGATCTGTCCTTCGTCCACATACAACGCATCGGGCTGCACTCTAACTTGCGGGTAGCGCTCCTGCAGTTTCGCGGCGTATCGCCAGTGGGTCGTCACAGTCTTGCCGTCGAGCACGCCGGCCGCTGCCAGCACGAACACGCCGGAGCAGATCGAGCAAAGACGCGCTCCACGGCGGTAAGCATTGCGGATCTTCTTAAGCAGCGCCTCGGGCGGCAATTCGTCCGCATCGCGCCAACCTGGCACCACGATGGTATCTGCGCGATCGAGCACCTTGAGCGTGTAGGGCGCAGAGACCGTGATGCCGCCCGCGGCGCGGAGCGGGCCTGGCTCGCTCGCGCAAACCGCGAATCGATACCAGTCGACACCGAGCTCCGGACGCTCGAGCGCGAACAGTTCGGTCACGCAGCCGAATTCGAAAGTACAGAGCCGGTCGTAAGCCAGCGCAACGACGAGATGATTGTCCATGGCGTGATGTTACCGAAGATTGACGATTGCGCCACTTATCCGGATCGCCGCGCGACGCCAGAATGGGGCTCCTGGATCAAATCGCCAGGCGCTATGTTCATCCGAGGATTTATGCAGAGTCCAAACATGTCGACTACCAACGCCGTCACCGCCGTGCCCCCAGCGGACAGCGCAGTCGCGCTTGCCCACTTCCGCGCGACGCTGCAATTCGAGACCGATTGCTCCGATGTCGCCAGCGCGCTCGCCAGCGGCACGCCCGGATTCGTGCTGCTCGATGTGCGCAGCCCGACGCTCTTCGCGCGAGGTCATGTGCCGGGCGCGGTCAATCTGCCACACGGCAAAATAGTCGAGTCCAAGCTGGTGAACTATCCGCCTGAAACGGTCTTCGTCACGTACTGCGCGGGTCCCCATTGCAACGGCGCTATGCGTGGCGCAATACGGCTTGCTTTGCTTGGGCGGCCGGTGAAGGTAATGATTGGCGGGATCACCGGATGGCTGGACGAAGGCGGCAACCTCACTGTGAGCGCAGTGGAGTAGTCGCGCTTCTAGCTCGCCGTCAACGTTAGCTCCCGATTCGGAACGGACGATGCCTGCCTAAGGCGTCGTCCGACTGCTCCAGATCGCGTGGCGCGGTCATCCACCGCAAGGGCGTGTCCTCTGTAACCGCTCCTCAATAAGCCCGCTACTCGCGTCGCTCTAATCGCCCGCTCATCGCCGATTGTTGTCGTCGAGACAACATGGTGAACACCTTCGCAGTGCTAGTGGCGTTCGCCGGCCCTACCTACAATGCGTCGCAGGCTCGGTCGAAAGGCGAGCAACCGAAGCGCGCGAGATTCGTGGTCGTGCTCGTGAGCCGCACCGTGCGGCTTACCCCACCTAATCAACAGGACTATTGAAGATGAGCGAAACAACCCGCAATGTGCAGCCCGTGATCGCCAGCCTTGGCAAAGAGGGTGCAGGCGAACTCGTGTCTTCCCGCTATGCCGTGCGCGTGGGCGATGTCGACGTCGTGCTGATCAGCGACGGCGTTCTGCCGCTGCCGACCTCGACCATGTCCACCAACGTGAGCGAAGCAGACCGCAACGAATGGTTCGATGGCCGCTTCCTGCAACGTGACATGTTCGACTGGGCGCTGAACGTCGCACTCGTTCGCAGCGGCGAACGCCTGATCCTGATCGACTCCGGCGTGGGCGACGGTTTCCAATACTTCTCTCGTGCCGGCCGGTCGGTGATGCGCCTGGAATCGGCTGGCATCGACCTGGCTGCAATCACCGATATCGTGATTACGCACATGCATATGGATCACGTCGGCGGACTGAATGTCGACGGCGTCAAAGCCAGGCTGCGCCCGGACGTGCGCATTCACGTATCGCGCGCCGAAGTGGAGTTCTGGAAAAATCCGGACTTCAGCAAGACGGTGATGCCGGAAACGGTTCCTCCCGCGCTGCGGAAGGCCGCTGCAAAGTTCGTCAAGCTATACAGCGAAAACATCGTACAGTTCGATCAGACCGTGGAAGTGGCAGCGGGCGTATCGGCCCGCGTGACGGGTGGTCACACGCCGGGGCACTGCGTCGTGGACGTCGCATCGAACGGCGAGAAGCTGACGTTCGTAGGCGACGCGATTTTCGAAGTCAACTTCGACAATCCGCAATGGCAAAACGGTTTCGAACACGATCCTGAAGGAGCTGTGGACGTGCGCATGTCGCTGCTGAACGAAGCCGCCAGAACCGGCGCTCTGCTGGCCGCAGCGCATGTCGCGTTCCCGTCCATCGGTCATATCGCAAAGAACGGCGACCGCTTCCGGTTTGTGCCGGTTCAGTGGGACTACTGATCGATAACTGACTATCGATCGTCGTCGTATAGATCGCAATGGCGGGTGGCAGAAAACCGCCGCGAGTTCACGAGACTCGCGGCGGTTTTTGTGTAGAGCGGACCCGTGACGGAGAGGACGCGCCGAATCTTCACACGATAAACGATAGTGCGCGGTGCGCCGATCAGGCCTCAAGCGCTTTCGCGATCGCCCAAAGCCCCTGAGCATTAGCAATGCCACGCCGTTAGTAAGCATATCTGATCAAGCAGCGGCACAACCGGAACCTCTGCGCGTCCCCGCGGTCAATATGAAATGTCGCCCTTTTATCAGGGGATGCCAAATGACTGCCACTCAACCGGGGGCTGCGCCCCTCTCCGAAGAGGACGCGCGGCGGCAGCTCCGTCGCGCCGTCGTCGCCAGTACGATCGGTACTACGATCGAATGGTATGACTTCTTTCTCTACAGTACGGTTACGGGTCTCGTTTTCGCGAAGCTGTACTTCCCGCAGTCGGACCCATTAGTCGGCACACTTCAAGCTTTCTTGATCTACGCGGTCGGCTTCATCGCGAGGCCGGTCGGTGCTGCCATTTTTGGACACTATGGCGATCGAATAGGGCGCAAGGCCACCTTGATCGTCACGCTGCTGCTAATGGGACTCGCCACATTCGCCGTGGCATTTGTTCCGACGTACGCGTCGATCGGCATCTGGGGCGCCGTGCTGCTTACCGTGCTGCGCTTCATTCAAGGCGTCGGCGTGGGTGGCGAGTGGGGCGGTTCCGTGTTGATGTCGATGGAATGGGCCCGCACCAACGCGCATCGTGGCTTCGTCGCATCGTGGCCGCAGTTTGGCGTACCCGCGGGGCTGTTCCTCGCTAATCTCGCCGTGCTGGCAATGAGCGCGATTTCGGGCGACGCCTTCGTCACCTGGGGCTGGCGTGTGCCTTTCTTTCTGAGCATCCTGCTGGTTGGTATCGGGCTTTATATCCGGCTGAACATCCTGGAGACGCCGATCTTCGCGAAGCTTCTCGCTGAGCGCAAGATCGAAAAGACACCGATGCTCGAAGTCCTGCGCCGCCAGCCGAAAGACATTCTTCTTTCGGCCGTGGCGCGTATGGCGGAGCAAGCGCCGTTCTACATTTTCACGGCCTTCGTCTTCACGTATGGCGTGACGACACTCGGGGCGTCGCGCGATCTATTGTTGACAGCGGTGCTGGCGGCTTCGGTGCTGGAATTCGGCACCATTCCGCTGTTCGGCCATATTTCCGATCTTATCGGACGTCGCCGCATGTATATGATCGGCGCCGCCGCAGCGGGCTTGTTCGGTTTCGTCTATTTCGCCATGGTCGACACCCGCAATCCGACGTTGATTTTCCTGGCGATCGTACTCTCGCTGGTCCCGCATTCGATGATGTACGGCCCTCAGGCCGCATTGATCGCAGAGTCGTTCACGGGGCGGCTACGGTACAGCGGGGCGTCGCTCGGTTATCAGCTGGCCTCGGTGATCGCGGGCGGTCCTGCGCCGCTGATCGCGACCGCACTATTCGCTTACTATCATTCCGGCTACGCAATCGCGGTTTACGTGTTCGTTTGCGGAGTGCTCAGCCTGTTTGCCGCTTCGCGACTCGGCGACTACACGAACAAGGACATTTCGCAGGAATACGATGAGCCGCGCTCGATGGGCGACCGGGGCCACGGTCATCGTCACGCCTGACTGTCAGGTGCGGCGCGGCAAAGCCCGCCGCATCGTGTAACTCGCGCTTTGCCGCCGGTGAAGCCGTCGCTGCGCTGCCGGTTTCCGACACCACGTAGTGTGAAGCGCCAGCCCGTGCGTCTGTGAGATCATGCAAATCCCCATACGGATTGCGTTCTCACATGCCGACTTCCGCGTCCACCCACGGTAGTTCACTTTCGCTTGGCAGCGTCGGCACCATCCTTGCCTCGATGTTCTGCTTTGCAGTCGTCGATGCGCTGGCCAAGTCGGTTGCGCTGCAATATCCGGCCAACGAGGTCACGTTTTTCCGCATGCTTTTCGGCCTGTTTCCCGCCATTTTGCTGTGTTGCGGAGGAAGCCGACCGCTGTCCGACCGCTTGCGGAATATCGACGTTAAAGGGCAGACCACGCGCGCGATCGCACTCCTCGGCGCCTCGGCTCTGTTCTTTGCCGGCCTGCCTTATGTGCCGCTCAGCGAAGCCGTCGCGCTTGCCTATTCGGAGACGCTGATCGTCATCGTGCTGGCCCCGCTAATGCTCAACGAGCGCTTGACGCCACGCGGCGCCGCAGCCGCGATTGTGGGTTTTCTCGGCGTACTGCTCGTGGTACGGCCCGGCGGCGCGCAGACGTCCTGGCTAGGGCCCGTGATCCTGCTGGCAAGCGCGTTTTGCGGTGCGCTCTCCATCGTCCAGATCAAACGCATTCGCCCGACCGACGACTCCGCGACCACCGTTCTCTTCTTCACGGCAATGGGCACCGTGGTCATGGGTTGCACGTTGCTCTTCAAATGGCGCACGCCTTCGGTGGACGCACTCCTCGTGATGGCCGCACTCGGCGTCTTCGCGACCGCCGGCCAGATGCTGATGACGGTAGCCTTTCGCCGCGCGGATGCAGGCGCGCTGGCTCCGTATAACTACACGAGCATCGTCTGGGCGGCGCTTTTCGGCTATGTGCTGTGGGGCGAAACGCTGGAGCTTCTGTCGGTGGCCGGCATATTGATGATCGTGGGCAGCGCCATTGCGGTTGCGGTGCGCCGCAAAGCGCCCGAAGGACCTCTCGCCTGATGCGATGGCCTCCGGGCGCCGAATCAATGCAACTTGCGGCCATCCGGCGAATCGCGCATGCCGATGCAATTTGCACGAATTCGCCGCGATCCGCCGCTACTTTCCACTGTCGCGGGTCAAGCCACCTTGTAGCGCGGCGCCGGAGCATTGGTCGACAACAGCGAGAACATCGCGCGGCGCGCAGCCTCGTAGTCTTCCCACTTTTCAACCGCATGCAGTGACGGAATGGTGATCAGCTCGCCGCGATCGAAGCCGACCAGTGCTGCGTCGACCATGTCGTCGGCGGACATCACGATTGCCTTGTCGAGGTTTTCCAGCGGCAGGCCGCCCGTTTGCCAGAACTCGGTCGCGGTCGCGCCCGGCAGAACCGCTTGCACCTGAATCCCCTTGTCGGCCAGTTCGTGCTTCAGCGACTGGCTGAAGGCCAGCACGAACGCCTTGCTGCCGCCATACACGCCGTTGAGAACCTCCGGCGCAATAGCCACGATGGACGCAATGTTGATCAACGCCCCCTTGCCACGCGCGACGAAGCCGGGCACGGCCGCATACGTGAGCCGCGTCAGCGCGCTCACATTCAGGTCGATCATGCGCTGCATTGCATCGACGTCGCTGTCGACGAGCGGCGTATGCGTGCCGACACCGGCGTTATTGACCAGAAGCGTAATGCTCGCGTCCTGTTTCAGTTTCGCGTCGACCGCTGCGAGCCCAGCTTTGTCGCCCAGATCGGCGTCCAGTATCTCGACGCTACGGCGCGTTTCAGTCGTGATGCGACTGGACAGCGCGGCGAGGCGCTCGCGGTTACGGGCGACCAGGACGAGATCGTAGCCGCGCCGCGCGAGGCGGTCCGCGTAGATTGCACCGATGCCCGACGACGCGCCCGTAATCAGTGCAGTGCCCTTGTGTGCTTCAGTCATGATGTCACTCCTTTGCAATCAACCGTTGATGGTGTGAACGAATTCTGTCCCGTTTTGACGGCGACGCAAATGACATATATGGTTAGGTTTCAGGACATCCACTTGGACGGAGAACGGACATGCACCGCGTGGGATATTTGCTGAGCGACGGCTTTCAGGTCATGGCGATCGCCACGCAAGCTGTTTTTGAATACGCGAACCTCGTAGTGGGCGAGCCGTTCTATCATGTGGAAAATTTTTCGCCTGCGGGCGGCGAGGTGCGTTCGTCGCTAGGTATGACCATGAGCACGAGTCCGCTCAAATCGCGCCGTCAAACGGATACGTGGATCGTTGCAGGCGTTAACGATCCGCTGGCATCGCCGGCGCCCCAAGACGTGCTCGCGTTCCTGCGCAAGACGGGTCCGCGCGCGCGGCGCATCGGCGGTATTTGCACAGGCGGCTTCGTGGTGGCTGAGGCGGGTCTGTTATCGCAGCGTCGCGCCACGACACACTGGGCTTACGCGCGTGAAATGCAGAAGCGCTTTCCCGACGTTCGCGTGGAAGACGACCGCATTTATATCGTCGACGGTCCGATCTGGACGTCGGCCGGCATGACTGCCGGGCTCGATCTCGCGCTTGCGATGGTCGAAAAAGATCTGGGCGCCGAAGTGGCGCGCTCCGTTGCGCACAAGCTCGTCATGCATCAGCGGCGCTCCGGTGGCCAATCGCAGCATTCGGAAATGCTCAACCTCGCGCCCAAGTCGGACCGCATTCAGAGCGCGTTGAACTACGCGCGTGAGAACCTGAGCCGGCCACTTACCGTCGATGAACTGGCCGATAAAGCAAACCTGAGTCCGCGGCAGTTCAGCCGTGTGTTCACGCTCGAAACGGGGCAATCGCCTGCGCGGGCGATTGAAAGCCTTCGCCTCGAAGCCGCGCGCCTGATGATCGAGCAAAGCCGGCATCCGCTCGACGTCATTGCGAAAGAGACTGGCTTTCGCGACCGCCGCCATTTGCGCGAGGCGTTCATACGCGGATTTGGCGTGCCGCCGCAGGCGGTGCGTCGCGAAGTGCGTAGTGCTGCGTGAAAAAGACCGTGGTTCGCGGCGCAAAAGCAGAGCGAATCAGCTGACGTCGCCCGTCTCGCGTTGCGGACGGCGCACTGCGCGCACCTTCCCGCTGTTTCCGCCGCCGCAAAAGAACTGCCCGCTGCCATCGGATTCGAGACCCGACACGCCCACGCCCTCGGGCATCTCGAGGCTTTCCAGTACCTCGCCGGTACGTGGATCGACGTGCCTCAACTCGCTTGCATCGTCTTCCCAGGTGCCGTGCCAAAGCTCGCCGTCGACCCACGTGACGCCCGTCACAAAACGGTTCGACTCGATGCTCGAAAGCACGACGCCGGTCTCGGGATCGACCTGATGGATCTTGCGCTCGCGATACTCGCCGACCCACAACGATCCCTCGGCCCACGCGAGTCCCGACGCGCCATTGCCTCCCGGCGCAGGGATGCTCGAAAGCACGCGGCCGGTTGCCGGGTCGATCTTGTGGATGCGGCCCGCGGCAATCTGAAACAGATGCTGGCCGTCGAAGGCTGTGCCCGCATCGGCGGCGATTTCGATTGCGCGCAGAGTCTCCCCGCTCGCGGGATCGAATGCGTTCAACGTCTTGCCCGTTGCAATCCAGACCTGCTGGCCGTCGTAGGTGACGCCAGCCACTTGCTGCACGTCCGGGAACGGACCATATTCGCGGATGATAGTGGCGTTCGATCGATTCATGCTGCCATCCTAATTGAGCGTGACGGGCGAGGGGAGTAACAACGTTGTCGCGAATCCAGACGCTGGCGGGGCCATCCAGCGGCGCGCGCGGCCTCTGCCGAACGACTGGGCCTTGCCAACGGCGGCGAGCGAATCGAGTGCGCGCTGTACGGTACGCTGACTTGCGCCGAGTGCGAGCGCGAGCGCAGAACTCGACCACGACTCGCCATCCGCGAGCAGCGCGAGCATTGCCGCATGAGTCTCGTCGACGGGCCGCGCGAGTACCCGAACCTCTTGCCCATCGCACGGCGCCAATGCAAAGCCACGCGGCGTCGCGCTTATATCGGCCAGCGTGCCAAGCACTGTGCGAAGCCGGCCGATCTCCACCCGCAGACGCGCGCGGTGCGAGTCATCGGCATCTTTCGTTCTGAATGCGCGTGCGATCAGCGTGTCGCGCGATACATCGGCGGGCCATGCTTCGGCAAGCTGGTACGCGAGATTGAACAGTACCGGACGCCGTGCCAGCGAGACAGCCGTACCGGATTTCTGCACGACATTGCGACAGGCGTCGACCACGAACGCGTTCGACATTAACAGTGCTTCGACTTCATCGAGCAGCAACAGCCGCTGTTCGCCTCTTTCGATCAGGCGCGCGGCCGGCACGTTCAACGTATTTGATGCGCTCTCAACCTCGGCGATCAGCGCGGGAATCTCGGCAGCTCGTGCCGCGTGTCTGGCTCGAGTGAAGGCGGCGCGAGCCTTGTTGGCCTGCAAACGCCGTAGCGCGATGCTCGCCACCATGAGCTGGTGTGCCGCTCTGAGCACGGGCGGCAAAGGCGCGGAATCGAATGTGCCGAGCATGCGCTCGGCCTCGTCGATATGTCCGATCAGAACAAGCCTGCGAACTTCCAGATAGCCCGCATGCGCGGCATTGGCACGGTCGCCATGTGCTTCGAGCGTCGCGCGCGCAGCGCCCAGCGCTTTCGCCGGCCAAGCAAGATCACGCGACGCCAGCGCGATCTCCGCCTCCGCCACGACACATCTCGCGCGGGCCACGGCTTGCTTCGAACCGAACGCGCGCGCCGCGCTTCGCACGAGCGCCTTGGCGCGGATGAAGTCGCCCAGTTGCGCCATCGCGATGCCGCGAAGCGCGAGCGCCGGCGCGTCGCCGCGTAACGCGACGCGCTTCAATGCGCCGAGCGGATCACCCGCTGCGAGCGCCTGAGCGGCGGCCTGGATTAGCGGGTCCATGCTGATTGAAATCGCGCCACACTTGTCACTCCCACCGTCCGGAATCCCGACACTAATCTAGCACGACCGCCAACCAGTACGTCGTATCGAAAGCGATCGAGCGACGAGGAAAACCGAACGGAGAGAACCATGACCACGACACATACGACCGGAACACGCGAGCAGTGGCTGGCAGCGCGCATCGATCTGCTCAACGCTGAAAAAGAGCTCACGCGGCGCAGCGACGAACTGGCGCGCCGACGCCAGGAATTGCCTTGGGTCCGCATCGACAAGACATACCGGTTCGAGACCGAGCAGGGCGTCGCATCGCTTGCCGACCTGTTTGGCGGACGCTCGCAGCTTCTCGTCTATCACTTCATGTTCGGGCCGGACTACAAGGCGGGATGCCCGTCATGCTCGTCGATCGCGGATGGTTTCGACGGTATCGCGATTCATCTGGCCAATCACGACGTGGCACTGGCGGCCGTATCCCGTGCGCCGCTCGCGAAACTGCTGGAGTACAAGCGGCGCATGGGGTGGACGTTTCCGTGGGCTTCGTCGGCGGGCAGCGACTTCAACTTCGACTTCAACATCTCTTTTACCGAGGAGCAACAGCGCGAGGGCACCGTCGAATACAACTATCAGCGCGGCCGTCATGCAATGGACGCGGTACCGGCGCCGGAGCCCGTCGCGCAATTCGCGGCGACTTGCGGTACCGACGCATCCACTTACGCGCGCGACCGGCCAGGACTGAGCGCCTTCGTTCTGGAAGACGGCGCGGTGTACCACACGTATTCCACCTACGCGCGCGGACTGGACGGCCTGTGGGGCATGTACCAATGGCTCGACCGCGCGCCGAAAGGCCGCAACGAGACGGGCATCTGGTGGCGCCGTCACGACGAGTACGCAAAGGGCTGAGGTGCATGATGAAGCCCGTGCACGCAAGCCGATGTGGTGACTTCGCGACGCAATACCTCGACATGCGCGCTCCTCGTTCGCGCGCATTCTTTTACGGTGTCTGTGCGTTGCTGTTCGCAGTCTGCGCGGCGGCAACTGTCGTTGCATGCGGGTCCATGTCGACCATGGACGACATGCCCATGCCAGGCGGCTGGGCCATGTCGATGACGTGGATGCCCATGTGCGGCCGCACATGGCCGGGCGTGTCGGCAAGGTTCGTCGGCATGTGGGTCGTCATGATGATCGCGATGATGCTGCCGTCCCTCGCACCTGTTTTGTGGCGTTACGACGAGGCGCTTCGCAGAGCAGGGCACGCGCGCGCAGCACTTATGACGTTGCTTGCCGGCGTGGGCTATTTCGCTGTGTGGGCCGCGTTGGGTGCAGCGCTGTTTGTGTTCGGCGCGACGTTAGCGGCGCTTGAGATGCGCATGCCCGCGGTTTCTCGCGTTGTTCCCATTGTGGCCGGCGTAATCGTGCTCAGCGCGGGCGCGTTGCAACTCACGGCGCTGAAGGCGCGTTATCTTCGCTGTTGCCGTCACGCGGCTCAATTCGGCCTTCATGCACTGCCTGCGCGCGCGGTCGCCGCGATAAGATATGGTGTGCGGCTAGGGGTCCATTGCTGTGCGTGCTGTGCAAGCTTGACTGCGGTGCTTGCCGTGGCCGGCGTGATGGATCTACGTGCAATGGCGGCGGTCACGGCGGCTATTACGCTCGAACGCGTGGCGCCACACGGCGAATTCTTCGCGCGAGGCATTGGATTTGTGGTGATCGGCGCCGGCTTATTTATGATCGTGCGAGCCGCCTCGCTCGTGTAAAGACTTGTATTCGACATCAGAAAGAACTCACTCGATGACCCGATACGTTGCTTTTCTGCGCGCTGTGAATGTCGGCGGCACCGGCAAGCTTCCAATGGCTGAATTGCGAACTATGTGCGAGGCCGTTGGCTTCACCAATGTGCGCACGTACATTGCAAGCGGCAACGTCGTGTTCGACAGCAAGCTTGCTGAGGCATCGGTGAAAAGCCGGCTCGAGCGTTGCCTTGAAGAGTATGCGGGCAAGCCGGTGGGCGTTGCGGTGCGAACGAGCAAGGAACTTGCGCAGGTGCTGACCGCCAATCCATTCAAGTCCGCCGCGCCGAGCCGGACGGTCGCGATTTTTCTCGACACACCGCCGCCCGCCGACGCGCTGACTCACGCAAGCGGCCAGCGCGAAGAAGAAATGGCGCTCGGCGCGCGAGAAATCTACGTGCATTACAACAACGGAATGGCAGACACGAAGCTGAAAATCCCGGCCGCCAGAACGGGAACCGCACGCAACATGAACACGGTTGCGAAGCTGGTAGACATGGCGAACGAATAGCGCATGCGGGTTGTGGCAGCGGCGGCATCGGCGGCATGAAAAAGGGCGGCACGCATGGTGCCGCCCTTCTATTAACTGCCAATTTCCAGATCAGCCGCCTAGCGCACCTTGCCCGCCTTCCACGCCGACAGCAACTGCTCGTACTTGACCGTCTCGCCCTTCGGCTTCTCGTTGGCGAGCTTCTTCCACGGCGCGTGTTGATCGGACAACCACTTCGACGGATCGCTTTGCGCATTCAGCTCCGGCGCACACACTTTCATGCCGGCGCGTTGCAAACGGGACAACACCTGGTCCATTTCCTTCGCGAGGTTATCCATTGCGGCCTGCGGCGACTTTTCACCGGCGACTGCCGTGCCGACGTTCTTCCACCACAGCTGTGCCATCTTCGGATAGTCGGGCACGTTGTTGCCGGTCGGCGTCCACGCGACGCGTGCCGGGCTGCGATAGAACTCGATCAGACCGCCGTACTTGTCCGCGTTCTTCGTGAAGTAGTCGCTATGAATGTCGGAGTCGCGAATGAACGTGAGACCGACAATCGACTTCTTCAGCGACACGCTCTTTGCCGTTACGAACTGCGCATACAGCCAGGCTGCGGCGCGCTGATTGGGCGGCGTCGACTTGAAGAAGGTCCACGAGCCGACGTCCTGGTAGCCGTTCTGCATGCCGTCTTTCCAGTATGCGCCGTGCGGCGACGGCGCCATGCGCCACTTCGGCGTGCCGTCCGGATTCGTGACATTGCCGGGCTTGAGCATCGACGCGGTGAACGCCGTGTACCAGAAGACCTGTTGCGCGATCTTGCCTTGTGCAGGCACCGGACCCGCCTCGCTGAAGGTCATGCCCGAAGCCTCGGGCGGCGCGTATTTCTTGAGCCAGTCGATGTATTTGGTCGTCGCATAGACCGCCGCGGGACTGTTTGTGCCGCCGCCGCGCGACACCGACGCGCCCACCGGATGACAACCGTCCGGCGTCACGCGTATGCCCCATTCGTCGACCGGCATGCCGTTCGGGATGCCCTTGTCGGCTTCGCCCGCCATGGAAAGCCACGCGTCCGTGAAGCGCCAGCCGAGCGACGGGTCTTTCTTCCCGTAGTCCATATGACCGTAGACTTTTTCACCGTCGATGTTCTTCACGTCGTTGGTAAAGAACTCGGCAATGTCTTCATACGCGGACCAGTTCACCGGCACGCCCAACTCATAGCCGTACTTCGCCTTGAACTTGTCCTGCAAGTCCTTGCGCGCAAACCAGTCGGCGCGGAACCAGTAAAGGTTGGCAAACTGCTGGTCGGGCAGTTGATAGAGCTTCTTGTCTGGCGCGGTCGTGAAACTCGTGCCAATGAAGTCTTTGATGTCGAGGCCAGGGTTCGTATAGTCCTTGCCTTCGCCTGTCATGTAGTCGGACAGCGGCACGATCACGCCGTAGCGATAGTGCGTGCCGATCAGGTCGGAGTCGGAAATCCAGCCGTCGTAAATACTTTGCCCGGATTGCATCGACGTCTGCAATTTTTCGACGACATCGCCTTCCTGAATGATGTCGTGCTTTACCTGAATACCGGTGATTTCAGTGAACGCTTTCGCGAGTGTTTTCGATTCGTAGATGTGCGTGTCGATAGTTTCCGACACCACATGTATCTCCTTGACGCCTTGCGACTTCAGTTTGGCAGACGTGTCGACGAACCATTTCATTTCGTCCATCTGCTGCTGTTTCGAAAGCGTGCTTGGCTGAAATTCGCTATCGACCCATTTTTGCGCTTCGGGCATGCCCGCTTGCGCCTGGTTCGCAAGGGCACCCGACACGATGCCTGCCACTGCGAGCGCGACGATCCGTCTCCTCTGTTGCATGGTCTTCTCCTGTGTCTTTCGTGCCCCTTGAATCTGGCCGGAGCCCGCTCGGGGCATCAGCGGAACCGGGAGTTGCCAGCCTTCAATGCGTGTGTCGACTTGCTAGCCTTTCCACATGATCGCGAGCAGAACGAGCACCGAAGCCACGAATCCCGGCCACGAATTCGAGCCTTCGGCGCTGATGCCGATCCATGCGAGGTTCACATACGCCGCGGCGAGAAGGCCGATGAACAGGCGGTCGCCACGCGTGGTCGAGATGGGCAGGAAGCCCTTGCGTTCAGTCGTCGGCGAGCGCAGTTCCCACATCGTCATGCCGGCCAGCATTACGACAATGCAGCCGAAGAAGAGCGCCACTTCGGGCGTCCAGTACATCCACGTGAACATCAGACTCTCCCCATCGCAAAGCCCTTCGCGATGTAGTTGCGCACGAAGTAGATCACTAGCGCACCAGGAACGATGGTCAGCACGCCCGCCGCGGACAACACGCCCCAGTCCATGCCGGCCGCCGACACCGTGCGTGTCATCACCGCTGCAATCGGCTTCGCGTTCACGGAGGTCAGCGTGCGTGCGAGCAGCAGTTCGACCCAGCTGAACATGAAGCAGAAGAAAGCCGTCACGCCGACGCCCGACTTGATCAGCGGCAGGAAAATCTTCACGAAGAAAGCGGGGAACGTATAGCCGTCGATGTACGCTGTTTCGTCGATTTCGCGCGATACGCCCGACATGAAGCCTTCGAGAATCCACACCGCGAGCGGCACGTTGAACAGCATGTGCGCAAGCGCAACGGCGATGTACGTGTCGGTCAACCCGACGCTCGAATAGAGCTGGAAAAACGGCAGCAGGAACACGGCGGGCGGCGTCATCCGGTTGGTGAGCAGCCAGAAGAACATGTGCTTGTCGCCGAGAAAGCGGTAGCGTGAGAACGCATAAGCGGCAGGCAGCGCGACGAGCACCGACATCACCGTATTCATCAACACGTAGATGATCGAATTGATGTAGCCCCAGTACCAGGACGGATCGGTGAAGATGATCTTGTAGTTCTCGAACGTCACGTGCTGCGGCAGCGTGGCGAACGTCGACATGGTTTCTTCGTTCGTGCGCAACGAGATCGACAGCATCCAGTACAGCGGAATCAGCGCGAACAACATATAAACGACGAGCACCAACGTGCGCATCCAGCGGCGCTTATCCTGCATGTTCGTCTCCTTCCGCAGCGGGGCCGCCTTTGCCTACACGGCTCATCCAGTTATAGAGAATGAAGCACAGCAGCAGAATGATGAGGAAATAGATCAGCGAAAATGCGGCGGCTGGGCCGAGGTCGAATTGGCCGACGGCTTTCTGTGTCAGGTACTGGCTGAGGAACGTCGTGGAATCGCCGGGACCGCCGCCTGTCAATACAAACGGCTCGGTGTAGATCATGAAGCTGTCCATGAAGCGCAGCAGCACGGCGATCATCAGCACGCCGCGCATCTTCGGTAATTCGATGTAGCGGAACACGGCAAAGCGGCTTGCGCCGTCGATTTCGGCGGCCTGATAGAACGCATCGGGAATCGCGCGCAGGCCCGCATAACACAGCAGCGCGACGAGCGGCGTCCAGTGCCAGATGTCCATCACGAGCACGGTGAGCCACGCGGCCGTGGGGCTCGCCGTGTAGTTGTAGTCGAAGCCGAGGCTATTGAGCCAATAACCAAGCAGACCGATATCCGGGCGTCCAAAGATCTGCCAGATCGTGCCGACCACGTTCCATGGAATCAGCAGCGGCATGGCGAGTATGACGAGCGCCGCAGATGCGCGCCAACCCGAAGCCGGCATTGCGAGCGCGAGGCCCACGCCGAGCGGAATTTCGAACAGCAGCACGCAAGCGGAAAATATGATCTGCCTGCCGAGCGCGCCGCGCAGGTCGGGATCGGTCATGATGTTGCGAAACCACTCGGTGCCGACGAACACATGCTGTGTCGGGCTGATAATGTCCTGCACCGAATAATTGACCACTGTCATCAGCGGCAGGATCGCGGAGAACGCGACGCAGATAAACACGGGCACGACCAGCAGCCACGCTTTCTGATTGACGGGCTTGTTCATCGCGCGGCCCCTTCGGAGATGCGTGCGTCGATTCTTTCGTCGTTGCAGAAGAACACCGTTTCAGGCGCGGCGAGACGCAGCCAGGCCGGTCCGTCGACCACGCGCACATGCGGCTCGAGCTTGGCGTTGAACAGATGGCCGTCGCATTGCGCTGTAACGAGTTGATAGTTGCCGAGCTGCTGCGCGCGCAATACCTGCGCCTTGACCGCACCCGCTTCGCCTTCCTGTGCGAGCCGCACGAACTCGGGGCGAATGCCGAGTGTGAGCGAGCCGTTTGCGTGCTCATGCGCATGTCTTAGCGTCGCGAGTGTGTCAGTGTCCAGAGCAAGCCGTTGGGCGCCGATCCTCGCGCCTTCCGCGTCAAGCTCGATTGGGCAAAGATTCATGCCGGGACTGCCGATGAAGTAGCCGACGAACGCGTGATCCGGCCGTAGAAAAAGCGCATCGGCGCCGCCCTTCTGAACCACGCGACCGTTTGTCATGACCACGACCTCGTCGGCGAAGGTGAGTGCCTCGACCTGATCGTGCGTGACGTAAATGAGCGTGAGCTTGAGTTGCTGATGGATCTTCTTCAGCTGCCGGCGCAGCATCCATTTCATGGCCGGATCGATCACGGTCAGCGGCTCGTCGAACAGGATCGCTGCGACGTCCTGGCGCACGAGGCCGCGTCCCAGCGAAATCTTTTGCTTCGCGTCCGCTGCGAGGTTGCTCGCCTTATGCGGCAGATCCCGCGTCATGTCGAGAATTTCAGCCACTTCGTGCACGCGCTTCCGGACTTCGGCTGCCGGTATTTTGCGGTTGCGCAGCGGAAACGCGAGGTTGTCGAACACGCTCATGGTGTCGTAGATCACCGGGAACTGGAACACCTGCGCGATGTTGCGCTCGCGTGCGCCCAGCGCGGTCACGTCGCGTCCGTCGAACAGCACCTTGCCCTCGGAAGGCTTGACGAGACCCGACACGATGTTCAGCAGCGTGGTCTTGCCGCAACCGGATGGTCCGAGCAACGCGTAAGCGCCGCCGTCTTCCCAGACCATGCTCATGGGTTGCAGCGCGTAGTCGTCGAGCGTCGCCGGATTCGGACGATACGCGTGCGCGAGATTCTGAAACTCAATGCGCGCCATAGGCGGCCTCCGGACTGGACACGAGCTTCGTATCCGCGCCGAACACAAACAGTTCGTCGGGGTCGATGAATACGTCGAGTTGCGTGCCGAGTTCGATCTGATGCACGCCTTGCAACTGCGCGACGAGATCGATGCCGCCATTGAGCGTGTGCAGATGCAGATAGGTTTCCGAACCGCTCAGTTCGGCGAGTTCGAGCCGGCATGGAACGGCGATCGCATGCGATGTCTTCGCTGCAAGACGCAAGTGCCCGGGCCGGATGCCGATGCGGCAGGTGCCGTTCGCAGCGGTGCCGCGACGGATCGGCACGTCGATGCCGATCGGCAGTCGCGCGCTGCCGTTACCGTTCAGTTCGCTCGTGAGCATGTTCATAGGCGGATCGTTGAAGACGGCCGCGGCGTCCACGTCGACCGGTGCGTTGTAGACGTCGAGTGTCGGGCCGAATTGCAGCACGCGGCCTTTGTCGACGATTGCCGTATAGCCGCCCAGCAGCAGTGCTTCAAGAGGTTCGGTGGTCGCGTACACCACGGTCGTCTTGCCATCCGCGAAAAGCGTGGCGAGTTCCATGCGCAATTCTTCGCGCAGCTTGTAGTCGAGATTGACGAGCGGTTCGTCGAGCAATACAAGCGATGTGCGCTTCACGAGCGCGCGCGCCAGCGCGCACCGCTGCTGCTGGCCGCCTGACAGTTCGCTCGGCCGCCGCTCCAGCAGATGCTCGATATGCAGTTTTGCCGCGACTTCCTGCACGCGCCGGCGAATTTCGGCGGGGTCGGTCTTCTGAAGCTGGAGCGGCGAGGCGATGTTCTGAAACACCGTCATCGCCGGGTAATTGATGAACTGCTGATAAACCATTGCAAGGTTGCGCTGGCGCACACTGACGCCTGTCACGTCCTGACCGTCTACGAGCACGCGGCCCGCACTTGGCCTGTCCAGTCCCGCCATGACGCGCATTAGCGTGGTCTTGCCGGCCTGGGTAGGACCGAGCAACACATTGATGGCGCCTGGCACGAGACGCAAATTCACGCCGTACAGATACGGTTGCCCGCCAGAAACGACACTCACTTGCTCCAGTTCCAGGACCAAATTGCTCTCCTTTCGGGCGCGAGATATGTCTGGGTGTCTGCGCCAGCCGCGGAGCCGGAGCTTCGCGAAGGCGTCAATTGGTTTGCACTCTTATTACACGCAGCAAACAGAATGTCCCTTTTGTTGGTTTGCGTTTAAATCGGGGTTAACCTTACGAAAGGCGGAAATAGAGAACCTTGTCGATTTGGGTGTTCGTAAGCGCGGCCAGCAGCCTTCGGTTTGCTCTGGATGCCCAACAATTGGGAAGGCGATTTACGCCGCTTCCCTGTCCGATTTAACCTTTCGACTTAGGTTTACGTAATAATCGGCCACGCTGCCGTTTCGATTCACTAACCATTAAAAATGCGCGGGTCATGGCTTTTAGCGAACCAAGGTCTCCATTTTTCAGGTGGATCGTCTCTTCGGCTCAAAACCTGAGCGCCGAGAACCGGCAAATACTTCTCGCCAATCTTTTCACGCGAACGTGGTCAATCGTGTTCGCGTCGATCTGCGAAATCAGCGTCTGCGCCACGGCCTACTATCTGTATCCAAACCTGCTATATGCGAGTTGGACAGGCGCCGTTGTTGCGCTGCTCATGGTGCGTCTCTGGCTTATCTGGCTGTGTCGCCGCTGTAGTGCGCGGGATTTGCCCACGCCTACCTCCGCGTTTGTGTTCGCAAGTATTCTGTGGAGCGCGTTGTTTGGCTTCGGTAGTTTGCTGTGCAATATCAGCGGCGACGCGACGCTCTTTCTGCTTGGCAATGTATGCGCCGTCGGCGTTGTCGGCGGGCTGGCCGGACGCAATGCGGCCACGCCGCGGCTGGTCATGCTGCAGATCCTTTTTATTCTCGGTTTACTGGGAGTCGGCGCCGCGCTGTCGCCCGGCTCAGGAAAACTCGTGCTGCTGTTTCAGGCGCCGTTCTGTGCCGCCGGTTTTCTGACCGTTGCGCTGCGCAGCAATCGCGATACGGTCGCGCTCCTGCTCGCGCGCGAAAACAGTCAGCGGCTTGCGCATCACGATAGCCTGACGGGCTTGCCGAATCGGGCGCGCATTAACGAACTGCTGCTGGAGCGCACGGCGGTGGGCTCGTCGCATCGCGAGCCATTGTTCGCCGTTCTATTGATCGACCTGGACGGCTTCAAGGCAATCAACGACAGCCTGGGTCATGCCGCCGGCGACCAGATTCTTCAGGAGGCCGCGGTCCGCTTGCGCGAAGTGCTGCCTGCCGCCGACATCGTCGGACGCCTTGCGGGCGATGAATTCGTGGTCATTTCAGAAGCACCCGACCCGTCCCGCGATGTCCGAGTGCTCGCGGACAGAATCGTCAAAACCTTGGCCCGGCCCTTCGCGTTGAGTGAGGCGCTCGTGCATATTGGCGCGAGTGTGGGCGTCGCGCTGTGTCCCGAGCACGCGACGACCGGGCCGCAATTGCTGATCTGCGCCGACCGCGCGTTGTATGCGGTTAAGCGCAGCGGCAAGAGCGCGTACGTCATTTTCGACGCGGAGCAGCATGTATCCGACGAAAACCTGAGCCTGCTGCGCAGCGACCTTGAAGGGGCGCTGCGTTCGTTCAGCGGACTGCGCATGGAGTATCAGCCGATTGTCGATGTGGCCAGCGGCTTTGTGACGGGCCGCGAGGCGCTGATTCGCTGGAAGCATCCGACACGCGGCGAGCTGTCGCCCTCGGCCTTCATTCCGACTGCGGAGCGCACCGGCCTGATCCTCGCGCTCGGCGAATGGGCGCTATTGCAGTCGTGCAAGGAAGCGGTCATGTGGCGCGACAAGGTTCCGGTTGCGGTCAATGTATCGCCGGTGCAATTGCGTGAAGAGACGTTTGCCTCGATCGTTGCGGGCGTGCTTCGCAAGACGCGGCTTCCGCCCGAGCGTCTTAACATCGAGGTCACAGAGACGGTGCTGCTGAACGACGACGTCGTGACCCGGCGCAATATTTCGCGGTTGCGTGCATTGGGTATCGGCCTCGCGCTCGACGATTTCGGCACGGGCTTCTCGACGATGTCGACGCTCGTGCGTTTCACATTCGACAAGCTGAAGATCGACAGTTCGTTCGTCAAGGAGTCGGTGCATCGGCGCGAATCTGCTGCGGTCGTGCGTGGGATCGTCGCATTGGCGCGCGAAATCGGCATGCCGACCACGGCGGAAGGCATCGAAACTGAAGAGCAACTCGACTTCGTGCGCCGTTCCGGATGCACACATGCGCAGGGTTTTTTACTCGGCAGACCGGTGCAAGGCTGCGAGATCGCACGCATCGACGAGAAGCTGCCGGCGCAGTCGGTGAATCCGGCCTAGGCGGTTTCATGACTGCGGCGCAATACGGCGCCTTTATCCGACAGTGAGGAACACGTGGACTCGACACTCAAATTCCAGCTACGGCTCACCGTCTCGCCAGGACTTGCCAGTGCATTGCGCGCCGATTCTTCCGGCGCGGCGCATGCCCCGCTTCAACGGATTTTGCACTACCATAACGCGACCATAATTTGTCAGTACGACGCATTCGCGGACTACGTGAGCGAGGCGGAGCGGCTCGGTATCGAAAAATATCCGCTCTATCAGTGGACGCGCGAGACGATCGAAAACCCGGAGAAGAAAGCGAAGTACCTGCGCTCGTTTACGGTCTACGTGAATGGCGAACAGATCTACGACAAGCAGACCGCCGATGCAATGGAGACCGAACTATTAGCGCTATGCAGTGAGAGCGGCGCATCCGGCGGTGTTGAAACCGGTATCGAGCGCATTTCGAAGTTCGATACGAATCCTGCCAATAGCCCCCAGCCTCCGAGTCGTTAACGTTTGGCCGGTTTCATTCAACTGTCACTGTTTCGCGACTAGGATCACTGGTCAAGCCGCCAGTCCTTCCTACCCACAAAACACAGACATGTCGAACACAAAAAACGCTAAGGCTTCGCCAGCCGATCAGGGCGCTTCCATCGTTTCGCGTCGCGGGTTCCTGAAGTTCGCCGGCGCATCGAGTCTCGCTAGTGCAGCCAACGCGCTGTCAACGGCGCGCGCAGCAGGCACAACGCCGGACGGCACACCGGAGCAGGTACACCTGACCTGGGGTAACGATCCATCCAATGAAGTCACGGTGTCGTGGGCGTCGCTCGCGGCTGCCGTGAAGCCGCATTTGCGTATTGGCCGCGTTGGAGAAGGCAAACGGATCGTACATGGCGTGCAGACCACGTACACCGACGGCCTCAACGGCGAAGTGGTATTCAACTATCACGCGCGTCTGCGCGACCTCAAGCCGGACACGAGTTACGAATACGAGGTCACGGCCGATAACGACAGCAACGCGGCGCAGCCCTTCAGCGGCAGCTTCCGCACGGCACCGCGAGGCCGCGCACCGTTTCGCTGGACGAGTTATGGCGACCTCGCCACGCCGAACACGGGCTGGGTGCTCTCGTCGCCGCAAAGCCGGTTCGCCGTGCAGGCGGTCGAGCGCTTTCAGCCGCTCTTTCACCTGCTCAACGGCGACCTTTGTTATGCAAATCTGAACCCGACACAGCAGCCCGAAGTGTGGCGCGACTTCGGCAACAACTGCCAAACTTCAGCCGCGAATCGACCGTGGATGCCATGCCCCGGTAATCACGAGATCGAGTTTCACAACGGCGAGCAAGGGTTCGCGTCGTACCTCGCGCGTTACGCGTTGCCTGACAATCACACGCGATTTCAGGGGCGCTGGTACAGCTTCCGCGTGAGCTCGGTGCTGTTCATTTCGCTCGATGCCGACGACGTCGTCTATCAGGACGCCGCCGCATTCGTGGGCGGGCCGGCACCGCTCGTGCCGGCAGCGAGCACCGGGAATCCGCCGATCGAGCCGGGCACGTCCTTCTATGTGCGCGGCTACAGCGGCGGCGAGCAAACACGCTGGCTGGAGAAGACGCTCCGCCACGCGGCCCAGGACGACGACGTCGACTGGATCGTCGTGCAGATGCATCAGGACGCGTTGAGTTCTTCAAAGACGGGCAACGGTTCGGACAAGGGCATCCGCGAAGCCTGGCTTCCGCTTTTCGACCGTTATGGCGTGGACCTCGTGCTATGCGGCCACGATCACGACTATGAGCGCAGCTATCCCGTGCGCGGCTGCAATCACAACAAGGGCACCGATATCGCCACGGGTCGTCCGGTCGATACATTGCAGCCCAAGCCGGTCATGTCCGCAATATCCGCTGGGGCGTCCACATTCGATACGAGCCACGGCACCATCCATCTGATTCTCGGCGGCGGCGGCACGAGCGCACCGCTCGACGTGTATGGCCTAGACGCGGGCACCGGCCTGCCGCAAGCGCGCATTTTCACGCGGCCTAACCGTCCGGTTCCAGGCAGCACGGCGGGCACGTTCGTGCGAGCAAGCGCCGATGCGGTGGAAGACGCAATCTGGTCCGCGCAACGAGACACCGGCACCGGCTACGGCATCGCCGTGTTCGATCATGAGCCGGGCCATCCGGGCGGCGAGACGACCATCACGATGAACTACTATCACGCACCCGGCGCGGACCAGACGCCTACATCGAACTATGAACTGTTCGAAACCATCGAGCTGAAGAAGAAACGCAAGCGCTGACGCGCGAGCCGGGGAGAGGCAAGAAGCAAGGGGAAGAGACGGCGCGGCAGGTTTTGTTACACGTCTTACCGGTACGCGATGAGGCGGTTACAGAAGCCTTTCGAATCGCCGGTTATACTCGCGCCGTCTCATAAAAACCAAAGACCTCTTATGTCGATGCGAATCCTGAAAATTGTGGCTGTTGCAGCGCTCACGAGCGCGGCGTCGTTGTCGGCTGTGGCCGGCGATATGAACAATGCGCTTGGCGGCGCGCTCGGCGGCGTAGCGGGTGCGGCACTGGGCGGCGCGGTCGGCGGCAGCACGGGCGCTGTGATCGGCGGCGCGGTGGGCGGCGGCGCGGGCGGCGCGGTGACGTCTAACCGCCGGGAGCGCACGGGCGCCATCGTAGGCGGCGCGCTGGGCGGCGGTGCGGGCACCGCGGCCGGCAACGCCATGGGCGGACGTGGCGGCGGCCTGATCGGCGCAGCGCTAGGCGGCGGCGCGGGCTCCGCGCTCGGCGGCAATATCTCGCGCTCGAACTCGTATGCCGACGACTACTCGCGCGATTACCGCTCGGGCAAGAAGCATCATAAGCATCGGCATTACGACTAAGCGGTACGCCTGAGTGCTTCGGGACCGCACCGGCAATACACGTGCGGCTCCGAGACTTATGCCTTCGAAGAGCCTGACGTAAACGCGAGCACCGCTTCCTTGAAGCTGGCGCTGCCATACACTTCTTCGATCAGGTCGTCATCGTCGAGTCGTTGTTCGACGACGATGCGGCGCAAGCTCTCCTTCACGGCTTTCTGCGTGACGGGCGAGAGCGCCATCAACCGCTCTGCGAGCGTATGCGCCGCTTCCTGCAACAGGCCAGGCGCGCAGACCTGATAGACGTATCCGCAGGCCAGCGCTTCGTCGGCCGTCAGATAGTCGGCGAGCAGCAGCATTTTTTTGACGCGCGGCGTGCCCAACGCCGCCTGGAGTCGCGCGATGTTGCGCGATGAAAGCGTATTGGACAGCGTCTTGGCAATCGGCGCACCAAAGCGCGATGCGTCGCTGCAAACACGGAAATCGCAGGCCGTGGCAAGCGCCAGACCCCCACCCACGGCCCAGCCGTCTATCACCGCGATGGTCGGCTTCGCAATTCGCTCGACCGTGCCGATCACGCGCTCGACGAACGCTTCGTATGCAACGCCGTCGCGACCATCGCGGAAGCCCGTGAAATAGCCGATGTCCGTGCCGGAGATGAAAGACTTGCCGCCGGCCCCGCGCAACAGAATGCAGCGCACGCTGATATCCGCTTCACACTTCCCGACGAGTGCGAGTAGCGACTCGTACATGTCGAGCGTCATCGCGTTGTGCCGCTCGGGTCTGTCAATCAGGATCTCCGCCGCACCCGAAGGGTCGACGCTCAGGCTGACCAGTTCGCTCATGATGCGGCTCCATTGATCTCCGCGAAGATCTCTTCGTTATGTTCACCGAGCAACGGTGGATGGCGGCGCACGGTCGGCGGCGTGCCGAGCAGCTTGACGGGAAAGCCGATGTTCTTGACCTTGCCTTCGTTCGGATGATCGATTTCCATGCACATGTTGCGATGCCGGGCGTGGTCGCTTTCAAACGCTTCGGGATACGAAAGAATGGGACCCGCTGGTATGCCTGCAGCGAGCAATATGTCGACCCATTCGTTGCTGTCGCGTTTGCCGAATTCCTGCTCCAGCACTTCGATCATCGCCTCGCGATTTTTCAGACGCAGCGACACGTTGGCGTAGTCGGCATGGTCGATCAGATCCGGCCGCTCCAGCACGCGGCACAGCTTGGTCCATAGTTTCTGGTTCGTCGCGCCCATGACGAAGTAACCGTCCCGGGCCTTCACCGCCTGATAAGGCGCGCTCATCTTGTTGCTCGTGCCGAGCGGCGTCGGCGGCACGCCCGTGCCCCAGTAGTCGGACATGTCCCAGATCGAGAAGGCCATGATCGAATCGAACAGCGACGCGTCGATATGCTGGCCTTCCCCAGTTTTCTGCGCACCGATATAAGCCGACAGGAGACCGTACACTGCAAACATCGCGCAGCCAATATCGGCCACCGGCACGCCCGCCTTGACAGGCTTGCCGCCTTTGTAGCCCGTTACACTCATCACACCGGACATGGCTTGCGCCATCAGATCGAAGCCGGGCCGCGACGCCCAGGGCCCGCTTTGCCCGAAGCCTGAGATGCTCGCGTAGACGATCTTCGGGTTGATCGCCTTGATCGACTCGTAGTCGATGCGCAAACGCTGCACGACGCCGGGGCGATAATTCTCCACGATCACATCGGCCGTTTTGGCAAGCTTATAAAACAGCTCGCGCCCCTCGTCGCTCTTCAGGTCGAGCGTGACGGAGCGTTTGTTGCGGTTGAGATTAAGAAAGCCCATGCTGTCGGGGCCCTTCATCTTGAAGCCCATTGAACCGCGGGTCTGATCGCCTTCTGGCGGCTCGACCTTGATGACATCCGCGCCGAGGTCGGCCAGCATCATGCAGGCGAACGGGCCCGCCATGACCTGACTCACGTCCAGCACGCGAATGCCTTGCAGTGGGAGATGCGCAGATTCCGTCATGTCGAGCTTCCTCCTCGGATAAGTGGTGTGTTGTAGCTCCACTGTCGCCGAGTGCGCAGGCTGCCGCAAGAATCGCCGCGTCATGGCTGGTTTCGCGGTTCGCGAAACCGCCCCGGTGGTTCGGCTAGGCGCCGCCCTCCAGCAATTGAGCCACGACGTTGCGCAGCGTTTGCTCCTGAGCGTGTCCTTCGACGCAGGACAACACGTAGCTACGCCGGGACCAGTCTGCGTCGAGCTCAACGGAAGCGAGCGAATCCTCGGGATGGAAGCTCTGTAGAACATCGGGCGGCATCAAGCCGACGCCGAGACCGTGGCGCACCATGGCGAGCATCGTGTCGAAGCCGTTTACCGTGAAGTTGTTCGGGAACAGCCGCCCGCGGCTGCGATATGCGCGCTCGACCGCGGACAGCACCGCCGAGCCTTTGCCCAGACTCACAATGGGAAGGTCGAGAATGTCGTCGACGCCCACGGGCTCCCGCTCGAATGTGAAATGTGCGCGGCTATAAACCAGCACGAGCCGATCCTCCCTGTACGCGAACTTGTCCAGATCCAGAAAGCCGCTTTTCTTCTCGTAGATGCCCACGTCGATCACTTTGTCGCGCAGCAGTTGCTGCACGATTTTGCTGTTTTCCTCGACGATTTTCAGTGCGATCCGAGGGTACTTGCGCTGGATCGCGGCGATTTCACGAGCGAGGAACTGAATGACGACCGCTTTCGGCGCGCCAATGATGATGCGTCCGTCGAGCCCATGATTGAGCGCCTGTGCGTCGCCTTCCATGCGGTCGATCAGGTTGTCGATTTGCCGGACATACGCCAGCAACTTCGCGCCTGACTCGGTGATCTCCACGCCGTGCGGCACGCGCCTGAAGAGCTTCGCGCCAAGCTGATCCTCCAGGTCCGACACGCGTCGCGACGCTGCCGCGACTGCCAGGCTCAGCTTGTCGGCAGCGCGCGAGATGCTGCCTTCTTCCGCAATGGTTAGCATCAGCCGGACGGTTGTCGTGTCGAATTTCACTTTGTCTCCACTTGTATCGAACGAGGATGGGCGCGCGCCGCCCGATAGTTTAGTGTGCCGCGACAGGCGGCATCCGGAACCGGTGCGTCGGATGAACGCTGCGCACCCATCGCCGCATCGACCATGGCGTTCTGACGGTAACGATAACGAAAACGCTATCGCCACATACCGTTTCGACATTGGAGCTCTCGCGTTTGCGTCCGTACACTTGTCATTCAGCATGTGCATACAAGTACGGCGCCACGCTGCACCGCACATGCATACCGACAACGACGAATGGTCTTCAACGGCCATCTTGACGGAGACACGTTTTGGACAAGCCCACCAGTTCGCTCACGGCCGCCGCAGTGCGTCCCGCCCGGTTCAACTTCCGTTGGCATGTACTCATCTGGTTGCTGATCGGCGGGATTATCAACTACATGGACCGCGCGAGTCTTTCCATTGCAGCGCCGGGCATGATTCAGGAACTCGGCCTGACGCGCACGCAGATCGGCCTGCTAGGCAGCGTTTTTGCGTGGACGTATGCGGTGATGCAATTGCCGGCGGGCTGGGTGATCGACCGCTTCGGCGCGAAACGCGCTTACGCGTTTGCGATGATCTGGTGGAGCGTCGCGACGTGGCTCACCGGTGTGGTCGGTTCGATCTCCGGACTCATCGTGATGCGCGCGTTGCTCGCGGTGGGCGAGGCGCCGTGCTGGCCGACGTCGGCGAAGATCACTGCCGCGTGGTTTCCGGCGAAAGAGCGCGGCTTTGCGACGGGCGTATGGGATTCGTCTTCAAAGTGGGGGCCGGCCATCGCGCCGGCCATGCTCGTCGCACTGATGGTCGCGTTCGGCTGGCGCTCGCTCTTTCACGTGACGGGCGCTTTCGGCATTGCGTTTGCGCTGCTGTTCCTGTTGTTGTATCGCAACCCGATGGACAGTAAGCGTCTCTCCAAAGACGAGCGCGAATACATCGAAGCAGGTGGCGGCGGTCACGAACGGTCGCTCGTCAATTCAAAGCTGCGGTGGCGGTCGCTGTTTGCGCGACGCAGCGTGTGGGGCATGATTCTCGGCTACTTCTGCACGATCTGGCTGTGGAATATCTTCCTCGTGTTCTTGCCGCTCTATCTGCTCGACCGGTTCCATATTTCGTTCGCGCAGCTTGGCGTGTATGCGGGCATTCCCTGGGCGGGCGGCGCCCTCGGCGAGATCGCGGTCGGCTATCTTGCGAAGAAGATGGTGGACCGTGGATTCGCGTCGCCGATTGCCGCGAAACGGTTATTGATTGCGTGCTGCGCGGTGGGCGCCGCCGTGTGTGCAATTGCGTTGCCGTTCACTCACGCGTTGAACGTTACCCTCGCATTGTTCACCGTCGGGCTCGCATTCATTGCGGCCGTGGTCGGTTCGGCGTGGGCGCTGGCGGCGGACATTGCGCCGTCTTCGATGATTGCGTCTGTCAGTTCGATCCAGAACTTCGGCGGATATTTTGGCGGTGCGTTCTCGCCGGTCGTCGCGGGGTTCATCGTGGACCGTACCGGTTCCTATGCGCTTGCCTTCATCTCGGGCGGCGCCATTGCCGGATGCGCGGCACTGTTCTACTGGTTCATGGCTCGCGAACCGATTCTGGAGGACGAGGCTGTGTGAAGGAGACGGCGCGAGAAAGGGGCTGTCTTGCGGGGAATGACAGGCCGAACGTCGGGAGACTGAGCAGCCACCAGGTAGCGTCGACGGCATCCAGCGAGAAAACCGCCGGATGCCGTTTCACATGAAGATGCGCGCCCGAACATCGAGATTGCTGGCGCAGCCCAGGCGGCCATCCGCTCGAGCAGTCGGTGGCTATTGCGTGCCCGGTTGCCTCTGAGCGCCTGAAGCGGGCGTCACCCGGGCGGACTCCTTGACCAGCTGATCGGTCATTGCCGCCGCGACAGGATTCGAGTTGCGCCGATTGATCGGCTCGCGATCCGTCACGGACGACGGCGGCGGTGTCGGAGACGCGGGCGGCGGCGGCAACGACGGATCGAGCTTTGCGGATTCGCGGACGAGCAACTCCGTCATCAAGGCGCCGACGTCGCTGGAACCATGGCGACGCAGATCTTCATGGCTCCGCGCGTCGTCCGCATGCTGCGTGGCCTTGGATCTGGCGCTGTAGCGCTGAGGCTGCGGTTGCTGTTGCTGTTGCGGCTGCGATTGAGGTTGCGCCTGCGTCTGCTGGGTCTGCGTCTGCGGTTGTACGGGCTGGGCGACTTGTGCTTGAGGTTGCATCTCCGCCGCTGGGATATTCGCCACTGTGGCAGCAGGTGCCGCCGTGGCTGCAGGCGTCGTCGGCATAGGCGCGGCCGGTGCGGGCGCCCGCACATCGCCGCCACTCACAATCGTGCCGCTATTGGATTTAGCGCTCGCGTTCGCATTCGCGTCCGGCGAACCAGGACGCGCGATACTGCCCGCAATCACATGGCTTTCGCCGTAGGAGCGCGACTCGGTCGTGTCTGGCGCGGTCAAGGCCGCCTCGGCTGGAGGCGCGGACTTCCTGTCCTCACGCGGATAAAATAAATAGCCGCAGACCACCAGGTCCGCTAGCACCAGACCGATAATCAACGTCTTGCCGGTATTCGTCATATCTAAACTGAAGCTTCATTCAAGGCAGTGTAAGGTCCATGATAAACGACGACTCGTTGCCTCACCGTGACGCACTCGGTTGCAAATCATGCAGGAGCGGCCAGGCGTCGACGCATTACGTGGATCGTACGAAGAGTTTCTAGAGAAGTCGGCTATTTGTCACCCGCCGCTATTCAACGTTTCGGGCCATCTTTTTTAGAAGTGTGGCGCTATTTGTAGAGGCGACTATCGGCGCTTTGCTGGTTTTCCGGAGAACCCGCAACGCATCGGGGCAATAAAGGCACGCTGGGCATTCTCTGTTACGCTGCTCGACTCATCGCCAACACGTAGAAGGAGCGTCAAATGAGCAAGGGGTATTGGGTAACCACGTATCGCAAGATCAAAGACCCGTCGAAGCTGGCGGCCTACGGTCAGTTGGCGGGCCCGGCCGTCGCCGCTGCCGGCGGCAAGTTTCTCGTGCGCGGTGTCGCGGACGAAGTTCACGAGCAGGGCCTGAAGGAGCGGACGGTGGTGATCGAGTTCCCGTCGTATGAAGACGCAGTCGCCGCGTACGACCGCGACGACTACAAGAAGGCGCTCGCGGCTTTGGGCGATGCGGTGGAGCGCGACCTGCGGATCGTCCGCGGCGCCGAGTAATTCGCTGAGAGTGCGCTAAATAGTGCTGTTTATGGCGGCCGACACCTCGACCGCCGTGACTGCACCTGGGGCAGGGCACAACAGCGCGGTCCGCAAAGACCTATTTCACCGCGCCCAACGCCAGCCCTTTCACCAGATACCGCTGCAACCACGCGAACACGATCGACACAGGCAACGTCGCGCAAAGCGTAGCGGCCATCACGAGATGCCATTCCACCACGTACTTGCCGGCGACCATATCGGTCACCTGCACGGTGAGCGTCTTGTTCTCCGGCGAGCGGATCAGCGTGTACACCACGGCGAACTCGTTCCAGGCGTTGATAAACGTGAAGATCGCCGTGACGACGATGGCGGGCACGGCAAGCGGTAGAAACACCTTGAAAACGGCCTTCGTGCGACCGCATCCTTCGAGCCACGCTGATTCTTCGAGATCGCGCGGCACCGTTTGGAAATACGACGACAGCATCCACACAGCGAATGCAATATTGAACGCGGCATAAGAAACGATCACGCCGATTTTCGAATCGACGAGGTTGCCGTCGCCATAAGGAATCATGGCCGCGAGCCTGAACAGGCCGACCACCAGCAGAATAGGCGACAGCATTTGCGTGACGAGCAGGAACTGGCGATACGTTCCGCGTCCGCGAAACGGGAACCGCGCCAATGCGTAAGCCGCCGGCAAGCTCACTGCGAGCGCGAGCAGCGTCGAAAGCAAGCTGATTACCGTGCTATTGCGCAGCGCCACGCCGAAATTCGCGGCTTGCCACATATCGACGAAATTGCTCCATTGCCAATGCACTGGCAGCCAGCGCGCCGGATACACGAAGATCTCCGAAGCAGGCTTCAATGCGGTGAAGAGCATGACGGCGAACGGGAACAGCACGACCACCACGAGCGGCGACAATGCGAGCCAGCACCACAACGAGCGTTTCGCTTTTGCGCTGAGCGTCATGACGGTTCTCCTTCTTTCGCGGGCTGCAAGCGCAGATACGCCATCGAGAAAACGAACAGCATGACCAGCATGATGAGCGAAACGGCCGCGGCCTCGCCTGGACGTCCGAGCCTGAAGCCGAGTTCATACAGATACGTGACGAGAATATGCGTGCTGTTGTCGGGGCCGCCTTGCGTCATGACCCAGATAATCGGAAACGAGTTGAACACATAAATGACGTTCAACAAGATGGTCATATTGATGAAGGGCCGCAGCAGCGGCAGCGTCAGCTTGCGAAACTGCTGCCATGCGCTGGCGCCGTCGATGCGCGCCGCTTCGTAGATGTCGCCTGGCACCGATGACAATCCGCCGAGCAGAATCGTCACGGTAAACGGAATGGAGACGAGAATGCCGACCGCGATCTCTACCGGAAAAGCGAACTCGGGCGTCGCGAGCCAGTGAATCGGTCCGCCGATCAGGCCGAGGCGCTGAAGCGTGACGTTGACCATGCCGTAGTCGTCGTTGAAGGCCCAGCGCCACACAACGGCGGTCATGGTCAACGAGACAGACCACGGCAGCATGACGATCGTTCGCGCGACGCCGCGTCCATAGAAATCCTGATTCAGCACGAGCGCAACGGGCACGGAAATCAGCACCGTGCCGCCGACTACAAACACGGTCCAGACTATCGTGCGCCTCGCTGCCGCGAGAAACGCAGGATCGCCGAAGATCGTGTAGAAGTTCTGCAGGCCCGTGAAATCGCGAATGGCGCCGAAGCGCGACACCTCATGCAGCGATTGCCAGACAATGTTGAAAATCGGATAGCTGATGATAAAAAGCGCCAGCACGAGGCTCGGCGCAATCAGCAACCAGGGCGCTTGCAGGCGTGAAGAAGCGGAACGGCTCATACGTGCTCGATCGTGAGACGCGCCTGCACAACGGAGCGGGCGCGACGGAATGGGCCGGATAGTCGATAACGGTCGATGACAGTCTTACGGCCAGCATGATGGCCGGAATGCGCGCCGCGCGTTTCTATCCGGCTGCTATTGCAGCCGCGCGGCGCGCGTCCCGTGTGCAGCGAATTACCGCAATCTCACCGCGTAGCGCCGCTCAATGACCGAGCGACTTGTTGGCTTGCGTGGCCGCCGCATTCAATGCGTCAGCGGGCTTGGCTTTACCCAGATAGATCGACTGCATTGCGTCGGTCACGGCCTTCGCAGTGTCTTCCCAACCTGTCACGGTCGGCGCGAAGCGGGCCGTGGGCAGCAGTGCGACGAATGCTTTGGTATCCGGATCGTTGAACGCCGGGTCCGACGATTCAGCCTTGGTGGTCGGCAGGAAGCCCTCGGTCGTCGTGAACTCGACGCGCGGTTCCTTCGTGAACAGATAGTCGAGGAACTTCCATGCGGACTTCTTCACCTTCGAGTTCTTGAACATCACGATCGAGTCCGTGACCGCGTAGGTGGCGTGAGTGGTGCCCATCGGAATCGGATCGATGCCGTACTTCAGGTTCGGCGCTTCCTTCTTGATCTGTTTGGCGAGGAACGGTGCGGAGATCATCATCGCAACGCGGCCTTGCTTGAAGAGGTTTTGCACGTCTTCACGGCTATAACCGGTGACGCCAGGCTGCGTCAGGCCCTGATCGATCATCGACTTGTAGAGCGTCGCCGCCTTGATGCCCGCGGGCGAGTTGAACGCCGCCTTGTTGTCCTTGCCGATTACTTCGCCGCCGTTCGTCCACAGTGCATAGTAAAAGTAGACGTCCGTTTCGATTTCTTTGCCCTGCAGGCCGAAGCCGGCAATGCCTTGTGCCTTCAGCTTCTTCGACGCCTCGATTACGTCGTTCCATGTTTTAGGGCCGTCGGGATAGCCGACTTTCGCAAGCAGGTCCTTGTTGTAGTAGAGCGCTCGTGCGGAAGCCGCAATCGGCAGGCCATAGACCTTGCCGTTGATCTCGCCCGGCGCGAGGAACGGGCCAATAAAGCGGCCTTTGAAGCTTGCATCCATGTAGCCGTCGAGCGGCTCCGCCACGTCGTCCTTCACGAAGTCGAGCAACCAGCGCGTGCCCACGATCGCGAGATCGGCGTTCGCGTTGCCGGAAATATCCGTCTGGAGTTTCTGTTGCAGCGTGTCCCAGTTTACGTCTTCGATCTTGATGGTCGTGCCGGGATTGGCTTTCTCGAAGTTGCGAGCCATCTTTTCGAAGTACGGCGCGGTTGCATCGCTGTAGTGCGCGACGGTCACGCGAACCGTGTCGGCGTGAGCCGCCACGGCAATACCTGCAAACGCGAGCGCCACGGCAACTTTGCCGAGCGCGAGGGAAGCACGGGCATGCAACGACATTTCTCTCTCCTGTGTCGACCTTAGTCAGTGCATTAGCGCTTCCCAAGGTCCCATCAACGATTGGTGGGATGGTCCGCTGCCGTCGCCGGCCGCTGTGGTTGAATTGTTTGAAAAAATCCTACACGGCTAAAAATGCATTGTCACGTAGGGTCTGCGATATTTCGTTCGCGATGGTTTTGTGCATAAGATGCCTGTAGGCAAGGCATATTCTGCGCGCTGCATGCGGTGCAAAAACCCAATATTCGGGATGACGAAGTGCGGCGCGGCTTCCATGCTGTAATAAATTTACAGACGATTTAGATAGACGCGGCAAGCGTGAAAAGCGAGGCGGACATGAATCGTGTGGTGTTGGTGACGGGCGCTTGCGGCGGCATCGGCAGCGTGTTGTGCAAGCGTTTCGTCGAGCAGGGCGACACGGTCCTCGCGCTCGACATCGATGTGGCGGCGCTGGAGCGCTTGACGAAGCAACTCGGCGAAACGCAGGTCAGCCCGATTGCGGTCGATCTGGGCGACGCGGCCGCGGTGCAGCAAGCCGTTGCATCCGCCGTGGAAAAACGCGGACCGGTGGATGTGCTCGTCGCCAATGCGGGCGCGGCCGAAGGTCTGACGCTGGCCACGACCGATGCCGCGAGCTGGCAGCGCGACATTCACCTGAACCTGAACGGCACCTATCACACTGTCGAAGCCGTGCGTTCGTCGATGATCGAGCGCAACAGTGGAGCGCTAGTGCTGATCGGTTCCGTGAACGGTTTGGCGGCGCTCGGACATCCCGCGTATAGCGCGGCAAAAGCCGGGCTCATCAGTTACACAAAGGCTCTTGCTGTGGAATTGGGCCGTTACGGCATTCGCGCGAACATCGTCTGTCCCGGCACCGTGAAGACGCAGGCATGGCAGGCGCGCGTCGACAAGAATCCGCAGGTCTTCGAAGATCTGAAGAAGTGGTACCCGTTGCGCGATTTCGCAACGCCTGACGATATCGCCGACGCCGTGCTGTTTCTCGCGTCGCCAATGGCGCGTGTGATCACCGGTGTAGCGTTGCCTGTAGACGGCGGATTGATGGCCGGCAACCGTCTGATGGCTCAAGAGTTGACGCTCGAATCGCTTTGATAGAAACCGCAAGACGATGAGGAAAGCATGGCAGCAGTGCAACTGAGCGGCATCTTCAAACGCTATGGCGACACGCAGGTCGTGCACGGCATCGACCTTCATATCGACGACGGCGAGTTCGTCGTGCTCGTGGGCCCGTCGGGTTGCGGCAAAAGCACGTTGATGCGGATGGTCGCGGGCCTCGAGGAGATCAGCGGCGGCGATCTCATGATCGGCGGCACGCGCGCGAATAATCTCGCGCCGCAACAGCGCAATATCTCGATGGTGTTCCAGAGCTACGCGCTGTATCCGCATTTGTCGGTGTACGAAAACATCGCTTTCGGCCCGCGAATCCGCAAGGAGTCGCCTGCCAATTTCAAGCCGCGAATCGAGGCTGCCGCGAAGATGCTCAATCTGGGCGGTTATCTCGACCGCTTGCCGCGTGCGTTGTCGGGCGGTCAGCGCCAGCGCGTCGCGATGGGCCGCGCGGTGGTGCGCGAGCCGTCGCTGTTTCTGTTCGACGAACCGTTGTCCAATCTCGACGCGAAGCTGCGCGTGCAAATGCGCACGGAGATCAAGGCATTGCATCAGCGCCTGAAAAACACGGTGATTTACGTGACGCACGATCAGATCGAGGCCATGACGATGGCCGATCGCATCGTCGTGATGAATGCCGGGCGGATCGAACAGATTGGGCGTCCGTTGGAGCTTTACGATCACCCCGCGAATCTGTTCGTCGCAAGTTTTCTCGGCTCGCCGTCGATGAATTTCGCCGAAGGCGTTCTCGTGAACCGCACGCAAGGTTCGGGACTCGCATTGAAACTCGCGGACGGCGGCGAGATCGTGCTCGAAGGCGCGCCGGCTTCCGCGGCGGTCGGCGCAAAGGTCACGCTGGGCGTGCGGCCCGAACACATCGAGACAATTACGCAGACACCCGACGTGACAATGCAGGTCGAAGTAGTAGAGCCGACTGGCGCCGAAACGCATCTGTACGGGAAGATAGGCGGCGACACGTGGTGTGTGACGACACGTCAACGTTCGAAGGTCGAGCCTGGTGAGCGCGTCACGCTGCGCTTGCCGGCCGCACATATTCACCTGTTCGATACGGAGAGTGGGCGCAGACTGGTCTGAGCCGCGTGTTGCCGATCGAAGCTGCGACCCACGCGGATTCATTTAACCCTTAAGGAACACCGGGTGTCCGCACCGAACTTGATTCCCCACATCCGCAGCGCACTCGCCAATTTGCGGCCAGCCGAACGCAAGGTCGCGGACATGGTGCTGAGCGACGTCGATTTCGCGATGCGTGCGAGCATCACGGAGCTTGCGCAGCGAGCGGACGTATCGGAGCCCTCTGTCACGCGATTCTGCCGCGCGATTGGCGCGCACGGCCTGCGCGACTTCAAGATGCAGCTGGCGCAGAGCGTGGCGGGCGGCTTGCCGTATGCGTCGGCGGCAATCGCGCGCGACGACGACGTGCAGACCTTGATGGACAAAGTGGGCGAAGCCGCAGTCGATGGCATCACGCATGCGCGCGGCGCGCTGGATCCTGCGGTGGTCGAAAGCGCGATTGCCGCGCTATCGAGCGCACGGCGCGTGTTCTTCTTCGGCGTTGGCTCGGGTTCGGGGCTGGTCGCGCAAGACGCGGCGCTACGGTTCCTGCGCCTCGACATCGCCGCCACGGCTTTTACCGACGGTCACTTGCAGCGCCTGTATGCGGGCATGATGGAACCGGGCGACGTCGCCTTTGCCATTTCGCATTCCGGACGCAGCACGGAAGTGAACGAAAGCATCCAGATCGCGAAAGAGCGCGGCGCGACGACAATTGCGCTCACCAACGTCGGCTCGCGCCTCGCGTGGCTGGCGGATATACCGTTGCTGCTGCGCGTGCCGAGCCCGATCGATCCGAATACGCCCGGCGTCTCGCGGCTCGTGCATCTTTGCATCATGGACGCGCTGGCAATCGGCGTCGCGCTCAAGGCCGGGCCCAAGACGCTGGAGAAGATGCGGCATGCGAAGGCGAGGCTGTCGTCGCATGAGCCGCAGACCGGCGATTAGGCGCTCACCCCGCTCCCATCCACCCAAATCTTCGCGACAACCTCAATGTCGCCGCACACAGCGTTTGCGCGGGTTCACCCGTCGCGTCGCTGTCGAAACTGCCGCTCGGTCCCATCAACGCGAGCACGAGGCAGATGCTGCCGGTGTGGTCGAACACAGGCGCGGCCAATGTGTCGATGCCGGGCACCGGCCGGCTCAGCGCACTGTCCATGCCGCCCGCGCGAACTTGCGCGAGACGCTCCCGGTACGCTTCCTTCAGCTTTGCTCCGTGCTTGTCCGCTAGCGCATCGGCAGCGTTCGAGCCCGCCAGCCGCAAATGATCCTGCGCGAGCAGACCAGCACGCACGTCGTCCGCTACATAGGCGGCGAACACGCGGCCGATCGCCGTATTCACCAGCGACATCACCGTGCCCACCCGCAGGCTCACATGCAACGGCCGCGCCGATTCTTCCAGCCGCACGACTGTCGGTCCAAGCGGACCGAGCACCGCCATCGCGACGCTCATGGCAGTCGATGCCGCCAGTTCGACGACTTCCGGCTCCGCCTCGCGCGTGGGCGAGAGTCGCTGCAGGCCGATCAATCCGAGTTCCAGCGCCAGCGGCCCGGCGGCGAAACAGCCGGACGCATCGCGGCTCAGCAAGCCGATTTTCAGCAGGCTCACCAGATGCGGGAACGCTTTCGCCGGCGGCATCCCGGCCGCAGCGGCCAGATCGCGCAATGTCAACGGCCGCGCGGCGGCGACGAGCGCCGCCAGCAGTTCGCCGGTGCTATCGAGCGACTGGATGCCGCGCTGCGGCTTCGCATCGGCGGAAGCGGGCGGTAGAGAAGAGGTGTCGGTAGGCGCGGTCACGGTGCGGTCGATGCAAGCAGGGAAGATCCGGCGGCGAGTTCACCGCCGATGGCGCGAGCCGTTGCGAGCAACGCGCGAGCGATGGGGCCATCGACGGTCGCGTCGATTGCGCCGGTCGAGCCGATTACCGTCAACGCTAGGGCCAAACGACCGTCCGGATCGAACACTGGCGCGCTCAGGCTGCTGATGCCCGGACTCGGCGCGTCGACGCTGCACTCCAGACTGCGCGCGCGGATCTTGTCCACCGCCGCCTGCAAAACGGCGTCTTCGCCCGGTTTGGTGGACATGCCCGGCGCAGCGCCGGACTGATTCGCCCACATCGTGTCGAGCGTCTCGCGCGGCAGATAGGCGCAAAACACGCGTCCCGTGGACGTGGCCGGCAGCGACATCACCGTGCCCACATGCAGATTCACATGCAACGGAAACCCCGCATGTTCGTAGCGGACAATGGTCGGTCCCTGCGGCCCCGCAATGCAGATCGCGACGCTAAATCCGATTGCCTCGGCCAGCGCGGCCACGCGCGGCACGGCGGCGCGAAACGCCGGTTGATCTTCCAGATGCAAGAGGCCCAGGCGCAACGACAACGGACCGGGCTCGTAGCGGCCGGTGAGTTCATCCCGCTTGATGAGGCCAAGGCGGCTCAAGCTGACCAGATACGCGTGCGCCTGCCCCGGCGCGAGCTCGGCGGCGGTGGAGAGGTCCGACAGTGCCAACGGCGCGCGCGCCCGCGCCAGCGCGAGCAGCACCCGGCCGCTGACTTCGACGCTCTGAATGCCGCGCTGCGTCTTGCCGCTGTCCGTCGTCTGGCTGCCGCCCGAGCCTTCGCTCGCGGATGGTTTCGCTGCTTTGCCCACGCCCGTGTTCGTCCGAAAAAGCGTCCATGTTAACCGAAGCCCGCGCTGCAAACCCCGCTGTTCACACCGTCATGTTAGCCGTTCCGATATTTGCGTATAGCGATAGATTTCGCTATTGACAAATAAACTGACGCGGCCATAAGATGCATTCACCCCGATACACCGGCGCAGTCATAGAGTCAAAAACGGGGCGAGACAACCTCCAATACCGTCAGCTCGCGCCAAGGCGCGCCGCCGGCCGTCTCGCCTCACGTCCAACTTTTGAGGGAGACAAGCATGGCAAAGGCATTCGCATCTCAGGCCGATCTGGAAGTCAAGAAAGTCACGTGGACGCAGTTGTCCGAGAACGCCTACGCCTACACGGCGGAAGGCGATCCGAATTCCGGCGTGATCATTGGCGACGACGGCGTGCTGATCGTCGACACCACCGCCACGCCGGCCATGGCGCAAGACCTCATTGCGAAGATTCGCAGCGTGACAGACAAACCCATCAAATACGTCGTGCTTTCGCACTATCACGCGGTGCGCGTGCTCGGCGCGTCGGCGTATTTCAAGGAAGGCGCGCAGGAAGTGATTGCGAGCCGCGGCACGTACGAGATGATCGTCGAGCGTGGCGAAGCGGACATGAAGTCGGAGATCGAGCGCTTCCCGCGTCTCTTTGCCGGCGTCGAAACCGTGCCGGGCCTGACGTGGCCGACGCTCGTGTTCGAAAAGGAAATGACGCTGTTCCTCGGCAAGCTCGAAGTGCGCATCGCGCATCTCGGCGCGGGTCACACGAAGGGCGACACGGTGGTGTGGCTGCCGTCGCAGAAGGTGCTGTTTTCAGGCGATCTCGTCGAATACGACGCGGCATGCTATTGCGGCGACGCCCAGCTCGAACAGTGGCCCGCCACACTCGAAGCACTGCGTGCGCTCAATGCGGAGAAGCTGGTGCCGGGCCGCGGCCCAGCGCTGACCACGCCGGAAGATGTCAACAAGGGCCTCGATTACACGAAGGATTTCGTCACCACGCTGTTGCAGCAAGGTCGCGAAGCCGTCGCACAGAAGCTCGATCTGAAAGCCGCGATGGCGCACACGCGTAAAGCGATGGACCCGAAGTTCGGGCACGTGTTCATCTACGAACATTGCTTGCCGTTCGACGTCTCGCGTGCTTTCGATGAAGCGAGCGGCATCACACATCCGCGCGTCTGGACTGCGCAACGCGACAAGGAAATGTGGGACGCACTGCAAGCCTGATCTGCGTACGAATAGAAGCGAATAAAAGCAGGGAAGCACAGCAGAGCCAAGCGGAGAAGGACGGAGACACAAGATGAGCATCGACTACCAGAGGCTGTCGTTCGAATACCGGCCGTGCCGTGAACAGAGCGCGCAAGACATGCACAGCGGCGCGGCGCAGCCGGCCTACCCGGTAATCGTGGTTGGCGCGGGCCCGGTGGGCCTCGCCACGGCGATCGACCTCGCGCAGCAGGGCGTGCCGGTGGTACTTGTAGACGACGACTGTTCGTTGTCCACGGGCTCGCGCGCGATCTGCTTCTCGAAGCGCTCGCTCGATATTTTCGATCGTCTCGGGTGCGGTCAGCGAATGGTGGACAAAGGCATCAGCTGGAATGTCGGCAAAGTGTTCCTCAAAGACGAACTCGTCTATTCGTTCAATCTGCAGCCGGAAGCGGGCCACCATCGGCCCGCGTTCATCAACTTGCAGCAGTATTACGTCGAAGGTTTTCTGCTCGAACGCGCGCAGCAAATGCCGAACATCGAGATTCGCTGGAAAAGCAAAGTGGTCGGTGTGGAGCAAAGCGGAACGCCGGGAACGTGCGACGCAGCCGTGACGTTGACCGTCGACACGCCCGACGGTCAGTACGCTTTGCGCGGCCGCTATGTGGTCGCCGCCGATGGCTCGCGTAGTCCGATTCGCAATTTGATGGGACTCGACAGCAAAGGCGTCACGTTCAAAGACCGGTTCCTGATCGCCGACGTGAAAATGGAAGCGGACTTTCCGACCGAGCGCTGGTTCTGGTTCGATCCACCGTTTCATCCGAATCAATCGGTGCTGCTGCACCGTCAGCCGGACAACGTGTGGCGAATCGATTTCCAGCTTGGATGGGACGCCGATCCGGTGCTGGAAAAAACGCCGGAGCGCGTCATTCCGCGTGTGCGCGCGTTGCTCGGACCCGATGCAAAGTTCGAACTGGAATGGGTCAGCGTCTATACGTTTTCGTGTTTGCGCATGGAGCGCTTCCGGCACGGCAACGTGCTGTTCGCGGGCGATTCCGCACATGGTGTGTCGCCGTTTGGCGCACGCGGTGCCAATAGCGGCGTGCAGGACGCGGAGAACCTCGCATGGAAACTGGCGATGGTGCTCGAAGGCAAGGCGTCGGATGCGTTGCTCGACACGTATGCAAGCGAACGCGAATTCGCCGCCGACGAAAACATCCGCAACTCGACACGTTCCACCGATTTCATCACCCCGAAGAGCCCTGTGAGCCGCGTGTTCCGCGACGCTGTGCTGAAGCTCGCACGCCACCATCCGTTTGCGCGGCAGCTGGCGAACAGTGGCCGCCTGTCGGTGCCCGCGGTGCTGAGCGGCTCGCCGCTGAATACGCCGGATAGCAACAGCTTCGAGGGGGCGATGGTGCCGGGTGCGGCCTGTGTGGATGCGCCAGTGCAGGCGGCGCGCGAACCGGCGTGGCTACTCGCTCATCTTGGTCAGCAATTCACCGGCGTGCTGTTCTGTGGCGAAGATGGCATCGACGCGCAAACCGAAGGCGCGTTGAATCGCCTTCTCACCGGCGCTATCCCTATGAAACTCGTTGTGGTCGCGTGTGGCGAAGCGCCGGCACCCGCGATAGCGGACGCGAAGATTGTGCGCGACGTGGAAGGCGTGGCGAGCGCGCGCTACGACGCGCAACCCGGCACGTTCTATCTGATCCGGCCGGACCAGCATGTATGCGCTCGTTGGCGGCGACTCGACGCGAGCGCGGTGGAGAACGCGCTGAAACGCGCGTTGTGCGTGGAAGGTACGGCCTGAATCCACCGCAGGCGTAGCGATAAATAGGATCTGGAGACACGACATGGCACTGAACACGCAACCGAATCTCGCGCGTCCCGACGATTTCTACGAGGCGTTGATCGACATGCATCGCGACCTCGACGACGCGCGCAGTCAGTCCGCCAATGCGCAACTCATTCTGCTGCTTGCGAACCATATCGGCGATCACGCGACGCTGCTCGAAGCGATCCGTCTCGCACGCGAAGGCGTGGCTGATCCAGCGACACAAGGCGGCGAAATTCATCCACTGGCAGCGTAATCGACGCTGCATGTAACGTGAACGCGCGCCCGGCTCCCTGGGTCGCGCGCACTTCATCGCGACAGTAGGGCGGTTCCGCGCATTCGCACGCCGCCACCTCAGCACACAACAACGCGGTGCATCAAGACACCGGACCCGCGGGTCCGTAGGACCCTTCACGCCTCATGTTTGGAGATAACCGATGAGTCAATCACTTGCCCGCGCGCTCGAGCCGAGTTCAAGCACTGCCGCGCACGACGATCTTCTGTATCGCAAAGTATCGCTGCGCATCGTGCCGTTTCTGTTTCTCTGTTATGTCGTGTCGTTCCTGGATCGAATCAACATTGGCTTCGCGCAATTGCAGATGAAGCACGACCTTGGTTTCAGCGACGCCATGTACGGTCTCGGCGCCGCCGTGTTCTATATCGGCTATGTGCTGTTCGAGGTGCCCAGCAATCTCCTGCTTTCGCGATTCGGCGCACGCCGCACGTTCACGCGGATCATGCTGCTGTGGGGCGTGGCGTCGGTCGGCATGATGATGGTGTCGACACCCGCGCACTTCTATCTGCTGCGCTTCATGCTTGGCGTCTTCGAAGCGGGCTTTTTTCCGGGCATCGTACTGTATTTGACCTATTGGTATCCGGCGCGCCGGCGCGCGTCCGTGCTGTCGGTTTTCTTCGCGGGCGTTGCGGTTGCGGGCGTGCTCGGCGGCCTGGTGTCGGGCTGGATCATGCGCGATATGGGCGGCGTGCTGGGTCTGTACGGCTGGCAGTGGATGTTTGCGATTGAAGGCGCGCCGGCCGTAGTGCTGGGGCTCGTCGCCGCGTTTTATCTCGTCGACGGCCCGCAGCACGCAAAATGGCTTACTGCGGGCGAGAAAGCGCAACTGATCGCCGAACGCGACGAGGACCGCACCGCATCGTCGCATTCATCACACTCGTTCATGCAGGCTTTGCGCAATCCGCGCGTCTACCTATTTGCGTTCATCTATTTTTCGCTGACGTGTGCGTCGTTGACGCTCAGTTTCTGGATGCCGTTGATGATTCGCGACTTCGGCATTCGCGATGTTCTCGCAATCAGTCTTTACAGCGTCATTCCGAATGCAATCGGTGCGGTTGGTCTCGTGCTGATCGCGCGTCATTCCGACCGGCGCGCAGAACGTCGCCGGCATTTCGCGGTATGCACGATCGGCGGGGGCATCGCGCTGTCTCTGTTGACGCTGCATTTAAGCAGTTTTCCGGCGATGCTCGCGATTCTGTCGCTCGCAACGCTGCTGATTTTCTCTGCGCTGCCGATCTTCTGGACCGTGCCGTCGAGTTACCTGTCAGGCGCTGCGGCGGCGGGCGGCATAGCGTTGATTAGCAGCATCGGTATTACGAGCGGCATTGTCAGCCCGTGGGCGATCGGGCAGATCAAAATGCATACCGGCAGCATGGATAGCGCGCTTTTTATATTGACGGCATTGCTGTTCGCGAGCGGTGTCGCGCTATTAATCGGCGTGCCGAAAGAAGCAAAGACCGCGTGAGATCCCGCCGTGCAAAACGGGAATCATAATGTAGAGTCGCGGTAATTCCACACTGCGCGCAGTTCTGCCGATGTCTGACACCATCGAACCGCTTCCACTCCAGCATCAAGGCCCGCCCGACGTTTCGTTGTGGCGGATCGATCTGCGTTTCGACATGTCGCTCGATGCCGCAGGTTTCGCGTGCCTCAGTCACGACGAGCGCGAACGAGCGCACAACTTCCGCCAGCGTGACGACGGGCTGCGCTTCGCCTCAACGCGCGCGGCGTTGCGCGAGTTGCTCGCGCAACGCATGGGTGGCCAAGCTCACGCTTTGCGCTTCGCACTGGACGCAAACCGGCGGCCACGGCTCGCGGATTCGACAGCGCCCGATTTCAATGTGTCCCATGCGGGAGGCTTTGCTTTGATCGCGATGTCGAATGTTCGGCGCGTCGGTGTCGATATCGAACAGCACAGCGACAGATTCGACTGGCGTTCCATCATGACGCTGACGCTCGACCCAGACGAAGCGGCGTGGATCGAGCGCCTCGATCCTTCCGAACAGATGACCGCGTTCTACGACGCATGGACGGCGAAGGAAGCGCTCGTCAAAACAACGGGCGCCGGCATCACGCGAGGCTTGCAGCATCTCGCCGTACTGCCGCGCGAAGGCAATCGCGTGATGCTGCGCAATGCCATCGCGCACGACATGCGTGAGATCGCCGCGCAATGGATAGAGGCGCCGCATGGCTATGCCGCGTGCGTTGCGTGGTCGCTGTCGACGTCGATGTCGTCGCGTGCGCAGTAACACGCGGACTGTCAGCACGTGCGTTGCCGCGCATCACAATGCAACTCAATGCAACTAACTGTCAGCCCCGCACCCCGCCTCCCGATATGATGACAAAGCGCGGCAAAGCCGGGCACCAGAACCGCTTAGCAGCAATGCTTCTCCATCCACACTAGCCCATGCCGACACATCCGTCCGACGCTGCCGCACCTCCCATAGCCGACTACGCGGCGCAGCGCCTTCCTATGTTGATGCTGGCGGCCGCGTTGTCGTTGGGGAGCGCAATTGCGCTGGGCCTCGCACGCTTCGCCTACGCGCTGCTATTACCGTCGATGAAACTGGACCTCGGCTGGACCTTCGCCGAAGCCGGGGCAATGAACACTGCGAATGCGCTCGGCTATCTGCTCGGCGCACTGGCGTTTCCGCGACTCGCGCGTCGCTGGCAGGCAGACAAACTGTTCGTGGCCGGCTGTATAGCCACTGCGTTTCTCATGGCGGCAAGCGGCCTGCTTGCCGACACTAATTCGCTGCTTGTGCTGCGCGTGATCACTGGCGCGAGCAGCGCTGCGGTTTTCATTAGCGGTGGCGTGCTCGCCGCGCGGCTTGCGTCGGCGAGTCCGCGCGATGCGGGCCTCGTTCTGGGCTTGTATTACGGGGGCACGGGATGGGGCATTGTCGCTTCGTCCGTACTGGTGCCGTTGACCATTCTCAACCGTGCGCACGGCTGGCAGTTTGCCTGGTTTGCGTTGGCTGCCGCATGCGCGGCATTCAGCGTGGCCGCCATCGGCGCGGCGCGCAAGATCGAGGGCGTGCACGCGGTGGCGGCAACGGCACCAGCGCACTTGGGCAATACAGACGACGCCCCCCGCTGGCCGCGTTTCGCTCGTGCGCTCGGCGGCTATGCGCTGTTCGGCGTCGGCTATATCGGCTACATGACGTTCATTGTTGCGTTGTTGCGCAACGCGGGCATGAGCGCCACTGTCGTGACGGGTTTTTATCTGTTGCTCGGCATCGCGACGGTGCTTTCCGCGCGCCTGTGGTCAGGGCTGCTCGACCGCATGCGCGGCGGTCAGGCGCTCGCCGTGCTCAATGCGTTGCTTGCGGTCGCGACGCTGTTGCCCGCGCTATTCACGCAACCGTGGATCGCGTTCGCATCGGGCGCGCTGTTCGGCGCGACGTTCCTGTCCGCCGTTGCATCGACGACGGCGTTCGTGCGCCACAACCTGCCGACTAGCCACTGGGCAAAAGGCATCAGCGCATTCACGATCGTCTTTGCGTTTGGACAAATCGTTGGGCCGATGGTGATCGGCTGGGTGTCCGACGGAGCAGGTCTCGCTCGCGGCCTCATCTATTCCGCGCTGTTGCTGGCGGGCGGCGCTGTGCTCGCCGCATGTCAAAAACCGCTGCGTCGGAATTGAGTGCGTGTATTGACCGCGAGCGGTGTCGCCTTATACCTGCACGGACGGAATGCTCTTCATGCAGCGCAGCGCAAACATCGAGCGGCTATGACGAATGCCCGCGATCTTATATAGCTTCTCCCGCAAGAAGCGCTCATAGCCTGCGGTGCCATCGACGGCGACTTTGACCAGGTAATCGTAATCACCCGACACAAGGTACGCTTCGAGAACTTCGGTGAGTGTCGCGAGCTCGGCGCCGAAGCGCGCGAGTGCATCGTCGTCGTGACGGTCGAGCGTCACTTCGAGCAGCACGATGTCGGCGAAGCCGAGCTTCTGCTGATCCAGCAGCGCGACATAGCCGCGAATATAGCCTTCGTTTTCCAGTTGACGTGTGCGATTCCAGCATGCAGTGGTCGACATGCCGACCAGTTCCGCCAGCTCCGCGTTGCTTAAGCGCGCGTTCTTTTGTAATGCGCGCATGATCCTGCGATCCTGATTGTCCAGCGCGCGATTTTTGGGGCTCATGGCCGACCCGGAAGGTTGTTCATCTAACCTTGATTCTATCGGAAGAACGTCCCGAGAGGCGCAACGTCGCGTGGCGTATTCGGAAGCCTATCCAGCGCGGTGGCCGGTATATTTTCAGGGTGTATTCGTGCCCGGGACAACCATCAGGCTCGCCGCAAACGGGCCACTCGCGGCCACAAGCTGATATGGGTGACCGCTGCCTTTACCGAAGGCGGCATGAGAGAAACTGCGACGCTACCGTATCGCAGCGAATACTCGCTCTGGCACGAATGCATGTATCGCACGTATGGCGACGAGCATCACGAGCCGCATCTAGACCCGCATTAAAAAACGCGCGGCCACATAAGGGCCGCGCCACGGGACAGGTCTCACGAGATCAATGGAAGATGAGGTACAGAATTACCAGCACGATTACCGGAACACCGAGAAGCCAGCCAAGTAGGTAAGGCATGATGTATCTCCTTTCGTATAAGGTTGGAACACGAAGGAGATTGAGCATCTCGCGTGCCCGGGTTATTTCCGATCGCTGCATGTGGGCGTCGAGCGCGCGCGAAAGCCCCGTAAATCAAGGCAAATTCTCGCGCAACACGATGCTGAACTGCACCGGCTTCACGTCGCTCATTGCATCGCGCTTATCGCGCACGTTGCGGAAAATGCGCAAACAGTTTCCCACCATTGCCTGCGGTGTCTGTGTGATCAATGCGTCCATTGTTCCGTCGATTAGCAAGGCTCGCGTGTCCGGCGTCAGGCCATGTCCTACGAAAAGAATCTTCTGATCCGAGCGCGCTTCGACGATTGCGCGCGCCACGCCATCCGATCCGCCGCCACTGTTGTAAATGCCGGCGAGGTCCGGATGCTGCTCCAGCAGCCTGCGCGTCTGCACATAATTGCGCTCGCTGTCGTCCTGTCCTTCGCGTAGTCCGATTACGCGCACTTGCGGGAACGTGGATTCGATTAGATGAAGAAAACCGATCTCACGTTCTTCATGTCCGCGATAGTTGAGGCTGCCTGCCAGCATCGCGATCTTCCCGCTGGGCCGCGGACCCATGAAACGCCCGAGCAACAATGCGGCTGTGCGTCCCGCTGAACGATTGTCGATACCCACGTAAGCCAGCCGCCGCGCATTCGACAGATCGGAAATCAGCGTGATCGCGGGCACGCCCTGGTCGGCCAGCGCATTGACTGCATCGCGCACCACAGGGTGCTCGAGCGCCATGAACACCACGCCATCCGCGCGTTGTCCGTAATGCAGCAGACGGTCGGCCAGTTCTTTAGGGTTGAAACTTTCGACGTAATGGACGCGGCACTTCATGTCGAGCGCATTCCATTGATCGTGCGCGAAGTCGATATAGTCGCCCAGCATGTGCAGATAGCGATTCGTGCCGGCGGGCAGCAGAAACGCGATGCGCATGGGTTTGGAGGCGGGCGTGGCAGGCCCTTCTTGTGTGAGCAGATAGCCGAGTTGCGCAGCCGCCTGCAACACGCGTTGTGCAGTGACGGCGCGCACGCCTTCGCGGCTGTTGAGCACGCGATCCACTGTGGCCGTGGAGACGCCCGCAGCGCGCGCGATGTCCGGAATGCGGGCACGCGCAGCGGCGGCAGAGTTAAGCGGATCGGGCATAACCGTCCTTCGCAGGTTGGAAGTCCATCAAAAACCATCAAGTTCGCGGTTTGACAGCGATTGCCGCGCACGCCTAGTCTTGCAGCTGTCACGCGACGACTCAACGCACCTGATCGGAAGTCAGCACGTTGCCAGCAAGTGATGATGTGTTTTGATGGATTGGACAGTCACATCAATTATAAGCAAGGAGACACTCAAATGACCAACCTCGCGAGACGCGCATTGCTGCGTGCCGCAGCCGCCGCTCCCGTGGCCGGCGCGCTCGGATTTCCGGCGATCGTGCGTGCTGCATCCGGCCCGGAGTTCGTGTTCAAGTACGGCAATAACCTGCCGCTTACGCATCCACTGAACGTTCGCGCGCAGGAGGCGGCCAATCAGATCCGCGAGGCGTCGAAGGGGCGCATGGAGATCCGCATATTCCCCAACAACCAGCTTGGCGGCGATACGGACATGCTCGCGCAGGTGCGTAGCGGCGGCATTGAAATGTTCACGCCCTCAGCACTCGTCGTATCCACGCTCGCGCCGTCAGTCGCGATCAACGCCGTCGGCTTTGCGTTCAACGACTACAACCAGGTGTGGGCCGCAATGGACGGCAAGCTCGGTGCCTATGTGCGCGCGGCGATGCAGAAGGCCGGGCTCGAATCGTTTGAAAAGATGTGGGACAACGGCTTTCGTCAGACGACCACCAGCAACGGGCCGATCACAAGTGCGCAGAACATGCGCGGTCTGAAGATTCGTGTACCGGTGAGCCCGCTCAGCATCGACATGTTCAAGGGGCTCGGCGCCGCACCGACCAGTTTGCAGTTCAGCGAAGTGTATTCGTCGCTGCAAACTCATATTGTCGATGCGCAGGAAAATCCGTTGCCAATCGTGCAGGTCGCAAAACTCTACGAAGTGCAGAAGTATTGCTCACTGACCAATCACATGTGGGACGGCTACTGGTTTGTACTCAATCCGCGCGCATGGCAGCGTCTACCGAAAGACCTGCAAGGCATTGCAAGCGATGCGTTCAATCAGTGTGCGTTGAAGCAGCGCGAAGATGTACGCAAGCTCAACGACGCGGCTGTCGCCGATCTGCAAAGCAAGGGTCTTGCGATCAACCGGCCCGCGCCTGATTCGTTTCGCGCGGCGTTGCGTCAAGCGGGTTTCTACGCGCAATGGAAAGATAAATTCGGCAATCAGGCGTGGGACCTGCTCGAACAATCGGTCGGCAAACTGGCCTGATGCAACACCGCGCGGGCAAGCATCGGACTACGCGCGGCGCCCCGCCGCGAGGAGATAGCAGCATGTCGAATCACGCATTGAATGCAGCGCAAGCCTCTGTGCCGTTGCCGACGGTGAGCACGCCGCGCCGGTGGCTGAAGGTGCTCGACCGCGGCCTGATTTCGGTCGTCGAAGTGTGCGCGGCGTTGCTGCTTGCTGTGGAAATCGTGGTCATGCTGGCGGGCGTGGTATCGCGCTACGCGTTGCATCAGCCTCTGGTGTGGTCGGATGAACTGGCCGGCATCCTGTTCCTTTGGCTCGCCATGTTGGGCGCTGTTCTCGCATTGCGGCGCGGCGAACACATGCGTATGACCGCGCTCGTCAGCCGGTTATCCACGGAGCGTCGCGCCTTTGTCGATACGCTGGCCATCGCCGCCTCGGTCGCGTTGCTGGCGCTGCTCGTCGCGCCCGCTTATAACTACGCGTCCGGCGAAGCGGCCATCGTCACCCCTGCTTTGCAAATCAGCAACGCGTGGCGTGCATTTGCATTGCCGATTGGCGCCGCGCTGATGCTGGTCGTCGGCCTGATCCGGCTTGCGCAGACTAGCCGGATGCGTGACGTCGTTATTGCGCTGGCGATCGCGGCGCTTCTCGGCGCAGCGGCGGTGTGGGCGGGACCGTGGTTCCAGACGCTCGGCAAGGCGAACCTGATCATCTTCTTCGTGGGCGTGGTTGCTATCGGCATCTTCTCCGGCGTGCCAATCGGCTTTTCGTTCGCGCTGGCCACGTTCGGTTATCTAGGCCTTTCGACCTTCACTCCGCTGGAAGTAGTCGTGGGGCGCATGGACGAAGGCATGTCGCATCTCGTGCTGCTGGCGGTGCCGCTCTTCGTCTTTCTCGGTCTGCTGATCGAAATGACGGGCATGGCGCGCGCGATGATCCAGTTCCTCGCGAGTCTTGTCGGTCACGTGCGTGGCGGTCTGTCGTTTGTGCTGATCGGCGCGATGTACCTCGTGTCCGGCATCTCCGGATCGAAAGTGGCCGATATGGCAGCCATCGCGCCCGTGTTGTTTCCCGAGATGAAAAAGCGCGGCGCGTCCGAGGGCGACCTGGTCGCTTTACTCGCCACCACCGGCGCGCAAAGCGAAACCATTCCGCCGAGCATCGTGCTGATTACGATTGGCTCCGTCACAGGGCTTTCCATTTCCGCGCTCTTTACTGCGGGCATGTTGCCGGGCGCCGTGCTTGCGCTCATTTTGTGCGTCGTCGTGTGGTGGCGCTATAGGAAGGAAGATCTGAGCGGCACGCAACGTTTCAGCAAGCGGCAGATAGGCCGGCTGTTCATCGTGTCGCTGCCCGCGCTGGCGTTGCCATTCGTGATCCGGGCCGCGGTGGTCGAAGGTGTCGCGACTGCCACCGAAGTGTCGACTATCGGTATTGCGTACTCGATGCTGATCGGCCTCCTGATCTATCGGCGGTTCGAGTGGCGACGCCTTCCCCGCATGCTTGTCGATGCAGCCACATTGTCGGGCGCGATTCTGTTCATTATCGGCTGCGCCACAGCAATGGCATGGGCGCTTACGCAGTCTGGCTTCTCGCAGGATCTTGCCCAATGGATGGGTGCGATGCCCGGCGGCGCATACGGTTTTCTCGCAGTGTCGATCGTCGTGTTCGTGATGCTCGGCAGCGTACTCGAAGGCATTCCGGCGATTGTGCTGTTCGGACCGCTGCTGTTTCCAATCGCGCGGCTTGCGGGCGTGCATGAAGTTCACTACGCGATCGTGGTGATTCTTTCGATGGGAGTGGGCCTCTTCTCGCCGCCGTTCGGCGTGGGCTATTACTCGGCGTGCGCGATCAGCAAGGTCAGTCCCGACGCGGGCATTCGTCCAATTGTCGGCTATATGGGGGCGTTGATCGTGGGGCTGATTGTCGTGGCCGCGATACCCTGGATTTCAACCGGCTTTCTCTAACTGCTGTCTTTCCGTTCGACCTTCGGGCGCTGCATTTTCTGCCGCGCCGGGGAGTTGCTCGTCTATCAATAATTGCTGCGTGGGGAGATTTTCATGAGTCGATTCTTTGGCGAGATTCGCCAGGCGGGGTACGTGGTGCGCGATATCGAGGCCGCCATGGATTACTGGAGCCGCGTGCTCGGTGTGGGACCGTGGTTTTACAACGAGCGAGTACCCATTGAGAACTACACCTATCGCGGGCAATCATACGAAGTTCATAACTCGGTTGCGCTCGCCAACTCCGGACCGCTTCAAGTCGAACTGATTCAGACGAGAAACGAGGCGCCCTCCATGTATCGCGACTTTCTCACCGCCGGCAATACAGGGCTTCAGCACAACGCTTACTGGACAACTTCGTTCGACGCCGACCTCGCGCGTTTGCAGCAGCAAGGCTTCAAGGTTGCGATGAGCGGCGAAGTCGGCCGCAATGGCCGCTTCGTGTACTTCGATACTGAGGATCATCCGGGAACGGTGATCGAGCTTTCGGAGATTGCGGGACCAAAGGGGAAGCTCTTCGACATGATCTACGCGGCCTCACGCGATTGGGACGGCCGTGAGCCGGTGCGCCGCTTTCCCGATTTGAGCACGTTATGACCGGCACACAAGAGCCGCATGGCGGCGATCGCGATTCGCTCGAAGCCGATTATCTGATCGAGACGCCGCTCGATCCCGCGCGCGTCGCCGAGATCATGGTTGGCGAGCAGTCGAGCGGCACGTTCGTGCGCGTGGCCAACGAAACCGACGCATTGCGCGCGCGAAGCCGCGCAAGCGTGCTGCGCATCGAGGAGCTGGAACCCGCGGCGCAGCCGAGTCTTCATAGCGCATGGCTCGCGCGGCAAGGCGCGCACGGACCCTGGCGGCGCGCGCGGGTTACGCTGTCTTTTCCGCTTGCCAACATTGGCGCTAACTTGCCGACGCTCGCCGCAACCGTCGCGGGCAATTTATACGACCTCGGCGAAGTCACCGGCATGCGGTTATTGTCGCTGCGTTTGCCTGCGTCTTATCGCGCACGCTTTGAGACGCCGCGTCATGGTGTGAAGGGTACGCGTGCGCTAACGCAGGTAATCGACGGGCCGATGATCGGCACCATCATCAAGCCGAACGTGGGTCTGAGTGCGCAGGAAACCGCGGCGCTCGTGCGCGAGTTGTGCGAAGCAGGCGTAGATTTTATAAAGGATGACGAAGTAAGCGCCAACCCCGCGCATGCACCGCTTGCCGAACGGGTGCGCGCGGTCATGGCCGAAGTGCGTCGCTATCGCGAACGCAGCGGCCGCCCGGTAATGGTCGCCTTCAATATCACCGACGACCTCGACGCGATGCGTCGCCACGCTGAACTGGTGGAGCGAGAGGGCGGCGCGTGCGTGATGGCGAGCATCAACTGGTGCGGCTTTTCCGCTATTCAGACGCTGCGCCGCGCCACGCCGTTGGTGCTGCACGCACATCGCAACGGCTACGGCATGATGTCGCGCGATCCCTCGCTCGGCATATCGTTTCAGGCTTATCAGACGCTGTGGCGTCTGGCGGGCGTCGATCATATGCATGTGCATGGTCTCGCCGGGAAGTTCGCGCAGAGCGATGCCGAGGTAATCGAGTCCGCACGCGACTGCGCGACGCCGCTCGCCCCAGGCTGCGACGACACGGTATTGCCGGCGTTCTCTTCAGGCCAGTGGGCAGGTACCGCACAAGCGACGTTCGATGCCGTGCAATCCACCGACTTGCTGTTCATGTCCGGCGGCGGCATCCTCGCGCATCCCGATGGCCCTGCGGCCGGTGTCACGAGTGTCAGGCAGGCATGGGCCGCAGTGCAAGCGCGCACGCCTGTGCCCGTCTACGCGGAGCGCATGCCGGAACTGCGGCGAGCGCTCGAGTTCTTCGGTGGCCGCGGGTGAACGCACACAACGACGACACGAGCAGCGGCAATATCGCCGGCGGCCCTCAATACGCGTTTTACGGCGACGATTTCACCGGCGCGACCGATACGCTCGCGCATCTGGCACGCGCCGGATTGCGCACCATGCTGCTGTTAGCGCCACCGGACGCAACGCATCTGGGAAAGCTCGGCCCGCTCGATGCGATTGGCGTGGCGGGCGCCGCGCGGACGATGTCGCCGGATCAGCAGCGCGCGGAACTGACACGTGTCGGTCAGGCGTTTGCCGAACTCGGCGTGCGGGTGCTGCACTACAAGGTGTGCTCGACGTTCGACAGCGCGCCGCGAACGGGCAGCATCGGCGCGGCGATCCGCACGTTGCGCGAGTATTGCGCGCACCCGCTTGTCGCAGTGATTGGCGGACAGCCCAGTCTGCGGCGCTATTGCGTGTTCGGTGAGTTGTATGCGGCGGCGGGCGCTGACGATGGCGAATCGTCCATCTACCGGATCGATCGTCATCCGACCATGAGCCGGCATCCCGTTACGCCGATGAGCGAGGCGGACCTGCGCGTGCATCTGAAGCGGCAGGGCGTGGAGAACGTGCAGTCCATCGACTGGCGCTGCTATGCGGCAGGCGACGCCGCGCTGCAAACAGAGCTGGAACGCCGGCTCACTTTGCGGCCCGATGCGGTGCTATTCGATGTACTCGACGATTCGCATCTTCAAACGATTGGGCGTTTGCTGGCGAATCAGGCGAGAAGCGCCGCGCCGCTGCTTGCGGTGGGCGCGAGCAGTGTCGCGCAGGCCTATGTCTCCGCGCTCGCTCAATCGGCCGCGAGTGGAGCAACGGCGCAGCGCGTACAGTTGGCTCGTGCGCGCAGTCCGGTATTCGTGCTGGCGGGTAGCCTGTCGCCGTTGACCGAGGTGCAGATTCGCGCCGCGCGCTCATATCACCACATCGAACTGGACCCGCTGCAGATGACGGGCGAATCGGCACATAGCTATCTAATGGCGCAAGTGGCAGCAATCGCCGCCGCGTTGCGCAGTGGAAGCAATGTACTGGCCTTCACGTCGCGGCGCGAACCGAGCGGGATCGAATCGTCCGGCGCGTTGCCTCGGCTTGCGCACGCTTGCGCGGCATTGTTGAGGCAAGTGCTCGACGCGGAGAACTTACAGCGAGTCGGCATTGCGGGCGGTGACACATCGAGTATCGCGGTGCGAGCACTCGGCGCATGGGGCTTGTCGTATCTTGCGCCGCTGTCGGCTGGGGTGAGCGTGTGCCGTGTCCACGCCGACAATCCTCAACTGGATGGCATCGAGCTAATGCTCAAAGGCGGTCAGATGGGCGAGGTCGATCTGTTCGAAAAACTGCTGGAAGGTCACGGCGACAACGACTGTACTGGCGTCTAGCCATTGTCGGCAAATCCCGGATACAGCGTCATGCCGCCGTCGACAAACAAGGTTGTGCCCACAACGTAGTCGCTTTCATCCGATGCAAGCCAGACGGCAGCCTTGCCGATGTCTTCCACTTCGCCGACGCGGCCATAAGGGATCAGTTGCAATAGTTTGTCGCGCGCCGCGCTCGTGTCCCACGCGTCCCGATTGATCTGGGTGCGAATCGCGCCGGGCGCAATCGAATTAACGCGGATGCGTTCCGGCACCACTTCCTGCGCGAGTGACTTCATGAACATCTGAATCCCGCCCTTCGACGCGGCGTAGTTGACATGTCCGGCCCACGGAATCACCTCGTGGACGGAACTCATACAGATGATCTTGCCGACCGCTTTCGATACCGACGTCGGTCCGCGTCGGCGAAATTCTTTTACGGCTGCCTGAGAGGTGAGGAATTGCCCAGTGAGATTGGTGGCCAACACCGTTTGCCAATCTTCCAGCGTCATTTCCGCAAAAGCGCTGTCCTTCTGCAAACCGGAATTGGCGACGACGATATCCAACGTGCCGAAGCGAGCGCGGCACGCTTCGAACATCGCCTCGACATCAGCGGGATTCGATACATCCGCTTTGACCGCGATTGCGGCGCCGCCCGATTGATTGATCTCGTCGGCGAGCTTCTCGGCCGATTCAGCGTGCGAATGATAATTCAGAGCGACGGACGCGCCCGCATCGGCGAGCGCCTTTGCAACGCCATAGCCGATGCCCGAGCTTGCGCCCGTGACCAATGCGAATTGATTGGCGAGTAACTTTTCCATCGCAATTCCTTGGGGGTTGAACGTGCCTTTTGTCTAAGTACGAATATAGCTAGGCCGCCGGATTTGCGCGCAGTTCACTGCATCGCGATCCGGCGGCCTGGCCCGCGTGGACTTATTGATGATGTGACCGCATCACGGATCGGCTAAACGACGCCGGCGACAAGCAGCACGATCACGACGATGAGCACGATACCGAGACCACCCGTCGGCGCATAACCCCATGAACGGCTATGCGGCCACGTCGGCAACGCGCCAATGAGGAGAAGAATCAGCACAACCAGAAGAATAGTTCCCAACATATATGACCTCCGCTTGGTTGATGGAGCTGCCTATCGAGGAGCCTCGCACGCTTGAGTGTCGTGCGTGGGACCAGGCAGCGTCGTCAACCTGCTTGAGCAAGCGTCGTGCCCAACACGGAAGCGCGGGGCCGGTCACGCGCGCCGGCTACGCTCACATACCGCTTGCAGGCGCGGTCCTGACGCGCGATGCGACGATGTCCGCGATGAACGCAAGGGCGAGCGCGACGGCGCCACAAGCAAAGATCAGCGCGTAGTTGTTATGCGAGTGCGAGAACAGATACGAATAGCCATAACCACCGAGCGCCTGGAAAAGAGCGAATGCGGTGGTCGCACGGCTCCACGACGCCCGTTGCTCGGTGTGATCGTGCGGCACGAGTTCGTGAATGCGACCGAGCGCGAGCGGAACGATACCGGGCGTAAAGACGCCGAGAATCACAGTCGACAACGCGAGGACCCATGCATTGCCGGAAAGCGCGAGCATTGCAACGGCTACTGCTTGCAGCAGAAGTGCAACGCGATAAGCCTTGCCGTAACCGATACGATGCGCAACGTTGCCTGCGATGACTGGTCCGACGATCGCGGCAAGCCCATAGAGCACCCAGTAGTCCGCGCCAATTGCCGCACCTCGACCGAGGCCGCGCGCCACATAATCGACAAGCAGGATCATTGCCGGCACGAGACCGAGCGCGTTCGCTGCATATTGCGCATACAGCACACGCAGCCCGAGATTGCTGGCGTGTGAAGCGTGACGATTGCCGGCTGCTGCGACCGGTGCAGGCGGATTGGTCGACGGCCAGCCGAACCAGCTCACCGCGGTCAATGCGAGTGCGACTGCGCCGAGACCGAGCCATGTGGTTCTCAGCCCGAAATGCAGCAGCTCAGGTATCAGCGTTCCGGACGCTGCAATGCCAAGGCCCAGTCCGAGAAAGATCATGCCGCTGACAAAGCCGCGGCGCGGCGCGGGAATGTGCGGAAGAATAGAAGTCGCGACCAGCACCATGATGGCACCGCCGGAGATACCCGAAAGCAGACGCCACGCGAAGAACCAGCTGATCGAGAGCGGATATGCGCACGCGAAGAAGGCTGCGGTCACGACAGCCATCAACAGGCGCAATGCGGTACGGTTCGATAACGCCGACGCGAGAGGTCGGCCGATCAACGCACCGATCAGATAGCCCGCGAAATTGGCGGCGCCGAGTGTCACCGCTTGTGACGACGTGAACCAGTGCGCCTGAATCAGTGACGGAATCAGCGGCGTGTACGCAAAGCGCGCGAGTCCGATTGCGACGAGGCTGCCGCACAAGCCGGCGAGCGTCGCGTAGAGCGAACGGGCGTCGAGCGATGTAGAGCCCGGAGAGGTCAATGAGGGCGCTGAAGACATGACGATTCCTTTACCGGCCAACGTGCTGAACGTGGATTCGGCTGTGGGTAAAAATGCGATGGTGTGCGCCCGTTAGGCGCGTGACTTAGACGCCGCCGTGTTTGGCTGGTATCGCCGGCAAGCCGAGCAGCGCGAGAGCGGTTGCGGCAGCGCTCGTCAGCACTTCTCGTTGCGGATCGACCCGCGCGAGCACGCGCATGCCTAGTACTGTGGCGAGCAGATGAGTGGCCGCGTCGGCGGGCGACACGGTGGCCGCGATTGCGCCGCCCTTCTGCGCGGCGACAAGGCAACGATAAAAGAACTCGCGGATCTCGGCTATTTCGGTCGCGACGAGCTTACGAAATGCTTCGTCCTCCGATGAAATTTCGAGCGCCGAATTAACCAGCATGCAACCACGTTTGTGCGGGTCGGCGACAGAACGCTCGATTGTCTCGTCGAAGAAGCCCGTAATGGCTTGAGCCGGCGGCACCGAGCTCTCGAAGCGCCTGATGCGCTCGCGCAGCGTGCAGTCCAGGTAGTGCTCGAGCGCGCGCAGATACAGCCCGCGCTTGTCGCCGAATGCGTTGTAGAGGCTCGGCTGGGTGAGACCCGTCGATTTGACGAGGTCGCGTGTGGAGGTTGCCTCGTAGCCCTTGAGCCAGAAGGTCGCGCTTGCTGCTTCGAGCACCTCTTGCTCGTCGAATCCGCGGGGTCGCGCCATGATCCATGTCCTTTACCGCATGTGCGGCGGGTTCTGTATCGAACGATATAGAACGGGATTATATATCGATTGATACAGAACGCAAGGGCAATTCAACCGGCGCGTATCTGGGCCGCCGCGCCCCGCCAGCAAGGGCACGGCGCGGCGGTTTCCAATTGCGGACATCTCACGCGTCCTACAGATAGGTGCCTTTGATGCGCCCTTCAAAGATGGCAGTGTTGATGTCGAAGTCGTCGACGTGGCCCGAGGCGCCGCCATCGACTGTGACGGCGACGGAACGGCCCCCGCGCACGAGTTTCATCTGCTCGGCGTCGAGCGTGGCTTCCTCGCACGGCGCGTCGGCGCTGCGGGGCAGGTCCTTGATAATGACGGTGGATTTCATGGCGATACTCCTCGAAGTGGGCGGGCGAGCACGGCAAGGTGCTCGCTTCTATTTCTGCAAGGTGTATGCCAATTTTCGTTCGATGAACGCGGAAGCTGTCATCTCGTCGGCGACGCCGCGCCAGGCAACGATATGCGCGGCACGGCCGCAAGAAGCGCATTGTGATGAGCGAAAGACCGAAGCGAAGTGTGCGGACGTAGCCCACATTTCACGTTCGCAATGTTGGGCAGCGCTGCGGAAAGGTCCGCGCGCTGCGCCTCGCGCGACAAAAACAAAAGCGGCACGCGTCGATGACGCATGCCGCCGCACTGCTGATGTGAAAGCGAATCTAGCCGCGCCGCTTATCGCGCGTAGCAGCTACTTTTCCGATGGCCTGATGCGCGGCGGGAAAGCCGGGTGGATACTCGACGACCCGCGCGGAAACCGGCACGAGTGGCGCGGCGCGCGTCAGGCGCGTGCCGATGCGTGCACCGCCGACAATGGCGGCCATTGCCTCGCGGTCGAGTTCCACGCTGTCAGTAAGGTCGTTGATGAGAAGTCTGGCCATGGTGTGTTTGCCGAAGAAGCCGCGTGCTACGACCGTTCAATGGTCTCGTCTGCGCTCGCGGATGGGGTCAAGTGTGCTGAGGTCTCGTCGCACTATGAGTATAGGAAATCTGTTTTGTGCCTGCCTGGCGGATATGGGCAGGCGGCGGTAGGGAGGCACACGGTCCTTCGTTGTCGCCGGGACGTTGGAGTTGGCAATGCCGATTAGACCGCCTGCCGAGAGCAGCCTGGCGCCGCGGGACACCCGCTTACCTTGGGTAGGTGGCTGAGTTCGCGGACTCGGGAACGTCGCGAATCATGAGGGATGACATGGGATTTCTCCAAAGTGACGCGGAACAAAAAAGCGACTGGCGCGAGGCGAAGCGGCATGAAGAAGCGGCCGCTTCGCCTCGCCGCTTATCGCACGTGGACGTTATTGCTCGCAACGTTGTTGGCGTTCGATCCGAGCAACCTGTCTGCTCGAGCGTCACTCATGCATGGCGTGTGCCAGATTTAGTAAAGGTTCCTAACAAAACTATCGGCGCCCTTATGGCCTTGGCTCGCAGACCGACTCGCCGGATTTACGGATCTCCGCAGCGGCCAGCGCAATCGCAGCGAGTGGTGGCACTCTCCCGACAACGCGTGCGGTGCTGTTGGAGCGCGCCTGACATCAACCGCTCGTGCATCGCGCGGGGCAATCCTGGTTTGCGAAAGCGCAGGCCTGGAGCTAGTATCGAAGCGGCACATGTAACTGGTTACGACAGCTTTCCTATCGGCCACGGGAGCCTCGGTCATACGCGATCGGGGTCTATGGCAGCGGCGGCATCTCGCACAAAATGGCTAGCCTTGCGCGTGTGATTCACGACTTCCAGAACGGCGAGCTGTCCCGTGACGAGTTCGTCGCTCAACTCGACAGCACGTTGGTGACCGAAGGCCTCGGTCCCGCGCAGCTGCTGGACATGCTCGGCGCCGCGCATCGTAAAGCGCCGCTGCCCGAAGACATTTATGTCGAAGTGCGGCGGCGTATCGAGCAGTTGCGTGTGTCGAATGTGGCCGCCGGCGGCGACGAAACCGGCATCCAGACCACGGTTGAAATTCCATCGGTGCGTTCCGCAGGCGCAATGCCTGCAGGCACCGGCGCGAGTGCGCCTAACGCATCCAGCGGGTTAGGCCATGACCAGATCAAAGGCACCGGCGACACCCTGAACAACCGCTTTGTACTCGAAGAGTGCCTGGGCGTCGGTGGGATGGGCACTGTTTACAAGGCGCTCGATCTGCGCAAGCTGGAGGCGTCGGACAGAAAGCCGTATCTGGCGATCAAGGTTCTCAACGTCCAGTTTCGCGGTAATCCAAACTCGCTAGTAGCGTTGCAGCGCGAGGCACGCAAGGCGCAGGTGCTCGCGCATCGCAACATCATCACGGTGTACGACTTCGATCGCGATGGGCCTATCGTCTATCTGACGATGGAGTACTTATCCGGCAAGCCACTCAGCCAGTTGCTGCGCACGCCGGGCTATCAGGGCATGCCTGTACGCGCAGCGTTGCCCATTGTGCGTGGCATGTGCAGCGCGCTGGCGTATGCGCACGAACGCGGTTTCGTGCATTGCGATTTCAAACCGGCCAACGTCTTTCTCACGACGAATGCCGAAGTCAAAGTGATCGACTTCGGCATTGCCCGCGTGTTTCAGCGCCCGGAGGAAGAGAGCGATGCAACGGTCTTCGATCCGGGGAGCCTCGGCGCGCTGACGCCCGCGTATGCGAGCCCGGAAATGATCGAGCATCGCGAGCCCGATCCGCGTGACGATATTTACGCGCTGGGCTGCATCACATATGAGCTGTTGACCGGGCATCATCCGTTCGACCGGTTGTCCGCCACGCAGGCGCGCAACGCAGATTTCAAGCTGCAGCGGCCAGCGAATTTAGATACTAGGCAGTGGCGCGCGCTGCGCGCCGCGCTTTCATTCGACCGCGCGACGCGCATGCCGAGCGTCACGCGCTTTATCGCGGAGTTCGACAACGAAGCGCGCGCCGAGAAATCCGGCACGTTGGCGAAGGCGGGGCTTGCGGGCTTCGCGGTGATTTGCGCCACGGCTGTGGGCGTGTACGCGTGGAAGTCGGCGCCGAATCGTCAAAGCCAGGCGCAATTGGGCGCGGGCTCGTCGCAGGGACGCGTCGATCGGGGCGCCTCGTTGTCCACGCAATCGAGCGCAGCGGGCGTGGTGTCGAATGGTTCGTCAACGAACGCCTCGACGAACGCACCAACGACTGCGCCGACGAACGCGTCGACAGCTGCCGCACCGCCCGCATCACCCCCGGCTCCAAAGCCCGCATTGACGCTCGCAGCCGTGACGCCGATGCTCGCGCAAGTGCCGTGTTCGGCGCTGGCTGCATCGACGCAAGACCACACGTTGACGGTGCGCGGCTATGTCTCCCAACGCTACGGCGCCGCGCGTCTGAAAGATGGGCTGCGGGCGCTTCCCGGCGTGGATGACGTGAAACTCGACGTTCAGTCCGTCGCGGACGATAAATGCGACCCCGTTAAAGCACTCGCGCCGTACTGGACGCAGAACTGGCAGGCCGGTCACATCGCCGGCTTGCAGGTGCGTCCCCCGAGCGGTCAGTTGAGTGAGGGCGATCCGCTGGTTGTCGACGTGAGCACGCCCGGCTATGACTCATACGTGAACCTCGACTATTACCAACTCGACGGTAACGTCGTTCATATGGTGCCGAGCCCGCGCGCGAAGGACAATCAGGCGCCGCCGCGTTATTCGGCGACGATCGGCAGCGCGGGCGACTGGGTGATTTCGAAGCCGTTCGGTTCGGAGATGGTCGTGCTTCTGATCACGCCCGCACCGCTATTCGACAAGCCGCGTCCCGAAGCGGAATCGCGCACCGATTATCTTCGGGCACTCGACGCGCGCCTCGCCCAGATCGGCGCGAAGTATGGCCGGGAGCGGATCGTCGCTGACTTCGCGCCGATCACCACGAAGCCTCACGCGCCATAAACTGCGCATGCCCTTCGGCTTAACTGTGAAAGCGGTTGTAGCAGTGCATCACTTCAATTCTTTGACTACGCGAAAGCCGTCTTGCGATTGGCGCACTCCTGAGCTGTATTTAAAGCGAGTCGCGCTGAGCATATAGCTGCTGCCTTCCCGCCACGAGCCGCCGCGAATCACGCGCATGTCGCAAGTGGGGCTTTCCCACGCGCGGCCATCTGCGGGTGCGGACTGGTACGAGTTGTGCCAGCAGTCGGCGGTCCATTCCCAGACGCTGCCGTTCATGTCGTGCAAGCCATATGGATTGGGCGCAAAAGAACCTGCCGGCTCGGGGCCTTCCTTGTGCCACGGTTCGCCGCAATCCTTACAGTTGGCGGTGCCCTTACGCATCTGATCTCCCCACCAGTAAGCGCTTGTCGTGCCGCCACGGTCGGCGTATTCCCACTCCGCTTCAGTGGGCAGACGGTACGGCTTGCCGGTTGTTTTGCTGAGCCACTTTACATACTGCTGCGCGTCATCCCAACTGAGGTCGCGTGCGGGTGCCGTCTTGTTCGCATTCGTTTCGGGAGTGAGTTTCGCACATGCGTTCGCGGCGACGCATGCATTCCACTGCTCGACGGTCACCTCGTACTTGCCGATCGCGAACGGTGCCCCGATCGTCACGTGATGAACGGGTTTCTCCGATGGATCGTCGCTGCTGCTGCCCATTGAGAATGAGCCGGCGGGCAACGCGATCATGATCGGACACGCCGCACAATCGCGGCTTTCGCCTGCGACCGGCGCATGCGCCGCGGGCTTCTGAGCGGTTGACGTGACAGGCGGCGTTGGCGGTGCCGTAGTGCTCGCAGCGGGCGGCGCAGAAACGGCGCGCTGCCGATCAGGCGTCGCGGTAACGGAGGGCGCTGCAGGCGTTGAGGGACGCGCGGCTTGCGGTGTCGGTGTAGCAGGTGGCGTTGCCGGTTGCGCGGCGGGCGGCGCGGGGGAGGGTGCTGCAGCGGTCGCTGGTGCGTTCGATGCGGCCGCCCGCAAGCGATCGATGCGGGCATGCGCGAGCGTGGCGAAGCGCCCGTTGGGATAGGCCTTCAAATACGCTTCGTAGTCGCCGGGATAGTTACTGTCCTTGATCGAATTCCAGAACGTGATTTCGTATTGTTCACTGCTGTCTTTTGGGAGAATGCCGCGACTGTGCAGTGTCACGACAGTATCGTCGTGGGTCTCGGCATTCACGACCGGCGCTTTGACCGCGCTGGTTCCCGCATCAGCCGATGCCGTCTGCGAGGACGCAATCCACGGACTCTGCTCGCCACGTGTTATCTGGCGAGTCCCGGACGCAACGTTTGCAAGCAGGCTCATTAGAGGCTGTGCTGGTGCTTCGTCGAGTGTCCGCAGCAATGCCTGTGTGTAAATGCCATGGCGTATGCCGTCCGCCGCAAAACCGCCAGGCGCGGTCGCATAGGCAACGACCGTGTTCGGCGGAAGTGCGGACGCATCCGGTCCAACAGCGGCGGCGAATGGATTGTCGAGACAGGTATCGAGGATTACGAGGTTGAGTCGGCCATCGCGTGAATGCATTGCTTGCAAGACGTCATTCAGATCGACGGCCTGGCGAAGCAGCGAAGCCGGCGAGCGCGTGTCCAATCCGGCCGGGATCAGCAACGTCTGCCCCCCGATCCGCATGCCGTGACCGGCGAAATAGAACAGGCCGATACCACCTGCGGTCAAACGCTCGCGTAGTTCGCGAATCGATCGTTGCATTACAGTCGGCGTTGCATTCGAAATCACGGTCACGTCGAAGCCAAGCGCACGCAATGTTTTGCCGACGGCTCGTGCATCGCGCGGCGCGTTTTGCCTGACGACGTCGCGTGAATTGTCGCCATACTCGCCATTGCCTATCACGAGTGCAATACGTGGCGCGCCAGGATAATCGTGTCCGGATGCGAACGGCGCGATTGCCCGGTCCATCGCACCGGTGCTTTCACGCGGCGCAGCGGCAAATGTATTGCCGCAATCCACCAGAATGGCCCCGGCCATCCACATCAGCAGGAATATTCGCCACATCTTCGGATCCTGTTTGTTCCGGACAGAACATAGGCATTCGCGTACAGCACCGGTCGGCGCTATGCGTCGCCGCCGCACGTACCGCGGACACGTATGGGACGCACGACGCGCTTTGGACCATCCACGTTGCAACGTATCAACAACCATAGCACGCACTTGGCGGGTCACAACCAACACTTCTACCGAGTGCGCTATACGGTTAACGAGTGTGGCGTATCTTTTTGGCAAGTTACGTCCTAAGCTGATTCACAAAGCAACGCGGCACGGTCGTTTTAACTACGCGGCCGCCGCATCGCGTGCGCGCTCGCGAACGCAGCAGAATTGCCCGCACTGCCTCGCGCAGTCGAGGTGGCCACGACCGCTCTTCGGGAGAGTGCGCTATGCGAATAACCAACGTCCCCGCTGTTCTCAACCGGAGTCTGACGGCCGCAACGCGGCTGTGTACATGGCGTGCGGTTTTGCGCACCGTGCTCGCCGTGATGATCGGCGGTGCGGCGCTGCCTTTCGCCGCGTTCGGCGCGTCGACTGCATCGCCCGCAGGTGCTGAGGAGTACATCATCTGGCCGCCCGACGGCGCCGTGATTCATGGCGGCAAGCTGTGGGTCCGCATGGGGTTGCGCAACATGGGCGTGTGTCCGAAGGGCGTCGTATTTCCGAACACCGGGCATCATCATCTACTGATCGACACGGACCTGCCGGCGCTCGACCAGGAGATTCCATCGGACCGCAATCATCTGCATTTCGGCGCGGGTGAAACCGACGCGCGTATCGAGTTGCCACCAGGCAAACACACATTGCAACTGATTCTGGGCGATCACAATCACGTGCCGCACACGCCGCCCGTGTACTCGAAAAAGATCACTATCACCGTGCAAAAAGACTAGCGCGAGCCGCGCGTTCATCGCGGACCGCTCGGAACGGAGAGACGTTCATGTACAAACTCATTGCAGTCGCGGCGCTGGTGGCGTCGGCGACATGGGGTACGGCGGATTTTGCCGTGGCGGGAACCCCGGCGCCTGCGGGCGCTTATGCCTATATCGGCTATCCGAACGATGGTCAGGTGGTGCAAGCCAATAAGCCGTTTCGCGTGTGGTTCGGATTGCGTTACATGGGCGTGGCGCCAAAGGGCGTGAAGTATCCGAACACAGGACACCATCATCTTCTGATCGACACCGACCTGCCGCCGCCGGATCAGGAAATACCCTCGGACCGCAATCACCTGCATTTCGGCGCCGGTGAAACCGAGACGATGATCCAGTTGCCTCCCGGCAAGCATACGTTGCAGCTATTGATGGGCGACGACATGCATGTTCCGCACAACCCGCCGGTGTACTCGAAGAAAATAACCGTCATTGCGCGTTGACGGAGCACGTGGTGTCACGCGTGGACCAACCATTGCACGCGGGTTGTTGGTTGCAATCCATCATGTCGAGGCAGCCGCGTCCTTGCGGATAGCACTATCGCAACGCCGCGATTCCCCTGAACGCCTTGCCATAAGCGCCTCGGCAAATCTCTTAGGATCGGAAAGCAAAACTGGCACAGCCTATGCATTAGTGACGCTCGAGTAGACAAGTTGCTCGAACCTAAACCGCAAGACTGCGACTTTCCCTTTCAGGAGATCTGCCATGAACACGCTGATGATCCAGGACCTGTCCATTACCGAACAACTCGACAGCAAGGCAATGAGCGCGGTGCGCGGCGGCACCGGCCTTTTGTATCCGTCGTACGTGAACTTCGCACCGTTCTTTGCGCCGGACCACAGCAAGAAGGTCGATGCGACTCAACTGATCAGCACGACGATTAACATTCAGAACGGCAACTGCAACAACGCAGCCTTCGTTACAGACGTCTCGGCCAAAATCGATCCACATGTGACGGCGAGCAACAACATCTACATGTCGTAAGCGGCGCGAGCGGACGCCGACGCCTGCCGTCCCGTGCGCCCGCCGGCATCGATCCTCAAAAGTTTGCGCGTCTAATCGTTCTCTTCACGCGACACCTCGTTACCGCACATCTCCCGAACCCATGTTCATGCACCTGCTTCGATGGTGAAGTGGCGGCGGAGATGCTTTACTTGAAGCGTGCGTTGCGTCGTGCTGTGAAGTGGGCGTCATCGGAGAAAATCGTGTCAGCGTTGCTTGATTCACTGGTCCGTCAGCGCTCGTTCAATCACTCCACCGCGACGACGTTGCGCGGGCTGTGCGCGGCAACTGTTTGCGCGTTTTCATTGTGCGCATGCGTCGACGTCAGCATGCCGGACTACAAGCGGCCCGATACGCCTGCCAAAGCGTCGTGGTCGGATCAGAAAGGTTCACCGATATCCGCGGCGGCCACCATCGAACCGGAATGGTGGAAGGGCTTCCAAGATTCGACTCTTGATTCGCTGATCGACAAAGCCATCAGCGGCAACTTCGATATCAAGGTGCTGGCCGCGCGCATCGACGTGGCCAGCACACAAATAGGCGAAGCCAAAGCCGGCGCGTTGCCGACGATGGACCTCGGCGCCGGCGCAAGCTTTCAGAAGACCACCGGGCAGACTTTCACGAAGCAGTACAACGTTGCGGCGCAGGTTAACTGGGACATCGACATCTGGGGCAAGGTCGAGAAAGGCGTGCAAGCGCAAAAAGCCGAGTTTCATGCGAGCGAAGCCGACTGGCGCGCCGGCTATCTGGAACTGGTGTCGAATGTGTCCAGCACCTATTTCCAGCTGCTCCAGTTCGACGACCAGATAGACCAGCAGCAGAGAACACTCGTCACCAACCGCCAAATTCTGACGATCTACGAAGGACAGCGCCGCAGCGGTCTCATCCCGCAGACGCAGGTACTGCGTCAACAGGCGGAAATCAATCGCCTGACGAATCAACTGCTCGAACTGGGACGCTCGCGCGATCTCGCGAACAACGCGTTGTGTACGCTGATCGGCGTACCTGCAGGCGAGTTTCGTTTGCCTAAGGGCCATTTGCAGCAGCGCGTGCAGTTGCCTGTCGTACCCGACGGCCTGCCTGCGCAACTTCTGGCGCGGCGCCCGGACGTGGTGGCCGCTGAGTTCAGAGTTCTGGAGGCGTACGACCTCGTCGGCGAGGCCAAGCTCGCGCAGTTGCCGACGATCAGCCTGACTGGCCACGGCGGTACGGCGAGTTTTGCTCTTACCGATTTGCTTAAGTCGTTCACATACGGCTTCATGCCCAGTATCAACATTCCACTGCTCGACCCCTCGGTGCGCGCCCATGTAAAGGTAACGCAGGCGCAATCGACCGTTGCTGAGCAGCAATATCGTGCAACGGTGATGGGCGCATTCGAAGAAGTAGAGAACGCACTGGTCAATCTGAATGCGCATAAGGCGCAGAGAGTTGAATTGCAGCAAGAGGTGGATCGTCTGCAAATCGTGGCTGATCAGATTCAGTCTCAGCTGAGGCTTGGTCTCGTGTCGCAACTGGAAGTGTTCGAAACCGAGCGGACGCTGCTCGAAGCGCAGCAATCTTTGCTGGCCAATCATGAATTAATTCTGTCCGACACAGTACTGCTTTATAAGGCACTCGGCGGCGGGTGGCCCAGTGTCGATGTGCAGGCGCAAGTGAAACAGCAATAAGGCAGCACAACAGAAGTATAGGAACACTGAGCTAATCCGCAATGTGGCGAGTGCGAGCCTTATCTGGGTTTCACACCGGACGCCCGCTGGCTTCATAATCGACGACAGGGAATTGACACTCGCGATGCGTGACTTACAATCGTTGAGGAGCCGGCTTTGCAATGGCTCGCTAATAAAAGACCCTCTCGCCGTCGTCCTTCGTGCTGAATCCGCTGCACTCTCGCTGCAGCGGGTAAACGATTAGTGATCCGGATAAAATGGCCGACGGAGAAACACCCATTGCAGAGACACGCGCGACTGTCGAAGCCGCTTTCGACGTGCTGTTGTCTCCGCTTGCATCCGCGCAACGACCTGCGCTGGACACAATCCGGATTGTCGACAACCTGTTCGCAATTGGGCGCAGCGAAGCGCCGTTCACCGATTACCCTGCTGAGCGGATTGCGCGTCTATCGCGCCGTCACGCGCGGGTCTTCGTCGAGCACGGCGCCATTTATGTTGCGGACCTTGAAAGCAAGAATGGTACGACGGTAAACGGCATCGCAGTGCGTCAGACGCCGGCGCGTGTGCGGGCAGGCGACGAACTGTGTTTCGGCGGCGAGTTGTGTTATCGCGTGAGCATTGAGCCGCGCGCGCGCATCGTAGCGGCTGGCAGCACCGCACAAGCTCCTGCGTTGTTGCTTGTGCCGCAGCGCGACGATCTCGATCTTCAGCCGATCGAAGTGCAAGCGTTTCCGTTCCTCGTCAGCAAAGCCGATGATGTCTTTTCGCGCTACAAGGACCGCTACCCGCATCAGGTCAATTACATTTCCCGGCGACACGCGCATATCTTTCTGAAGGGCTCGGAGCTTTACGTCGAAGACCTGGGCAGCACGAACGGCACATTCGTCGGTGGCAAACGTCTCGACGAATCAGCGCTGCCACTGGCGGACGGCGACGTCGTTGCATTTGGCGGAGACCACTTCGTCTACAGGGTGACGCTGCAAAAACCGCCCGAAAACGAGCCGACCGTGACGCAATTGCTCCTCAATCCCTCAGTCGACGAAGCCGCGGACCCCGACAAGACAACGTTCGTGGGCGCGGCGAATTCGTTTCTCGACATCTTTTGCGTGGATCCTGCGCGGCAACGCGAGGACGAGATCAACGAGTCTGCACACGCGGCGTCGGCGCAAGCAAAGCGCGCGTCTCCGGGTGGCGGGGCGCCGGTGAGCGTTGCGAAGGGCGCCAATGGCGGGCGCGATGTCGACAGTGCCGCGAATGGAGCGGATAACAGCCAGGGTGCGAGCGTCTCGAAGCGCAGGCAGCGTCGCTGGCGACTCGTCGCGAGCGAACTTGGCAAGGCATTTGCAGGCGACGATCGTGCGGGCATGAGGCGCGTCGCCGCGTGGAGCGGCGTGGCCGTCGTGTTTTTCGCAGCCGCGGCGTTGGCGCTCTATCTGCGCGGTTCACCCGAGCGCGAGGTCAAAAATCTGCTCGCGAGCGGCGACTACACAAACGCCGTGAAGTCGGCGAAGAGCTATCTGGCGAGCCATCCCGCCGACCCGAAAGTCAGCGCGCTTGCGAGCGAAGCGCTGCTGAAGGCGAAGCTTCCTAGCTGGCTCAATGCACTGCAAAAGGCGCAGTTCGACCAGGCTGACGCACTGCTTGCCGACATGAAGTCGTTGAGCGCGAACAATGCGGATGCTGCGTCGTTGCTCGGCGAACTGCAATGGGTGGGCGATCTGGAGCGTTTCGTGGCGGGGCGAGGCGGCGTCGAAGCGCCGATCCGCATGTACGCGGACGAAGCGACGATAGGCGGCTTGCTGCAGCGTTGGGACGACGATCCCAAGAGCCATCAGCGTGCTCTCGACAGGATCGCGACATACGTACCCGTTTTTTCAGAACCGTACGCGCAGGCCTTGAGCCATCTGCGCAAGCTGGAGAGCGACGATTCGGTCTATCTCGCGGCGATCGAACGGTTAGACGGGATCATTCGCACCGAATTGGCGCGCGATAAACCAGCAGCGCTGCCGCCTGTACTGGATGATTACGCGCAACGCTATCCACGCCTTGCGGGACTCGACCGTGTACGCGACGATCTGCGTCAATACACCGCTTTGCTCGAAGCCGCGCTAGCTCGCAAATTGACCTCACTGCTTTCGCAAATGAAAGCCGCGCGCTTCAGCACACCGCCGTTTCAGGAGCAATACCGGCAACTTGCGGCAACGCGTCTGCCATCGGCAGATGTAGTCCAGCGGCTCGACGCGGTGGCCGAAGCGTGGAAGCGCGGCGACGCGCAGCAGGCGCTGGCCGGCTTGCAGTCGATGCCAGCCGGTCCATGGTCCGATATGCTGACCGCCGACCTGACTCGCAAAAAAACGTTGCTCGACCAATACAGCGATCTGCAAAAAACGCGTGGCGGCAAAGATTACGACCAACGTCTGCTGTCGTTCTATGCGAGCCTCGATCCGTCGGCGGACGTCTGGTTCGCGCACTCGATCGAGAAGGACGTCGCCGCGTTGCACGATAAAGCACTGGCGCGTGCACAAGACCTGATGCTGCGGGCGCAGAGCCTGTGGAAGCAATATCGCGCGAGCGGTTCGATCGGTGGCACACAACGGCTCGAAGCCGGCATCTCGTCGGGATTTCGCAACGAGGCGCGTTTGCTGTCCGACGCTCAAACCGCGGCGCAACAGGGCATGCGTATCTATTCGCAATTAAAGGCGGACCATCCTGCCGACTTTGACCGCCTGCTCGCGGATATCGAAGCCGAAACAAGCTTGCAGCGTCGCTCGCTTACCGAGTTGCGCATGGTGCTGGACCCGGGTCTTCTAAAGGCGAAGCTGGCGTTGATTGGAGGCGAGCAGAGTGAAACGCGACAGTCACCCTAGGCTGCTTTCGGAAGCGCTGGAAGATCACAGCGTCGAAGGCATCGCGATACTGACCGCTGAGCCGGTGCGGCTCGCGCGTGCGCTGATCTGGGCAATGGTCGGCCTGGTGGTGGCGGGACTCCTATGGTCGTTCGTGGGCCGCGCGGATGTGATCGTCAGCGCACAGGGCACGCTATCTCCGGATTCGGAAGTGCGCCGCATTTATGCGCCGATCGACGGCGAGCTGGCCGACCTGTATATCGCCGAGGGGCAGCCCGTGTCGAAGGGCGACGTGCTCGCCCGGCTGAACGCGCGCGGCGCTATCGAGGCCGCGAGCAATGCGTTGCAGGCACAACTGAAGCTCGAAGATGCGGAGCGCGACTGGAAGCAGTTTCCGCAAAAGAAGGCGCTCCTGGAACGAAGAGCCGCCGCGCTAAAGGCGCAAATGGAAGTCGAGGCCCGTCTGCATGAGAATCGCATTTCGGAAGGCACGAGCAAACTCGCGGAGGGGCAGAAAGCCGAACTCGACGAAGCGCGCAGCGTCCTCGATAACGCGCGGCGCGTGCGGGAGGCGGCCCGCCAGGAACTGGACCGCTATTCGCAACTGTTCGCGCAGCCAGGCGGCGGCGGAATAGCCGAACTGCAGGTCGAGCAGAAGCGAACCGCTGCGATGGAAGCGGATAACGCCTACCGCGTCGCGCAATCGAAACTTGCGGAACTCGACTTCCGTTTGAGCCACGAATATGCAAAGGCGAATGCGGAACTGGAAACAAGCGGCCAGCAGACCACCGACCTTCAGCTTCAATATGACGCGGCCGTGCGCGACGTCACCGACGTTGAAGACAAGTTGCGGCTGCAACTACAAAGCGCACGGCTTGTATCCGAAGCTGCTGCGCGGATACGTTTCGAGAACATCGACAAAGACAATTTCCTGCTGATTCTCGCGCCCGTTTCAGGCGTGATTACCGACGTCACGTCGACGCAGCGCGGCGACAAGATTCAGGCGAACTCGCCACTCGGCGGCGTTGCGCCTAAAGACGCGAAGCCCGTGTTGAAGATCGAGATTGCCGAACATGACCGCGCGTTCCTGCACGAAGGCCTGCCGGTCAAGCTCAAGTTCAATGCGTTTCCTTATCAACGTTACGGCTTGATCAGCGGCACGCTTGCTTATATTTCGCCGGCCACCAAGCCTTCGTTGCAGGACAAACAGCCGGTTTACGAGGGTCGCGTCACGCTCGATAAAAACTACTACGAGATTGCCGGCACGCGGTATCCATTGCGTTATGGCATGACAGCGAGCGCGGAGATCGTGGTGCGCGAGCGGCGACTAATCGACCTGGGTCTCGATCCGTTCAGACAGTTGGCGGGTTGACCGTGCGGATCACTCATCAACCATGGGAGCGGACAACATGACCGCGATAGTGCGAATCGATGATGAAGTTGTAGATGTCAGCGAATTCATTCGACTTCTGAAACTGACTGGCCAGTTCGAAAGCCTGATTGAGCAGATCGTGCGCGACAAGCTCACCGTGCATGCAGCGAAGAAGCAGGGCATTGCAGTCAGCGCCGACGAAATCCAGCAGCGCGCCGACCAGTTCCGGCGCGTGCGCGGCTTGCATCGGGCGACCGATATGAACCAGTACCTGGATGTGCTCAACGTGAGCCTCGACGAATTCGAGGCGTTCATCACTGACGGGTTGTATCAGGAAAAGATGCTGGAGGAGGTCGGCAACGAGGCCGCCGTCAGAGACTATTTCGCGCTGAATTCACCGAAGTTCGACGCCATCGAGGTAAGCCATATCGTGCTCGATAGCGAAGGCAAGGCGAAGGAAATGATCTCGTATCTGCGCGACGATCCCGACAGTTTCGCCGACATGGCTCGCGAGCATTCCATTGCCGATACGCGTGAAGCGGGCGGCGTAATAGGCAAAGTACTGCGCGGCTCATTAAAGCCGGATATAGAGGCGAAGATCTTCAATGCGGCGGTGGGTGATTTGCTTGGCCCGTTCCCGTCAGCTGATCGATCGTGCTTTGAAATCTTTGCGGTGACGGCCAAATACCCAGCCACGCTCGACGCCGATGTCGCCGCCGAAGTCAGGCGTCTGCTGCGCGAAAGCTGGCTGATCGCGCGTGCGCAGGAACATGTGATCGAGGCGCGCTAACCGGGCGCAACCTGAAAAGCCGAATCGAGGTCCGCAAGCTTATGGATGCACCCCAGACCGCACCGTCCGCCGCCGAGTTTCTGGCCTCGGTGGAAATACTGTCGCCTTTTTCTCGCGATGAGATCGACCGCCTGGCTGAATATGCGCAGGCGCGCTTCTATTCGTTTGGCGAAACGGTATGTTCTGCAGGGGAGACCGCCGACGGCTTATACGTGGTCCGCTCGGGCACGGTGCGCATCTTTGTCGAAGAGAACGGCAAGGAAACAAGCATGGGAGTGCGCAAGTCGGGAGAAATTTTCGCCGACATTGCAATGCTGCGTACGTATGTGCACGAAGCCTCGGTGCGGGCGTCGGCGAAGACCGAGCTGCTGTTCATCCCACGCGCAGCAATCGAGCCGGTGATCACGGCCAATCAGGCCGCGCTCGCTTTTGTCGCGAGTTATGTCGCAATCAATTCGGCCGGCGGCTTTGTCGCGCAGTTGTTCGATTTGCGCGGCAAACTGAACAAGGCCGAGCTTGAAGAATACGTGCGCAGTGTGGGTGTCAAACGTGTCGCTGCAGGCAAAGAGATTCTCAAGCAGGAAGCACGCGACGACCGGCGTTTATACGTCGTGCGTCAGGGCGAAGTGCGCATCGTTCGGCATGAGGAAGGGCGCGACTATACGCTCGCCACGCTCGGCGAAGGCGAAATATTCGGCGAGAAAGCGTGCCTGATGCGCCAGGAACAAATGGCCTCCGCGGTTGCGTCCACCGATGCGCGACTGCTGGTGATTCCCGAACGCACCGTTCATTTCATTCTCGAGCGCAATCCGAAACTGCGCGAGGTGCTGGACGAGCGTATTCGTTACGTCGACCGTGAGTTACAGCGGCAAAAGCGGCTGGAGCAACGCCGTAAGCTGCCGTTGATGCTCGACCTGCAGAGCAAGGCCGAGTTCGGCGAAAAAATAATCAAGCGTTTTGCGCTGGTCGAACAGGCCGAGGAAATGGATTGCGGCGCGGCGTGCCTCGCAATGATCTGCCGTCACTACAGCATTCCGATGACGCTCGGCAAACTGCGCGAACTCGCCAATGTGACCACGCAGGGCGCGACGCTCGACAGCCTTGCCCGTGCGGGGGAATCGCTCGGCTTTACAGCGCGTGGCGTGCAATGCACGTTCGATTCGTTACGTGGATTCGATCTACCGTTCATTGTGCATTGGGAGGGCTATCACTATGTGGTGGTATATGGGCTCTCCACGGAGTACGTATGGGTCGCGGACCCGGCGCTAGGCTTCCGCAAATTGACCGTTGAGGATTTCGAGCGCGGCTGGAGCGGTACATGTCTGCTCTTTACTGGCGGCCCTCACTTACTGCAAATGTCGGCGTCGCGTTCACCGTGGATTCGCTTTGTCGGCTACCTGAAGCCGTACAAAAAAATTCTCGGTCACCTGTTTCTTGCGACGTTCGTGATTCAGGTACTCGGTGTGATTCCGCCGCTCATTATCCAGAACATTCTGGACGGCGTAATCGTGCATCAGAATGTGAGCTTGCTACATCTGCTGATAGGCGGCCTCATTATCTCCAATGTATTCTCGCAACTCATGTCGTCGATCCGAGCGTACCTTGCCAATTTCATGGTGCGCAACATGGACTTTGCGATGATGTCGCAGTTCTTCAAGCACACGATGTCGTTGCCGTTCTCGTTTTTTGCAAAGCGCAAAACCGGCGACATATTCGCGCGTTTCCAGGAGAACCAGACGATTCGTGCATTTCTCACGGAATCCACCGTGACGACAGCGCTGAATCTGCTGATGGTGTTCATCTACTTCACGATCATGTTCGTCTACAACGTGAAGATGACGTTCGTGCTGATCGGCTTCGTCATTCCAATCATGGCGCTGACCGCATTGGCGACGCCTCGAATCAAGAATTATGCGCGCGAAGTTTTCAACGCATCGACGGAATCGAAGTCGTTCCTGATGGAAGCGCTCGCCGGTGTCGAAACGGTTAAGGGCATGGGCATCGAGCGGCCCGTGCGTTTGCGCTGGGAGAAGAAATACGCGAAAGCGCTCGAAGTGCAGTACCGCGCGCACGCTTTCAATATTCTCGTTGGGCTTGGCAGTCAACTGCTAAATGCCGCCACCACGATTGCGATTCTGTGGGTAGGTGCGAATCTCGTGCTCGCGCGCGAGATGACAATCGGTCAGTTGATTGCATTCAATGCATTCATGGGAAGCGTGCTCGGTCCCTTGATGGGACTCGTCGGATTATGGAGCATGCTCAATGACGCGGGCGTCGCAATGGAGCGCCTTGGCGACGTGCTGGACATCGAGCCAGAACAGAGGCCGCAGGATCTGCCGTCACGCGTCATGCTGCCCGAACTGCAGGGCGAAATCAGCCTGAGCGGTGTGTACTTCCGCTATGGCGAAAACGATTCCGCTTATGTGTTGGAGAACATCAGTTTCGACATCAAACCCGGCGAACTCGTCGCGATTGTCGGACGCAGCGGTTCGGGCAAAACGACGCTGGCCAAGTTGCTGGTCGGCTTTTACGCGCCGAGCGAGGGGAAGATGTCGATTGATGGTTACGACCTCGGCGTGGTCGACAAAGCCTATTTCCGCGCGCAGATCGGTTATGTGATGCAAAGCAACCTGCTGTTCTCGGGCACGATTGCCGAGAATATAGCAAGCGGCGACGACGCACCCGACCGCCGACGCATCGAGGAAGTGGCCAGAATGGCGGATGCGCATGCGTTTATCAGCAAGATGCCGCTCGGTTATGAGCAGATTGTCGGCGAGCGCGGAATAGGTTTGTCCGGCGGCCAGATCCAGCGGCTGTGCATTGCACGCGCGCTGTATCACGATCCGCGCCTGCTGGTATTCGACGAAGCCACGTCTGCGCTCGATTCGCAGTCGGAGAGCAACATTCTCGGCAATATGCACGACATTCTGAAGGGCCGCACCGCAGTGATCATCGCGCATCGGCTGAGCACCATCATGCGTGCCGACAAGATTCTCGTGCTCTATGAAGGCGCAATCGTCGAACAGGGCCGTCATGAAGAACTGATCCAGCGCGGTGGCATGTACTACCAGCTGGTTCAGAAACAACTGAGTACGTCATGATGAAGATACTCGACCAGATTGAAGACATCAGTCCGGCTATTTCATATGCCGGCCTGATCGAGCGGATCGAGATTCTGCGCTCGACACTGCGGTGGTCGTCGCGGCTGGAGCGCACGGATATCGACAAGCTGCTCAGGCAAGCCACGTCGCTACGCGACGAGGTCATGCAGCTTTCGCATAAGGAGCGCTTCGTGCAAGCCGCGGCGGCAGCAGAGCCCGAACAGCGCGCCGAGCAGTCGCGCGGTGCACGCAGGCAGGCGCTGCTTGAGCGCAGCTTCATTTTCGAGGGCACGTTCGGCGACAATCCGCGTCTGCTCGAGTCGCTCGAAATCGCCGAGAAAGCGGCGCCGACCGACTTGCCCGTTCTGATCGACGGTGAAAGCGGAACCGGTAAGGAACTGATGGCCAAAGTCATTCACGCGAACGGTTCGCGATCGGATAAGCCGTTTATCTCCGTGAACTGTGGCGCGATTCCTGACAACCTGCTGGAGTCGGAACTGTTCGGTCATCGCAAGGGCGCGTTCACGGGCGCTTCAAACGACCGTAAAGGGAAATTCGAAAGCGCGCATACAGGTACCATTTTTCTCGACGAGATCGGCGAGTTGCCGCTCGCGGGTCAGGTCAAGCTTCTGCGCGTGCTGGAGGCGCACGAGATTCAGCGCGTGGGTTCCGACGAAACCATTGCAGTCGATACGCGCATAGTCGCAGCAACGAATCGCAATCTGCGCAAGCTCAGCGAAGAAGGCAGGTTTCGCGAAGATCTGTTTTATCGGCTTAGCGTCATTCATGTGACGCTGCCGCCGCTGCGCGAACGCCGTGACGAGATTCCGCTGCTGATCGCGTGGTTCGGTGACGAGGCGGCCGGCACGCTCAAACGCAGGCCCGTGAGATTAACCCCACGTTTGAGGGACTTTCTGCTCAATTACGGGTATCCCGGCAACATCCGCGAATTGCGCAATGTGATGTATCGCATCTCGTGTCTTGCGGGGGATATGGCGGACATGGATCATTTGCCGACCGATATGCGGCCCGCAGCGCCGGGAACAGTGGCGTTGCAAAGCGGCGCGAACAGCACAGGGCAAGAACAGATCAGCGTGGCGAACCTGATGTCGCTCAGCGATGCAAAGCGCGCCGCAAGCGACGACGCGGAGAAAGCCTTTCTGGAGCGCGGACTGCGCGAAGTGAACGGCACGGTGGCCGAACTGGCGCGGCGCATCGACATGAACCGGTCGCATCTGCAGATGCTGCTGAAGAAGCACGGTCTGCATTCGAAAGACTTCCGCAACCGTAACGTCGTCTCCACGAACAGGAACGGCGCCGCCGAGCATGCAGACCAAGCCGAGGACGACGGCGAAGGCGATACATAACACCGTCAGCCGAAAAAATCGAACGGCGTGCGACTCACGGCCTCAGGGCGCCGGGTTCAGAAGCGTTTTGTCCGCGGCATGAGGGTCTTCGGCGCGTACCACGACCGCAGTAATGTTGTCGCGGCCGCCGCGCTCCAGGGCGAGGCTCACCAGTTGATCGGGCGCGTTGCCGTGTGCTGCCGTAGACAACACAGATAGCATGTCGTCTTCGCCGATCTCGTTGCTCAGGCCGTCGCTGCAAAGCAGAAAGATGTCGCCGTCCGCAACTTCGATTGCGTCGTCGTCGAGTTCGAGCAGATCCGTCGCACCCACGGCCCGCGTAATCATGTGCTGCGCGGGATGATGCCGCGCTTCTTCGTCGGTAATCACGCCAAGCGACTTGAGCGCTTCGACCTGACTGTGATCGCGCGTGAGCTGGCGTAACTGTCCGTCGCGAAGAAGGTAGAGGCGGCTGTCGCCGGCCCATACATAACCACAGAAGCGATCGCAGGCGAGCAGCGCGACGACCGTGCTGCCAATGCGTTGCACCTGGCGGCGCGCGGCCTCTTCTCTCAACAGACGATTAGCAGCCTGCAAATGTGCGCGCGCGTCGGCCAGGAACGCTTTCATGCTGACGGGCGCGGCGAGCCGCTTCAATTCGTCAATGACGATGCGGCTCGCGACGTCGCCGACCGCGTGTCCGCCCATGCCGTCGGCGACTGCCCAGCGTCCGAGTTCGGACTGATCGAGGCAGGCGTCTTCGTTGATTTCACGCACGCGCCCTGCGTCGGAGCGCGCGGACGACGTCCATCGGAATTGGCTCGCACAAGTCACAACGGCTACACCATATCGTTTCTGCTGCGTGCGTCGGGAGAGACACTGATGTTCGAGTTGGCGCCTGTATTGCGCACATCGACCGACTGGAACTGGTTGATCATCTGGTTAGCATAGAAGTTGTTGGAAACCTCGTATAGGTTCACGACCGGTCCAATGCTCGGCGTTTCCCGCACATACGGTTGAATCCAGCCATACACCCAGGGCGCTCCGCCGCCGCCGCGAATGGCCGCCATTGCTTTGCGGTCGAGCGCGAGGTTGAGCGAAAGATCGTTCACAGAAATAGCCATGTCGTTCTCCGGTTGGCCGCGTGCGCAACGCGCGCGGTTTTAATGGATCTGGACAGGGATCGTGCAAGTGCTATGCCAATCGCTGCATGACGCCACGCGGTTTGCCGCACAGCGTTGACTGGCCTGCGATTCCGCCCATTCGGGCACTGTTTAAGCGGTGCACTGTTGATCGACAGGTCGGCGCCTATCCAACAGACACGCTTGCGAACCGGTGTAGCGCCCAACACATTCCTGGCGAGTCGACAACAACCCATCTGCAGCGTGAATCGCCATTCTGGCTGTGGCAAAAAGAGCGCCGCGCGCCAACACATCAACGCATATTCTGTCGCTCGGCGGCCCACAGTTTTCCTCGTCGAAGAAGTGGCACTCGGCGGAAAGCCATATAAACAAAGGCTTTGGCGCACATGGCCCGGATGATGCAAAAGACCTCGCAACAGTGTTGGAACCCAAGCGAGGCCAGCCATGAACACGATCCAACTTAAGACGAGCGACACCCGCGACGATTGCATGTCCCCGATCGACTTGCCCATCGGCTCGCATCTCGTGTCAGCCCGCTGCGGTTATGAGCATCACGGCATCTACGTGGGCAATGGCCGCGTGGTTCATTACGCAGGCTTCGCCGGTTCGGTGCATCGCGGACCGGTCGAAGAAGTCGACCTCGATCGCTTCGCAGCAGGACATCCGCTCTCGGTTCGCGCGACTCCCCATGCACGCTATATCGGCGACGAAGCGGTGCGCCGCGCGCGCTCACGGCTCGGCGAAAACCAGTACCGCCTGCTGACCAACAACTGCGAGCACTTTTGCGCGTGGGTGCTGCTCGGCGAAAGCCGCAGCGAACAAGTGCATTGCAGCTTGCGCCATCCGCGTACCGGCATGCATGTGCTGATGTGCCTCGTGAAGGCTTTCGTCGAAAGCGGCGCCACCGGCGCAAACAGCGGACAACTCGCCGCATAGCTCGCGTGAGCTACCGGATCGACCTCGGGTATTCAAGTGAAGGAATGAAGGAGAACCATCATGGCAACCGCTGAAAAGACCTTGCACTGGGCCGTCGACAAATGGCTCGCACCGACTCCGTCAATGCCCGCACGTGTCGTGGAGTTTTGCCACCGCGCTTCACATCAACGGTTCGTTCGTGTCGAAGCACTGCGCCCGTCCGGCCTGTTGTCCATCTTCTTCTTCCGTCACGACGATGGCTCGTGGAACGTGTTTCCGCCGCAAGCAGAGCGCCCCGCGATGAACGGCCATCGTCGCACCGGGCTTTGCTAACGCGGCATGTGTGCAGCCGCTTCCTTGATGAGCCACTGGCTGAACAGCAGCATCGCGGGTGTCATCGCCTTGCCCTTTAGCCATGTGAGCCAGTAACTTCCCGCCTGCACTTCGACATCGAAGGGCCGCACGAGGCGGCCCGTGTTGATCTCGCGATCAAACATCAGCGCGGGCGCGAGCGCGATGCCTGCGCCCTGCATGGCCGCTTCGACCATCAGCCGTGACGAATCGAACACCGGTCCGCGAATTGGACGCGGCGCAATACCGGCGGCTGCGAACCAGTTGATCCAGTCGTCGGCGCGATACGAACGCAACAGCGTTTCGTCGACGAGATCTGCGGGCGTGGACAATCTAGCGGCAATCTCGGGCGTGCATAGCAGCGCGAGCGGCGCGTCGAGCAGGCGCGTGGCAAGTGACCCGGGCCACGTGCCGTCGCCGAAGCGGATCGCGAAGTCGAGCCCCTCAGTGGCGAGATCCACGAGATTGTTATTGGTCAGAAGCCGCAACTCCACAAAGGGATGGGCATCGCGAAACGATTTGAGTCGCGGCATCAGCCAACCGACTGCGAACGTGCCGACCACGCCGACCGTCAGTACTTCATGAAAGTGACCGCCTTCGAATTGCTTGAGCACCGCCTCGATGCGGTCGAATGCGTCGGTGAGCACGGGGCGCAGTGCGAGACCTTCATCGGTCATTGCAAGGCCGCGTGGCAGGCGCTTGAATAGCGCGGTGCCAAGACGCTCTTCGAGCGTTCTGACCTGCTGGCTGACGGCGGCCTGAGTGACGTTCAATTCGAGCGCCGCGCGGGTGAAGCTCAGGTGCCGCGCGGACGATTCGAAGGCGCGCAGCGCATTGAGCGGAAGATAAGGTCTCATAGCCGAGGCATAAGTTTTTCTTGTGAGCGCACTAACTTATCATCGTTTGTCAGTGAAAGCTGGAAAACCGATAGTTGCGGCTTCACACAAGGAGCTGCAATGATCACGAGAAGAAAATTTGCGCGCACGATGCTGGGCGTTTCGATAGTTGGCGTTGGTGGCTTTGCTGGCGCCGTGTTTCGAAGCGGCGATGCATGGGGCAAAAACGCCGGACCGGCCAAGCGCACCACGGCGGCAACGCCGCGGCAAGAGTTGGCAAAGGCCGATACGATCCGCGCGCGGCTGCGGGAGATCGAAGCAGATAGCGGCGGACGGCTCGGTGTCGCGATCGTCGACACGACATCGGGCCTGCACACCGGCTTACATGCGGACGAACGCTTTCCGATGTGCAGCACGTTCAAACTGCTCGTCGCGGGCGCGATATTGGCGAGGGTGGATCGCGGCGAGGAAGACTTGCAGCGACGCATCGTCTACTCGCAAAGCGAGCTTGTGACGAACTCGCCGGCGACATCGAAGCACACGCGCGAGCGCACCGGCAACACGGGAATGAGCGTCGGCGATCTGTGCAAAGCGGCGATCACGCTCAGCGATAACACGGCCGCTAATCTGTTGCTGGCGAGCTTGGGCGGTCCTGCCGCCTTGACCGCATTTGCGCGCAGTCTGGGTGACGGCATCACGCGTCTGGACCGGATCGAGCCCACGCTTAACGAGGGGACGCCCGGCGATCCGCGCGACACTACGACACCGAACGCAATGCTCGGCAATCTGCGCGAGTTGGTGCTCGGCGAGCATTTGACTTCGTCGTCGCGAGCTCAATTGCTTGCGTGGCTTGCGGCCAATGAGACCGGCGGCGAGCGGATTCGCGCAAAATTGCCAAAGGACTGGGGCGTTGGCGATAAGACCGGCACAGGCGATCACGGCACGGCCAACGACGTGGCGATCGTGTGGCCACCCGGCCGCGGCCCCATTCTCGTCGCAGTCTATCTGACGGAAACTGCAGGCGACGCGGCGCGTTGCAATGCGGCTATTGCGAGCGTCGGTGCGTTAGTGGCGCAGTCGGTTTAACGGCTGCGCCAACGGCCTGTGCTTTTACCCTGAAACGCGCTTGAGCATGGTCAGCAGCGCGTCGAATGAAATCGGCTTGCGCGCGTACTGTATAGAAGGGTTCTGCTGCGCGGGAATGTCGGCGGCCGCGCTGCAGAGAATCACCGGAATGGTGCGCAGGTTCGGATCGGCGTAAAGCGCTGCGCAAAGCTCCAGGCCTGACATGACCGGCATCATGCAGTCCGACACAATGACGTCCGGCCGGGTCTTGCGTATCTGATCGAGCGCGGCCGCGCCATTCGATGCGGTCAGCACCGTATAGCCGTGACGTTCGAGCAGCAGCCGCCATACAGTGAGGATGTCGAATTCGTCATCCACAACCAGAATGGTTTTCATGGGGCTACGCCGGTCGCCGCGACTGCAACGTCGCGGACAAGCCTGTGGCCGAAGAAACCGCGGCGCTAAACGGACTTTCAATAACATCCAGCCCGTGTGAGGAGATTACGAGCTCATGGGTAGACGGATCATGCGCGCTCTCCCGCTGCTTGACGATTGAGATTGCACGCCGCAGTCCTGCTTCGGTTTCCGCGTAGCGCAACAAGACGAGATTCTCTGTAAGTGCCGATACACGCGTGCTTCGAGAATTGCCGTGGTCTGGATAGAGCGGCATTTCTTCGGTGATGAGCGCCGTGATGCCGGCTTCGCGCAACTGATGCAGCAATGCGTTCAGGAAAAGCCCGAAGCGCTCGACGCGCAACGCGGAATCGCGGAACCCCTCCACGCCGTCGATCACCATGCGCGTTGCCCCGATTTCTCTCGCCGTGGCAAGCGCGTTAGCGGCGATCTCGTCGACGGCAAGTTCAATGGCCGGCTGCCATTGAATGGCAAGACGACCGTCCTGGTACGCGTCGTTGAGGGGTATCGAAACGGCTTCTGCTTTACCGAGCAGTCGTTGCGGTCCTTCGTAAGAGCCGAGATAGAGGCAGCGTTCGCCGTTCGCGACACCTGCGGCAAGGAATTGCAGGCAAAGCATGGTTTTGCCGACACCCGACGGTCCGATCAACGTCGTAGTCGAGCCTTGTGACAGACCGCCGCCGAACATGATGTCGAGATGCGGCAAGCCGAAGCTGATCCGCGTTTTCAGATCCACCGGTCCGCTCGACGGCGCGCACTGCGATTCGAGACGCGGATACATGAGAAGCCCGCTCTCCGCGATGCGAAAGTAGTGCTTGCCCATCAGGTGATTGCGCGCGCGCAGCTTGTGCACTTCGATTTCGCGGGCGCGGCGCATACCGTCGCTGAAGCGGTTCAGTTCGATCAGGCCGTCGACCAGCGTGTGCTCAGGATGCGGCTCGTTGCCGGACAGCGGCGCGAGGAGCAGCGTCGTGCAGTCCATTGCCGCGACGAGCGCATTGAGTTCGTGAATGAACTTGGACAACGACAGTTCGGTTTCGCTGAATTCGCGCGCGCTGCGAAAGCCGTCGATGATCATGAGGCTCGGCCGGTAATCGTAGATGCTCGACGCAATCAGTTTCAGGAAGCCGTCCAGACCGTCCTGCATGAGTTCGTGATAACCGGAAACGAAAAGCATCTGCTGCGCGACTGCGTTTTCGTCGAAGAAAGTCAGGCCCTTCAGGTGTGCGAGCAACTTGTCGTGCGATTCAGCGATCAAGGTCATGTACAGCACCTTCTCGCCCCGGCTTACGCGATGAAAGCCGATCTGGCTGGATAGAATCGTCTTGCCTGCGCCGGCCATGCCTTCGAGAAGATAGACGCCGCCCCGGACCAGCCCGCCGCCAAGAATCTCGTCGAGACCGGGCACGCCCGTATCGACGTTGGCGCGAAGAGAGGTCTGCGATTCGTGAATAGTCATTATGGTGTGCGTTGAAGTACAAACACAGGCGGTTCGCTGACGTCCGCCCGCAACCTGAACTAACCTCGTGAGCAATGTGCGTTCCCGGTATTTGACCGGCGAAAACGCATAGGGAGAATGGCTGCCCGCGATTCTACGTGTCCGTTGAGCGCTTGACCACGGCCATATTGGTGCAAGGTCAGGGGACAAGTGAGCCGAACGCGCTCCGATAAGAACGCGCCGCAGCCAACCGAAAATGAAAAAGTTATTCTGCGCGGCGCACAAAGTACAAAACAGGTACGTGCCAAGCTACTTAACCGCACGGCATTTCTCTACTGGCGAGCGAGTGGCCAGACATGCCAATGCCACGCTTCGCGCGTTCCTTCGCGCGTTCATTAGCGAGCGGCTATATTAGCCATCCTTAACAAATGTTTCCCTGACCGACGATGCTATCCGCGCAGGTTGCGCACGAAGGTTTCGAGGTGGCGCTGCACCGTGCCGGCCGCTTCGAATTCGATGCCTTCGAGCATCTGCTTTTCAATCGTTCTAACCGCCTGCTCGCATTGACGCAGTACGGCCCGTCCCTCGTCGGTTAATTGCAGCAGCACGATACGACCGTGCGTGGGGTCCGGCTCGCGGCTCACCCAGTTACGGCTCGCCATTGCGTTCATCACCTCGTTGGCAGACTGCGGCGTGATGAACGAGCGTTCGGCAAGCTGCGCGTTCGACGCCTGCCCCTTTGCTTCGAGAACGGACAGTGCGGTGAATTGCGCGAGCGTCAAGCCGAGCGGCGCAAGCGCTTCGCTCATACGGCGCCGCAGGATGCGGTCGAGACTGCCTATCACATAGGTCAGGCGCAGGGCGGGCCGGCGAGTACGCGTAGTGGCGGCTTCAAGAGTCGAATTCTGATTTTTGCTCATTGTCGGCACGAGATTCAGGCTATCCCGCATCTTATCGCGGCTTGCCGTATACAATTCGGCACCGCTTGAATTTTGCCAATACTGACATCGCACCCATGCCGAATCCGACCCGGGCTTTTCTTCTCGGCCCGCTCCTGAAAGGCGTTTCACGCTCGTTTTACCTTACGCTGCGCGTGCTGCCAGTGGGAATGCGCGACCCGATCGGCCTCGCCTATCTGCTCGCGCGTGCCGCCGACACGGTTGCGGATACATCGCTGATCGCGCCGGAGCAGCGCCTTCAGTTATTGCTGGCGCTGCGCGACCAGGTCAACGGTGTGTCGAGCGACGGCGCGCTGTTCCAGCGTATGGCCTCCGAAGTAGCGGGCCAGCAGACTCAGTCGGACGAGAAGGTGTTGCTGGAATCGCTCGGTCCCGCGCTCGACGTCTTGGGGCAGTTGAATGAATCGGATCGCAAGGCCGTGCGGGCAATCGTTTCAACGCTGACCGAGGGCATGGAGTTCGATCTGCGCACGTTCCCCGACGAACGTTCGGGCCGCATCGCGGCGCTGCGCGAATATTCGGAGTTGGACCGCTACACATATCTTGTAGCGGGCTGCGTCGGCGAATTCTGGACCACGATGACCTACGCACATATGCCCGGCACGCTCAAAGAGCGGCCCGAGACAATGGCGAGCCGTGGCGTCCGGTTCGGCAAGGCGCTGCAAATGACCAACGTCTTGCGCGATTGCGGAAAAGACCTGCGTATCGGCCGCTGTTATCTTCCGCAAACATTGCTGGATCAACACGGCTTGAGTCCGCAAGACCTGTTGTCACCGGCCAATTCGTTGCGCGCGCGTCCGCTGATGACCGAGCTATTGCGCACCACGCTCGACCATTTCCGTGAAGCGCTCGATTACACGCTCGCCATTCCCGCCTTTTCCGTGCGCCTGCGGCTTGCGTGTTTGTGGCCGATTCTGATCGGGCTCGAAACGCTGATGCTGCTCGTGGATAACTCAGCGTGGCTCGATCCGCAAAAAGTCTCGAAGGTGCGCAGGAACACGGTGTATCGGATCATTGCGTCGTCGCTGCTGCTGGTCGGTTCGAACCGGCTGGTGCGTCAGTCAATAGAGCAACGCATCCAGCACATAGAAGCCCGGCTTTGAGCTGCTTGTGTGTGGCCCAACGTACTGATTAAAAGCATGCCGGGCCGTAGTTTGATCGACAAATCCTTTGTCCGATCCGACTCACATGGCGCCGCCGGAAAAACAGCATTGCGACACACTCGACCTGATCCGGGCACTGGCGGCGGGCGCTGTTTGCCTCAGCCATCTGCGCAATCTGATGTTCGTCGACTACAAGTCGAGCGTGGGACTGGGCCTCGCGGGCAAGGCGTTTTATTTCGTCAGCAACTACGGGCACACAGCCGTCATCGTGTTCTTTCTGCTGAGCGGGTACTTTGTCGGCGGCTCGGTGCTGCGCCAGGTCGGCACCGGCACGTGGAGCTGGCAGCGCTATCTGACTGAACGCTTATCGCGCCTGTGGGTCGTGCTGGTGCCGGCGCTGCTGCTCACGTTGTTCTGGGACCGCCTCGGTATCCATCTCGCGGGCGGACCTTTCTATCTCGGGACTGAAGGCACATTCGATCAACAGATCAACGTGGCATCGCATCTGGGCCCGGCGACGCTCGCATGCAATCTCGTCTTCCTGCAAACCCTGGCGTGCGGCACATACGGATCGAATGGTCCGCTATGGAGCCTCGCTAACGAGTTCTGGTACTACCTATGGTTTCCCGCATGCGTCGTGTTGTTGGGCCGCCGACGGGGAGTCGGCGGTTATGCGATCGCCGCATTTGCGCTCGGTACGATGATCGCGTTCCCATCGCTGCAAAGCGGCTTCGGATTGTGGCTGCTTGGCGTGCTACTCGCGGTGCTGGAAAAGCGTTCTCCCGCGCGTGTGAAGCGCCGGGCTCTACCGTGGCTTACGCTCGTAAGCGGCATGGTGTTTCTCGCCGCGCTGGTTTGTACACGCCTCTTTCTGCTCGATAACGACTGGATCGTCGGCGTGCCTTGCTTTGTGTTCCTCCGCTGCGTTCTGCTCGAGAATGTTCGCTTGCGACTGCCGGTGCTGTCGCGAGCCGCAATTCTGTTTTCCAGGTTTTCCTATTCGCTGTATCTCACGCATTTCCCGTTTATTCTTTTTGTGGCCGCAGTGGGTTTCAGGCAGCGCATTCCGTTCGATGCAAAAGGAGTACTCGTGCTGACCGGAATGCTCATTGCATGCTACGTGTACGCTTTCGCGGTTTATCTGTTGTTCGAGCGGAACACGCGGCGCGTGCAGCAGCGCATGTGGCGGCTGCAGTCCGGGCATACAGCGCCGGATACAACAGCCGCGCAATGTGCGTCAGCGCGGCACGATTACGTGATTTGGCGCTCACCGCGCTTGATTCAATCTGCGTCAGCAGATAGGCCTGAATCGGGAAACCCCTAAGACCGTGTCCGGATGGTTCGCGTTAGTCTCTTCGAAAGAGGAGACATTCCATGAGGCAGGCATTCAATATCGCGGTGGTGCTGTTGCTCGGCTATTTAATGGCGGATCGGGCGCTGATGCGCGCGCAGGCCGGCGAAGTCGGGACGATCACATGCCATCAGGGCGCTGAATTGGTCAAGGCTAGCGCGCTCAAGAAGGGCTTTGGAGATGTCGGCGCGAGCAGCCAGAGCGAGAATTTCCTGTCGAGCTGCCTCGTCACGGGGCGCGGGCAAGTGGGCGATCTGATCGCTCGCGATTGAGCAGGTCCGTTCGGTCGGAGGATGATCCGTTGCACCCGCAACGGTTCGCAGGGGCAAAAAAGCGCCTGGACTGACGAGTCCAGGCGAAGTCATCGGTAGCCGATGACGGAGGTAACGGATAGCAAACTGGCCCGTGATCGGAACAACCGGTCGCGGGCTTTTTCATTTGTAACGGCTCAAACAGTTGGCGCTTCGGCGGCATGACACGCGGTGAACTGCTGAGAATTGCGCCGCGCCTTGGCGGCGGCATATTGCGCCATTCTCAGCCGGTGCACCGACCCGATTGCCGCCTTTGCCTGCTGTGCTTAGTTCCCGAAGTAAATCGACTTGGTGCCATTAGCCGACACCGCGCGGCCAGAGTCCGAAGAACCGTTCGCAACACCGCCATAGCTCGACACAGCTGGCTGCGCAGTGCCGTTTTGCGCGGCGACGCGAGCTTCTGCGGCCTGAATGTCAGCCGGATAATAAGGATCCGAGCGGGTCGGCTGATAGCCGGCCTTTTCCAGTTGAATCAGTTCTGCGCGCACCTGAGCGCGAGTCACGGGCTGGTTGGACTGCGCAAACGAAGCGACAGGAGCGGCCAGCACAGTGGCGATAACAACAGCTTGAATAAGTGATTTCATGATGAACTACCTCCAGTTTCGGTCTTTATTGCGCTACGAACCTTGTTGTTCGCAGCGAGTGATTACATTGTAGGTTTGCAAACTGGAGAGAGTAATGGCGCTTTTCGGTAAACTTCGTTGCTGGAATTGAGATAAACGGACGGCGCTGTTCATTCCTGCCGACGCGCCAATAAATCCCGCGTGCAGCGGCTCTTACTTACTGTGCGGGCGGACGGCTCCGTCGGCCCGCTGCGACAGCCGCGTGAATGCATGGCTGGTACGCTCGTCACGCAGATCGCGGGCCCGATAGAAGTCTTTGCTAAGCCACTCCCCCAAGCCGATCAACGCCGAACCCAGCAGGTTTTTCAGGCCTACCCAGCGGTTCTCGGCGCGCGCAAAATTCGCCGCCGACACCACTGCGGTCGTTTCGAATCGGTCGAGCTCCGTATGTAGAAAGTCGGCGAAATGGTGGAGCCCACGCTGATTGTTGTTCGACGACTTCTTTTCCAGTTCCACGTGATCCGGAATGAGCGACTGATTACTCACCCGAATGAATTGAGGCGTGTCGGCGCGGGGCGTGCCGGTGGTGCGGATCGCCAGACCGACGCTCGACGAAGCTTCTGTTCGTTTGCCGAGCGGAGGCAGGCCCCACTTGTCGCAGAGATATTTCAGCACGCTGCAATGGTCGAATTGCGCGTGGCATACACCGGGGCCGCACCAAGGGGATACGAGGAGGGCGGGCACGCGAACGCCAAGCCGCCTGAAGTCGAACACGGACGTGTGTTCGTCGGGCGCGACCGAATCTGACGGCGGCGGCACGTGGTCATAGAAGCCACCGTGCTCGTCGTAAAGCACGACTAACAATGTGCTTTCCCACAACGCCTGATTCGAACGCAATGCGTTGTACGTGTCCGCGATCAGCTTTTCCGCCTTCATGATGTTATGCGGCGGATGGTCGTCGTTCTGTGCCTCGCCGAAGTACTTGGGCTCTATGAGTACGAACTCAGGAAATGCATCGGCCGGTCCAGCGGCATCGGGAAAGAAATTGTCGAAGTAGCGGTAGTTCGCGAGGTTCTCGGCTTTGCGCTGATTCTTGAATAGCAATGACGCCGGGAAGTCGTAGAAATAGACGGTCCATGTCTTTTTAGCGTCGTTCAGGCGGTCAAAAATCGTAGCTTGATCCTGCTCCGTGTACCACCTGGGATTGAGCGCGTCGAGGCCGGATGGCATTCCCACCTGTCCCTTCGAAGTGCCGGAAAGCGCGAAGTAACGGTTCGGCCACGTTGGGCCGGGCAGAGATGAAAACCATCTGTCGCAAACGGTGAATTGCTCTCCGAGCGTGTGCAGCGCGGGCAGAAAGCCGCGCGGATAGTAGCCCATGATGTTCTGCCGCGCGGCAAGACTGCTGTTTGGATAATCGTTGGCGAAAGAGCGCACGAACCCGCTGTTGTTCGAGTCGATCTGGCTCAGCACGGCTGAGTGCCCATGATCCGGATCGAGCTTCATTTGCCGTACTCGCGTGGGCCGAGGAGAAAAGGTGTGGCCTTTGCCGTCGTCGTTCGTTTTCGACGCAGCGTTGCGCACGCCGTCCAGGCCCACATGCACTTCGTCGAGGCAGCCCAGCATCTGGTCGAAGGAATGGTTTTCCATCAGCAGAAGAACCACGTGGCGAATCGGGTCGTTCTGCGCCTGTGCCTGTTGTCGTGCCGCGTTGCTGAGTTGGACGTCGTCCATGTGCATCGCTCCTGCGGGATTAAGCAAGACTGAACGTGTGAGGTGTCAGTCTTGCAAACCTAGCGCAAAAAACGTCGCAACGAAAGCTTCATATCGCTGTGAGAAGCCGGAGAAGATCGGCCCTCTCCCGCCAGGCTCGGACGGCTGAACACCTACGCGCGCGGCGTGGCGGCCGCCATATGCGCCGCTGCAACTGGGGGCGTTGGGACAACAGAATGCGAAAATGCCGTTCGGTCATTCACCGAACGGCATTTTTTTGTACCGCCGCGCTTTTACACGGCAAGGTGGCTCAGGTTTAGACGGCTGCCGGCCGCCATTTCAACAAGCGCTGCTCGACTGCGGTCAACAGGTAGTCCGCTGCCAACGCGACCACGGCCAGCACGATCATCGCGGCAAACACGCCGCTTGCGTTGAACGCACCTTGCGCCGTGGAAATCAGCAGGCCGATACCTTGTTTGGAGCCGAGAAATTCGCCGACCACTGCGCCGACGAGCGCGAAGCCGAAGCTCACATGCAGGCTTGCAAGAATCCAGCTCAATGCCGAGGGAATCACGACCGACGTGGTTACCTGACGGCGCGAAGCACCGAGAATTTGCGCATTCGCGATCATGTAACGATCCGCTTCACGTACGCCCTGAAACGCGTTGGCAAACACGACGAAGAACACCATCACCACGGCGAGTGCAACTTTCGAAGCCATGCCGAGGCCCAGCGCAATCACGAACACGGAGCCGAGCACCACACGCGGAATCGAGTTGGCGATCTTGATGTAGAGGCTGAACACGTCCGACAGCAGCTTGTTGCGGCCGAGCAGAATGCCGCAGAACACGCCGGCAACGGAACCGATAATGAAGCCGAGTCCCGTTTCTTCGAGCGTGACCCAAACCTGCGTGAGAAGCGGGCCTTGAGATGTGCCGTTCACGAACCAGTCGACGATCTGATCGAAAATCGCGGTCGGCATCGAAAAGAAGAACGGGTCGATCCACTTCAGGCGCGCGGACAGTTCCCAGCCGCCGAGCACGATCACGAGTACGGCGATACGCAGCGCGATCACCAGCACCTGACGTTGCCGGATACGTTTTTGCGCGACCCGTTCGACCTGCGCGAGCGACGCGGCGTCGATACCCGAGGGCATCATCTGTTGAGGAGTAGTAGACATGTTTCGCTTTCCTTGATTAACCGATCTGCACTTCTTCGCGCAGGTCGTGCCAGATGTCGCGCGAGATTTCGATGAAACGCGGGTCGTAGCGAACTTCCGACGTGACACGCGGGCGCGGCAGATCGATCTCGTAGACCTTTTTCAGCGTCGCGGGACGCGCGGTCAGCACGAACACGCGATCGGCGAGTGCAATCGCCTCTTCGAGATCGTGCGTGACAAATACGACCGACCCGGCGCCGCCCCACAACTGCAGCAATTCGTCCTGCATCAGCGTGCGCGTTTGCATGTCGAGCGCGGAGAACGGTTCGTCCATCAACAGGATTTCCGGCCGGTTGATGAACGTTTGCGCGAGCGCCACGCGTTTGCGCATGCCGCCGGACAACTGATGCGGATAGTGCTTGCCGAACTTGTCGAGGCCCACACGGCGCAGCCACTCGTTCGCTTCTTCGTAGGCGGCGGATTTCGAGCGGCCGCGATACAGCGGACCGGCCGCGACGTTGTCGATGACCGAGCGCCACGGAAACACGGCGTCTGCCTGAAACACGAAGCCGATGCGCGGATCGATGCCGTCGACCGGCGCGCCCATCACGCGCACTTCGCCGGTAGTGGGCTTGAGCAAGCCCGTAATCATGCTGAGCGTGGTGGATTTGCCGCAGCCCGTCGGCCCGACAATCGCAACGAACTCGCCGCGCGCCACCGACATGCTGAAGTCGCGCAGCGCGATGGTTGCCTTGCCGTCCGGAGAAATAAAACGGCAGGACACGTTGCGCATTTCGATCGCAGGCGTCTCGCGTGACATAGGTTGGTTCATCGGCTGGTGCCTCGCAGTTTGCTTGATGTGGATGACGTTACTTGGCCGCGGTCTTGACCGGCGCCGCCACGAAGTCGTTCGTGTAGGTCTTGGCGAGGTCGATGTGCTTGCCCTTCACCGAGGGGTTGAATGCCGAGAGCACCTTCAACACGGTCTCCGGGCCGTCGGCGGGCATCTTGCCGTCCTTCGTGAACATGGGCAGCGACGCTTTCAGTGCACCGACGTAAAGGTCCTTGTTGTTGCCGTAGTAGTCCTTCGGCATCTTGGCCGCGATTTCTTCAGCGCTATGCGTGGCGATGAAGTTCAGCGTCTTTGCGAAAGCGTGCGAAAGCTTCGCTGCGTCGCTCTTGTGCGACTCGGCCCACGCGCGCTGCACGTAGAAGCTCGAAGCCGGATAAGTGCCGCCGAGCGCTGCGCGCGTGCCTTCGAGCGTGCGCATATCGACCAGTACTTTTGCGTCGCCGGTCTTGAGAAGTTGCGAGACCGTCGGCTCTGTCGTCATGCCGGCGTCGATACGGCTTTGTTTGATGGCCGCGATAAAGCTATTGTCGGCACCTACCGGCAACAGCGTGTATTGCGTGGACGGAACACCCGCGCGTTGCGCAAGGTATTGCGTGAGGAAGCTTGTTGAGGAGCCGAGGCCGGTCACGCCGAGCGTCTTGCCTTTTGCGTCCGCCATGCTCCTGAAGCTGTCTGCCGCTTTCGTGGAGACCATTTCGACTTCGCCCGGCACCTGGCCGAAGATCACCAGCGCCTGCACTTCCTTGCCTTTGCTCTGCAGATCGATAGTGTGATCGTAGAAGCCCACTACGCCTTGCACCGCGCCTGCGAGCAGTTCGTTCTCTGCATCCACGCCTGCGGGCTGCGAGAGAATTTCGACGTCGAGGCCTTCGTCTTTGAAGTAGCCGAGTTGTTCAGTCAGCTTGGCCGGCAGGTAAATGATCTTGGTGGCGCCGCCGACCATGATCGTGAGTTTCTCCGCGTGAGCGGCGGCCGAAGCAGCGGCGAGGGCAAACGCAACACCGGACACAGCGGCAATCTGGCGCAAGGTACGCATGAGGCAGTCTCCTGGGGTTTGGCCGCCGCCCTATGGACCATGCGGCGCTTTTTGAGTGAATGACGGCGATTATAGAAATCGGAAACCTTCTGCCAGCTTTCGACGGTGTCGGCAAATAGTGAGTGTTAACCCCGAACCGCGCGAAATCGTGCCGCAAACCGCACGCAGCGCATCTAGCGGAAGCTCGGGGTAGAACATGAAACTGTATGCGCCGAACCTCACGCGATACGCGCAGCGCCCTGTTTTTACGGCACAATCGACGCCCTGACTCTCGCCGTTTGCGCCATGAAGCTGCTGCTCATTGAAGACAATCCCACTCTCGCTCACTGGCTCGCGAAGATGCTGGAGCAGGAGGCATTCGCTCTCGACGCCGTGCAGGACGGCGACGCGGCGGACCGTTTGCTGCGCACGAATCACTATGACGTGATCCTGCTCGACCTCAATTTGCCGAAGCTGTCGGGCAAAAACGTGCTGCGCCGGCTGCGTCAGCGCGGCGACGCGACTCCCGTGCTGATTCTGACGGCGAGCGGTTCGATCGACGAGAAAGTGGAGTTGCTCGGCGCGGGCGCCGACGACTACCTGGTGAAGCCATTCGAAGTGCGCGAGCTGATCGCGCGAATCAAGGTGGCGATCCGTCGTCAGTCTCCGTCGAAGGCGAGCGAAGTGGTGTGCGGCGACCTTGCGTTCGACATCGATACGCGTCAGTTCACATTGAAGGGCGCACCGCTGAACGTCACGCCGCGCGAGCGCTCGGTGCTCGAAACGCTGATTCTTAGATTGGGCAAAACGGTGACCAAGCCGGCGCTCGTCGACGCGATCTTCACGCTCGCCGATGAGCCGAGCGAAGACGCGGTAGAGATTTATATCTCACGCCTGCGCAAGAAGCTCGACGGCAGTTCGGCGGCCATCGTCACGCTGCGCGGGCTCGGCTATCTGCTGCGCAAGAAAGAAGATGACCAATAGTTTGCGCGTCCGATTGTTATGGTGGTTGCTGGTGCCGCTTGCATTGTATGTGTTCGTGACTGGCAAGGCCGAGTACGACAATGCCCGGCGAACGGCCGATCTCGTGCAGGACAATCAGCTTATTTCGTCAGCGCGAATGATTGCGGGCGAAGTGGAATGGGTCGACGGTTTCCTGCGCGTGGATGTACCGCCGGCGGCGCTCGAAATCTTCGCGTCGCCTTATCGCGATCAGGTGTTCTACAGCGTCAATGTGGACGACCGGCAACTGCTTGCGGGAACGCCGGAATTCCCGCCGCGTCCGGCGCAAGCGGCCGATACGCCGGACCACTACGACACCGCGCTATACGGCCAGAACGTGCGCGCCGTGGGGCTCGTTCGGCTCATGTACGACAACGGCGCGACGCGCCACGTGCGCGTCACTGTTGGCAAGACGGTGCGTTCACGCGACGCGATGGCCGAACAACTATGGCGACCGCAACTCGTGCGGCAGATCGAGATGATCGCGCTTGCCGTGGCGCTCGTGTGCATCGGTCTGACGTTCGAATTGCGTCCATTGATGAAGGTGAAAGACGAGGTCGCCGACCGCGATCCCATGCAACTCGAGCCGATCCGCGTGGACCGTCTGCATACGGAATTGCGGCCGATTGTCGAAGCCATCAATCAATGCATTGCACGCCTCGGCGTGCAGGTTGCCGCGCAGCGCCGTTTTATCGCCGACGCCGCACACCAGTTGCGTACGCCGCTCACGCTGCTCGGCACCCAGTTGCAGTTCGCGCGGCAGCAGGGCGGCGTGAACCCGGCGCTCGACGAAGCGCTGGCCGCCATGCATCGCAGCAACCGGTCAATGGTCGGACTCACCAACAAGCTGTTGCTGCTCGCTCAGGCCGAGGCGGCGGACAACCGGCAGGTGATCGTCGAAACGGTCGATCTCGTGCCGTTAGCCATGGAAGTGGTGGAAGACTTCGCATTGCTTGCGCAAGGGCGGCAAATCGATCTCGGCGCGGAGCTTTGCGACATCGCGCCGGTGGCCGGGCACCGTGGCCTGCTTCAGGCGCTGATCGCCAATCTCGCAGAGAACGCAATTCGCTACACCGGCAGCGGCGGGCACGTCACGGTCGCAGTGACCGCCGACGCGCACAGGGTTACCGTTAGCGTGATCGACGACGGTCCGGGCATTCCAGCCGAGTCTCGCAGCCGCATATTCGAACCGTTCTTTCGCGCTTCGACGGATACAGAGGGCACGGGTCTCGGACTTGCCATCGTGCGGGAAATCGCGGACGCGCACAAAGGCGATATCGTGCTCCAGGCGGGCGAGGGCGGCAAAGGCGTGCATATCGCCGTTTCGTTTCCGCGTGCGGCGTCGGGGCAGTCGCGCGCAGGCTAGCAGCGCCAGCTATTGCAGCCGGCGGCGGCTGTATCGCGTTGAAAATCTCGCGGTTGTTGCTGTGCCAGTGTCGAGATCAAAACGTATCAAAAGGCAGCGTTGTAAATCGCCAGTGCATCGGCCTCGCTGACGGGCCGCGGATTGTTCACGAGCAGGCGGGTTTGCAACATCGCGTCGCTGGCCATGCGTCCAAGCCCTTCGCGCTCGATGCCGACATCGCGCAGTCGCGCCGGAATCGCTGTCTCGGCAATCATCCGTTCGAGCTTTTCGATCAGCGCCTGGGTCTTGTCCCTGGCGCTGCCGGTCGCTCCGGGCACGACCGCGTCGGCCAGTTCCGCGTAGAGATCTGCCGCCGAGTCGGCGTTGAAGCGCAACACATGCGGAAGCACAAGCGCGTTGGAAAGCCCATGCGGCACGTGATAAATGCCGCCAATCGGATACGCCAGCGCATGCACGGCGGCGACCGGCGAGTTTGCAAATGCCTGTCCCGCGAAAGTCGCGCCCAGCAGCATTGCCTCGCGCGCTTCGCGATTGTTGCCGTCCTCGCACGCGGGCAGCAGATTGCGCGACAGCAGTTCGAGCGCCTTTATCGCGAGCATGTCGGATACCGGGTTCTTCAGATGCGCGGACGTATACGCTTCAATCGCGTGAACCATGGCGTCGATCCCCGTGGCCGCCGTGGCGGCAACGGGAAGCCCGAGCGTGAGTTCGGCGTCGAGAATCGCCAGATCGGCGATCAGTTGCGGCGCGACGACGCCCATCTTCCTGGCCTCGCCGACTGTGACAATCGACACGGCTGTGACTTCGGAGCCGGTTCCCGCAGTGGTCGGCATCTGCACGAGCGGCAGGCGCTGCACCGTCACCTTGTTCACGCCATACATTTCACTGAGCTGCTGCTGTTGCTGTGGAGCGAGTGCTGCGATGAGCTTGGCGACATCCATTGACGAGCCGCCGCCCAAGCCCAGCACGATCTCGGCACCGGCGCTGCGCGCGCGAGCCGTCGCTTCAAGCACGATATGTTCTGGCGGATCGGCGATGACGTCGTCGATCACCGTCGCATTCCAGCCATGCGCCGCGAGATCGGCAAGCGCCGGGTCCAGTAAGCCGCTTTTGTGCAGGAAGCCGTCCGTCACGACACATAGACGTTCAAGCGCCGGAAATTGCGCGCGCAGCAAAGCGCCGAGCCGACGAGCCGCACCGAATTCGACTATCAGCGTGGGCACCGTTTGAAAGCGGAATGCGTTCGTCATGCTGCTTCTCCCGGGACCATATGGCTCGACACTTCGCGTCGCTCCAGCAAGGGAACGATTGTGCCGAAACCAAGACGCTGAAAATGTTCGGTCTCGCGATGCTCCGCGAGGCCGTCCGCATCGCTGTACTGTTCGAGGATTACAAAGTGGTCCGGCTCGAGCGGCGAGCGGAAGAATTCGTAGTAGAGGTTCTTCGGCTCCGCGCGAGTGGCGGCGGCGAGTTCGGTGAGATGCTTGACGATCGCATCGCCGTTGCCGGGCTTGGCGAAATAATGCGCGATCACCTGCAGGTAGGCATGAGCCATCAGTAACTCCAACAAGACAGTGGTCGAGATCTCAGAGCGTGAAGCCGATGTCGCCGCGGGCTGCCGATATTCCGAGCCAGGCAGACGCGGCGCCGAACTCCAGTTGTACCAGATTCGGATCGCCCGCTGAACGGCAAAGCTAACGTCCTGCTGCGTTCCGCGGGTGAATCCATCAGATCGGCAGGGCCATCTCACTGGGATATTGAGAATCATTCGCATTTGCGATAGATTGTCAGTGTGTTTTGGACCGGGGCGCCAGACTGGCGCCGGTACACGGCATCATCCAGAGGAATTCGTATGACCATGCTTTCGACGCCGCGGCCCACGCTCGCCGATCTGTCTATCGAGCCCGGCCTACCCACGGTCGTGTCGCCACGCGCGGGCGGGGACATGTCATTGAACGACGCCGCGTCGCTGCTGCATGCGATTGTCGGCGAGACGCTCGAGCGCGCCGGCGGCGTGCTCTTCTCAGGCTTCCGGGTTGATTCGATCGATGCATTTCAAGGTTTCGCCGCCTCGTTCGGGCATCCGCTGATCGGGTATGAATTCGCGTCCACGCCGCGCAGCCAGGTTGAGGGCGCGGTGTACACATCGACGGAATATCCGCCGCATCGCTCAATCCCTTTGCATAACGAGCAGTCGTACACCCGCGAATGGCCGTTACGGATCTGGTTCCACTGCGCGCTCGCCGCGCGTTCCGGCGGCGCGACGCCGATTGCGGACAGCCGCGCCATTTATCGCGCGCTTGACCCCGCGCTCGTCGAGCGTTTTGCACGCCGCGAACTGCTTTACGTGCGCAACTTCGGTCAGGGGCTCGATTTGCCGTGGCAGCAGGCCTTCGGCTCGGAGGATCCAGCCGTGGTGGAGCGCATTTGCCGGGCGCGCGGCATTGAATGCGAATGGCGCGACAGTGAAGACGGCGAGTTGCTTCTGCGCACGCGCGAGCGTTGTCAGGCGGTGGCGCGGCATCCGCGCACGGGTGAAAACGTGTGGTTCAACCAGGCGAACCTGTTCCATCTTTCGTCGCTCGATGAAGACATGCAGGACGCACTGATCGAGTCCGTCGGTCTGGAAAACGTGCCGCGCAATGTGTATTACGGCGACGGCGCGCCGCTCGAAGCCGACGCCCTTGCACAGATTCGCGGCGTTCTCGACGAAGAGCGGGTCGTGTTTCCGTGGCAAACCGGCGACGTGCTGATGCTCGACAACATGTTGACGGCGCATGCACGCGACCCGTTCGAAGGGCCGCGCAAGGTGGTCGTCGCAATGGCACAGAGTTACCGTGAAGGCCAGACGGTGTAGCGCGGAACGACAACCGCGCGGCACGGTGTTTCGCGCACGATCGTGCGGATGGATTCTGCTCAGCGTTAATGCAAACAATTCGCATCTGGCAAAATTTTGCGACTTAAGTCATCTATAAGACATATGTCTTCAGGCGTAGGATAAATCGCTGAAAGCCTTGTCTGGCGGGCATCATCGCACTTTCGGCGGGTTCGCCGGCATGTTTGTTTAGCAGCGGATAGAGGAAAACGCGCATATACTCACGGTCGGGCCGTAAAAAGTAGTGCCGCGGGTCGCGCTGCGTTTTGCTGCTTCGTCGCAACTCGCTGGCTCAGCGCGTCCAACGCTCTGTCTCTCACTTCACCTAGCAAAGCATCAAACATGTCCACACCGCCGAAGATCATCTACACCCTGACCGACGAAGCGCCTGCTCTGGCGACTTACTCGCTGCTGCCGATCGTCAAGGCGTTCACGCGCTCGTCCGACGTGATCGTTGAAACGCGCGATATTTCGCTTGCTGGCCGGATCATCGCTGCATTTCCGGACTACCTGACCGCGGAACAGAAGGGTTCCGACGATCTGGCTGAGCTGGGTGGACTCACAACGCGCCCCGAAGCGAACATCATCAAGCTGCCGAACATCAGCGCTTCGGTGCCGCAACTGAAGGCCGCGATCACCGAACTGCGCGATCAGGGCTACAAGCTGCCGGCGTACCCGGACGTCGCCACGACGGAAACGGAAAAAGACGTCAAGGCACGCTACGACAAGATCAAGGGCAGCGCGGTCAACCCCGTGCTGCGCGAAGGCAACTCGGACCGCCGCGCGCCGCTGTCGGTGAAGAACTACGCACGCAAGCATCCGCACAAAATGGGCGCGTGGTCTGCAGACTCCAAGTCGCATGTCGCTCACATGAGCGGCGGCGATTTTTACGGCAGCGAAAAATCGGCGCTGATCGCTGCGGCCGGTGCGGTGAAGATCGAACTGACGGCTGCCGACGGCACGAAGACAGTTCTGAAGGAAAAGACGCCGGTGCAGGCGGGCGAGATTATCGACGCGTCGGTGCTCAGCAAGAACGCGCTGCGCAGCTTCATCGAAGCGGAAATCGCCGACGCCAAGCGCAAGGGCGTGCTGTTCTCGGTGCACCTGAAAGCCACGATGATGAAAGTGTCCGATCCGATCATCTTCGGTCACGTGGTGTCGGTGTTCTACAAAGACGTGTTGACCAAGCACGCTGACGCGCTGGCGCAAGCGGGCTTCAATCCGAACAACGGTATCGGCGATCTGTACGCGCGCCTCAAAGACCTGCCGGCCGAAACGGCTGCGCAGATCGAAGCCGACATCAAGGCTCAGTACGAACAGCGTCCGCAACTGGCCATGGTCAACTCGGACAAGGGCATCACGAGCCTGCACGTGCCGAGCGACGTGATCGTCGACGCGTCCATGCCGGCCATGATTCGCGAGTCGGGCAAGATGTGGGGCGCGGACGGCGCACTGCATGACGCCAAGGCCGTGATTCCGGACCGTTGCTACGCGGGCGTGTATCAGGCAGTGATCGAAGACTGCAAGAAGAATGGCGCGTTCGACCCGGTCACCATGGGCACGGTGCCGAACGTCGGCCTGATGGCACAAGCCGCTGAAGAATACGGTTCACACGACAAGACGTTCCAGATTCCGGCGAACGGCGTGGTTCGTGTGACCGACGCAAGCGGCGCTGTGCTGATCGAGCAAGCGGTGGAAGCGGGCGACATCTGGCGCATGTGCCAGACCAAAGACGCACCGGTGCAGGATTGGGTCAAACTCGCGGTGAACCGCGCGCGTGCCACCAACACGCCGGCCGTGTTCTGGCTCGACGCTGCCCGTGCACACGACGCGCAGATCATCAAAAAGGTCGAGCAGTATCTGAAGGACCATGACACGAACGGTCTGGACATTCGCATCATGACGCCGGTCGAGGCAACGAAGTTCTCGGTCGAGCGCATCCGCGCCGGCAAGGACACGATCTCGGTCACCGGCAATGTACTGCGCGACTACCTGACCGACCTGTTCCCGATCATGGAACTGGGTACCAGCGCGAAGATGCTGTCCATCGTCCCGCTCATGGCAGGCGGCGGCATGTTCGAAACGGGCGCGGGCGGTTCGGCGCCGAAGCACGTTCAGCAACTGGTCGAAGAAGGTTTCCTGCGTTGGGACTCGCTGGGTGAATTCCTGGCGCTGGCAGCGTCGCTCGAACATCTGAGCAGCGCGTATCACAACCCGAAGGCGCAGGTTCTGGCCAAGACGCTGGATCAGGCAACCGGCAAGTTCCTCGACAACGACAAGTCGCCGGCGCGCAAGGTCGGCGGTCTCGACAACCGTGGCAGCCACTTCTACCTCGCGATGTACTGGGCCGAAGCACTCGCCGCGCAAACGGAAGACGCCGCGTTGCAGGCTCAATTCGCCGGCGTAGCCAAGGCGATGGCTGACAACGAAGCGAAGATCCTCGAGGAACTGCGTGCCGCGCAAGGCAAGCCGGTGGATATCGGCGGCTACTATCGCCCGAACGTCGAACTGACGAGCAAGGCCATGCGCCCGAGCGCCACGCTGAACAAAATCGTGGACTCGATTGCGTAAAGTGTTCAGCCATGTGCTGACACGTGTGAGGAGCGGCCCAGGTGACAAAGCACTTGCGCACGCTTTGAAAGACGCAGCCAGGCACACGCCTGACGCGGCATAAAAGTAAGCGGTAAGCACGACGATGGCGCTCTCGAGCGCCATCGTCATTTCTGGCTGCATATCGCGGACGCGCGTAGTGCGGTCCATCAAACGTGAACGATTTCCCAGTCGCTCAGTTTCTCCGGAATTTCGAGCGTCGAGGTATCGACTTCAGACAGATGCGGGCAGGTCAGACCGCGCGCGAGGTCGTCAGCCGCTTGTTGCGGGCTGGAAAACTCGCCAAGTTTGTCGTTGCCGTACGATGCTTCCCAGCCGTCCTGACCCGGCAAAATGTAGAACGCTCCTTCGGTCGATCCAAAGCGAAAGCCTTTCATTTTTAGTCTCCCAATTGCCAATAAAAACCGCTGTGCTCTGGCGGCTTCCTGCGTGGGATTCGGGGACTGTTCGAGATGGTTCTATCGCATCCAATCCACCGCACGCATGAAGCGCCTGCTCTTGTAAAAGAGTCTATGTCAGCAGGCAGCGGAGCAAGCGGTCGTTGGGCGCTTCGTTCTAACGAAAATTAGGTTTTAAAATCAGTGGGTTGCGCGCTTCATTTTGCGATGTGCAACGTGGGGCGACATTGCGAAATGACGAGTTTGTGCCACGCACCACGATTTTTTACGAAGCAGGGCCGCGTGTCGCATCGTGAAATATTGGGTGCTTTGTCGATACACCCCCGTATGCGTTCAGGAGGGGCCGCCCGGCAGCACGCGCTCCACGAACGCAATCATCGCCTTGTTGAAAAGCGCCGGTCTTTGCAGCGGCGCGAAATGACTAACGCCGGGTAGCACGTTCAATTCGGCACCGGGAATCGCGCCGGCGAGGTATTCGGCGTGCTCCCGTTTGATGAACTCGTCGTGTTCGCTTTGTGCGATGACAACCGGCACGCTGATTCGCGCGAGGTCGTCCGCGAAATAGTTAGGTTCGGTCTTCATCATGTCGCTGACGGCGGCGACGAATGCGTCGAACTCGTCGGGCGTGGCGGAAAGGCGTGCGTAGTCTTGACGGTGCCGGCTGAAACAGCGGTCGATAACCGGCGTCGCTACAAATTCTTTTGTGCCGCTGGGGTCCATGTTGCAGCCGAAGAAGAACACGCCGGCAACGCGTTGCGGCGCCACCATGCCCAGCACCATCGCGACACACGCGCCGTCGCTCCAGCCGACAATTGCCGCGCGTTCGAGCGCGAGCGCGTCCATTACGGCAAGCACGTCGGAAGCCATCAGTTCGTACTTGTACGGCCGCGCGTCGCGCGTGCTGCGGCCGTGACCGCGGCTGTCGATTATCACCACGCGGTGCCCGGCAGCCAGGAGCGCCGGCACCTGATAACCCCAGTTGCCGCTGTGGCCAAGTCCGCCGTGCAAAAGAATCACTGCCGTGCCGTTGCCGTGAGACGCGTACCAGATTCGCGCGCCTTCGTGCTCGACCCAGCCCGACTCGTTCGACGCAGGCAGCGTCGGCGCGCCGTCCGCTTCGAAGCGTTCAAGCGAGTCGTCGTCCGGTTCCTGGAAAGCTGCCATCGCCGTTGTCTCCTCTTTGATTGCCAGTACTGTCATCGCAAGCGACAGCGTGCCAGCACAGCAGCGCGCATAGCAACGAAACTACGGGATTCTGCTGCCTCTTGCCGCCTCGCCGCTTCTCGGGATACGCCGCAAGCGCCCAACCGCCGTTCACTCCGAGTCGAGCTTCTCGATCAACATTGCAACGAACGTCTCCGTGACACGCGGCAACGTGCGTCCACGCTTCTTGATCAGCGCGATAGGGCGCGTGAATGCCGGATCGTCGACGGGACGCACCACGAGTTCAGGCTCCGCCCTCACTTCGCGCGCCGACGCCGGCAGAATGGTCACGCCGAGCCCCGCACGAACCATGGCTACGGCGCTCATCATGTAGGTCGGCTCACAGGCAATTTCGGGCAGGCACCGGGCGTTCGAAAACGCGCTATCGACAACCGCCCTCACGCTCGTGCCTTGCGCCGTCAGCACCAGCGGCGTGGCCGCAAGATCGCCAAGCGTGATGCGCCGCCGCTTCGCTAGCGGGTGCCGCTTCGGGCAAACCACCACCAGCCTGTCGATGCCCGCATGTAGCACTTCCAGGTTCGCGTCGTCGAGAGCGCCGCCGGTCAATCCGATATCGGCCTCTTCGTTCCGCACCAACGCGTTGACCATGCTCGCGACGACATCGCGCACCTCGAAACTCACGCGCGGCACGGTTTTCTTCAGGTCTTGAACGAGTTCGGGCAGCGAGCTTGCCGCGAAAGTCGGCAGGCAGGCGATTCGCACGGTGCCGCTCGCGCCGTCGCCGAGCGCGCGAGCGTCGATCAGCACATGCTCCATGTCGTGCAGCGACTTTTGCAGAAGCGGCAGCAGATCGCGCCCCGTCGGTGTGAGCGCGACGTTGCGGCTGTTGCGGTCGAAAAGCCGCAGGCCAAGAGTTTCCTCCAGGCGTCTGATCTGTACCGTCAATGCCGGTTGCGAAAGGTGCAAGCGCCCAGCAGCTTGCGTGAAGCTGCCCGTTTGCGCGACCGCGATAAACGCGCGAATGTCCCGAAGATTCAGATCCATGACCGTTTGTAATTGCTGCAATCAATTCATTTCAATTGATTTATCAGTAGCCTGAACTTACGCTGGATCGCAGTAAAAAACAACATTGGAGACAAGCACATGCTGCCATTACTGGGGCTGGCCACCATCGTCGTGCTGCTCGGCGCAATCCTGTCGAAACGCATGTCGCCCCTGGTGGCGCTCATCATCGTGCCGATTGCCGCGTCGTTGATCGGCGGGTTCGGCTTTCAAACGAGCAAGTTCGTGATCGACGGGCTCAAGGGCCTCGCGCCGGTCGTCGGCATGTTCGTGTTCGCGATTCTTTATTTCGGCACCATTACCGACGCAGGCACGCTCGATCCGATCATCGACCGCATTCTCCGCGCGGTCGGCACGCGGCCCACGCGCATCGTGATGGGCACCACGCTGCTCGCGCTGCTGATCCATCTGGACGGCTCCGGCGCGGTCTGCTTTCTCGTTACGATTCCCGCGATGCTGCCGCTCTACGACCGTCTCAAGATGGACCGGCGCGTACTGGCCGCGGCCGTTTCGATGGCGGCCGGCATCAACTTCCTGCCGTGGACCGGACCGATGATTCGCGCGTCCGCCTCGCTGCATCTGCCGATCTCGGCGCTGTTCAATCCGCTGATTCCGGTGCAGGCAATCGGGCTCGTCTTCGTGTTCGGCGTTGCATTCTGGCTCGGACGCCGCGAGGAAAAGCGGCTCGGTTTCGGCGCTGCGAGCGGTGCCGTGCCGATGCCCAAACGCGAACTGACACCAGAAGAACAGGCGTTGCGGCGACCGAAGAATTTCTGGTTCAACATCGTGCTCACGATCGTCGTACTCGGCACGATGGTCGTGATGGGAGAAAAAATTCCGCCCGCGATCATGTTCATGGTCGGCCTGTGCGTCGCGTTGATGGTCAACTATCCGAACGTGGACATGCAGCGCAAACGGATCGACGCGCATGCTCGCGCTGCATTGATGATGGCCGGCATTCTTCTCGCAGCCGGCGTGTTCACGGGCGTCATGCAGGGCAGCGGCATGCTCAAGGCGATGGCGCAAGCAGCAGTTGGCTTCGTGCCGCCCGCGATGGCGAGCCACATTCCGGTCGCGCTCGGCATCATGTCGATGCCGCTTAGCATGCTGTTCGATCCCGACTCGTTTTACTTCGGGGTACTGCCGGTTATCGCCGAAGTGGCGGGCCAGCTCGGCGTGCCCGCGGTGCAGGTCGGCCAGGCCGCGTTGCTGGGTCAGATGACGACGGGCTTTCCGGTCAGCCCATTGACGCCCGCCACCTTCCTCGTGGTCGGCTTGTGCGGGATCGAACTCGCCGATCATCAGCGATTCACGTTCCCCTTGTTGTTCGGCGCATCCATCGTGATGACGATTGCATGTGTCGCGTTGGGGATATTTTCACTGTGAGCTTTACGGAAACAGGTGTGAGCAGCATGACAGCCACTCAGCATGGACGCCTCGTGCGAATCGGCGCGGGCGCGGGCTATTCGGGCGATCGTATCGAGCCCGCAGTCGAACTCGCGGAAGACGGCGCGCTCGATTACCTCGTGTTCGAATGTCTCGCCGAACGCACCATTGCGATTGCGCAGCAGGCGCGCAGCAAAGACCCCGAACTCGGCTACGACCCGCTTCTCGAGACGCGCATGAAGGCGGTGCTGCCGGCCGCGCTGCGCAACGGCGTGCGCATCGTCTCGAACATGGGCGCGGCCAATCCGCTTGCGGCGGCGCGCAAGACAGCGGAGATTGCGCGTTCGCTTGGTCTTGGCGAGGTCAAGATTGCGGCGGTTACCGGCGACGACGTGCTCGATGCCGTGCGTGATGGTGCCTTTCGCTTCGAGGAATCCGGCGAGCTGGTAGCGGACTACCAGTCGCGTCTCGTCTCCGCGAATGCTTATCTGGGCGCGAGCGCAATCGTCGACGCGCTCGCGGCGGGCGCACAAATCATTCTCACGGGACGTGTGGCCGATCCGTCGTTGTTCGTGGCGCCACTGATCCATGAGTTCGGCTGGCGCACGGACGACTGGCAGACGCTGGGTCAGGCGACGGTGATCGGCCATCTGCTCGAATGCGCGGGGCAAATCACCGGTGGCTATTTCTCGGACCCCGGGTTCAAAGACGTTCCCGCGCTGGCGAGGCTCGGCTTTCCCATCGCGGAAGTCGGCGAGGACGGCGCCGTGGTCATCACGAAGCTCGCGCAAGCTGGCGGACGTGTGACCGAGGCAACGTGCAAGGAGCAGTTGCTGTACGAGATCCACGATCCGCAACGTTATTTGCAACCAGACGTGGTCGCTGATTTCTCGCGTGTGCACGTCGAGGAAGAAGCGCCAGACCGCGTTCGCGTGCGCGGTGGCCGCGGCGCGCCGCGCACGAGCACGCTCAAGGTCTCGGTGGCGTATTTCGACGGTTTTATTGGCGAAGGGCAGATTTCATATGCGGGCCCCGGTGCGCTGACGCGTGCCCGTCTCGCACTCGACATCGTGCGCGAGCGGCTTGCGCTGACCGGAGTTCAGACCGAAGAGTTGCGCTTCGACCTGATCGGCGTGAACGCTTTGCATGGCGAGACTCTTGCCGCTGGTTCGGCGGAGCCCTACGAAGTGCGCGCACGCGTGGCGGGGCGCACTGCGTCGTTGGAGCACGCTGTGCGGGTCGGCAACGAAGTCGAGACCTTATACACGAACGGCCCGGCGGGCGGCGGCGGAGTCACGAAGTCAGCGCGCGAAGTCGTCGCGGTGCAATCGGTGCTGTTGCCGCGCGAGCTGGTGAAGCCGACGTTCACGATGGTGGAGGCGTGAGATGAAACTACGTGAGCTGGCCCATTCGCGAACCGGCGACAAGGGCAATACGCTGAACATCTCGGTGATCTGTTACGACGTACGGCACTACGAGCATTTGCGGGCCGTATTGACGCCGCAGCGCGTGAAGGCGCATCTCGCGGATGTCGTGCGCGGCAATGTCGCGCGCTACGAACTGCCGGCTATTGCCGCGTTCAACTTCGTGCTCGGCGAGGCGCTGGGCGGAGGCGTGACGCGCTCGCTCGCGCTCGACGCGCACGGCAAGTCGCTCAGTTCCGCGTTGATGAGCCTCGAAGTCGAAGCGCCGCCGTCGCTATGAATTCGCCGGCGGCAATGCCCCGCCGTTCGTGCGGTGCTACTCGCCTCGCGCACTCGACTCATGCGCGCGTCGCAGCCTCTCGCGGCTGTTGCTCAGATGCATGCGCATCGCGGCGCGGGCGTCGTCGGGGTCCTGGCGCTCGATCGCAAGGTAGATGAGTTGGTGCTCGTTGAGCACGTTGCGCAAGGTCTCGATCTGATCGAGTTCTGCAATCTCCGCTGAGCCGAGGCGCGTGCGCGGACTGACCGCACTTCCCAACTGGCTCAGCACGTCGAAAAAATAGCGGTTGCCGCTTGCGCGCGCGATCTGCAAATGAAACTCGACGTCGTGCGCGAGCGTGTCCGTGCTGCCGCGTTCGAGTTCGGACTCGAAGCGTGCGAGCGCCGCACGCATCTGTCTCAGGCTCTGCTCCGTGCGCCGCGCAGCGGCGAGCGCTGCCGACGCCGCTTCCACATCGATACGGAATTCGATGATCGCCATCACGTCGAGCATGCTCGACAGATCGGCGGCGGGCAGTTGCATGCTTTGCTCAGCGGCGGGCGCGAGCACGAACGTGCCGATGCCATGACGCGTTTCTACTACCCTGGCCGCCTGCAGGCGCGAGATGGCTTCGCGTACGACGGAGCGGCTGACAGAAAGCTGCTTCATCATCGCGACTTCAGTGGGAATGCGATCTCCCGGTCTCAGGACGCCGCGGCGGATTTCATCGGAAAGGGTGGCCACCACTTTCTCAGTTAGGCTGCTCATTGCTGTGGCTTGTTGACTAATCGGCTGGAAACGCGCGGGTTGAGGGCGCGCGGGACGTCTGGTGACGTCTGGACATTAGCCATCATAGCGTCTGTCGTAAAAATTCATGGCTTAACGATGATGAAGAGGCGTTGGTCAGCGCAGCAGATTCTCGCCGCAGTGACTTTCATGTCATCAGACGTCTTATTTTAACGGCTTTACGGCCTTAGAACGTTGCGAGCGCGCCTCGATTTTCGCCCATGTACGCGAGTTATAGCCGCCAGGAAGGGTAAACACCACATTGGAAAGCGCTGCGGATCGGCAGTAGACTGTCATCAGACAACATATCTGTGCGTCGCCGTTCGACTGCTGACTGTGGCAGCCCCACATGACGCCAGATCAAGACCGCTCGTCGGTCGCCACTGGAGACTCTCTTGACCTCTGCTCTCACCGCCGCACTCGATCCACTGGGGTCCGCCGTCTCGAAGGTCAAGCGGCACGTGTTGCCGCTCTTCCTGATCATGTTCATCGCGAACTACATCGACCGCGTGAACATCGGCTTCGTCAACACCCACATGAAAACCGACCTGGGCATCGGCGCGGCGGCGTATGGGCTCGGGAGCGGGCTTTTCTTCATCGGCTATGCGCTGTTCGAAGTGCCGTCGAACGTATTGATGCAGAAGTACGGCGCGCGTGCGTGGCTGACGCGGATCATGGGCACGTGGGGTGTCGTTGCCGCGGCCATGGCGTTCGTGTCGAACGAAACGTCGTTTTACGTGTTGCGATTCCTGCTCGGCGTCGCGGAGGCGGGTTTCTTTCCGGGCGTGGTGTTCTATTTCACGCAGTGGCTGCCGCAAAAAGAACGCGGCAAGGCTGTGGCGATTTTTCTCTCGGGCTCGGCCATCGCTTCGGTGGTGTCGGGACCGATCACAGGTAGCCTGTTGTCCATTCGCGGACTCGGTCTGCACGGCTGGCAATGGATGTTCCTGATAGAAGGCGGCTTTTCTATCGTGCTGTGCGCGGTCAGCTGGATGTTCCTGAAATCGCGCATTCGCGATGCTTCCTGGCTCACAGCCGAAGAACAAGACGTTCTCGAAAGGACGATCGCCGCTGAACAGGCGGAGCGCGTGGCACACGGCGGTGCGCATCTGCCGGCCGTGAAGCTGTTGAAGGATCCGCAGATCGTGCTGTTCTGCCTGCTCTACTTCGCGATCCAACTGACGATTTACGCGGCTACCTTCTGGCTGCCGACCATCATCCGCAAGATCGGCGGCCTGTCCGATTTCGAAGTCGGCATGCTCAACGCGATTCCGTGGCTCATCGCTATGGTCGCGATGTACTGCTTCGCATTGCTTTCGGCGAAGTGGCGTTTTCAGCAGGCGTGGCTCGCTGTCGCGCTCGTGATTGCGGCGTGTGGCCTCTTTGCGTCGACCTCCGGTAACCCGCTTCTGTCGTTCGTCGCGATCTGCTTTTCGGCGATCGGTTTTAAGGCAGCGGCCTCGCTGTTCTGGCCGATTCCGCAGGGTTATCTCGATGCGCGCGTCGCTGCAGCGGTGATCGCGCTGATCAATTCCATCGGTAATCTGGGCGGTTTCTTCGCGCCCGCCACGTTCGGGTATTTGCAGCAACATACCGGTTCGATCACCGGCGGACTTTACGGCCTTGGCGTGGCTTCGCTGATCGCGGCCGCAGCGGCTTTCCTCACGCGTAATCGGCGCGGCGACGGCAACCTGTTGCGCGATCCGCTGCAAGGCAGCGCACACTGACCGTTGTTTCTCTGGCTGCCTCTCGTGAGCCACGCGCGCAAACAGTTTCCGTCCGGCACAGGTGGTGAGCGTATTTGCAGATTGCGTTGCTCGTCACCGTCCGGCTCACTATCTCAATCGGTCTAGTTCCTATGTCCACGAACCCATCCATTCCGAACGATACGCCTACCGTTACTGAACTGCGCGTCGTGCCGGTTGCCGGCCGCGACAGCATGTTGCTGAACCTGAGCGGCGCGCATGGTCCGTACTTCACGCGCAACATCGTGATTCTGCGCGACAGCGCCGGTCATGTCGGTGTGGGCGAAGTGCCGGGCGGCGAGAATATTCGCAAGACGATCGACGACGCGCGTCCGTTCGTTGTCGGTCAGTCGATCGGTAATATGCAAGCTATCCTGAACAAGGTACGCACGCAGTTCGCCGACCGCGATGCCGGCGGCCGCGGCCTGCAGACATTCGATTTGCGCACCACGATTCACGCCGTGACCGCGCTCGAAGCTGCGTTGCTGGATTTGCTCGGACAGCATCTCGGCGTGCCCGTTGCTGCGCTGCTTGGCGAAGGTCAGCAACGCGATGCAGTGGAAATGCTGGGCTACCTCTTTTATATCGGCGATCGCAACAAGACCGACCTGCCGTATGCAAGCGGCGCTGACGGACGCGACGACTGGGACCGCGTGCGCACCGAAGAAGCGTTGACGCCCGAAGCCGTGGTTCGTCTCGCCGAAGCCGCGCAAGCCCGCTATGGATTCAACGACTTTAAGCTGAAGGGCGGCGTGCTGCCCGGCGACGCTGAAATCGAAGCGGTGACCGCGCTCGCCGAACGCTTCCCGAATGCGCGCGTGACGCTCGATCCGAACGGCGCATGGTCGCTTGAGGAAGCGATCCGCCTCTGTCGCGACAAGCACGACGTGCTCGCTTATGCGGAAGACCCGTGCGGCGCCGAGAACGGCTACTCAGGCCGCGAAGTGATGGCGGAATTCCGCCGCGCGACCGGTTTGCCAACGGCGACCAACATGATCGCTACCGACTGGCGCCAGATGGGCCATGCGATCCAGTTGCAGTCCGTGGATATTCCGCTGGCCGATCCGCACTTCTGGACCATGCAAGGTTCGGTGCGCGTCGCTCAGATGTGCAATGACTGGGGCCTCACGTGGGGCTCGCATTCGAACAATCACTTCGACATCTCGCTCGCGATGTTCACGCATGTGGCAGCGGCCGCGCCCGGCAAGATCACGGCAATCGACACGCATTGGATCTGGCAGGACGGCCAGCGTTTGACGCGCGAACCGTTGCAGATCGTCGGCGGCAAAGTGAAAGTGCCGCAAAAGCCGGGGCTCGGCGTCGAACTGGATATGGACGAGATCGAGAAGGCGCACGCGCTCTACCAGCAGCACGGCCTCGGCGCGCGCGACGACGGCGTCGCGATGCAGTACCTGATTCCCAACTGGAAGTTCGACAACAAGCGCCCATGCCTCGTGCGTTGATTGCTTGCGACGCAGCTCGCCCGCTCATTCACATTTGACGATATTCACGCATATACAAATGACTTCACCGCAAGAACTCAAAGCGATCGTATCCGAAGGTCTGTTGTCGTTTCCCGTGACCGACTTCGACGCGCAAGGCGACTTCCGCGCCGACACGTACGCGCAACGGCTCGAATGGCTCGCGCCCTATGGTGCGACCGCACTGTTTGCCGCAGGCGGCACAGGCGAATTTTTCTCGCTGACCAAGAGCGACTACACCAATGTAATTCGCACAGCGACTGAAACGTGCAAGGGCAAGGTACCGATTCTGGCCGGCGCGGGCGGCCCGACGCGCGTCGCGATCGAATATGCGCGGGAAGCAGAGCGCCTTGGTGCAAACGGCGTCCTGCTGATGCCGCACTATCTGACCGAGGCTTCGCAGGAAGGTATTGCCGCGCACGTCGAACAGGTTTGCAATGCGGTGAAGAACATCGGCGTCATTGTGTATAACCGCGCGAATTCAAAGCTCAATGCCGATATGCTGGAACGGCTCGCGGATCGCTGCCCGAATTTGATCGGCTTCAAAGACGGCGTCGGCGAAATCGAGGCAATGGTGACCATTCGCCGGCGCCTTGGCGATCGTTTCTCGTATCTCGGCGGCCTGCCGACCGCAGAGGTTTATGCAGCGGCGTATAAGGCGCTCGGCGTGCCTGTGTATTCGTCGGCGGTATTCAACTTCATTCCGAAGACCGCGATGGAGTTCTATCGTGCGATTGCCGCAGACGATCATGCGACCACGTCACGGCTCATCGACGAGTTCTTTCTGCCGTATCTGGCGATTCGCAATCGTCGCGCGGGTTACGCCGTGAGCATCGTGAAGGCAGGCGCAAAACTGGTTGGTCGCGACGCTGGTCCGGTACGTGCGCCGCTGACCGATCTGACCGAGGAAGAGTGCGGGCAACTCGCCGCTCTGATTGCGAAACTCGGCCCGCAATAAGCGTGCTGCACGCGTTCGCCGCGGGCCTCGTGCCTAGCCGCGGCGGAACACCACGTGCGAAATCCGCTGCACGAGCAAAGCAGCGGCGAGCGCCGCCACCGCGGTCAGCCACACACCGATGTGAATGGACTGCACCAGCGCATCGCGCGCGGTGTCGATCAATGCGAGTGTGTTGAGTCCCGATGGCTTCATGTCCGCGATCAGCTTCAGGCGCGATGCTTCGTCGATCAGAATGCGCAGATCGACGAAGCGCGGACGCCATTGCGATGCCGTCGGTTCGCCGAGCACGCTCATCGTTCTCGTAACGACGTCGCGATAATGATGCTGCACGACCGTCGCCACGATGCTCGTGCCCAGCATGCCGCCCACCATTCGTGTCGATTGCAGCAGCGCGGTCGTGATGCCGAAGCGCTCGCGCCCCGCAATTTCCTGTCCGAACACATTCAGATTGTTGAGAATGAAGCCGAGGCCGATACCGACCGCGGCCATCGGTAATTCGATCCACAGGTGCGGTGTGTCCGGATTCGCAAATGCAAGACCGATCGACGCGAACAGCAGCAACGCAAAGCCGATCGAGAGGATGCGCGTCGGCTTCTTCATGTGAATCACGATGCGCGTATTCAGCAGACTGCCGAGTGCGATGCATGCGGCAATGGGCGTAGCGAGCAGACCGGCCTGTTGCGGAGACAGGCCGAAGCCGCCTTGCAGCAGCAGCGGCGCGAAGAAAATCAGCGAGAACATCACGAAGCCGGACAGCATGCCGAGCGTGAACAGCGTGACGAGCTGCGAGTCTTTGAACAGGTCGAGCGGAATGATCGGATGCGTGGCGCGCTTCTCGCACACGTACAACGCAATGGCGCCGACGATCACACACACGGCAAGCGTGATGTTGCCGGCCGTCAAGCCGTCTTTCGGCACCGCTTCGATGAAAGCCTGCAGACCGCCGAGCACGGCGGCCACGAGCCCGGCACCGAGCCAGTCGATCTTGACCTCGCCGTCGTGCGGCCGCTGAAAACTCGGCAGATGCACCCAAATGAAGTAGAGCGCCGCCGCACCGACCGGCAGATTGATCAGGAACGTGGAGCGCCAGCCGAGGTGCTCGCTCATCCAACCTCCGAGCGAGGGACCCGCTGCCGTGCCAATGCCGTACGCCGCGGCCATCACGACTTGCCAGCGGACACGGGCGCGCGGGTCGGGGAACAGGTCCGGTATCGACGCGAACGCAGTGCCGACCATCATGCCGCCCCCCACGCCTTGCAGCCCGCGCGCGATGACGAGAAACAGCATGTTGTTCGCGACGCCGCATAGGACCGACGCGACCGTGAACGTGATCACCGCGGCAATCACGAAGCGCTTGCGACCGAAGTAGTCGCCAAGGCGTCCGAACACCGGCACGGTGACGACCGACGCCAGCAGATATGCACTCGCGATCCATGCGTAGTACTCGAAGCCGTGCAGTTCCGCGACGATCGACGGCAGCGCGGTACTGACAACCGTCTGGTCGAGTGCCACGAGCATATTGACGAGACCGATGCCGAGCATCGCGAAGAGGGCGTTCCGGAAGGGCAGCGCGGGAGCAGCGGCAGTGGAAGTCACGGATCTGGGCTGAAAGGGCGATTAAGGTGAAGCGCTAATTGAGCGAGGTCTGGACAACCGATTGACTAAAGTTGTCTGACCACTTCTCGTCATTATACGGGTTTGCCCTTAGCTGAAACTATTCCTCCTGGAAGAACAGTGTGCGGGCGCAACGAAATCGATGCTGCCCGCACGACGTACGGCGGACGCCACTCGTTAGTGATTGGCCCACCATTCGGTCGCTTTCTGCTTGTCCCACGCGGGCAGAACCTCGCGCTCAATCGAAGCGTTAGTCAGCGCCGGGAAATCCTTTTTGAATTCCGACACGTCGGCATCGAACTGATCGCTAACGCTAATGTTCCAGGTACCTCCGCTGAAACCGGTCGCCGCCTGGTCGATCAGCGGAATAACAGGTCCCGCGCGCAATTCGCCGTCTTTACGTTCCACCACTGTCGCGTCGATATGCCCGAGATAGACGATGGAATTCGGCTTGATCTCCACCGTTTCGTGAAGCGGCGTAAAGAACATGCCATGGAACGGGAATATGCCGCTTTGTCCGGTAATACCGCGCATCACGTATTTGCCGGGAGCAAGCGGAAGTCGAACAAAGTAATGATTGCCCGTGCTGCTCGTAGTGGTCGCCTGATCGTCGAATTTGAAATTCAGACGGTCGCCACGGTTGTCCGCTGCGCCGCGCTCCATGTGCACGACGATGGGACTCGGCTGATAGCTCGTGTGATACGCGTTGCGCAGCGTTACCGTCATCAACGCGTAGGAGTTTTGCGTCGTATCGACCGAACTGGTCGACGTGGTCGGCGACATGGGCGCAACAGTTGCGCAACCGGTGATCAGCAATGTGCCGGCAATAGCGAAAGTGGCTAAAAGTTTATTCATTTCGAGTAGAGGGAGAACATTTTATGTGTTGTGTCCGATATCGAAACAGCCGGACAAGCGAACGGTTGATATTCAATATGCGACGCGAATAAGTTCACGGGCGCCGCATGCCTTGTAAACGACAGCGCTTGATGGAACTTAAGGGGGCGCTTCATGCGCAAACGCCAATCGCGCTGATTCAAGACCTCGAGCAATCCGCGCATTCCAGACGCAATCCAGCCCGGAGAGGGTTTGTCTCTACACATGCAGCCCCTATCGCTGCCGATAAATAAGCCGAGTGGTCGTGCGATGCTGCCGCGCCGCCTGAACGATTAAACGCGCGCGCAGCGGTCCCTCGGCCTCCTTCGACCGGACGAGACAGGAGCGAGCATGGACCGATTGAATTTCAGGCAGAAGCTCTGGGTGCCGCTTGTCGTCAGCCTGCTGGCGCTCCTCGCCGTGTCGGTGTCGGCGGCGTGGTTGTCGCGTGAGACGCGCGTTGAAGAGCGCAAGCACGACCTCGTAAATGTCGCGCACGTTGGACTTAGTATCGTGAAGGAATATGCGGCGCTTGCGCAGAGCGGCGCGCTAAGCGAGGCCGATGCGCGCAAGCAGGCGCTCGAGCGGCTGCGCGGCGTGCGCTACGGCGAAGACGGCTACTTCCTCGTGCTCGACTCCACGCCGCGCATGGTCATGCATGCGATGAAACCCGCATTGGACGGCAAGGATCTCGCGGGCACCGCGGACGCCGACGGCCGTCACCATTACGTGACGTTTGCCGCGACGGCGCAGGCGCCGAAGGGCGGCTTCGTCGACTATGTGTTCCCGCATCCGGGCAGTCCACCGTCCGACGCAGTCGGCAAGATCGGCTACGTGGTGCGTTATGCGCCGTGGGACTGGATCATCGCGACGGGCGCTTACGTCGACGATATCGATGCCGCGTTCAAAGAGTCGCTTTATGTGCTCGGCAGCGTGGTAGGCGCGGTCGCGCTGCTACTGTCCGCGCTCGTTGCGTTCACCAATCGCAGCATTCAACGCACGATTGGCGGCGACCCGGCGTACGTCGCGCAGGTCGCCGGTGAGATCACCAAGGGCAACCTCGTTATTCCGGTCGAGATTCGTGAAGGCGATGAATCGAGTCTGTTGCATACCATGCGGCAGATGCGCGACGGCCTCGCAAAGACCATCGTGCAGATCGGCGGCGCGGCCGAGAAGGTCGCGACCGGCGCGCGGGAGATCGCGGAGGGCAACACGGATCTGTCCGCGCGTACCGAGAGCCAGGCCGCGTCGCTCGAAGAGACGGCGGCCAGCATGGAGCAGATGACCGCGATGGTCCGGCAAACATCGGAGAGCGCGCAGACGGCAAGTCAGTTGACGGCAAGCGCCGAGCAGATCGTCACGCAGGGCGGACAAATGGCGGCCGAGGCCGTTTCGACCATGCAGGAGATATCGACAGAATCGCACAAGATGGTCGAGATCATTGCGGTGATCGAAGGCATTGCGTTTCAGACCAACATTCTTGCGCTGAACGCGGCCGTCGAGGCGGCTCGCGCGGGAGACGAAGGGCGCGGCTTCGCCGTGGTGGCCGGCGAAGTGCGCACGCTCGCTCAGCGCAGCGCTTCCGCGGCGAAGGAAATCCGCACGTTGATCAGCCGCGCCGTGGGTCGCGTCGAGGCCGGCGTTGAACTCGTCGACAAAACCGGTACGACGATTCAGGCGGCGAGCGACGCCATTGCGAAGTTGTCGGGCGTCATGCGCGACATCGCCGCGGCTGCCGCCGAGCAGAGCGCGGGCATCGATCAGGTCGGCGACGCCGTCACGCAGATGGACAGCGTCACGCAACAGAACGCCGCACTCGTCGAAGAGGCCGCGGCGGTAGCGCAGACATTGACCGAGCAGGCGAGATTGCTGGAAGCGTCAATTCGTACTTTCCAGGTGCAAGACCATTCGCGCGAGGGCGGTGTGGAGCGACCGGTACCGAAACACTCGCACCTGGCGCTATGCTAGCGGTTTCGTTCGGAGACCCGCATGCCACAAGCGACCCGCACCTCAGCCATTGCATTGCTATCGTGTCTTGCGTTGACTATCGGCACATCGGCGCAAGCCGACTCATCGTGCGATCCGGCATGCGGCGCGCGCGGCCAGCTTCTGGATCATCGGGTCACGTTGCGGCTCAGCGCTGCGGAATTGTCCGATCTGCTTACGTCGAGCCCCTCGGGGCAGCACCTCATGCGAATGGCGGGTGCGCCAGCTTGCGGCGTCGAGGTCGTGTATTTCCGCTATCGGACTATTGGCGGCGCGGGTGAACCGACCACTGCAAGCGGGGCATTGATGACCCCGCAAGGCGAATCCGCGGCGTGCGGTGGGCCGCGTCCGCTCATGTTGTATGCGCACGGCACCACCACCGACAGCAGATACAATCTCGCCGATATTGCGCGGACCGACGCGGACAACGAAGGGGCCGGCGAAGGCCTCAGCGTGGCCGCGATGTATGCGGCTCACGGCTACATCGTGGCGGCCAGCAACTATGCGGGCTATGCCGGGTCCGATCTTCCGTACCATCCTTATCTGAACGCCGACCAGCAGTCCGCCGATATGATCGACGCGCTGCACGCGGCGCGGGCCATGTTGAACGGCGATGGCTCGCCTGCCGCCACGCGGGAGAACGGCAAGCTCTTCATTACGGGCTACTCGCAAGGCGGTTTCGTTGCGTTGGCGACGCATCGCGCGCTGCAAGCAGCAGGCGTGAAGGTGACCGCATCCGCTCCGGGCTCGGGCCCATACGCGCTTGCCGCTACCGCCGACGCCATCATTGCAGGCGAGGTCAGTCTCGGCTCGACGCTCTTCACGACGTTGGTCGTGACGGGCTATCAACACGCGTATAAGAACGTGTATCGCAAGCCGGCGGAATTTTTCGAAGCCGCCTACGCGCCCGATATCGAGCACGTGCTCCCCAGCGCACAACCTCTCGACACGCTTTTCTCGCAACGGAAATTGCCGTCAACGCACCTTTTCAGCAGTACGCCGCCGGCTGCTCGGTTCGCGTCGATGACACCGCCCGCAGCGCCGTCGCTCACGCCGCCCGCATTGACACCGCCCGCATTGACGCCGCTATTTGCCGCAGGTTTCGGCGACGCCAACCTCGTGCGTAACGCCTACCGCCGCGCGCTTCTGGAAGACGCGGCCGCCAATCCCGATGGCGCTTTCCCCGATGCAAGCGCAAGCCTCGCGCCGGCGGACAAGCCGCTGCATCCGCTGCGGCAGGCGTTCAAGCGCAACGATCTGCGCAACTGGGTTCCGAAGGCGCCGGTCCTGCTGTGCGGAGGCGGCTCAGACCCGATGGTGTTCTTCTTCAACGCCCGTATCGAGCAGGCTTATTGGCGCGGCGCCAATGTGCCTGCGGGGCTGACATCCGTGCTGGATGTGGACTCGTCCGCCACCGGACCCGACGATCCGTTCGCAAGCGTCAAGCAGGGCTTTGCAAATGCGAAGGCATCGATTGCACGGCAGGCCATTGCCGGCGGCGCGACAGACGGAGGCGCCTCCGCTGTATTGCGTTCCTATCACGGAGGGCTCGTTGCGGGCTCATGCATGATTGCCGCACGGGCATTCTTTGCGAACTTCTGAGTGCGCCTGGCTTTAGGCCCGGCGACTACGCGAACACCGTCAATTGCCGAACAACGAGCTTTGCGTGCCGCGGAGAGGCGCTGGGCGCGCGCGTTTCGCGCCGACGTTGGTTGCGTCTGCGGGTGCTTGCGCCTGCCTGTCGGCGGCGGCTTCGAGCGACGTTTGCCCCGCTTCTAGCGACAGCAGCAGCATCTTGTTCGCGAGGCCGCCCGCGAAACCGGTTAGCTCGCCTGACGCGCCGATCACCCGGTGGCATGGCGCCACGATAGAAATCGGGTTTCTGCCGTTTGCCGCGCCGACTGCCCGCACCGCGTTGATATTGCCGATCTGCGCAGCGATTTGTGCGTAAGTGCGCGTCTGACCGAAAGGGATGGTCAGCAACGCGGCCCACACTTTCTTCTGAAACTCCGTCCCTTGAAACTGGAGCGCCAGATCGAACGCCTGCCTCCTGCCGGCGAAGTACTCATTCAACTGACGCTCGGCTTCGAGCAGAATCGGCCGATCGTCGGCTTGCATCGACTCTGCCAGACGCACGCGGTTCGGCTTGTCGAATTCCCACAGAATGGCGGCTAGATGCTCGCCGTTGGCAACGAGCTTCAATTTGCCGACGGGAGAATCCATCAACTTGTAGGCGTAAGTCACTTATCTGCTCCTGCGAATTGAAGTGAGACAGCGCGGCACGCGAGTGGTGTCGCAATGACCCTAGTGTGGACTTCCCGCCTGCTGAAGACACGTCGGATCTTGCTGTCTGTTTCGCCGTCAAGTATGAAGGATTCGCGCGCGAGATGGTCAGATATCGCTAACCGGCAGCGTGACTTCACGCTGCACAACAGCACGTCACGATATGACTCAGTAGAATTGACCCTTCGTGCACGACGGGCGCGGGCCACCGGATCTTCTTACGACTGTGACAACAACACTGGAACAACTGCGAGCGGGACAACTCTCGGGCGCACGCCAACTGAAACTCGCGTGCGGGCTCACTGAGTTTCCGCGCGAGGTTTTCGAACTCGCCGACACGCTCGAAATTCTCGATCTCTCGGGCAATGCGCTGTCAGCGTTGCCAGACGATTTCGCGCGGCTCCATAAGTTGCGCATTCTGTTCGCGTCCAACAATCCGTTCACCGAGTTGCCGGAAGTACTCGGGCAGTGCCGGCAGTTGAGCATGGTTGGCTTCAAGGCGAATCGCATTGCTACGGTTGCCGGTAATGCGCTGCCGCCGCAGCTGCGTTGGCTGATTCTTACCGACAACCAGATCGACGAGTTGCCACCGCAGATCGGTGACTGCGCGCATTTGCAGAAGTTGATGCTGGCGGGCAATCGTCTGCGTTTTCTTCCGGAAGAACTGGCCGCGTGTTCGCGGCTGGAGTTGTTGCGGCTTGCAGCGAATCGGCTCGACGAATTGCCGGCGTGGCTGTTTCGCATGCCGCGGCTCGCATGGCTCGCCTATGCGGGTAATCCGTTCGGCGACGCACTGGAAGCGGCGGCGTTGACGGATACGCCGATCGCTGAAATTGATTGGGACGATCTGCGCCTGCAGGAGCAACTGGGCGAGGGCGCCTCGGGTGTGATCTACCGCGCCGAACTACGTGAGCGGGATGGCACATCGCGGCCCGTCGCGGTCAAGCTGTTCAAAGGCGCGGTCACGAGCGACGGTTTGCCCGACTGCGAAATGGCGGCTTGCATCCGGGGCGGCGATCACGCGAACCTGATTGCGGTCGCGGGCAAAGTAAAAGATCATCCGGCAAACGCGCACGGCCTCGTGATGGAACTGATCGAACCGCAATTTCGCAACCTGGCGGGGCCGCCGAGCTTCGAGTCGTGCACGCGGGACATCTACGCGGCGGGCGCAAGCTTCAAACCCGCCGACGTCGTGGAGATGGCGCACGGCATTGCATCTGCCGCGTGTCATTTGCACCGGCGGGGCGTGATGCACGGCGACCTGTACGCGCACAACATTCTGTACGACGGTCGGGCACGTGTATTGTTAGGAGACTTCGGCGCGGCATCTTTCTATGCGACAGAAAACCGCGAACGCAGCGCTGCGCTTGAATGTCTCGAAGTGCGAGCGTTTGGTTGTCTGCTCGATGAACTGATCGAGCGTTTGGAAGCGAGCGATCGTAGCGACCACGGTCATGTGCGCGATGAACTCGCTGTGTTGAGAGACAGTTGCCTGAGTGAAGACGTTCAAAGCCGGCCGCTATTCGAGCAGATCGCATCCGATCTCCGCGCGTTGAAGGCTCGGTAATGCTGAACTTGCAAGCCGCTTGCGGGCAGGTCAACCCGCATCCATCCGTTGGCGTCGATGCTGTTGTCGGGCGCTGCCAGCAAGGAGAGAAACCATGACGCAGGAAATGCGCCGTCGCGTGCTGATCGCCGGTGCTCTGGCTGCGGCCGGTCTCACACGGGCGGCCGGCGCGGCAACGGTGGAAGGCGGCATGCCGAAAATCGCGCTCGTGCTGAAATCGATCAATGATCCGTTCACGGTCGCGATGGCTAACGCGGCAAAAAACTATCAGCAGCATTACGCATCGCAATTCGCGTTGACGGTTCGCGGTACCGCAACCGAAGCCGACACGGCCGGACAGATCCGTATCGTCGACGATCTCATCAAGGCAAAGATGAACGCAATCGTGATTGCGCCGTCCGGCTCGAAACCACTGACGGCCGTGGTGGCGCGCGCAATCAAGGCGGGCATTATCGTGGTGAGCATCGACAATCCGCTCGACGACGCATCGCAGGACGCCGCGAAGATTTCCGTGCCGTTCGTCGGACCGGACAATCGCAAGGGTGCGACGCTGGTGGCGAACTATCTCGCCGAGCGGCTGCAGGCCGGCGACCAGGTGGGGATCATCGAGGGCATCGCCGCGGACCGCAACGCACAGGAACGCACGGCCGGCTACAGAGACGTCATGAGCACGGCGGGCATGCAAGTGGTCGCGACCCAGGCGGCGGATTGGGAGTATGGCAAGGGCCGTGACGTCGCGTCGAAAATGCTCGGCCAGCATCCGCAGATTCGCGGCTTGCTCTGCGCGAACGACAACATGGCAATGGGCGCGGCGGACGCTGTTCGCGACGCGGGCCGAACCGGCGGTGTTTATATCACCGGCTACAACGCGATTGAAGCGATCAAACCGTTGATCGCCGACGGCCACGTGCTAGCCACTGTCAATCAATTCGCAGACCGGCAGGCCGTGTTCGGCATGGACGTCGCGTTGAAAGCCGTGACCGAGCAGAGAAAGCAGCGCGAGTTGTCGCGGACCATAGAAACGCCGCTGCAACTGGTGACGGCAGCGACGCGGTAAACCCGTTTGCCACCAGCCAACGAAAGGGCGAATGTGCGGCCCTCTGACAAAGCGAACGGCAGGCTGACCGCTACCGTTCGCCTCCACAAGTGCTTAACGCGGGATCAGATTTAGAAAGTATCCCAGCCGTCCGTTCGCGTTGCAGCCCCAGCCCCAGCTCCACTGCTAGCCGTAGCAGCCATGGTGGGGCGCAAGGTGGCCGCCGCAGCGCGCCTGTTCGAGATCGCGCCGTTGTTCGCAGAGGCGCTTCGCGCGCGAGGCGCAGCGTAGGACGCATGCGATGCCGACAACGCGGCGCCTTCAAGACGGAAGAACGACACCGACTGATTCAACTGCCGGCCCTGATCTTCGAGCGATTTCGACGCGGCCGCCGCTTCTTCCACGAGCGCGGCATTCTGCTGCGTGACCTCGTCCATCTGCGTGATTGCCTGATTGACCTGTTCGATGCCGCGGCTTTGTTCCGCCGACGCCGCCGCGATTTCGCCCATGATGTCGGTCACGCGTGCGACGGCCTGCGTGACTTCCGCCATTGTCATGCCCGCCTTGTCGGCGAGCGACGAGCCGTCCTGAATCTTCTGCACGGACGTGCTGATCAGGTCTTTGATCTCTTTCGCCGCGCTCGACGAGCGCTGCGCGAGGTTGCGCACCTCGCTTGCCACCACTGCGAAGCCTCGCCCCTGTTCGCCCGCACGCGCCGCTTCGACCGCTGCATTGAGCGCCAGGATATTGGTCTGGAACGCAATGCCTTCGATGATGCCGGTGATCTCGGCAATACGCGTGGAGTTGGCGCTGATCTCGCCCATCGTCCCCACCATTTGCCCGACGACGCCGTTGCCCTTCAACGCGACATCGGATGCATTGGCGGACAAGGTGCTCGCCTGCTGCGCATTCTCGGCGTTCTGTTTGACGGTGGCGGTCAACTCTTCCATGCTCGATGCGGTCTCCTGAAGAGACGACGCCTGCTGCTCCGTGCGCGAAGACAGATCCACGTTGCCCGACGCGATCTGACTCGAGCCCGTTGCGATGCTGTCGGCCGCATTGCGAACATTGCCGATCAGACGAACGAGGCTTGACTGCATCTCGCCCATCGATGCAAGTACGCTGCCCGCCGGTGCAGTGCTGGCTCCGGGAACCGAGCGCAAGTCGCCTTCTGCGACACGCCGCGTGACTTCCGCGAGCGCGACGGGCTCGGCGCCAAGCGCACGCAGCAAGCCGCGCGTGATGATGACCCCGGCTCCGACAGCGAGCGCAATCGCGCCGAAGCAGAAGACGATCAGCAGGTTGCGCTGATGTACGAATTGCTCCGCCGATTCCTGCGCCAACTGCATCGCGTGTTCATGCGTGGCGTCGGCGTATGCATTCGAAGCCTTGATCAACGCGGCGAGCAATGGCCTGCACTTGACCGCGATCTCGGCGATTGCGGCGTCGCGTTGTCCGTCCACGGCGAGCCTGTCGATCTCCAGTGCAACCGGCCGATAAAGCTGTTCAATTCGCGATATTTCGCCAGCCAGAGCACGGGCCTTGTCGGTCATGTCCGGTGCGCTCGCCACCATTGCATTGAATTTCTCGAGGTTGCTCTCCACTCGTTTCTCGGCATCGAGCACGGCGGCCTTTTCAACTTCGAGGTCGGCGGATGAAGAGACCAGCACCAGGTTGCGCACTGCCATCGCACGGTCGTCGACGGCGCTTCGCACCGACTCGGCCATCTGCGCGCGTGCATTGACGCCGCTCATATAGCCGGTGAAGCGCTCGTTCGCATTGTTCAGCGCTTTCAGAGAAATGGCCGAGACGATCAACACGACGACGGCAAGGGAACCGAACGCGGCTGCCAGCTTTGCCTTTTCCGAGAGGTTATGAAAATTCATGATTCCTGGACTCCAGTCGACACTTTTCTGGCCGAGAACTAAGTAAAGCCTTTTGATTCCCTTTAACGCGAGGGGCAGCAGCACGCGATCCCAATCAGTTGGTGCCGGTGCTAAACGCAATAACGGCCAGCAGCGCGATGGCAATAGGGCGACTACTCTGCGCAATTCGCGCGCAAAGGTTTGCGCATCATTGATATTCACTATGAAGCAATTGCTCAATCAGAAATCGCGACGGCTCGCGCTTGTTCCGAGGCAATATGACGCCCGCGTGACATGCTGATGGCGGCCATCGCGGCTTCATGTTCTGCTGGTAAATTGCGGGTTGTTAGAAACCTGAAGCGGAAGCAGGCAATGGACGACTTATGAAATCTGAACTTCTGCTGCAAACTTACGGCTCGGACTCGTCGGGCATCGTGTGCGGCTTTGTCTTTTCGCCGACGCAACCCGGCCGGCCCATTTCCGCCGATGACGCGCTCGAATGGCTACATGCGCAGCAAAGCGCGGATGCTGCGTCGCATACCGACGAATTCATATGGCTGCATTTCAACCTCGCGCACAGTGCGAGTGAACGCTGGATGCGAGCGCAGCTCGATTTACCCGAGACGTTTTTCGACGCGTTGCGGGAAGGTTCGCATTCGACGCGTATCGAGCAGGCAGACGGCGCGCTGCGCGCGGTGGTCAACGACGTCATGTTCAACCTCGAGTTCATTCCGTCGGAGATCGCCACGTTATGGATTTACGCGCACCAGCGAATCATCGTGACGGCGCGTCTGAAGCCGCTGCGTTCCGTGGACCGGCTACGCGCGTCGGTGAAAGAAGGGGAAGTCTTCCGCTCGCCGGTGGAACTGCTCGTCCATCTGATGCGCGACCAGGCCGATCTATTGGTGCAGATCGTCCGCCGCACGAGCGCGGACATCGATCGTATCGAAGACCGCTTCCTCTCCCAGCGGCCCACGCAAAACCGGCTGGATCTGGGCGCGATGCGACGCATGCTGACCCGTTTGCAGCGGATGCTCGCGCCGGAGCCGGGCGCGATTTTTCGTCTGCTCGCAAGACCGCCTCGCTGGCTTCACGCTGAAGACGTGCAGGATTTGCGCGAGTCGACAGAGGAGTTTTCAGTCGTGCTCTCCGACATGGCAGGTCTGATCGAACGCGTGAGACTGCTGCAGGAAGAGATCATTTCGCGGCTGGAAGAACAGAACAACCGCACCCTGTTCACACTCACCTTGGTCACGGTTCTCGCCATGCCGATCAACATCGTCGCGGGGTTCTTCGGTATGAACGTGGGCGGCATTCCGTTTGCCGAGAATCACCACGGCTTCTGGGTGATGGTGGTGCTCGTGGCCTGCTTCACGGGACTGACGGCCTGGTGGGCGTTTCGACGAAGAAAGGACCGATAGCGAGGCTTGCGCATACTATTGCCGATGCGCCGCGTGATGGCAGAGCGGCATCGGAACGAATCTGTCCGTGCGGGGGCTGTGCCAACGGACGTTAGAGAAAAATGAACGGCTGCATGCCGCATGTGCGGCCAACAATAATGCCAAAAGACCATGTCCAGTTCCGTTGCGCTGCTCGCCACCGTGTTCGTCTCATGCCTTTCGAGCGCGGCCGTGCTGGGTTACCTTGCGCGATGTAAGGTCGCCGGATTACGCCGCTGGCTTGCCGCTCACTGCCTGTTCGCCGTCGCATCCGGCGTGCTGTTTCTCGTGCATGCCCGGCCTTCGGCGGCCGTTATGCTTGCATCGTGCATGCTCGTGCTTGGCGGCGCGCTGCTCATGCTGCAAGGTTGCCGCGCGTTCGTCGGCAAGCCGCCGTGCCTGACAGGCGAGCATCTCGCGTTAGGCGTGTGCGTGGGTGCCGTCATGTACTGGACGTGGGAGTCGCCGAACGTCAGCGCGAGAGCCGCGGTCATGTCGTTCGCGCTTGCGTATGCGCGCATCGCCGTAGGATGGACGCTCTGGAGTTCGCGTGTGCGTGAGCGTCCGCAATACGGCCACTGGCTCGTGCTTTGCGCGGCGCTCGTCGGTGGAATCGTGTACTTCGCGCGCGGCGTTCTGAACGCTTTCTTCGCCGATCCCGCGATAAGCTGGCCGACGCACGTCGCTCCCGATTTCGCCTTTCTGGGCATCAGCATTCTTTCGCTGCCGCTCCTGTCGATCGGCCTCGTGATGGTGGCCAACGACCGGCTGATGCAACAGGTCGAGAAGCTGGCCACTTTCGACGAGTTGACCGGCGCCCTGGTGCGCCGCGCATTCATGATTCGCGGCACAACGCTCTCGCAGGCGGCGCGCGCGGCGCACACTGAATTGTGCGTCGCGATTATCGACATCGACGATTTCAAAACCATTAACGATCGGCACGGTCATGCCACAGGCGACCGCGTTCTCGCCGATTTTGGCGCTGAAGTGCATCGGCATATGCGTGCCGGCGACGTGTTCGGTCGCCTGGGCGGCGAGGAGTTCGCGATACTTTTCCCGCAGACGTCGATGGCGGAAGCGGCTCGCCTGGTCGGCAGCATGCTCGCCGCGGTGAGTTGCCCGCAGCCGGCTGCAAAAGGCAAGCTGACGTATGCGTTCAGCGCCGGCATCAACGAATGTGCACAGGCGGAGAGTCTGAGCGACGCGCTGGCCGGCGCGGACGCCATGCTGTATCGCGCGAAACGAGCCGGCAAATGCCGGATCGAACTCGCGCGGACGGAACGCGCGAGCCACCCTGCGAACGACATGGCGCGCTCTGCGTATTAGCGCCGTGCGTTGAATGTCCGCACGCGGCGTTGCGGCCATGCGCCGCGCCGCGCTGCGTTGATGCGCTATCGCGAGTTTTCACGCTCCAGCGGCTCGCCCAACACGAACGGTCCACCTTGAAAGCGCTGCGCCGGGTCGTCGCGCGAGGCGTCAGGCGCCGTTGCGGGAAAGCGCTCTGCAAACGGCGCGGAACTGTCGCGCGGATTGAAGCCAAGGAAACTGACTTTGGTGTTGTCCCACCACTTGACCGGATTGTCCGACGCGCCGTACACCACCACATGCCCCACGCGGTTTGTGAACAGCGAGCAGCGCACGAGTTCGATGAAGTCGCGATAGCTCAGGTACGTGACGAGCATCCGCGGGTTCTTTGGCTCTTCGAACGACGAACCGATGCGCAGGCATACCGTCTCTATGCCGAAGCGATCGTAGTAGTAGCGCGAAAGCGCCTCGCCGAAGCATTTGGTCACGCCGTACAGGGTGTCGGGCCGCTGCGGCGCGTCGGCGTCGAGTACTTCGGTTACTGGATGAAAACCGATCACGTGGTTCGAACTGGCGAACGCAATGCGCTTTACGCCGTGCTTGCGTGCCGCCTCATAGAGGTTGTACGTGCCGGCAATGTTCGCGCCGAGAAGGTCGTCGAAAGGGGCGTCGATTGAAATGCCGCCCAGATGCACGATTGCGTCCACGCCTTCCACCAGTTGCATGACGGCCTCCCGGTTCGCCAGATCCACCACGCTCGCTTCCTCATGGGGCGCTGGCTCGCCCAGGCTCGCAATGTCGGTCACACGAACCACATCGGCCCATTCGGCGAGCGCGCCGCGCAACTGGCGGCCGAGGTTGCCCGCGGCGCCCGTCAGAAGCAGGCGCCGGAACGGCTTGCGTGGTGCGGCGTCGTTTTGGGTCATCGTTTGGCTCATCGGTGAAACTCCTGCAAGTAGCGTAGCTAGTTAGGTAAACGTTTTTGACAGCGGGCGAAGCGACGCGAAGCCGGGCGTTAGTGGACGTCTCAGCATGTCGGAAAGGCCCGCATATCAGGTCTTTTCTGCGACAATCGGTTAACAAAGAGAAAACGTTACCTTCGGGATGAAAAAACTTTCTCCGACCATTCGCGATGTCGCTGCCGCTGCGGGGGTCTCGGTCGCAACCGTGTCGAAGTACATGAACGGCGCGCAACGCTTTTCCGCGCCGGTCGAGGCTCGACTGAAGGCCGCGATCGAAGAACTCGGCTACCGTTCGAATCCGCTCGCGCGATCCATGATCACCGGCCGCACGCGCGCAATCGGGCTGACGATTCTCGACATCAGTAATCCGCACTTCACCAACGTCGTGAAGGGCGCGAACCGCATTGCGCTGCGCCACGATTACACGCTGCTGCTCGTCGATACCGACGAAAACCAGGCGCGCGAACGGCCGTTGATCGAAGCGCTTGCGCAGCGCGTGGACGGGCTGATCCTCAGTTCGCGCATGTCCGACAGCGAGTCGCAATGGTTGCTCGATCTCGGCAAGCCACTCGTGCTGCTGCGGCACAGCGATACGTTGCCGATTCCGAGTGTGGGCATCGACAACCGGCTTGCCACCTACATGCTCGCGCGGCATCTGCTAAATCTCGGGCATCGTCAAATTGCTTACCTCGGCTTTGGACAGGCACGCATTAACGACGAGCGGATTCGCGGTGCGCGCGAGTGTCTCGAAGAAGCGGGCCTGACGCTCGATGTCTACGACGCGCATGCGCCGACCTCTCATGCCGGCGAACATGCATGTTCGCGCGTCATGCTCGGCCCGCGCAGGCCGCATGCGGTGATCTGCTATAACGACCTGATCGCGCTTGGCTTCATGAAAGAGGCGGCGTCGCTGGGTATCAAGGTGCCGCAGGAGTTGTCCGTAACCGGCGTCGACAACGTTCCGTACGGCGAATTCGCGGCGCCGGCGCTGACAACGGTCGATATTCAAAGCGAGAAGATGGGCGAGCTCGCGATGCAAAAACTGATCGACGCACTTGCGGGCCACCCCGACACAGGACATTCGATGTTCGAGCCGAGGCTCATCGTCCGTGAATCGACGGCGGCCTGCGGCTGACATGCGTTGCGGTTTCACTCGCGCTTCTCAAGCTTCACGCTTCGAACTTCGCCGGTGCCATGCGCGGCGTCAGCATGTGCATCACGGCAAACGCGATGAGATAGGCGAGCGCGCCGATTGCGAACAGCACCCAGTAGTGACCGGTGCGTTGCAGCACCTGTCCGATCACTTCCGAGAACAGCACACCGCCAATCGAACCAGCCATCCCGCCGATGCCGACAACCGCGCCAAGCGCGCGCTTCGGAAAGAGGTCCGACGCCGTGGTGAAGAGATTTGCGGACCAGCCCTGATGCGCTGCCGCTGCGAGGCCGACGATCGCAACCGCTCCCCACAGGTTGTCCACCTGTGAGACGAACGCGATGGGCAACACGCAACACGCGCAGATGAACATTGCTGTTTTGCGCGCGGCGTTCACGCTCCATCCTGCACGCAGCAACGCCGACGAAAGCCAGCCGCCGCCGATGCTGCCGACGGTCGTCATCGCATAGATGCAAACGAGCGGCAGGCCGATGTGCTGCATGTCCATGCCGCGCGACTCGTTGAGCCACTTCGGCAGCCAGAACAGATAAAACCACCACACCGGATCGGTCAGGAATTTGCCGATCAGGAACGCCCAGGTTTGCCGCTTGCGAATCAGCACGCCCCAACCGGGCGCGCGGGCGTTGGCGTTGGCGGCATCGAGCGCTTCGACTTCGTCGCGGGCTTCTTCAAGATCGTCGTCGTGTGAACGCGGTTCAGCCGAGCGGTAGAAAGCGAACCATACGGCGAGCCACACAATGCCCAGCGCGCCGATGATCACGAACGCCGAGCGCCAGCCGAACGCCAGTGCAAGCGGCGGGATGATCGCGGGCGCGAACACTGCGCCGATGTTCGCGCCTGAGTTGAAGATGCCGGTTGCCAGCGCACGCTCGCGCCGCGGGAACCACTCAGCGGTGGTCTTGATCGCGGCCGGGAAATTGCCGCCTTCGCCTATGCCCAGCAGCGCGCGCACCATTGCGAAGCCGGTTACCGAGCCTACTGCGGCGTGCAGCATCGCGGCAATGCTCCATATGAGCATGGCAAGCGCGTAGGAAATTCGCGTGCCGAGCCAGTCGACAATCCTGCCGAAGCACAGCAATCCCACTGCATAAAACGCGGAGAACGCGATCACGATGCGGCCGTACTGCACCTGACTCCAGCCGATGTCGTGCTGCAGCAGCGGCGCGAGCAGACCGAGAATCTGCCGATCCATGTAGTTGATGACCGTCGCGAAGAACAGCAGCGCGCACACCGTCCAGCGATAACGGCTGGCAGTACGGGCTAGACCGAGTACAGCAGTTTGCATGGATGTCTCCGTTGCGCAGCCTCGCTCGTCGCGCTGCGCTTTATATACCAGGCGACGAGCGCCCCAAGCCCGTCACGTGCGACGCAGTGCAACAGCGCCGAGTCGACGATTTGGACCTAATTAGGAAAACGTTTTTCTAAGCATAGAAGCTTTGCGCGCGATTTTCCAGTACTGAGTTTACCTAGGATTGTGCCCAATGGCGCAGTGGTGCGAGCATTCAGTTCTGACGAAAAGTTAATCGTTTTCTTAAGTTGTTCGGAGGCCAGTTGCGCTCCATCCAATTCCAGTCAGGAGACAAACATGCGTTCCCCACTAGATCCGCGCGGCGTCTGTGCCGCGAGTGCGCTGACCCTTCTCATGACGGCGTGCGGAGGCGGCAGCGATACGATCCAGCCGCCTGCCGCGACGCCCACGCCTTCTCTTCATTCAATCGTCTACGGCGCGAGCGATACCAGCGTCCCGGGCGGGACCGATGTACCCATTACGATGATGGGCCAGATGCGAGCGCTGTTCGACCTGATCAGAAAGGCGCCGGACTTTACGCAAGTCGTGATGGATCTCGGGGACGGCAGTCCGGTACACGTGCTCGACACCAACACCGGCGACAAGTTTCTGCCCGGCAAGCTGGCGCTAGGCCTTTCGTACATCCTGATCGATATGAAGGCCAAGGGCGACCCGAAGTACGCGGACTATCTGACGACGTACCAGAAGGTCACCACCGCGATGATGAGCCAAACGAGCGGCGCGGATTACCTGTATGCGAACACGTCGTGGGGAGAATACTATTACCTGGTTGCCCTGAATAATTTCAAGGCGCGCGGCATGCTGAATGAAGTATTCAGCGACGCCATGCTGGCTACGCTGCAAAACCGCCTGACGTTTTGCGACATGTTCGGCGCAGACTCCAGCGGCAAAACCAACACATGCCCAGCTGCCGGCGTGCCGATCGACGTTGCATCGCTCAACACCGCGCAGAACTATTACGCCGTGTCGTACGGTATTGCAGGACTCCGGCAAAAGCTCGGATGGAGCAATCCGACTTTCTCGTCTGCCACCGACCCGGCCGTTGCCACGATGAGCGCACGCGATGCCTTGTTGTACACGCTCGCCAACCACATTCGCAACGATTCGTCCGGCGGCTTTTCCGACGAAGCGTCGAACACGCACACGACCTATTACGACAAGGCGCGTTTCGACAGATACAGCACGTTGCTGATCGGCGAAGTGGTGGAGCGCACGCTGGAAATGGGTAATGAGGCCAATCTCACGCCGGAATTGAAGGGCTATTTGAGAAAATCGGCGGATCTCATTCTCCCGCAACTGAATGCCGACGGCGAGGGCTTCAACTACGGGCGCTCCATCGGTCCTTATGGCGACTCGGCATTCATGGAAGTGCTCACGGCCGCGGCCAATGCGGGCGTGTTGACGCCGCAGGAAATGCAGATTGCCTATACGTTCATCTATAAGGCGGCTCATCGCTACGAGACGTTCTGGTATGACCCGACGTTGCCGACTCCTTCGGTGAATATGTGGGTGAAAGGCCGTGGCACCGACACATACCGCGGCAAGCCGCGTGTAATGGGTGAGAACTTCAGCCTGCTGCATCAGTACATGTATGTGGATGCGTGGTGGAGCAAGCTCGGCTTCGGCGGCACGGCGCCTATGCCGGATTCCGACTTCCAGGCCTGGCTCGATGCGAGGCCGCGCTATACGCTCACCTGGTACAACCAGCCTACCGATACCGCGCACCCGTACAGCGCGGCGCTTGTCACGGTGCGGGACGGCAATCGGGTCATCAATCTGAACCTGAGCCAGGCGCCAGACTACAACTCGTACACGCCGTATTACCCTGTTCCTTTCTCCGACAAGCTCATTTACGGCACGACGGACCTCGGCTATGCGCTGCTCATTCCGCAAGTGTCGTACAACGGCAAGACGTACATACCGGTCACGTACTATAAAAATCTAAGCGTCACGCAAAGCAATGGCCAGGTGATCGTATCGTTCGATACCGCAAAGTTCAGACAAGCCACAAAGAACGCAGCGTTTTCCACCGACCTCGATTTGCAGGCACACACCGTTCTCACGTTCGGTCGCGGCACGCTGACGCGAACCGATACGCTGAGCTCGGCAACGCTGACCGGCAATCTGGCCGTCGAAACGGACTTCACTTCGTTCGCCGATTTCCAGAAGACGACAGCCAACAGCGACGGCTTCTCGGTCAACTACGCCAATAGCAGCGCGACTGCATACGGCACGACCGGCTTCGACGGTTGCGCGCTGTCGAACTTCGACACGGCGGGCGGCGTGACAAACCCATTGTCGACAACACCAATCGGCCAGTTGCATTCGAAGTTTGCGTGTACCACGCAGCCCTTCACGCTGAATGCGGGCGGCAACCGTACGTTCACCTGGAGCCTGAAGTACTCGAGCTAGTGTCGTTCAGTGGGGCTGCTCGATCATCAGATAGCGGATCACGAGCGCAGGGTCGGCTATATCGAGTATCAGGCGCCGCAGGATGCGTTTGCGCATATGGTTCTCATCGAGCAGCCACGGGCCGCCTGCGTCGCTCAGATAGCGGCACAGCGCGGCGCGCGTGTCGGTGTCGGAGGGCAGGTTCAGGCGTACCGCGAGGAGCCCGGCGACGACGTCGTCGAGTTCCAGCGTCAGCGGACGCGAGTCGATGGTGAGCGTCAGTTCCATAGGTATTCGAACCTCACTCGAGGTGGCTGCGGCTCCTGCAAAAAGCGGCTCCGTCAGTCGCGAACCGGCAGCGGAGCTTAACCGGAGCCGTGCCGGATATAAACACGGCAATGCCAGCCAAACTTTTCAGTAATCGAGTTCCGGCGCGGAGACCGCAGCCGTCGCCAGCATGCTCGCGGAAAGCGAAATAAGGTTTCTCGGAGCGACTTCAAGAGGGTATTTACGAGGGAGTTTGTAACAAGATTTTTCGGCTGGCGAGGTAGCCGGCGCGCGGTATCGTTTGCGAAACGCGTACTTGAAAAACCTTGGCCGTCGGCCTATTTTATTTTCGCTCAGCAGTCGCGTTGCACGCGCTGCGTGTTTCGATTTGTTTGTCAGTGGATAGATTTCCCTGATCGGCGAGCTGGAGCGCGTGGTCCGGTTTGCCCCACAGGGCGAGGGAGCAACATCATGAGCGATAAAAAATGGAACCCGTTCAAGTTTCTGCGCGGCACGGGCCGCAAGCCCGAGGCGGAGAACGCCTCGGCAAATACTTCGGCGCCGCCGTCGAGCGAGCAATGGCGGGCGGCGTGGCCTGACATTTCGCGGCTCTTTCCTCGCGATTCCTGGCGTGCCGTCGAGGAGTTCTTTCACGACCCGTTCGCAGGCCGCGGCGCGCTCGAGCGATGGTTTGGCGACTTCAGCTCGTCGCGCTTCCAGCCGCGTATCGACGTGGTCGACGAAGGCAAGATATTGCGCGTGACGGTCGAGCTGCCCGGCATGGAGCGTGACGACCTGACAGTGAGCGCCGAGGACGGCGCACTCGTATTGCGCGGCGAGAAGAAGCAGGACGTGCACAGCGAGGAAGACGGCTGCTATCGGCTCGAACGTGCATACGGAAGGTTCGTGCGCACCATCCCCATGCCGGAGAACGCCGATCCTGAGCGCACGCTGGCCAGGTTCGACAAAGGCGTGCTGACTCTAACCGTACCGAAGCAGGAGCCGACGCGGGCCGCGAGCCGCAACATAGAAATTGGCTAGCCCGATAGGGATTGCATCGCAGAGCGTCATAAGCGCCTGGCGGCGAACAGGCGCGAGGGGACCGGGCCGTTAGCTCAGCTGGTAGAGCAGCGGACTTTTAATCCGTTGGTCGGCGGTTCGAATCCGCCACGGCCTACCATCCAGTTCCGGCTAACCGGACCGGAACCGGGCCGCTACGCCCGAAAAGAGTGCGCGTTGGCGCATCGCAGTGCAGGTCGTCACCGCACGAGGGCACAAAGAACGCCTGACGCGCGGGAAAATAGCAACTTCTTCGTTGGCACGCTTCCCGCTTAAGAGAGTGGGCAAGGAGCCGGCGCATCATCCGGTTCGTCAAACAATTTGGAAATGGACGGCTAGGGTTCCGGCCTGCTTCGCGCAGGCGCTGGTCCGAGAGCTGTCGACCTCAGGCGAGGTTACACGGCGGGATAAAAGCCCGGGAGAGAACGCGATGTTTGCGCTGCTCCCTGCCGTCGCTAACCGTCCCCTCCGAGGTCAACCTCATGCGCAAGCTCGCTCGCTGTCTTGGCATTGCCGCCATCTCCCTCGCCACATTCGCCTCCAGTGCCGCGTTCGCCGCGGGTCGCAACGACTTCAAGGTTTGCTGGACCATCTACGCGGGCTGGATGCCGTGGGGTCAGGCGAAGACTCAAGGCATTGTCTCTAAGTGGGCAAAAAAATACGGCATCAACATCGATGTCGTGCAGTTGAACGACTACGTCGAGTCGATCAATCAGTACACCGCCGGCAAGTTCGACGGCTGTGCAATGACCAATATGGACGCGCTCACTATTCCCGCTTCGGGCGGTGTCGATTCGACAGCGTTGATCGTCAGTGACTACTCCAACGGCAACGACGGCGTGCTCATGAAGGGCAAAGGCAAACAGATTGCCGATCTGAAGGGACAGCAGATCAATCTCGTGCAGTTCTCCGTGTCGCATTACCTGCTCGCCCGCGCATTGGAAAGCGCGCATATGAGCGAGCGCGACCTCAAGGTAGTGAACACGTCCGACGCCGATATTTCAGGCGCTTTCGCGACGCCTGCCGTCCACAACGCGGTGACGTGGAACCCGATGCTCGCCGACCTGAGAGCACAGCCCAACGTGACCGAAGTCTTCGATTCCAGCAAGATTCCTGGCGAGATCATGGACATGATGGTCGTCAACACGAAGACCCTGCAGGCGAATCCCGCACTCGGAAAAGCACTGACCGGGGCCTGGTTCGAAATGGTCGCGTTGATGCACACCAACTCGGCAGAAAGCACCTCGGCTTTGACTGCAATGGCAAAAGCCTCCGGTACCGACCTCGCGAACTTCAGAGGTCAGCTTTCCACAACGGCACTTTTCTATACGCCGAAGGCTGCACTGGATTTCGTCACCAGCCCTGACATGCCGAAGATCATGACGCGCGTCGCAAAGTTCTCCTTCGACCATGGTCTGCTCGGTCAGGATGCCCGCAGTGCGGACGCCGTGGGCATGGCGTTCGATAAAAACGTCGTGGTCGGCAACAAGAACAACGTCAAGCTTCGTTTTGACCCGACCTACGTCGAGATGGCTGCCGCGGGCAAGCTCTGACACGGATATTCCCGGCTTAAAGAGGCGGTCACCATGAGATTGATCAATCGACATCCGAGCCGGATCGGCGGCCTGATGCTACTTCTGCTGCCGTTCGTCGTGCTACTGGTTGTGTACTTCATGGGGTCCGCCGAGCGGCTCAAGCTCAATCCCGATGACAAGCTGCTGCCGGGCGTGGCGCAAATGAGCGATGCGGTGAAAGCAGTCGCATTCACCGAGGACAAGCGCACCGGTGAGTACCTGTTGTGGGCCGACACGCTGTCGAGCCTGAGACGACTCGGAATCGGCCTTCTCGTCAGTGCGTTGATTGCTCTTGTGGTAGCCGTCGCAACGGGCTCGTTTCCGGTGGTGAGTGCAACGCTCTCGCCTTTCGTCACGGTGATATCGATGGTGCCGCCGCTCGCGGTGCTGCCGATTCTTTTCATTGTGTTTGGACTCGACGAATTGTCGAAGGTGGTTCTCATCGTCGTCGGCATCACGCCAATGATCATTCGGGACTTGCATGCTCGCGCGAGAGAAATCCCAGCGGAGTTGTGGGTCAAGGCTCAGACGCTTGGCGCCACGAGCTGGACGTTGATCTTGCGGCTCGTACTGCCGCAACTTCTGCCGCGGCTGCTTGCGGCGATGCGTCTTTCGCTCGGAGCCGCATGGCTCTTTCTCATCGCGGCTGAGGCGATTGCGTCGACCGATGGTTTGGGTTACCGCATTTTCCTCGTGCGGCGATATCTATCGATGGACCTGATTCTGCCGTACGTCGCGTGGATTACGCTGCTTGCCTGGCTTACCGACGAACTACTTCGCCGTATCACGCAGTGGTGCTTCCCCTGGTATGGCGGAGGCGCGCGATGATCGAAGTTCGCAACGTCTGGAAAGAGTATGGCGATCAGGTTGTGCTCGAGCGCCTGAATCTGACCGTCAAAGAGGGCGAGTTCTGTTCGATGGTCGGCGCGTCGGGATGCGGCAAATCAACGTTTCTTCGACTTCTGTTGGGACAGGAGCAAGCGACACGCGGCCAGATTCTGCTCGATGGACAACCCTTGCCGGGCGAGCCGGACGCACACCGTGGTGTGGTTTTTCAACGCTACTCGGTGTTCGATCATCTCACTGTGCTGCGCAATGTGACGCTCGGACTGGAGCTTTCACAAGCGAAGTTCACTGGGCGGCTCTTCGGCGCTCAACGGCGTCGCGCCCGCGACGAAGCTGTCGCGATGCTGGAACGCGTGGGCCTTGGCGCCGCCGCTGACAAGTATCCGCAGCAGCTCTCCGGCGGTATGCAGCAACGCCTTGCAATCGCTCAGGCGTTGATGATGAAGCCCCGCGTGCTGCTACTCGACGAGCCGTTCGGCGCGCTCGATCCCGGCATTCGCCGTGACATGCACGAGTTGCTGTCTGACCTGTGGCGCGAATCGAAGCTCACCATCTTTATGGTCACGCATGACCTGAAAGAAGGTTTCACCTTGGGCAGCCGCGTACTCGTCTTCGACAAGGTTCGGGTGGACCCTCAAGCGCCCGGAGCTTACGGGGCACGCATTACCTACAACATTCCGCTCGACCGTAGCCGCGAATCCGTGTCCGCTGTTCACCTGGCCCGGGCGGCGGTGCAAGGCGCGTCGAGTCTCGAAGCAATCTCGGACTGAAGGGAACCCGGATATGAATCTGTTACTTGAAGAAACCGTGCCCGGCGGCGGTCATACGTCGCTCATCGTCAAACGCGGACAGTCGCTTCGCGTGACCGACCTGCACGGTGGCGCAAATGTGAGCGTCATGATGGTCAATGCAACGGAGAAGAGCGAGCGTCTCAACCTGCCTGATTCGCTGAAGTGCCAGCACACCGCGAAGCTGACCGCCGGCCACTGCCTGTATTCGGACATGGGTCGCGTACTCGCTGCGATCGTGGCAGACACGTGCGGCTGGCATGACAGCATCGGCGGGGTGTCGAATGCCGACGAAGTCTTCGAGCGATACGGCAGCGGGCGCTACCAGGAATTGCGCAACGCTTTCTATCGCAACGGCACGGACAACCTGCTCGTCGAGATGAGCAAGTGGGGGCTCACCATCTCCGACTTGCTGATGACGCTGAACCTCTTCAGTCGTGTGGACGTTAGCGACGACGGAACACTCAGCTTCGCGAAGGGCAACTCGAAGGCCGGGGATTACGTCGACCTGTATGCGCCGATGAACACGCTCGTCGTGCTCACTGCGATCCAGCATCCGCTCGACCCAGACCCTGAATATTCGCCGAAGCCTGTGAAGCTCGAATTGAGCGAGGCGGACCCGGGCGTGGCCGAAGTATGTCGCACCGCATGCGATGAGAACGTGCGCGGCTTTATCAACACCGAACGATTCTTTCTCTGAGCGGAGGGCGACTCATGACTAGCACACTTGTTGTCAGTGACAAACGTCCGGAAACTGCGGCTTTCCGTCAGACGGTTGCAGCGGGCGAACCGTGGCTTCACGAGGTGAAGGCAGGGAGCACATTGCGCATCGTCGATCTCGAAGGCAATCAGGCGGTCGACACGCTTTTCTATAGCCTTGCCGACCCTCGCGAGCGATTCGACCCGCAACGCACGCTGCGGCGTCAGAAAAGCCTGTATCTGACGGCCGGTTCGGTTCTGTACTCGAATCGCGGCAACGCGATGTTGACCATCGTTGCCGATACCTGCGGCCGCCACGATACGCTCGGCGGTGCCTGTGCGCAGGAGAGCAACACGGTTCGTTATGCGCTGGAAAAGCGTTACATGCACAGCTGCCGCGACAACTTCCTGCGTGCCTGTGCGCATGACGGACGCCTGTCCAAGCAGGACGTCAGTGCGAACGTCAACTTCTTCATGAACGTGCCTGTCACTGCCGAAGGCGGTCTTACGTTTGAAGACGGCATTTCCGCGCCGGGCAAGTATGTCGAGTTGCGCGCGGAGATGGACGTCATCGTGCTGATTTCGAACTGCCCACAGTTGAACAACCCGTGCAATGCCTACAACCCTACGCCCGCGGAGTTGCTGATATGGGACTGAAGCGCGTTCGCAGTTTGATCTACTTCCTCTTGCTGGTTCGCTCCGGACGCTGCATGACTTGCACTCGCGAACAACTGAATCTGGCAAATCGCTGATGCGACTTCGGCCGTGGACGACCGCGGCTGCAAATTCCCACGGCGGGACGGCCCGCCTTTGAATCCGGGTTCCTCCCATGTTTGAGAAGATCCTCATCGCCAATCGCGGTGCAATCGCTTGCCGCATCCTCAGAACGTTGCGCGAACTCAATGTGACCGGAGTCTCCGTTTTCTCGGAGGCCGACAGGGCGAGCCGTCACGTGAGCGAAGCGCCAATCGCACACGAATTGGGCGACGGCCCCGCAGCGATGACCTACCTCGACTCGGCGAAGATCCTCGAGATTGCTCGCCGCGAAGGGGTGCAGGCTATCCATCCAGGATATGGGTTCCTGTCCGAGAACGCAGCTTTCGGCGAAGCATGTGAAGCAGCGGGTATCGCCTTCATCGGCCCAACGCCAGCACAGTTGCGAGCATTCGGTCTCAAGCATACGGCTCGGGAGATCGCGGGCAAGCAGGGTGTGCCGATGCTGAACGGCACCGGTTTGCTGGAAGACTTGCCGGCGGCACACAACGCAGCTGAAAGCATTGGCTATCCGGTGATGTTGAAAAGCACGGCCGGCGGTGGCGGTATCGGCATGCGAGTGTGTTGGCATGCGGATGAACTCAGTGCGCATTTCGATGCGGTTAAACGTCTTGGCGAGAACAACTTCAGCGATTCAGGCGTGTTCCTCGAGAAGTACATCGAAAGAGCCAGGCATCTCGAAGTACAGGTTTTCGGCGACGGAAAGGGAGACGCGATTGCGCTCGGTGTCCGTGACTGCTCGGTGCAGCGGCGCAATCAGAAGGTACTCGAGGAAACACCAGCGCCCTGCTTGCCGGAAGGGATCGCACAGGCATTGTGTGATGCTGCCGTCAAGCTTGCAAAGGCGGTCGATTATCGCTCTGCCGGTACGGTGGAATTCGTGTACGACAGCACCGCTCAGCAGTTTTACTTTCTGGAAGTGAACACGCGTCTGCAGGTCGAGCATGGTGTGACCGAGCAGGTTTGGGGCGTCGACCTTGTTCGCTGGATGATCGAACTGGCAGCAGGAACGCTCGCGCCTCTGAATGAACTCGCCGCAAGTCTCACACCGCGAGGCCATGCGATTCAGGCGCGACTCTACGCTGAAGACCCGGGCCGCGATTTCATACCGAGTCCAGGCCTGCTCACCGATGTCGCTTTTCCGCAGGCCGACGGAAGTGCGCTGCGTATCGATACGTGGATTGAATCCGGTTGCGAAGTGCCGCCGTACTTCGATCCGATGCTCGCAAAGATCATCGCGTGGTCGCCGACGCGCGAAGAGGCGCGACACGCGCTGAACGATGCGTTGCAGAACACCCGTATCTTTGGCGTCGAAACAAACCGCGACTACTTGCGCCAGATTCTCGACGACGAGCCTTTTGCGTCTGGAGAACCGTGGACCCGCTGCCTGGAAGGCCTGAAGTACCGAGCGAGCACGATTGAAGTGGTGAGTGGCGGAACCCAGACCACGGTGCAGGATTTCCCCGGCCGACAGGGTTTCTGGGCAGTGGGCATACCGCCGTCGGGTCCCATGGACGACCGCGCGATGCGGCTCGGCAATCGCCTGCTCGGCAACGCGCCGGAAGCGGCTGCTCTCGAAATCACAATGGGCGGGCCGACGCTGCGATTCAACACCGACGCGGTTGTCGCCATTACTGGTGCAGAGATTCCAGTGCTGCTGGACGACGTAACGCAACCGCTGAATACCAGCGTCTATGTGCGGGCGGGTTCCGTGCTGGCACTTGGTACGATTCGGGGCGCCGGCGCGCGCGCATATCTGTGTGTGCGCGGCGGCCTCGACGTTGCGCTGTATCTGGGAAGTCGCAGTACCTTCACGCTGGGCCAGTTCGGTGGGCATGGTGGTCGCGCCGTTCGCGCGGGCGACGTGCTGCATCTTTATCCACTGCAGGATACGCAAGCTGGCGCGGCGCTCTCCAATGTGCCGACGCTGGAAAGCGTTCGCACGATACGCGTGATATACGGCCCGCATGGCGCGCCGGAGTACTTCAGTGCCCGTTACATCGAGCAATTCCTCGATACGGAGTGGGAAATACATTTCAATTCGAGTCGCACCGGCGTGCGCCTCATCGGACCGAAGCCGGAGTGGGCGCGTGAAGACGGCGGAGAAGCCGGGCTGCATCCGTCCAACATTCACGACAATCCTTATGCAGTCGGTGCCGTCGATTTCACCGGCGACATGCCCGTGATTCTCGGGCCAGACGGTCCGAGTCTGGGCGGCTTTGTCTGTCCGGTGACGATTATCGAAGCGGACCTTTGGCACATCGGCCAACTCAAGGCCGGCGACAAGGTTCGTTTCGTGCCGGTGGAAATCGAACATGCACGCGAAGCGGCACGCGACCGCATCCGCGAGCTGGAGAGCCTTGCGATTACGCAATGCGCACCAGTCGAAAGACGCTCTTCGCTGACGTCTCCCATTGTTCTCGACTCGGGCGCTGCCCATGAACGGCTCGTGGCACGCTTGTCCGGCGACACACATCTTCTTCTGGAGATTGGGCCGCCGGAACTCGACCTCGTGTCGCGTTTTCGCGGGCATGCACTAATGCAGGCACTCGAAGCGAAAGCGCTGCCGGGCGTGATCGATCTCACACCGGGAATACGTTCGCTTCAGATTCATTATCGGCCCGAGGATTTATCTCTTGCGCAACTGCTTGTCGTCGTAGGGGAGGCTTGGGAGCAAGTCCTGTTGATGAAGGACCTTCGCGTACCGTCGCGCGTCGTCCACATTCCTCTTTCGTGGGACGACCCCGCGTGCCAACTCGCGATCGAAAAGTACATGACCACGGTGCGCAAAGACGCGCCGTGGTGCCCGAGCAACCTCGAATTCATTCGCCGTATCAACGATCTCGAGTCTATCGACGCAGTCAGGCGCATCGTCTTCGACGCAAACTATCTCGTGATGGGGCTCGGCGATGTGTACCTGGGCGCACCGGTCGCGACGCCGCTCGACCCGCGCCACCGTCTTGTGACGACCAAGTACAACCCGGCGCGCACCTGGACCGCAGAGAACTCGGTGGGCATCGGCGGGGCGTATCTATGCGTCTACGGAATGGAAGGACCCGGCGGCTATCAATTCGTGGGCCGCACGCTGCAGATGTGGAATCGCTATCGGAAGGTTGCGGACTTCGCCGGGCAGCCCTACCTGCTGCGCTTCTTTGACCAGATTCGCTTCTACGAAGTGTCGTCCGAAGAACTGCTGCGCATTCGCGCTGACTTTCCGCTCGGGCGCTACCCGTTGCGGATCGAGGAGTCGGAGCTTTCTCTGCCGGACTATCAGGCGTTCCTTGCGAGCGAATCGGCCAGCATCGAAGAGTTCCGGTCCCGGCAACAGGCAGCATTCGAAGCCGAGCGTGAACGCTGGCGAGAAGCGGGTACATCGGAAGAGGCCATCGAGGCGCCCGTGGCCGAAGACGCTCAACTGGCGCCTCTGGAAGACGGCGAGGTGTCAGTTGACAGCGAGATCGCCGGGAGCCTCTGGCAGGTGAAGGTAAAGCCCGGCGACGTGGTTGCCGCAGACGACATACTGCTTATTATCGAGTCGATGAAAATGGAAATATCGGTGTGTGCACCCTGCGCTGGAACCGTCGGCGAGATTTACGTGGGTCCGGGCTCGCCTGTGCGCGCCGGGCAGCGGATTGCAGTCATTGAACGTCACTGAATACGAGGACACACACATGTCGTCATTTGACCTGCGCATTCCGGCATTGCGGAATGCTTACCGTGCCGGAACGCTTGCGCCTCGTACGCTCGTCAATGAGCTTCTTCGAAAAGCCGCGGAGCTCAATGCAGAGTTCAACCTGTTCATCCATCTTCTGACCGAAGAAGAAGTCGCGCCATACCTCGATTGGCTCGATCGGCAGAACATCGAAAGCCTGCCGCTTTACGGCATTCCATTTGCCATCAAGGACAACATCGACCTCGCCGGTATTGAGACCACCGCTGCGTGTCCCGCTTTTGCGTACACGCCTAATGAGTCGGCTACGCTGGTCGCGCAACTGATTGCACTCGGCGCCATCCCGCTCGGGAAGACCAATCTCGATCAGTTCGCTACGGGTCTCAACGGCACTCGCTCGCCTTATGGAAAGTGCCGCAACAGTGTGCATCCCGACTATCCATCCGGCGGTTCGAGCGCTGGTTCGTCGTTGGCTGTTGCGCTCGGTGTGGCCAGTTTCGCGCTGGGTACCGACACGGCCGGGTCCGGCCGGGTGCCTGCGGGACTAAACAATCTCGTCGGACTCAAACCGACCAAAGGTGTTCTGTCCACCGCGGGTGTAGTGCCCGCTTGCCGCACTCTCGATTGCGTCACGTTCTTTACTGCAACAGCAGAAGAAGCGAGCGAACTGCTCTCGCTGACAGCGCTCACCGATCCTCGCGACGCATACAGTCGCAAAAACCCGCAGTGGAATTCCGCGCGAGCTTTCGGCGCGCCGGCCGCTTTCCGATTTGGCGTTCCATCGCAACTGGAATTTGCGGGATGTACAGAGAGTCCGGCGCTATTCGCCAAGGCTCGCGCGATGCTTGAGGCAGCAGGAGGCGAGGCTGTCGAGATCGACTTTGCGCCGTTCGTTGAAGCTGCAAATCTCCTTTATCAGGGGCCGTGGGTCGCGGAGCGTTACAGCGTGGCAGGCGAATTGATGTCGACGACGCCGAGCGCGGTGCTTCCCGTCATTCGTGACGTGCTCGCCAAGGCGCCGGGCGCAACCGCTGTCGAATTGTTCCAGGCGCAATATCGGCTTCAGGCATTGAAGGCTCGTTGCGATGCATTGATCGACACACTCGACTGCGTCCTCACGCCGACCTATCCGCGCCCTGTGACGCTTGCCGAACTGGAGCAGGATCCGATCGGGCCGAACTCACTGCTCGGTTACTACACGAACTTCATGAACCTGTTGGACTACGCGGCTGTGGCCACCCCGACGGCATTCATGAAGAATGGGCTTCCGTGGGGCGTGACCGTTTTCGGACGCGCGTTTACCGATCAATACCTGTTGGGCGTTGCGGACCTGTTGCAACGGACGAGCGGCGTCGAATGCGTTGGTGGAAACACCATAGCGCTGTCGGAGGAACGCAAGGCGACGAACGATCGAATGCTCGTCGCGGTATGCGGCGCGCACATGCAAGGGTTACCGCTGAATAAGGACATGCTTTCTCGCGGTGCGCTTTTGCAGCAGTCCACGCAGACGGCGCCGCGCTATCGGCTTGCAGCGTTGCCAGCGTCGCCGGATGGCACGCGGCGTCCGGGGCTATGGAGAGTCGGCGATGGCGGCGTGAAAGTCGAGGTCGAAGTCTGGAAGATGCCTGCCTCGGAGTTTGGCTCATTCATTGCGACGGTTCCGTCGCCGCTGGCTCTCGGCAAGATCGAACTGGCAGATGGCTCGTGGGTGACCGGTTTCCTGTGCGAACCGTACGGCGTTCAGGCGGGCACCGACATCTCCGAGTTTGGCGGATGGCGCGCATGGCTTGCCAATGAGCGCGCTCTCGACGCTTGAGCGTCGTACTTTCATTCTTGGCTTAAGCGGAGCAATACACGCGCATTAGTGCAGGCGAGCGTTTCCCCAGCGGGCCACGCTCGCTGCATCGTCTGCATCCGTCACGCGTTGGGACCGCGCACTTAAAGTCCCGCTTCCGCCACGAGTTGCAGCGCGGGCGCGAGCTTCATGCAGACTTCGGGCCGCTCCAGCGCGTACGCGAGATTCCTCTGCGCGATCTGCACGTGCTCCGTGGCCAGCGCAAGCGCCCGCGTACCCTCACCGCGCTCCATTGCCTGAACCAGGCTGTGATGCTGCTCATGGGCCATGAAAAGCCATTGGCGGCCTTCCTCGATGGCCGATTGCATCGGCAGCATCGCGCTTGCGGCGGCGAACGGCAGCCGGTTGTTCATGTCGATGGCGCGAATAAGCGCTGCATTGCCGGAGCCATCGACCACCAGTTTGTGAAACCGGTTATTCATGTCGGTATAGCCGGCATAGTCGTCGAGGTCGAGTTCCGACTTGGCCAGCAACCTGTCGCCCGCGCGCAGGCATTCGGCGAACGCATTCGACAGTTGGCGCGGTACGCCATGTTCCGCGACGAGGCGGGCGGCCATGCCTTCCAGATGTCCACGCACGGCGATCGCGTCGGCGATTTCCGCCGCGGTGATACGCCGCATCACGTAACCGCCCGCGGGCGACGGCTCGACGAGTCCTTCCTGTTCCAGCGTGGTGAGCGCGAGCCGGACGGGCGTGCGCGACGCCTGCAGCCGTTCGGCAAGGGCCACCTCGCCCAGGCGCTCGCCAGGGGCGAATTCACCCTTGAGTATGAGGTCGCGCAGATGCACCAGCACCCGCTCCTGTTGCGTCTCCATTTCTGTTTCTCCTTTCGCCCCCGAAGGCGTCGTGCCGTCTTGCGCAGTGCCCAGGTTACTTTTGCATTGTAGCTGAGCGTGGGATCAGCGGTGGAGGCGGCTGAGACATGTTGTTCTCACCTGTATGCAGAAAGGGCAAAAACCTAGAAATGCGCTGGAGAGGCTCGCACCAGGGAAAACTACTATGCTCATCGAAAAGCGCCATAAAATCAATAAAGTAAGTCAGATGCTGGCGTCAGGGTGCTATGTAAAAAGCAAGTCACGGGCGATCATTGATGTATGCAAGAGTTGCACGTATGAATTCAACGGCCTACTCTTTGCATAAATCAAACGAGACGCTGCATGCAACGCACGACCGTTTGTATTCATCCAAGGAGACACTGTCATGATGAGTTCCGCGCAAAACGACGCGATCACGCGCGTCGGCAAAGGCACGCCGGCAGGCGAACTGTTACGCAATTACTGGCAGCCGGTCGCGCTCGTGGAGGAGCTTCCCACCGTGCGGCCGGTACGCGCGGTGCGGCTGATGGGTCAGGACTTCGTCGTATTCAGGGACGAACAGGGCCGTTACGGAATGCTTGACCGCGATTGCCCGCACCGCGGCGCGGATCTCGCCGCCGGTCGACTCGAAGCAGGGGGCTTGCGCTGCGCTTTTCACGGCTGGCTTTTCGACGTCGACGGCCAGTGTCTGTCCACGCCGGGAGAACCGGTTGGCAGCTCGCTGTGTAAGCGGGTTCGTCAGAGCGCGTATCCGGTTATCGAACGCAGCGGCATTCTGTTCGCCTACATCGGCAAAGGTGAGCCACCGGCGTTCCCCCACTTCGACTGTTTCGCGGCGCCGAACGAGTACACATTCGCGTTCAAGGGACTATTCGAATGCAACTGGTTGCAGGCACTCGAGGTAGGCATCGACCCCGCGCACGCATCGTTTCTTCATCGCTTCTTTGAAGACGAAGATGTGAGCGCAAGCTATGGCAAGCAGTTTCGCGGCGCGTCGGCGGACTCGAATATGCCAATTACCAAGGTGCTGCGCGAATATGAGTCACCCGAAATTCTCGTCAGCCCGGCCGACTACGGTCTTCGGCTAATCGCAAAACGTCCGATCGACGACGAGCACACGCATGTGCGTGTGACGAACGTCGTGTTCCCTCAGGCCTTCGTGATTCCGATGAGCGCTGAGATGACCATTACACAGTGGCACGTTCCCGTCGACGACGAGAACTGCTACTGGTACGCGATCTTCACGAGCTTCGGCGCGCCGACGAACAAGCAGCAGATGCGTGAACAGCGGCTCGAACTGTACGAATTGCCCGATTACATATCGCGCAGGAACAAGCGCAACCAATACGGCTTCAACGTGCACGAGCAATTGACGGAAACGTATACGGGTATGGGCTTCGACATCAACGTGCACGATCAGTGGGCGGTGGAGTCGCAAGGGTCCATTCAGGATCGCACGCGAGAGCATCTGGGCACGACTGACAAGGGAATCATTGCGTACCGGCGGCTGCTCGTCGACGCAATAGAAAAGACGCAAGCCGGCGAAAAGACGTTGATGGTGATCGATGCAGAGGCGGCGGCACACCTGACCGGGCCCGCGTCGATCGACGGCATTGCTCCCGCTGAGCGTTGGGACGAGTACTGGAAGGAAGCGGATGCGAGCCGCCGCGCTGCCGCGCCTTGGCCCGCGCCCAAGGCCTGAGCCGCTATCCCAACCGGAACGGAGCGCGCGGCTTTCAGGCCGCGCGGAAGAGACATGTCTTTCGTTAAAACCCATGGTCTTTGGACCGACGCGCAGAACGCGGCCTTCGCGCAGCTTCTGGAGCGCCTGAAGGAAAGTGCGGTACAGGTCGTGCGATTCTCGTTTCCCGACCAGCATGGACTGCTGCGCGGCAAGACGCTTGTCGTCGCCGATGCAATCAAGGCCTTCGAATCCGGCGTGACGCTGACGAGCACACTGCTTGCCAAGGATACGTCGCATCGCACCGTGTTTCCGGTGTTTACCGCAGGCGGCGGATTCGGCATGCCCGAGATGCAGGGAGCGTGCGACACGCTGATGATCGCCGATCCGCAGACGTTTCGAATTTTGCCTTGGGCACCGCATACAGGCTGGGTGCTCTGCGATCTCTACTTCCCTAACGGCAGGCCTGTGCCGTTCGGCACGCGGCATCTATTCCGCCGCGCGCTGGAGCGGCTCGCGAACCAGGGGTTCGAACTGGTCAGCGGCCTCGAAGTCGAGTTTCATGTGTTCAAGCTCACGAACCCGAATATGAAGCCCGAGCATTCCGGCCAGCCCGGCCTGCCGCCCGATGTCGAACTGCTGTCGCACGGCTATCAGTACCTGACGGAGTTGCGATACGACGCCGTAGATCACGTCATGGAAATGCTGCGCAATGGGATCGACGGGCTTGAGCTTCCCGTGCGGTCACTCGAAGTCGAGTACGGACCGAGTCAGTTTGAGTTCACCTTTGCGCCGACGAAGGGGATCAAAAGCGCCGACGACATGATCCTCTTTCGCAGCGCCGTCAAACAGATATGCCAGCGCAACGGCTATCACGCGACTTTCATGTGCCGGCCGCGCATTCCGAACGTGGTGTCGAGCGGATGGCATCTGCACCAGTCGCTCGTGCATATCGACAATGGCAGCAACGCATTCATGCCGTCCGATGCAACTGCGCCGCTTTCGTCTGTGGGGCAAGCTTACCTTGCCGGTTTGCTCGCTCATGCGCAAGCGGCTACTGCTTTATCGACGCCGACAATCAACGGTTACAGGCGGTATCGGCCCTATTCAAATGCGCCCGATCGCGCGAATTGGGGATGTGACAACCGCGGCGTCATGCTGCGCGTGCTGGGCGGTCCGAACGATCCGGCGACGCGCGTGGAGAACCGCGTCGGCGAACCTACGGCGAACCCGTATCTGTACTTCGGCTCGCAGGTGCTATCGGGGCTCGACGGATTGCAGCGCAAGCTGGAGTTGCCGCCTTCAGCGGATACACCGTATGAGACTGAAGCGCAATCGCTGCCCCGTTCACTCGGCGACGCGCTCGACGCACTGCGTGCGGACGAATGCCTGCGCGAAGGCTTCGGCGGCGCCTTCATCGACTACTTCTGCAAGCTCAAGGAAGCGGAGATCAACCGCTTCAATCTCGAAGTAACCGAATGGGAACACCGCGAGTACTTCGAAACGTTCTGAGTGCGCTCAATCATCAAGGAGACATGTGATGCCTATCGTCACTTATATTCTGCGCGACGGTAAACGCACTGAAATAGAAGTGCCCGCCGGTACCAGCGTGATGGAGGCCGCGATCCACAACAACGTGCGCGGCATCGAGGCCGAGTGTGGCGGGTGCCTGTCGTGCGCGACATGCCACGTCTATATCGATCCTTCTTCGACGGCCGAGCTTTCGGCGCCCGACGATGCAGAGGAGGAACTGCTCGAAGGCGTGGCAGCCGAACGTCGTCCGGAAAGCCGGCTCAGTTGCCAGCTCGTCGTTGCATCGACGATGAGCGGACTTGTCGTGCGGATTCCCGAAAAGCAGGGATGAGATCATGAAACCCAGGCTTGTGATTGTCGGCGCGTCGTACGCGGGGCTGCAACTCGCGGCATCCGCGAGAGGGTCGGGTCACGACGGCGATATCGTGCTGATCGGCGACGAGCCTCACGCGCCCTATCAGCGTCCGCCGTTATCCAAAGGTTTTCTGACGGGCAGCTTCGCGGAAGAACGTCTGCCGCTGCGCTCGCCGGCGTTTTACGGCGAAATGCAAATTCAGTGGATGCCTTCGACGCGCGCACTGCGCATCGACCGCGAACGCAAAGAGATCGAGTTGCACGACGGCGCGCGGCTCGCCTACGACCATCTTGCGCTGACCACAGGGGCGCGTGTGCGCAAGCTCGATTGCAAAGGCGCGTCGCACGATGCGGTTCACTACTTGCGCGATCTGCGCGATGCAAGGCGCCTCGTTGAGCGCACGCAAACCGCACGGCGTGCGGTCGTGGTGGGCGGCGGATACATTGGCCTCGAAGCGGCGGCATCGCTGCGTCAGAAAGGCATCGATGTCACGGTCGTGGAGACCGAGGCGCGCGTGCTTGCGCGTGTTGCTTCGCCATCTATCTCCGTCATCATGCAGCGCGCTCATACAAGGCACGGCGTGTCGCTTGCGCTGGGACGAAAAGTAGTCGCTATCCACGATGTTGCAGACGGCGTCGCCGTCGAACTGGACGACGGTGCGCGGTTGTCGTGCGATCTCGTCGTAGTCGGCATTGGCGTGCTACCGAATACAGAACTCGCTGCGGGCTGCGGATTGGATGTGGCGGGCGGCATCGTCGTGGATGCGTGTGCGCGCACCAGCGACCCATCAATCGTCGCCGCCGGCGATTGTGCGGCTTTTGTGCCGTACTGGGCGCCGGCGGGCAGCGCCGCCTGCCGCATCGAGTCGGTGCAGAACGCAAACGATATGGCGAGGACAGCGGCCGCCTCGGTCCTCGGACGATCCGAGCCCTATCGCGCGGTGCCCTGGTTCTGGTCGGATCAATACGATCTGAAGCTGCAAATGGCCGGCGTCAATACGGGGTTCACCGATTTCGCGGTGCGCGGCTCTATCGACGAAGGCAAGTTTTCGCTGTTCTACTTTCGCGACGACAGGCTCGTTGCTGTGGACAGCATCAACCGGCCGCAAGACCATATGCTCGCACGCAAGCTGCTCTCAACCGGTACGCGGCTAAGCGTAGAAGACGTGAACGATCCCGGGTTCGACCTCAAGGCATTCGCGAACCGCGACGCCGGCGTCGCGCATGGAGCGGCATCATGAGAGCGGGTGAGAGCCATGTCCGCTAACCGCATCGACCTCAATTTGCTGCGCGTGTTCGACGCGGTATTCGAGGACCGCAACCTCGCGCTGGCGGGCAAGCGTCTGAACCTGAGTCAGTCAGCCATCAGCCATGCGCTCGCGCGCATGCGTGAGGTAGTCGGCGACGATCTGTTCGTGCGCACCGCGAGAGGAATGGAGCCGACCGTGCGTGCGTTACGCATGGCAGGCCAGGTGCGCGGCGCGTTACAGCAGATCGTGGCCGCGTTGGGTGTGGACGACTTCGATCCGCAGGTCGCGCAACGCAAGTTTGTCGTGGCCGCCAACGACTACATCACGTCCCTCGTATTGGGGCGGCTGAGTCAGCGCCTGTGCGCGGAAGCGCCGCTCGCGGACCTGGTCGTTCGGCCGTCTACGCGGCTCGACCTGGCAGGGCAGATCGACGTCGGTCGAATCGATATTGCAATCGGCATCTTCGCCGACGTACCAGCGCGCTTTCGCTCGATGGCGTTGTGGGAGCAGACAGACGTACTGCTGGTGAACCGCGACCATCCGATTGCCGAGCGGGCGGTTACGCAGCAAGATCTTCTCGCGTATCCACTCGTGGCGATCTCGCAAGGCGGCTCGGAAGAGGGGGCCGTAAGCGGCTTTATTGTCGAACGTGGCCTGGCGCGGCAGTCTGAGATGTTCGATCGCGATGCGCTCAACCGCGCGTTCGCCGACACGCCCGACATGCCGCGCATGCGCATGTCCGTCGCGCACTCGCTTGCGATTCCCGCATTGCTTCGCCATAGCGAGATGCTCGCACTGGTTCCGTCGTCGCTTGCTCGGGAACTCGAACGTTATGGCGAACTGAAGATGTGCGCAACGCCCTATGAATGCCCCAACGTGACGGTGCGCGCTGTTTGGCATGAGCGCAATGACGCCGATCCAGCGCTGCAATGGCTGAGACAACAGCTTGCCGATGTCGCGCGACAGGTTCGTACCGGCTGAACCCGTTCGTTCAAGATACCTATGCAAACAATTCACTGCTCGTGAGCCGGCGAGCAGTGCTGCGTCAACGTCGCCGAAACCCTGCAAAACGCGGCCTTTTTTAGCATAACGCGCACACATCGCGCGAACGCATCGGCGATGCGCGTTCATATTGATTGCCGTCTCTGCGCGATTTGCCGGGTTGTTGTGGTGTTTTGGCGATCCTAAGCTTGGTCCCCGTCGATACCTGCCATCTCATCAGGTATCGGCACTCTGGCGAACCGCGAGAGCGGATGGCTTTTCAATCAAGCCGGCAAGCGTCACAGCGAGCGGGCCGCGCCGGCAGTTCAATCTCCGCGAGGACGCAATGGAAGAGACAAGACCAGTCGATGTACAAGTGCTCATCAACGAGCATCCCTTTTCGCCCTTTCAGCGGCTCATATTTGCAATGTGCTTCCTGATCGTGCTGATGGACGGATTCGATACCGCCGCGATCGGTTTTATCGCACCTTCGCTACTGCAGGAATGGCACATCGGCAAAGCAGCGCTCGCCCCGGTGCTCAGTGCGGCACTGTTCGGTCTCGCGTGCGGCGCGTTGCTTTCGGGTCCGCTCTCAGACAGGTTGGGGCGGCGTGTCGTGTTGACCTCGGCGGTGCTGCTATTCGGCGTATCGTGCTTCGGCTCCGCCTTCGCATTCGACCTGACGCAGCTGACAACACTGCGCTTCATTACGGGCGTCGGACTCGGCGCGGCAATGCCGAATGCCGTCACGCTGATGAGCGAATTCTGTCCGGACAAGCGCCGGGCGACAATCGTCAATCTGATGTTCTGCGGATTTCCATTGGGCGCTGCACTCGGCGGGTTTCTGGCGGCATGGATGATTCCGCATTTCGGCTGGCGCAGCGTACTGCTGTTCGGCGGCGCGGTGCCCTTATTGTTGTGGGTGCTTCTTATGCTCAAGTCGCCAGAGTCGATTCGCTATATGGTCGCGAAACGGCAACCGGCCATCAAGATTCGCAAAGTACTGGTTCAGATCAACGCGAGTGCGAATTCCGCGGAGTCTTTCATCACGCGCGAAACCATCGAACACGCGGCGGGCAGCGGTGGCATTCGTATAGCGCTCTCGCGTTCGTTCCTCGTGGGTTCGTTGATGTTATGGCTGTGCTATTTCATGGGCCTCGTGATCTTCTATGGCCTTGTTAACTGGATGCCGGTTCTGCTCAAGGAGGCAGGGCTGAGCCCGCAGCGAGCGGCGCTGGTTTCCGCGCTGTTTCCGCTTGGCGGCGTAGGCACAGTGCTATGCGGGATGCTGATGGACCGCTTCAATCCCAATCGCGTCGTAGCCGCTGCCTATGCGCTCGGCGCGGTCAGTGTGTACGCGATCGGCCAGGCGGTCGGCAATCTCGGGCTGCTGATGTGCGCGGTGTTCGTCGCGGGCGCGTTAGTGAATACGGCGCAGGCGTCGATGCCTGCGCTCGCCGCAGCCTTCTATCCCACAGCGGGGCGCGGGACAGGCGTTGCGTGGATGCTCGGTGTCGGGCGCTTCGGCGGAATTGCCGGTTCGTTTCTTGTCGCGGAGTTGTCCCGGCAGCAAGTCGGTCTGGAAAGCATCTTTACGGTGGTCGCCATAGCGGGCGCAGTGTCGTGCGTCGCGTTGTTGATCAAGCAGGCGACGAGTTCGAGTACGACCGCAGTGGAATCATCGGAACGTGAATCGCTTGTGCATTGACGGCGGACAGTGAGCGGGGACAAACAGGCGAGCCTCGAGTGAGGCTCGCTTTACTTTCATTTTGCCGGCGCGTCGTAGTTGTACGAGATGCGGCCTGCCGGCAGGAAAAAGAGCGCAATCACGGCGCCGCCTTTCGCCTCGGGATAGTGATGACTGCCCGGCGCGGGCGCCGTCCAACCGCCATAGCACCAGCCGTTCGGCCCGGCGAGCGCGGCGCCTTCGTCCACTGGCACGACCATATTGAACTCGCCATACGGGTGAGCATGATAGTCGCCGCGGAAGCTGTTCTCCGGATTGTTTTGCGTGTTTCCGGTGCTATCCATCAGCACTGCGGTGATGCTGAAGAAGAAGGTCTCCGCGCACGGCTCGACAAGTCGAGCGCGCCGATATCGGGGGCCCGCGATTTCGACGTCGGCGGCCCAACCTTCTTGCACGCCGATCCTGATGAGCCGCGCAAGGTCCTTATACAAATCGCTATTGACTCCGTACTTCGAGTTCAGCCATTGCTCGACGTCCGTATTCGTCGTCATGTCCCTCACTTCCTCAAGAAAGGGCAGACAGCGCGCGATGAGTTGATCCTTATTGCTGATGGTTGCAGTTTGCGACATTCCAGTTTCTCCTTGAAGTGCATGCCGTATTCACGATGCCATAGGGGAGACGGCTAATGAAGCGAACTTTCTGCAACGCCGGATTGCACGCGATGCATATGAGGCCGAGTGTCTTGAACGTTGTGCGTCCGGCGCGGAATGCATCGATTCACATTGTTCAATATTGGATTGAAGACATTTCAGCGCAGAACTGCATTTGAGGCGTCGTTGGCGGATGCTCGTCTTTTCAATTGAGACTTTGTGAGTGCTTAGGACCATTGAGAGAAAACGTAGCTTGCCTGCTTGAATCGGAGAAGGATTTGCCCGACGCATTTTTCCTCTCCATTGCGGACGGCCTCTCGCTTTAGGGGTTTCCCCGTTGTCGTGTTCATTGACCGACCTTAATCTCGCCGCCATGCATTCGTGACGAGCAGCTTCGTCATTCAAACAAACGAGACGCGGTCCAGGAGACTTCATGAAATATGGCAGGGCGGTGATATTGGCGGCGGGACTGTTCAGCGCTTCGGCATTTGCACAAAGCAGCGTGACGCTCTACGGCGTGTTGGATACGGGCGTCGAATACGTGTCCCACGCGAATGCAGCAGGAGGTTATGTCGTGCGCATGCCGGGCATCACCGGGGAATTGCCGTCGCGCTGGGGGATGCGTGGTTCTGAAGACCTCGGCAGTGGACTCAAGGCGTCGTTCGTTCTTGAAAGCGGCTTCAACTTGCGTGGCGGCGACTCGGGGCAGGGCGGCCGTCTGTTCGGACGACAGGCGTGGGTGGGACTGGAAGGGCCATGGGGTGCGCTGAGTTTCGGCCGCCAGTACACGATGACGTACTGGGCCATTTCCGATGCGGATATTCTCGGCCCCGACATCTATGGCATCGGCGCACTTGACGCGTATATACCGAACGCGAGAAGTGATAACACCATCGTCTACAAGGGCAAGTTCCATGGCTTAACGGTCGGCGCGTCATGGTCGTTTGGACGCGACAGTACGGGCACGGGCAATTCGCCCGGGCAAGGCACTTGCGCAGGTCAGGTGCCCGGCGACGTCAACCAGTGCCGCCAATGGAGCGCGATGCTCAAGTACGACGGCACATATTTTGGCGTCGCGACCGCCTATGACGAGCAGCGTGGCGGCACCAATGCGGCGGCCAACTTCTTCGACGGCGTAGCGCCTTTCAAGACATCTTCTAGCGGCGATAAGGACGCGCGTCTTCAGGCAAATGGCTATGTGAATGTTGCGGGTGTAAAGCTCGGAGCCGGATGGTTAGGTCGTCGCGTGGAAAGCAATGCGCCTGGCGGCGACGTGCACTCAGATCTTTTCTTTGTTGGAGCGCAGTACTATGTGACCCCCGCATTTGCGCTCGATGGAGAGGCGTATCGCGTGCTCGTCGAGCAGCACAATGCACGTGCAACCATGGCGAGCATGCGGGCGACTTACTTCCTGTCGAAGAGAACAGCGGTATACGGCAATGTCGCCTATCTGTGGAACAGCGCGCACGCGCGCTATTCGGTCAGCGCGGGCGGTGGCGGGACGACGCCTGCGCCGGGCGTCGGACAGCTAGGAGCAATCGTGGGTATGCGGCACACGTTCTGATCCGGCGCAGTACTTCAACTCTTTCACGGTATCGCGATGCGTTCAGTTGCGGTGCCTTTTACGAATGCGGATTCGCATCCATCTATGCAGCCGCCGCGCGCTTCGTTTTCTGCAGGTGGTGTTGGCGGCACACTATCCATTGGTATTGACCTATGAGAACCGACCGTAACACCAACCCTGACGCGCGTGTGGTTGACTCGGTGATTCGATCACGCCGGGCCGTCAGGGCTTTTAGACCCAATCCAATTGCGCGACACGTCATTGACCAGATTCTCGAAGTGGCAAGCTGCGCGCCCAGCAATTCGAACACCCAGCCCTGGCGGGTCGATGTTCTCGCGGGACCGGCAAAGTCCGCTTTGAGCGATGTTCTGAAGCAGGCGCACGAAGAGAATCGCCATCCTCCGCTCACGCACATGCCCGAGGTTTTGCCGGAGGCGATGAGAAGAAGGCAGGAAGCGTTTGGCGCCGCATATTACGGTGTGCTCGGTGTGCCCAAGCATGATGTGCAACAGCGTGCCCGTGTGACTGCGAGAAACTTCGATTTCTTTGGCGCGCCTGTGGGCCTGATCTTTTCAATCGATTCAGCGCTGACAAAGTTCAGCTGGCTGGATTACGGCATCTTTATACAGACCGTCATGGTGGCAGCACAAGCGGTAGGTCTCGACACGTGTCCGCAGGTTTCGTTTGCGAGATTCCAGAACGTGATTGCGGAACACCTGGCGCTTCCTGCGAACTATGAAGTGGTGTGCGGAATGAGTATGGGATTGTCTGACTGCGACTCCCCTGTCAGCCGTCTGGAAACAGGACGCGAACCCGTTGAGAACTTCGCGCGGTTCCTGGGGTTCGATTCGTAGTGGCTGTTCGTCTCCTGTCGTCGCGCATCCGCCTCGGATGAGGCGGATGGCCCCTGCGTACGAGAGGCCGCAGGCGCGCAAATTGGTTCAGCGGGCCACATGGTCAAACCGGTCACAAGCGATCAATCGTCAACACCGAAATGCATGGCATGCAACTCACCATGAATTGAAAAGCAGCCTCGTGCAGCGTGACCACGTGCTTCGTCCTGTTGAGACCCTGCCAGGCCCGCACACACCGGCCTTGGCAGAAAACACTGTTTTGTTGGCCGTGTTCCGGGCATCAATCGAATTGAAAGTCGGTCGTCGCAGTCCGATACTTGGCTTGTGGTTTTCCTTTGAAGAAGTACTCGGCGATAGACACACCGGCTGGACCAACGCAGTGAAAGACTGGCAATCCGAACTCCGGGGCAGGCATGTCCCGATTCTCAACATAGCTTGCTGAGCCGCTCATAAGACGCGCGGTTCGATCAGGCAGATATTGGAGCAACGAACATGACGACGATCGCAGGAATCAAGATCCCCGATAGCAAATTGGCGCGTGCGGCCACCGAACTCGTTCGCGACACGGAGTCGGACCTGCTTTTCCACCACTCGACTCGCGTGTTTCTTTTCGGCGCTCTCACCGGTGAGCGCAAGCAATTGAAGTATGACCCGGAGCTTCTGTACGTCGGCGCCATGTTCCACGACATGGGGCTTACCGTACAATTCAGGACGTCACAGAACCGCTTCGAGGTGGACAGCGCGAATGCAGCGCGTAGCTTCCTCAAGCAGCACGGTATTCCCGAAGGAGATGTCGACCTCGTGTGGGACGCGATCGCGTTGCATACTACGCCGGGTATTCCGCCATTCAAGAAGCCTGTGGTTCAACTGGTGACGGCAGGCGTCGAGATGGACGTGCTCGGCTTTGCATTTGACGAATTCACCGAGGAACAGCGCAAGGTGGTGGTCGCTGCTCACCCTCGCGGGGAGAACTTCAAGGAGCAGATCATCAACGCCTTTAACGATGGAATGAAGCACCGTCCGGACTCGACCTTTGGCACTGTCAACGACGACGTGCTTGCGCTGAAGGACGTGGGTTTCCGTCGGAAGAACTTCTGCAGCATCATTCTTGGGAATGCGTGGAACGATTCGAATTACGCGTGCACTTGCAATGATCCGGCACATAAGCACGGTTGAACACACATGCATGACTAACGCGTAGCGCAAGCTTCAAAGCCAAACAGCCGGCGAGGCGTGTCCCACAACACTCGTCGGCGCTCGTCGGCATCTGGAATCAGGCGCTCGACGAGCGTGAGCAGCGGAGCGTAATCAGTCCGCACCGGCGAGCGCAGAAACGGCCAGTCGGAACCCCACACACAACGATCCGGCCCAAACGTGCTGAGAAGCTGCGTCGCGAAGGTCTGCGCGTCTTCATATGGATATTCGAGCTGCGAAAATTTTTGCAACCCGGAGATTTTGACGACGATGCGATCCGTGTCCGCCAGTCGGAGAAGCGTCTGGAAGCCCCGCTGTCTCATGCCGGCCGCAATGTCCGGCCGACCGCAGTGGTCGATCAGTATTCGCGTCGCCGTACGTTCGATTAGCGGCTCGAGTGCGACCAACTGATCGCCCGGTACCTGAATCTGCGCGAACATATCGAGGTCGGCCAGGATATTGAAGAGCGCGTCGGCATCACGCATGGCATCGACGCCCAGCATCGCCGGATTAAAGGCCGCGCCAACCACGCCCGCTCGTTTCATCTCGATCATGTCTTCGCGGCTCGCATTGTGGTCCACCACGGCGATGCCTTTGAAGCGGGTGCCATAACTGGCGAGCGCATCCAGCATGCAGCGATTGTCGGTGCCGTAGCCACTGGTCGGTCCTACGAGCAACGCGTGTTGCACACCGCATGCGTCCATCACATGGGCAAACTGCGTAGCGGTGCCGATTTCCTGCATCGACGGCCTGTACGCGGTGTCGGCGCGATAGGGAAAGCGAGCGGGATCGAAAATATGGTTGTGACAGTCGATCTTTTTTTCGTCGAAGATAGTCATTGACGAGACGCTCCGCGAGATTCGCGTCGAAGGCGCGCGGCATCGAGCGTGGTGCGTGTGCTTCGATACGCGAGTTTGAGGCGATCTCTCGCAGGCAGCGACGGCAACGGCATTTCCACACTAAAAGCGGTATCGGCAGGCAGCGCGTCCAGCAATTCGCTTAGCGGCAGCGCACCTTCGCCTGGCGGCAAGCGGCCCGTGCGCGCTTCGAGAATCGTCGCGTCGACTCCTACCGGATCGTTCGGCGAGGCGTCGCATAGTTGCACCGCGCGCACCATGCCGGCGGGCAATGCGCGGACGTCGTCCGGACTGCCGCCCGAGCGCGTGAGATGCAATGCGTCGACGAGAACGGCGAGGTTTGCGCTCCCCACGCTCTCCACGATCGACCGCGCCTGCTGCAAGGTGGCGACGTGGCGCCAGCGCATGAATTCCAGATCGACACGCAAGCCATATCGCGCCGCGAGTTCGCAAAGAGCCGCCAGGTTGGCGGCGAGCCGCGACGCGTTGGGATCGTCGCCCGAAACTGTCACGCACCGGGCACCCAGGTCGGCCGCCGCATCGAACATGGACGCATACGATGCCACGTCGATATCGGGCAGCATTGGAATGAACTCGACGTCATGCACCGCCATGCCTTCTTCAACAAGTACACGCCGCAGAGCGAGATGCGCCTGGCTGCCCACAGCCGAGGCATAGGCGATCGCACCTGGTGAAGTCGGATTGAACCTGAGCCCAACTGCGTCGAACCCGGCGCGAGCGGCTTCGACCACCCATTCCGTAGGCGCCAGTTCAAGCGCGGTGAGATGCGCGACTGCAAGCTTCGGCGCTGCAAAGATAGTGTTCAATACGTGGCCCTCCCACCTGTCAGATCGAAGGTAAAGCCGCTCGTAAAACTGCATTCGGGGCTGGCGATCCAGCTTACCATCGCACCGACCTCGTCGATCTGCAGGAAACGGCCCATTGGAATCTTCGCTTTGCTCGCCTCGATATGCGCGTCGGACATTTCGCTCAAAAGCTCCGTTTCGACCATTGCGGGCGCGACACAGTTGATGAGCACATTGTCCTTTGCCAGTTCTTTAGCGGCCGCCTTGGTGAACGCTATGACACCTGCTTTCGCCGCCGAGTAGCCTGAGATGAACTGAACGCCTTCTTTGCCGGCAATCGAGGCCACATTGACAATGCGGCCGCCGCCGCGCGCGCGCATGTGCGGAATCGCGACCCGGCAGCAATAGAACACGCTGTTCAGGTCCACTGCCATCACGCGCTGCCAGGCGTCCACTGGATACTCCCAACACGGCGCTACCGGCCCATTGATCCCTGCGTTATTGACGAGGATATCCACCTGCCCAAGCGTACCGAGCGTGGCCGCGAAAGCCTGTTCGACTGAACTGATGGAGGCGACGTCCACCTGTTGAATGTGATCAGGCTCAAACTGCAGCCGTTGCGCGCCGCAGTCGCTCACATCGAGGTCCCACACCGCCACGCGCGCGCCGTCCGCTTTCAGTTTTTGCGCGATGCCGAGCCCGATGCCGCGCGCGGCGCCTGTGACGATGGCGACTTTCCCGTCGAGAGAGCGAGTCATATGGGGTTCTTTCCTTTGCTGAAAAATGTTGTTCACAACTCGATACGTTTGATATCGCCAACCACGAAGATGTACGAAAGTGCCCCGGCTAGCGTGACGGCTGAGATGAAGCCCAACGCATAAACGAACGAACCTGTTGCGTTGACAATCAGTCCGATTACGAGCGGCGTGACGATGCCCGCCGCATTCGCGAAGAGATTGAAAATGCCGCCGCTCAAACCAAGCAATCCCTTTGGCGCAATGTCGGAAACGATCATCCAGGCGAGTGCGGACATGCCCTGTGCAAAGTAGGCGACGCAAAGAATCGCAATAACCGTTGCCGTCGATTCCACGTAGTTCGCGAGGACTATGCTCGAGGCGGCGAGCAGACCGGCGATAACGGGCAACTTGCGCGACCAGTTGAGGGAAATACCCCGCCGCAACATGGAGTCGGAGATCCAGCCGCCTGCAAGTGTGCCCACCGATGCGGCGATGAACGGAAGCACAGCAATCAGCCCGACCTTCAACCACGGCATATGGCGCTCTGTCACGAGGTAAGTCGGGAACCATGTGAGAAAGAACACGTTGGTCGAATTGCAAGCGAACTGGCCCACACAAATGCCGAGCATGCTTCGCCGTTTCAGGAGTGCACCAATGTCGGCCCAGCGGAAATGAGTAGCTTTCTGGCTGCCGTCTACGACGCCGCCTCCGTTCGCGATGTAGTCCAGCTCGGCCCGATTTGCGCTTTTCGATTGATGCGGCTCGTGAAAACGCATCAGCCAGATGCCGCCGAACAGCACTCCGACCGTTCCGACAATGCCGAATAGCGCACGCCATCCATATTGCTGTTCGAGCCAGAACAGCAAGGGACTCAGGAAGGCCAGCCCGACGTATTCCGCGAATGTGTAAATGCCGGTTGCGCGGGCGCGCTCGCTTTGCGGGAACCAGATAGCGACTACCCGGCTGTTAGTCGGAAAGCACGGGGCTTCAGCAACGCCGATCAGTAGACGCATGATCAGCAGCGAAATGAAGCCGGTCGCCAAACCCTGCAATCCCGTGAAGAGGGACCAGAGCGTGAGCGCGAAGAAATAGGTCCACCGTGTGCCGACGCGGTCCAGCATCACGCCGCCGGGAATCTGTGATGCCGTGTATGTCCAGGAGAAAGCCGAAAAGATCACGCCCATTAGCGCCGGATTAAGGCCGAGTTCGTGACTCATGCTCGGCGCGGCAATTCCGGCGACGCTACGGTCCAGATAGTTGATCATTGTGCCGATCGCGAGCAGCGCAAGTATCTGGAAGCGGGCTCGGGTTCTCCGCGTCGCGGTGGCAACGTTGATCGTCGCGTCTGCGGACTGGGTTGCGTGATTCATCGTGTCTCCATCCTGTTCTCTTTGGTGCGTTCCTCGCGGCGCCCGTTTCCGCTGCGTGCGGCTTGCAGACTGCGGGCGTTATGCGTGTCGCGCAATGCCGGGAGTCAGGCTCCCGTTGAACAGATACTAGGGATTTACCGCAGGCCTGTCGTATGCCGAGTTTCAGCTACCCTATAACTTTTTGTTAATAGGCCGGCTACGCGGCACGGAGAACGCATGCGGTTCAAGCTCAGGCAGATGGAGGTATTTCGTGCGGTCATGCTGACGGGGTCGATCAACGCCGCGGCAAAAATGCTCTACGTGTCGCAGCCGGCTGTCAGTAAGCTCATCTCTCACACGGAGACGAACCTCGGCCTGCGGCTTTTCGAGCGGGCGAAAGGCCGGCTGATACCCACTGCGGAGGCGCAGGCGCTATTCAGGGAAGTCGAGCAGGTCTATCAGGCGGCACTCTCAGTCGACGAATTCGCGCGGGCGCTGTCGCTCGGGCCCGCTAGTTTGTTGCGGGTGTCCTGCAGCCCGTCGTTGGCGACGTCGATCGTTGCGCCCGCGATCGTCGAATTGAAACGGCAATTGCCAGGCTTGAGCGTGGACTGGCATACCACGCTCATGGCGGACATGCCGCTTGAGGTGCTGAGTAAGGCCGTGGATGTGGCGGTGACATCGATGCCGATCGAACATGAACACCTCGACGTCGTGCCGTTCATGCGTGGCAGGATGGTCTGCGTCGTGCCGCCTCGTCATGGTCTGGCCGAAGCGGAGCCCATTGCGCTCGCCGATCTCGTTGGTGAGCCGATGATTCTTTTCAGGCGCGATATTCCGTTCGGCACGATGATCGCGCGCGCATGCCAGCAGGCCAATGTAGAACTGCAATCCGTCGTAGATGTGACGCGCGCAGACCAGGCGCTGGCGCTGGTGAAGGGCGGTCTGGGATTAGCCATTGTCGACGAGTTTGCCGCAGACGATCACGGCCTCGTCATACGTCCGTTGATCGAGGAGCTGGAGCTCGTTGCAACCTTTGTCTATTCGAAGTTCTCGCCTCCGTCACGCAACACGACGCTGCTAATGCACGCGGTTTATAAGCAGGCGCAACGCCTTAGCCGTCATATTGCCGGTGTGCCGCTGCCGGCGTAGTCAAATGTTCGGCTTTGGCTGGGGAGATCTCGCATTCGCTGGGGTGCGCTCACACGCGCGATTGACGAAAACGTTAGTTCAGATAGAGGTCCGGTCTTTCGGCAACGGCACTAGAAAGAGACGCGGAGAACTGAAGTCCGCGCGAAGCGAACCTCAGTTCTTTTGAAAACGAGCCAATCAGCAGCCGGAGAACTTGCCGCGCTGCTGCGGCCCATAAACGGCTTACTGCTTCGTCACCTGGCCGTAGGCGATCACCGAGTTATCGGCTGCCTTGATCAGATAGACGATCGAACGTTGATACAGCGTCGTGCTGCCGGTAACGGGCAGGAACGTGATAGCGGCGTTACCGGAGTAAGTCGTTCCGGAAGCCAGCAAGCAGGTACTCGTGGTGCCGCTCACCGTCATCGTGTAGAGGTTCTTGTTCGAACCCGGCGTCGTCAATGTCAGCGTCCCGGTGACGGGGCAGCCGGAAAGGTTGCCGGTGAAGCCGCCGGCGGCGTCGATGGTCAGCGTCGTCCCACTTTGCGCCCACGTTCCCGTTACGCTCGATTGCGTGACGGCAAGCGCGTTCGCCGGATCGTAGTTCAATGCCAGGTTCACCGTCTGGCCGTTGGCGACATAGCTGCCGTTCAAGGTTTGCTTCGCGCTGTACGTTCCGCTTCCCGACGAGGCCGTATAGCGGAAGCCGCCTGTGCTCTCGAAACCGCTCGTCAATGTCCAGTTCGGCTCCGCGGGTGCCGCGATGCCGAAGAAGGTCGATGTGACGACCGTGAAGATGCCGCTCAGGTAGGAGATGTTGTTCGCCGGGTCCACCATGGCGGTCGTGCGCGAGGACGAGGAAGTCGTCCAGATGCCCTCGAAGCCATTGCCCGTGGCGGCAGTCGAGCCGGCCTGCGGGGACGTCAGGCTGGGCAGCGACTCGCCCGCCACGACGGGCGCCGACGAGGGCGCCGGTGCGCTGGCACTCGTGGCCGGCGCAGCGGTTTGAGCAGGCGGCGAACTGTCGCCTCCGCCACCGCCGCACGCAGCGAGCGTAAATGAACCGAACGCGGCAATGACTAAAGGTAGTTTTTCTTTCATTTTCATTATGATATTTAGCGTGCGGACCGTAGCTTCCGCAAAATGATTGTTGAACTCTCGATATGCCCGCGCAGAATCGCGCACCGATTTAAACGGCAGCAAAAGGGAAATCTTTAGTATTTTTTGAAGAAGCGTCTTTCAACTTCGAATGCTTTATTTGCAGTGGGTCTGTATGTGCGCGCTTTGAATGCAATGCGCATAAAACGAACGCCAGACGTCTCGCTGTTCGGAAGAGAAGCGACTCGTGCCGTGCGCCAATTGAGTTTGTTTTCCGACGGAGATGAATGCCTCGACTTCAGGCATTCATTCGTCATTCAGGGGGCGCAATAGTCCGCGCAAGCTTCGCAAAGCTATTGGGCGCCGGGACGCATATCGCTAATGCGATGCTCCCGGAGCCGCCAGTTTCTTGACGTCGGAGTGCCAGTGCAGGCGGGGTAGCGATCTGATCGACCGCTTGAAGGAAGAGTTGCTTGCGCTGAAACGAATATTAGATGTAGCCGTCATGCTAACGGCTAAAGAGTTCGTCTGAACTCCGTTTGCGAGACGCAGGCATTCGCGGCCGGTTTCGCCGCGCTAAATGTACGTCAACCGCGTGTATCGACCCACTCGTGCGCCCAACGTGCGGAGTGCTGCAATGCCTGTTCTTCGTCGGTGAAGTAGTCGAGCGAATAGAACTGGTAAAGCCCTTCAGCGCGTGCGCTGTCGGCGCGCTCGAGCAAAAGGTTGGACGAGAATGTACCGTCGGGCAAGCGATGCGCCGATGGTTTGATGGCATAGCCGTTGTAAAGGTGAATTTGTTGGTTTTGCATTTTATATTTTAATAATGTGCGAGTGCGCCTGCCGTGCGAACTTCTATTGAGTCGCGCGGACGAGTCGATTCAAAGCCATTGCGAGCCGAATCAGAACGCAGTCGGGAAGCTAAAGAGGGCGTTCAAGCCGAGGGGAGAATGAGGAGCAACGAGGCGATTGGCGCTTGAGCGAGCTGCCTGATACATGCAACTCAAAGCGATTCGCGCCAACTGTGGGAGACAAAGCTCCGCGAGGATGTCGCTGCAGCCCGATGTCCGTTGCCGGACACCGAGCCCTTCAAACTAGCTTACAGCGGCGTGATGTTGGCCGCTTGCAGACCCTTCGGGCCTTGCTTCGTTTCGAAGCTCACCTTCTGATTTTCAGCGAGCGTCTTGAAGCCGTTGCCGCTGATTTCGGAGAAGTGCGCGAACAGGTCGTCGCCGCCCTTGTCCGGGGTGATGAAGCCAAAGCCTTTGCTGTCGTTGAACCACTTAACGGTACCGGTATCCATGAAGAATCCTTGAGGAAATAAAATTGAAAATGTGCTCTGTGAAGGAGCGTTAGAAGCGTCAAGGAGGGAGAGGACAACGAATACCGCTGAGAGAGCGAGACATTGATGAACAGCAATCGAACTTCTTGAACTTCGGGTGCCACAGTAACCGGTCCGGCACAGCAGCGTCAACAGTTAACTTGTAACTGTTCTGTTGGGCGGCTCCATTAAGCGCGGCGAAGGCGCCGCAATGCGGCCCCGCTAGCGGTTTGCCCTTGTCTTCGCCTGTCGCCGCGACCATCGGTACGCGGCTCACGCGAGGATGATTTAGATGCCGACCTTGTGCGCGGTCATAATCAGACGCAAGCCAAGCGCGGCCACTGCGCTTGCGGCGACACGATCGATCCACGCCTTCCATTGCAGATAGACCTCGCGCGGACGCCTGCTCGAAAAGCACAGCGCGACGACTGTGTACCAGCCTGCTTCGATGGCGAAGATCGCGGGCGGTAATGCGAAGTAGCACCATAGCGGCGGATGTTGCGGCAACAGCGCCGCGAAGATACTGCCGTAATAGACTGCCGTCTTCGGATTGCTCAGTTGGGTACTAAGGCCGATCCAGAACGATTTGCGCGGATTCGTGGTAACGGTTTGCGTGGCGTCGAACGCGAGCGGTTTGGCGGCGCCGCGCCAGATCTTCGAGGCCAGATAGATCAGATAAAGCCCGCCGGCCACTTTGAGCCCGATGTAAAGCCATTCGACAGTAGCGAGTAACGTATATAAGCCGAGCAGCGCAATGCCGCTAAAGAAGACCCCGCCAATGCCCATGCCGAGCGCCGTCGCAAGACCGTCGCCGCGAGACAGGCCGATCGCATTGCGCGCGACGATGACAAAGCTCGGTCCCGGACTCATTGCGCCTAATAACAGCGCGGCGAGAATGGTGAGAATAGCGGTTGATGCTGGCATGGCAGTGTCTCCGTCGAGTGCATATGAATAGCGCGTGTTGTCCTAACATAGCATGAGAGCGCTGGCTCTCATCTAACAAGCAGTACGAGCAGTGTAAAGACATACGCATTCGCTGCAAGCAACATTATGCGAATGCTAGAATCGGCTTCCAGTCCTCCATATTGTTGAAGCTGCCTTGGAGCACTGAGGCAGGCGGACGCAATTCCTGCTATCGCGACGAATTCCGCTTCATACAGGCGGCTTTGATCGTGCAAGCGATCTTCCATGATATCGAGTCGTTGCTGACTGTGCGCCAATTCCGTTCTCCGAATAACCGGCGCACGCGGCACAGAACCTGAAGTTGCATGCCATACCGCCCACAAACTCCTACATTTGCTTTTGGTTCTTCTGCCTGGCTCCGTTATATCGCGATATTTGGCCTCTTGTGGCTGAGCATCGGCTGGACATTCGGCGCGACTCACGAGTCTCCACGGCACTCTTCACTTGGCTATTCGCGTAACGTAAAAAAAGTCACGACTGGTGAGACGCGGCGGCGCGTCACACGCAAGCGCAAGCATGTCACCGACGACGAGCGTTCACAGCACGCGAGCAAGCTCACGCCCAAGTCGCGCCGTCAGGCATCGCGCACCGCGCGCGAGCCGCGCGCTACAGGGCGCGCAGCCAAACTGGCGGCGCATCGCAACCGGCGGTCCGCGTCGGCCGCACGCGTAATCGCTAATGCAACGCTTTCGGCTCGTACGAAGCATGCGGGCCTTCGTCTTTCGCCTCGCTGCGGATATACGCCCAGGTCGCGCGCGTTGCTACGGTCGCGTTCAGTCTTCGTTGTCGATGAAAGAACGCACACGATGCTCGCAGAAAAGCAGGCCGATCGCGTCATGCCAATTGCTTCGATATCCAAACTAATGACGGCCGTCGTGTCGCTCGATACAAGGCGCTCACTGAATGAGCCGCTCAACGTTACTGTTCAGGATCAGGACTTCGACAAGTTCACCGGCTCACGGCTTACTGTCGGTTCGGTGCTGCCGCGGGGTGACATGCTGCATATCGCGCTGATGTCGTCGGAGAATCGCGCTGCCGCCGCGTTGAGCCGCGATTACGCCGGTGGCCGGCCGAGCTTTGTCGCCGCGATGAATGCAAAGGCGCGCGCACTCGGCATGCGGCACACGCGGTTTGTGAATGGCACGGGGCTGTCACCGCAAAACGTATCGACGGCGCGAGATCTTGCTCGCCTCGTGGCTGCCGCTAGCCGCTATCCGTTGATCCGCGCTTATTCGACCGACCGGGATCAATTAGTGTTTCCCGGCGGACCGCGCACGCGTTTGAGTTATCACAACTCGAATGCGCTCGTGCGGGGCGGCGACCGGTCGATCGTATTGCAGAAAACAGGGTTCATTAACGAAGCGGGGCACTGCGTCGTCGTGCGAATGATCGTGCATGGCAGGCCGATCGACATTGTCGTGCTGGGTGCGCCAGGCCCGCGCGATCATATCGCGGACGTGATCACGATTCGCCGCTGGCTGCGTTGCTCATTGCACTGACTAATGACTCGTGCCCGCGCTTTTCTGCAGGCGCAAAAAAAGCCCGCGCAAGGCGGGCTCAACTACTCGGAGTTTCGCGATCCAGTCGCTAGACGGATCACTTTCAGTCTAGGTGAAAGCTTTACGAAAGTGTAGGGGAATCGCGTTATAGGTCGAAAAAAACCGTTTCCTTGTCGCCTTGCATGTAGATGTCGAAGCGATACACGTTGGCGGTGCTCGGCTCGCGGCGCGCGATCAGGGTTTCACGCCGGTCGGCCGGAACTGCCGCCAGCACGGGGTCGCGCTCGTTGGCTTGCGCTTCGTCCTCGAAATAAATGCGCGTGAACGTGTGAAGCAGCATGCCGCGCATCGTCACGATGACGTTTAAATGGGGCGCCTCGTCGGGGCTCACGCGGCCCGGTTTGACCGTCTCGACGACAAAGCGCTTTTGCGGGTCCGTGCCCGTGCCGACGCGTGCAAAGCCGCGAAAGCCCGTCTTGAGAATTTCCTCGCGCGATTCGGGGTAGTGGCCGTCGGCATCGACCTGGGATACTTCGAGCATGGCGTCGCCGACCACTTTGCCGTCACCGTCGAACACCTGTCCCACGATCGTGATGTGCTCGCCCGCCGCTTCGCGGTCGGCCACCACTGGCGTGAACAGGCTCCTGAAGTCGAAATCGTATTGCTGCGGGCACAGGCCGTACGCGAAATACGGTCCGACCGTCTGCGAGGGCGTTTGCTTGAGAGTGGTCATGGCTTAGCGCTCCATCGGAGTTTCGTTACGGCCGCGCAGCACGATGTCGAAGTCGTAGCCGAGCGCGTAGGCCTCTTGCGTGGTATCGAGCGAAAATTTCGCAATCAGTCGATCACGGGCCTGCTCAGGCGTGCCCTGGAAAATCGGATCGAACGCCAGCAACGGGTCACCGGGAAAATACATCTGCGTGACGAGGCGCGAACCGAAATGCTCGCCGAACAGCGAGAAGTGAATGTGATTCGGACGCCACGCGTTCGGATGATTGCCCCACGGATATGCGCCCGGCTTGATCGTCAGAAAGCGATAGCGGCCTTCGTTGTCCGTGATGCAGCGGCCCGCGCCCAGGAAGTTCGGATCGAGCGGCGCGTCGTGCTGATCCATTTTATGCACATAGCGGCCAGCCGCATTCGCCTGCCAGATTTCCACGAGAGTGTTGCGCACCGGGCGTCCGCCCTCGTCCAGCACGCGCCCCGTCACGATGATGCGTTCGCCAAGCGGTTCGCCGTTACGGACCGCGTTGCGCGTGAGATCGCTGTCGAGCGCGCCGAGGTCTTCGGTGCCGTAGACGGGCACGCGCTGATCGCGCAGCTTTTCCTTCAGCGGAATCAGCGGGCGTGTCGGGCCGCGTTTAACCGAGGAACCGTAGCCGGGATAGATGTATTCGGGATGCGACGCGAAATCGCGCGCGCTGAGAAAGGAATCGTCCATCAGTGTCTCCTTCGGGATTTGTGGGATAGGGCTTATCAACGGACTTTATCCAAACTGGACGGTTATGAAAAATGACGTTTTGGCGCTTTTCGTATAACCTTCCGTTATGCAACGCAGTCTCGCGGACAGCCGCGTCAAATTCCGTCACTTACAGTGCTTTCTGGCCGTAGCCCAGTTCGGCAGCGTCCAACGGGCCGCTGACAGCCTTTCGATTACGCAGCCGGCCGTCTCCAAGACGGTCGCGGAACTCGAAACCATTCTGGGCGTAAAACTCTTTGAGCGTGGCCGTCACGGGGCGGTGCCCACGCGGGAGGGGCAACTCTTCATGCCCCATGCAAGCGCGTGCGTCAGTGCGTTGCGGCAGGGCGTCGATCTGCTCGCGCGCGCGGAAGGCGCGGCCGCGGCCACGCTCGAAGTCGGGATTCTGCCGACTGTCGCGGCGGCACTGATACCGCCCGTGCTCAAGCGTTTCGCGTCTCTCTGGCCGCGCGTGATCGTGCGCCTCGCAACCGGCGCAAATCCCGAATTGCTCGAGCGCCTGAAAGCGGGCACGATCGAATTTGCCATCGGGCGACTAGCCGATCCCGAACGAATGGTGGGGCTGAGCTTCGAGCAGTTGTTCACCGAACCGCTGATTGCAGTCGTGCGCGCGGGGCATCCGCTCGATGCAGCGCCCGGTTTACCCTCGGCCGCATTGCAGGATTTCACAGTCGTGTTGCCGTCGTTCGGAACGCTGATCCGGCAGTCGGCGGAAAGTTTGTTGAGCGCTTGGGGTGTGCCGCCGCTGTCGGCGTTCGTGGAAGTGCTGTCGGTCTCGACCGGCCGTGCGCTGACGCTCGAGAACGACGCCGTGTGGTTTGTGCCGCTCAGCGCGGTGGAGTACGAACTGGCGCACGGCATGCTTGTGCGTCTTCCGTTGCCGTTCGCAGGCACCGGCGAGCCGGTTGGCTTGATCCGGCGCTCGGACACGCAGCCGTCAGCAGTGGGAAGGGCTTTTATCGACGCTGTGCGAGAAGTTGCTCAGTTGCGAATGGCCGCGAGCGCAAGCAGGCCTGCGGGCAACGCTAACCGCAAGCGTGCGCGCCGTACAACGTCGACAACTTGATGTACAAAGCGCAGCGAACGGTGCTACGCGGTGAGTTGCGCGCGCGGACCGGCTGCGGCTCTGTGAACCAGTCAGTACAAAATGAAGTTGCGAACGTCACGCTAGCCGGTGTACAAACACGTTGCAAAAGCCGTCGCCGACCGCGCGATGCAGCGCCGCGCTGCGAGTCGAGACGGGTTGCAAAGACATCGGAAACACTGGAAACAGCGTCGTAAGACAGTACAAGGAGATTGCCATGCCTAGCGACTTGCCCACTCCAGACGCCGCGCTTCGCGCCGTGTCGGCGCCTGAGCACAATCCGCTCGGTACGGCCGGGCTGGAATTCGTGGAGTTTGCCTCGCGCGATCCGCAGGCGCTGGGCGAGACTTTCACCAAGCTCGGCTTCAAGGCAATCGCACGCCACATCAGTAAGGACGTCACCCTGTTCCGGCAGGGCGAAATGAATTTTCTGATCAACGCGGAGCCCGATTCGTTTGCTGCGCGCTATGCCGAAGAGTACGGCGCGGGCATTTGCGCGATCGGCATTCGCGTGGCCGACGCGCAACGCGCTTTCGACCGCGCGATCGAACTCGGCGCGTGGGCTTTCGAAGGCGAGAGAATTGGCGCCGGCGAGTTGCTGATCCCGGCGATTCAAGGCATTGGCGATTCGCATATCTACTTTGTCGACCGTTGGCGCGGACGCGGCGGGCAGCGCGGCGGCCTTGGCGATATCTCGATCTTCGACATCGACTTCCGTCCGATCCAGATCGACACTGCGCACGCCGACCTCAGCCATGCAGGCACGGGTCTCGTCGCCGTGGATCATCTGACGCAAACGGTCGGCGAGGGTCGCATGCAGGAATGGCTCGACTTTTACCGCGACCTGCTCAACTTCCGCGAGATTCATGAGCTGCACGCGAACTGGCATGTGTCGGCCGAATCGCGCGTGATGGTGTCGCCGTGCGGTGCGATCCGCATCCCGCTGTACGAAGAGGGCACGCGCCGGACCGACCTGATGCACGAGTACTTGCCGGATCATCCGGGCGAGGGCGTGCAACACCTGGCGCTTGCCACAGACGATATTTTCGCGTGCGTCGAGCAGTTGCTTGCAAACCGCGTGGAATTCGTCGAGCCGCCTCCGCGCTATTACGAGCAGCTGGACGCGCGCTTGCCCGGACACGGCCTCGACGTCGAGCGGCTAAAGCGCACGCACGTTCTGGTGGATGGCGAGATCGGCACGGACGGTGTGCCGCTGCTGTTTTTTCAGACCTTTGTGCGTCGCGGTGCGGGCGAGATTTTCTTCGAGATCGTGCAACGCCAGGGACATCATGGATTCGGTGAAGGTAACCTCAGCGCGCTCGCGCGGGCGCGCGAGCAAGCCGGCGCCTGAGGTCAGATTTCGCGCTGCTTTTTCGGCGACTCATTAACGGCCGGTGCTTGCGGAATGTCGGCGCTGGTCGCCATCCATAATACTTCGGCATCCTCTTCACTTGTCGAGACCGCGGCGTGCCCGGTGCGGCTGTCGAAGTACAGGCTGTCGCCGGCGTTCAGATGTGTCGGGGCGTACAACTCGGAGTGAAGGCACACGCTGCCGCTGATCACGTACAAGAACTCTTCGCCTTCATGACGGCCCCAGTCGTCGAACGCGTCCAGCGTGTGCGCCGAGATGCGGATTCGGAACGGCAGCATTGCTTTGTGCGCGAGGTCGGTCGCAAGCAACTCCATCTGATAGCCGCGATACGCGTGACGTTGCCCTTCGCCCTTGCGCGTCAGCGCGCGACGTCCGCTTGCGCTCACTTTGGGCATCGAGCCGAACAACTCGCCGATTTCGATCTTCAACCCGAGGACGATCTTTTGCAGGACGTCGAAAGTGGGGGACATGAGGCCGTTTTCCACTTTGGATAGAGTCGAGCGAGAAACGCCGCAAAGGCGGCTCGCCGTTTCGAGCGTCAAATCCTGCGACTGGCGGGCAGCGCGGACGCGACGGCCAAGATCGGTCGTCGAGGGTTCAGCGGGCTTGGTGATCTGGGTGTCCATGAGGTCTGCTGCTTTCGTTGCTATCTGAGCGGTAGTTTGCTGTTTCCGATAATAACATTTAGCGCGGATCGTGAAGTTAGCGCCTCCGCTGCCGATTTGGCTGTCGGCGCAATTGCAGATGATGGTCGGACTTTCTGATTGGAAACAGGGGGTATGCGTGCATTCAGCGTTTAATAGGCTCCGCGCTGCGGCATTTCGGCCGCTGTCGTTGCCAAAAGGCTGTTTAAAACCTTTCGATGACATAAAACTGACTCAACGCAATTTGATATGCCCGTCGTCATGTGCATTAACTTAGGTTAAAAACGCGTGATTGGATTGATTTATTGCCGCAATGTATTACGATGCTCAAACTAAAAATAGCATCAAGAAGATAAACCCTCATGTCGCAGAATCGGAAGAAACGCCAATCGGGGAATAAGGCACGCAGGAGGCCCTTGGGAAAAGCGCAGTTATTACCGCACACGGCCGCGTACGTGCGTGAACAGTCGCTCTGCTGGCATCTGGCGTTGGCTGCGTTCAAAACCGGAAACGGTAATGGCGATTTGCTTGCCAAAATCGTCAAGGCGCTTTATCTCGCCTGGTACCTTCAGGAGGCAGGTTTTGGTGCGGTGGAGCGCGAGGTTTATCTTGATGCTGAACGTATTCTCGATGTCGCAGCTTCGTGTGCAAGCCGGGGTGTTTGGGTTATCGAAAGCGCGGATTGTCCGCCTATTATCCAGATTCTCGATCTACATGAACGGCAATTGCTTTGTGCGCCTGTGTTCGCTGTCGCCGAGGCGGAATCATGCGTAGTGCGTTTTGGAAAAAGCGAGAAAAGGGCGCCGTGGTGATGCAGTCCTGTAAATTGCATGGTTCATCGCGACAATCCATCTGCTCGAAGCGCTCCTAACTGCCCGAAGCGGCAGAGGACCAGCCGTAGCCAGGCGCGCTGCTTGCTCATACAGTGCAGACCCAAATGCATGGAGCGCGAAAATGCCGAACAACGATTCAGACGAAATGGACGACCAGGGCAACGCTTCGAAGGCTACCGGAGCTTCAGGAGGCGGCTCGTTCGGTAATCAGCGCGGCGCACCAGTCACTGGTGGCGCGCCGGAGAACGGACAGAGAGGCGAAGGCGAGGTGCATCCTGCGCCAGATACCAATCCGCGAGGCAATCGCGCCCACGAAGCAACCGAGGGGCAGGACAACGGGCAAGATAAGGCATAAGCCAAGCACACGCAGAGCGTTGACGGCGATATGCATAGCAACACGGTCGGCGGCGTTGCCGCGCAGCAGGGCAACTCCCGGATAGGCGACAGCGCCCGGCCGTACGGTTAGACGTCGAGCGATAGCGATTGCCGCGGTACAACGCGTGGTTCGGGACGGCGGTGTTCGGACGTAATGGGTGCTGGAAACCTCGAACGGGGCCAACAATGACAGAAGCACGGACACGACTCAATTCCCGACGACGACCCTGAACGATTCTGGCCAACACGAGTTGGCACGCTGACAAGTGGCCCGCCGCAACGCTTCGCTCTTTGCGAAGCAACGAAGGGTAGATCCGCACTAGAAAGTCGACGGTCATTGGGACTGGCAGTCTTCCCGATCGCCTGGGAGACGTCTATGAACCGCAACATGTATCTGCACAAATGTGCGCTGTCCTGGCGCCGGGTAGTGTCGACCGGCCTGCTTGCCATCTTCTGTATTGCCTGTAGCGGCGGCTCGGGCGGCGACTCCAGCACGAGCAGTACGAACGGCGGAAGCGGGTCCGGCGGAACGGGCACCGGCGGGACCGGCTCGGGTGGCTCGGGCGGTTCGGGCTCGGGTGCAACGTCTTCTGCGAGCGACGTTCTGACGTATCACAACGACCTCGCCCGTACCGGACAGTACCTTGCGGAGACGACGCTGACGCCCGCCAACGTTAACCCGACCGGATTTGGCAAGGTTGCGTTCCTCGCGGCAGACGGCAAGGTCGACGCTCAACCGCTCTACGTCAGCAATCTCCCCATTGGCGGCACGGCGCACAACGTCGTCTACGTCGTGACCGAGCACGCCAGCGTATACGCATTCGACGCCGACACCAACACACAACTGTGGCAGCGCTCCCTGCTTGGCTCCGGCGAGACGACGAGCGACGATCGTCACTGCGGTCAGATCACACCGGAAATCGGCATCACGTCGACACCGGTTATCGACCGCACGCGCGGCACGGCGGGCGTCCTGTACGCGGTCGCAATGAGTAAAGATGCGAGCGGAGGCATTCATCAACGCCTGCACGCAATAGATCTCGTGACAGGATCGGAGGCGCTTGGTGGTCCCACCGAGATCACGGCCACCTACCCTGGAACCGGCGCGAACAGCAGCAACGGTGTCACCGCTTTCGACCCTCAGCAATACGCGGAGCGCCAGGCGCTAACCCTCGTCAACGGCAATGTCTATCTTGCATGGACGTCGCACTGCGACCAGGGCACTTACGGCGGTTGGGTCATGGCCTACAGCGCGGATACGCTTACGCAGACAAGCGCGCTGAACCTCACACCAAACGGAAGTGAGGGCTCGGTCTGGATGAGCGGTGCGGGTATGGCATCCGACGGCGCATTCCTGTACCTCCTCGACGCGAACGGCACTTTCGACGCAACGCTGAATGCGCAGGGTTTCCCCATTGCAGGCGACTATGGGAACGCCTTCCTTAAGCTGTCGACGTCGCCGAGGCTCGGTGTGGCCGACTATTTCGCAACTTTCGACACTGTCGTGCAATCAGCAAGGGACGCGGATCTCGGATCGGGCGGTGCATTGGTACTGCCGGACCAGGCAGACGCAAGCGGCACGACCCGGCATCTCGCCTTGGGAGCGGGCAAGGATTCGAAGATCTACGTGGTCAATCGCGATTCGATGGGCAAGTTCAACACGAGCGCCAACCAGATCTGGCAGGAGATCGACGGGCAACTGCCGGGAGGCGTTTTCGGCATGCCCGCCTATTACAACCATGTCGTGTATTTCGGCTCCGTGGGCGACAATCTCAAGGCGTTTCCGGTGACCGCTGCACTCCTGGCAACGAGCCCCGCATCGCGCAGTCCCGGCACTTTCCCTTACCCAGGCGCCACGCCCAGCGTTTCGGCGAATGGCGCGTCGAATGGGATTGTCTGGGCCGCCGAGAACGGCGCCGTTGGCGCGCTGCATGCCTTCAACGCCGGCGATCTGAGCCAGGAACTCTACAACAGTAACCAGTCCGGGACGCGAGACACATTCGGCGCGGGAAACAAGTTCATTACGCCAATGATCGCGCACGGGCACGTATACGTGGGCACGACCAACGGCGTGGCGGTATTCGGTTTGTTGAAATAGAAAAGAAGCTGAAGCTCGCGGCGCCCGGCCAAGCGCGGCGAGCTTCAACTGCCGATTACCCTCTTCGCCCTCTTTTTCCTGACTCCGGGCTCGACTCCCACGCGCAGATCTCGCCGCTTAACCGCATCGACGACAGCGCGAGCGACCTGCTCAAATTCCTCCTCCCGCTGCGACAAATAAAGCCATTTGCCGAGTACGGGATGCGGCGCGAGATGCACAAACTCGGCAATGAGATCTGCATGCCGATCACGCGACGTGCACACCAGCAGTCCATTCCAGGGCTCCTCGCCGTCGCCGACCGCAAGACAGAGCAAGCCATCTACATAAGCCGCTTCGAAGCCGAATAAGCGCTTCCTCAGAAAGCCGGGATCGTCTTCGAAAGGCTCGAAGATCCACAGCAAAGAATTCTTAACGGATGAACCCATGACCGCTCCTGTTTGCGAGCGATCATCTTAAGGCGAAGAGACTGCATAAAGGAGACGCACAGTCCCACAAGGCCTTGCGCAATAGCAACCCAGGCCGGCAACCGGCCATTGCGCAGAATGCCCAACGCTCACTTGGCAGGCGCGGCAGCCCCTGCTTGCGACGAACCCGTCGCCGTAGAACCGTAGCCGGTGGTATCGCTTTGAGCCATCGCATTTTGCGCAGCAATGCGAGCTTCGGCTGCTTGAATGTCCGCGGGATAAGTCGCATCCACAGCAACGGCCGGGTTGTATCCCGCCTGCTCGATCTGCTTCAGCTGAGCCTTCACTTCCGCGCGCGTGAGCGGCTGCTCCGACTGTGCAAACGAGACAACTGGCGCGGCCAGAACAACAACCAGCGCGACTGTTTTGATAAGCGATTTCATGATGCTTCCCTCCGGGAATGATGTACTCCGATGCCGCAGCGGATCGTCGGCACCATTCGCGGATTTTAGGAAGCCCTTATTCCAGGGAAAACCCCCAATGCTGTAATTCACTCTTGCAGCAAATGACAAGTCGGCGTGCTGTAATGGACGGCGTAAACAATGAAGGCACTTCGTCAAACGCCGTGGCGCACGTCGACCTTGTACGCGGTGACTTGCCGGTAGGTGTCTCCTGCCCGAACGATTACATCGCTCTGTTCCGCCGGCATGTTCACCTGGTTCGGAAAACCGCCAGCTTCGAGGCAGAGCCCTGCATGTGCCTGATAAACCACACCGCCGCGTCCCGCGTCTCCTTTCAACCAGTTGCCGCTGTAAAACTGCAAGCCACGCTGGTCGGTTGACACGGTCAATTCCCGTCCGCTCCCCGGATCGTAGAGAGACGCGACTTCGCGCATATGACCGGCTTGATTGGCGCCAGCAGCCGCGTCGCGCAGCACGTAGCAATGATCGAAACCGCCCGCTTGCACGAGTTGTCCGTGCGGCCAGTCGAGGCGAGCACCAATCGGCGCGCTCTGCCGGAAGTCGAATGCATTGCCCGCTACATCCGCAAGCCTGCATGGAATCATTGCTGCATCGACTTCGAAGAATTGATCGGCGTCGATCGACAGCATGTGTCCGCGAATATCCGCGCCTGCGCGGCCAGTCAGATTGAAGTACGCATGGCTCGTCAGATTCAGCGGCGTGGCGGCGTCGGTAACGGCTTCGTATTCGATGGTCAACGTGCCGTCATCGTCGAGCGTATAGCGCACTTGCGTAGTGACGTTGCCTGGAAAGCCCGCGTCGCCTTCCGGCGACTCGAGCCGCATGAGCAGCGATCCGTTGTCCTCGCTGACATCCCACATCGCACGGTGGAAGCCCACGCTTCCCCCATGCAGCAGGTTCGCGCCCTCGTTGCGATCGAGCGTGTACTGGATGCCATCGAGCGTAAAACGGGCGTCGGCAATGCGATTCGCCCACCGGCCGATCAGCCCGCCCATATAGGTCGTGGCCGCGACGTAATCGGCCGGCGTGTCATGTCCGAGCAGAATATCGCCGAGACGTCCGGTGCGATCCGGCGCATGCCACGAAACGAGCGTCGCGCCCAGGTCGCTGATGGCGACCTTCATGCCGTGCGCGTTGCGCAGCGTGAAGAGCCGTACCGGGTCGCCGCCATTGAGCGCGCCCCAAGGCTCGGATGAAAGTTGTGCGATGCTGATCATGTCGTCGATAAAAATTTGAGAAGTAAAGGCATGCTCAGCCTGGCGTGGAAGCCTGAGTCGAGTTCACGCGATCCTGGTACTCGCGCGGCGTGCAACCGAGTTCACGCCGGAAAACCGCATACATGTATTGCAGCGACGTGAAGCCGCAACGTATCGCCACTTCCGCACTCGATGCATCGCGCTTCGCAAGCAGCGCCTTCGCGACATCCAGTTTATGGCGCAGGATTTCCTGATGCACGGTGCATTTTCGTTCGCGTCGAAAGTACTCTTCCAGCGACGAGCGCGACACGCCCACGTAATCGGCCACCTGTTCAGTGCGAATGCCCTGGCACGCGTACTGACGGATGAAATGCCGCGCGCGCATCACATACGGACTCGCAAGCGGTTCGTGTCTTGTCGACTCGAGCACGTTGATCCCGACGGGCGGCACGAGAATGCGCCGCCCAGGAAAGCGCGCACCGCGCAGCATCTGATGCAAAAGGTGAGCGGCGGTGCGCCCCATTTCTTCGGTGCCCTGTATCACGGAGGAAAGCGGAATGCGTGTGAGCGTCCGCGTTAGCGGGTCGTTGTCGATGCCGATAATCGCGACTTCTTCCGGTACCGGAATGCCCGCAATCAAGCACGCTTGCAGTAAATGGCGCGCGCGCGCATCGGTCACGGCGATAATGCCAACGGGCTTAGGCAACTCGCGCAGCCACGCAGTCAGCTGTTCGGTCGCCTGGTTCCATGAAGGCGCGCTGGTCGACAGCCCACGATAAATCTCGCTCTGAATCTGCTCGGCGCTGTGCCCGTCCGTGCTGCGCAGATGAGCGAACGCAAGTTCGCGCTGCTGCGCCCAGCGGTTCTCTTGCGCTTGCGGCAAGCTGTACAGCGCAAAGTGTTCGAGGCCGGCGCCAATTAAATGCGTATAAGCCAGTGAAACGAGCTTGCTGTTATCGGTCGCGATATAGGGTAAATCCGGGGGATACTGTGACGGGTCTTCAAACGACGAGCCCACCGCGACGACCGGCAATGGGCAATCGCGCAATGCTTCACTCACGGCAGGATCGTCGAAATCCGCAATGATTCCGTCGCCGTCAAAGCGCTCGATACCCGTCAAGCGGCAACGAAAATCTTCTTCCAGAAAGAGGTCCCACGCCACGCGTGTGGACAGCAGGTAGTTACCAATGCCGGTAATGATCTCGCGATCGTAGACCTTGTTCGCGTTGAACAGCAGTGCGATCCGATGGGTCGTCTGTGGAGTTTGCGGACGGGTCATGGCGGTGCTCGGCATGCGGATAGTCAAACCCGCAAAGCCTTCGTCTCCTATGTCGACAGAGCAGGCGCTGCAGCGTCTATCTCCGGTTCGATGTTTTTAAGCGTCCGGTTATTCTAGGCCGCGAATCGCGCACCGGTGCAAAACAAAATGGCGGGCGGTGAGAAACATCAAGCACGCTGCGCAATTTCGCAATTGCCGATGCTTGCGGCAAGCGGCAGCATGGCGTCACCTTATTGACCGGCGCGGCCACGTCCGCACGGGTTGCAGTGCAACAAATACTGGAGACGCTGATGTCCTACTTCGAACACATTCCCGAGATCCGTTATGAAGGCCCGCAGTCGGACAACCCGCTTGCGTACCGTCACTACGACAAGAACAGGAAGGTACTCGGTAAAACGCTCGAAGAACATCTGCGCATTGCGGTGTGCTACTGGCATACGTTCGTCTGGCCTGGTGTCGATATTTTCGGTCAGGGCACATTCAAGCGCCCATGGCAGCAGTCCGGCGACGCAATGGAAATGGCGCATCTGAAAGCGGATGCCGCGTTCGAATTTTTCTCGAAGCTGAGCACGCCGTATTACACGTTTCACGATACCGACGTGGCGCCCGAAGGCAGTAACCTGAAAGAGTACAGCGAGAACTTTTCCCGCATAGTGGACTACCTCGCGCGCAAACAGCAGGACACCGGTATCAAGCTGCTGTGGGGCACGGCCAACCTGTTCTCGCATCCGCGTTATGCTGCGGGCGCGGCCACGAGCCCCGATCCAGAAGTATTCGCATTTGCCGCGACACAGGTACGTCATGCACTCGACGCCACACAACGGCTAGGCGGCGAGAACTACGTGTTGTGGGGCGGACGCGAAGGCTACGACACGTTGCTCAATACCGATCTCGTGCGCGAACGCGATCAACTCGCGCGCTTCCTGCATATGGTCGTGGACCATGCGCATAAGATCGGCTTCAAAGGCGCACTGCTGATCGAGCCCAAACCGCAGGAGCCGACCAAGCATCAATACGATTACGATGTCGCGACCGTGCACGGATTCCTGCTGCAGTATGGGCTTGCGAAAGACATTCGCGTGAACATCGAGGCGAATCATGCAACGCTTGCCGGCCACTCGTTTCATCACGAGATCGCAACGGCTTTTGCACTCGATATCTTCGGCAGCGTAGATGCGAACCGCGGCGACCCGCAAAACGGCTGGGATACGGATCAATTCCCAAATAGTGTGGAAGAACTGACGCTCGCGTTTTATGAAATCCTCAAGCACGGCGGGTTCACCACGGGCGGCATGAACTTCGACTCGAAAGTACGTCGGCAAAGTGTCGATCCGGAAGATCTGTTTTACGGTCACATTGGCGCGATCGACAACCTCGCGCTCGCCGTGGAACGCGCGGCTGTGCTGATCGAAAACGGCCGTCTCGACCAGTTCAAACGCGAGCGTTATGCAGGCTGGGACGCCGAGCTTGGACGCAAGATCCTGTCGGGCGACTTCTCGCTGTCGGCGCTCGCCACCGAAGCGCTGTCACGCGATCTGAACCCGCGCCACGCGAGCGGCCAGCAGGAGCGCATGGAAAACATCGTCAATCAGGCGATTTATAGCGGACGCTGACGAGCACTGTTGCACGTGAATAAAACGCGCGGACATATACCGCGCGAATAAAAAAGCTTTGGGTTGTCGCTTGTCCGGACCTGCGGCTCGCAGCGCAGGCCGTCCAATCCGGAATTCCGGCTATCAAAAGAAGGAGACAGAAATGAAATTCGCAACACGTCGTACTGTACTGGGTTCGCTCGTATGTGGAGCGGTGCTGGCCAGCCTGTCACTGGCGGCGCCGCTTGCGCATGCCAGCAAGGATCATCCGGAGATCGGCTTCTGTATCGACGACCTGCGCGTCGAACGCTGGTCACGCGACCGTGACTATTTCGTCGCGGCTGCGGAAAAACTCGGCGCGAAAGTATCCGTTCAATCTGCCGATGCCAGCGAGGCGCGGCAAATCTCGCAAATTGAAAACCTGATCTCGCGCGGCGTCGATGTCATCGTGATCGTGCCGTTCAATTCCAAGACGCTCGGCAACGTGGTCGCCGAAGCCAGAAAGGCAGGCATCAAGGTCGTTTCATATGACCGCCTGATTCTCGACGCCGACGTTGACGCCTACATCTCGTTCGACAACGAGAAGGTGGGAGAACTGCAGGCGGAAGGTGTTTATAAAGCGCAACCGAAGGGCAACTACTTCCTGCTTGGCGGCGCGCCGACCGACAACAACGCGAAGATGCTGCGCGAAGGACAGCTCAAAGTACTGAAGCCCGCCATCGACAAGGGCGATATCAAGCTGGTCGGGCAGCAATGGGTGCCGGAGTGGAGCGCGTCCACGGCGCTGCGCATCGTGGAAGATGCACTGACTGCCAACAACAACAAGATCGACGCAATCGTTGCGTCGAACGACGGAACCGCCGGCGGCGCGATCCAGGCACTGGCCGCTCAGCACATGGCCGGGAAGGTGCCCGTCTCGGGTCAGGACGCCGACCTCGCAGCAGTCAAGCGGCTGATTGCGGGCACGCAGACCATGACCGTCTACAAACCGCTGAAGCTGATTGCGGGCGAAGCGGCAAAGCTCTCGGTCGCGCTGGCGAAGGGTGAGAAGCCCGCCTTCAATGCGCAATACGATAACGGAAAGAAGAAGGTCGATACGGTGCTGCTGCAGCCTACGTTGCTCACGAAGAGCAACGTGGATGTAGTCATCAAGGACGGCTTCTACACCCAGGCCCAGCTCGCGAGCCAATGAGCGTAACGTGCGCGCGGTTCACGTCGATACATAACGTATCGGCATGAACGCGCGCCCTGCAGCGAGGCATAGCGAATGACGCAACCGTTACTGACGATGCGCGGCATCGTCAAAGCGTTTTCAGGTGTGAAAGCACTCGACGGCATCGACCTGACGGTCTCGCCGGGCGAGTGCGTCGGCTTGTGCGGTGAGAACGGCGCAGGCAAATCCACGTTGATGAAAGTGCTGTCCGGCGTGTATCCGCACGGTACCTGGGATGGCGAAATAACCTGGGAAGGCAAGCCGCTCAAGGCAACGAGCATACGCGACACCGAACGCGCGGGCATCATCATCATTCACCAGGAGTTGATGCTGGTGCCCGAGTTGTCGGTAGCGGAGAACATCTTTCTCGGCAATGAAATCACCCTGCCGGGCGGCCGCATGAACTACGCGGCGATGTACCAGCGCGCTGACGAATTGCTGCGCGAACTCGGCATTAGCGGAATCAACGCGGCGCAACCCGTCATGAATTATGGCGGCGGCCATCAGCAGTTGATCGAGATTGCCAAGGCGCTGAACAAGCAGGCGAAGCTGCTCATTCTCGATGAACCGTCCTCTTCGCTAACTTCGTCCGAGATTGCGATTTTGCTCGACATCGTGCGCGATTTGAAGCGGCGCGGCGTGGCCTGCGTCTACATCTCGCACAAGCTCGACGAGGTCGCTGCAGTTTGCGACACGATCAGCGTGATTCGCGACGGACGGCATGTCGCCACCGAACCAATGCACGCGCTCACCACGGACCGCATCATTTCGTTGATGGTTGGCCGCGAGATCAAGAACCTGTTTCCCCGCGAGCCGCATCCGATAGGCGAGGTCATTTTCGAAGCGCGCAACGTAACCTGTTTCGACGTAACGAATCCGCGCCGCAAGCGCGTAAGCGATGTGTCGTTCGAATTGCGGCACGGCGAGATTCTAGGCGTGGCAGGTCTGGTCGGCGCTGGTCGCACGGAATTGATGCAGGCGATCTTCGGCGCTTATCCTGGCGTGAGCGAGGCAACGGTTGTGATGGAAGGCAAGACCGTGAAGATCCGCGCGCCGATTGACGCGATTCGCGCGGGCATCGGCATGGTGCCTGAAGACCGGAAGCGGCATGGCATCGTGCCTGGTCTAAGTGTGGGCCACAACATTACGCTCGCGGTTCTGCAGCGCTTTTCTTCTGGAGGACGCATCGATTCAGCCGCCGAACTCGACACGATTCACACGGAAATGAAGCGGCTCTCCGTGCGCGCCGCGCATCCGATGTTGTCGATCGCGAGTCTTTCAGGCGGCAATCAGCAAAAGGCGGTACTCACACGAATGCTGCTGACCGACCCGAAAGTACTGATCCTCGACGAACCCACGCGCGGGGTCGATGTCGGCGCTAAATTCGAAATCTACAAACTCATCTTTCAACTGGCGCAGCGCGGCATGTCGATCGTGATGGTGTCGTCCGAATTGCCGGAAGTACTCGGCATCAGCGATCGTGTGCTGGTGATCGGCGAGGGCGAGTTGCGTGGCGACTTCGTCAACGACGGCCTCACGCAGGAAGACATTCTCAGCGCCGCTATCCGTCCCGTGCAGCGAGTCCCGAACCCAACCGCAGCGAGTGCCGCATGACGCCCGACGTTACTTCACAACGCGCCGACGATACCGCGCCGCGAGGCGCATTCGGCGGCTCACAGCGTATCCAGCAACTGTTCGCGCGTTACAAGATTCTCGCGTTGCTGATCGCCGTGGCCGCGATCTGGATTTTCTTTTCGGTTCTAACGCATGGCGCCTTCGTGACGCCGCGCAATCTGTCGAACCTGCTGCGGCAAATGTCGATTACCGGCATGCTCGCATGCGGCATGGTCTTCGTGATCATTGCGGGCGAGATCGATCTGTCGGTGGGTTCGTTGCTCGGTTTGCTCGGCGGCGTGGCTGCGATACTCGACGTGAACCGCCATTGGCCGATAGGCGTCACGTTGCCGGTGGTGATGCTGCTCGGCGTGCTCGTCGGCGTTTTCAACGGATGGTGGTCCACATACCGGCGCGTACCTTCGTTCATTGTCGGCCTGGGCGGCATGCTCGCCTATCGCGGTATTCTCCTCGGCGTGACGGGCGGCTCGACCATCGCGCCGGTGTCCGACGGTTTCGTGTTCGTCGGACAAGGCTATTTGCCGACGCTTGCAGGCGACACGCTCGCCGTTGTGTTGTTCGTGCTGCTCGCGTTTCTAACCTTACGTCAGCGCCGCAATCGCGAGCGCTACCAGTTGAGCGTGGTGCCGGTCTGGCAGGACGTCGCAAAGGTGATCGGCGCAGGTGTGATCCTGGCGGGCTTCGTTGCGACGCTCGATCGTTACGGCGGCATTCCGGTGCCCGTTCTGTTGCTGCTTGCGCTACTCGGCATTTTTACGTGGATTGCCACGCAGACCGTGTTCGGACGACGCATCTATGCGGTCGGATCGAACCTCGAAGCGACGCGTCTTTCCGGCGTCAACACGAATCGCGTAAAGCTGGCTATTTTCGCGTTGATGGGCCTGATGTGCGCGTTCGCGGGGATTGTGAACACGGCGCGGCTCGCGGCAGGTTCGCCATCGGCGGGCTCGATGGGCGAACTCGACGCGATTGCGGCGTGCTTTATCGGCGGCACGTCGATGCGCGGCGGTTCCGGCACCGTGTACGGCGCGTTGATCGGCGCGCTCGTGATGGCAAGCCTCGACAACGGCATGTCGATGCTCGACGTCGACGCCTATTGGCAGATGATCGTGAAAGGCAGCATTCTGGTGCTGGCCGTCTGGATCGATGTGGTGTCGGGTTCGAACAGGCGGTGAGGTGGTTGGCTATGGGGCGGCCCCGCCCCAAGTCGCCACCGGTCACCCACAATTAATGAAGCACCCCACGACTCCCGGCCAACTCCTCGCCATGACGAAAGCCGCGAGTCGGCGCCTCCATCGCTTCATCCGACGAATTTAAGTTCGCGCCCGCTTCCCCGTCTTACTACTATTGCGGGGAACGCAGGGCGCGAAGTGGCGCCTTCACAGCTTGTTACCGGCGGCAAGCGGATAGGCAATCGTCATGAAGCGCAGAACCTTCCTTGTTGGCGGCGCGGGTGCATTCGGCGCGTTGCTGGTCGGCTGGTCTGTGCTGCCCGCGCGGCAACGTCTGACCACCGCCGCGCCGCTGCCCGTCGAGGGCACACAAACGGCGCTCAACGGCTGGGTCAAGATCGCGTCGGACAATACCGTCACGATCATGATGTGCAAAGCGGAAATGGGCCAGGGCATCCATACCGGCCTCGCGATGGTCCTCGCGGAAGAACTGGACGCCGACTGGTCGCGCGTGCGAGTCGAAGACGCGCCGATCGACAACATCTACAACAGCGTGCAGAGCGTCATTGACGATCTGCCGTTTCGTCCCGATCACGACAGCATCACGAAGCGCACGATCGTCTGGTACACGCGCAAACTGATGCGCGAGGCCGGCACGATGATGACGGGCGGATCATCGAGCATTAACGACCTGTGGACGCCGATGCGCGAAGCGGGCGCCTCGGCGCGCGCGATGCTGATCGCGGCTGCGGCGGCGCAATGGCACGTGCCGGCTGGCGAGTGCGTCGCGCAGAGCGGATACGTGAGTCATCCGTCGGGTCGTAAGGCGAGCTTTGGCGAGTTGTCGTCGATGGCGGCTCAGCAAGCTTTGCCCCACAAGGTCACGTTGAAAGACCCCGCCGGTTTCAAGCTGATCGGCAAGCCGCTGCCTCGTATCGAGGCCGCTTCGAAGCTGAACGGCACCGCGCGTTTCGGCATTGACGCGTTGCCCGACGGCCTGCTCTACGCGAGCGTCGTCATGTGTCCCACGCTCGGCGGCACGGTCGCGAGCTTCGACGCCGCGTCGGCGGCGAAAATGCCGGGCTGCATCAAGGCTCTCGCCTTCCCGCCGTATAACGGCGGCACGGGTGGCGTTGCCGTGATTGCAAACAACCCGTTTCGCGCGATGAACGCGGTCGACGCCATCAACGTAACGTGGAAGCACGGCGCCGCGGCATCACTGTCGAGCGCGGAAGTGGAGCACCGCCTCGCGCTTGCACTCGACGACGGCGACGGCCACGCGTACTACCATCGCGGCGACATTAACGACGCATTGAGCCGCGCGGCCCACACCGTCAGCGCCGAATATCACGCGCCGTATCTCGCGCACGGCGCAGTCGAACCGCTCAATTGCACGGTGCAGGTCGCGGACGGCGCGGCGACCGTATGGGTGTCGACGCAAGTGCCGGCGCTCGCGCGGCATCACGTAGCCAAGGTTTTGCATATCGACGACGACAAGGTCACCGTGCATGCTCAGTTGCTGGGCGGCGCGTTCGGGCGGCGTCTCGAACTCGATTACATTGCACAGGCCGCGGTGATTGCACGCGAGGCCGACGGCCATCCCGTTCAAACGTTGTGGTCGCGCGCGCAAGACTTCACACATGATTTCTATAGGCCGGCATGCGTTGCCCGGTTGAGGGCCGGCCTCGACAACAACGGCAAACTGATTGCGTGGCACAGCGCATCCGCGAGTCAGGCGATCGTGCCCGAAGCGCTCTCGCGCTATTACGGCGTGCCGCGCATTCCGATCGACAAAACCACTTCTGAAGGCGCATTCGATCAGCCATACGAGTGGCCCGTCGTGCGAGTGGCGCACAAGATCGTGGAATTGCCGGTGCCTGTCGGTTTCTGGCGCTCGGTCGGGCACTCGCATCAAGCCTTCTTCACCGAGAGCTTCACCGACGAACTCGCTGCCGCCGCAGGCCAGGATCCCGTGGCGTTTCGCGCTGCGCTGCTGGCGCAGCACCCGAGGCATCTGGCGGTGCTGCAGCGCGTGGCCGCGCTGTCGGACTGGCACGAGCCGTTGACCCATGCCGCCGATGGCGCGCCGCGTGCGCGCGGCGTCGCGCTTCACGAGGCGTTCGGCAGTGTGGTGGCGCAGGTCGCGGAAGTGTCGATCGGGCCGCGCGGGCGAATCCGCGTGCATCGCGTGGTGTGTGTGATCGATTGCGGCTTGCCTGTGAACCCCAATCTGATTCGTCAGCAGATGGAGAGCGGAATCGTATTCGGTCTGTCCGCTGCATTGCAGGACGAGATCACGATCGTGAATGGGCAAGTGGAACAGAAGAACTTCGTCGACTTTCCGGTGGTGCGGATCAACGATTGCCCGGTAATCGAAACTGACATCATGCCGAGTCGCCTGCATCCGCAGGGTGTCGGCGAACCGGGTGTGCCGCCGGTCGCGCCCGCCGTAGCAAACGCGGTGTTCGCGCTGACCGGCAAGCGGCTGCGCACATTGCCCTTGAAGCTCACGTAACGCGGGAGACACGCATGCGATCGCTGAACATCAACGGCCGCGCGGTGGCGGTGCAAGCGGAACCCGATATGCCGCTACTGTGGGTGCTGCGTTGCGAACTCGGCATGACCGGCACCAAGTTCGGCTGCGGTGTCGGCATTTGCGGGGCGTGCACGGTGCACCTGAACGACAAGTCGTGCCTGTCGTGTCAGACGCCCATGTCGACCCTGAATACACAGAAGATAACGACCATTGAAGGGATGCAAGGCGCCGAGGCGCAAGCGTTGAGGGCCGCCTGGACCGATCTCGATGTGGTGCAGTGCGGCTATTGCCAGAGCGCGCAACTGATGGCCGCCTGCGCGCTGCTGAAACAGAAGCCGCACCCGACTGACGCCGACATCGACGCGGCAATGAGCAACATCGTATGTCGGTGTGGCACGTATCCCCGCGTGCGCGCCGCGATTCACGAAGCGGCGAAGCGCCGGCCTGTGTGATAGCCGGCGCTTCGTGGGCGATGGAGTTAGCCTGCCAGCAACTCGACCACGGCCACGACGGCCGTGAAGATGCCAATGCATCCGCCCAGTGCTGCTGCGCTTTTCATGAACGACGACATAGCTTGGCCTCGTAACGTGTTGTGGTTGGTGGCACGTATTTAACCGCAATTGAAAGGCAAAAGAAATGTCGCCAAAAATAAATCGTAAGCTTGAGTGCCGGTATTACGGAGCTTGGGTCACCGGGGTTGCCTGCTGTGATCTGACTGGCGTCGCCCCCGATGGTGTCGGCATATGCGGTGCCGCTGCCTGTGTCTCCTCCCAGCCGCCGCCGAGAGCAAGGAACAGATTGACCTGGTCAATGGCCACCTGACCTTCCGCGACCGCCACCTGAGATTTCGTCGACGTTAGCGTGCGGGTGGCGTCCAGATCGGAGACAAACGACTCGCGGCCTGCGCGATAGAGCCGATGCGTTTCGTCAGCGGATTGCGTCGCTGACTGCAGCGCGGCGCGCAATGCGTCAGCGCGGGCGTAGTCGGAGGCATAGGCGGCGAGGCTCGTTTCGGTTTCGCGCAATGCGGTCAGCACGACGCCGTCGAAGCGCGCGAGCGCGACCTGACTCGACGCCTGCGCTTCGCGTACCCGGCCGCGCGCACCGTTCGCCGGGAACGTCCAGCTGATCAGAGGACCGAAACCCCAGCGCGCGGTCGGCGAAGTGCCGAGGTCTTCCAGAACGCCCGTCACACCTGCCGATGCGCCGATGCTCACAGTCGGATACAGCGCGCCGGTGGCGACGCCAATGCGCGCCGTGGATGCCGCTAACTGACGCTCGGCCTCGCGCACATCGGGTCGACGCTTGAGCAGCGCGGCGCCGTCGCCCACCGGAATCGGCTGACGGATCTGCGGCAGCTTCTCGCAAGCGAGAACAGCGGGCGGCAGGTCCGACGGCGCACGCGCGAGCAAAGCCGCGAGCCGGTACTGGGCGATCTTGCGGCGCGCGGTGTAGCGCGGAATATCCGCGAACAACGTATCCACCTGCGTCTGGCCGCGCGTGACTTCTGTTTGATTGCCACGGCCGGCATCGCGCAGACGGCGCGATACATCCACGCGTTGTCTCTGCAATGCGAGCGACTGCTGCGCGATTTCCAGTTCCTCGGCCGCCGAACATTGTTCGACGTAGGCGCGCACCACGTCGGCGACCACCGTGATTCGCGCGAGATCGGCCGCGGCCTGCACAGCTTCGGTGTCGGCCTGCGCCGCTTCCACGCCGCGCCGAAGTTTGCCGAACAGATCGATTTCGTACGCAACGCTGATGCCGATGTCGCCTTCATTCACGACCGGCAGTTTTTCAGTCAGCAAGTATTTTTCGGCCGATTCCTGCGCGCGTTCGATCACCGCCGAGGCGTTGCCTGAAAAGCCGCCCTGTGCCTGCGCGACGCCCAGCGCCTCGCGCGAGCGCGCGAGATTGGCGGCGGCCACGCGCAAGTCGGTGTTCGATCGAAGCGCTTCGTCGACGAGACCGTTCAGCACGGGATCGTCGTACAGTTTCCACCACACAGCCGGCACGTTGCCGCGTGAGGTGAGCGTTGCGTCCGCGCCCTCGATCTGCGCATTCGCGAGCGGCGCGTTGACGAGTGCGTCTTTCGGCAGCGAGTAGTTGGGGCCGACGTTCATGCAGCCATTGAGCGCCGCCGTCAAAGGCAGCAGCGGCAGTAATGGCAACAGCGGCAGCAGCCGCAGTTGTCGTTGCAATTGCGGTCGAGGCAGTCCGAGCGAACGCAGAAACGGCACGGTGCGCGGCAGTTTCATTGCGAGGCGCCCGAAGTGGCCGCGGCACTCGCAGGCGTTGCGGCGGATGCGCTCGAAGCTCCCGTGACATGCGAAGCGCGCGCATTCGCCAGGTCGCGCACCGACACCGTAGCGGTACGCCCGGCGATCATGCGGAAGTCTGCGGGCACTTCATCGAGCGCGACGCGCACCGGAATGCGCTGCGCGAGCCGCACCCAACTGAACGCGGGATTCACGTTCGGCAGCAGATTGGAGCCTTGCGTGCGGTCGCGATCTTCAATGCCCGCGACGATGCTTTGCACGTGGCCGCGCAGCAAATGCGGCTCGCCCATCACGTTGATGTCAACCGGCTGGCCGATGTCGATACCGCCTAACTTCGTTTCCTCGAAGTAGCCGTCGACACGAAACGAATGCATATCGACAACCGAAACCACCGCCCGCCCGGCGGCAACGAATTCGCCGGCACGCGGCGCGCGGTCGTTCAGGTAACCGTCCACCGGGCTCATGATCGTCGCGCGTTGCAGGTTCAGTTTTGCGGTGTCGATCGCGACGTTCGCGTCCGCGAGCGCCGCTTCCGCCTGGTCCACGCGCGAGCGGCTTTCTTCCGCGACTTCGGCGGCGACCAGATTGCCGAGTTTGCGATTGCGTACGTCCTCGCGGCGCGCCTGATCGAGCGTGGCGCGGCGTTGCTGCGCGGTGGCCTGGGCCTGACGCAGCGCGAGCGTGTAACGCGCCTGGTCGATGACGAACAGCACCTGGCCTTGCCTGACCTGCTGGTTGTCCACCACTTGAACCGATGAGATCAGCCCCGACACGTCCGGCGCGACCTGGATCACGTCGGCGCGCACGTGCCCGTCGCGGGTCCACGGCGCGAACATGTAGTAGTCGACCAGCTTCCACAGCACGAGTGCCGCGGCCACGACGACGATCAGGGTCAGCACGATCTGACCGACGGAGAACCAGGTTTTTTTCACGTTGATTTCACGAAACGAGTCTGTGCGAAACGACGACGACAAGGCCCAGCACCAGCACATAGATGCCGAGGTCGAAAATGGAGCGATGCCACACGAAGCGATAAAAGCCGACGCGCGCGAGCGCCGTGCGAATGGCGAGGTTGATCAGATAGGCGACCAGCATCAGCACGAGCACAGCCGGCACGAACACGCCGAAGATATCTATTTCACCGATCATCGCGGGAAGGGAGCAGAGTGTTGAGCGGCGGCATTACGCGTTCGCCTCAGTTGCGGGCGGCGTGGGTGTTTGCAGCGTGGCTGGAAATAGCGAAAGACGCAAGCCGACAAGCGCATGAAGCGCTTCGCGCAAATGACGTGCCGAAGCCTGCGAGTTCGCGCCCGGCGCGCCGGCATTGGCGAGCCCTTGTGCAATGACGCGCGCTACAGCCGAATCGATCGACGACATCAGGCTGTCCGGCACCGGTTCGCGCGAGCGACGGTTCACGCAGTTTTCATAATAGGCGCGCACGCCGTCGAGCGCGCGGTCGATCGCAGCGGGCGCTTCGCCGCCCAGCTTGCGCGTGAGACGTCGCAGATCGAGTGCATTGAACGCAATGCGCAGGTCGCGAAAGCTTTCGATGGAAGGATGACGATGGTCGTCGGTCGCCGCAAGCCGCGGGATCAATTGCATCAAACGGTCGAGCATGCGGGCCGCGTGATTGCGCGGGTCTTCAATTGTCCGTGTGGACGCGGTCAACGCGACGTCGGTCCAACTCGAACGCAACAGGCGCGCTGCGGCAAGTTCCGCGCCGAACGGGCGTGTGACCCGCGTCCACAGATACGCATACAGCAGCCCCGCGAGGCCCGCGAAATTGCTGTTCAGAAAGGTCAGAAAGTTGGCGTCGTACGCGTCCTGAATGCTGATGAACGTGGCGGTGTTCACGGCGACGAGCACCGTGGCCAGGTTGAACTGCGGGCGCGGAATCAGCGTGCCCACGAGAATGAACGGCGCGGCGAAGAGAACCACCAGCATCGGAAAGTCATGCACGTGCGGCAGTACCGCGAACAGATAGACGCCTGCCGCCACCACGGCGATAGCCGTAGCGACGAAAAAGCGGAAGACCATTGGCGCGGGTTCGTCGAGCGCGGCAAAAAAGCAGCAGGCTACCGCGGCCAGTGTCACGGCGCTGGCGCCGTCTGCCCAACCCGATTCGATCCACAGACTGCACGCGAGAATGACAGCCGCGGCTGCCGAGCCGGTGGAGAACAACATCATGCCGCGATCGTAGAAGCGCTCGGTGCCACCGAGCCGCCAATGACGAAAACGAGGCCGCCATGAGCCCTCTTCACGCGTGATGATGATGCGCAGCGAGCGGCAGTCCTGCCATACGTCGATGACCTGCCTCATGCGCCATAACGCATTCGACAGCAATGCGCCGTCCCATGTCGCGAGCGCGGCGGGCGGCGGCTGCATCGCTGCAATGCGCTCACGCAGCGCATCTGCGGCGGCGTCCGGATGATAGCCCGCGCTGGCTGCCGGCAGAGGCGCGTTGAACCACTTGATGACGTCGGCGAGCAGCGCCTCGAGACCGTCCGGCCACTTGTGACTGCCACTGTTATACAGCGCGAGCAGCGGATCGGCGAGCGACGACATGATCGGTAGCAGCAATTGCATGCGTCCGCGAAGTTCCTGCGCGCGCGTGAGAATGTCGGGGCGTGTGTGGTCGTAGGCCAGTTGGCTCAACAGCAATTCCAGGCCGTTGATGGTGGTCGCGAGCCGCTGCCGCGCGGCGGAAATCGCCGTGCCCGCGATGCGGCCCGACAGCGTTTCGGTCGCGTAGAACGCGGCGTCGCGAAACCAGGCGTCGGTCCGTTCGATGATGGTCGGCGCGAGCCGGCTCGGAAACAGCACGCTGCCCACGATGCTCGCGCACACGATGCCGAGGGTGATCTCTTCTGTGCGGCTAACGGCAAGATCGAACACGCCGGCCGGATTCGTGACCGCGGGCAGCGCGATGATCGGCATCGTATAGCTCGCGAGCAGGAACACGTAGCTGCGCGCAGTCCGGTCCGATACGGCGAGATAGAGCAGGGTGCCGACCCATAGCGCGAGAATCACGCTGAACAGATACGGAGATTCGACGAAGGGCGGCACGAGCAGTACAGCCGCCGACGCGCCGAGCGCGGTGCCGAGCGCGCGATAGATCGCCTTGGAACGCGTTGCGCCGACGAACGGATTCGACACGATATAGACGGTCGCCATTGCCCAGTAGGGCCGTGGTAACTGGAGCGCCAGGCCGATGTACAGCGCGATCATCGCGGCGGCAAACGTCTTGACCGAGAACAGCCAGTCGCGAACGGAGGGGTAGATCATGACGCGTTACGCCGATCTGTTGACGTTGCGTGGCGCAGTTGTGCGGCTGGGGCGGCTTGTATTTTTGGCCGAGCTCGTGGACCGCGTCGACTTCGTGGCACTGGCGCTTTCGGACTCTTCCGCGGAATCGGCTGTGAACGCGGCAAGCACGCGCAAGGTTGCTTCTAGATCGCTGCGTGACACGCCCTTGAGCGCCTGCGCGCGCAGTGTGACCAGTTCTTCTTCCATTTTCTCGGTCACCGCGCGGCCCGCTTTTGTCAGCACCACCGTTTTAGCGCGGCGGTCTTCGGGATCTTCGTCGCGACGCATCAGGCCCGCAGCACACAGTTGGTCCAGCAGGCGCACGAGCGAAGGTCCTTCGATGCCGATGTAATCGGCCAGCGTGACCTGACGAACCGCCTCGCCGAGCCGGCTCGCGGTGAGCAGCGGCGTGGCGCAGGCCTCGGAGACGTTGAACGCGGACAGCACGCCATGACTCGTGCGCCGCCACTTTCTGGCAGCGATCACGAGTGTGCTGCTCACTTTGCGGCGTAAGGCGTCGAGATTCGTCATGGCCGGTATTGTATTTCCAAAACAATCGTTAGCAAACTATCGAATTGGAATTTTTAGCGGCGCATGGCGACGCACGAGCGTCACGCGACCAGTCCGAGTCTGATCGTCCTCGCGAGATCGTCGAGCTGAAAAGGTTTGCGCAGTACCGTGCAGCGTTCTACCGCAAGACCGGAAATGTCGATGTCGGCATAACCGGTTGCGAGAATCACCGGCAAATCGCTGCGCATCTTGCGCGCCTCGGCGATCACGTCGATGCCGTTCATGCCCGGCATCGCGAAGTCGACCATCAGCAGGTCGGGGTCGTCGTCCCGCAGGCGGTTGAGTCCGGCTCGCCCGTCAGCGGCTTCCGTCACGTGGTAGCCGAGCATTTTCAGCGACTCGACGAGCATGGCGCGTACTTCGCTGTCGTCTTCGATCACCAGCACGCGCTTTTCGCCCACGGCGTTCGCTTCGATATTGGACGCCTCCGCAGCCTGCGGCGCGACGGGGTCGCGTAGCGGCAACCACACCTCGACCGTCGTGCCGGCGCCTTCTTCGCTGAAGAGTCTCGCGGTGCCCCCGGCTTGCCGCGCGATGCCGTACACCTGGCTGAGGCCCAGTCCCGTCCCTTTGCCGATCGGCTTAGTCGTGAAGAACGGATCGAACACGCGCGACACGATGTCGGGCGGTATGCCCGAGCCGGTATCGGTGACTTCAATCACGACATAGCGGCCTTCGGCAAGCGTCTGATCAGGCGCCGTGCGCTGCTTCACGCGGACACTGAGCTGGCCGCCGCCGGGCATTGCATCGCGCGCGTTGATCGCGAGGTTGAGCACGGCCAGTTCCAGCTGATTGGCGTCGGCCTGCGTCCACATCTCGTCGCTTTCGAAGTCGTTGCTGTAGCTGATACCCGATCCCAGCGACACCGTGATGATGTCGCGCATGCCTTGCAGCAACGCGACGACGTCGACGGCTTTCAGATCGAGGTTGCTATTGCGAGAGAACGTCAGCAACTGGCCGGTCAGTTTCGCGCCGCGTTCGGTTGCGCGCTTGACCGTCGCCGCCATACCGCGAATGCGCTCGTCACTGCTCACCCGGGAGATCAGTTCCGAGTTGACCATGATGACGTTCAGCAGATTGTTGAAGTCGTGTGCGATGCCGCCGGTGAGTTGCCCGAGCGCTTCCATCTTCTGCGATTGCACGAGCACGGCCTGCACTTTTGCGCGCTCGTGAATCTCCATCATCAGCCGGTTGTTGGCTGAAGCGAGCTCATGCGTACGTTCGGCGATGCGGCCTTCGAGCGAGTCGTTCAGTTGCACCAGCGCTTCCTGCGCTTCGATCCGCTCAGCCAGATGGCGGCGCGATTCATATTGCCGCGCACGGGCGCGCAGCGCCGAGGCCACTGCGCGGCGCAGCGTCTCGGAGTTCAGCGGACGTTCCAGCACGACCACGTTGCCCAGGCGCTCCAGCACTTCGATCCCGCGCGCCGAGCGATGCCCGACGCGCGTGGCCGCAAGCAGAATGAACGGAAAGTCGGACCACGCCGGCTGCTGCTCCAGCCAACGGAATAGACGCGTTGCATGCTCGCCGGCGAGCGCTTCTTCAGCGATGAGCGCGCTACCCGCGCCGGCGTCGAGGGCCTCGGTGAGGGCGTCCGCGTCGCGGCACGGCACGCATAGACGTTGATCCTTTTGCAGGACCTCGGCAATAACATCGGCGTCGCGGCCAAAAGGCGCGAGAATCAGGACCCGTTGCTCCATGACGTTACTGCCGCGACGTGTCGATGACACGCTCCGTCGAGCCAAGTAGCGCCGTGGTGCCGCGATAAGACGGCAAGCCGGAAAGCACACCTTCGAAGTCGCGCAGCGCTTCACCCACTTCGACGCCATGGCTCGTGAGCCGGAACTGGCGGATCGAGCGTTCATGGGCATTAGCGCGGCTCTTTACTGCCGTCACGGCGGTCAGCACTTCACCGTGGTGTTCGAAATAGCGGAACAGAATGACGACGTCGCTCAGGTAGCTGATATCGATATCGCTCTGAACCTCGCCGATAATCCCGTGCTGTCCCAGCACGAGCATCGTCATGACGCCTTGCTGGTTCAGATACCCGAGCAGTTCGTGCATCTGCAACAGCAGATAGCGCTCACCGGGCATTGCTTGCAGGTAAGCGTTGAGACTGTCGATCGCCACATATTTCACGCCTCTTTTCTCGACGGAGGTGCGAACGTCGCTCGCGAACTCGCCGGGCGAGATCTCGGCGGGATCGATCTGACGCAGCGTCAGTAGTCCGTTGTCGACATAGGGCTGCAAATTCATGCCGACCGTGGCACAGCGCGCGATAAGGGTGACCAGCGTTTCGTCGAAGACATAGTAGACGCAGCGTTCGCCACGTTCGAGAGCCGCAATCAGGCACGAAACCACGGTGGTGGTTTTGCCGACACCCGAAGGGCCGATCAACAGCGCATTGGTGCCGGGTATCAGTCCGCCGCCCAGCAGCGCGTCGAGGCCTCCAGTGCCCGTGCTCACCACATGTGTATCGAATTGCGCGTGATGTTCGGCCGCGACGAGGCGCGGATAGACATGGATGCCGCCGGTGTCGAGCGTGAAGTCGTGGTATCCCTCGCGGAACTTGATGCCGCGCATCTTGGCAATGCGCAGACGCCGGCGATTGCCGCCGTAGTCGTGCACGACGTTGTCGAGCGCGATCACGCCGTGAGCGATGCTGTGCAATTGCACGTCGCCCGGGTCGGACGTATTGTCGTCGAGCAGCAAGACAGTGCATGCGCGCGTGGCGAAATAGCGTTTCAACGCGAGGATTTGCCGCCGGTAGCGCAGTGCGTTCTGCGACAGCAGGCGCAACTCGGACAGACTGTCGAGCACGATCCGCACAGGCTTGATCTCGTCGACCTGCTGGATGACGTTTCGCACCGTTTCGCCGAGTTCGACCTCGGCCGGATGCAGCACCGTCTGCTCGAATTGCGGATCCAGACCTTCGTCGGAGACCAGTTCCAGGATATGGAACTGGCTCAAATCCCAGCCATGGCTGTCAGCTACCGAGATGAGCTCCGAACGAGTCTCGGAGAGCGTAATGTACAGACCTGCCTGCCCTTCCTCAGCGCCCTGAAGTAAAAATTGCAACGCCAGGGTGGTTTTACCCGTTCCCGGCGCGCCCTCCACCAGGTACATGCGGTGCGGGGTGAGGCCGCCTCCCAGGATGTTATCGATTCCCTCGATTCCTGAGCAAAGGCGGGTAGGCTTGTGAGTGGCAGCGTCTTTTGACATAGCGTGGTTATAGCATCGAATAATTGGCCTGGTCCGTCAGCCGGTATCGCCAGAATGCAAGTTGCATGCCTATTGCGAAAGACCGTGGTTGGCACGTGTGCGGCGGCGGAGAAGCGTGATCAGCGCCGTGTTAGTTCGTGTGGGCGGCGCGGCTGTCGATATAGGACGAATAGGCCTGTTGTTAAGGCAAGGTCACGACGACGTCGGCCGCCATGTCCAGCCCCGTCGTTGCGAGCGCTGCAGTTCGACGACCGCGAGCGGTGGGATTTCAATGCGCGAAAACACCGCTGGCGATGTGCCCAACACATGGACGATCGCCGCTCGGACCAGCGGCGCATGCGTCACGGCGACCACATCGTGGACAGCGTGCGACGCGCCATCCGGCGCGACGTCTATTGCGTCGAGCCATTCGCCGATCCGCTTCACGACCTGACTGAACGATTCGCCGCCGTGAGGAGCGGCGTCGGGATCGTGTGTCCAGGCTGCCAGTGCGTCTGGCGCTTGGGCGGCGAGATCGTTGAGGCGTTGGCCGCGCCACTGGCCGTAGTCGACATCCGAGAGCGCGGCGTCCACCTTCGCAGCGAGGCCGAGCGCCAGGGCCGTTTCGCGCGCGCAGGCGGCGGGGCTGACGAATGCGCTTGCATCATCGGCAAACGACAGACGCGCTCGCGCTGCTTGCGCTTCGCCGAGGCCGCGAGCGTCGAGCGGATCGTCGGCGGGAAAGCGGCCCGCGCGCATGGCCGCGGTTGGCGCATGGCTGACCAGTAACAGCCGCAGGTTCATTTTTGAGTTCCGTCAATATGCGCTCGTGTCGCCGTGTGATAGCTGGCGCGGAAGTTTAGCGCGTAGAATAGCCGCACTGCGAAGCGCGGAAGCCGGTGAAAGCCCGGCGCGGTCGCGCCACTGTAATCGGCATCACAAGCCGAAAGCCAGACCTGAGCTTCGCATCATTCCTCTGCAATCGACTACGGGGCGCGCTACCCCAGGAGATGTCCATCATGACTGAAGCTGTTTTCGATACCGCCGGCCAGCCCGCCATTCAGCCCACGCCGATTCCGTTGCGTGAACTGCTGCCTTGGGCCGTGTTCGGAGGATTGCTGCTGTTGCTCGCGCTGTATTTCGTCGGTGCGGAACAGGGCGCCACGTCCTTAGTGCCTGGCATGTACGTGCATGAGTTCGTGCACGACGGCCGCCATCTGCTCGGCTTTCCCTGCCACTAACGGAGCAGAACATGGTCGGTAAGTTGTTGTTGCGCGGGATGCTTGCAGGCATCGCCGCGGGGCTGCTCACGTTCGCGTTTGCGCGAGTGGCGGGCGAGCCGCAGGTCAATCAGGCGATTGCCTTCGAAGAGAAAGCCGGGGACGGAGCCGGCGCAATGCATGAGCATGAGCACGCCGGTGCGGGTGCGGACGCGCACGAGCAAGCGCATGAGCAGGAGTTGGTCAGTCGCGATACGCAAGCCGGATTGGGATTGCTCACCGGCGTAGTGACCTACGGCGCGGCATTCGGCGGACTGTTCTCTCTGGTGTTTGCCTATGCGTACGGGCGAGTGGGGGCGATGAGCGCACGTGCGTTGTCGGCGTGGCTTGCCCTCGGCGCTTTCGTCGCACTGGTGATCGTTCCCAACATCAAGTATCCGGCGAACCCGCCAGCGGTCGGCGACCCGGAGACGATCGGAACGCGCACAGGCCTGTTTTTTCTGATGATCGCCATCTCGCTGACCGCGATGGTTTTTTCGCTGAAGGTCCGGCGCCGCGCGGCGATGAAACTTGGCGCATGGAACGGCTCGATCGTGGCCGGACTTGTGTTCATCGCCATCATTGCCGCGGTGCAGATGTCGATGCCCGTGATCGACGAAACGCCGGCCGGTTTTCCCGCGGCGCTGCTGTGGAAGTTCCGTGTGGCTGCACTCGGCATGCAGGCGATCATGTGGGCGACGATCGGGCTACTGTTCGGCGCGATCGTCGAGCGGAGTTCGTTCATGCGTGTCGGGAATCGCACAGCGGCTCGGTCGGCTTGAGGTCTTCTGGCGGCTTGCGCTGAGCGGCTGGCTGCGTGAGTGGTTAAGGCTGTGGGTGTTGAGCGCGCGCGGTGGTATGACACGGGCTGGGAAATCATAGGTGCGTTTTTGGCCCTGTCATAGGTGACTGTGTGCGTATCTCTGCACTGCGGCGAGTCACCTTTTTGCTCTTCACGGAGTGGGCCTATCGAGCCTCTATCTGCACTACGTGTGCAGTGCGGGTGTGCGGTCGGTTGTCCAATTCTCTGTGGCGTCTGCCTTCCCCCGATAGTTACTGTGCCCGCCTCGTGCGGGCTTTTTTTCGTGCCTTTCCTATCTTGCGGACGATCTGGTTCTGTCCAACGTCAGTCAATCCGTTAGCTGGTTATGCGTAAGACCTATCCCGATTTTGTTTTACAAAACTGCGACAGTTTCCATCTGTACGCCGGTCGGGATCGATTTGATAATGCAGAGGCCCGAGCCCTCACTGGAAAAGGGGGGCCTCGTCGAGACATTTAGTAGGATTCCAAAATGTCTGGGCAGCCAGCGGCATATGAAACTAACTTTTGGAGGGGGCTGACAATGTCGTGGCTTATCCAGCCGCATACGCCGGGCACGACCGGCGATGCGTGGACGCAATGGGCGGACGAGCCGCTTCCCACTGTTCCCCGACCCGCTGACGCGAGGCAAGCATGACCCGGTGGACGACGCAAACGCGCACCCTCACGTTCAGCGGTGCCGCGCTTCCCGAAATCATCGGCGTCGATTACCGCAGCCGGAAATGCATCGAAACCCGTGAGCCGATGCTGACGGTCCGCAGTCTGCGCGGACGCGAGGCGGTGGGCGAGCTGTTCGAATACGTCGTGGAAACCGAGGTCGAAAACCCGGACTTCCTGCAGGACCCGGCGAGTGCCGCGCAGCTCGACCTGGCGAAGATCATCGGTACATCGGGCACCGTCGCGATCCAGGTTGCGGGCATCGGCACTTTCCGCGCCGGCGCAACAGGCGATACCGGGCGCGTGAACGTCGGTGCCGATACCCGCCATATCAATGGCGAAATCGTTTCAGCGCGCATCCGGTGCGTTGAGGACCGCGCGGCGGTTTTCGAATTCGTGCTGCGCCCGTTCGTGTGGCGTGCGACGCTGAACTGCGATTCGCGCATCTTCCACGGTACCGTCATCGAGGTGCTTGAACAGGTGCTGCAGCCCTACGAGGGCACCGTCGAGTGGCGCATTGGCGGAATGTGGCCCGGCAGGGTCAGGGCTTATCCCGCGCGCGACATGCTCCGGCAGGCGTGGGAGTCGGACTGGCAATTTGTGTCCCGTTTAATGGAAGAGTTCGGACTCTTCTACTGGTGGGAACACCGGAACAACTATCATTCGCTCGTCATCTCCGACCTGCTCGGTGGTTTCCGTCCGCATGGCCTGGCCTATGAAACGCTTCGCTATCACACCGGCGGCCGCATTGACGAGGAACACATCAGTGAACTGTCGATCGCCTACACGCTGACACCGGGCAAGGCCACGGTCAACGACCATAACTACGCACAGCCGCGGCTGGCAAAAAGTCTGGTGCCGAACCGCGAGTCATTCGAGGACGCGCGCGGTACCGCGAGCCAGCGCATCGAGCTGTACGAGCCCGCTGACTTTGCCCAGCCCGAGACGCGGCGCACGTCTGCCCATCCGAACGACGAGCAGATCGAAGGCCAGTACCTTGCGCGGGTCAAGCTCGAAGCGCGGCGCTGTCAGGGGTTGCGCGCAACCGGCAGGGGTCATCTCCAGGCCCTTCAGCCGGGCCGCACGTTCACGCTTGCGGGCTATCCGCAGGAGCGCGCGAACTGCGAATACATCGTGCTGCGCTGTGATCTGGACATCACGGAAGTCGGCACGTCATCGGGCGCATGGCGTCAATACACGGTCAACACGGAGTTCGAACTGCAACCGGCGAACGAGTATTTCCGGTTGCCGCAGATCACGCCCAGGCCGCGCATCGACGGTTATGAATATGCGGTGGTGGTCGCGCCGCAGGACAAGGAAATGTTCATCGACCACCGGAACCGCCTGCGCATCCAGTTCGACTGGGACCGGCGGGCGAATCTCGATGGCGCAAGCTCGATCTGGGTACGCGTCATGACGCAATGGCAGGGCGGCGAGCTGGGCGTCGTCGCCCCCGGCCGCGCCGGTCAGATGGTGCTGGTCGCGCACGTGCACGGCGATCCGGACCGGCCTGTTGTTGCGGGATTCGTGGTGGACAGATTCAACATGCCGCCGTGGGAGCTGCCGGCCAATGCGGCACTGAGCGGCATCCGGAGTAAGAGCCTCGAATACGGTCTGCGCTCCAACCACCTCGCGCTGGACGATACGCCTGGCAGGATGCAGGCGCAGCTTGCGAGCGACCAGGCGAATTCGCGGTTTGTGGCGGGGTTCAACACGCGCATTGACGGCACGAAGGGGCGCACCGAGGCGCGGGGTGAGGGGATCGAGATCGCCACCGACGCGCATGCGGTGATGCGCGCTAACAGGGGCATGTTACTCACGACGGAAACGCGCGCGGGTGCGAGTGCACCGGTGAAGGACATGGGCGAGACGGTGGCGCGGCTCACGCAGGCGCGGCAGCAGCACGAGGAGCTTTCACAGCTCGCGCAGAAACATCACGCGCAGACACCGGCCTCGGGCCAGACCGATACCACCCATACCATCAGGACGCAGAATGAGGCGATCAGAGGCGGGCAGAAGACGGCGGACAACCCGTCGCCCGAAATGACGCGGCCGGACGTCGTGATCGCGAGTGCAGCGGGCATCGCGACGACCGCGGCCGACAGCACGCACATAGCGAGTGCGAACGATCACGCGATCACGGCGGGACGGGATGTGAGTGTGTCGTCGGGGCGCTCACTGTTTGCGTCGGTGCGCGGAGCATTCAGAGTGTTTGCATATCAGCTCGGCATGAAGCTGATCGCGGCCAAAGGCCGGGTGGACATCCAGGCGCAAAGCGACCAGATCGCATTGGCGGCACTCAAGGACCTCACGATCAGCAGCGCCGACGGCAGGATTGTGCTGACGGCGGCAAAGGAAGTCTGGATTGGCGCGGGCGGCTCATACATCCAGATCAACGGCAGCGGGATCGTCAACGGGTCGCCGGGGGCGATTCTGGAGAGAGGCGCGGCCTGGGATGTTCCGGGGCCGGACGCCCAGTTGAGGAACTTTCCGCCTTTCGGTTCGGGCACGCCTACCGATGACTACCTCCATTCGCTGTGACCTTCCCCTCCTGACAGACTCATGATTATCAGCCCTCCCTTTCTTTCAGCCGCCCATCCGCAGCAGAACGATGCAATGCCCACACCGGATGCGGGCAACACGGTCGTGCCCGACGGTGACGTATGCACGGCCAGCATGCTGGAATGCGCGCCGGGAAACGGCGCCTATCCGGTCAGCTTCAACCTCGGCTGGCATGGTGGCGCGCACCTGAGAGCACCAACAGAAGGCGGCGATGCGCTTCCTGTGCGAGCCATCGCGGATGGCAGGATCGTGTACGTGCGCAAGACCGACACGACCCACAAGCCAACGCTCCAGTACCGCAACGTGCGTACAGACGACGGGTGCGTGGTGATTCGCCACGACACCGAGATCGGTGAAGGCGAGAACGCGAAAATCACGTATTACTCCGTGTACCTGCACCTGCAGCAGGTAATGCCGACGCTCGCTGCCGGCAACCGGATCTACCGCAAGGATGTGGTCGGCACACCCGGCCAGATATTCGGACAGTATCCGCAGATTCATTTCGAGATCATCTGCAGCGAGGCGAACCTGAAAAAGATGATCGGCCGTGCGCCGGCGCCGCTGGGCAATACTCCGGCGCGCAGGGATGCGGTGTACGGCGACATGTGGTTCTTCTTCCTCGCGGCGCGAAACTCTTTGCCAGTGAGCCGCATCCGTTCCGTGATGATGACAGCGCGCCACCTGTCGCGACATTGCAGCCGCAATCGCCTCTTGTCGCGGCCGGGACCAGTTGCGACCTTGTGATCCGCATGCACTATGAGAAGGACTGCACGCTGACAACCTACCGGCAGAATGCGGACCTGAGCTGGTCCGTGTACGGTGCAATGCCTGCGGAAAGGGACGCCGAATATAGCTTGTACAAACGGGCCACCGCCCTGAACGGCCGCTATACCGACAGCAGTCTCGCGAGCCTGGCAGCGGGTATGCCAGTGCCATCGCCGAGTGCCATCTTCGAGATGATCCGTTTCGGGCGCTGCATCAACGACCAACTTCCCGCCGGCGCGCGCTTCAACCACTGGCGGAAAGTGAAGACACCGGACGGTGACGGCTGGATCAACCTGTCGAAAGCCGGCGTGCGGGCCTATAGCGATGCTGATTTCCCTGAGTGGGCCGGGTGGAGTTTCATTAACGATGACCCCACGCCCGACAGCCTGTGCGATTCGCCCACGGTGAAACGCTGGCTGGACGTCAATCATGCGGGACACGTGAGCCATGCCGATGCCGTGACTGCGCTGGGCACCGATGCGATCCGGCAGCGCATGGCGCGTGCGATCTGCAAGTTTCCATCGGAGTGGAGTCGCAACGGCCTGGAGGCGCGATACAACTGGCTTAAGAGTCCACATGAGGCATTGACCAATCCGTTAGCGAACGAAGCTTTTACGAAGCTGATCGATCATGCGCGCGATCTGTCGTTCTGGGAGGATGTCAGCGATCCAGATTTTCCGCATGCCAATGAGGTGTGGCATTTCCCGCCGACGGCGTTTGTGCGGCATTTCAGGACGTGCCGTTGGCTCTCTTCTAAAGAACTCGAACAAATATACCCGAACACCTACGCCGAAAAATCGGAAGGACATCTGCATCAGGCTGCGAATGCCTTGTCGAATGAGGTGCGTGAGCGTTATAGAGCCGTGCTCAACCGACTAATGGAAAAGCACTCCATTACGCGAAACCCGATGCGGATGTCCCACTTCCTGGGTCAAGGCGCGGAAGAGTCAAGAACCCTGGCGTGGATGGAAGAGCATCGAAGCGAAGCTTCATGTAACTCCTTATATGCAGATCTAAACGGAAACGACCTTCCGGGCGATGGGTACAAATTTCGAGGGAGAGGCATGAAGCAGCTAACGGGAAAATCAAATTATGCAGAATATTGGGTGTATAGAGGTTGGTTAAGTCGGCAAAGTTTTACAGCGTCGTGGTGGAATTATCAGCATCCGACAAGGCCGAACATCGCCACGCCGGACATCCTCCTGACAGTGCATTACAACACTATAGATACCGGTACTTGGTACTGGGAAGCGGGACCGAACCACGGGCTTCCTCATCCCCAAAGCAGCATGAACAGGTACGCCGACAGAGGGGTAACCGCCGAAACGGCGCATGTGCTTACGACTCAAATAAATGGCGGTATCAATGGTCTTGAGAATCGGACGTATCACACGATGCGGGTATATAGCCTTCTTGGAGACTGATAATGTATCTACTAAACCGATTCATCGTTGTTGTCTTGCTTGGCCACATTGTTGTCGCAAATGCTTCGGGCACGTCGCAAGCGAAGATCAAAGTTTATAGTGACGAACATGTCAGTTTTTCGTACCCGTCCGATCGCTACGAAAAAATTGAAAAGCTCGACACGTTCGAAAGGGGCTTTCATGCATATTCTCTCCGACTTAAGGGTGTGGAAGCGGAAGATGTTTTAACGTTTTGCGAAAAGAACATACGTAACTGTGGAACCGACATCGGATCTGTTCAACCGTACTGGTACGGCGCCGCAGGGGATCTGGCGCTATTCAGTGCCACTACTGCGGTTACGAAGAAGTCGGTGATTGAAGGGGAAGCGGTGTACGAAGCTTTCCCTGCGTGTCCTGCCGCGGACGCTGAGGGGCCATCCGCGTATGCAGGGGATTGCTATGAGCAAGTTGCTAGTACGCAGGACAAAACGGTCTCCCTGACGTACTGGATTGGACTTAAGTCACGTCACCATTCAAAGCAACAAGCTGTCAAAGCTGCAACTCAGATAATTCGATCTGTCAAAGGGAAATAGTAGCTAGCTTTCGGCTGGGAGCTATCCTGCAATACCCCTCCAGCCTGCACGCAAGCTTGCTACCGGTTTAAACACGTATCTGGTGGCCCAGCTTACTGGGTCGCCGAGGCCGCCAGTTATCGCGAACCTAGCGGTTGGAGCCGACGACCCGCTCACATCAGTCGACACGCCCCGGGGGCTGCGCAAAAATAGACTTCTATTCATCGCGGACAGCGGTAACGTGATTGACATGACGCGAAGTGCATGGGGACCATCCAACTTCACCGGAGGATTTCCCGGCGAAATCTCATTCAATCAGTCGCTCAAAATACGGCGGTGACGCTCAAGCCATTCATCGAGGTTACGCAGGCCGTGTGCCGCGACTACCTTTGCTCCCGTGTAGAAGCGTGCATGACGAGACAACAAAAGTGCAGAGAACTGAGCGTCTACGAGCCTTAGAAACGAGTCTTGCGGTGGCCAGTTCGACGACGCAGCCCTGTCACCGCCACCAATCGCGAGCACGCTCAACAACTACATATTGACCACGCCATCGGACGACGACGCCATCGCATCATGAAAAATAACTCCCAACGTATGCCTCTGTCCCGATCTCAAACGGCTCACTCCGTGCCGCAAATTCACGCGATATACACCACGCGTACCTTGCACCGGCCGATGATGAACCGCGAACACCACGGCATCTCCCTTGCGCAGCGGCACGACTTCCGCGCGTGACTGCATTCGCGGACGCTGCTCGGTCATCACGAATTCGCCGCCGGTGAAATCCTCGCCGGGTTCCGACAGCAGAATCGCGACTTGTAGCGGAAACACGTGCTCGCCGTAAAGATCCTGATGCAGACAGTTATAGTCGTCGGTCATGTACTGCAGCATTAGGGGTGTCGGGCGCGTCTGGCCCGCAGCGTGGCAGCGTTCGATAAACTCGGAGTGTGCGCTCGGATACCGAATGCCGATGCCCATCACCTCGTTCCAACGATTCGCCACCGGCACGAGATGCGGATACAACTCGCGTCGCAACTGTGCGATTAACGACGGCAACGGATACGAGAAATACTTGTATTCGCCACGGCCGAAGCCATGCCGCGCCATCACTACGCGGCTGCGGTACAAGTCCTCTCGGGGATACAGCGCAGTGAGGGCATCGCATTCGCGCGCGTCAAGCAGCCCGTGCAACATCGCGCAGCCATAGCCGTTCAGTTCTTCTTCGACGTGAAACCAATCAGTCCTCTCGATGCGCGCCGTCAGTGAACTTGCATGATTGCGGCTCTGCAACGGCTTCGATTCAGTTTTTCGATCCTGTTCCGGCGATTGCGCGCGGGCATCTTTCGCCACCGTATTCATCAGAGTCTCCCTAAGCGGTTTTCGAACGATGATTGAGTGTAAGCGCGTCTTTCAGGCCGCGCACTCCGACTCTTGCGCTGCAATTCCCCCAGGTTGGAGGCGCACGGATCAACAGGCGATGTGTCCGGCAAAACGGTGAGTTGTGAGCAGGAAAAAGTGACGCCGCCCAACGATAACCTTTGCGAAGCGCGTCGCGTCGTTCATAGTAGGTGCTGTCAATTGGTCGCTCCATCGGAGGCTTGTCCATGTCGGATTACCACCAGAAACTCGATGACTGGCTCGGCACCGAGCGAGTCGCCAAAGATCTCGTTACCGCGTTTCCGCTCGCGGCTCTCGCCGCGACGCTGGATCGCGAGCAAAGCGGCGATACCGTTCCGCCGCTTTGGCACTGGCTTTACTTCTTGCCGATCGCGCCAATGTCCGAAACTGGCCCGGACGGTCATCCTAAGCGCGGCGATTTTCTGCCGCCGGTGCCGCTGCCGCGCCGCATGTGGGCCGGCGGGCGCATCACTTTTCATGCGCCGCTGAAAGTGGGTGAGCGCGCCACGCGTACGTCGACCATTGCGAACATTGAAGACAAGACGGGTCGCTCGGGGCGCCTCGTGTTCGTCACGGTGCAGCACTCGATTGAAGTCGGCGGCGAACTGAGGCTCGAAGAAGAGCACGACATCGTCTACCGCGACGCACCGCTAGCAGACCCGCGGCCTCAGCAGCCGCAACTCGCGCCGCAGGGCGAACGTTGGAGCCGCATTATCGAGGCCGATCCCGTCATGCTGTTTCGCTATTCGGCGCTCACCTTCAACAGCCATCGCATTCACTACGACTATCCCTACGCGACGCAAGTCGAGGCTTATCCTGGCCTCGTGGTCCACGGGCCGTTGATTGCCACGCTGCTGGTCGATCTCGTTCGCCGCGAGCGACCCGATGCAACGCTCCAGAGCTTTGCGTTCAAAGCGCTTCGCCCGACGTTTTCGGGCCAGGCTTTCACGGTGTGCGGCGCGCCCGCGGCGGATGGAAAATCGATCGACCTATGGGCAAAAGATCACGATGGCTATCTGACGATGCGAGCGACCGCAGCGATTGAATAATTCCGCGAACGCGAGGCGTCGACGATTATGTCCAGGTAAAAACATAACGCTCAAGCGGTGAAAAATGCGGTCGTCTTACAGTTGCGTCGCGCAAATAGAAGTAATGTTTCTCTGAATCTGTAGGAGCAAGTCCCGCATTAACAGGTGATCTCGCGGGACCTCGGTTGTTTATGCGCATAATGCATCGCCGCTTGCCTGCGTGAGTGTATCCGGACGCCGCTCGAATTCGCTTGCGAGTCGCATGTGACTACGCGGGGGCCCGCGCATACTGACGCTCAGCGGTATAGCGCCGGAACGAACGTTCTTTAATCGCGGTGACAGAAAAAATCATTAACCTCTTTCGACGCATTAATCAAGCGCAACTTGTGGTCAACAAGCACCTGAAACCTCTCTAATTGTTAAATGTAATGTCGGGTGGTTTGCTGTTAAAAATATCGGTTATCATCGCTGCCTTCAGCGATAGGTCACGGCGGCTTAATCCGGCCGGCATCAACGTTAATATCGTCGCATCGAACCAGAAAAACTCAGATGAAGATGTCGCGTAAAAAGATTGCAATCCTCGTGGCCGCGCTTCTGATCGTGGCCGGCATCGTCATTCAGGCCGTGTGGCGTCCGTTCGCACATCGCAAGGCGACCAACGCGGGCGAAGTCGTTCTGGACATTCATCATCCCGACGCGGTGATCGACAGCGAAGCGCTGGCGCGTTTACCGCGCGACATGTTGCGCGTGCCGCTGCTTCACGACGTGCTCACGCAAGACTTCGTCGACTATTACGAATCGGCGAATACGCGCCTTTCCGCTGAAGGTGCATTGCGGCGTCTCGCGTTCGAACATCAACTTGACTGGCGCGACGAACTGATCCGCCGCGTGTTCGACGAACCCGCGCACGTGTTGCTCTGGCGTTCGCCGGATGGCCGCCTCGGCTATTGGATCATGTCCGTGCGCCGCAACGGTCTTGCGAAGCTGCTGCAGGGCTTGGGCAACGTCGCCGCAAGCGACACACAACTGAGCCAGGTCGCCAGGCTCTCCGGCGATGTTCCGGTCTACGCGCTGAAGCTCGCAGTTGGCCGAACGCTGCTTTTCGCGACGAAAGACGATCGGCTCGTCGTGCTGTCCGCGCCCGGCGTTCTGCTCGACGAAAAGGGTGGCCTGTTGGGCGAACGCGCCGATGCTGTGTCCGACATGCTGTCGTCCGGTCGCGACGCCGCCGCTCGCGCATATCAACTGGACGCTTCGGGAGACGCGCCGAAGGGGCATCGTCTGGTGGTGTCGGCGAATTACCTGTCGTTCGGTTATCAGGCGTTCTTTTCGGGCATCGACGCGCTGCGGTTCGACTTCTCGCCGAACGGCAGCGCGTCGGCGACCTGGCGGACCTCGGCCTTGATCGAGCCGGGCAAACTGCCGCAGCAGTGGAACAGCGCGGCCTTGTGGCACGCATTGCCGGCGAACGCCGCAGCGTGCGCGAGCCTGCCCGCGGACTGGAAGGAGGCATCGGCACTGCTTGGCAAGGTGGCCAATGGGGCGGACGCCGCTGGGGCAATCGGCGATCGTCTGACGGGCCCCGCGGCGGTGTGCTGGTATGCGAAATCCACGCTGGTTGCGCCGGTTTTCATCGCTCAAGTTAAAACGCAGGACAAGACACAGGACGCGGCCTCGCTCGTTGCGCTGAAGACCGCGCTCGACAAAACATTCGGTGACGTGATTGGCGCATATGAGGCAAAGGCCGCGAAGACGGACGCCAACGACGCTGACTACACTAACTATCGCCGTTTGCCGGTCACGAGGCGCGACCTGGGTGCGGACGTCACCGTCTGGCAGAGGCCGGTCAGCGCGCGCTCGGGCACGGCGTCGAGCAGTAGGGCGTCGTTCGCGTCGCAGCTATCGGCGGAGCGCTATTTCCCGGTGACGCTCGCGCTCGCGCACGGCTATCTGATTTTCTCGCCCGACTCACGTCTCGTCGACGACACGCTGGCAGTGCTCGACAAGCGTTACCCCGCGCTGGCAGACACGCTCGCTCCTGAGCGTTTGCCGCGCACCATTCTGACGCTGACGCCTTCGTCCGCTGCAGCACTGATCGAACGCGAAGCTGGCGCCGCACTGCCCGCCGATCAGGAAGCCGTGTTCCGCAACGCCTCGCGTACGCATCTCACACCGAAGCTGCGCGCGCTCGCACACTATCCACCGGTTTCGTTGACGCTGCCGCAAACCTTGCCAGGCTCGACCGGCTGGGTGCCGGTAGAGTGGTGGTTCGATCGCGCGAAAGGCGATGCGGGTTCGGCTAACGGCTCGCCGCAAGCATCCGCAGATCAGCCCGGCACAGAGGGCGATTAATGCGTCGCCTTCGCTTAGCCGGCGCGTTGCGCGCGCCTCGCCAGGCGCCCTCGCGCGCGACGCCTCAACTCCGTGCGGAGTTTGTCGCGCATCCCACCCGTGAAGTCGCGACTTCACGCGTCGTGGCGGTTTCACGCCGCGCATGGCTGTTGCGCATCACCGCGACGTTTGCAGCGGCGAGCGTCGCGCCTTATGCCCACGCGCTGAGTCCTGGTGCTTCCGGTCCCGAGCCCGACACGCTCACCGCGCAGCAATCGGCTGTGTTTCGCGCGTGGTTCACCCGCATCGTCGATCAGCAGATGCGCCGCGGCCCGACGCCGCGCTGGACGCAACGCGATTGCGCGGGACTAGTGCGCTTTGCCGTCGGCGAGACGCTGCGACCACACGACAGCAAATGGCTGCACGCCAACGGCATGACCGGCCTTGCCGACACGAGCAGTCTGCCGCCCGAACTGCAGTTGTCCACGGCGCAGCGCATGATCGCGAATCGCTGGACGCAACTCGACGGTTCCACTGGCGCATACGCTTCCGCCATCGCGCTGATTCAACGCAATAGCCGCTTCGTTTCGAAAGACGTCAATCAGGCGCTGCCCGGCGACCTGCTGTTCTTCGACCAGGGCGACGACCAGCATCTGATGATCTGGCTCGATCGCTACATCGCTTATCACACAGGCACCGTCACGCCGACCGATACCGGTCTGCGCGCGGTCGCCGTTTCCGACCTGATGCAATGGAAAGATTCCCGCTGGCAGCCGCTCGACGGCAATCCGAACTTTGTCGGCGTGTTTCGTTTGGACTTTTTGACACCATGACCCGAATGAGCTCTGTGATCGCGACTTGCAAATGGCTGAACCCTATGCGCGGTCGCGCGACCGTTGCCATGGCCGCGCTGTTTGTGGCGATTGCTCTGGCCACCGCAAGCGGCACCGCGCGGGCGGGCGACGACGCGTCGGCAGCGTCGGCGGCATCGGCAAACGCCAGCATCGCCGCGAATCCGACGCTCAATCCGGCGCCGTCGAGCAACTTCGCTTCGCAGAAAGTGGACGGTCAACCTTTCTTTCTCCTCTCGGATGCGAGCTTCGGCAGTAATCAACTCGCGCAGGTCCGGCTTGAGGCGCCCGGCCGCGATTTCAAGGACGCGTTGCAGGCATACGGCGGCGCGGACATCGTCGTGTATCGGGTGCCGAAGCCGCTCGAGTTTCTAAAGGCACAGAAGAATCTGCATCGGCTGAATGTCGCGCCGAATTATCAGGGCGAAGGCCTCGCGAACACGCTGGCTTATCTGTGGGACCGGTGGTTTACCGAGGCGCGCCGCGCATGGCAGCGTGTGCTTTCGTTCGCCACCCGCAGCAAGGCAACGGAGGCCGCGCCCCAATTCAAGCTCGGCGAACAGACCGGTAAGCAGACGCAGTTCGAGCAGAACTCGCAGTTCGCCCCGCTGAAAGGCTATGACATGGTCGGGCGTTTTCGCTATCCGATCTGGGACGCCAAAGTGATCGAGCCGCCCAAGGGCGTGAACCTCGCGGGCAGCAGCAGTAACTTTATCGAGGCGAGCTCCGGCAACGTGATGATCCCGGTAGGCAAGCTGCCGCCGGGCCTCTATATCGTCGAGGCGGTGATCGGCAACTATCGCGCGCATACGTTGTTGTTCGTGTCGGATACGGTGGCGGTCGTGAAAGCAGCATCGAGCGGAATGCTGGTGTGGACTACGCGGCGCGATAGCGGCAAGCCGGTCGCTAACACGGAAGTGAACTGGACCGACGGTGTAGGTGTGTTGCAAAGCGGTACGACGGGCGACGACGGCGTGCTCGTGCTGCAACACGTGAGCCCCGAGCGCAGCTATGTGCTCGGTGTCGATCCGCAGGGCGGCGTGTTCGTGTCGGAGAATTTCTATTACGACAGCGAGATCTACAACACGAAAATCTACGCCGTCACCGATCGGCCGATGTACCGGCCCGGCGATCCGGTCCATGTAAAGTTTATTGGCCGTACGTTTCAGAACGCGACTCAATCGTCGGCGCCTGCCGAGGCCGACATCAAGCTCGAAGTGCTCGACCCGAACGGCTCGCCGGTTGCAACGGCGAAGACGCATTTCGCTTCGGATACTGGCGCGGACACGTCGTTTTCGCTGCCCGCAGACGCAAGCGCTGGCGGCTACACGCTGCGGTTCGACTATAACGGCGATGTGTATGGCAGCGCGTTTCGCGTTGCCGAATATGTGAAGCCGCACTTCGACGTCAATCTTTCAATGGCCAAAGCCGACTATGCGACCGGCGAACCGCTGAAGGGCAAAATCCAGCTGCGCTATCCGGACGGCAAGCCGGTGCGCGACAGCAAGATTTCGGTCACGCTGCGCGCGCAGAAAGTGACGATTGTCGACGGCGAACTGCACTATGCGGGGCTCTTCCCGGTCAAGCTCGAACAACAGGAACTCAAGACGGATGGCGACGGCAACGCCAGCCTGACGCTGCCCGCAGCGACCGAACCGAGCCGGTATGCACTGACGCTGTTCGCGCAGGACGGCGCCGCATACAAGGTCCGCGTGACGCGCGAAGTGTTGATCGCGCGCGGCGCGACGCCGTACCGGCTGACTACGTCGAAGTCGTTCTCGCAGCCGAAGGAATCGGTGAGCTTCGACTTGCAGGCGCTGGCCGCGGTCGACCCGGCGGCGCATGCGCCGGCGAAATGGGAATGGACGCGCCTCGAATCGCAGACGCACGCCGAAGGTGCGTTGAAAAGCGCGCCGAACGGCGTTGGCGGCAAGCTGTCGTTCGCAGTGCCATTCGATCAGCCGGGTTCGTACATGTTGTCGGTCAAGGACGACGCGGGCAACCTGCTCGCCGCCGTCAGCCATTGGGTCGCGGGCGACGGCCTGAAGGCGATCCCAGGCAGCGTCGAGATCGTGTTCGATCGCGACCGGTACAAGATTGGCGACACGGCGGAAGCGCTGATCACATTCCCGCTGCCCGTCGACGATGCGTTGCTGACGCTCGAACGCGACAACGTCGAACGACGCGCGCTGTTGAGCGCGGGCGGCGACTGGTTGCAACTGCAGCGCGCGACGCCGTCGCAATGGAAGGCGCGTATCAAGGTCGGCGAAGACTTCGCGCCCAACATGACCTTCTCGGTGCTGTACGTGCATGCGGGCGAATACGCATTCCAGAATGCGGGCATCGTCGTGGCACAGCCGCAAATCGAATTGAACGTGAAGAGCGACAAGCCTGTGTACGGTCCCGGCGATACCGTCACCCTGAATTTCGACAGCACGTTGAACGGCAAACCGGAAGCGGCGAATCTGACTGTGAGCGTGGTCGATGAAGTGGTCTATGTGCTGCAGCCGGAGATTGCGCCGAATATCGTCGACTTTTTCTATCACCCGCGGCGCAATAACGTGCGGACATCGTCAAGTCTGTCGTTCATCACTTACGACTTGGCGCGTTCGCCGCTCAAGGGTGCGCCGGGCGGGCCGCAACGGGCGAATTACAACGAGCGCGGCGTGAAAGTGCTCGAACGCCCGCGCCGCGACGATCAGGATACGGCTGCGTGGGAAGGCAGCCTGAAGACCGACGCCAATGGTCACGCCACCATGACGTTCAAAATGCCCGACTCGCTAGCGCGCTGGCGCGTCACCGTGCGCGCGGCCGCGCCCGATGGCATGGTCGGCCAGCGCACCGCATACGTGCGCTCCGACAAGGCGCTGTATCTGAAGTGGAGCGGGCCGTCGCATTTCCGCGTCAACGACCAGCCGTCTATCGACATGATCGCCTTCAACCAGACCGACGCGGACATGGACGCGCAGTGGTTGGTGGAGGGCGGCGGTCTGTCGCTGAATCAGAAGGTCACGCTTAAGCGCGGCGTGAATTATCTGCGTCTGCCGAGCGGCGCGCTGAAGGCCGGCGTGGTCAACGCGACCTTGCGCAAGGGCGACAAGGATGTGGACCGCCTGCAGACCACGATTCGTCTCGACGCGAGCGGCTGGCTCGATCTTCATCAGAACACTGTCGCGCTTGACGGCGCAGGCAAGCCGCTCAATCTGCCGCAAGACGCCCAGGACGTGAGCGTGCGTTTCGTCGGCAGCGCAGCGAGCCAGTTCATGCGCGTGGCCGACGATCTGATCAACTACCCGTATGGCTGCGCCGAACAGACATCGAGCCGCTTGATTCCGCTCGCACTTGCACACGACGCGATCGGCCGCGGCGACAACGCGAGTTCGACGCAAGGAATCGAAGCGCTGTTGCGCAATCAGCGGCAACGTCTGGCTATGCTCGCGGGCGTCGGCGGCACGTTCGGCTGGTGGGGCGATACGACCGCCGGCAGCGCGCTGATCACGGCCTACGCGTACTACGCGGACTGGCTCGCGAGCCGCAGCCTGGGCATCAGCCTGCCGGCCGCGAACTGGCAACACGCAATGGAGGTTTATCGCGACGCCGGCGCTAAAGAGCCACTGCTTCATCGCGCGTTGGCGCTGTGGTTCATGCAGCAGATGGGCTTGCCGGTCGCGACGCCCGTCTCGGGCGTGGCTGCCGACTTGATGAGCGACGCGGCGGCCACCGCTGCTGCACCGGCTCGCAACACCGCTAATGCTACGTATGGCGCGTCGGACAGTATCGTCTTTGCACAGGCCGATTCGCCGCGCGGCAAGCAGATGGCGATGCTGCTGATCGCGAACATGGCGCGCGCGACGGGCGCGCAGACGCCGGACGGTTTCGATGCGGCATCGAGCGCCGCGCGTGTCTCGTTGAGCAACGATCCGGCGCCGCTCGTGCAAAGCCTGCTTGCCATGTCCGGCGAAGGCGCGAGCGTCGATGCATCCGCATTGCTTGCAAGAAGCAGCGCCGATTACCCGACGCTCGACCGCGCACTGACACTGCTTTGGCTGCGCAAGGCGCTCGGCGGCGATGTGGCGGCTACTTCATTGCCGTCGCTGCAAGGCGCGGGCTGGACGCGCGCCGCAACGCCGACCGGCACGCCACTCTGGAAATGGACCGCTGCTGGCGTGCCGACCACACTCGACGCAGGCGCCGCACGCACGGACGTCAGCGCAATCGTCTCGTTCCGCAGTCATACGAGCGAAGACAGCCGCTTGAACATCGGCGTCGCCCGCCGCTTCTACAAGCTCGAACCGGTCGAGGTAAAAGCCGATCCGAAAAAGCAGGGCGCGGGCGAGAGCAATGTGGGGCGCTCTGCGTTCACAGCGCGTCTCGTGAAATCGGGCGATGCGATCGACAGCAATGCACTGTACGTCGACGAAGTCACGCTTACGCCGCGCTCGGGCAACGCGTATCACTACGGTCTGCTCGATGTGCCGCTGCCGCCGGGCGCGAGCGTCGAAGCGACGAGCTGGGGCGTGTCGATCGAGGGCTTGCCTGGCGAGAAGGAAGGCGAGAGCGGCCCGCAACCGTTCGCGCGTGCTGCATCGTATGAAATGGGTGAGCTCTCGTATCACCAGCCGGTGCCGTTGCTCGACCGGCCAGTGGCGTTGCGGCAACTGGTGCGCTTCGCGTTGCCGGGCACATTCGCATTGCCGCCCGCGCGCTATTTCCGCATGTATCAACCGGACGCGAAGGCGTTCGAAGGCGGCAAGAGCGATCGCGTGACTTCGTTGCGCATCCAGTAAGCGACACAGGCCATGTTCCGCGCGCTTTTTCGGACTGTCCGCGATCTTCTTGCAGCGATGATGCTGCGGATCGCGTTCGCCGTGGGCGCGGTGTGCATGATCTGCGGCGTCACACTCGATCGCGCGTATGCGGCCGGGCCGGCTTCACTGCAGCCGGCGTCGAAACAGACATTGCGCTTCGCGTGGTTGCGCGACGGGCAAAACCAGCTGTGGCAAGCCGACGTCGACGGCGCCGTTAGCGGCCTGTCTCCGCAATCCGCGCTGCCGTTGCCCGCCACGCTGGAAACACCGCTTGGCAGCGTGTGGAAGCTGTTTGTCTACGGCTATCTGGTGGATCGAAACATCGCAACGCCAGACTACACGTGCAACGGCGGCGATCCCGAAGAAGTGTATTGCTGCATGACGGGCGGTCATGTCGATCGCGAGCATGCGCTCGTGAAATCGTGCGGGCTTTTTTTCGAACCGGGGCGTCTGCAACTCGATCCCGCCGACTGGCGCAAGTATTGGACGGCGGTACACGCGCCTGCCTGGCTGCGCGACCTTCACGCGATGACGCCGACGCATCGTGTGCCCGTCGTGCAACTGCTCGCCGCATTGCAGGCGATGCCCGCACGCCCACGCGAAGCGGCGGCCAGCACGCTGGTCTCCGTGCTGACGAGCGGGCGTGGCGAGGGAACGGTGTCGCTCTACGGCAGCCTGCTGCGCGCCAAAACGTGGACGATGCCCGATGCGGCCCGGCCAGGCGCATCGGTGGGCGGCGCCGCAGGCTGGCTAGCGGATGGCACGCCGGTCTGGCTCGCCGGCCCCGGCGGCAGCGCACGCGTGCTCGCGTTGGCTGCGCCGCGCATTGCGCCGCTTCTCACGCGAGTCACCGTGCCCGATGACGGCGCATGTGTCGTCGTCGATTTTTTCAGCCGCTATCCGATTCGCGAAGTGCTCGGCCAGGAAGGACCTGCGAAGGTGGCTGAGGGGCCGCTGAACGGCGAGTATCGCGTTGGCTTTGTGAACGGCAACTGGACGCGACTCACGAGCCGCGGCGAGTTGCGGCTCGATCGTAACGCTGCGGGAGCGCCGCAAGTGGTCGGCCGCTTCGGCATGAACGACTATGTGGCGCGCGTAGTCGAGCGTGAAGGCGATACGGCGCAGCCGGAAGCGGCCAAGGCGCTCGCCGTGGCGGCGCGCACTTACGTCGTGCAGCACGGCGTACACGATCACGGCTGTTTGCGTATCGACGATAGCAGCAATACGCAGCGCGTTCTGCCTCGCGCGCCGACTGCGGCGGCGCGCCGTGCCGCCGATATGACCGACGCGCTCGTGCTGACCGGCGTGCCTGTCCAGTATCACCACGACAAGGCCGCGGCAGAGCAAATGAGCTGGCTTGCCGCGAAAGCATCCGCGCAAGCTGGCCTGACGTTCGATGCGATCCTTGCACGCACATGGCCGCAAGCCACGCTGACTTCATTTCAAAGCCCCTTGTCCGGCGATTGCATCGCGGTGACCGGCGCGCGCGAGTGGCTGGAACGCAATGCGCCTTCCTGGGCGCGGCGCATGGATGGCGCGGCCGGATACGAGACGCCCGACCTGCCGGCCGTGTGTGCCGTTCGCGAAGGACGTCCGTACGCGGACGCGCAACGCAATCGCGTCTACGTGTATCGCTTGCAAACGGAAGAGGATCGCATTGCGTTGGCGCATGAATATGTTCACCTCGCGTTTCAGCATCATCCGCGTGGACTCGACGAAGATTTTGTCGAGCGCACCGCCCGCATGCTGATTCGTACCGACAATCCGATCCAATGAACCACGTCACCTCCTTATTTTCGTTGTGCCGGCCTTCCGTGCTGAGGCGGGTTCGCCTGCGCGCCGTGATGCTTGTGGCTGTCGCTGCATGCTGCGTGTTTGGGCCAGGCGTCGTGGCACGGGCGATCGCTGCCGGTACCGATGGCGGCGTCGCCGATCTCACCCGCTCGTTCGGCGGCTGGCGTCATAGCGGGCTGACCAACGAGGGCGAGCAATTCGTCGCGGCGTATCCGCGACCGCCGGTCGATCGTGGTGCGCAGCGTTACCGCACATTGATCGAGGGACGCCTGAAGCGTATCGACAAACACGCGCGCAAGCCGCCGACACTCGTGGTCAACGGCAATCCGACGCCGCTCTACACGGACGACGAAGGCGCATTCGCGCGGCCGTGGGCATTCGGTGCAGGCTCGAACAGCATTGAACTCATTTCTGCTGACGGCAGGCAGCATCAGCGCATGCAGTTCTATGAAGCGGACACCAGCAAGGCGCAGGCGAAGCTGCGCGCAATCGTCACGTGGGACGATCCGCACGCTCAGGTCGATTTGCACGTGATCACGCCGGGCGGGCTGCATGCGTTCTTCGCCAATCCGACGCTCGAAGACGGCAGCGGCTTCGATGTCGACTCGGTGGACGGCGCGGGGCCGGGGATATTTTCATCGGCGGCGCCGGAGCGTGGCACGTGGCTGTTCTTCCTCAATTACTGGGGCAACTTTGATACGACCGGCTACAACTTCGACGCGTCCGCGCACGACCGCGACGTCATCACGGCGACGTTGACGCTGGTCTTCAACGAAAATACGCCGAACGAGCGGCGTGAAACGATGGTTGTGCCGTTGCGCAAGATCGGCGACCTCATGCTCGTGAAGAGCGAGCGACTATGAAAGCGGGACGGGAGCAGTCACGATGAAGCGCAAAACGACGGGATGGATGAACGCTGCTGGCTACAGCTTGCTGGTTCTCGCGTGCTTGCAGGGCGCGTCGGCCGCGCATGCAAGCGATATCGACTTCGCCGCGCCGCTGAACGGCTGGCGCAATACGAGCGGCGACAGCGAACGCTATACGCAAGATGTGCACTATCCGGCGGTGTCCGTAACGACGCCGGAAGGGCAGTCGAAACTTGCGCTGATCGAAGGGCAGATTCGTAACGCACCGAAAAGAAAGGGCAAGACCGTGGGTACGCTGGTGGTCGACGGCACGCCGTTGCCGCAGCGTGTAGAGGAGGACGGCAAGTTCTCGCGGCCCTATGCGTTTCCTGCGGGCAGCAATGGCGTTGAATTGCGCGCGCCGGACGGCAGCCGCAAGCGCGTTCAGTTCTATGACGCCTATGGCGGCAAGACGCAGCCGAAGCTGCGTGTATTGCTCGCGTGGGACACGGACGGCACGGATCTCGACCTGCACGTGGTATCGCCGGACGGCGCGCATGCATGGTACGGCGATCGCGTCGTGGCGAACGGCGGCGCGCTCGACGTCGACGTCACGACTGGCTATGGGCCGGAGATCTATTCATCGGCGGCGCCGCAGAAGGGCACCTATCTCGTCTTCGTAAATTACTACGGCAGCGGTAGCGACCGAAGCGACATGACCGTCGCTCAGGTGACGATCATCACCAATGAAAACACGCCGAACGAAAAAAGCGAGACGATCCGCGTGCCGATGCGCAAAGCCGGCGAACTGACGCTCGTGAAGACGTTTGTGATGCCTTGAGCGCGGCCTCGTTGCGGTTCGTTTTTTCACTTCAGACCTGCTGCGTGCAGAGGATGAAAACTGTGCGCGCTCAGGTACTTGGACTACTCTTGCGCAGGATATCCACAGCCTTCTGAACAGTTTCTGTGGACAACATGATGTGGGGCGGAACGCGTCGTTGTTGACACCGCGTCTGCGCTTACCGTGCCTTACAGGGCGTCAAGTTTCAACCGGTCACGGTCGTTAGAGCCTGTATCCGGCGCTACGCCGAACGCCCTGAAGAAACGAACGGAGGTTGCAATGCAAATCGACAGTGCGTTGCCGTCAACACGACAGGCAACTGACCGCACGACAAGGAGTGCGTCGTCAACTGCCGTCACTGGCGACAATGCCGCCACCGCGCGCTCTGCTACCTCGAATGCGTCGAAGCAGGACGAGGCTGTGCGCATCTCCACGGAAGGCGCTGCTGCGGCGGCTCGCGATACAAATGTAGTCGATGGCACGAGCGCGGCCGGTGCGGACGGCGAGGGCGCGTCGGCGACGGATTCGTCAGCGGTGAAGTCGTTTGCGTATGGCACGCTCGGGCTGGAACGGCCAGATCAGCCGCACGAAGAGCGCAACGCTTTCTACACGGCCGGACGTTGGCTGGCGGCGGGCATCACCCTTGGCGGGATCATCTCGCTGCTTATTTGAGAACGGTGGGATTCTGAAGCTTGAGGCGGGAATTGCGCTTGCCGTGCATGGCGCACGGCAAGCGCGGTGAAGCAGAGTCAGACTGGCTGGATCAACGGTCGAGGAACGACTTGAGTCGATCGGCACGGCTCGGATGCATCAGCTTGCGCATGGCCTTGCTTTCGATCTGGCGGATGCGCTCACGCGTGACGTCGAACTGCTTGCCCACTTCTTCCAGCGTGTGGTCCGACTTCGTGTTGATGCCGTAGCGCATACGCAGCACCTTGGCTTCGCGCGGCGACAGCGAGTCGAGCGCATCGTCGATCGCGGCGCGAAGGTCGGCCTGCATCGCGGCGTCTGCCGGCGACGATGCCGCCGAGTCTTCGATCATGTCGCCGAGCGTGGCGTCGCCGTCGTCGCCAACCGGCGTTTCCATCGACACCGGCTGCTTGGCGATCTTGAGGATGCCGCGCACTTTCTCTTCCGACAGGTCCATGCGCTCGGCCAGCACCGACGGATGCGCTTCCTGACCGGTCTGCTGCAGGATTTCACGCGAGATGCGGTTCAGCTTGTTGATCGTTTCGATCATGTGCACCGGCACGCGGATCGTGCGCGCCTGATCGGCGAGCGAGCGCGTCACGGCCTGGCGGACCCACCACGTTGCGTACGTGGAAAACTTCCAGCCGCGGCGGTATTCGAACTTGTCCACCGCTTTCATCAGGCCGATGTTGCCTTCCTGAATCAGGTCGAGGAACAGCATGCCGCGATTCACGTACTTCTTCGCGATGGAAATGACGAGACGCAAGTTCGCCTCGATCATTTCGCTCTTGGCTTTGCGCATCTTCGATTCAGCCGCGACCATCTGGCGGTTGATCTCTTTCAGATGCTTGAGCGGCAGCGAGACGGTGGCTTCGATGTCGATCAGCTTTTGCTGTTCCGACTGAATTGCCGGCAGGTGACGCTCGAGCGCGGCGCCATACGACGTCGTGCCGCGTGCTGCGCGCTCGGTCCAGCCGAGGTCGGCTTCATGACCCGCGAACGATTCGATGAACTTCTCGCGCGGCATGCCGCTCTTCGTCACGACGATCTGCAGAATGTTGCGTTCGATCGCGCGAACCTGCGCGACCTGATGCTGCACGTCGCCGCAAAGACGGTCGATGGTGCGCGCCGTGAAGCGGATTTTCGCGAGATGTTGCTGAATTTCCTCGCGCGCGCGCTGATATGCCTTGGAGCTGACGTCGCCGCGAGTGTGCGACGCGTTCATCTGGTCGTACAGAATGCCGACTTGCGCGAAGATCTCGAGGCAGTCGCTCGTGAGCTGCTTCAGACGCGCTTCGTCTGCTGCAGACGAATCGGCCGGGCCGACGTCGTCGTCGCTATCGCTGTCGTCGTCTTCTTCCGTGTCCGAGTCCACGTCGGCTGTCGCTTCGGCGCTCACGGTCTCTTCTTCCGCCGCGATGTTGTCTTCGTTGAGGCCGTCGACGAGTTCGTCGATTCGCAACTCGCCGTCCGCAACCTGCTGGGCGCTTGCCAGGATCGCGGAAATTGCGAGCGGGCATGCGGCAATGGCCTGCACCATTTCGTGCAGACCGTCTTCGATACGCTTTGCAATCGCGATTTCGCCCGCGCGCGTCAGCAACTCGGTCGCGCCCATTTCGCGCATGTACATGCGCACGGGGTCGGTCGTGCGGCCGAACTCGGAATCCACCGTCGACAACGCGACTTCGGTTTCTTCATCCGCCTGATCGTCGGAAACGACTGCGGGCGCGTTCGAATTCAGCAGCAGCGTTTCGGCGTCGGGAGCCTGTTCGTAGACCTGCACGCCCATGTCGTTGAACGCGCTGACGATGCTGTCGATTGCCGCGGTTTGCGCGAAGTTATCGGGCAGGTGGTCATTGATCTGCGCGTGGGTCAGGTAGCCTTGCTCCTTGCCCAGCTGGATCAGCGCGCGCATCTGGCGCTGACGTTCTTCGGCTTGCTGCGGCGGCAGCTCGGCCGCCACGGGGATCGCTTTGCCCGCGCCCTTGCCCTTGGGCGTACGGCCCGACGGAGCTTTCGTGTAGGCTGCGGTTTCGTGTTGCGAATCTTCGCGATCAAAAGGGTTCACGTATTCTCCTCGAGAGGCTTCGCTATGAGACGCAAGACGCGACCGTCAGGCGTTTCGAGCATGGCTCAACATCACCTGAGTGACTCAACGCGGTTATATGGCTGTGTGCTCTAGGGAGCAAAAAGATGAGCCCGCTTTGAGCGGGCCGATAGAAATGTGCGAAATTCGCGCGGCTCGCATTATATACGAGCTTGCGCCTTCGCGCGCATTGTGCGCAGCAATTCGTCGCACGCTGGGCCGTAGATCCGTTCGCTGTCCGCCCGTGGCGGCGCGGAGCGGCGCGCAAAAAAGTTTGTTGCAACAACGAGCAGTTCTCTTGCGACGGACGGCAGACTCCCGACTATAGACCAACTTGTCCGTGTTCACACGACTGCGTTCCTCTGAGGATCGAAAACCTACTATATGTAGGGCGAACGCTTTGCGCGCCGATTGGCGCTTCTGTGAAAGAAAATTCGTCGAAGGGGGTTGACGACCTGTCACTCGCTCTTCATAATCTCGTTTCTCTGCTGCAGATGCAGCGACGCAGAACGAAGCGGTGCCGGGTGGTGGTAGGAAGGCAGCGCGGAGTGAGCGGATCGATCTTTAAAAACTAACAGCCGATAAGTGTGGGCGCTTGATGCGCGACGCGGTGGATCTCCGGATTCACATAAAGCGAAAGTATCAAGTCTCACACAGTAATGAAAGGAAGGTTTGGTCATCGAGAGATGGTTGAACACTTCGTCAGTACGTTGAGTGAGCGACCGGTTGGTAAAAC